>Ga0302320_10000006_pt1 | contig 432785 bp, 304 predicted proteins | sample Bog_T0_3_FD_202130 | JGI IMG/M metagenome (GOLD analysis project Ga0302320, IMG submission 202130) | Peat permafrost microbial communities from Stordalen Mire near Abisko, Sweden - Bog_T0_3 | ecosystem: Environmental > Terrestrial > Soil > Wetlands > Peat | place: Sweden: Abisko, Stordalen... | reverse complement strand
TTGGTCTTGATGCGTCACGGCCGATTCCTTTCGGGGTGCGAGTTGTGGTAAACTGCGCAGATCCCAGAAAGTGGCTAACGCATCAAGACCATTTTTTCTGTGTTCCCAAAAGGGTTAACGGCGTAGCGTGGCACTCCGGAAAGACATCGAGCAAGGCCTCGGGCATCGTGAATGCGCCGCCGCCGAGAAATGCCGCGTGGTTCAACTTCGAAAAGAACACGCGGCTCAACTCCCACGATTGCTGGTAATCGACGGGCACTTCACGAGAGCGCACGAATTGTGCGCCTTCGGGGGTGCTGTCCAAGAACAGTTGGCGCACCCGGTCGCCGGCTTTCGTGGGCGCCTCGATCACGCGGATGCGATGGTAGAACGTGGTTTGTTCATAGAGGATCGTGGAGGGCAATTCCTTGTTCTGCAAAGCTGCGGCCGCGGCCAGGCCGAACACGGCCAGCACAATCGGCATGGCCGCCTTGCTGCGCCGCAGTGCAGGAGAAAAGAGCAGATACCCCGCTACGGCCGACAGCCCCAGGATCGCGCCCACGCCGCAGAAAATCACCCGCAAGCCGAAATGCGGAATGAGCACAAAGCCTGAGGAAAACGTGCCCAACACGCTGCCCAAGGTGGCCGACATGCCGACGGCGCCGGCCGAAATGCCCACCTTCCGGTCCGCGGAGAGAAGGCTCAAGAGCTTGACCGTAAACGGCGAGACGGCGGCCAACAGGCAAGCGGGAATCGCCAGCAACAACGCGGTTGCCACGATTGGCCCGCCCATCACGTCAGCCGCGGAGAGGGAGCTTTCCATCCCCGTCTGAAGCACGGGCACGAACATGGTCGCGAGCGCGGCGCCGATCAACAGATGGGCTAACAAGGTATAGTTGGACCAGCGGTCGGCAAGGTAGCCCCCGAGATAATATCCCATGCTGAGACTGATCAACAGAACGCCAATCAATCCCGTCCAGGTATAAAGCGAGTTGCCGAACCACGGAGCGAGGATCCGATTGCCGGCCAGTTCCAGGATCATGATCGCGGCGCCGCTCGAAAAAGCCGATCCCAGCAGAAAGATGCGGCGCAGTCTCTCTTGGCCGCCGTCTTCCCGCGGCGGGGCCGCCTTTTCGGATGCGTTCCTAGCGACCCCCGCCGGTTGCCGCTTCAAGTTTGCCATAACTCGTTCCCATTCGTCACAGGCCGCAAGCGAAGCGGCCGGCTAACCCTTTCTGGTGGGTGTCGGAATGTCCGCGCCTGCTATGAGCTTACCACACAAATCGATTTTGGCGGCTGTGGGAGGCGATATTGGCAGGGCCGCGGCGACGTCCCGACCGGAACCGTTCGACGTAGCACGGTAGTCACTGCGCTGGACGGGCAAAAAAGGGAACGGAATGAAGTCCGTGCTACGAGGGTTGCGCGACCCATCGCCGCCATACGTCGCGCAGCAAAGCCGTGAGCTGGTCGGCGCAGCGCTGGCCGTCGCACAGCGGCGAAGCGGCCATTTGCTGGCGCAGCCGAGCCCGCAGGGCCGCCAGGCGGGGCAAGTCCGACGCCCAGGAAACCGCCAGATCCACGTATTCCTCGAGGTTGCCGGCGATCGTCTCCGTCAGCCCGGCGCCTGCGAGGTGGCTGAGCGTGTGGCGGCCGGCAAACGTCTCGCCAGGACAGGTGATTACCGGCACCCCCATCCACAGCGATTCACAGGTGGTGGCACCGCCGGTAAAAGGAAACGGGTCCAGGGCGACATCGACCTGCTGGTAAGTGGCCAAGTATTCGGCAAATGAGGTCGGAGGCCGCAGTTCCAACTGCGGCGCCGCCACGCCGGCATCGGCAAACAAAGCGCGGTAGCGCGCGGCAACGTCCTCGTCGCCCAATCCGCGGTACATCATCAGCAGCCGCGATTTGGGCATGCGGCGGAGGATCTTCGCCCACGTGGCGACCACCTCCGGCGTGATCTTGGCCAGATTGTTGAAACTGCAGAAGGTCACATATCCATGGGCCAGCGCCGGCAAGGGGCCGACGGACGGGGCCGCGGCGGGAGGATCGTAGCAAACGTACCCGCCCGGCATCCGCAGTACCCGCTCCTGATAGTACGGTTCGCTTTCCGGGGGGATCACGTAGCGGTCGGCCAGCAGGTAATCGGTCGCCTCCAGCCCGGTCGTCCCTTCGTAGCCGATCCAGCCGATCTGGATCGGCGCCGGCTTGCGGGCAAATACCAGGGGCCGGGCATGGGCCGTATGCCCCGCCATGTCGAAGAGGATATCGATGCGATCGGCGCGAATCTGCTGAGCCAGCCGCTCGTTGCTTTGTCCCACCACGACGTTCCAGGTGCTGGCTGCGGAGACAAAACGGGCCGTCAGCTCGTCGTGCGTCTTTCGGTCGCAATAGCAGACCGTGTCATACTCCTTCCGATCGAGGTGCTCCAAGACCTGGATCAGGAAATATCCCACCGGGTGGCGGCGGAGGTCGGGCGAGAGAAAACCCAGACGCAGCCGACGCTCCGGGTCGCGGTCGTTGTCGTGCGTCGGCCAAGCGCTCCGCAGCGCCGCGGCGTGTCGCCGTTGGAACTGCTGGTGGGCCTCGGCCAGCTCCCTCAGCGTCACCCCGCTACGGTATTGCAGGGTCAACAAGAAGTTGCTCTCGGCGCTGGTATACTCCGGCTTCAGTTGCATGGACCGCTGGAAACAGGCGATGGCTTCGGTAAGCTGCCCCTGGTCCTTGAGGATCACGCCCAGGTTGTTGTGGGCCTCGGCATAGTCGGGCTTCAGTTGCACCGCCCGCCGGCAACAGGCCACCGCCGCGGTGAGCCGCCCCTGGTCTTGCAAAGCGTACCCCAGGTTGAAGTGGGCCTCGGCGAAATCGGGTTTCCATCGCAGGGCTTGCTGGAAACAGGCAATGGCTTCCGCGGCTTGCCCCTGCTCCCGCAAGGCATTGCCGAGATTGCTGCAAGCCTCGGCGGAATCGGGCTTCAGTTCGATCGCGCGCTGGAAGCAGGCGATCGCTTCGGCGACCCGCCCCTCGGCTTGCAACGCCAGGCCCAGGTTGCTGTGGGCGTCGGCAAAGTCCGGTCGAATCCGCAGCACCCGCTGGAAACAGGCGATGGCTTCCGCGGTTTGCTGCTGTTCTTTGAGGGCATTGCCGAGGTTGTTATGGGCCTCGACGTAGTCGGGCTTCAATTGCACCGCCCGGCGGTAACAGGCAATGGCCTCCAGCAATTGTCCCTGGTCTTTCCAGGCATTGCCCAGGTTATAGTGGATTCCCGCCAAATCGGGCTTTAGTTGCAATGCCCGCTGGTAGCAGGCGATCGCTTGCGGGGTTTTTCGCAGAGCGCGGTAGGCTTCACCGAGATTGCTATGGAAGGTCGCATCGCTCTCGTTCAACGAGATGGCATGTTCGATGCACTGGATTGCGACCTCGTGATTGCCCACCTGGTGGGCGACAACACCCAACAAATGCCAGGCTCCGGCATGCTTCGGCTCGGCGGCCAGAATCTGCCGGTAGAGTTGCTCGGCGGCCGGCAGCCGGCCCGCCTGATGATGCCTGACGGCACTGCTAAAGGTTTCGTCAATCATGGCGCCGTTGTCGCTGTGGACTCATAATCGCAAGTATAGCAATTGGTGAGGGGCAACAAAAAAAGAACCACGAATCACACGAATGAGACGAATGAATGCATGAATAATTCATGTGATTCGTATCATTCGTGGTTTCCCGCTTGTCACAGCCTACCCCCCCGCCAACTGCTGATCCCCCGCCGACGCCACGGTGGGGCTTTTTTCTCGCCACTCGCCACTCGCCACTCGCCGTTCGCCGGTCGCCACTCGCCGTTCGCCGGTCGCCGGTCGCCACTCCCCCCGGCCACCCCTTTCCGATACCATAGGATATTGGCATCTTCGGCAACCACGATACCACGATCATGAAACTTCCGCCGGAAGGAGCGCACTGGCTGGTGTCCATCCGTTGGGTGGCATGCACGGGGGTGTTTCTCACGACGTTCCTGGCCCACTCGGTGCTGGGCGTGCTGGTGAACCCCGTGCCGGCCTATGCGGTCGGTTGCGCGATGGTCGGCTACAACTTGCTCTTCCGGCTCTACCACCGCGAGAGCAACTGGAATGTGAACGTCGATCGGAGCATGTTCCTGCAGATTCTTTTCGACCTCATCTCGTTAACCCTGGTGCTCTACTTTTCCGATATCGCCCGCAACCCCTTTCTTTTCTATTTCGTGTTCCACATGATCGTGGCCGGGATGTACCTCCGCGGCACAACGTCGTACCGTTTCGCCGCGTTGGCGGCGGCGATGGTGGGGGGGATTATGCTTCTGGAGTATCTGGGCTGGGTTCCCGTTTTTCCGCTGCACTTCCGCAGCGACCCGCCCGGCTTCCGCCTGCCGGACGGGCTGTACCTGTTGGGCGTATTCGTGGCCTTCGCCAGTTCGCTGGCTGTGGCGATTTACTTCACGACCTCGATTCGCCGCTACGTCGACCGCGCCCATGCCGAAATCCGCCAGAAGGAGAAGATGCTGGGGATCGGCCAACTCGTGGCCGGGATCGCCCACCAGATCGCCAACCCTTTGGACGGCGTGCAAAACTGCCTGCAAACCATCGGCCAGGCCGTGAAGAACGACGCCCACCTCACGCAATACGTGCGGCTGATGGCCGAGGCGTTGGATCGCATCGAGCGGACGGCCAAACGCGTGCAGGCCTTCGCCCGCCCCAAGGGAATCGAGTTGCAATCGTTCGACGTCAATGCGGCCGTGGAGGCCACGCTGCAGGTCCTGGGAACCAGTCCGGGCCGCAATATCAAGGTGCTCACGGAACTCCGCTGCGTGCCGCCGGCCCAGGGTGATCCCTACACCATGCAAGAGGTGCTCTTTAACCTTTGCACCAATGCCATCGCCGCGATGCCCCACGGCGGAACCCTCACCATCCGCAGCGGCGTCGCCAGCCATAAGGACGACGATCCGCTGGGCATGCTGACCGTCGAGGTCGAGGATACCGGCGTGGGAATCCCCCGCCTCGAACTGGAGAAGATCTTCGAACCCTTCTACACCACCCGGGCCGACGCCGGCGGGACCGGCTTGGGGCTGGGGCTCTGCCGCATGCTGCTCTCGGAGATGGGCGGGCGGATCACGGTCCACAGCGTGCTCGGCCAGGGAACCACCTTCACCGTGGCGCTGAACCGCTCCAACGAACCGATCGAGGCGCTGCTGCCATGAGAATCCTGGTCGTCGACGACGAAGAAATCAAACGCATCACCCTGGCCGACGACCTGGCCACGCAGGGCCACGAGGTGGTGTCCGTCGGCGACGGCGCGGAAGCGCTCCAGCAGCTCCAGCAGGGACGCTTCGACGTCGTGGTCACCGACCTGAAAATGCCCAAAGTCGACGGCCTGGAATTGCTCAAGCGGATCAAGAGCGGTCCCTGGTCCGATATGGAGGTGATCCTCATGACCGCCTACGGCAGCATTCCCGTGGCCGTCGAGGCGGTCAAGCTCGGCGCGTTCGACTTTCTCACCAAGCCCTTCCGCAACGAAGACATCTTCCCCCTCTTGGCCCGCATCGAACGCAACCGCCTTGTAACCGCCGTCGATGTCGACAACGATTCCGCCGCCAACGCTCCGCTGGGCCGGCTCGTCATCGGCCAATCGGCCGCGATGAACCGTGTGCGGCACATGGTGGAAATCTGCGCCCGCACCGATGCCAACGTGCTGTTGTTCGGCGAGACCGGCGTGGGCAAGGACTTGCTGGCCTCGGTCATCCATCGGCACTCGCATCGCGCCGGCTTTCCGCTGGTAAAGGTCGGTTGCACGCTCTTCCCGCCGCAGTTGATCGAAAGCGAACTGTATGGCCACGTCAAAGGTTCCTTCACCGGCGCCGACCAGCAACGGCAAGGGCGCTTCGATCTGGCCGAAGAGGGCACGCTCTATCTCGACGACGTCGACGACATCCCCCTGGAACAGCAGTCGAAGCTGCTCCGCGCGATCGAGGAGAAAGTCTTCGAGCGGGTGGGTGGAACGCAGCTCATCCGGGCCAACGTGCGGATCATCGCCTCGACCAAGCAGAACCTGCTGGAAAGAAGTTCCGCGGGAACGTTCCGCCAGGACCTCTATTATCGGCTCGACGTCTTGCGGATCAGCATCCCCCCCCTCCGCGACCGCCGCGAGGATATCCCCCTGTTGGCCGAGCACTTGCTCCAGCGGCTCGCCGGCGATCAGCCTTACGAGATCGAGCCTGCCGCGGTGGAGTGCCTCCTCCAGCACGATTGGCCGGGCAACGTCCGCGAGTTGTACCACACGCTGGAGCGGGCGCTGTTGGTCGGCGGACGCCGCATTACCGCCGAGTTGCTTTCGGCCGAAGTGGGCGGAATTGCCGCCTCGATGGCCACCACGGCGCGAGAACAGGGTTTTCAGGCCGCCATGGATCATGCCGAACGCGAACTCTTGGCCAACGCCTTGAAGGCCTCCGGCGGCAACAAGACGGCCGCCGCCGCCTCGTTGGGCATGAAACCGTCCACCTTCCGCGATAAGCTCGCTAAACACGGCCTTGGATAAAGGGGGGCGGGAAAAAGGAGGCAAAAAGGCCACAAAGACACCCGGGATTCCCCAGCAGACAGCCGACGTGGTTCGCTCCCTTTCTACTCCTTACCCCTCTCCAGTTCTTCCCCCTTTTTTGGTGAGCCGAAAGTGGCGACCTGTCGCAGATGGCGTGACACCCCCGGCGTTAGTCCGGTGGCGCGGATTAGGTGGATTGCAAGGCCATCCGCACGGCCGAAATAATACCAAGCGGCGATCCCCTGCTTCCCTTTATGCGCCATGCCGCTGGCGACAATCTATACTCTCGAATAGAGATTCGAACTTTCGTGCTGATTTGGACTGACATGATCTTAACGATTGACATTGCGTTTGCCGTCACCATGGCCATCGCCGGCGCGTTGGCCGGATGGTGGCTGCGCGGCAGTCCCGCCCTCCCGAAACCACCGCATGGAGAAGAAGAACTCCATCGTGCCCGGGAAGTGTTGGCGCGTTTGCACGAAGTCGCGGCCAAAGTGGCGGCCGACGTCGGCGACCACAGCAGCCGGGTGGAGGAGATCAACGAGGAATTGAGTGCCAGCAAGGATCGCGACACCGATGCCGTAGTCGGCGCCGTCGCCAAGCTGGTCGAGGCCAACAATGTCATGCAGCAGCGGCTGGCTTCCGCGGAAGTGAAGCTGCAGGAGCAAACCCGCCTCGTCGAGTCCGTTTCCGCCGAAGCCCGCACCGATCCGTTGACGGGCCTGGCCAACCGCAGGGCCCTCGACGACGCCTTGACCGCCCGGGTGACCGAATTCCAAGAGAGCGGCCGCGGTTTCTCGGTGGTGATGATCGACGTCGACCATTTCAAGCGTTTCAACGACCGCTATGGCCACGCGGCGGGCGACGAAGTGCTGCGCCGCCTGGCCCAGGTGCTGCGGAAGAATTCCCGCGCCACGGACCTGGCCGCCCGCTACGGCGGCGAGGAGTTTTGCATCGTTCTCCCGCACGAGCCCCTGGAAGACTCGATCAAGCACGCCGAACGCATGCGGCAGGCCATCGCTGCCGCAAAGATCCATTTCGAGGCGACGGTCCTGAGCGTGACGGCCAGTTTCGGCGTGGCGCAACTCGCGGCCGGTGAGGCCGCGCCGGCCGTAATCAAGCGGGCCGACGAGGCTCTCTACGCCTCGAAAGACTCGGGCCGCAACTGCACGCATTGGAACGACGGGCAGCAGAACCACAAAGCCTGCTGCGAGGAGGCCGAAGGCCAGCCCGACCCCGCTTCCGCCACGCCTGCCTTGGCGGTCGGCTACCCTCTGCCGCCGCCGCCAGCCGAAGACACGGACGAGGCCCCGGGCAAAGTCCGCTCCGCCGCCTTTGCGACGCAGCGGAGCCGCACGGCGCTTTGCGTCGACGTCGGCCGCCGTCTGGCCGATTGGGGCCGCGGCGTACCGCTCTCGGTGCTCCTGGTCCGCGTCGACAATTACCCCCAGATCGCCGCCGAACACGGCCAGCACACGGCCAACCTCGTGCTGCGGACCACGGCACAGTTTCTCACCGCCGTCACCCGCGACGTGGACCTGGTGGCCGAATACGATCTGGCCACGTTTGCCGTTCAGCTTCCCGGCGCGGAACTGGTCAACGCGATCACCGTCGCCGAACGGCTGCGCGAGGCGGTAGCCCGTTGCGTGTTGTCCACGGAACGCGATTCGCTGCGCTACACGATCAGCCTTGGCGGTACGGAAGCGATGGACGGCGACAAGACCGAACGGCTCTTGCGACGCGCCGGCGAAGCCCTGGACGCCGCAATCCGCTCCGGCGGAAATTGCAGCTTTTTCCATAACGGCCATTGGTCGGAAACGGTCGACGCGGCCCGGGAACGGGTCAAGGTGCCGTGCTGAGCAGTCGGTGGCAGAGCGTAGCGTGGGTCGAGCGGAGCGAGCCCCGCCATTTCTGCGGAAAATTCTATTGCTCGGTCTCGCTGCGGTCGCCCCAGCCCCTCATGGCCCTCTCGATCACCTGCCCAATGAACCGGTTCACCTCCTCGGCGTGCGACAGGTTGATGAGGTGTCCGCCTGGTACGACCACGTCCGCCGTCACCAGCCGCGCCGGAATGACCAGATCATGGGCCCCGTGAATGCGATACACGGGCGTGCCTTCCATCGCGGACGGCCGCCAGTCGAGCACGGCCGCCAAAGACCATTTCAGAAACGCCACGTCGGCGTCGCAGAACATGGCCGACGCGAGACCGTGGTATTGTGCACCGCTTCGGCCGATCCGGCCGGAATGGAGCGGCGCCATGAGCTTCGCCAGCTTGATGACACCCGTCGGGATAAATGAGGCCAATGGCTGCCCAACCCGGAAGAGCCGGCGAATTCCGCTGCGCGTCGAGCAACTCGAAATCAGGATCAATGCTTCCGGCCGCAGATACCGGGCCATCTCCCAGGCAATCATGCCCCCCAGCGACACTCCGCCCAGGACCATCGGTCTGCGGAACTTCAACGTATGGGCCATTCGGCCGGCGAAATGAGGCAGGCTTTCACGCCGCTCGGGCGAAAGCCAAGCGGGGACTTGCAGCCCCGGATAGGCCCGCTGCTGCGGCTCGAACATCCGCGCGTCCGCGCCCATTCCCGGCAACAGGATCAAGTCGAACGCGGCGGTCATACTTCCAGTTCGAGTTCCTTGAGTTGCGAGTCGGCGCGAAGCGGCGCGTTATCCTCCTCCCGCATCATGCTGTAGGCATCCTCAATATTGGCTTCGAGTTCCGCCATTGTCTAACCCTGACTGAACACACCAGGGACCTCACGCAGGCGGCCCACGTACCAGCCATCGTCGATCCAGTATTCCAAGGTGAACTGTCGTCGCATGTTCGATCTCCGTACACGTCCCCGAATTCGCGTTCGCAACTGCCGCGCGCCGGACGAATAAGCTCGCGATGAAAGCGAAACGGCAGCCGTCGGAACCGGCGTGAAACGGTCAAATCGCGTCATCAAAAGTATACCGGCGCCGTGGTAATTTGGCGAGCCAACCGTACGCGGCAATTGTGCGTGGCACGGCCTACGTCAACGATTCCGCGGTCAACGTGGTGCCGGAGAAAGGCGGGCAGTTCCAGGACCGCCGGCCGCGGATGGAGCCCCTGGAACCGAAGGTCGCCGATGACGGATCAGCCAAAGAGGCGAAGAACCTCTCCCTCACCGCCCGCCACGCCCGCAACTTCCTCGACTGCATGCGGACTCGCGAGCTGCCCCGTTGCGACGTGGAGGTCGGCCATCGCTCGACGACCTATGCCCTGCTGGCCAACATTGCCTTGGTCACACGCGCGCAACTGGAGTGGGACGCCCAACGCGAGACGATCACCAACCATGCCGAGGCGAACCATCTGCTGCACTACGAAAATCGTGCGTCTTGGAAGCTGGATTAAGGAACATGTTTTGCGAGCAGCGTGGGGCCCGCGGCGATCCATCCACCCTGCTTTCCGAACCGCACTACTTCTGCCCGGCGATCCATCCGCCCGCCAGCCGCGCGCCGTTGAAAATCTGCCGCACAATGCGGTCTTCGTCGCGCTCCTTGCGAATTTGCCGGATACAGCGGGCGGTCTTCAAAAGCTCGGCCTCGGGCAGCTTCCCACGAATGGCGGCCACCACGCCCTCCAGGTTTGCCAGCCGGCCCCACTGCCCGCACAACGGCGTGACCTGTGCGGCGGACACGCCGAAATCCGCCGCCGTGGCCGCCGCGGCTTCGGCCGCCAGCGGATCCGGCACCGTGTCGATGTGCGTCAACAGATAGACGATGGGGGGCATCATCCGCGTCGGCTGCCTCTCGTAGAACTCGTGCACCTTGCGCAACAACTCGCGGTCGGCCTTTCGCGCCGCGCTGCGGGCGGTGCAAACCATCAACAGCAAGTCGCACTGCTCGATATCGCCGCGGAGCCGCAAAAACGGATCGCCGTCGTCCGCCGTGGCGCCGTAGCCGGGCGTGTCGCGAAGAATCACCGGCGGCAGCCCGTCGGGCCGACATTCGTACAAATCCACGGCATCCGTCGCGGGCAGCACGTCGACCGGGGCGCGCACCTCGTGGAGCAGCGCGTTGATGAGGCTCGATTTACCCGACTTGACCTGACCCACCACCAGGACCTGCAACGGCTCCTGGCCGAAGGGAATGCCCGTTATGGGCGCGGAGATCCGCCCACGCTGTTCGTCGTCGAGGACGAACCCGCCGCTGTAGAGTTGGATGGCGTAGTCGCCGGCCTTGGTGACGCAATAGTCGATGGCCCAACGTTTCAACCCGCTCACCGACCGCATGGCCATGTTCTGGCCCAAGTGGTCCTGCACCTCTTGCACCATCGCCGTGGCCGGCCGCATCACCAGCCGCCGGATGCGGTTGATCTGCCACACATAGGTCCCCATCGGCCACGCGAGTTTCCCCTTCTCCTTCCACCACAGCAATCGACCCAGGGTGACGCTCTTGCCCCAGGGAACGTTCTCGGCCAGTGCCCGGCGGAAATCGCGGGCCACCAGTTCCACCAGGGCCGCGACGTGTACCACGGACACTTCGAGCGCGGCCCGGCCGGCCTGGGGACGATAATACCGGGCCACGGTTTCCAGCACTTCCAACAGCACCTCGCGTACCATTTGTTCCAATACCGCCGGCTGATCCAGCGGCAGATCCTGGGCCTGCAAACGCCGCGAAATCTCCTGCACGGCTTGCATGGCCGCCCGCCCGCTGGGCGTCGCCGCCGGCGACGGATGGGGCAATGCGGCCGCCGGGGGAAAGAGGATTCGCCGCGCCCGTTCCACCAGCATCAGACCGGCCAGGGTGGGCACGCCCGTCCCCACGGCCCAACACCAGATCAGCCCGTGCCGCCACATCCACACGCTGCCGATTCCAAACACGGCCACATAGGGCGCCACAATCAGCACGGTCCCGATACCAAACAGCCAGCCGGCTTTCCTACGCGCCATCACGACGTCGCTCCTTCGGCAGCGTTGGGTGGCATGCCGTCACGCGGCGCAGCCGCGGGTCGGCATGTTTTAACCTCGTTCCCAAGCTCTGCTTGGAAACAGACCTCTCTGGGAAGCTCCGCTTCCTTCGCCCGCTGAAGCGGAGCTTCGCGTAACTGCGTTCCCAAGCGGAGCTTGGGAACGCGGTCCAAAGCCGGAATAGCCGTCATTTTGTTTCTCTTTCCACAGCGGCCGGCAGCGGTATCGTCTTTCGGAATCTGGGCTTGGCGGCGGCGAAGGCTGCCCGGTACCAGCCGCGGAACATCTTCGCATCCGGCACGTTACCGTCCAGAACGTGACCGAAATACTCGCACAGGGCGATTCCCAAGGCGTAGGTGCTGGCGGCGGCGAACGCGCCGGAAACGACCGAGCCGACCCCAGGCAGGGGAATCAGCTTGGCCAACTCCCGCACGCCGAACCGCGCCAGGTAGCCGACCCCCAGACCGCTCGCGATGGTGGCCATTTGCCCCGCGCTCATCGGCTGGCCGTAGATCGTCGCCACGGTATGGAACAGCTTGGCCTGGAGCGAGAGCACGATGGGAACGTCGATATAGGGCACCGGAATGGCGCCCGCGCCTCCCGCCGCTCCGGCATAAACCAGGATATGGGGATGGGCCGTGTCGAAATAGGCGTCGTGCAGCCGCTTGCGGATGGCGATGTTGTTGCGGACCATCTCCCGCAGGCCCAGCGGCACCGCGGCTTCGATCGCCTCCCACAACGCGTCCAGACCGTAGTCCGCCGGCTCGTAGACCCGCTGGTTATGGTCGGCAAACGTGAAATCCAAAGGCACGAACCGCGCCGGTTGATCGACGAACCACTCGCGCTGGGCGTGGAGCGAACGGGCCAGCTCCTGCGGCACGCTGTCGGGAAGGGAGGGTTGCGCGAACGGGTAGGGCACCACGTGCTCCGGCCGGCCTGCGTAGCCCTCGTGCAGCGCCGTCTGGCAAACGATGACCGGCCAATGGGGCCGACGCTTGCGAATCGCCCGCAGCGCCGAGAGCGTATCCTGCTGGGCGTGGTCCATGGCCTTCAGCACCACGATCACAATGTGCGACTGGCCGGCGAAGGCCGCGAGATCATCGCTCGGATCGTAGCCCACTTCGCCCAGTCCGCGGGTGTCGAGGAACCGCAGGAAACAGCCCTGTTCATCGGGGTAGGCATACACGGAAGCGGTCCGCGTGCAGGCGCGGAAGCCCTTGCCGATCTCGGCGTCGTCGCGGCCGGTGATCGCCCGCACGATCGAGGTCTTCCCCTGCTCCGTTTTGCCCAGCAGCCAGAACACGGGCGTGGGCAAGGCGTGGCGGGCTTTTTCCAGGATCTCTTCGATCTCGTGCGGATCGACCGTGGGGCTGGCGCGATCCCAAAGCCACTGCCATGCCCTGGGTATGATGCGCTTGGCCACGCGACTTCTCCGGCCGGCCTGGAGTGTTCATGTAGGGTGGTTCGAGTGAAGCGAGCCCCACCAACATGAATGCGGGTATCCTCCGGTGGGGCTCGCTGCGCTCGACCCACCCTATAAATCTTCTCCGCTAGGTTGCCGCGGCGACCGCCGGAATGTCGGAGAGCCGTTGCTCGGCGCGCTGGGTGTCGACCACCATCTGCATGGTCACGCTCCAACGGCCTTGGTTGTCGGGCAGCACGTACCAGTGCGGCTGCACAACCACCGACTGGTGCACCAGCTCGAAGCCGCTTTCCGATTGGCTGACGGTCTCGATCGGATAGGTCCAAAAGCTGGTCGGCGCGCCGGCCCGCAGCGACACGTCGATGCCCAGCCACTCGTCGACCAGGCCCAACTCCGAAACGTCGACCAGGTTCAACTTGCTGCCCAGTTGGCCCAGCCGATTATGGTTGGCGTCGTAGAAGTAGCGATCGTCGGCGCCGGAGGGCAGACCGGCGAAGTTCATCTCCACGGCGAAGTGCAGCGGCTGATTGGGGGGAAGACCCTCCAACAGGTAGGCGATCTCCAGCGTCGAGCCGCCGGCCGCCAGGGTCACGCCCTTGGTGATGCGGATCGCGTGGCCCAAGGCGTGGCCGTCGCGGACCATCTGCACCTGGATGCGGTCCGGATTGCGGCGGATGCGGGCTTCATACACCCCGTTGAGGAAGTCGCCCTGCTGCTGCGCCTGGCCCGAGGCCACCGCTTCCAGCGTCGCGTCATTGCCGTAGAAACAATCCAACAGGCTCTTGCGGAGATGGTCGTCGTACTGGATCCGCTGTTCCAACCCTTGCTGCTTGAAGACGATGCGGTCGTGGATGCTGGAAACCTGGCCCTGGTCGCCGCCGGCGCCGGCTAATACCTTGCGGTGATAGGCCTCGGGCCGCCGCGCCAGCGTGGCCAGCAGGTTGTGGCGGATGGAGCGGACGTCCAACTCGTAAAGCTGGCCGCCGCAGCTTGGTGCAAATAGCGCCACCATCCGGTCGTTGGCCAGTTGCACTTCCTGGCGGGTGTCGAAGTTGTAATCGGCGGCCGCGGCTTCGATCCAACCCGCCGTCCGCCCGCTGATTCGATCCAGCAGGTTGTCGGCCGCAATCAGGTGCTGATAAACGGCGTTGCGCAGATGGGGCAGATAGACGCCGCCGAACGCGCCATGCCAGTAGCCGCAATTACACTGGCCGCGATACAACTCGATGCGGGCTTGCTCGACCAGTTCGCCCTGGGCGCCGGATTCGACGGCCCGCTCCAGACGCCGGCTGACCATCATCATCCGCGAGTACATCTCGTCGGATTCGGGATACTTCACCTTGAAGTTCCGCCAGAAACCGCCGCGCATGAACCGCTTCAGCACCGGCCAACGCGGATCGTGCTCCATTTCGTGGCCGATCCGCTCATACTCCGTAAGCTGCGGGGTCGGCAGGACCCATTCGGTCATCTCCCGATAACTGCTGTCGGGCAGATAAATCTTGCCCACGGGGGCCACGTGATCGATGGTCTCGGCCAAGGTGGTGACCTGGATCCAGTGCTGGTTCTGCAATAGCGCGTTGAAGAACCGCTCCAGCCAGCCGTCCTGGTAGACGTGCTTATGGGTTCCCGGCCAGGTGCCGAACTTCTCGCCGTCGTCGCCGAACACCGCCACCGCGTCCTGATGCTGCCGGGAGATGCCCGCCAGGTAGTCGATCGTCTGGTGCGGATCGGCAAAGGGAATGGTGTAGCGCAGCCGCTCGCTGCCGGGAAACACCGATAACAACCGGCCGTCGTCCTCGGTCACATAGTAGCCGTACAGGTCCGACTCCTCCAAGCCCGCGTTCTTGAAGTGGTAGTCGTCGAGGATGATGTATTCGATCCCCGCGTCGACCAGATCGCGAGTGTAGGACTGTTCCCAAACCCGCTCCGGAATCCACATCCCCCGGATGGTGGCACCGAGCCGGTCTTCGAGCCAATGGGTGTAGCTGCGGATCTGTCCGACACGGTCCCGCGGTGGAATCATCGCCAAGATCGCCTCGAAGAACGCGCCGCCGATGATCTCCACCTGCTTGCGAGCGACCAGTTCGGAAAGCCGGTCGAGATAATCGGGATGGTTGGCGTCCAACCACTCGATCAGCGAGCCGCTGACGTGCAGCGAGGTCCGCAACGACTCGAAGCGGCTGAAGACATCCAAAAACGGCAGGTAGCTGTCCTGGTACGCCTGTTCGAAGACGTGATCGAAGTTGCCGATCGGTTGGTGATTATGCAGGGCCAGTACGAGTCGGACTTGATTTGCCATCGTGTTTCACCGGATTGCCTGGAGGGGATCAGGAATAATTCCTTAATCGGCAGACACCCCGCATTTTATCCAATTTCCCTGACCGGGATATTTTGTTGTTCGTGGAAATCGACTTCGATCTCGCGAAGGAAGGCGGCCGCTTCTTCCGGGGGAACGGGGTTGATGTAAAACCCGGTGCCCCACTCAAATCCGGCCGGCTTCGTCAAACTCGGAATAATCTCTATATGCCAGTGATAGTGTGTAAGCTCCTGCGTGTCAAAGGGGGCGGTGTGAATGATATAGTTGTAGGCCGGCCGGTCAAGCGAGGCTTCGATCTTGCCGATCACCTGTTTCATCACCCCGGCCAGGTCGTCGACCCCGTTCTTCTGGATGTTCTCGTAGTGGCTGAAGTGATTCTTCGGCAGCACCCAGGTTTCGAAGGGGAAGCGGCTGGCAAACGGGCAGAACGCCACGAAGCCCGGCGTGTCCTGCACGATCCGCTTCTCCCCGGCCAGCTCCTGTTGGATCATGTCGCAGTATACGCAACGGCCGCGGTAATTGTAGAACTCCAACGAGCCGGTCATTTCCTCCCAGACGTTGATGGGCACGATGGGCGTGACGATCAACTGGCTGTGGGTGTGCTCCAGCGACGCGCCGGCCGCGGCCCCCACGTTCTTGAATATCATCCCGTAGACCAACCGTGGATCGCGCTTCAGGTCGACCAGCCGGTCGCGGTAGACCCATAGCACTTCCCGGAGCTGCTCCTCGGAGAGATCCGAGGTGCTCAGCACGTGACGGGGCGATTCGATGATCACTTCGTGAGCGCCCACCCCGCGCATCATGTCGTAGATCCCCTCGCCGCGCTTATTGAGATCGCCTTCGATCTCCAAGGCGGGAAACTTGTTGGGAACCACCCGCACCCGCCATCCCTGGCGGTTGCGCTGCGTGCCGGGAGCACGATAGGCGATGATCTCGCCCGGCGTCTTGTCCTCGTTTCCCTCGCAGAACGGACAGAAGCGTTCCTTGTGCGGCCGCGGCGTGGAATCGAAGTCGTGGGGACGTTTAGCGCGGCTCTTGGCGACAATCACCCAGCGCCCCACAATCGGATCTTTTCGTAAGTCAGGCATCGTGAATCCATTCATAAGTAGGGTGGGTCGAGCGCAGCGAGCCCCACCAAAATAAAAGCGGCTTTTCCCGGTGGGGCTCGCTGCGCTCGACCCACCCCTGCCTAGCGCCTCTTACACTTGCCACATGATCAATTCGTAGTCCGGAGAAGGAATCAGCGTTTCGATGGCCCCTTCGGGCGGAATCCGCTCGATGGGCTGTTCGTCGCGCAGCAGTTCCACGAAGAAGTGCACCGGCTCGTCGGTCGACAGCGCCAGGCTACGGAAGGGAATGCCCAGCTCGAAAAGAATATCCGCCGCGGCCTCGATCCCCGCTTCGGCTACCGGAATTCCGTCGTGGTAAAGCTGCGCCGCCGGATGGCGCTCCGCCGGCCGGCTCACCCGCAATTCGAAACCCTTGGGCTGGAGAAACGAGATCCGCAGGCCGTCGACCTCTCGCAATTGCTCGGCCAGCGGCCCCCCCCGGGCATCGAGCCGGATGAGCAGCCGCTCGGTGTCGAAGCCGAAATAAAGATCGCTGACGAGGCTCTCGCTGGCCATGCTCATGGTGCCGCGGGAACCCTGGCAAATCAGCCGCCCGGCGTTGATCCATTCGAAGTAGCTCCGCCGCCCGTTGACCTTCACCTGGAGCAACCCGGTGGGCTCCGAATGATGCCGCGGATGCCGGTGCCCCTGGCTGATGGGGCGGGCCAGTTCGGCCGGCGGCTCTTCGCCCAGCACCGTATACACGTTCTGCAAGTGCTTGCGGAAGAGCCGATCGAACAGGCTGTCCTGGGCGCTGGAATGGGAATCGCCGAACCACCAGAACCAATCGCTCCCTTCGGCGATCAGCATTTCGTCCCAGGCCCCGGCCAGTTGCTCCGGCGTGTGCTTCTTCTGTTTCGTGGCCTGAACGAGGAACTGCCGCGTCTGGAACAACTCGTCCCAGGCTCGATTGCACTCGGGGTGGCCGATCCAGATGCCGAAGTTGTGTTGGATCCAACTCCCCGGGAAGAGATGCCCGAGACGGTCGGTGGCCGGATATTGCTGCAGGTAGTCCGACACCCGCACCGGCTTGATCTTGGCGTGCTTCGTCACCCGCTGATAGAGCTGGCGGAGGAAATCCACGCCGGCATTGTAGTAATACTCCCAGCAGTTTTCCCCGTCCAGCACGATGCTCACCAGCGTGGGCCGGCGGCCGGCGTTGCCGCCGGTGGCGTTGCCGATGGCCTCGAGCTTGCCCATGAAGTCATTCACCGCGTGCTCGGCCATGAAGCGTTGGTAGTGAAAGCCGATCATGTCGCTCATGGCGTGATCGCGGAAGATGATCTGCACGCTCTTTCCCTGGTTCTCCACGCGCCAGGGGCGGTAGAGCATTTCCGGGTTGCGCAGATAACCGTTGCCGTCGCGGGCCACCCAACCATCCGTGGAGCAAGAAAGAATCTCTTCGTCCGTGGCGATCCACTGGATGCCTACGTCGGCGATGGCCGGCACCACTTCCTGGCAGACCGAGCCTTCCGAAGGCCACATGCCGTGCGGCTTGCGGCCGAAGAGCTTCTCGTGAAAGGCCACCGCGCGGCGGAGCTGCTCCGCGGCGTCCTCGGGGTAACCCTCCAGGTGCTTGGGCAAGCCCACGTCGGGCATCGCCCGCCGCGCCAGCCGCTTGTCCCACAACAGCGGCAGGATGGGATGATAGAAGGGCGTGGTGGTCAACTCCACCTGGCCCCGCTCCTGCAGCTCGCGGTGCAGCGGGATCACTTCCCGCAGGATCTGCATCTGCTTTTCCAGCAGCCACGCCTTGTCCTTCTCGGTCCAATGGCGGCCTTTGCTGCGAAACTCGGCCAGTTCGGCGTCGCGCTCGAAGGCCAGCGGGTGCAGCCACACCAGGTTCGACCAGCACTGCAGGTCGATGATGTCCTTCTTGGTGAAGCGTTTCCGCGCCGCGGCCGGCGAATCGATCCCCAGGCCACGCTTCTGATACAGTTCGTTGTAACGCTTGTAAGGCCGGATCATCTGGTCCGGGTGGACCATGAAGAAGTTGTCCAGCAGATAGTTCGTGTCGTCTTCCGAGAGGCCGTCGGGCGGCGTCCGCGAAATGCGCAGATGCGTGTCCTCGTGGCCCGAATCGGTATAGGCCAGCAATTGCTTGAGGAGGCTGGGGACCAGGTTGATGGTGGCCCGCATCTCCGGCAATTCCCGCAGCAGCATGGCCATGCCCCAGTAATCCTTGGTGCCGTGCAGGCGGACCCAAGGCATCGGGTTTTCACGGCCGATGTCGTCGGGATAATAGGGCTGGTGCTGATGCCAAACAAACGCCAACGCAACGTCATGCATACATTCGCTCCGTCGTCAGGACTCTCCATCCGTCGGAAAGTCGAATCCGTCCACGCCTACGCTAAGAATGCGGAATTCGGAAGGCGGAATTCGGGACTTCGCATCCCCATTTGCCATTTCCGAATTCCGCCTTCCGAATTCCGCATTTTTTCACGCCCAGGCCGGCTGGCGGCTCCGGGCCACGGTCTCCTCGTAAAGTTTCACGTATTGCCGCGCGCTGCGGGCCCATGTCCAATCCTGCCGCATGCCGGTGGCGAGGAGCCGATTCCACGTTTCCTTGCGGCCGAAGACGTCGCAAGCACGGCGCATCGTTTCGCCCAGCGCCAGCGCGCTGTACTCATGGAAGCTGAATCCGTTGGCGGTTCCCGCGGCCAGCGTCGCCTCGTTGGCGTCGATGATCGTGTCGGCCAGGCCGCCGGTGGCGCGGACCACCGGCACGCTGCCGTACTTGAGGCTGTAGAGCTGGTTCAGGCCGCAGGGCTCGTAGCGGCTGGGCATCAGGAACAGGTCCGTGCCGGCCTCGATGCGATGGGCCAGCGGATCGGAGAATTCCAGCTTCACCGCGATCTTTTGCGGGAAACGCTCCACCAGCCGCTCGAAGAGGCGATGGTACTTCGCTTCGCCGGTGCCGAGAAAAACCCATTGCACGTCGGACATCTGCACCCACTGCTGCAACAGCTCGGCCACCAGGTCCATCCCTTTTTGCTCGACCAGCCGGCCGATAAAGCCCACCAGCGGCACGTCGGCCCGCTGCGGCAGCCCCAGTTCTTGCTGCAGCTTCGCCTTGCAGATCGGCTTGCCCTTGGCCACGCTGTCCGCATCGTAGCGGCTGGGCAGGTTTGCGTCGCTCTCGGGGTTCCACTCGCGCTCGTCAATGCCGTTGAGAATCCCCGTGAGCACGTCGGCGCGGTGCTGCAGCACCCCTTCCAGGCCGCAGCCCAGCGGCGCGGTCTGGATTTCCTGGGCGTAGCGCGGGCTGACGGTGCTGATCGAGTCGGCGAATACCAGGCCCGTCTTCAGCAAGTTCAGCTTGTCGTAGAATTCCATCTGCCGCCAGTTGAAGTATTTCCAATCCAGGCCCGTCAACAACATGTCCCAATGCCAGAACTGACCCTGGTAGGCCATGTTGTGGATGGTGAACACGCTGGCCGTCTGCTGGTAACGCGGCACCTGGCGATATTCGGTCTTGAGATAGGCCGGCACCAGCCCGGTCTGCCAGTCGTTGGCGTGGACCACGTCCACCCGCAGGTCCAACAGCCGGATCGCCTCCAACACCGCGCGGCAGAAAAACACGAACCGCTCGCAGTTGTCGATGTAGTCCTTGTTATCTGAGCGATAAAGCTGCTCGCGGTCGTAGTACTGGTCCTGTTCGACCAGATAGACCGGCGTCTCGCTGTTGGGCAAATGGCTCTTGAACAGCCGCCCGGGGACCATCTTGCTTCCCACGGGAACGATGAACTCGATCCCCAGCGGTTCGATGGGCATGCCGCAATAGCGGGCCTGACGATAGAAAGGCAGAATCACCGCCGGACGATGGCCCAGCTTGGCCAATTCGATCGGCAGCGCCCCGCAAACGTCGGCCAGGCCGCCGGTCTTCGCAAACGGTACCGCTTCACTTGTCGCCACCAGGATATTCACGGGCGCAGACTCCGGTGCAGTCTCAAAAGGAAGATAACCCAATCTACTGTAACTATACGTCTCGGATGTAATTCATAGAGATTACCCAACCCGCAATCTTCAAAAACTACCAGAAATCGGCTGAACTTCCAAATCGACCTTGGCGGCTATCGCATCCAGCCGGGTGGTGCATCGGGTGGTGGTTACTTACTTATTGACTGTCGCTTACCTATATTAACAAGAGTCTTATGCCCAAACTGTTTCAACAGCGGTACCGGTACAATCGGAACAATCGTCCCAAAGCATGAATTTTTCCAAGGGCAGTCGTTTACAACGCCCTGCCTATCTTAACGGAACACTAACCGAGCCGATTTTTTGTCATTCTGAGCGCAGCGGAGAATCTGCGTGGTGTCGCGAAGCAACGGAGGTCTTTCGCTACGCTCAGGATGACCACCGCGTCCGAAACGATAGACGCTCGGACCCGGTTACGCCGAAGCCCGTTTCTTCCCGTCAGCTTTGCGACGCTGCGCCGGTTGGGCCAACTCGTAGAGCCACGAGTTCCCTGCCTTGCCGATTCGCCGGGCGGCCCCCATGTGGCTCAGACAATACGTGATCCGGCCGGCGCGCCAGCGGGGGATTTGCATCGCTTCGGCCAGTTGGCCGGTGTGGAACGGCTGCGGCAAGCCCGCCGGCAGCAGCGCGGCCAGATCGGCCGCGGTGTGGAAACGATAGGTTTGGTGAACGCACACCAGCCGCTGGTCCTCGACCTGGAAGTCGGCCAGCCGCCAACGCCGGCGGCGTCCGTGGCCCGGGTAGCGCCACTCCTCGATGTCCACCAGCAGCACTTCCAGCGTCAGCCGATCGTGCGGGAAAGCCCGGGTGAAATGCACCAACTCGTCGAACAGATCCAACAGCTTGCCGCGGCGCGGGCTGAGCCGCCGCGAAGTGACCGCGCCCCCCTTGCCGTCGAGCTTCACCAGCAGTTTGCGAGCCACGATCGGCTTGACCACCAGTACTCGGTGCTTCGCCACCAGCGTGCGGATCTTGTCGCGGATGGCGCCCAACGGGCCGTGTTGGATCTCGACGAGTTGGCCGTCGGCGATGGCGTCGATGCGGTACTGCCCCAGCGGCACCTCCAGGGTCGCCTCGTGGCCGGCGTACAGCCGCTTGAGCTCGCGGTGGAGTGAGGTTTCCATCTGGTGGGCCGTGAACGGTGGACGGTGCGAGAACCTTCTCGTCTTATCGGCCGAACGACCGCGGGGCTTGCAACTTAAGCCCGCTTGCTCCAATGCGAGCGCTGCTGAGGCGTTGCGGCTGCCGGCGAGCCAAGCTGCATGGCCCGCTCGGCCGATACGAACTGGTCGAATTCCGCCTCCGTCATCAGCCCCCGCTCCAGCACCAACTGCCGCAGGCTTTTCTGCCCTTGCCGGGCGATGTTGACCAGCTCGTCGGCCACGTGGTGGCCAAGGTGGTCTACCAGTGCGGTGATGGTGGCCGTGCTGTTGTGTACTTGCCGCAAACAACGCTGGCGGTCCGCGGCGATGCCCTCCACGCAGAACCGCGCGAAGATGTCGCATGCCGCAGTCAACAGATCCAGCGCCGTCAGCAGGCTGTCGGCCACCAGCGGCAGGAACTGGCTCAATTCCAAGCTGCCGCCGTTGACCGCCTGGACGATGACCTGATCGTGGCCCATCACGGCAATGCCCGCCTGAGCCACGGCCTCGGGAATGACCGGGTTCACTTTGCCCGGCATGATCGAGGAGCCGGCTTGCCGGGCGGGCAGCCGGATTTCGCCCAGCCCCGCATCCGGCCCCGACGACAACAGCCGCAAATCGTTGGCGATCTTGATCAGATTGGAGGCCAACGTGCGGATGATGCCGCTGACTTCCACGAACACGTCGGCATTCTGCGTGGCCTCGACCAGGTTTTCCGCGCGCGCGAGCCCCAGGCCGGTGATCTGACGCAGTTGCTCCACCACGCGGAAGATGTATTGCCGCGGCGCGCCCAGCCCGGTGCCGATGGCCGTGCCGCCGAGATTCACCACCCGCAGCCGCTCCTCGCACTTGTAGATCCGCCAGCGGTCGCGGGCCACGGCGTCGGCATAGGCGCCCATTTCGCGTCCCAGCGTGGTGAGCACGGCGTCCTGAAGCTCGGTGCGGCCGATCTTGAGCACGCCGGAGAACTCTTTTTCCTTGGCTTGGAAGGCCTCCAGCAGCACGACCACTTTGCGCTCCAGGTCCTTGAGCCCGCCAATGGCCGCCACTCGCAGCGCCGTGGGATAAGTATCGTTGGTCGATTGATGGAGGTTCACGTCGTCCAGCGGATCGATGACGTCGTAATCGCCCAGCGGACGGCCGAGGATCTGCAAGGCCCGGTTCGCCAGCACCTCGTTGACGTTCATGTTGGTCGAAGTGCCCGCTCCGCCTTGCAGCGCGTCGACCACGATATGCCCATCGAGCTTGCCTTCCATCATCTCCTGGCAGGCCGTCTCGAGGGCAGTACTGCGGGCGTCGTCCCACCAGCCCAATTCGTGGTTGGTCCGCGCACAGGCCAATTTCACCGCGCCGTAGGCGTGGGTCAGCCGCGGATGGACCACGCGGCCGCTGAGCGGAAAATTCTCCACCGCCCGCAGCGTGTGGATGCCGTAGAGCGCGTCGGCCGGCACCGCGCGGGTTCCCAACAGATCGGTTTCCTGGCGGAAGTTGTCCATGGTTTTCCCCGTCGTCATCCTGAACGCAGCGAAGGATCTACGCCGAGGCACCGCAGATGCTTCGCTGCGCTCAGCATGACCGGATTCCCTAGAAATATAGATCCCGCGCGTCCGTCTCGCGGATCCGCCGCAGCCGCTCCACCAGCTCAGATTTGAGCGGGCTCTCGGGCATCTTGTCCAGCTCTCGCTCGATCAGCTTTTCGCCGGCGGCGCGGGTTTCCGGGGAAGCGTAGTCCACCAGGTATTCCAGCAGCGTCGAGAGGGCGTTGGGCGTGCACATGTTCTGGATGAAGCCGGGAATGGCGAATTCCATGAAGTGCTCGCCGGTTCGCCCCAGCCGGTAACAAGCCGTGCAAAAGCTGGGAATGTAGCCGTCGCCCAACAGCTCGTTCATCACCTGGTCCAGCGGGCGGATGTCGCCCAACTGGAACTGCTCCCGCTCCATCACCTGGGTGTCGCCGGCCTCGGTATAGCCGCCCAGCTCGATGCGGCTGCCGGCGTCGATCTGGGAAACGCCGAAGGCCATCACTTCGCGGCGGATTTCCGCCGTTTCCCGGGCCGTGCAAATCAGCCCCGTATAGGGCACCGCCAGCCGCAGTATGGCCACCAGCCGCTTGAACGGCTCGTCGCCGACGAGGTACGAACTGGTAAGCTCGACGCCGCTGGCCGGACGGAGCCGGGGAAAGCTGATGGTGTGCGGCCCGACGTGATAATGCTTTTGCAGATGCAAGGCGTGGGCCACCAGGCCCAGCACCTCGAACCGCCAGTCGTACAGCCCGAACAGCGCGCCGATGCCCACGTCGTCGCAACCGGCCTCCATCGCCCGGGCGAGCCCGTCCAATCGCCAGAGATAGTTGCCCTTGCGCGACTGGGGCGAATGCACCTGGCCGTAGGTTTCGTGATGGTAGGTTTCCTGGAAGATCTGGTAAGTGCCGATCTGCGCCGCCTTGATGGTCGCGTAGCCCTGGTGGTCCTGCGGCGCCGCATTGACGTTCACGCGGCGGATGTTACCCTTGCCCGACTGCACCGCATACACCTGCCGCACGCAATCGGCGATGAATTCCGGGCTGTAGCGGGGATGCTCGCCGAAGACCAGGATCGTCCGCTTGTGGCCGCGATCGAGCATCGCCTCGACCTGCGTCCGCAGGTCCTCGGGCGTGAGCGTGCGGCGGATCTGCTCGCGATTGGAGCGGCGAAACGCGCAGTACAGGCAATCGTTGGTGCAGTCGCTCCCCACGTACAGCGGCGCAAACAGCACGATGCGGTTGCCGTAGACGTCGCGTTTCAGTTGCCGGGCCGCCGCGAAAATCTCTTCCACCAGCTCCGCCGATTCGGCCGACAGCAGCACCGCCGTCTCTTCCAGCGAGAGCGCTTGCTTGGCCATGCTCTTGGCGATCACCTCGCGAACCTGGGAAGGTTCGGCCCGGCGCTCCAAGAGAGAATTCAAGAATGGCTCATCGATGAAATCGTGAGCGGAACTGCTGAGCTTCTGCTGATCGATGGCAAACGACATATTCAATCCGTCCAAGACCTATCGGTATTTGTTGAAGAAATGATGCGGCCGCGGATTGAACACGGATGAAATACCGACCACCCGTGCAATCCAATCATCTGTTTGGCCCATATCCGGCGATCCAATCCGTGTCCCATTGCGGCTAAGTAACGTCATTGCATTGCTGTTCTCGATAGCTGGGCGAGTCGCCGCGGCCGTGCCCGATTTCCCGCCCGAGATTTTCGATCCGCGCCGTGACGCAGACGTGACATTGCTCGCCCGTCTCGCGGATGCAAGCCTTGCTGGGATAGATTTCGTAGAGCGCGCGGTACTGCGGCGGCGTCAGGTTGGGCATGATCACGTTGGCCCCCCGCACCAGCCCCAATTCGCGGCCCTGGCGCAGATTGAGCGTCGCCAGCGCGGTGGTGCTGGGGATGTTCGCCCGCGGACACGCGAGCCGCGCCAGCGCGATGACCTTGTAGGTCATCAGTTCGTTGTTCGGCACTTGCGCGTCGCCGGGAAGCAGCCGCTCTACGGTCGCGTCGCCCAGTGGGGTGGCCGGATGCGGCAAGTAGGGCCCCACGCCGATCATGTCCAGGCCCAGCTCGTCGAACATGCGGATGTCGTCGGCCAAATCCTCGTAGGTCTGACCGGGAATACCGATCATCACGCCGCTGCCCACTTCGTAGCCCAGTTCGCGGAGCCGGCGGAGCATGGCGATGCGATCGGATGGCACACCCGGCCGCGGCGGGTGGATGCGATCGAAAAGCGCCGCGTTGGAGGTCTCGAACCGCAGCAGATAGCGGTCCGCCCCCGCGGTGCGCCACAGCGACAGTTCTTCGTCCATCCGCTCGCCGAGGCTGAGGGTCACGGCCAGCGGGGTCTCGCGCTTGATCTGGCGGACCACCTCGGCCATCCAGTCCGCCTCGATCCCCGGATCCTCGCCGGCCTGGATCACCACCGTGCCGTAGCGGAATGCGACCGCCTGCCGCACGCACCCCAGGATCTCCTCGCGCGACATGCGGTAGCGTTTCAACTCGGTATGGGGAGCCCGCAAACCGCAATAGCCGCAGAGCCGAATGCAATAATTCGAGATTTCCACCAATCCGCGGAGGTGCACCTCCCCGCCGACGTGTTGCTGCCGCGTCTGGTCGGCCTTCTGCCACAGTTCGGCCAACCGTGCGGGCTCGTCTTCCCGGAGCCAGGCAAGGATTTCAGAATGTTCCATGTTTCTCGGATTCGTTCCGTCCGCCGCAACTGGACGGTTGAGCGGATTGCAACAAAACGCGGTCTTGCAATGCCCCTCGCGCGGGGTGTGCAGCAAGATGCGTCGGGGCTCTGCAACGGCAAAAACCCCGTGAATACCGCGTGGTTACCGGCGCGCGGCCGCGCCCTCACGTGGGGGCTCTCGCTATTATACCGCTTTTCAAGACGCTTTCCCGCGGTTCCGGTTCGCGCAAATATGGCACCGGGGGAGCGAAGCGAAGGGCGTGGTTTGCACTATCGCCCCAGTACCACGTCGATTCCCGAGTGGATCAATTTCAACTTTGCTTGGGGCAACTTTCCCACGTGCTCCGTCAGCAGGGATTTGTCCAGCGCGACGATCTGCGAAACGTTGGCTACGCACTCCTTCGGCAATTCGGTGAGTCGCGGCGCAAGCCGCACGTTTCCGGGGGCCTTGGCCCATCTCAAATTACTGGTCAATGCCACACAGACGACCGTGGCAATTTTACTGCGGTTGAGCGCATCGCCCTGCACGACCACGACCGGTCTGCGAAAACCGGGACCTGGGCTCTTTGGATCGGGGATATCGGCCCAGCAGACATCCCCGCGCGCGATCACCATGGGCTGCGCTCGATGACTCGCCGCGCCGCGATGGCGGCAAACTGGTCATTTTCCTCGCCGAGTTCCGTGCAGACGCGATCCATCGCTTCGGTCACGCGCTCCGGGGCGTGACGTGCGACATACTCGGCCAAGGCCAGGCTGTACACTTCGCTCCGCGATTTCTTCAAATGGCGGACCAGCCGCTCGGTTTCGGCGAACACCTCGTCGGGGATGGATACGGCCGTTTTCATAACATTAGTATAACCGAACGGCGGCCGGTCAACGGGCAACACGCCTCTCGAACGCCAGCAACCAACCTCCGATAAGGCGCCACGTCCGGCTGCGACGATTGTTGGCTTTGAAATACGCCGGGACGGGGCTCGCTTCGGCCTTCAGCACCGAGGACGTGCTAGCACACGAGGCCCGACGCCACGGAAAGATAATAATCGCCGTCCCCAAGCTCGTCGAGCTGGAACGCCAGGATGGGGCGCTGATAGCCGGCGAAGCGTTCTAATTTCCGTGCCACAAGCCGATCCACGGTCTCGCAACAGGCTTGACGCTCCCATGCGCTTTCCCAACGCATCCCTTGTTCCATGAGATCGTCGATCATCTCCGCGCGGCGGCACTCGGGCAGCAGCGCGGCATTCCAAGCGACCATGCCCAGCCAGAGGAGCCGCTCGTAAGTATCACGGCCGTCGGCCGAACCGGCCAGCGGGCGCACGAAGTCCTTCAGTACGTCCGACATTTTCGTGATTTCGACGTGGGCGTTCGGAGTAGCAGCCAGTTCCAAGCAATCGGGCTGGCACCGACGGATTTGCGCCTGCTTCTGCCGCTTGAGTTGCGTTACTCGTTTTCGCTGGCGTTTTTTTTCGAGTTTCCGTCGCTTGGTGACTTGTTTTGGCGCCGACATGGGTCCCTCCTTGTGTCTCTGGTCCGTCAATGCAGCAATTTATCAGGCAGGCCGTATTGGGGTCAAAGCCAGTTTTTTGGCGTGCGCGAGGCCGAGAGGCGACAGATGCCGCCATGAAAAAGCCCTTCGACATTCTCGCCGAAGGGCTGATTTCTGGTCAAGTCGGGGCGAATGGACGCCAATTGAACTTCTCGTGCGGGGCATCGACGGGGCGGGCGAGGTCACGAGGCGGTTGGCGATAGCGGCATGAGGGGTAATGGTTGCCGTTCAGCCTAACGATTACGCCACAGACCGATTAGCCAAGACCCGGATTGGCCGAGAAGACACGAGACAGCAACGATGTTTACGATATACGCCATGACGAAGACATGTGGATGTCCATGAACCGTGTCGGGGCTGATGAGGATTGCAAGCGTTGTGGGAAAACCGATGACCAGAAAATAGGATTCGAGCCACCGACAGCGGTAGAGGGGAAGGAACCCGGGAACACACACCAGCACAAAGAGCAACGAGTTGACCAATACAGCTCGAAGGCCCGCAGTCCATCGTTGTTTCGCTGCCGTACTGTGCAGAGCCGATGACTCAATCTTCGGCGTTTGGTCGGCGTTTGTGGTCATCTCAGTCCACCCAGCGGGCAAAAGGGCACACCACTGATATCGGCGAGATGGGAGCAGTTGATGGCGGCTACGGGCGTTCAGCCAACGGAAACCAGCGATATCCATGACCGCCACGTTGGCGTGCGCGGCGAAAGCCCAACCGCTCCGGAACGCCATCTTCCGTAACGACGTCCTCGATCAACGGTGACATCCCTTTCGATAGTAAGTTGCCGATCCCACCCGGATGAAGAACAAGGGAGTCGCGCTTCCGTCGGCGTCTCGTTGAGCGATCACGTCTTGGATCGAGTCGCCAAACCAAATTCGTCCGCTCACGTGATCAATGCCCGCGGTCTGCCCCCACCTTTTCCGATAAATCATGGCGCTGCTGATATTCCGACCAGATCTCCTGTGCCCGGTTGGAATCGGCTTCGGACCAATTGGAAACGCTCATTTTGTTTCTCCCGCAGAAGCGGCAACGGCGCGCCAAGCGAACGCCGACAACTCCATCCTATTATAGAATTCCGCTACTGGAACTCCAAATATCCGAACCCTTCCGGAATCACTTCCACGGCGGCGGGCGCGTTCCACGACTGAAAGCCCACGCCCGGCACCGTCCGCTGCAAGCCGATGGCCCACACGTCGTGAGCTTTGGGCGGATGGCCGGTGAGCTGACTCCAGGGAATCGCCGCTTCGGCCGTCCATGTGCCGTTTTCACTATGGGCGGCCACGAACCAGGTCGGGTTCCAAGTGCGATCGCCCCAACAGTCCTCGGCTGCCCAGCCGCGATGGTCGATCGTGAAATGGTAGTAGGTCACGAAATCGCGATCGACGTCGAGGAACACGTCCACGCGATCGTGGGCCGACAGATCGGCGCCCCGCTGCCGCGGACCGACGGCCGCTTCGTAGCGCGCCCCGGGGGCCTGCCGGGCGGTGATCGCCAGGTAGAGAAACTCGTCGTCGTGGACCAGCATCACGCTGGCCGGCCACTGGGCGTCGTCGTGAAAGGCGCTCGCCAGCGGCACCGGCGTAAGCGGTTTCCACACCGCGTCGTCCAAGCGGCCGTCGAGGTGCGGTTTCGTGGCGGCCACGCCGCAATGCACGACCGGCTTGGCCGGCTGGCCGCGGGGCGCGGCAATCCACTGCTCGCCTTCGGCACATGCCCGCCACGCGTCTCGGCTGGCGCTCCGGCCTGCCGCCGCGTAGAAGCGTTGGGCCTGCCGCATGTCTCCCCGCGCGCGATAGGCCGCGGCCAGCGGGAATCGCAGCCGCGGCTCGGCAAACAAGTCTGGCTGGGTCTGTTCGATCCGCGTGGCCAGACCAATCGCCCGGCCCGGCCGATCGGCTTGCCGCGGGCCGTCGATGGCCGGCGCGGAATTCTGTGCGGCCGTGTAGGGCTGGCCCGCCTGAAGCCGCCAGGCCGCCTCGCCGCTGGCATAGTACTGCACCAGCCAGAGCGCCGCGGCGCGGCTCAAGGGATGCTGGGCATAACGCTCGAGCAGAAGCTGAAACGTTTCGGCGGCCATCTCCCCATTGCCACTCTGGAAATAACGCTCGGCCAGGTGAAATAGCAGCCAGGCGCCGCCGTCCGCGTCGAGTTGCTCGATCAATTGCCCGGCCTGCGCCAGCAATTGCAGGCCGCCTTGCGGGCTTTTCTCCACCTGCTCGACGATGGCCAGGAAATTGCGCCGCCGCTGAGCCACACGGCTGACCGATTCCAGGCTCTCGACCGACGAATCGTCCAGGGCGCGGCGGGCCTCTCCGTTGGGCGGCAGGGCGATGCCGCCGAAGAAATCGCCGCGATCGGATTCCACTGCCGCCGCGCTCTGCAATAAGTCGAATCCGAGCATCGCCGGGGTCGTGCGAAAATGATCGACGATCAGCCCGCGCGGCGCGGCGGCCGCGTCGGCCAGCGAGCAGCCCAACCGCACGGCCAACTGTGCGGTCGGCAATTCCCTGCCGCCTCGCGTGCCCGGCGGCAGCGCCGCATAAACCTTCTTGACCTGCCACGAAGCGAGCGAGGCGTAGGAACGCTGTTCGGGCAGTGCCGCGGCGTCGCCCGCTTTCTGCACGGCCGCGACCACGGCCTCGGCCACCATCCGCGACGCCGTATCGCCGCCACGCATGCTCGGATCGCCGCAGACGATCACGTCGGGCCGCCAGAGCCGGATCTGCCGCACCACTTCGGCTTGCAACTGCGCCAGCCCCTGGCCGCCGTTGGCCGCATCCCAGGCGTCGGCGATCTCGACCGGCCCCAGCCCCAACCCGCTTTGACGAAGCGGAAATCGCCAGTCCAATCGCGCGTCGTCGGCCCCCGTCGCCACCGCCGCCTCGTGCAGCCGGTCGGCAAGCTCCACCGGGTCGCGGGGATGGACCTCGATGTCTTGGCGATTGAGCACCTCGACGGCCCCCAGGTAGCCTTCGTTGCCGCACAACCGCACCAGCAGTTCCAGCGGCACCTCGTCCGCTCGGCTGGAAACCGCAAGCACCGCCAGCCGCAAGCCGCCGCCACGCTGCCGCTGCCAGGTGCGGCCGCCGTCGGATGTGGCCAGGATCGTCCCCAGCGCGCCGGCCGCCCAACCATGCTGGTCGTCGATCATCGCCATCGCGTAGATCGGCAGCGACTGCCCGGTCGAAGCGCCGATCCAGGTGTGGCCCGCGTCGGGGGTGTGGAAGACCAGTGTGCCGGGCGTGCCCGCAATCCAACACTGCGGCCCGCGGACCGCCATGGCGGTGAAGTCGAATTGCCGCGACACTTCTTGCGGCAGACGGCTCGGCGGCGGGCTCCAGTTGCCGCCCAGGTCGGCCGTCATCAGGGTCAGGCCACCGTCGCCGATCAGCCAGCCGTAGACCGGCGGCACCAGTTCCGCTCGGGTGAGGCTCCGCAGCCCGGCCGCTCGCAACGTCGTGGTTTCCAGCTCGCCATGTTGCGCCACGGCCACCGCGCCGCTGCGTCCCACGGCCACGCCCGTGCGCGGGTCGAGAAACGAGCCGGCCAGCCAGCCCACGGCATAGCCGGGCAGCGGCTGCCAATCGCGTGGGCCGGCATGCGTGGTGAACACGCCCGAGGGATACATGGCCGACGCACAGCCCACGGCCCAGCCGCGGCGCTCATCGAAGAAGCGAATCTGCTTCAGGATCGGCAGCACCAGCTTGGGGTCCGATTGCCAGTGCTGACCGCCGTCTCGGGTCCAGAGCACAACCCCCGAGCCGGAATGCAGAAAGGGGTCGGCATGGCCGCCGACGGCAAAAGCGACGGCCGCGCTCACCGGCCAGACCGAATACAATGGGCAACCGGCGCCGGACTGCTGCAGTTGCCAATGCTCGCCGGAATCCTGGGTGGACCAGATCGTGCCGCGATCCCCCACGGCCCAACCGCGCTGCGGATCGACGAAGCGAATGTCGTTGAGCCGGGCCGTGGCGCGGACCGCATCGGCACAGAGCGGATCGGTGGGGGCGGTCACCTCTGTGGAGGGCTCGAATGCGGCAGCGACCGAGGGCAGTAGTGCGGCCCAGATCACCCAGGGCCATCGTCGCGCACGCCGCATATGTTGTACGCCTCGATCCGGGAATGACTCCATCGGGTAATCGACCGATGCGCGATTTTAGCGAAAATAGGGTGTTGCACCTAGTGGGAATTGACGGTTGTCCGCCGTCACAGAATCACCCCGCCCGCGGCTCCGCGGCGCCGAATTTGCTCACGAAGGTTCCCAGCCGGGTTATAATTCCGGAGACTCCAGAGAGCGTATTCCCTGCCGGATGCGATATTGTATGTCCCTGCACGAAATGGAACACTTTCCCTCCGGCGGTCCACCGCCTTTCTACGCCCAGCGGCCGCCTCAGCCTCGGCCGGGGATGGTTGCCGCCCTGTGGATGTTGGCTGTTTTGCTGGTGATCCTCGTCCTGCCTTATGCGGCCGAGCAGATCGAATTCGCAATCACCCGCGGGCGCGAGCGGGCCGAGGCCGAAGTGGCACGGCAGAAATTGGGGGCAATTCCCGAGAGCACAGGCATTTACGCCGTCGTGGCCAAGGCGATTGCCCCCAGCGTGGTCGGCGTGGAAACGGTGGCGAACGTTCAAGGCGAGGAAGAGGGAGACGAGTGGTCGCAACTCTTCTCGCCGCGGCAGCACTTCCAGGAGGAGGGGCTCGGCTCCGGGGTGATCGTCGACCCCAGCGGCTATATCATCACCAACGCCCACGTGGTCCGCAATGCGGTCGACGTGACGGTGAAACTCGGCGACGGCCGCAGCTTCGAGAACGTGCAAGTGGTGGGCGCGGATCCGGCCACCGACATTGCGGTGTTGAAAATCGATGCCGCCGACTTGATTGCGGCCCCTTGGGGCAATAGCGATAAGTTGGAAGTGGGCGACCCGGTGCTGGCCATCGGCAATCCGTACGGTCTGGCCCGCACGGTGACGGCCGGAATCATCAGTGCCAAAGGGCGGCGGGGCATCACCGACGCCGCCTATCAGAATTTCTTGCAGACCGATGCGGCCGTGAATCCGGGCAACAGCGGCGGCCCGCTGGTAAACATCAAGGGCCAGGTGGTCGGCATCAATACCGCCATTTTAGGCGAGTCGTTCCGGGGCATCAGCTTTGCCATTCCCAGCAACATCACCAAGGATGTCTACGAGCAACTGAAGAGTTCAGGCAACGTCGCACGCGGCTGGCTGGGTGTCCAATTGCAGCCGCTCACCGCGGAGTTGGCTCGGCAATTGGGCGTCAAAGGCCGCGCCGGAGTGGTGGTGACGCGGGTGGTTCCCGGCTCGCCGGCCGAGCAGGCCGGCATCGAAGACGGCGACGTGATCGTGAAGTGGAACGGGCGGCCGATCAATACCCCCCGCGGCCTGACATTTGCCGTGGCAATGACTCCCATCGGCAGCAAGGTCCCGCTGGTGGTGCTGCGGGGCGGGCAACCGATGAAGCTCTCGCTGACCGTGGAACAACGTCCGGCGATGGGACCAGCCCGTGTGCAGCGGTGAGTGGGTAGGAGACGCGCTTAAGAATCGAGGCGGTCGATTTGGGTGGTTCCCCGCAACGTGGGGAGTGGCTTGCCATTGGAACCACGCAAACCACGCCCTTCGCTGCACTCAGGGACGTGCCACCGCCTGCGTATTCATCGTCCGCCCCCTCTGCTGGCTATGCAATCGCGTGAGGATTGCTCTCAGCGGCGCGTGCTTGACCCGATCTGGACCGGGAACTATAATCAGCCCGCTGAGGGAGATCATTCTCCCCGCTTCTCCGTGCGGGGGTGGCGGCAGGGCAAAAGGATTTGCCACTTTTTCTTTTGTGGATGCGAAATGGAATTCGCGCAGCTTGCCACGCGGGAGCCGACGTTGTCATCCGGATCGTTGCTGGACGCTAAAGAACGAGTCAAGCAGGCGGTCGACATCGTCGATCTCGTCGGAAGTTTCATCCAGTTGCGCCGCCAAGGCCGGAACTTTGTCGGGCTCTGTCCCTGGCACGACGATAGCCGCCCCAGCCTCCAGGTGAACCCCGATCGCCAGTCGTTCAAGTGTTGGGTCTGCGACATCGGCGGCGACGTGTTCAGCTTCATCATGCAGATGGAAGGGGTGACCTTTCCCGAGGCCCTGGCGATGCTGGCCGAGCGGGCAGGCGTCGTGCTTAAGCCGACCGCTCCCGCCGCCGGCGCGGTTCAGGGCCAGGTCGACAAGCGGACCCTCTATCGCGTCATGGCCTGGGTCGAGCAGCAATACCACGATTGCCTGCTCCATCAGCCGGAAGGCGAGCCGGGCCGCCAGTATCTCCACGAGCGTGGCCTGAGCGCGGAGAGCATCGAACAATTCCATCTCGGCTTCTCGCCCGAGGCCTGGGACTGGATCCTCCGCCGCGCCGAAAACAAGGGCCCCAGCGCGAAACTGCTGGAGAACGTGGGCGTGATCGCCCGCGGCCAAAACAGTGGACGCCCCTACGACCGTTTCCGCGGCCGGGCGCTGTTTTCCATCCGCGACTCGCAAGGCCGGCCGGTCGGGTTGGGCGGCCGGGTGTTGCCCAGCATGGCCGCCGGGAGCGGCGCGAAGTACGTCAACTCCCCCGAAACACCCCTGTTTTCCAAGAGCAAGTTGCTCTACGGGCTGGACATGGCCCAAAAAGCCATCCGCCATAGCCGCACGGCGGTGGTGATGGAAGGCTACACCGATTGCATCATCGCCCACCAGTTCGGCTTCCAGAACGTGGTGGCCGTATTGGGGACGGCGTTGGGCCCGTCGCATTTGCAGATTCTCAAACGCTTCGCCGACCGCATCATCCTGGTGCTCGACGGCGACGAGGCGGGGCAGCGGCGGGCCAACGAAGTGTTGGAGCTGTTTGTCGCCGAGCAGGTCGACCTGCGGATCGTCACGTTGCCGGACGAGAAAGACCCCTGCGACTACCTCCAGCGGCGCGGCGCCGACGCCTTCCGCGATCTGCTGGTCAGCAAGGCCGTCGATGCCTTGGAACATGCCTTCCAGGTTGCCACCCGGGGCGTGGACGTGGAAAGCGATATCCACGGCGCCACGCAGGCCATGGAGCGGTTGTTGGCGATCATCGCCAAGGCGCCGCGGCACCGCGACGACACGACCCGCGACGACCGCCTCCGCGAAGAAAAGACTTTGCAGCGGCTGGCCGCCCGTTTCCGCATCCACGAAGCGGACGTGCGGCAGCAGCTCACCGTGTTGCGGCGGAAAAGCCGCCCTACGCTCCCCCGCCATCGTGCCGCGGAGCAGTCGGCCGATTCGGCCCAGGAAGCCTCGGCCACGCAGACCGAGCGGATCGATCCCTGGGAACGCGAGCTGCTGGAAGTGCTGGTCCAATATCCCCAGTGCGTGGCCCCGGCCCGCGCGGCGATCGCAGCCGAGCGGATTGTCTCGCCGTCGTGCCGCCGAATTTATGAGACCTGTTGCCGATTGACCGACTCGGGTATCGAGCCCACGTTCGCGAAACTGATGTTGGAGTTCGACCAGCCGGCCTTGCAGAGCCTGCTGGTCGATTTGGAAGAACAGGGGCATGCCAAGGGAAACCCGCTGACCGACCCCGAGGCCTTGATAAAGGAGTTGATTCGAGGATTCCAGAAGCGTGAAGCGGAAAAGCGACGCCCTGCGCAGACCGTCGCGTTGCGCGAGGGAAAATTGGACGAACAGACGCAACTCGACGTGCTGCGACAGATCGTCGAGCGAGAGAAAGCCCGGCATGGCACTTCCGAACCCACGGATGGGTAAGGATGCCTCGAGCCGATGACCGGACCCGGTCGCCACCCGCGCGATTGGGACACCCGCCGGTCGAGATTCCTTTTTCACCCAGAGCGCCATGAGGGCGCAAGGAGCTTAAAGGTGGATCTCTTCGATAAGGAACTGTTGGAGCTGGAAGAACTGGTCAACAAGGGCAAGTCGCAGGGGTATTTGACCTACGACGAAGTCAATTCGTACCTGCCCGACGACGCCATCAATCCCGATAAGCTCGACAATCTGTTGATCGCCCTGGAAGAACAGGGAATCGAGCTGGTCACCACGCCGCCGGTCCGCGAGTTTTTCGATGCGATGCACGACTCGGGAAACTGCCGGCGGGAAATCGACGATCTCGATCGCATGGGCGACGAGGACGAAGGGCACGACGTGCTGCCCATGCGGCCCCTGGAAGAGGTGGGCAAGTGGAACAGCGATCCGATCCGCATGTACCTCAGCCAGATGGCGGAAACGCCGCTGTTGAGCCGCGGTGAAGAGATCGCGCTGGCCAAGACCATCGAGGTCACGCGGAAGCGTTTTCGCCGCAGCGTCATCGGCTGCAATCTCTCGATGGAAGCCACCACGGCCACCCTCGATAAGGTCCACGCCGGCATGCTCCCCTTCGACCGCACGATCAAGGTCTCCTTGACCGAGCAATTGACCAAGGAGCAGATCCTCGCCCGCATGCCGCACAACCTGCCCACGCTGGTGCACCTGATGCACCGCAACCGGGAAGACTTCGCGCGGCTGATCCGTCGCAGCGTGGGGGTGGAAGAGCGTGCGCAGATCCGCATGCAATTCATCCGTCGCCGCCGCAAGATGCTTACCCTGGTCGAGGAAATGAGCCTCCGTACCCGCCGCGTGCAGTCGATGATGCGGCAGATGGAGGAAATCTGCCAGCGGATGTTCGAAATCCGCGACCGCCTCGCTCGCATCGAGAACCAAGCGGAAGCGCGCGACGAGCGGGCCAACCTCCGCAAAGAGCTCCGCGACCTGATGGTGCTCACCCAGGAAACGCCGCGGAGCCTCCGCAATCGCTGCGAGCGGATCCGCCAGCAACACCTGGACTACGAGGACGTGAAACGCAAGCTCTCCAGCGGCAATTTGCGGCTGGTGGTGTCGATCGCCAAGAAATACCGCAATCGGGGGTTGAGCTTCCTGGATTTGATCCAGGAGGGGAACACCGGCCTGATGCGGGCGGTCGACAAGTACGAATATCGCCGGGGATACAAGTTCTCCACCTACGCCACCTGGTGGATTCGCCAGGCCATCACTCGGGCTATCGCCGACCAGGCCCGCACCATCCGCATCCCCGTGCATATGATTGATGTATTGAGCAAATTGCGAAATACTTCCAAGAGGCTCTTGCAAGAACTGGGCCGAGAACCGACAACAGAAGAGACGGCCCGCGCTGCCGACCTGAGCCTGGAGGAGACCCGCCGGGTCCTGAACATGGGACGCCATCCGGTGAGCCTTGACCGGCCGGTCGGCGAAAGCGAGGATAGCTGTTTCGGGGAATTCATCGAGGATGACGGCTTGCCCCGGCCCGATCGGGCCGCTGCCAATGAAATGCTTCGCGAGAAAATCGAAGCCCTTCTCAAGACGCTCACGTACCGCGAGCGGGAGATTATCCGCTTGCGCTACGGGCTGGGTGACGGCTACACGTACACCCTCGAAGAGGTGGGCCGGATCTTCAAAGTCACCCGCGAGCGGGTGCGGCAGATCGAGGCCAAGGCGGTCCGCAAACTGCAGCATCCGGTGCGCAGCATGCAACTCGAAGGGTTCCTCGACCGTGTCGCCGGTTGACGCGATCGCTCAAAGCCGCTGGTCTGACGACCAGCGGCTTTTTTTGTCGACATTTTCCACCCCCGAGGATAATGCGTTATTGCCATGCCAAGCATCCATACCGTAACCACCGAAGTCCTTCGCAAGCTGCACCGCATCCACCGCCAACTGGGCGACCTGCGGCTGCGGCTGGAACGAGGCCCCAAGCAAATCGCCGCGCGGGAGTCGAACGTCGCGCAGCAGCAGGAACTGTTGACCAGGCTCCAAGGCGAGAGCAAAGCCTTCCGCGTGGCCACCGATTCCAAGCAATTGCAGTTCAAGTCCAAGGAAGACAAGGTCAGGGAACTGCGCGTCAAGCTCAACACGGCCACCAGCAACCGCGAATATCAGGCGCTCAAAGACCAGATTGCCGCCGACGAAATGAGCAACAGCGTGCTGGCCGACGAGATCCTCGAAGCCATGGAGAAAGCCGACAGCTTGCAGACCGGTATCGCCGAGGCCGCGGCGGTCCTGGCCAAGGCCAAGGAAGACACCGAGAAAGCCCGCCAGGAAATCGCCCAACGCGAGCCGGCCATCCAGGGCGACGTGCAGCGATTGGAAGCCGAGTTGCGAGAGTGCGAGGCACTCTTGCCGGAGGATATCCGCGACACCTACCATCGCCTGGTGCGCCACCGCGGCGAAGACGCCCTGGCGCCGATCGAGTACGCTCCGCGCCAAGAGGACCAGTTTTGCGGCGGCTGCAATCAGCAGGTCCCCATCAACATGTACAACGCCCTGACGCTCAATCGCCCCATCTTATGCAAGTCGTGCGGCCGCATGCTCTATCTCCCGGAAGGACACGAAATGCCTCACGCGGCGGTGGAATGAAAGCGGCGGATGGGGTACCGCGGAAGGGGGAACGAAAAGTGCCACGCGGAGAGAGCAAAATGCCGAGCGTTCGGGTTTCGTCGTTCTTTCGTCATTTGAATTTTGTGATTCGTGCTTGCGCCGTCCGTCGTCCGCCGTCGGCCGTCCGCCCTATTGGCTTCCTCGCCCTATTCCTCCCCTGCCTGCTGGCCCTCCCCGCGGCGGCCCAGGTCCAGGTGAATCGGAAACACAGTGAGACCGTACTGTCTCCCTACAGTCCGGAAGCCAAAGACCTCGCCCTGATCACCCCCGAGGTGATGAGTCCCGACGGGCGGCACTTGGCCTACGTCAAGGGCTTGGGCAAGTCCACGCCGGTCAGAATCGCCCGCCCCGGAAAACGGCCCCTGGAAAAGAAAGCCTATGAGCAATACCAGGTGGTCGTCGACGGCAAGGAGCAGAAGGTCTACAACAAGGTCGACGGCTTGATTTACAGCCCCGACAGCCAATGGCTGGCCTACGCGGCCTCGACCGGCGAAGACCAATGGCTGGTGGTGGTCAACGCTCGCGAAGAGGCCCAGTACAAGCGGGTGGGCATGCCGGTGTTCAGCCCCGACAGCAAGCGGCTGGCCTACGTCGCGCTCGGCGCCGATAACAGTCGCTTCGTGGTGGTCAACGGGAAGCCCGGCCGGCCCTACGACAAGATCCTCCCCGGCGGCCAGATCTTCTTCAGTCCCGACGGCCAGCACATGGCCTACGGCGCCCGCCGCAAGGAGAACGACGTGGCGCAGTGGTACGCGGTGATCGACGACAAGGAGAGCCCGCCGCTGCTGTTCCTCGGCACGGCCACGGGAATCCAGTTCAGCCCGGACGGCACCCGCGTGGCCTACGCCGCGATGGCCGAAGCCAATGGGACGGCCTGGAACGTGATCGTCGACGGCCAGAAGCAGAAGATCTATCAGAACATCGGCGACCTGGCCTTCAGTCCCGACGGCAAGCGGTTGGCCTACGTGGCCCAACAAAAGGACGGCAAGTGGCGGCTTTCGGTTGACGGCTCCGAGCAGAAGCCGTACGACGCGATCGCCGCGGGAACGCTGCGATTCAGCCCCGACGGCAAGTACGTGGCCTATGCCGCCCGGCTGGGCGAGAAGTGGCTCATCGTGGTCAACAATCACGAGGGGAAGGCCTACGACGGCGCGTCGGACATGGTCTTCAGCCCCAACAGCAAATACCTGGCCAGCATCGTGCAGTTGGGCACCACCGAGATGGTCGTGCTCAATCTGCTGGAAAAGAACATGTTCCAGGAACAGGCCATCTTCGACCGCATCGGCGGCGGGACCCTGGTCTTCAGTCCCGACAGCAACCGCCTGGGTTATATCGGCCGCGCGGGCAGCAAGTCGTTCGTGGTGATCGCCTCGGCCGCGGTCGCCAAGCGCGGCAGCAGCCGGCAGAATCGCAAACGGGGCTACGACATGGTCGGCTATCTGAACTTCACGCCCGACAGCGACCACTACGTCTTCGCCGCCACCAGCGGCGACAAGGCCTTCACGGTGGTCGACGACCAGGAAGCGGCCCATCGCTACCAGTCGATCTGGAACATCCAGGGCACGCGGCTATTGTTCGACAGCCGCAAGAAGTTCCATTACCTGGCCGCGAAGGAAGGCAGCGTTTACCTGGTCGAGGAAGAACTGGATTAAGAGCGGCGGAGTCGCAGAGCCGTAGGGTGGGTGCTTGCACCCACGCGTTTTCGTCGGCCAATTGCCTGCAAGCACGCACCCTGCCTTCTTACCGTCCAACCTTCAGGGAAACCAGCGGCGAGGCATCGCTGGGCCCGATCACGGCGTCGTCCTCGTGAAGCCCCGCGGCCACCAGGCCGTTGTCGTTGACGAAGATGTCGTCGAAGAGATTGCAAGGCTTGGAGCAGGTGAGAAAACTGACGTGGCCGTCTTCGAACAACACGTTCTGGCCGCGTCCGCCGTGGTTCCGGCTCTGGTGGCCCGGCCGGTCCGGCGAAGGAGCGTCGGAAACCAGCGCGAAGCACGGCCGCTGCCGGTTCCGCGTCCCTTCATATACGCCGTTGCGGAGGTGGCCGAGGCAGTAACCGTAGCTCCCGCCCATGGCGCACAGCAATCGCGGCAAATCATCCTGCGCCGCTTTCTCCAACTCGTCCAGCGAAGGCACGCGGAAACGGGCCGCGTCGTTCAAGCCCGAACCCGGGCAGACCACGGTTTGCGACTCGGTGAGAAAACCGCCGCGCAGCAGCATGGGCGCATAGATCCCGGCCACCGCCAATCGACCCTGCGACGGAACCAGCGGAAAGAACCCGCCGTGCCGCTGGCTATAGCTCTGCAGGGCGAAGCCCACCTTCCGCAGATTGTCCTGACAGGCCGCTAATTGCGCCGAGAAGCGGTTGCTGCGAACGGCCGGCAGCAACAGCAGCGAGGCCGCCAGCCCCACGCCGATCGCCATCACCAAATCGGGCCAGCGCGTCTGGCTCAACCACCCCACCGGGGCCGGCAGCGCACTGATCGACGGCCGCGCCCGCCGCGCCGATTCGGCCGCGGCCTGCATGGCCACCAGTTGGCACGCTCTTTCGGCCAACCCCGGCGGTGGATCGAACACCACCGCGGAGGTTTCCAGCGGTTTCAATCGCTCGCGCACCGATGCCAATTCACGGCGCAGCCATGGGTCGTTTTTCAGACCCTCTTCGATCTGCTCCCGCTCGGAATCGTCTAGTGCCCCGATAGCATACCCGAGCAGTTGCTCTTCAACCGGATGACTCATTGGGGAAGGCGTGTAGGGGTTATCAATTCGTAGAGCTTCTGAATCGCCGCGTGGAGGCGGCTCTTCACGGTTCCTACCGGAATATCGAGGACCTCGGCGGCCTCTCGGTATTTTAGTCCTTGATAGTAAACCAATACCACCACTTGTTTCAGAGCTTCGGGAAGCCGATCCACGACGTCCTGCACGAACTCCCGCCGCTCGGTCGATTCCAGCACCTCGGTCGGCCCCGGCTCCTCGTGAACCAGCATGTCGACCAGCGCTCCCGCCGCGGCTTCGCCCTCGTTGCCCACCCGCCGATCCAGGCTCGCCATGCGATGCCGGCGGTTGCGCCGCTGGGCGTCGATGGCCTGGTTGGTGGCCACGGTGTAGAGCCACGGCCGGACCTTGCGGCCCGCTTCATACTGCTCGCATTTCAGGTGAACCTGGAGGAACGTCTGTTGGAACGCATCTTCCGCCATCTCGGCGCTACCCAGGTAACGCCGCAAATAGGTGAACAGCTCGCGCTCATAGCGGTGCACCAACTCTTCGAAGCTGCGCCGATCGCCGTGCTGGCGGTAGTCCAGCAACAACTCCTCGTCGCTCCGCTCGGAGAATTTCACCGCATCCTTGGCCCAAGTTGGTCCAATCGTGCTGCTCATCTTCGATACGCATCCACGTGCGGGAGAGTTCGACCCACGCTGAAAAGAGCCCGAACAGGGCCTGGAACCCGCTGACAGATTCATTATAGCGATGGCTGGCATGATACCCACCTTCCCTAGCAGGGGTAGATCCGATACCCGTGCAACTTGTCCCCGATTACTGTAGAACTGTTGGACGCATTTCCCATGCCGTTTCCACCGCGGGCCCCGTTGCGCCGGCCCGGCCATGGTCACCCCTTGGCCAACCTCTTCGCCCATTTGACCTTACAGTATGTTGCCGCGGACCGGGAATGTTTTCCCCGGGGGACCCCAATTTTGTGGTGATGATGCAATTTTTTCCGTTATTGACGACGACCGTTGTACAAATGTACAACCATGGCCCCCGAGCGGAGACCGCAGAGCCGCCAAGGCCCCCTGCCGCGACCGGATGTGGGAAGCTGCCCCGAAATCGGTGTCTTAAACCGATGCGGACCGGGCAAGAAAATGGAACAAGCGGGCACTGCCGCAGCGGACGGCGCAACATCGCAACTGCCAAAGTGGCAGACGGGGGGCTGGGGTAGGCGTTGGGTGGCATGCCGTCACGACGCGAAGCGTCGGGTCGGCATGTATTTCTCAGCAGCGGACATGCCGAGCGCGCGGCTGCACCGCGTGAGGACATGCCACCGGTCGCAAGCGAAGGGCGGCCGTCGCTTGCGGTCTAACGTCCCCATCTAGAGTTCACCGTCCGCCGTTTACTCCCCCAGCTCCTCCAGAACTCGCCGCAGGTTCTCGATGCTCTCGCGAGCCAGCCGCTCGACGCCCGGGCTGTAATCGAAAACTTCGACCGATACCCAGCCGCGGTAGTCCACCTCGCCGAGGGCTTCCAGGATCGGCCGCATGTCGAGTTGCCCCATGCCCGGCCCCTGACGATTCGGGTCGTTGGCGTGAAAATGGGCCGTCAATTGCCGATATTTCCGGATCAACTCGGCCGGCGGCGTGGATTCCGTGGCCATCGCCTTGCAGTCCAAGTGCAACCGCACCTGCGGTGATCCGATCCGCTCGGCCAATTCCACAGCCTCCGCGGTGGTGACCAGGAAGTTGGTCTCTTGCGGTCCCAGCGGTTCCAACGCCACGACCACCTCGTTCGCCTCGAGGATCGGCAGCACCGCACGGAGTACCTCGGCCGCATGCTCCATGCCCTGCTCTTGGCTTACGCCCGGCAACAGATTTCGCTGCTGTGGCGAGCCGAAAACCATCACCTTCCCCCCCAAATCCACGCACAGCCGCGCCAATTCCTTGAGGAAGTCAGCCGTCTTGCGACGAACTTCCGCGTCCGGGCTGGTGACGTGGAATCCCTCGGTCTTGGCCAAGAGCCAGTGCAGTCCGACGACTTCCAGCCCGGCGTCATCCGCTTGCCGTCGCACCTCGGCCCGGCGACTCTGAGAAATCTGCGTGGCGTAGGGAGCCATCGTAAACGGGGCAATCTCAATCCCCGTATAACCGCATTCGGCGGCAAACGCAAAGGCCTTCTCGAAAGGCCAGTCCTGGAACGTCTCGTTGCAAATGGCAAGTTTCATGAACGGATCTCGCGTTGAGATGTGGAAGGTGGAACCCAATCCTGGGTTTTCAAAAGCCTGGCAACTGGGGGTCCTGGGCCGGGGTGGTTCGCTTGCGGCGGCGGCCGCCGTTGCGGCCCACCTCGTCCAGGCGCCGCCCGGCGGCCGTAGTCGGCGCGCTGGTGAGCGGTTCCGCCGAGCCGTCCAGCGGATCTCCGCCGTGGATGGCCGCCAGTCGTGCCTTCACCTGAACGGTGTATTGCTCCGAGAGTTCGAATCCGAGGAAGCGGCGTTTGAGCTTCTTGGCCGCGGCCAGCGTCGTGCCGCTGCCGGCGAACGGATCGAGCACCAGGTCGTCCTCGTTGCTGCAAGCGCGGATGATTCGCCCCAGCAGTTGTTCGGGCATCTGGCAGCCGTGCCAGCCAGCCCGCTCCTTGAACGTGCCGCACACTCGGGGAAAGTACCAGGTATCCTCGTCGGCCTGGAAGCCCTGCGGCAGATCTTGGGGGCGGAGGATCCAGGTATCGTCGGGCAGCCGGCCGGCGGGGTTGGCCCGCCCGTCGCCATAGACCAGTTGCCGCGCCGAAGGAACGCGCACCGCGTCGACGTTGAAGGTGAATTCGGCCGCATCCTTGACCATGTGGAACAAGTGCGCGTGGGAGCGGCTGAACTTGTTCTTGCAATTGACTCCAAAAGTGTAGTACCAAACCACCCAACTACGGCAAGTCATTCCCAACTCGTGCTGGAGCATGACCTTCAGTTCGGCCGCGTATTCATCGCCGATAGCCAGCCAGAAGGTGCCGCTGGGCTTGAGCGCCCGCACCACTTGGCCCATCCAGTCGCGACTCCAGGCCAAGTAGCGATCGCTTTCCAGCTTATCGCGGTAGACGTCGTAGTCGTAGCCGATATTGAAGGGGGGATCGGCAAACGCCAGGTCGACGACGCCGTCGCCCAACTGCTCCAAGCCCGCCAGACAATCTTGATTGTGAACCGTATTCAGACGAAGCGCCAAAGCAGTGTTTCCTCCGACCGGACGAGGATTGGTCAAAAAGCGGCTTTCGGGCTTGGGGTCCTTTTCCGTCGCCCAGATCTACAGACTACCGAAACACGAAAATTACCTTCCGGCGGCTCCTAAAATAGCACACCAAGGCCGCTCTTGCCACCCGCGCTGGCCTTCCCCCGCTATAATTAGCGTGCCATGAATCATCGGCGGGAGGGTGCCATGCGGAGGATTGCCAGCGACGCGAGTTGCGTGCGGCTCACAATGGTTGTCGGCGCAACGCTTCTCGGGCTTCTCGTGCCGAGCGGCTGCGAATGCAAATCGCGCCAGTCCGACCGCGTTGCGGCCGACGCATCGGCGGCCGACGCATCGTCGTCCGACGAATCTCCGTCCGACGAACCGCCCGTGCCGCACGCGCTAAGGCCCGACGCGCCCATGGCGCCGCGATGGCACGCGCCCCGCGCGAAGCAGTCCGGTCAACCGGTCCACGAAAAGCCGGCCGGCGAGGACCGGCCCGCCTATAGGCTTCCGCTGGACATCCACATCGAGAATGTCCCCGAGGTTCCGCCGGAGATCAAGGGTCCGCTGCCGGATAAGAAGAAAACCCTCCGCTGGTTCAGCTTCCAAGGATGAACGCGGAGGATCGCAGAGGGACGGGAAACTCAGCCACGGATGAACACAGATCATAAAAAGATCATCTGTGTTGATCCGTGTTCATCCGTGGCCCTTTTCTTCATTTCATTCTCTGCGTCGCTCTGCGGTGAAATACCTGAGATAGTCTTCGGTCTCTCTTCTCTCTCACTCCGGGAACAGCCGCATCGAGAGATAGCGCTCGCCCAGGTCGGGCAGGATTGCCACAATCTGCTTTCCCCGGTTCTCGGGCCGCCGGCCGAGTTGTATCGCAGCCCACGCCGCCGCGCCGCTGCTGATGCCGCACATCAGGCCGTCCAGCCGGGCCAGGCGCCGGGCGGTTTCCATGGCGTCCTCGTCGGGCACCAGCACCACGTCGTCGATGATGTCCAAGTTGAGGATATCGGGAATGAAACCCGCGCCGATCCCTTGGATCAAATGCTTGCCCGGCCGCAACGGCTCGCCGGCGCGGCGCTGCGTGATCACCGGGCTGTTGGCCGGTTCGACGGCCACCACTTTCACGGCCGGCTTGCGGGCTTTGAGCACTTCGCCCACCCCGGTGATCGTGCCGCCGGTGCCCACTCCGGCCACGAAGATATCGATCCCCTGGGCCGTGTCGCGCCAAATCTCTTCGGCGGTCGTGCGGCGGTGGATCTCCACATTGGCAGGATTTTTGAACTGCTGCGGCATGAAGTAGTTTTTGTTCTTCGCGACCAGTTCTTCGGCGACCCGCACCGCCCCCGGCATCCCCTCCGCCGCCGGCGTAAGGATCAGATCCGCCCCGAGGGCCTTCAACATCCGTCGCCGCTCCAGACTCATGCTTTCGGGCATGGTCACCAGCAGCTTATAGCCCCGCGCGGCACAGACGTAGGCCAGCCCGATGCCCGTGTTGCCGCTGGTCGGTTCGATGATGACCGAATCCTCCCGGATCTGGCCCAGGCGCTCCGCGGCGTCGATCATCGCCCGCCCGACACGGTCTTTCACGCTCCACAACGGGTTGAGGTTTTCCATCTTGCCCAGGATCGTGGCCGGGCAATCCGCGGCGCACCGCCGCATACGGACCAGGGGCGTATTGCCGATACAATCGGTGATGCTGTCGTGAATCCGGGCGGAATCTGCTACGGCCATGGGGACCTCTCTAAGGACTTTGGATTTTAGATTTCCAATTTCGGATTATGGACCCATCGCAACGCGCAATCCAAAATCTAAAATTGCAAAGCTCAATCGCTAGCCGCGACGTCGCGGATGTAGGCTTCCTGGATCAGGGAGTCTTCGCGGCGCTCGTGGTCGAGAAGCTCTTGAACAAAAGCGTCGAAGCGGGCTTGCGTCTCATCCCACCAACTTACGCCCGTGTCGCCCAACGGAGCGATCTCCACCAGTTGCCGCACATTACGGGCCATCTTCGGATGCTGGGCCAGCAGGTCGTTGGCGCGGCCAACTAATCGCGGCGCATGGAGCAGGGCATCGCCGTAATAACCCCCGGCTTCTTCGTGCGTGAAATGCTTGATCAACGTGTCGCCCAGTTGGCCCAGCAATTCGGCCACCTGATCGATCGACGCCGTTCGCTGCCGCAGCATCGCGCCAATCCGCTCCAGCAGCTCTCGCAGCGCCCGGTGCTGGTCGAAGATATCACGGAATGCGGCTTCGTCGGGTAGGGTGGAACTCATCGCGGATTCCTCGCTGGCTATTGAGGTCTGCATTGCCAACGACCGCCACGCGGCCAAAACGCCGGCACGACGATTATTGACTGCATCGGCAGCAACAATTGACACCGATTCGGTTGGAGCGGACCTGCCGTATGGAGAAGCACAGGTCGATCCGCACTCCATTGTACGCGGAACATGCCGGGGCTAGAATCCCCGCCCGGCGGCGATTTTGGGCGAACGGTGAAGGGAAGGGGGAGAACCATTTTGGATTTTAGATTTTGGATTTCCCCCTACGGTCCACCCGTCTCTGCCGGCTGCCTACCGCCGACTCAACGCCGCCGCAATCCGTCGCGGCAAGGCACTCCCCTCCAACGCTTCCAGCCCGCCGGGCAGCGCCAGCGACCAGTTGGGCCATTGCGTGGTGGTACCGGGCATGTTGGGCCGCTCTTCCACGGCCAGGGCGTCTTCCAAAGTGGCCACGATCACCCGCGATGGGGCCTCCCCCAGCCGGCGATAGGCGGTTTCGATGACTTCCTCGGGCGCGGCATCGTCGGGAAGCTCGATCACCCGGCCGACGTGGCGGCGCAGCTCGGCCATCGACTCGTTGGGCCGCGGATCGGCGGCAAGCTGGGCCTTCTTGTCGGCCCCCGTCCACAGCCCGGCGATCGTCGGCAGATCGTGAGTGGTGGCGGCCACCAGGGCCAGTTCCGGATACTCGCGGGGCGGATCGCCTTCCAGCCAGAGGACCCGCGTCGAGAGAATCCGCCGCAGCCAGAGCCGATGGCGCACGTCGGGCTCGACGTTGCCCAGGTCCTCGCCGACGATGAACGCACCCGCCCGATGGCTCTCTAGCGCAAGAATCGCCAGCAGTTCGTCGGCGCGATAGCGGACGTAGGTTCCCTCCCCCGCGCCGTATCCGTCGGGAATCCAGAACAGCCGGAACAGTCCCATCACGTGGTCGATCCGCAGGCCGCCGGCGTGCCGCAACGCGCAGCGCAGCGTCTGGATGAAGGGCTCGTAACGTGCCGCGCGGAGTTGGTGCGGCACGAAGGGCGGCAGCGACCACATCTGACCCAGGGTGTTGAACAGGTCGGGCGGCGCGCCCACGCTGCACTCCAACGCCATCACGTCTTGCCATGCCCAGGCGTCGGCGCCCTCCGGACCGAAACCCACCGAAAGGTCCTGCACAATCGGCAACACCGCCGCGGCGTCGGCCAATTGCCGGTCCAGCAGCCATTGTAGCCACTGGTGGTACGCCACTTCGCGAGAATGCTGCCGCGCGAACGACTCGACTTCCGGACCAGCAGGATGGCGGTAGCCCGCGGGCCAGCGCCGCCAATCCTCTCCGAACTGCTCGGCCAGCGCACAGTAGACGGCAAACCGCCGCAGCCCGTCGCCTTCTTGGCGGCAATATTCGTCAAAGCCCGCGTCGCCGGGGAAATCGGCCCAAATCGCCCGCAGCGCTTCCTGCTTCAAGCGGAACACCGAGTTACGGTGGATCACGCGCACCGCATTCAGCCGCCGGCCGGCGTTGGCCAGTTCCGCCAACTTGGGGCCGAGGCGTTCGGCGCCGGGCACTTCCTCCACCCGCAAGTAGAGCGGGTTACGATAGCGGCGGCTGCTGGGATGGTAGGGACTGTTTTCTTGGGGCAGTACGGGCGCCGGGGCGTGCAGCGGATTGATCAACAGCAATCCGGCCTTGAGCCCGACCGACCACTGGGCCAACCGCCGCAAATCGCCCAAATCGCCGATTCCCCAGCTCTGCTCCGATCGCGCAGCGTAGAGCTGCGTGGCCCAGCCCCAGATCCGTCGTGGGGGAACCTGGCATTGCTCCGGGGCGACAATCAGCCGGGTTTGCCTGTCGCAGCCATCGGGCCGGAAGTCGTGATAGCCCAGCGGCAGGTCCGGCGGCAGAGAGCTGCCGATCGCAAGCACGGTGCCGTCCTCGAGGCACAACTGGCCCGGCTCATGCCAAGGGATGGATTTGCCCTGCCCGACCACCCGTACCGCGTCCTCGTTGCCCGGCGTGGCGCGTGCATCGTCGACCCCCATGGCCTTGAGGATCGCCGCGTGCGTTCCAGCGGCGGTGGGATGCCATTGTTGCTGGGTGTCCAGGTAGCCATTGTCGATGCCCCAGCGATCCGTTTCGAGTTTGGGAGCGTTTTGCATGGGCAACAAGTCGGGTGAGGGGATGCGTGGGGCAATACTCGAAGTTTTCGGCCGGTGAATCTTAGCAATTTTCGCGCCTTTATGGCAATTCGTCCCTTGGCCCGGACTTATGGCCACGGTTTTTTTGCCGTGCCGGCCGGCGTTTCGCACCATAACATTCAATGTTGTCATTCTGAATTGGCACCCCGCTGAACTGGTTGCAAAGCCCCCATGGGCCCAGTAAGCTCAGTGCAAGACCCCCCTATGGCTAGGGCCAATGGACGGACTGATCATGAAACCACAAGTGAAGCGCCAGGGTAACGGCACGCGGTCGGCCACCACGCGAAGAGAATTTCTACAAGCGGCGGCCGCTGCCGCCGGGGCCTGGACGATGGCCACGGCGAATCTGCCGGCCCAAAGCACCGTGGATTCGTCGCGGGCCGATTGGGTCGATGCACATGCCCATGTCTGGAGCGGCGACACCGCGCGTTATCCGCTGCGGACCGGGCTGACGCGGCAACAAATGATCTTGCCCAGCTTCATGCCGGAAGAATTGCTGGACAAGAGCGGCCGTTGCGGCGTGCGGCGGATCGTGTTGATTCAGATCAGCTACTACGGCTCCGACAATGCGTGCATGCTCGACGCGATGCGCGCCAACCCGGGCGTGTTCTCCGGCGTGGCGCGCATCGACGGCGATCCGCGGCCCCGCGAAACGATGCTTCGTCTGGCCAGGCAGGGCATTCGCGGGATCCGCATCGTCAGCGAGAAACAGCCGGCCGATCGCTGGCTCCAGGGGCCGGAAATGGCGGCCATTTGGCGTTCCGCGGCCGAGAACCGCCTCACGCTCTGCGCGCTCTGCGGGCCGGATTATTTCAGGGCCTTGGATGCCATGTGCCGGAAATTTCCGGAAACCACGCTGGCCCTGGATCATCTGGGCCGCGTCGGATTCGAACGTTCCATCCGCGAGGACGACGTGCGGAATCTTTGCGCACTGGCGGTGCACAAGAAGGTTTGCGTCAAAGTGTCCGGTTTTTACGCGATGGGCCGGCGGCAACCGCCGTATCTGGATCTCGCGCCGTTGATTCGCCGGCTGTTCGAGGCCTTCGGCCCGCAACGACTGTTGTGGGGCAGCGACAGCCCGTTCCAAATGATGCCCCCGCATCGCTACCGCGATTCGATCGAGCTGGTCCGCGACCGCCTGGATTTCCTCAGCGCGGACGACCGCCAGTGGCTGTTGCGGAAGACGGCCGAACGCCTGTTTTTCTGAGGGCCGCCGGTGGTTGACAGGATTGTGGCGCGTTTATGCAGCCACGGATTAAACACAGACGAGAAAGAGAATTACATGCCTGAGGACGAGCCACAGTTGCTCAACGAGCTCAAGGCGACAGGGATCAAGGTCGGCCTTCTTGTCAATTTCAGCCAGACCAAGGTCGAGTTCAAACGGATGGTTTTTTAATTCGTTCTTCATCTGTGTTTCATCTGTGTTTCATCCGTGGCTACATGGAATTCTGACAAGCAATCGATTACGTTGCGATGAAGACCCGAGGCACTAACACCGTCAACATGCTTTTCCAGCGGTCGCTCTTATCCCTGTTGGCGCTGGCCGCGCTGGCGTTGGGCATCCCCGCGGCGGCCGCGGAGCAAATTCCCGGATTTGCGAATCTGGATTTCGAGAACGGCCGCAGTCCCTGGGCGGTTTGGTATAGCGACGATCGCAATTATCAGGGTCCGCGTTTCGAATATGGGCCGGATACCTCGATCTATCGCTTCGGCAAGGCATCGCTGCGGATCGTGGCCACCAGCCGCGACGGCCGCGCGTTCGTGCACCAGACGACCGACAAGTTCCGCGCCGGCGCCCGCTACGAGCTTTCCTATTGGATCAAGTTCTCCGCGGCGGAGATGGCTCCCGATTGCGACGTTCGCGTCAATATCCTGAAACGGGGCGGCGCGGGCCAGGATCGCAAGACGCGCGCCGAAAACCCGGTCCTCTTCGCCCAGCCCGGCGAGAACGGCTGGATCTTCCGCCGCGGTTGCTTCACCGTGGATGCCGACGCGGTGGCCCTGCAACTGGGGCTCTACGTCCATGATACGGTGGGCACCGTCTGGTTCGACGATATCCGTTTCCGCGTCATGGAAGGGGACCGCGTCAGCGTCGACAGCATGTACCTCTACTACCCGGTGCAGGTGAAGCTCGACGGCGACATGCTGCAGCGATTCAACCGGCTCGCCGCCCAAAAGTCGCCGCTGCTGGATCGCGCCAAGAGGTATAACCGGCTGCTGGTGGAAGTGGCCCGCGCCGGCGAAGATGCCCGCCGCTTGCAACGCAGCGCCGGCTATTTGAGCGGCATGGGCAAATCGGCCGAGATCGCCGCCGAAATGACGCACGCCCAGGACGCCGAGGATCGGCTCGACGAGCTCTATCAGACGTACGGCCGGTTATTCGTCGTGGGCCAGTCCGACGGGCTGGAGAGCTTCGACCGCGCGGCCGGGTCCCTCGACGCGCAAGTGACGAATAGCCGCCGCCAGATCGCGGAGCGGTTGCAGGCGCTCCAGGATTCCGCGCGGGAGTTGGCCGGCCGATGGCCCAAATTGCCCCAGCCCCAAGCCAAGCCGGTGGTGATCGCGCCCGATGGAAAGCCGAACCAGATCGTGATCGGCACCCGCAGTCCCTACAGCCACTTCGAGTTGGAGGAGCCGCTCACGATCAATCGTCTGCACAGCGTCACCGCGCTCTATAGCCGCTCGGAAGGGCTGGGAAAGTATGATTTTCGCCCCGACGGCGACGCCTGGCTGACGCTCGCCAGGCTGGGGGCCAGCCAGGCCACGATCGACACGCCCTTTGCCCTGCACGACAAGCAATACGCCCCCGAATGGTTTTTGAAACAGTACCAGGACGATCCGGATATCTTCATGCAATCGGCCGACGCCGCGCAGTTGGCCCCGCCGCAGTTCGGAGCGGCCTTGAACATCTGGCGCCCCGAGGTTCGCGCCATGACCCTCGATGCCGTGACGCAATTCGGCCGGGCCTTTGCCTCACAGCCGCAATTCGTGTGCTACGTCACGGCCGCCGAAAACCTGGGGCCCTATTTCTCGGTCGCAGACGGCGTCCGCTCCACCGGCTACAATCGCTCGGCGCTGGCCGACTTCCAGGCCTGGCTCCAGCAGCGCTACGGCACCATCGCCGAGTTGAACCGGCAATGGAAGAGCGGCTATGGAAGTTTTGCCGACGTCCGCCCGCCCGCCGACCTGACGATCGTCAACCAGTGGCCGCGGCCGCACCCGTTGGGCTCGGAATTCCAGCTTTGGCGCGAGGAGCGGCACCTGGACTGGCAGAAACTGATCTACCAGGCGCTCAAGAAGGCCGACCCGGCCAAGCCGGTGATGGCCGACCACAGCCGCCTCCTGGCCTCGTTGGACGGCAGCCGCATCAGCGAGACGGCCGACATCCTCAGCTTTCACGCGCGGTCGCCGCTGTTCATGCTCGGCTCGATCTATTGCTACAGCCTCAACCGCTTCGCCCACAAACAACTGGGGCAGTACGAGTGCTTCTGGGGATGCCAGGAAGACCTGCCGCGGATCGCCGAGGAAAAAGTGCAGCGCGCGGCGATGATGAAGTATCTCTACCGGCTCACCGTCTGGGGCCGCAACGTCCAGATCTGGTGGTATGCCTACACCGCCGCCGATTACCTGCTCTCCTACAACGGTAACTGGTTCAATCCGGTCTACGACCTCACCACGCTGCGCTACTCGGCGGCCGCGCTGCCGGTGGGCCGCGAAAAGGTCAAACGCCTCGAGCCGCTGTTGCTCGACTCCGCCATCGTTCCGGCCCGCATCGTCGTCATCCAGCCCAACACCTCGATGCGCGTGCAGCGTTACGCGCTGGGTCCCTCGTTCCTGGAGATGCTCGAGCTGCACGAGTTTCTCTTCGGCCGCAACGACCTCTACGAATTGATCCCGGAAGGCTATTTTGTCGACGGCCGGGCGTCGTTGGACGACTTCGACGTGGTGATCCTTCCCTATGCCCCGTACTTTCCCGATCGCTTTGCCGGGCCGCTGCGGGATTGGATTCGCAAAGGGGGCACGCTGATCGCCACCGGCCCATTCGGGCTGTACGACAAGTTCGGTTTCGACCGAGCCGAGTTGTGGACCGAATTGTTCGGCCTCCGCGCTCCCCTCCAGATGACCGGCCCCACGCAGTCGGAATGGAAATGGAGCGTCGCGCCCGCCGGCACCGGGCCGGAACGATGGACGGCCCATCAACCTTTTCCACAGATCGGCGTCGTGCCCGCCGGCGCAGGGCCGGACATGCTCGACGCCCACCTGGGCTTCGGCCGGGTGTTGGTCACGCTTTGCTCGCTCCGCAACGGCGAATTCCGCCAGCGCGCCACCAGCCGCATCGCCGAGGCCCTGGAAGGAAAACTCCGCCGCGGCATCCGCTCGACGGCGTCGGACCTGGAGCTGACGCTCCATCGCCGCGCGGACGGCCAACGCTTCGTGTGCGTCATCAATCGCAACGTGGATCGCGCCATCTACGGCACCCTGACCGTGCCCAGCGTTCTCAGCCGGGTGGTCGATGAAGACGTGCCCGGCGGTTTTCCCGTCCCGTTACGGATCAGCGGCGGCGAAAGCTCGTTCAGCGTGCGGCTGGAGCCGGCCGAATTCACCGTTCTGACGGTGGAACCGTAGCAATCGTCTTGTGGCAATAGGGGGGGGCACCCTCGCTCCACGAACTGTAACAGTCGTCTTGTGGCAAAAGCGGCCTCCCGGGTAAACTCCCCACTCGACCGTTTCTTACCACCCCCCTCCGGTGGCGCAGGCCCCTTTCATCCTTCCTCCTTCATCCTTCATCCTCTCCCTAATGCCGGCTGCTTTCCTCGCATTGCTGTTGCTCGTGCCCCAGGCTGCGCCGGACACGGTCGCGGTCTGCCCCGAAGAGTTTCGTGCCGCATTGGCCCCCTGGCTGGCGTATCGGGCACAACAGGGCCATACGGTGGCCGTAATCGGCAACCTGCGATCGCCGGAAGGAATTCGCCAACAAATTCGCGAAATCGCCAAGCTCCGCGCGTTGCACTTCGTGGTGCTGGTGGGCACCGCCAAAGCGGCCCTGTGCAACGACCAGGCGACGCGGAGCCTTTGCGTGCCGACCCACTACGCCCCGGCCAAAGTAGACGTGCTCTGGGGCTCCGAATCCCACATCGCCAGCGATAACTATTACGCCGACCTGGATGACGACCAACTGCCGGACTTGGCCATCGGCCGGCTCTCGGCCGCCTCGCCCGCCGAACTGGCGGCCATCGTCGAGAAAACGATTGCGTATGAGCAATCCACCGATTTCGGTCCCTGGCGGCGGCAGTTGAGCCTGGTGGCGGGCCTCGGTGGTTTCGGCATGCTCAGCGACATGATCGTCGAGTCCACCGCACGGTATTTTATCACCCAGGGAATTCCCGAAAGCTACTCGCTGGCAATGGCCTATGCGAGTTGGCGCAGCCCGTATTGCCCCGACCCCCGGCAGTTCCGTGAGACCACCGTGGAATCGCTCAACGAGGGCGCGTGGCTGTGGGTCTACATCGGGCATGGCAATCACCTGGAACTGGACCAGGTGCGCGTGCCGGGGGGAGATTTCCCCATCCTCACGGCCGACGACGTGCCGCAGTTGCAATGCCGCCACGGCGCGGCCGTGGCGTTGTTCCTCTCGTGCTACGCGGGCGCGTTCGACGCCACGGAGGATTGCCTGGCCCAGCGCATGCTCCGCGCGCCCGGCGGTCCGGTGGCCGTGCTGGCCGGTTCGCGCGTGACGATGCCCTATGGAATGGCCGTGATGGCCAACGAGCTGATGGCCCAGTGCTTCCGGCGACACCCGGCCACTCTCGGCGACGCGATCCTCCAAGCCAAGCGGAAGATGGTCGGCGAGCCGTGCGCGGACGACACCCGCCGGGCGACTCTCGACGCCCTGGCCGCGGTGTTCAGTCCGTCGCAGGAGCAGTTGGCCGCCGAACGGGCGGAGCACGTGCTGTTGTTCAACCTGTTGGGCGACCCGCTGCTGCGGTTGCGCTATCCGCGGGAAGTGGCGTTGGCCGTGGGTGACGGCGCCGCCGGCACGCCCCTTTCGGTGCAGGGCGTTTCGCCGGTCGATGGGCCGTGCCGGGTCGAGCTGATGGTGCCGCGGGGTACGCTGACGTTCCCCGCGCCCCGCCGGATCGACTATCCTCGCGACGACGAATCCTTGAAACAGTTTCAGGACGTTTACCAGCGCGCCAACGATGGCCGGCTGACGGTGACCGAAACGGTCGTCCGCGGCGGCCGCTTTCAAACCGACTTGAATGTGCCCCCGCAGGCCCGCGGCCGCTGCTTCGTGCGGGTCTTCGTGTCGGGCCGGGCCGATTGCGCCGCCGGAGTGGCGGTGGTGGAAATCAAGGAAAAAGGATGAAGGATGCAAAAGACGGGATTGGGGATTCGAAAAGAGACATGCCTCCGCTCGCGGTTTCGCCCGTCCTGCCGGCACACTTTGCACCGGCCGCTTTCGCGAAGCTGAATTTCAGTCACACTCGCCGCCGCACCGCGTACAAAAACGATCGGAGTTGAACCGCCATGTCCTTCGTTCATCATTCATCCTTCATCGGTCGTCTTTTCCGGTTGATGCTGCTGGGGCTGGTGGTGTTGGTGGTGCTGGCGCCCAATCTGATTGCACACTCCGGCCTCCGCGACGCGATGTTGCAAGCCGGCCTGCCGCAGTTCCACGGCCGCATCACCTCGGGCAGCGCCTTTCTGGGCTGGTTCTATCCGGTCGAGTTTCGCCAGATCGTAATCCGCGGCGATGACGGCCAGCCGGTGATTTCGATCGCGGAACTGAAGGGGGATCGGCCGCTCTGGAAGCTGTTGCTCCATCCCCGCGCCGCCGGCACTTTTGTCATCGAAAACGCCCGCCTCGACGTCCAACTGAAGCAGTCGGAGCGCGGCAACAATCTCGACGCGTTGATCGGCGGCAACAACCAGCGGCACTCCGGCCTGAACGTAGGATTCGCCCTGCAAATCGTGGGCGGGACGCTGGCGGTCCACAGCCCCGGCAGTCCGCAGGCCTGGACCGTCACGCCCATCAATATCGCGATGGAAGTGGTGCCGCCGGCCTCGGGCGAGGGCTCCGCCGAGCTGGTCCTCGACAAAGGGACCGTCGTCGACCACCTCAGCCTGACCTCGCCGATGTGCGGCGACCTTTTGAAATACGTGCTGCCGGTGCTGTCGGAAACGACCGACGTGTCGGGCCAGTTCAGCGTCACCCTGGACGGCTGGAGGGTGCCGCTGGACGATCCGGCCCAGGGAACCGGTTCCGGACGGTTCAGCATTCATCGCATGGACGTTTCCAGCTTGATGCTGCAACGCCTCTCGCAGTCGCTCCACATCCCGGCCACGGTGCGGGTGGCCGAGGAATCGGTGGTGCAATTCAGCATGGTCGGCCGACGGGTCTCGCACGAGGGGCTGACCTTCGGAACACCCCAAGTGACGCTCCGCACGCAGGGCTCCGTGGGATTGGATCAGTCGCTGGACCTGCTGGCCGAAATCGCCGTACACCCGGTCGTCGACAGCACGCCGCTCCAGTCGCCGCTGTTGAAAGATCCATTCCAGGTCCCCATCCACGGCACCCTCACCCGCCCTCGGGTCGATATCCGCCAGGCCGGCCGCGAGTTGCTGCAAAATCTGGTGGGCGACGTACTGAAGATGAAACTTCCGGACGGGCAGAATCTCGGCGCGGAACTCGGCAAGCAAGATCCGCTTTCGCCGGGCGGCGCCATCGACGAGTTGCTCAAACAGCAGCCGCTGCAGAAACTCTTCGGCAATCGCAAGAGCGCCGGCCAACAGTAGACGACGAGAAGGGGTGGCAACCCCGCCGCTTCATCCTCGGCAAAACCACAGCCGGCGGACCGTGTTTTTCATCCTTCATCGTCCCTTTCAATGGGCGACAGCACCGACTGCAAGAATCGCCCGCCGCTTTCGTACCATCCTTGCTTGGTGAAGCGGCACCAACTGAGATCCACGAGGAAACCCAGCCAGCTCCCGTTGCCGGCCTCGATGGAAGCGATCATGCGGCGGTACGGAAGCGGGTGAGGATGGTAGAATCCCAATCCGCGCTCGGAGATGTGCTTGCCCGCCACGACCAGGGGTTTGCCGCGGGGCATCGCCCCGTCGTCGGCCGCGGTCAGGTAGATCAAGCCGGGGAACGGATAACGCTGCTCGCGGCGACGCTCGACCAGCGCGTTGCGGGGATAGAGCGTCGCGAGGATTCCCCAAACCTGGGTGCGAACGTCGTCGTCGCGCGTCGCGCCGCGGCCGGCCGCTTCGGGAAGCAGATCCAAAGGTGCGTGCTCGATCAAGGTGTCCATGCGAAACCTGTCCGTTGACTGCGGGGAATTGTGCGAAGACCGGCGGCCCGTGTGAAACCGAACACGCCGAAAACGTGGCCATTGACGAGCACTGCCGCTCCCATGCCGCGGCCGGGGTCGCCGGGCGTGGGCACGGATGGCGGGCAGTTGGGGGCCAAAGGAAATCTAGGTCAGAATCCGCGGCCGGTCAAATCCGCATCGGCGCTGACTTGCTGTTCCGCTCCGGAAAGGAACGGGTCCTGATGGGCCCGCGCGGCGACCTGCTCGGCCGCGCTGCTCTCGCCCGCCGCGCGGAGATCCTCGATCCAGTGATAATAGCCGTAGCGGAGGTTGCCCAACAGCGACGCGTGCAATTGGCCGGGCGTCGCGCCGTAGGTCGTGCGGCGGATCGCCTCCGCATAGTCGCCCTGGTGAAATGCCGGCTCGGCCCAACGCATCACGGCGATGCGGCGGTTGTCGCGTAGCGCCGCCGCGGTGGGCCAATGCGACAGCACGCCGTCGAGAAACGCGACCGTCTCTTCAAAACGCTGCTCGGCCAGCAGCTTCAGGGCGTGGGCGTTGAACTCGGCCACCGCCGCTTCCGTAAGCTGCGGCGAACGCCCCAACCGCGCCTCGGCCCGGGCCAGCACCGCCCACGCTTCGGCGACGCGCCCCGCCGCCAGCTGCGAACCGATCCAGCGGCGATACAGGTCGAGCGTGGCCGGACCGAAATAGGCGCACCCCGGCATCCGCTGCACGCCGTGGTCGAGGATCGCCAAGGCCGCCTCGTAACGTCCGGCCTTCAACAGCGATTCGACCCATTCGTAGTGCACGTGCGCATAGTTGGTCGAGAAGGCCTCGTAGCCCGGATCGAACGACAGCCCTTGTTCCAGCCGTTGACAGGCGTCCGTGTATTGCCCGCCGCTGGCCAGCGCGATGGCCCAATTGTTCAAGGCCGCCAGCAGATTGCCCCGCGCGGTGACACTGGCCCCGTCGAGCCGCAGGGCCTTGGCGTTGTCGGCCAGGGCGTCGGCGAATCGCTGCTCGGCCAGCCGGTCGACGCCGCGGTTGTAGTAGATCATGGCCGCCAGTTGCGGCCCGGAAACCTCGCGGCACGGCTTGTGCGACGCCGCCGCAGCGGGCTCCGCGCCGAGGGTCCGCTCGACCAGTTCGGCCTGCCGCTGCGGATCGTGCATCAGTTGGAACCAACGCGGACAAGTGGTCTCGACGTCCAGCCGGCCGTCGGGCAGGATCAAGCGGCTCAGGGCGTGACCGGGGGTCTCCAGTCCGCAGACGTGCAGGCCGTACCGCTCGGCCAGGCAATTGAACAGCACCGTGGCGCTGACGCAATTGAAGCGGCCTTGTTCCAGGGCGGCGGCCAGGTCCGTGCAATTCCGCGAGTAGCCGGCCACGAGGATCCGCCGGTGCATGAACTCGAAGATCGCCTGGGCCTGCTCCTGGGGCGTGCCGGTCACGGGCATCGCGTCGCCGAGCTCGGCCAAGAGCGCGTCGAGCCGCCCTTCCCACCGCCGCAACGTCTCCGGCCGATCGACTCCGCTGGCCACGAGCGCGGCCGAGAGCAACGAATAGCGGTGCAGCCGTCCGTCGGCCGCATCCGCGAACAACTCCACCTCCAGCGGACGAAGCGGCCCTTCGAAGACCTGGTACGGGGTGGCCGGCAGCCCCACGGGCCGATCGGCCGCCGCCGCCGCCGTGACGAAGCGGAGCGTCGCCCTGCCCGGCGCCGTTCGCGCCAAAGGGGCCGCGAGCGCCGCGCTGGCCAACAGCGCGAGGATGGGGGTAAGGATTACCGAGCGAAAGTACCGCATAAGGTCCGGGGATGCCGATCGTGCCGAGTTTGCGGCGCACGTTCACCTTGGCGTCGGCGCAAGGGTGCGGGATCACAACAAACATACGATGCAAAAACGCAACGTGCGGGCAAAATGGCAGCAACGGGGCAAGAAAATTCTCTGGAAGTAAGAAGCTGGGAGTTAGGAGTCAGAATCCCCGCCGCAACGTTTCCTCCTAGCTTCTAACTCCTGGCTCCTGGCTTCTAACTCCTTTCCCCCCGAATCCCCAGGGCCCTGCCACACGGCCAGGTGCCACCGTATAATGGGACTTCGCCGCCGGGTGGCATGGGCGCCCGGGAACCCTACGGTATCTTTCCACGACAGCACAAAGAACCCCGGGAGATTATCGATGACGGAACCCAAGTCGCCGCAAACGGCCGCACCGGCGGTGCGGATCGGCTTTCATACCGACGCCTTCAACTCGGCCTATTTCAGTTTCGAGAAATGCCTCGACTGGGCCCAGCGCAATGGCATCCACTGGATCGAGTGCGGCCTCATCGACGGGGTGAGCTGGATCCACGGCCTGGGCTACCAGCCGCACGTGGCGCTCTACGAGGACCCGCTGCTGTTGCGGCGGAAGATGGAGCAGTACGGCCTGCGCTTCTCCCAGGTCGACGCGGCCTTTCCGCTGTCGATCAAGGAAGGCCCCTTGCGCGGCGTGCCCTACGTGATGAAGGCCATCCAATGGGCCGCACAGATCGGCTGCCCGTGCGTCGACACCACCGACGGCTTGCACGCCCCGCCGGGACTGGACGACGAGCAGGCGATGGCGATGATGCGCAGTAGTTACCAGCAAATCCTCGAAGTGGCCGAGGCCCACAAAATCGTGGTGAACATCGAGCCGCACGGCTACTTCACCACCCGCCCCGAGACCATGGGCCGGATGTTGGATTTCTGCAACAGCCCCTACTTGCGGCTGAACATGGACACCGGCAACACCTTCATCGCCGGGCAGGATCCGGCCGCCTTTCTCTGCCGCTTCATCGAGCGGGTGAGCCACGTTCACGTGAAGGACGTCTCCGCGTCGCTGGCCGATAGCACCCGCGGCAAACAGACCGGCATCGCCGTGAGCCACTGCGCGCTCGGCGACGGAGTGAACGCCGACAACATCCGCAAATGCCTGGCCTTGCTGCGCGACCACGGCTATCGCGGCGTGCTGAGCATCGAATGCGAAGGGCAAGGCGGGCCGATGATCGAGCAATCGCTGCGATGGCTCCGCGGCACGCTCCAGGAGTTGGGGATTCCCGAAGACAATCAACCGTTCGCCGCGGCAAGCTGTTGAGCGCCGCGTTGTTGGGTGGCATGTCTTTGAGACACGAAAGCCGCGCCGTGCCGGCGTGCCGCACCCTCCTGGATATGCATAAATACACCACCCGATATAAGTATAGCGAAATTCCTTCCCCGGTCGTCAAAGAGCGGGAACGCAGTGAGCTCCGTTCGACGACGCGGAGCTTGCGGTTCTCCCGCTTTCGCGAGGCTCGTGCTTGACGACAAGTGCGGCTGCTTCCATACTGGGATTCTTTGCCCCGTCCGGTCGTGGCTGCACGGAGATTCCACCGTGAACAAGCCGCCGCCGCGGGTCCGGTTCCGGATGATTCGAGCAAGCACGCTTTTTCGGAGGACTCCCACGTGATCGTCAAGCTGTCCAATGGCAAGAGTATTCCCATCGAGATGTACAAGGTCCGCATTGTGCAGAAGACGACGCTGCCCCCTGTCGAGCAGCGGATCCGTGCGATCGAAGAGGGGGGCTATAACTCGTTTCTGCTGCGCACCCGCGACGTGTTCATCGACATGCTCACCGACAGCGGCACCAACGCGATGAGCGACAACCAGTTGGCGGCGATGATGGTCTCCGACGACGCCTACGCCGGCGGCGAGAGCTACTACAAGCTCGTGTCGGCGGTCAAGGACGTGCTTGGCTTCGATTACAACGTGCCCGCCCACCAGGGCCGCGCCGCGGAACACCTGCTGGCGAAGATTTTCGTCAAGCCGGGCGACGTGGTGCCGATGAACTACCACTTCACCACCACCAAGGCCCATTTCGAGCTGGCCGGCGGCAAGGTGCTGGAGATCTACCGTGACGGCGCGCTGGAAACCTCGAGCAGCAATCCCTTCAAGGGGAACATGGACCTCGATAAACTCCAGGCCGTGATTGCGCAATACGGCGCCGAGAAGATTTCCTTTGTCCGCATGGAAGCCACCACGAACCTCATCGGCGGCCAACCGTTCTCGCTGGGCAATCTGAAGGCCGTGCGGGAGATTGCCGCGCGGCACGGCATTCCCGTGGTCATCGATTGCAGCCTGATCTCCGAGAACGCCTACTTCATCAAGCGCCGCGAGGCGGCCTACGCCGATGCCTCGATCGCCGACATCGTCCGCGAAATGATGGCCCAGGCCGACCTGATCTACCTCTCCGGCCGCAAGAGCACCTGCGTGCGGGGCGGCCTGATCGCCACCAATAACCCCAAGTACTTCGAAAAGCTCAAGGCCTGGCTGCCGGTCTACGAAGGCTTCATCACCTACGGCGGCATGTCGTCGAAGGAAATCGAGGCCATGGCGGTGGGCTTGCGGGAAATGACCGATATCGACGTCGCCAGCAGCTCGGCCGACCTGATCGAATACTTCGTCAACGAGTTGGAGCGCGCCGGCGTGCCGGCGGTCACCCCGCCTGGTGGACTGGCCGGCCACGTCGACGCCATGAAGTTCCTGCCACACGTGCCGCAAACGCAGTATCCGGCCGGGGCCTTGGTCGCGGCGCTCTATATCGCCTCCGGAGTCCGTGGCATGGAACGGGGCACGATCTCGATGGACCGCGACGCCCAGGGCAACGACGTGCCCTCGGATCTGGAGCTCTGCCGCTTGGCGGTGCCCCGCCGCGTCTACAGCCGCTCGCACATCGACTACGTCGTCGATCGCCTGGCCTGGCTCTATCAGCACCGCAGCCTGGTCGGTGGGCTGGAGTTCATCGAGGAACCGCCGGTGCTGCGGTTCTTCCTCGGCAAGCTTCGCGCGCTCGACGGTTGGGGCCAGAAGCTGGCGTGTGCGTTCCAGTCGGATTTCGGCACAGAGTGCTGAGGGCGGCCGCGGGCCGATCGATTTGGGCGCGGCGCCCCGCTCTGATCGCAGCGAAGCTTCGGTGGCGCGTCCTTCGATGGCACGTCCCTGAGCGAAGCGAAGGGCGTGGCGGCACAAAACCAACTGAGATCCCGCCGAAGAATAACTTCCCGATTTCCGTAGCCCAGGCATCTATGCCTGGGATTACGGCGGTGCCCCGATACAAAACCCGCTTTCCCCGATCCGCCGCGGTGGGCGGCGGATCGGGGAAAGCGGGTGGTCCGCGAACGTGCGATTTGCGTCCCAGGCATAAATGCCTGGGCTACGGAAAAAGGAAACAAAACCGGGAAGTTATTTTTCGACCAATCCAGCGCTCAATGCGCGGCGGCCGGGATGCCGTGCGGAACATCGCCGCTCGGCGCCAAGGCGGGGAACGGTCGAGTCTGGTCCGCAAGCGGGCCCAGCCATTGGACGCGGCCGTCCTCAAGATGATAGACCGCGCCGACGATCTTCAGCTTGCCCGCGGCCACTCGCCCGCGCACGATCGAGCTCTGCTTGAGTAGTTGGCGGATCGACTCCCACACGTTGGCCTCGATCGTGGCCGGCACCAGCGCCGCGCCGCTGAGCCGGGGGTTCGTGCGTTGCGCCGCGGCGACGGCCGGGCGAATGTGGTCGACCAGCGCCGCGACGTGCCCGTGCAGTTCCGCGCCCGTGACGGCCGCGGTCACCGCTCCGCATTGGGTGTGGCCCATCACCACCAGCAGCGGCGTTTCCAAGTGGTCGACGCCATACTCCAGAGAGCCCATCTCGTCGTCGCCGCAGACGTTCCCGGCCACGCGGACAACGAACAGGTCGCCGACGCCGTGGCCGAAAACGATTTCCGGGGGGACCCGCGAATCGGAGCAACTGAGAATGCTCGCCACGGGATGCTGTCCTTGCTGGGCGGTCGACGCCACGCGCTCGGCGCTGGCCCGGGGATGCCGGTTCTCGCCCGCGAGGAACCGCGCGTTGCCGGCTTGCAGTTGCTGGAGCGCTTCGTCCGGCGCGACGCCCGGACCGGGGGCCGCGCCCGCGGCGAAGAGCAGAACCAAGGCGGAGAAAACCAACGGCGCGTGATGTGTCTTCATAAGCCTATCGATCCCTTACGTGGAGATGGCAGCATTCCCGTGCAGTCGGGCAATTCTACGCGGCGAGCGGCGCGGGGCAAATCGGTTCCGACAAGCCGGTCTAATCCCACCTTCGGGCCACCCGCGATGGTTCTTGTGCCGAGCCCCTTCTGATATAATCCCGGAAAGAACACCGCAGAAGGCGCCGCCAGCGTTCCGCGACAACGGTACGCACGTCCCGCTTACCCATGAGGCTATGCAATGCCAGCAACACAGTTCGATCGAGACTCAATGGCTGTCTGGTACGCCCGAGAGCACCTCAAGACCGATCCCGGAATCGTCTCCGTGCACTATCTCCCGAAAAATGCGGGCGAACGGGAAATCCGTTTTGTCGAAGTCAACCGACTCATCGGCGATCCAAACGACGACGTCCTTCAGCCCATTGATTTTGGCGTCGACATGGGGACGGACAACGCGCACAAGTTGTTCGTCCTGGATGTCACGCCCGAACAATGGCAGCGGATCAGGTCGCACAAGCTGAGCCTTCCCGGCAATTGGTCCCTTGACGGTGCAACCGACTACCGCAATGAATAGCTACCAAGAAGTCTGGTGGCGGCAGGCAAGGGCGGATCACGATGCTTTTGTCTTATTCCGCAGGGAGGGCGGTGCGCATTGCCATTCGCTGCACCACCTACAGATGGTCACGGAAAAGATCGCGAAGGCATATTTTTGGCGTTCCGGTTCGCCGCCGCCGAAAAGTCACGCGGGCTTCGTGCAATTTCTGAGGTTCTTGGGGCAGATTCGACAAAGCGACCGCGACCGAATTGCGAATCTGTTCTCGTTCCGAAGATTCACCGACTTCCAAGCGTGGATCCGCGCCGCGTTGCCGATTGCCTACGATCTGGAACGCCTCGCGCCGGATCTTGCCGATGACGGGCCAAACCCGGAATACCCCTGGCCCCACGCACAACCCCAGACCGCACCGGTAGACCATAACTTCGCGGTTTGGGCTTCGTTGACATCCGGGCAGGGCCGCGATTTGATGAGGGTAATTCAAATCGCGGTAAGCAAATTCCCGCAATACGCCGACACGTGCGTGCGGGCGGCTTGTCCAGCAGTGTTTCTCCGGGGCATAATGGGAGCGTTTGGTTTTTGAGATTCGTCGCAAAGGGATATATTGCTTAGCGGGGCCGATCGACATTGGTGGGCAAGCCGACGTTGGTACGCGGCGCGAGAACGATGGAAGACGCTGAGCCACAACCCCTGGTCCTGATTTGGTGGAACACCAGTTTGTCCCCGCGTGGAAAGTCCAGGGCAACACCAGCGGACAGGGCATACGTGGCGGCGGCAGTCGCTGACATGTTTCGGACGCTCCGTGTGGACGTTTTCGCCTTGGGGGAGGTGTGTTCCGAGGATCTTCGGGACATACATGCTGCCATCGGGGTTCCGAGCATTTCGCTCCACGATGCGACAGTGCTCGAGGGTAAACCTCACTTCGACACGGGGGTTCTTTTCAATCGAAACCGGCTTGCAGTTGGCAGCACTGGTTCGGTGCTGGATTCGTTCGGCAAGACTACGCTGAAACTCGGCGAGCGAGTGACGTTCCTGTCACAGGACGCCGAGCAGGATATTCACCTATTCATTTCGCATTGGCCAAGTTGGCTCCATTGTCACGAGATGGACCACAAGCGTACCGAAATCGGCGCCGCATTACGGCGGGCGTTGGACGAAGTCCGAGTATCCGATGCACCGATGGAATTCATTGTCCTGATGGGGGACTACAACGACGATCCTTGTTCGCCGTCTCTTGCCCACCATCTCCTCGCGACGCGAGACCGCGAGCTCGCGCGCGGAAGCAATAGGTTCCTGTACAACCCCTTTTGGCGACTTCTTGGTGAGTCTGCACCGTTCGTCATTGAGGGCGGACGAGGAATATGTGGTACCTACTTTTACTCCGGCGGAGACCACAGCCATTGGCATACCTTCGACCAAATCATGTTCTCATCGGCCTTTCTCGGCGACGGGCCATTGGTCCTTAACGAGGAGGGGTGTCAGATCGTCAGAAGTGATAGTATTGAATGCAAAATTCGTCTTTCGAAAAGCGTGTTCGATCATCTGCCAGTAATGGGCGTAATTGACGTAAGGAGAACAGCATGACCGATTTTTGTGGAGCGTTTCGCAACGGTCAGGTTGCGGCGGAGAACGCCGACTCGGCGCGCAAGGAAATCGCGGCCGTCTTCGATGAGATCAATAATCAACTACACGATCCGACCGCGGGGAGGGTCGAGATTTACAGGCAGGAATACGAAAAGGAGCGGGACGTGGGCCCCTACGAACGGGAGATGGGCCGCTACTCGATTGCCTTTTCTTCTCCCCCCCGCGCGAAGGAGAAGTACTGGGGCGTGGCGGTGCGGAACCCGAAGGCGGAGGACAAGTCCCCCCGTCGTCTTGCTCTTTGGGAGCAGTCGCGGGGCGGTTATCCGTGCAAGGTCTCATGGGGAAATGTTGACCACAACTGCAATGATAAGGAGTCCTTGGAGGGCTGTTTGGCTTCCATGCTTGAAGACGCAATAGTCGGGGAGACGATCGCAGCAATCATGCGGATTCCGGATGCGAAGCCAGTGATGGGTGGCGCAACGAAGCCTCCGACCGGACAATGATACGCAGGTGGCCCCGATTGCTCGGCTGACGGGATGCCGAATGCACACGCGGACCGCGATCGCCGACATTTCCTCTTGCGTTAGAGCCACCGCGATTGACGAGCAATCGTGACCACCCGCGATTGCGCCATCACGATTTCTCCTGAGGCGAGTTACGGCCCGTTGGGCCTTGTGTGATGCGTGGGTTCACGTCCTCCAAGGGCGTTGCCCTGGGCTGATGAGTCGGAACCTTTCAGGCTCCAGGGCCCGATACACTTGCTACATTCCGACCCGATAGGCCGCCGTTTGGCAGCGCCCTACCCCAGCCCCCACCGCGCCTGCCGCAGCACGGCGCCGGGGAAGCCCGAGCGGGATTCGTACCATACCGTCAATAGCGAACCGTCGGCCAATTGGGCCGTCGAGGGGTAGCCCAAATCGCCCCCCTCCCCGTCGTCGGAAACGACCATCGCGGCCGACCAGGTGCGGCCGTAGTCTTCGCTCACCCGGGCCTGGTTGCCAAACGGCTTGCGGCGATAACCGTAGGTCATCAGCAGGCGTCCGTCGGCCAGGCGGAGCAAGTGGGAAGGCAATCCCCAAACGCCGATCGAGTGCGGCACCGACCAGGAGCGGCCGCCGTCGTTCGACTCGCACTGGAGCGTTTCGCCGGCATTGGCCGAGTTGTGATTGCGGATCTGCACGATCAGCCGGCCATCACTGGCCTCGACGGCGTGCAGTTCGTGATACTCGCTGCTGCGATCGCCTGGCCGCACCGGAATGGCGGCCAGCCACCGCCAGTTTTGGCCGTCGTCGGTCGATTGGCAGACGCCCACCCGCCGCGGCGTGCGCCAGAGATCGACGCCCGCATAGAGCAAGCGGCCATCGCGGAGCTGGACCGGTCCGTGCGGGCTGTTGAGGAGCGAATCGTAGGGGGCCGACCAGGTGCGGCCGCCGTCGACGCTGCGGACCATCCACACGCCCAGATTGGCGCGGCGGTCGGCCCCGCTCAAGCGGCGCTCGGCCGCAAGCCAGTGGGCCAGCCGCGGGGCGGCCCACGCGCCCGGCTGGCCGGGCGGGATGGTCTCGGCCTTTCGCAACATGGGCTCGTAAGCCAGCGACGTAAAACTGGTCACGAGCAACGTTCCCCGGGCGGTTTCCAGGATGCCCGAATCGCGGTTGTCGATGCCCAGGTCCAAAATCGTGCGGGGCCAACTCCAGCTCTGCCCATCGTCGGTGGAACGAATCAACTCGACTTTGCCAAAGGGGCAAATGTGTCCTTCCCGGTTTCCCGAGCAGCAGACGAGCAACTCGCCATGGGCGCGGCGGACCACGGTGGGCCAGCCGTGATAGTGCGGGTCCTGGCTGATAATTTTGATGTCGCGGACGTGGGCTGCCGCGGCGGCTTTTTCCGCGCCCAGCATGGCGGCGGCCGCAGCGGCGCCGGCGCCGTGAAGCAACTGTCGACGATTGAGACGCAGAGACATGGCTGGCTCCTTGGCTGTGGCGGTTTCTCGTGGTGGCTCGATACTGGCCATAATATAGTCCGCGGAAGGACGGTTATCGACTGTCGCCTCCCGCCCCCCGTAAGTAGGTGAGAGGGCTTGTTTCGGACGGCCGCTAACGTTTGCGGCAAACAGGCTGTCCACGGGCGTTGCGGGGATGTAGAATCGCAGTTTGCGCAAGTCGCCGACGGCAACGTGCGGCGCGCCCCCCATAGTCCGCTGCGTACGATGCGTACGGCGGATCCTTCCTATTTTCCAATCCAGGAGTACGAGGATGACCCAGAGTAATCCTTCACGTGCCGATTTTCTGCGGCGCTCTGCGGCGGGCAGCGCCGCGGCACTGGCGAGTTTGGATGTCGCCCGCAGTGCGCACGCCTATTCGGGCGGGCCGCTGAAGGTGGCCTTGATCGGCTGCGGCGGGCGCGGCGCCGGCGCGGCCACGAACCTGCTGACGGTGGCCGATAAGGACGTCAAGTTGGTGGCGATGGCCGACGTCTTCGAAGACCATCTCCAAGGGACCCTGAAGCGTCTCACCGGCGGAGCGAAAAAACGCTACGACGCGCCGGCGCACTCGGGTTTCGCCAAGCAGATCGACGTCCCGCCGGAGCGGCAGTTCGTCGGACTCGACGCCTACCAGAAGGCGATCGCCTGCGCCGACATGGTGATCCTCACCACTCCGCCCGGTTTCCGTCCTTCGCACTACGCGGCTGCGGTTGCGGCGGGCAAGCACGTGTTCATGGAAAAGCCCTGCTGCGTCGACGCCCCGGGCTTCCGCCTGTTGCTGGCCACTAACAAGCTGGCCGACGAAAAGGGCCTCAAGGTCGGGGTCGGCTTGCAGCGCCGCCACCAGGCCGGTTACCTGGCCGGCATCAAGGAAATCCACGACGGCAAGCTGGGCGACGTGGTCTTTACGCGGGTCTACTGGGACGGCAGCCCGGTGTGGTTCCGCCCGCGCGAGGCCGGCGAGACCGAAATGCACTACCAGATGCGCAATTGGTATCACTTCGTGTGGCTCTCCGGCGATAACATCTGCGAGCAGCACGTCCACAACCTCGACGTGGGCAACTGGGTCAAGGGCGATCACCCCGTCGAGGCCAACGGCATGGGTTATTGCGTCGAGCGCTACTTGGGCCTTGACCCCAAGAAAGGCATGGGCCAGATCTTCGACTATCACTTCGTCGAGTTCACCTACCAGGACGGCTCGAAGATGTACAGCCAGTGCCGGCAAATCCCCAATACCTATACCAATATCTCGGAGGCGGTCCACGGCACCAAGGGAGTCGGCGCGGCCAGCAGCCGCGCCCCCGAACTGAAGTATCGCGACCCGTACGAGCAGGAGCATTACGACCTGCTCGCGGCGATCCGCAGCAACGACAAGTACAACGAGGGCTGGTACGGCGCGACCAGCAGCTTCACCGCGGTGCTGGGCCGCATGGCCACCTACTCCGGCAAGTCGGTCAAGTGGGACGACGCCGTGGCCCACGGCCCCAGCGAATTCCCCGAAAAGCTGGCTTGGGACGCGAAGCCGCGGGCATTGCCCGACGCGAATGGGTACTATCCCATCCCGCAACCCGGCACGTACAAGCCGTTTTAGCCGCGGGTTAGGCCGGGTTCCTGGTCGCCAACAATGTGAAACCAATATCCGAACAAGGAGTCATTCATGAGTATGCGTAGCAATCATTCCCGCCGGACCTTCCTCAAGGGGTCGGCGACCGTGGCCGCGGGCATCAGCCTGGCGGGCAGCCTGAACATCGCCCGCATGGCCCACGCCGGCGGCAGCGGTCAGCGCAAAGTGGCGTTGATCGGTTGCGGCGGGCGTGGGACAGGCGCGGCCGGCAACCACCTCGACGCCGCCGCCGAACTGGGCGACGACGCGAAGATCATCGCCGTGGCCGACGCCTTCCCCGACAATGCCAAGCGCGCGGCCGACAGCCTGACGAAGCATTATCCCAAGGCGACGGACATTCCGCCGGAGCGGATTTTCGACGGTTTCGACGCCTACCAGAAGGCGATCGCCAGCGGCGCGGACACGATCATCATGGCCACCTCGCCCGGCTTCCGCCCGATCCACTACAAGGCGGCCGTCGAGGCGGGGAAGAACATCTTCATGGAAAAGCCCTGCTGCACCGACGCACCCGGCTACCGGATGCTGCTCGCGGCCAACAAGCTGGCCGAGGCCAAGAACCTCAAGGTCGGCGTGGGCTTCCAGCGCCGCCACACCCCCAGCTACCTGGAAACGGTAAAGCGGATCCACGACGGCATGATCGGCGACGTCCTGCTGTTGCGGGGTTACTGGAACGGCAGCGGGATCTGGTTCCGCGAGCGGAAGCCGGATATGACCGAGATGGTGTACCAGGTCCGTAACTGGTACCACTTCGTCTGGCTCTGCGGCGACAACATCGCCGAGCAGCACGTCCACAACATCGACGTCTGCAACTGGGTCAAGGGCGACCATCCGGTCGAAGCCAACGGCATGGGCTCCTGCATCCAGCGTTACAAGGGCCGCGACCCGAAGAAGGGCATGGGCCAGATCTACGACAACCACTTCGTCGAATTCACCTATAAAGACGGCAGCAAGTTCTTCAGCCAGTGCCGCCAGATTCCCAATTGTTGGGGTGGCGACGGCGGCGAAAAGGTGCACGGCACCAAGGGCACGGCCACCCCCGGCGGCTCGCTCAAGGTGACCGGCGGCGAGGAATGGAAGTACCAGGCGCCCAAGGGGAAGAAGGGCTTCAACGCCATGGTGCAGGAACACAAGGACCTGATCACCGCGATCTGCAAGAACCAGAAATACATGGAAGGGCATCACGGCGCCAGCAGCAGCTTCACCGCGGTGCTGGGCCGCATGGCCACCTACTCCGGCCGGGTTGTCACGTGGGACGACGCGGCCGCCAAGGGCCCCAGCGAAATGCCGGAGCGGCTCGCCTGGGACGCCAATCCCAAGGCCATGCCGGACGCCGCGGGCAACTACCCCATCGCCATTCCCGGCGTGTACAAGGCGTATTGACGCAAAGGTGGAGGGTGGGGTGTGGAGTGCGGGGTGAATTCGTTCAACCCGTTCTTTGCACCCCGCCCCCCACACCCAACTGCCCTCACTTCAAGTTGAGTGGCACGTCCCTGAGGAACGAAGGGCGTGGTTTGCCGGCACGCCACGCCCTTCGCTGCGCTCCCTCGAGGTGCCACCCACCGTCCACCATCCACCGCTTCCAGGAGAACCCGCCATGACTAAATCTCGACTTCATTCTGCTGCATCGTTGCTATTGGCCCTGTTGTGCGTATCGCTCTGGGCGCCGATTGCGGCCCGCGCCGCGGACGGCGACCGTCCGATCCGCGCCCTGCTCGTGGCCGGCGGCTGCTGTCACGACTATCTGCACCAGAAAGACATCATCACCCAGGGCATCTCCGCTCGGGCCAACGTCCAGTGGACGATCGCCTACGACCCCGACAAGAGCACTACGCACTTGAACCCGGTTTACGACAAGTCCGACTGGGCCAAGAACTTCGACGTCGTGGTGCACGACGAGTGCTCGGCCGGCGTGAAGGACCTGGCCATCATCGATCGCATCCTCAAGCCGCACCGCGAGGGCCTGCCGGCCGTGGTGCTGCACTGCGGCATGCACTCCTACCGCAGCGAAGGCTTTCCCAAGGTCGTCACCCCGTGGTTCCAGTTCACCGGCCTGCAGAGCACCGGGCACGGCCCGCAGGCACCGATCGCCGTCACCTACACCGACCCACAGAGTCCCATCACCGCGACTCTGACGGACTGGACGACGATCAACGAGGAGCACTACAACAATTTCGCCGGAAAGCTCTTGGACACCGGCCACGTGTTGGCCCGCGGCGTGCAAACGTTCAAGGACAAGAAGGGCAAGCAGATCACCAACGACTACGTGGTGGTCTGGACCAACAGCTACTGCGGCAAGACCAAGGTCTTCGCCACAACTCTCGGGCACAACAACCTGACGTGCGGCAATCCGCGTTACTTGGATCTGATCACCCGCGGCCTGCTGTGGTCGGTCGGCAAGCTCGACGACGCGCATCTGAAGCCGGCGAAGTAGTTCGAATCACGAAATGGTAGGGTGGGTCGTGCAGTAGTGTGGGTCGAGCGCAGCGAGCCCCACCATTTCGATCTTGTGGTGGGGCTCGCTTCCCATGCTTCGCATGGTCGCTCGACCCACCCTACACGAAGCGGCGTGCCCTCACCCCCTGCCCCTCTCCCGCTTGCGGGAGAGGGGAGCTTTGGACTTCGTCGATCCTGCTTTTCGCCCGTGGCTCAGGTAGTTGGGGTTGTCGGTCTGCCCGGTGATTTCGTAGAGGAAACGGCTGGGGACCGTGGGTCGCGCTCTGCCCCACTTCAGCCGCGAGAGCGACAGCGAGAGCGTCAGGCGCCGCTTGGCCCGGGTGATTCCCACGTAGCACAGTCGCCGCTCCTCGTCGATCGCCGCCCCTTCCATGGCCACCGATCGCTTGTGCGGCAGCAACTCCTCTTCCATGCCCACCAGGTAGACCTCGGGAAACTCGAGCCCCTTGGCGGCGTGCAGGGTCATCAGGGCCACGGCGTTCCGCTCGAGCTTTTCGTCCTTGTCGCCGTCGTCTTCGCGGCCGGTGAGCACGGTTTCCTGAAGGAAGCCGCTCAGTTCCGCCCGCGAATTGCGCTGGCAATAAATCGACATCGCGTTGACCACCTCTTCCACCGCTTCCCAGCGAGTATCGCGGTCGTCGGGATCGGGGTAGAGCCGCGCCAACTCTTCGCGGTAGCCGATCGTGCCGATCAAATCCCGGGCCGTTTCCACCAGCCGGCCTTGCTCCATCCGCTGCCGATACGACTGGATCATTTCCACAAACTGCGCGATCGCCCGCGCGGCGGCGGGGGGAACATTGGGAATTCGCAACGCCGGCGCGATCTGGTTCCAGATCGGCTGCCCCTGGGCGATGGCCTGCTCGGTAAGCCGCGTGACGGTCTGCTGGCCGATCCCCCGCGCCGGTGTGTTGATGATCCGCAACAGCGCGATTTCGTCGAGCGGACTGGCCAGCAGCTTGAGGTAGGCCAGGACGTCGCGGACTTCCTTGCGATCGTAAAACGATTGTCCGCCCAGGAGCACGTAGGGGACCTTCGCCTTGCGAAGCTCCATTTCGAACGCCCGCGGCTGCTCGTTGGTGCGGAACAGGATGGCGAAATCCTTGGCCGCGGCCTGGCGGGTGTGGATGCGGGCGGCGATTTCGGCCACCACCGACTTGGCTTCCGTGGTTTCGTCCTGGAACTGCAAGATCCGCGGTTCCGGTCCGCCCAAGGTCGCGCGGAGCACCTTGGCGTGGCGCAGCTTGTTGAACGCGATGAGGCGGTTGGCCCAGGCGAGGATCTGGTGCGTGGAGCGATAGTTGGTCTCCAAGCGGACCGTTTTCACGTCGGGCCAATCGCGGCTGAAGCGGAGGATGTGCGTGACCTCGGCGCCGCGCCAACCGTAGATCGCCTGGTCGTCGTCGCCCACCACGCAGAGATTGCGATGCCCGGCCGCCAAGGCCTTGACGATGCGATACTGGCTGCCGTTGGTGTCCTGGTACTCGTCGATGAGCAAGTGATCGAAACGCGCGGCTTCCTCCTGCCGTACTTTGGAAAAGCGGTGGAATAGCTCCTCGGTCAGCAGCAGCAGATCGTCGAAATCGACGGCGCCGGAGACTTTCAGCGTATTTTGATAGCGGCGGTAGGCGGCCGCGGCCAGGTGTTCCTTGTCGCTTTGAGCCGTCGACGAAGCCTGCTCGGGAGTGACGCTGGCGGTTTTCCAGCGGCCGATGAAGTAAAGCAGGTCGCCGGGGCGGAGCACGGCCTCGGCGATGCGGATTTCCCGCAGCGCGCCGCGGGCGACGCCTTCCTGGTCGCCGCGGTCGTAGATGGCAAAGGCGGCCGGGTAGCCGAGATGGCCGATGTGGCGGCGGAGGATCCGCACGCAGAGCGAATGGAAGGTGGAGATTTCCGGCTTTTCCTTGACCTGTTTGCCGATCAGCGCCATCGCCCGCTGCTGCATCTCGCCGGCCGCCTTGTTGGTGAAGGTGACGGCCAGGATGCGCTGCGGGGCAACGCGGTGACGGATCAGGTTGGCGATCCGCGCGGTGACGGTTTGGGTCTTGCCCGTCCCCGCGCCGGCCAGGACCAGCAGAGGCCCGGCCATCGTGTTCACGACCTCGCGCTGGGCCGGATTGAGATCCATCGTCCTTGCGTGCTCCTGTTTGGGCAAAAGAAAACCCAGGGTAACGCACAGCGGCGGCGGAGTCCAGGAATCCAGGATTTTGGATGTTAGATTTCCGATCTCCGACTGGAGATTTTGGCTCGCGGGAAGTGGATACCGAATCGCAATGCGGGCAGGACGTGGCCTCATACCCCCCGACCACCGCAGCGACCTTGACGGCCCGCGACGGGCGGCCTTATACTAGCCTAATTACGAACCTCTTAGATCCCGGCTGGGGAAGGGCACACGGAAGATGAAAAGCGAACGGCGTCATGAACTCGAACGCAACGTGTTGGCCGACTGGCTCAAGGAAGCCATCGACACCGTCAAGCCCTACACCACGGCCATTATGGCCGTGATTTTGCTGGTGCTGGTGGTGAGCCTGACGATCACCTGGTGGAGCAGCCGCTCAAGCGCCGAGTCGGGCGCGGCCTGGGATGCCTTTTCCACGGCCTTGGATAGCCGCAGCGTGGCCGAGTTGGACCGCATCGCGGAAACGCATCCGAAATCCCGCGTAGGCCAATGGGCCGCCTTGACGGCCGGAGAGCTGCTGCTGCGCGAGGGCTGCGACACGCTGTTTTCCAGCAAGGCATCGGCCAACCAGCAATTGCGGCGGGCGACCGACAACTTCATCGCGGTGCTCGACCAGAGCAGCGATCGAGGGCTCCTCGAGCGGGCCACGTTCGAGCTGGCCCGCGCCCGCGAAGCTCAAAATCAACTCCCGCAGGCCATCGAAAAGTACGAACAGGTGGTGAAGGAGTGGCGCGACGGGACGTTCGCCCCCCTGGCGCAGCAGCGTCTGGACGACCTCAAGCGTAAGTCCAGCAAGGTGTTCTACGACGAGTTTGCCAAGTACGACCCGAAGCCGGCTTATTCCGACAACCCGGGCAAAGGCCCCGCGTTCGATGCCAGCGCGTTGCCCGACAATCCCAGCGTCCGGCCCGGGCCCGCCAAAGCCGACGACAAGGGAGCCGGCGACATCAAGCTCCCGGATCTCGGCGGCAAGCTGGACGCGGCGAAAGATACGGGAAAGGCCGCCGAATCCAAACCGGAAAGCAAGGGCCTGCCGGCAACGCCTCCCAAGAAGTAGGGTGGGTCGAGCGAAGCGAGCCCCACCAAATTGACTGGCGTCGCCGCATGTCGAGTCCGCAGGATCTTTCCGAACCGGTGGAGTTGGTGGTGACGCCCGCCGAGGCGGGCTGGCGGCTCGACGCGATGCTGGCCCAGCACTTCCCCGATTATAGCCGCGTGCACTTGCGGCGGGCGATCTCGGCCGGCGGCGTGCGGATCGACGGCCGCGGCACCAAGCCGGCCTATCGCGTGCGCCCCGGCCAGCGGATCCTGTTCTCTCTGCCGGAACTGCCCCGCGAAGCCCCGCGGGCCGAGAATATCCCTTTGGATATCCTTTACCAGGACGACTGGATCGCCGCCATTAACAAGCCGCCGGGGATGGTCGTGCACCCGGCCCGGGGACATTGGTCGGGCACGCTCTCCAGCGCGATCCAATACCACCTCGGCCAACTCAGTTCGCTGGGCGGGCCGACGCGGCCGGGGATCGTCCATCGCCTGGACCGCGACACCAGCGGCGTGATCCTGGTGGCGCGAAACGACCGGGCTCATGCCCGGCTCTCCGAGCAATTCCAATCGCGGACCATCGAGAAGGAGTATTATGCGCTGGTCTCAGGCCAGCCGCGTCTGGATCGCGACCTGATCGATCGACCGATCGGGATGCACCCGCAGCATCGGGAAAAAATGGCGATTCGCCGCGACGATCCGGAGAGCCGCGCGGCGCAGAGTTTCTACGAGGTACAAGAGCGGTTCGACGGTTTCGCGGCGCTGGTGATTCGGCCGAAGACCGGCCGCACGCACCAGATTCGCGTGCACCTGGCCCACATCGGTTGCCCGGTGTTGTGCGACCGCCAATACGGCGGCCGCGCCGAGATCACCCGCGGCGAGATCCGCCGCGACGAGGCCGATGCGATGGTGCTCTTGGATCGCCAGGCGCTGCATGCCCGGCACGTTCGCTTCCGCCATCCCGAATCGGGCGCAATGATGGAGATCGAGGCGCCCTTGCCGGCCGACATGCAGGGCGTGCTGGACGAGTTGCGGAAGTATCGCGTAGGTCAGGCACCCCGAGCCTGACAATTCGTCGATCCGGCGCGGGGATGGCGTTCGGGCTTTGTCGTTTACGGGGTGCCTGACATGCGACTGCTGGTCTCTCCTAAACTCGCGGGTACCCCTTACGACGATTATCGCGGAAAGCCAATTCTTATTCCCGACAATCCAGCGAGTCGACCAAACTACGACGCGCTCGAACAACAGCGGCAGAAAAGCGGCCTCGTTCGTTAGCGCGGCCGCCAGCGGCACCGCGCGTCGCCCGCTAACGTGGTGGGCGATTGCCACGGATCAGATGGCGGTGCAGATCGCCGGCTTCCTCGATCGCCGCGTTGATACGGGCTGCCTGACCGGGGAAATCTCCGTCTACCGTGCATACGATGATTCCGTAGTGCTCCGGCCTCCCGGAATGCAGGCGTATAAAATGCTTGCGGTTCAGCGTCAGGAGCGTCCGCTCGTCGGCAACGGCGCACTCCAGGACCACTTCATCTTTGACGGCCTGGCCCGCCTTGCCGGTTTCTTGGATCGTGATCACGTCATGGCCCAGCCGGCGGAGTTCCTCGACGACGGGCAGCGGAAAATTCTCGTTGGAGTATAGCCTCGCCACGCCTTACGCCTCCTCGTTCCCCCGGATCTGCTGCTCGATCTCCTCTCGGTGGGCACGGAGGTATGCCCAGGCGTTCGCCAGGTCCTCCGCCCGCAACGTCGGGTAGCTTCGCAGAAGCTCGGCCTCGGAAACGCCCTGTCGTCGCGATTGTTCCAAGACCCAAACGGGAATGCGCGTGCGCACGATGCACGGTTCACCGCCGCAAACCTCCGGCGTACTCTCGATTCCCGGGAAGGAGTCCCCAATTTCCCGCGCCACTAACTGGAGAAGTTGGGCCTTTTCCCCGCGGGTGAGCGATTCCAATTGCTTTACCAGATCGTCAAGCGGGCTCATGTCTTGGAGCGTCCTTCATCCTTCCCAAACAGCATTCCCATCAGGTCGCGGGTGCCGAACGTCATCGCGCTGGCCACCACTTCGCCGGCGGCAAAACCGGCCGACATGCCGTGCGCCACGGCGAAGGTCCGGATGCGGTTGAGCACTTCGACTTTTGCGGGCGGAAATTGCGTCTGGTAGCACTGGATCGCGGCCATCTTTTTTTCCAGGGTGGCGCCGATATCGACCACCAGCAGGTCCGGCCGTGGCGCAGCCAACGTCCGCAGCCCGAGGAAGTAGTAGAGGCACTGCGGCACCGTGTAGACCGGCAGGTTCTCGAAGTGCTCGTCCCACTTCGTCAGCCGCGCATAGAACACCGCCGCCTCGGTGATGAGCATGGCCTGGTAGTGGTCCGGCGACGCCAGCGGCGTCTTGCCCCCTAGCCCCAGCACCAGTCGCGGACGGTATTTGCGAAACTGCTTGGCCAGGGCCACGCGGGCCTCGAAGGTGTCGAACAAGCGGCGGTTGGGCAAGTCCAACGTCACGCGGAATTCGCAACCCAAGACTTTGGCCGCCCGCTGCGCTTCGGCCAGGCGGACCTCGGGCCCCGGCGAGGCGGGCGTGGGCTCGCCATCGGTCAGATCGACGATGCCCACGCGATAACCTTGCTCGGCCAGCCGGGCGAGGATTCCGCCGCAGCCGATATCCACGTCATCGGGATGGGCCCCCACCGCGATCACGTCTAGCCGCGGCTCGTCCACGCAAAATCTCCGGGCAAAAAGAGGAAGACTTTTCGCGAGTTACGTTGGTCGTGTGGCTTCGCCCCAGTGGACGACGCTCCGACCGCTTCCGCGCCAGATTCGTCTACTCTACCCCAATGCTGATGGTACCTGCCTGAATCGTCGGCTCAGGCACTGCCTCGCCGTGCAATCGCAAGCCTTCGATGTGGAACTCGATGGCCCCCCGGATCTGCTGCTCCAGGTCTTCTCGCGTCTTCGCGGTTGCAATGCAACCAGGCAGATCCGGGACGTAAGCCGACCAGTTTCGCGGGCCGCGCTCGTAGATTACCGTGTACTCCCTCATCGTTCCTCCGTCAGTTGCGATTGCCGCAACACACCCTTCCCGGACCGTCAATCTATTTTACACTCCGGGGGAGTTGGCGGCACAAATGATGCCCATTCTGACGGCGCAATCCGTTACTGCTTTCCGGCTTCGGCCGCGCGGAATTCCTTCAGCACGTCCGGGTCGGGCTCATAGGCCTTGGCCTCTTCGGCCGAGGGCACCCGTAGCGGGCGGATCACGCGGAAACCCACGAAATTCGCGTCCGTCAGGTACCAGATGCTCTGCGGGATTTGCGGGTCCTGCATTTTCCAATCCTTGTTCGAGCCGCGGCGGGCGGCGCTGCGCAGCCCGGCCGCATCGTCGTCCCACGAGCCGCCCCGGACCACGCGGGGATACTCGGTGGTCGGCCGGGCCCAGGGATTGGGCGTGGTCTTGCCGGCAAACTGCTTGTAAAAATCGGGGACGTACTGGTCCAGCGTCCATTCGGCGACGTTGCCGTGCATGTCGTAAAGCCCCCACGGATTGGGCTTCTTCTGGCCAATCTTGTGATACTTGTCGCCGCTGTTGTCGAAGCACCAGGCGTAGTCGCCCAGTTTGGCGGGATCGTCGCCGAAGGAATACGCGGTCTTGGTGCCGGCGCGGCAGGCATATTCCCATTCAGCCTCGGTCGGCAGCCGATAGTAGCGGCCGGTCTTGGCCGAGAGCCACTTGCAGTACGATTGGGCGGCAATCTGCGTCATGCAGATGGCCGGATAGCCTTCCTTGCCCATGCCGAAACTCATGTCGGTGTAGGGCTTGGTGGGGCGGGCGATGGCGTCGGCCAAATCGTCCCGGGAGGTCCCCTTGGCCTTGGTGATGGCGCGACGCTGCGAGTCCAGGCCCATCGACCAGAGCTCGTATTCGTCCCAGGTCACTTCGTACTTGCCCATCCAGAACGGCTCGATGGCGATCTCGTGCTGCGGGCCCTCGTCGTAAACCGCATCCTTATCTTTGTCCTTATCTTTGTCTTTGTCCTTGTCCTTATGGAAGCGGGCGAACTCGGCCTTGCTGGCGCCCATCAGGTACTTGCCGGCGGGAATCGGCACCAACTCGAAGGCGGATTCGGTGCCGGGAACCATTTCCTTGTAGGGTTTCATGCTCGCCTCGTCCTTGGCCGCCGCGTTGGGCAGCTCCACCGGCGCGGGGAGCCAGACGGGCGTGGGCACGTAGGTCGGATCGAACTTCTTGGCATCCGAATTGTCGGCCGCCGCCGCCAGCGACGCGGCCCCTATGGCCAACACCAGCAACAGCAAGCCTGACGACAATCGCGACGACGACACTTGCGGAAAGTTCCGCCAGCAAAGTAGGCTAGACATTCAGAGATACCTTTCCTGCAAATCCGAGATATACTGCGAACGGTTACGAATGACAGAAACCTTTCTCGATTGCCGCGGTTCGCGTCATTTTCAAACCGCGCAGCCTATTAAAACAACGATTCCCAGGCAATGACCGTTTCCAAGGAACTTGTCGTGGCGGCAACACTCGTTGCTGCGTGGTTGCCAGGCGCAGGGCTTGCGGCGGGCCAAGCGAGCGGGGCGGGCTGGAGCCGTTTCCACTTCGCCCAAACGGAAATGGCCGTACCGATGGAAGCTACATTGTACGCTGCCGATTCGGCCGCCGCAACCATCGCCGCACAGGCCGCCTTCGCCCGAATTCATCAGCTCAACGCCATCATGAGCGACTACGATCCGCAGAGCGAATTGTGTCGCCTTTCGAATACCTCCGGGGAGGGGGCCGCCACCGCGGTCAGCGACGATTTGTGGAAAGTCTTGAGCCAGGCGCAAGAGATTTCGCGGCGATCCCACGGTGCCTTCGACGTAACCGTTGGTCCGGTGGTGCGGCTGTGGCGGCGGGCGCGGCGACGCAAGGAACTTCCCTCGGCGTCCCAGATCAAGGCCGCCTTGAGCCTGGTCGACTACCGCCTGATGCGGCTCGATCCGCAGCGCCATAGCGTCGAACTCTTGCGCAAAGGCATGCGCCTGGACCTGGGAGGGATCGCCAAGGGCTACGCGATGGGCGAGGCCCTCGCGGTGTTGCGCGCCCAGGGGGTTCCCGCGGCCATGATCCACGGCGGCGGCGACATGGCGTTGGGCGATCCGCCGCCGGGCAAGCCGGGTTGGCGGGTGGGAATCGCGCCGCTGGATGTCAACGCCCCGCCCAGTTTCTACCTCTGGCTTTCCCGTTGCGCGGTCTCGACTTCCGGCGACGCTTGGCAATTCGTCGAGATCGGCGGCAAGCGTTACTCGCACATCGTCGACCCGCATACCGGCGTGGGACTGGTCGACCACAGCATGGTCACCCTCGTCGGCAGCGACAGCATGCTCACCGACGGGCTGACCAAGGCCGTCCTGGTCGAGGGACCGGAACGGGGGCTGCAACTGGTCGAAGCCACGCCCTGCATGGCGGCCTACATCGTCCGATCGCCGCAAAGCAAGACGGAAACCTATCAGTCCTCGCGATGGAAGCAACTGCCGTTGGCGGCGGCCCGCGATCGCTGATTTGGCCAGTACGCCCGCAACCCGCGAAGAATTGCAACCGCAACTCTTCTCAGGCCCGCCGTGGTCGATTATAGTCGCAGGTAGCTTCGTAGAACTGAAATCCTTCCGTCGCTGTCCCTTTTTCGACAAACGGAATCAATATCGATCTGCGTGCAGGAAACCTTTTCAACAGGGTGCATCATGAAAGAATCGAGAATGAAGCGCGGATGGATGTCGTCCGATATCCGGTGGCTGATGGTGGGCGCCCTGCTGCTGCTATGGAGCGCTCCCGCAGGGGTGGCGCTGGCTCAACCAGTGGCACACGGCGCCAAGCCGGCCGCGAAACAACCGCCCGGCAAAGCGGCCGAAGATCCCTACGCCTGGAAGAGTTTGCTCGACGGCAAGACCCTCACGGGTTGGAAATCGCCCAATTTCGGCGGCGAAGGGGAAGTGACCGTCAAGGATGGAGTGGTCAAGCTCGCCGCCGGCAACGACATGACGGGCATCACCTATACCGGCAAGGTGCCGCAGAACGACTACGAAATCGCCTTGGAAGGGAAGCGGATCAGCGGCAACGATTTCTTCGCCACCACCACTTTCACGGTGGGCGACGCGCCATGCTCGTTCGTGGTCGGCGGCTGGGCCGGCTCGGTGATCGGCCTGTCGAGCATCGACGGCTACGACGCCTCGGAAAACTCCACTTCGCAGGTGATGGACTTCAAAACCGGCCAGTGGTATCGCATCCGCATTCGCGTGACCAGCGGCAAGATCGAAGCCTGGATCGACGATCAGCGGGTCGTGGACCAGGAGCGGTCCGGGCATCGCTTCTCGGTCCGCGGCGAGTGCGATCTGTGCCAGCCGCTGGGCGTCTGCTGCTGGTGCACCGAGGCCGGCCTGCGCAACATTCGCATCCGCCTGCTGCGGCCGGAGGAAGTGGCGGCGGCAGCCGCGGAGAAGAAGGAATAGAAAGCTAGAGCGGGTGAACGAGTGGGGGAGTAGGGGAGTGGGGGAGTGGGGGAGGTCCATCAGCAACGTATTTGAGCGAGTCTCCCCCAACTCCCTTTCTCCCCCTCTCCCCTACTTGCTTCCCAACCGGTCCAACATGGCCAAATCTCTGCGGAATCTGCTTCGCCCGGCGTCGCATGCGGGCAGCGCCTACGCCGAAGATCCCGCGCGGCTGCGGCGGCAGTTGCAGGGCTACTTCCACGCCGGCAACGGTCCGGAAGCGGCCGGAGCGGAGCCAGCGGTCGCGAATCGGGCGCTGCGGGCCATCGTCAGCCCGCATATCGACCCGTACCGCGGCGGCCCGGTCTACGCCCGGGCTTATCAGCGTCTGCCGCGGCAGTGCCCGGCCGACTTATTCGTGATCCTCGGCACCGCCCATCACCGGATGCGGCAATGGTTCGCCGTTTCGCGACGGGATTTCGCCACGCCGCTGGGCGTGGTGCAGACCGATCGCGTTTTTATCGACCGCCTCGCCGGGCACCTCGCTTCCAGCGCCGCCGGCCGCCTGATCGATCCCCTGGAGGACGAAGCGGCCCATCGGCTGGAGCATTCCATCGAGTTCCAGACGATTTTTCTGCAATACGTGTTGGGCGCCCGGCGGCCGCTACGGATCGTTCCGATCCTGGTCAGCTCGTTTTACGAGTTCATCGCCGATGGCTGCCAACCCGACGCCGCGCCGGAGATCACGTGCTTTATCGCCGCGCTGAAAGCCGCGGCCGCGGAGCACCAAGGGCGAGTCGGCTACATCGGCGGGGTCGACCTGGCCCACATCGGACCCGATTTCGGCGATCCGCGACGCCTCGACGCGCGACGACTCGCGCAACTGGCCCGCGATGACCAAAAGCTCTTGGAGCGGGTTTGCCGGGCCGACGCCAAGGGAATGTTCCGCCATGTGGCGGCCCAAGGCGATGCCAACCGCATCTGCGGGCTGTCACCCCTGTACGTGCTGTTGGAGGTGCTTCGTCCGGCGGTGGGCGAGATGCTGCGCTACGAGCAGGCCGTCGATCCCGACGGGCTCTCCTGCGTGAGCTTCGCCAGTGCGGCGTTTTACGATGGTTAACTCCAGGTCAATTCCACCCGAAAGTAGTAGGGCAGGAACGCAGCAGCGGAACTCGCGCGCGGCGGTGGCGTTTAATTCATGGGTCCGCCGGATTGCCGGCGGTGGGACACGGGTTAAGGAGCATTGCCATGAATTGCCGAGCATGCCGTGGTTTCGCGGCCTTTCTTGCCGTGGGGATCATGACCTCGCTGGTTTCGGCGGCCGATTCGAGTAAGAAGTTCGACCCCGCCAAGACCGACGATCCCTTCGCCGATTCGGCCAAGCCCTCCGGCGACGCCAAGGCGGACAAGCCGGCGGCCAAAGCGGACGATAAGGCCAGCGCCGCGAAGAAAGATCCGCTGGCCGAGGCCTTTGCCTTGCCGCGCAAGTTCCAGCCGACGCCGGGGCAGCAAAAAGAGCTTGATGCGATCCACAGCAAGTATGAGCAGAAACTCCGCGACGCGTTGCAGAAAGTTGATCAAGCCAGCAACGATTCGGACAAGGACAAGTTGGCCCGCGAGGCGTTGAAAATCCACGAGCAAATTCGCAGTGCAATTATGAGCATTGTGAACAATCCTTCTCCCGAAGCCCAAAAGGCAGCGGCCAACGCACAAAAGCAGCTTCAAAAGCAGCTCCGTCGCCGCTATGGCCGCTACTACTACTAAAGCCAATAAGGATGGCAGGTTCGGTGTACGCAACCAGGCCACCATTTCTATTGGGGGAGACGCGTGCGTGGCAAGCACGCACCCTACGGGATTGCTATCCGGTGGCCCGCCGAGCGATGCTTCGGGGCTCCCAATCGCGGCCGTTTCGGGGTATGATGGTGGGTTGTCGCGCGCTCGGCGCTCGGCCTGCGATGTTTCCCCAAAGTGATTGCCCGCCGCCTGTTGCGGCCACGGATGCCGGATGATTGTTGTCCAAGTTGAGGGCGTGAAGAAGCATTTTGGTCCCGAGCCGGTGTTGGACGGGGTCACGTTCGACGTCCGCCCCGGCCAGCGAATTGGACTGGCCGGACCGAATGGCGCCGGCAAAACTACCCTGCTGCAAATTCTGGCCGGCCGCGAAGACGCCGACGCCGGCGCGGTGCAGTTCCATCCTTCGGTGCGCACCGGCTATTTGGAGCAGCAACCGATCTTCGAGCCCGGACGCACCCTATGGGATGAAGCCCATGCGGCGCTGGACGACCTGCTGGCAATGCAGCGGGAAGCGCTTGCAGTGGCCGAGGCCCTGGGCGCCAACGGCGATCCGGCCGAGCACGACCGCCTGGCGGCACGCTACGACCACCTCCAGCAGGAGTTGCAACGTCACGACGCCTACAACCTGGAGTACAAGGTCGAACGGGTGCTCGACGGCCTGGGGTTCCGCCGCGAGAGTTTTCGCCAGCCGATCGACTCGCTCAGCGGCGGCGAGCAGAACCGCGTGATGCTGGCCAAGCTGTTGTTGGCCGAGCCCGACCTGATGCTGTTGGACGAGCCGTCCAACCACCTCGACATCGAAGCCACCGAGTGGCTGGAGAACTTCCTCACGGCCAGCTCGGCGGCGATGCTGCTGGTGAGCCACGACCGCTACTTTCTCGACAAAGTGACCAACCACACTTTGGAACTGTTCCGTGGCACGGTCGACAGCTACGTGGGCAATTTCTCCGCCTACTGGCAACAGAAGGACGAGCGGCTCCTGGTGCAGCGGCGGACCTACGAGAAGCAACAACTGGAGATCGCCAAGACCGAGGACTTCATTCGCCGCAACGCGTACGGGCAGAAGCACGCGCAGGCCGAAGATCGCCGCAAGAAGCTCGCCCGCATCGAGCCGGTGACCGCGCCCCGGGAAATCGTGCTGCCGCCGATGCGGTTTCCCGCGGCCACCCGCAGCGGCGACATCGTGCTCCGCGTGGAAGGGCTGGCCAAGGGTTACGACCGGCGATTGTTCGACGACGTCAATTTCGACATCCTCCGCGGCCAGCGCTGGGGATTGCTGGGGCCCAACGGTTGCGGCAAGACCACCCTGTTGAAGTGCATGTTGGGCCAGGTGCCGGCGGACGCCGGCCGGGTGGTCATCGGCCAGGGCGTGGCAGTCGGCTATTTCGATCAGCAACTGGCCGGGCTGGACGAGCAGAAGCCGGTGGTCGACGCCATCCGCCCCGACCGCAAGGACTTCGTGGAACAACAGCGCCGCGATCTGTTGGCCCGCTTCGGATTGACCGGCGACACCGCGCTTCAGAACGTGGGCAAACTCAGCGGCGGCGAGCGTTGCCGTGCCGCGTTGGCGCGGCTGGCTGCCACGGACGCCAATTTTCTCGTGCTCGACGAACCCACCAACCATCTGGACCTTTGGGCCCGCGACGCCCTGGAGAAGGCCCTGGCCGAGTTCGACGGCACGGTGTTGTTCGTGAGCCACGATCGCTACTTCGTCGACCGCGTGGCCGATCATCTGCTGGTGGTGGAGAAGGACCGCGTCCGCATCGTGGAAGGCAACTACCAGGCCTATCAGCGATTGCTCCACGGCCTCGTCGAGCCGGACCCGGCCGCGACGCGGAAGCCATCGCCCGCGGCCCACTCCCACAAACCGTCAAGCGGCGGCAAAAAGGCTTCCGGTTCCCACAAGTCGGGCGAAAGTTCTCACAAGCCGAAAGCCAACGCCCGGAAGCCTGGCGCCGCCGCTCCCAGGCCGGTGCACGGCTCCCAAGGGCCGGCGGGCGAGTCCCAACCGCAGCCATCCCGCAACCAACGCCGTTTTCCCTTCCGCAAGGTGGCCGACCTGGAAGCCGACATCGCCGAAAAGGAAGCCAAGCTGCAAGACCTTCACGCCCTGTTGGCCCAGCCAGAGACCCACCGCGACGGCGCCCGCGCGCGGCAGCTCAAAGCCACGATCGAGCGGGAAAAGGAGGCTTTGCGGGATCTCTACGAGCACTGGGAAGAGGCCACCGAACTGAACTGGTGAAAGCTCGGGGGCGTGGGCAGTGGGCCGCATGCGACCGGCTCTTCCGGGGGGTGTACAGAACCCTTCGTCGCGCGGCCCGCTCGTTCCTGCCTCCCGCCTATCCATGACCTAGACTTTGCCGGGGCATGAAAAACCGCGCGGAGCTCGGTCGTGGGCGAATTCATCATTTCCATCGCCATCTTGAATCTCGGCCTGGGCTTCGCCATGGCCGTGTATCTGGGGCGGCGTTACTGCTTGCAGCAGTCGCTTGCGGCAGAATCCACGTTGTGGCCGGCCGTGGCGGCCGGTCCCCGGCCTGCGCTCCGGCCCCCGCGGCAGCCCGCCGTGGAGGAGCCGTCAATCGCCACCGTCGCCGCGGCGCTGGCTGAGCCAGCGCCACCCCGTGCAGCAACCGCGGCGCTCCGGCACCTCCATGCCGAGGTCGATCAATTCCACGTACAAATGGCAACGCTTGACGAACAGCTCCGTCAATGCACCGCGGTCCCGCAGCGCGATACGGTGGAAGCCTGTTTGCAGGAATTGCTCAGCGCCACCGAGGAATACGGCCAGAAGCGCGCGGCGGCGCAACAGGCGTTGCAACGATCCGCCGCGGACCGTCCGCAGCCGAATGGCCCCTACGATGCCCTGGACGCGGCGATCGGCAACGAAACGAAACAGATCGAAGCGACCACCGCGGCGGTGACGGCCTTCGATTACCAGGCAGACCTGGGACAAGGTTGCCGGCAACTCGTGGAGCAAACCGATCTGTTGTTGGAAACCAACGTCGCGTTGCGCAATACGCTCGCCGAGACCATCGACGACGAGCCCGGCGGAGAGCTGGCGCCGCCCGATCCGCAATTGCCCGCAGAGGAAGCGGCGGGGACGCTCGATCGCGCGGCCGCGGGAAACGTGCTGACCCAGTGGTGCGCAAGCGACCCTCCCCACCCGCAGCACATGGCGGCCGCGCTGGTCGACCTGGACCAGTTCGCCCTCATCAACCGGCGGCACGGCCATGGCCTGGGCGACCGGATCCTCCAGGAGGTGGCCGCGATGCTTCTGGCGGAGCCATCGGGCCAACCGCAGGTCAGCCGGTTCCACGGCAACGCCTTCCTGGTTTTGCTTGCCGATACCGAAGCCCGCGCGGCGGCGAATTTCCTGGAACGGATCCGGCAGACCGTGGAACTGACGCGCTTTCGCCGGCAGCAAACGGAAATCCGGCTCACCCTCAGCGGCGCGATTACGGAATTGCGGCCCGGAGACACTCCGGAGAGTTTATTGGCGCGGCTCAAAACCACGCTCACCTTGGCCAAGCGTTACGGGCGCAACCGCTGTTTCCTGCACGAGGGTGAATACCCCTCGCCGGTGATTCCGCCCACCTTCGCGCTGACCGAGAAGGAGCGGCTTTTGTAGCCGGCGATTTTCTTACGTGAAACACGAATTATGAACATCACAGCCGAACCCCACTTGTCCGCCGTGTCGCCCCGCGACAGGTCCACCAGCCCGATCGCCGTAATGGCCGGATGCCAGCAGCCGCGCGATTTGCTGAAACTCCAGGAAGCGGTGGTGGCCATCGGCCGTCGCGCCGTGGCCGAGGCGGAACTCTCCGTCTTGCTCCGAGATGCGGCCGGCTTGTTGGCCGAGATGCTCGATGGCGAACATTGCGGCATTGCCCAAGGGGCCGCCGCCAGCGGCGAGATCCGCTTGCAGATCTTTCCCGCCCGCAGCCAGGCCGCCGATCCGCAAGGGCTCGTCCATCGATACCCGTCGAGTGGATCGGAATCCCTGGCCGCCTTTGCGATCCAAGCCGCGCACCCGGTGGTGAGCGGCAATCTGGCCGAGGATTCGCGCTTCCACGACCTTTTCCTGGAACGGCAAGGAATCCGCAGCGGACTGGCGGTGCCCTTGACCATCAAAGAGCGCGGGGCGGGCGCCCTGGCGGTCTATAGCCGCCGCGAGCAATGGTTTTCCGAACAAGACGTGCCTTTTGCCGAAACGATTGCCCACCTCGTGAGCTCCACGATGGCCTGCAAGCAACTGGAAGAAGCGCTGCAGCGGGAACGCCGCGCCAACGGCGAGATTCTGCAGACGATCGACGCCATGGTGTTCACGCTCGACCCGGAAGGCAGGCTGCTGGGCATGAATCGGGCGGCGCGAGTGTTGACCGGTTTTTCGCTCGACGACGTATGCGGGCGGCGGATGTGGGAGGTGTTCCCTGTGCCTGAAGAGTCCGATCTGTTCCAGAAGATTTTCCGCAGATTGCGGCAGGGAACGGCATCGGTCGAATATGAAAGCTCGCTGTTGGCCAAGGATTCGACGCGCCGCCGCATCGCCTGGTCGTACGGGGCGGTCCGCGATCCCGGCGGAAATCTGGAATCGGTCGCCGCCACGGGGATCGACATCACCCTGCAACGCGCGGCGGAAGAGGAGTTGCAGCGGGCGGAGCAGGCGACGCAACAGGTTCGCCAGGAAGCGGCGGTTGCGGCTTCGCCGGACGCGGAAACCAATTGGTTGCGTGCGGCGGCCGCGAGCAAACAGGAATCCGCGGCGGCCGCATCCAACGCCTCCGAACAAGCGTCCCAGGAGAGCGATCGACGGCGGCGGCCGCGGCGACTCTACCCCTTCAAGCAGTCGATCGCGCCCATCTGCGAGGGCAAAATTCCCACGGCGCGCGACTTCACCGACGTGCAATGCCACGACATTTCTTCCGGCGGATTCTCGTTCCTCTCCGCCGTGCCACCGACGTCGGACAGCTTCGTGGTGATTCTCGGGCAGCCGCCCCAATTGACGCACGTAACGGCGCAGGTCGCCCATGTTCGCCGCGTTACGCACGATGGCCGCAGGATGTACTTGATCGGCTGCAACTACACCGGCCGGATCACGTAAAAAGAACGAAGGACGAAGCGCCAACGATGAACGACGCGCAAGCCGAGTTCCGCCTTTTCCCGCCTTCGTCCTTTCCTACCCCGGGCTCGCCAGCACCACGGCCGCCGCCTGGCCGACCCAGGTCCAATTGACCAACAGGGCCGTGGGGCTCGCCGGCGCGCACGCCTCGCGGAGGATATTGCGCACCGGGCACGCCGGATCGGGCCGTTCGTAGTTCAGCGTCGCCGGCACCAGTCCCGCGCGCAGCGCCAGCACGCTGGCAGCCATCTCCACGGCGCCCGCGGCCGCCCCCAGGTTGCCGAAATAACTCTTCGGCGCGAACACCGGCACGTCGGGAACCACGTCGGCCAGCGCTTGGGCTTCCACCGGATCGTCGCGGACCGCGCTGAGTCCCTGGGCATTGACGTGTCCCAGGCCGCGCTCGGTCAGTCCGGCCCGGGCGATGGCCAGCGTCATGGCGCGTTGCAGGGCGCCGGAGCGGGATTGGCCGGCCGCGGCTTTTCCGCGCGCGGAATTAGCGCAACTGAGAACGCGCGCCAGGATCGTGGCCCCGCGGGCTTCCGCATGACTGCGGCGTTCGAGAATGAAGGCTGCCGCGCCCTCGCCCCACACCTGCCCGTTGCGGTCGGCGTCGAAGGGCCGCATGATCTTGGCCGGATCATCCTGCCGGAGAGAATGGATGCCCATCACGCAGCGGCGGATGTAGTCGTGCGGATTGAGCTGCGCGCTGGCCGCGCCCACGATCATGGCGTCGGCCGCGCCGCGTTGGATGGTCCGCATGGCTTCGCTCATTGCCAACAGCGCCGAGACGTCGGTCTGGTGAATGGTGTTGTTTGGCCCCCGGGCGTCCGCGGCGATGGCCACGTGCGAGGCGATCATGTTCGGCAGGGCCTTGAGGAACAACAGCGGGAAACTGGCAGCCATGCCGTCGCTTCCCCAGCGGTTGAAATCGAAGTGCCGCTCGACAAGACACCCCTGGTAAATCGGCTGGCACTCAACGAGATTGATGCTATTGCGATCCGCTCCCAAAACGACGCCGAATCGCTGCGGGTCGACGGCCCCCTCGCGGAGCCCGGCGTCGCTGCATGCCAGGCGGGCGGCGGCCAGTCCGAGCTGCGCGTCGCGGCTCATCAGCTTCAGACTTTTCCGCTTGCTGACGAAATCCAGGGGATCGAAATCTTCGATTTCGGCGGCGAAGCGGACCGGGATTCCCGCGGCATCGAACTGCCGGATCGGCCGCACCCCGCTACGGCCCGCAAGCAGCGCGCTCCAGAAATTCTCCCGCCCGATGCCGATGGGACTGACGACACCTACTCCGGTAATCACGACTTCGGTAGCCAGGGCTGATATCACGCGTCGAGTCCCAGCGGGTTCCAAAGTGGGGGGAATGGTCGAGAACGGTGCCAAAATGAATATCGGACCAATGCTTCCTGTAGCTTAGTCGGAAACGGCACGGGAAACGAGCCTGCTCTTTTTTTCTATTTTATCTCCCCCGATTGAGGAGGCTCCGCTGATTGAGATAGTCGACCAGGACTTCGCCCATATTACGGGAGGTGTCGACCAGCAGGTGCTCGATCCGATTCCGCTGGCAGAGGGCCTGCAACTGCTGATTGAACCGCCCCACGGCCTGAAGATACCGCGCCCGGATCTGGTCGGGCTGGGCCAGCAGCTCCTCGGGGATTTCCAGGCCGATGAAGCGGGTCAGATCGTCGAATTCGAAACACAGTTCGTCGTGGTGCAGAACCTGAAACAGCACGATCTCGTGCCGCTGGTAGCGCATCCGTTGCAACGCCGTTTCGAGGGCCGGCAGGTCGCCGAAGAAATCGCTGAAAATCATCACGATTTCCCGGCGTTTCATGCGGCCCACCAATTCCACCAGGCATTCGGGCAGACGGGTCTTTTCCAGCGGCTCGCTGCGGTCCAACAGTTCGGCCATGCGGATGATCTGGGCCATCGAGTTGTTGGGAGGAACCGCCCCGCGGATTTCGTCGTCGAACGTGGCCAACGACACCTTGTCGCTCTGGCGGATGATCGCGTAGCCCAGGGCCGAGATCATCTGCGCCGCGTAATGCATCTTCTGCTGCGGCCCCTCGCCGTAACGCATCGAGGCGCTGATGTCGAGGATGAAATGGCAGACCAGGTTGGTCTCCATCTCGTACTGCTTGACGAAGTAGCGGTCGCGGGTGAAATAGACCCGCCAATCGATGTGCTTGGGATCGTCGCCGGGCACGTATTCGCGGTGGCCGGCGAATTCCACGGCGAAGCCCGCCAGCGGCGATTTGTGGGCCCCCGCCAGGTTGCCCAGCACCAGGCCCCGCGGTTCGATCCGCCGCGCGGATATTTGGCTCAACACCTGCGGGTCGAGATAACGGGAGAGGATGGTGCGGGCCACGGAAAGCCTCTAAGTCGTGGGTTTGGAGTACTTGCGGTCGGCGGGGATCTCGACCAGCAGCATGTCGATCAGCTTGTCGCTGGTGAGGTTGTTGGCCTGGGCCGCGTAGTTACCGGCAATCCGGTGACGCAACGCCGGCTTCACCACCGCCTGGACGTCGCCCAACGTGGCATGGTAGCGGCCGTGGAGGATCGCGCGGGCCTTGGCGCAGGTGATCAACGTCAGCAGTCCGCGCGGGCCGGCGCCCCAAGCCACCCAACGATGGATGAACTCGGGGGCCTCCTCGGCGCCGGGACGCGTGCCCCGCACCAGCGCCCAAGCGTAGCCTAGCACCTGATCGCTGACCGGCACCCGCGTCACCAGGTCTTGCAGCACGACGATATCTTCCGGCGAAACCAAGGGCGCGATGCGGCCCAACGTGCCGCCGGTGACGCGGCGGGCGATTTCCCACTCCTCGGCCCCGCTGGGATAATCCACCTTGATGTAGAGCAGGAAGCGGTCCAACTGCGCTTCCGGCAGCGGATAGGTGCCTTCCTGTTCCAGCGGATTCTGCGTGGCCAGCACGAAAAACGGGTTGGGCAGCGTATGGGTCTTGCCGCCGGCCGTGACCTGCCGCTCCTGCATCGCCTCGAGCATCGCGGCCTGGGTCTTAGGCGGGGTGCGGTTGATCTCGTCGGCCAGGATCATGTGCGCGAACAGCGGACCGGGCAAAAACTTGTATTGCCGCTGGCCCGTCGCCGCGTCCTCCTGGATCACTTCCGTGCCGGTCACGTCGCTGGGCATCAGGTCGGGCGTGAATTGGATCCGCTTGAAGCTCAAATGCGTGGCCTGCGCCAGCGAACTCACCAGCAGCGTCTTGGCCAGCCCCGGCACCCCTTCCAGCAGGGCGTGGCCGCGGGAAAAGATGGCGATCAACACCTGCTCGATCACGCCGGCCTGACCGATCACCACCTGCGACAACTGGCTGCGGATCTGTTCATACGAGGCTTTGCACCGCGCTACGGCGGCCAGATCGTCGGGCGACACGTTTTCCGCGGGGGGAGGCATTGTGGCCATGGTCGTAGATACTCTCTCGGTTACTCGATGTTCTGAAGGGAAAAGGGGACAGGCACCTTTTGCCGGAACGGCCCTTCGGGTGCTTCGCACAAAAGGTGCCTGTCCCCTTTTCTCCCGGTTACTCGATGTTCTGAAAATAACGTTGTAAGCGGTCTTCGTAGCCCCGTGGCGGCGTGCGCTGCGCATTGGCGCGGATCGCGCTGCGGACCGCCGGCGGCAATCGCGCGAACCACGGGTCATCGGTCAGGTGATGATCGGCCGGCGCCCCCGCCGCGCCCGCCGAAGTGGCGGCGCGGCTGTCGCCGTCGGGGGTTCGTCCTTGCAGACTGGGTTGAGACGATGGAGTCGGCATGCGGGCTGTCTTTTGGGCATTGCCCGGCGGAACCGGCGCCGCGGCGCCCTGGCCCGGCGGCGGCGCATTGGCGGCCGTCTGCGCCGCGCCCAGGATCTGCTGCTCGCGAGCGGCCAGGCTGGCCGCGGCCTGCTCCATGGCTTGCTGGATCCGCTGATCGGCGGCCGCAGCGCCGACCGGAGTGGCCGGCGCTTGCGCGACGGCCTGCCGGGCCGCATTTTCCGCCGCTTGCAAGGCGGCCGTCGCGCTCGGGTCGGCCGGGATGGCTTGCCGGCTGAGTTGCCGGGCGTTTTCCGCTTCACGCTGGAACGGTTCGCCCGCCTGGCGGCCAAGGTCTTCGCGGGCGCGGGCCAATTGCTCGGCAGCCCGATCCAGAAGCGCGGCCGTGGACTGCTGCGCTTCGCTGGCGGGCTGCTGTTTTCCGGCGTCGGAGTGCTGGACCGCTTCGTTGGAGCGCTGGCCGGCCTGGGTCAACGTCTGCGCGGCGTCGGCGGCATCCGGCTGGGCCAACCGCTGGGCCTCGGCCGCGGTGTGGCTTACCTGCCGCTGGGCTTGGGCGTCGGGTTTTCCGGCCGGCGCTTGGGCCGCTTTCCGGGCCGCGGCGGCGGCAAGCTGCCGGGCCTGCTCCAACGCCTTGTGAGCGGCCGTCCGCTGCGGCTTGGCATCCGCCTGGTTCTTTTCGGCAAGCTGCTGCGCCGCATGGTCCGCCGCTTTTTGGGCGGCACTCAACGCCTTGGTCAAAGGATCGTCATGCGGCGGAGCCTCGTGGGCCAATTCCTCCGCCGCCCGGGCCACCTCGTGTTGTTTGACCACCGCCGCGGCGCGTTCGGCGGGCGCATTGGGCTTGGCCGTTTCCACGGCCTGGTCGGCCTGGTCCTGAAGTTCCAAGGCCCGGGCGATTTTGTGGGCCAGTTGCCGGGCCTGGGCCGCCTCGGGCCGTCCGGCCGCCCGCTGCTGCTGGGCCGACGCCTCGGCCACCTTGTCTTCGGCCTGGGCCAGTCGTTCGAGCTTCTGCCCCACGGAGTCGAGGCGCTCGGCCAACTTCTTCTCCACGGCCTGGCGGACCTCTCGAACCTGCTGGGCCTGCTGTTGGGCCAGCGGAGTCAACTGGGGTTGGCCGGCCAATTGTTGGCGGGCCGCATCGGCCAGCGCCGACTCCGCCTCCGACAAGGCCCGGTCGATCGCCTGTTCCGCCTGCCGCGTGGCGTCCTGACGCTCGGCCGGCGGATGATCCATCTTCGCGGCCGCTTCACGGGCCGCCTGCTGCGCCTCGCCCACCTTCGATTTTACGGCCGCGGGCAATTGACGCTTTTCGGGAACCCGGCCCAGTTGCTCGGCCACCTGCTGCTCCTGACGGCGGGCTGCGGCCGGCCGGGCGGGAGCGGCGGCCGACGCCTGCTGCTGGTCCTTGCGGATCTGTTGCAGGTCTTGGCGGGCTTGCTGCAAATCCTTGACCGCTTGCGCGAGTTGCTCCGTCTTCACGTCGGGCGCGGCCGGCGGTTGCTCCGTGTGGGCCGCCGCGGCCGCCTCGCGAAGCCCCTTCAGGACGTTTTCTTGTTCCGCCACGGCCTCGTCCTGTTTCTGGTCGAAGAGCTTGGCGGCGGCTTCCTCCGCAGCCTTCTCGGCTTGTTGAAGTTTCTGGCGAGTTTCAGGGGCCGCTTGGGAATCCTCGCGGAGTTGCGCGATCTGCTTGCGGATCTCGGCCTGGCGCGTGACGAGCTTGTCGGCCTCGGGTTGGGCCAGGTTTGTCTGCTGCGTGGCGTCGCGCAGTTGCTGCTGCTGTTCGATCACCCGCTGAATGGCGTCTTCGGCCGTCTTCCGATCGGCTTCGACGACGCCTTGCAGTTTTTTCACCTGCACCAAAAGCGATTCCAGGCCGCGGATAACCGCTCGTTGGCTGACAGCGGCTTCGGGAAACTGCGATGAACGCAGACTGTTTTCCGCGTTCTGGATTTCCGCATCGACGCGGCCGGTCTCCAGGAGCCGCAGGCCTTCGGCCGCTTCGCTCCCCAGTTCGCCGGGCCAATGGCTCACTTCGAGCAGCGTTTGCTTGAGCTGCGCATAGAGCGCGGCGATGTCGCGCTGGTCCTCGATAGCGGTCAAGGTCGCCTGTTCGCGGCGCGGCAGGGGCTGCTCGGGGAGCGACTCGGTCTTAGTCAACAAGGTGGTCTGCAATTCGATGAGCCGGCGCACCTCCGCGGCCAACTCGGCGATCTTCAACCGCCGCAACAGGTTTTGCCGCTCCACCAGCAGCGCCACCACGATCCGCCGGCTCTTTTCCCGCGCGTCCAACAACGCCTGGCTCCGCTGCTCGGTCGGCGCGGCCTCGGCCTTGGCCAAAATCTCCATCACCTGCGTCATCTCGCGATCGACCAGCACGTCGAGGTGCTTTTGCAGCTCCTGGATCTCGGCGTAGACCGGCAGCACGTCCAGGCCGTTCTCGTGAAGCTGCTGAAGTTGAATCGCGAGGACCCCGCCCACCAACTCGCGGGCCATGCTGCGCACCTGCTGCTGGGCCTGTTGCTGCTGCGGCACGCTGGCCGGCTCGGCGGCTGGGGCCCATAGCGCACTTGCGCAAAGCACAGCGGCAAGGGCGGTGATGTTGCCATACGTAGGGTGCGTGCTTGCACGCACGCGATTACGTGTCGACGATGCCGCGTGGGTGCAAGCACCCACCCTACGCGTCGAGCCATTCATGGCGAGCCTCCCACGTCAAGCTGGTCGTGGATCATCTTTTTGAGTTGTTCCGCCGATTGCCGATCCGATTCCATCATCATCGTCAGGATACCCTGTTGGTCGGTGACTTGGAATACCATGGGGTCGCTCAGCGTGGCCTGACCGGGGCGCGGACCGCGGAAATCAACGGCCTGCAGCACAACCTTCACCTGGTCGCCCTTGACCAGCTTCAGCGACGTCAGATCCAGGGCGTAGCGATCCTCCAGCTTTCGCTCCAGCGAGTGTTCCGACACCGGCTTGTAGATCTCGACCTGGTCTTCGCTGGTCTGCCCGTCGGCGTGGATCACCTGGCGAATGACGGCCACCCGGGCGAGTCCGTAGTCGTCCGAGGCCACATAACGGAGGGTCGGCCGGGCCGTGGGGAGCACCTTGGGAGTGACGATGCTGCCGCTGATTTGCGGCGGCTGATCGGGTTCCGTGCGGATCACGCCTTGGAGCGGCTGCTGCAGGTGCAAACCATCGAGGTCCTCGACTTGAATCGTGTATTGGATTTCCTCGACCACGGCGGCCAAGGGGGTGCCGGCCACGTCGAGGGTCCACGAATCGGCCTTCCCCCCGGCCGATTCTTCGCGCCGCAACGCGAACTTCCGCCCCTCGATGGCCAACGTGGCTTGCCGCAGCCGCTTGTCGCAACGGATGCGAACATTGACCCGGGAACCCTCGATGACCGGAACTTGCCGCAGTCCGGGCGCGACCTTTCGCGGACCGCCCAGGCCGGTGTAAGAGGGCGCCAGCACTTCCATTTCCAGGTCGGCCGTGGGCGGAGCCACGACCACGAGTTGGCCGCGCTCGGTCGCCGCATCGCCCGCGAGCAGCCGGAACTCGACGCTCTCCAACAGCCGCGCAAACTCGCCGCGATAGACGCCGAGCGATCGGCGGTCGCCGGGCAAGGCCACGATCGCTTGCGGCCCGTTGGGCACGACCGTCAATTCGGCCTGGCCGCTCTGCGGCAGCTTGCCGGAGCAGACGATCGCAAATCGCACCGGCGAACCATAAGGCAATTTGAGCGGCGCCCGCCCGGGATCGTGCGGATCGATGGATTGGTCGTTGATGGTGATCGATTCAATGAGCGTGCGGCTGGGGTAACGTTGCGCCGAGAGCAGCAGGCGATGGAAAAAGGTGAGCATGATCTCGGGCGACCAGCAGGCGATGCCGGCCCAGAGGGCGGCGACCAACGCCAACGCCGTCACCCGCCGCATGAGCTGACGCAGCGAAAGCCCGCGGCCGATGTCGAGACGCTCGCCGATGCGCGCACCCTGCTGGATCACCGCCTGTTGCAATTGCTCCGAGCCCCAGGCGGCGGCAGCGGGCGACTCGAACTCCAAGGCGGCCACCAGATCGGTGTCGATTCGCTCTTGCCGCTCGACGAGCAGGGCGACTTCCACTTCATCTTCGCGACGCCCCAGCCAGGGGAGCGTGTAGCGGCGGACCGCCCAGACCAGCGCCGCCAGCGCGACCAGCAGCGCCACCACCCGCTGGGCGCGGCTCATCTCGAGGAACCAATCGATCCCCAGGGCCAAGGCCAGGATCGTCAGCAGGGCCAGCCCCAGCGCGCTGTAGCCGGTGGCCAGCCGCAGCAGGCGGCGGCGCCGCCGCAGGCGGGCCAGACGGGTTCGCAGCGTGTGGAGCTTGTTCATGGCAAATTGATCCACTTTCGCACGGCCCATTCGCTCCACAGCAACAGCACCACGGCGAAGAAGTAAAACCAGGTGTTCCACAGCGGCACGATTTCCGTGGTGGTTTCGCTCTTTCGCGCCAGGCGGATTTCGTCGGGCAGTTGGTCGACGGTGGTCAGGTCATAGCTCTTGCCTCCGGTGGCGTCGGCCACGGCCTGCTGCAAGGCGACGTTCCGCACCGCCCGCTGCCGCTCGACCGAGACGCTGGCGACCTGGAACGTCAGCTCGGCCACCTGGCCGCCCAGCGGATCCTTCACCCGCACGCGATGCTCGCCGCCGGCGAACACGGGGAAACGCGTCTCGAACAGGCCCTTGCGGACCGCCGGGATCCGCAGCGGCAGCGTGCCGCGGCCGTCGCGGGCCGCCTCTTCGGGCAGCACCAGCTCGCCGCTGAGAACGCCGCCGCCGGCCGCGCTTTCGGCCAGCGGCTGAAAGTCCTTATCATAGGCCTCGACCGTCAGCAGCACTTGCTCGTCGGCCTGGTAGCGGCGGCGATCGGTGCGCACCACGAACCGCTTTTGGCTTCCCAGGGCGTGGCTCAGCGCCAGCCGATGGATCATCTGGCCCCAAAACTGCCGGTAGTACTGTTCGCCGAATTTGCGCCGCAGCCGCCACGTTTCGTTCGACGCCAGGTACACCACCTCGCCGCGGCCGTAGCGCCGCAGGGCCAGCAGCGGCTGGTGGGTCTTGCCGTCGCTACAGGTGTCGCTGGGATGTTCCGCCAGCACCTCGCCCAACGGATGAACGCGGTCGACCGGCTGGTACCAGGGGAGCCGGCCCAAGTTGCTCCAAGCCATCTGGTTCTCGGCCGCGTCGGTTCCCAATTGCATGAAGTCCACCAGCGCCGCTTCGGGACGCAGCACGAGCGCGAAGGGCTCGCGGTCGCGGATCCGCGCCGACCCGTCGACGATCACCGGCAGCATCTTGGCCAGCGGCGTTTCGGCCAACTGGCCCGGGCCGAATCGCGGTCCGGCCATCACCACCAGCCCGCCGCCGAAATTGCCCACGAATTCCTGCACCATCTCGCAGAAACGCGAGCCCAGGGCCGCGGCCGGCATGTCGCCCAAGAGGATCACGTCGTAGGCGAAGAACGCGCTCCGCTCCGGGCTGATGCTGGGCAGGAACAACTCGTTCGTCTGACGCACCTTGGGATCCGACGATCGCAAAAAGGTGCGGAAGCCGCGCATCCCCACCAACTTGTCGCGATGGAACACTTCCTTGATAAACCGCCATTCCCAGGTGGGCTCGTATTCCACGTACATCAAACGGATGAAATCGTCGCGGACCATCATCTCGCGGGTGGCGCGGTGACTGTCGCGGGCCGACTCGCCCGGCACCGCGTCCACTTCGGCGATCATCTCGAACTGGCCCACGTGGTCGGGCACGAAGGGAAACGCCACGGTTTGCACCGCGTCCACCAGCCGCACGGAACGCTGCCCGATGGGAACCGGGGACGATGGGCCCTCGCCGCCGCCGATGGCACGGGCGGCAAGCCGCACCGTGACCTGCTGGTTGGCCAGCCCTTGGCTGGTGAGGGTTACGACCAGCGTGGCCCGTTCGTCCTTCTTGGTGACCAAGGGAGCCTGGAGACTGACGGCCACGTTGACGGCGTCGGCCGGGCCGACGCCCACCGTGTAGACCTTCACGCCCAGTTGCCGCGCGGCCTCCAGGGCCGGCGCGCCGGCGTTCTGGTTGAAATCGCTGAAAATCACCAACCCCGCCAGGCTGCCCGTGGCATGCCGCCGGGCCAGGTCCTCCATCGCGCCGCCGATGGCCGTCACCTGGCCCTCGGCGGTCAACTGCCGGGCGAGTTGTTTGCGGTCGGACGGGCTGGCGAAACCCTGCGGCATATCGAGCAGCCGCACGTCGTTGGCGCGATCGAAGAGGAAGCCGCGGAGGCGGAATTCCTTTTCCAACCGGGCCAGCAGATTCTGCTCTTTCTTCTCGACCAGGGCCTTCACGCTCTCGATGCGGCTCAGGCCGTGCTCCGCGGCGGAAGCGGCGGCGCTGCCACCTTGCCCAGCAGTGCCGCTTGGGGCACGGGCGGGCGAGCCGCCGGTGACGCCCGCCGTTGCTCCGGCAAGTTGAGACTCATCGAGTCCCACGGCCTGGAGTAGCCGGGCACGGTCGGCCGCGGGCAGGTCGTCGGCAATGTTCATGCTGTCGGTCCCGTCGAACAACAACCATAGCGCCGCACGGAACCGGCTGGTAACCTGAAGCACCAGCACCGGCTCGGCCAGGGCCAGCAAGATCAGGCTCAAGGTCAGGGCGCGAATGGCCGCCAACATCAGCCGCGTCGGTGGAAAAGGGGTCAGGTGCAATTTGTGCGAAGCACCCTCCGGGCCTACAGGCAAATTGTGCCTGCCCCCTTTTCCGCCCTGCCAGCGGACGTAGAACACCACAGCCAGGGCAGCCAGCCCGACGCAGCCGAACAGCAACCAGGCCGGCGCATCGTGGGCCCAGCGGGCGCCCAACGACAGCGAGACGCCTTCGACGCTTTGCGTATCGTGGAGGCCCAGCAATCGTCCCAAGAGGTGGAAGATCATGCGGCGGCCGCCTTCTTCAAGTGGGGCAGCGCCAACACCAGCAGTTCGACGAGCAGGCAGCCCAAGACCGTCGCCATCAGCCAGCGCCAGGTATCCTGGCCGGCCACGCCCCCGAGCGTGGCGCCTTCCAGGTTCTGTTGCGTGGCCAACACGTTCGTGCCGGGCGGGCCGGCGCGCCGTGGGCCGACCAGGCGGGACTCATCGGCCGGTCCGTTCACGGCCAGCGGCACCTCCCAGAGCTTGGTTTCGCGGCCGGCGTGAGCGGGGTCCTGGTTGCCCAACCCCACGATGCGATAGCCGCCGCGGTGGAGCACGTTGCGGACGGTGACGCCGTAGCGATCCGGCCCCAGGGCGTCGACGGCTAGCGGCGCCGCCCGGCCGGCGCCGGCCAACTCCATCCGCCCGGCCCGCTCGGCGGCCGTGATCGGCAAGAGAAACTGCCCATCGGTGGTCATGTTGCGCTGGGGAAAGGTTTGCCGCAGCATGTCGCGAAAGATGCGGTCGAAAACCAGCATCGTATTGGTCAGCGCGATCGAACTCCAGTTGGTGGAGAAACCGCCGCTCACCAGCAGCACGCGGCCTTGCCCGATCCGCCGCTGGACCAGATAGGCCGTGCCATTGGTGAGTGCGGCCAAGACCTGCGGCCGGCCCCGCTCGGCCAGTTCTTCGGCCTTGGCCGGCGGCGAAGATTCGGGCGGCTCGGGCAGGCCCCAGAATAGCCAGTTGGGGCGGATCGCTCGGCGCTCTTGCTCCAGCCCTGATCGCGAAAAAGGGGTCAGGTCCAATTTGTGCGAAGCACCCTCCGGGCCTACAGGCAAATTGGACCTGACCCCTTTTTCGCCCTCGCCGCCGCCGGACTGCAGCAACTGTCGATCGATCTCCGCCAGTCGGGATCGCTCGGCGTCGATCTGCCGCGCCGCGCCGCGAAGCATGGATGCCACGGTTTCGGGAGCGAGGTCGGGCACGGCGGCCTTGAAAAAGTAGGGCAACCGGTACAGATCTTCCAGCTCCTCCCGCGATACTTGCTCGAGGAGGAAGTAGTCGTGCACCAGGCTATTGAAATCGAGCTGAAAGGTTTGCGGCGGCCCGCTGGCATCGTCGATCAAGCGGCCGGCGAACTGTGGCCGCAGCGGCGCCGGCAGGATGCCCTGCCCGTCGAGCCAGGCGGTGTCGTTCCAGGCCGAAGGATCGAAGTCGCCGCCGGCGGCGATCACCAGTTGGCCGCCCTGGAGCACGTATTGACGCAAGGGGGCCACCGCCGGCCCGGGATTGGCCACGCCGGCGATCACCACCAGCCGCGCGTCTTCCAGCAAGGCGCGATCGACGCGATCAATGGTGGTGTGGCGGACCTGGATCAACTGCCGAGATTGCTCGTCGCGGGAGGTGATCGGAGCCAACAACCGCCGCAGCGCATACGTCTCGCCATAGCGGCCGTGGCGCGGGTCTTCGCTCGGTCCGTACTGATCGACGAACACCACCGGCAATGCCGCGACCACCGGCACCACGAGGAAACGCTGGTCGTCGGCCGGCAGCCGATCGTGGGTCATCGACACTTCGGCCGTGACGTACGTGGGCCGGCCGGGCTCGGTGGGCACCGCAAAACGGTAAGGGGGGAAGCGGATCTCGCGGGCCTGGCCGGGAAGAAGATCCACGGTGGCCGTGGCCACCGAGACGCCGTCCAACCGCAGCGTCACTTGTACGCTCGGCCGCGGCCGCGAGCCTTCGTAACGCACCGTGGCCAGGAACACCGCCGGCGTTTGCAAATCGGCGACGTCGTCCAGCAGCTTGAAATCGGCGATCCAGGCGTTCTCCGGCTCCTGCGCGTTGACCGGGATCGTCTCCACCGGCGCCGGCAGTCGGCGAAGCTGCGGCGCCAACGCTTCGGCCGACTGGCCGGTGACCTGGCCGTCGCCGATGAGCACGATCTTCTTGGCCAGCATGTCGGACACCCGCCGGCAAGCCTCCATCGCCAGATCCAAGGCCTGCGCGGCGGTGGTGGCGCGATCGACGGCCTCGATCGACGCCACGGCTTCCACGGCGTCCTCCTTGGTGGGATAGGCGTTGAGGCTCATCCCCTGCGCCGAGCCGCACAGCGGAATCACGGCGATCCGGCTGCCGCCGGGCAAACGCTCGATCCATTGCTTGGCCTGTTGCTTGGCGGTGTCCAACAACGTGCGATCGAGCTCCTGGTACGACATGCTGAGGCTGTTGTCCAGCAGCACGATGCCGTGTACCGGCTGATCCACGCTGGAGAGCGTGACGGCCCGGGAGAAAAAAGGCCTGGCCATGGCCAAACCGAACGCCAAGATCGCGAGGGTGCGGAGCATCATCAGCAATACGTCGCGGAACCGCAGCATGCGACGGCTATGCTGGACGGCCTCGCGCAAGAAGTCCATGGCGGCCCAGTGAACCACGCGAAAGCGGCGGCGGTTCAGCAGGTGGATCACAACCGGTCCGGCGGCTGCGGCCAGTCCGGCGATGGCAAACCATGGGGCAAGGAACATGAAACGTTCTGATTCTACTTCTTTTGTTGGAATTGCTCGCGGAGGCTGTCGATGTGTCCCTCTTGAAGGATGGGCAGGTAGCGATTGGGCATGGCCAGGATGAAGCAGGCGACGGCCGTCATGTAGAGTTCGCCCGGCCGGCCGCCCACGTGTCCGCCGCTATGCCACACGCCGTCGTCGCGGGAATTCCCGCCGCCGGGAGAGGTGCCGCCGTGAGCCTGGCTGGCGATCAGGCCGTCGCGCAACAGCGGATAACACTCTTTCCAACGCGCGCCGCCGACCTGGTATAATGCCTGTCCGATATAGTACAGCGTGTAGGGGTCGAATAGGGCCCGGGACTTTGGCCGGGACCTGGAGCGGGCTTTCTGCGGGTGGTCGTGGCCGCGGATCGCTTCGCAAATCACCTCCATGTTCTTCTCGATCCGCCAATCGTCATACTGGGCGAACTCCTGCAAACAGACCACGCCCGCCGCAGCCATCGCCAAGTGGTGGTCGTTGCCGCCTCGATTATAGTTGAACTGGCCCGGGTACTGTTTTTGCGTTTCCTCGCTTGCATTGCGGGGGCAACCGATCGGGCTGTAATACAAGCGGACGCCGCTGATGGCCAACTGGATTACCCGCGGCGAGACGTCCAGCCCGCTGTCGACCGCGCTGCGGAGCGCCTTGGCCTGCATCACCGCCAGGCTAAGATCATGGCCGTTGGGCCCCCGCGTGGCCTCGTAGTTCCAACCGCCGTCGTCACATTGGGTCTCCGCGATGCGTTTGAGCGCGCGGTCCAAGACCCCGCCTACCCGGGCGTCGCCCGTCATCCCGTAGGCCTGGCCGAGGACGAACGTCGATAGGCCGTGGTTGTACATGTCGCGCTGCGACCCGGCGATATTCAGCAGACCGGAAGGCTGTTGGTTGCGGATCACGTAATCCAGCGCCCGCTGCACCGTGTCGCCGTAGTGGCCGCGGCCGGGCAGATGTCCGGCCGCCATGAAGGCCAACGCGCCCATGCCGACGAGCCCCAAGTCATTCGACTCCCAATTTCCCTGCGCGCCCTGGTTTCGGGCCAGCCATTGGAGGCCGTGGGCCAGGGCCTCTTCGCTTTGCGCAGTGATCTCCCAATCCCCCTCGGCGCAAGCCACGGGGCACTGCATGACCGGCTGCAACCAGACGGTTGCGGCCATCAAGATCGGGCACCACACGGCGGGCTTCATGATGGAGGGGCGAGGGCCAGGGGGTCTCACGCGGGGAAAAGGGGTCAGGCACCTTTTGTGCGAAGCACCCGGAGGGCCGTTCCGGCAAAAGGTGCCTGACCCCTTTTCCCCACCGACAACGCAGCAACCGTCATTGTCGCCCGGCCAGCGGGGGGACGTCAAGCGGCGCGGCCGATTGCCGAGCGGTATGCGGCGTGCTCGGTAAACCACGCCAGCGGCGCTGCGTACACCCGTTGATCGCTCGCCAAACGGTAAACCCAACGGTTTCGGAAATACACCACCCGACCCGAACGAGTCTAGCGGAGAAATGATGCAAAAAAGCGGCGATTCGACTTGCCGCGGGCTTGTCCGGGGGCAATGCTTTTGTGAGAGCCCGTGCCACCGGCCGCTCGCCACAGTAAACGGCGCTGCTGGTTGCGAATCGTCCGCATACCGACGCGGTCGCGGTGGCGCGAGGCTCTGCGATTTCCGCCGGCCAGAGGCGGCGGTTTTCCGGCAGCAAGACCTTATGGGATCCAAAGGGACCCGCCCGGCGCCATCCAAAGCGACACCGTTAACGCCGGCGCCCCGGAAGAACTGACCTGGAACGGGGAGATTTTCGTGCCACGCTGATTGAGGCCGCCGGACGGGCGGCACTGAGAAATGATCGCGTTCGCTCTGATCGCACGCGGGCGCCGATCATCGCAGGCCCTTGGGAGGGGTGGATTCTTCGCCGGATCCGCCCCTCTTTTTTTCTTTGCGTCCCTCGCGCCGGGCAGGGGAACAGGAAAGCGCGGCAAGAGCGCTCTAAAGATTCCTGCCGCTTCTGCCGAATTATCCCTCATAGACCTGCCGGGAGGGCGGAACCAAATGACGGTTCCGATTCAGGATAGAGATCATGGTATGGCGACGGATCGGCTTACCATGATCTTTTTTTGCGCGCGGTGCTCAGCGGCCGCGGGACTGACGGCATCTCGCTCCACGCTTTGAGCAATCACCTTTCCGCGATCCAGCTCGTGAAGTGTTTTCCTCGTAACGGCTTACGATCGACGCAAGTCAAGTCGAGAGTCTCCAAGACGCCTGTTGACGGCTGAACGCTCGTCTTGCGAAACGGCCATTTCCGCAAACTTTTCCCTGGCCGGTTTCGTGCTGCCTGTTGGGGTGCTATCATGGCCCGGATGTTACCAGCTCGGCTTGCTGGGATTAGGCCCCTCGGTTCTGGAAAGGAGACTAAGGTCATGTCGTCGTCGCAATTCGCACGCTATTTGGCAAGCACCATGGTTCTCACAATCTCTGCGTTGCTGGTGCAATCGGGCACCGCGGCGGCCCAAGAAACCCCGAAAACCACGCCTCCGGCGGCAAAGGCAAAGGCCGACGGCAAGAAGGCCGACAAAACCCCGGGGCGTCTGCCGGCCTACTATAAAGGCGTGGTGACCGACGAACAGCGGCAGCAGATCTACAAGATCATGGCCGAGTACGCGCCCAAACTTGCGGATCTCCGCGCGCAGTTGAACCGAGCCACCAAGGAGCAGGACGGCAAGATCGAGGCCCTGCTCACCCCCGAGCAAAAGCAGAAAATCACCCAGCTCAAGGCGGCGGCCAAAGTCAATCGCCGAGCGGCAGCCGGCGGCGAAAAGAAAGCGCAGGCCAACGCGCCTGCCGCTCCGCCGGCCAAGTCCGCGGTTCAGCCCGAGACGCCGGCGGAACCCAAGAAATAGCGCGGTTTTCCCTCTCTTCGCGGCTGCAAAGAGCGACAGTCCGCGGCGGCGCGCACGAGCACCGCCGCGCCGGCCGGCGGGAGGCGTTTCGCGCGATCCTTAGCGAAGGACCACTCGGCGATTGCGGGGGGTGCCCTCAAAGCTGACCTTGTCCTCTCGGGCAAGCCAGCCGACGGCCTGCATCACAACGTCGCGCGGCGCGCCCACCGTCTTGACCAGCTTGGACAAGCTCATCGGCCCGTCCTCCACCAGCGCCTTCCAAACCGCGCCGGCCGTTTCGCCAATAAGTTGCGTTGAAAAAACAGGCGTTTCGGATGCCATGAACCACCTCATTTCGGGGAGCACTATGCCCTGTAACGAAAGCTGTGCTTTCCGAAAGTATAGCTTAGCATTGCCTCGAGCAAAAAAAGGGCCCGGTTGGCATGCGGGCGTGCCAACCGGGCCCTCAAAACCGTGAAAACCGGCAATTCCCGTTATGGGGGATGTGTGCTGTATCGCGACGTTTGCGATGTTACCTAAGATTCACGGTGTCTTTCCCACATCGTTCGGTCGCAGGCGGCGGGAGAGCCTGCTTCCGATCCGATCACTGAGTGGCTTCGACGGGCCTCTTAATAGCATTCAGCATGCCAAAGCCCTTGTCGTGGAGACCCTGAAATCGAATAACACTACGCAACCACCTCGCACACAGAGATTTACGACAAAAAGAGCCCAAGCGCGACGGATGTCGCGAACACGGCTCTTTGTAAGTCTTACAAGGGCGACTTTTTCAAACGGCCGTCTCTCCCGCAGCTTCCAAGCCGGCGATCAGGCTGGTGGCGATGGCCAGGAACACCCGTTCGATTTGCTCGAACTCGCGATCCTCGGCTTGGTTGAAAATGGTGTAGGTTCGCCGGTTGGTGCGAAAACTCCGCACCACGGCGGTATTTGTCAGGTCGAGATAATAAAAATTGAGGTTATAACCGACCGTATCCCGACCGGCCAGACTTTCCTGCACCGCCTCGGCCTCCAGTTCCTCGTATTCCTGCCGCATGACATCCACGGCCGCCTTGGCCAGCCGGGCCGGGTCGGCCGAGTGCGGGTGGATCATCAACGTCCAGAACGCCCCACCCGGGCTGTAAACGGTCACCGACTGGCCACCCTCAATGGCGTCGTCCTGATCCAGTTGCCAGTTCTCCGGATACTGGAACTTGATTCCCAGTCGGTCAAATAGCGCGGGCATACGGCGGCTCCTCTACATTCATCCTACCAGGCCAGCACGAAGCGGGAAACGGCCCCGATTTTTGGGAAACGGCATGGCCGCGAGCGGCCCGTTGTGTTACGATCGCCGCCCAACCCGCGCAAAGTACGCGGATTCACATCGTCGCGATCGAGTGTCTCGATGCATGCGGATCGTTGGTTACTGATCGGTTATCTCACCTGTGCCAGTGGGCTTTCGGGCTGCCACTTGCCGCACAACGATGGCTCCGTGCCCGCAGAGCTCGTCAAGAGCCGCAACAATTCGCAAAAGGCGGCCGAAGCGATCGAGCATTCGCGATGGGACGAGGCCGAGACGCTGCTGGCGCAGGCCTTGAAGACCTGTCCCAAAGACACCGAGGCCCGCTGCTATTACGCGGAAACGCTGTGGCATCGCGGCGCCTGCAACGAGGCTCTCGATCAACTGGAAAAAGCCCGAAAGCAGTTGGAAGACGGGCGAAGTCTTTCCGTCAACGACGCGAGCCTCTGCGCCCGGATCGCGGAAATGCAATTAGCCTTGGGGCATATCGACGCCGCGCGGGTACGGTCGGAGCAAGCCGTCGATCTCGATCCGAAGCTGGCCGCGGCGTGGGTTGTCCACGCGCGGGTGATGCGCTCCAGGCAACAGTTGCAACAGGCGCTGGCCGATTACCATCGCGCCTTGGACTACGCCCCGGAGGATCGCCAGACACTGCTGGAGGTTGCGGAGTTGTATCGCGAAATGGGCCAGCCGCAACGCGCCATCATGACCCTGCAGATCCTCAGCGACACCTACGGTCCCGGCGAGGAGCCGCAACAGGTTTTGTATCTGCTGGGGTTGGCCTACGAGGCGGCCCAGCGCTACGACGATGCGGCCGACAGTTTCGCGACGGCCACCGAGCGCGGGCGGCCGACGCCCGAGCTGCTCTATCGTCTGGCCGAGGTGCAACTGGCCCTGGGTCGGCCGGCGGCAGCGGCCAACGCCGCGCGGGCGGCCATCGCGCTGGACCCGCGGCACCAGCCCAGCCGCGAGCTCCTGGGCCGCATCGAAGTTGCCCAGCAGCCGACCGGCCCGCTGCGGCGATGAAGGCGCGTCACTTCATTGCGGGAAGCACTCGCTCGACCAGCCAGGAGCGGCGCAGCGACTTGACCACCTCGATGAACTTTTCCAAGCTCACCGGCTTGGTCATAAAGGCGTCCACGCGGAGGTTTTCGGCCTCCAAGATGGCCCGGTGGACCAGCGAGGCCGTCAACACCACCACCGGAATGCTCTTCAGGTCTTCGTCGGCGCGGATTTCCGCGAGCACCTGACGGCCGTCCTTTTTTGGCAACTCCATGTCCAAGAGGATCAGGTCCGGCCGGGGAGCCCGCGCCAGCACCCCTTGCCGGCGGAGAAAGTTCATCGCCTCATGACCATCCGGCACCAGGCTGACGCGGCAGCGTACGTTTTCCGCGCGCAGCGCTTCGATGGTTACCCGGGCGTCTTCCAGATTATCCTCGACCAGGAGGATCTCCATCGGACTGCCCACCGTTGGACTACTCACAGATGCCCTCCTCTGCCCTGCGGCGCTCTGGAACTCTGAAATCAATTTTACTCGCGAACCAAGCCACGAGATAGCGTCAAAACGGGAAGAACCGGCCTACGTTGGTCCATCCGGCGTGGGGGGCCCGGGGAGGCCGTGGAGATTAGTTCTTGGAACTTGACTCTTAGCACTAAGCCCTAAGAACCCTTTCCCCCGCCGACGCCGCAGCGGGGCTTATTTCATCCTTCATCCTTTCCCCAACGCCTGCTCCAGATCGGCGATGAGGTCCGCGGAGTTTTCAATGCCGCACGACAAACGAATCATGTTGTCGGGAATGCCCAGCTCGCGGCGCTCTTCCGGCGTGTTCTCGTAATAGCTCAGCACCAACGGCTGCTCGATGAGCGACTCCACCCCGCCCAGGCTGGCGGCGATCCGCGGAATCCGCACCGCGTCGACGACGTCGGCCGTCTGCCGCCAATCGGCATTCTTCACCAGAAAGGTCACCAGTCCGCCGAAACCGCGCATCGTGCGACTGGCAATGGCGTGCGTGGGATGGCTGGGCAGCCCGGGATAGAAAACGCGTTCGATCCGCGGATGCCGTTCGAGGAAGCGCGCCACGGCCAGGCCGTTTTCGTTGTGACGCTGCATCCGCAGCGCCAGAGTTTTCATACCGCGGAGCAACAGGTATTCGTTGTGCGGCGAGTTGACCAATCCGGCCAGTCCGCGAAACGCGCGCAATCGCTCGATCTTCTCCCGCGACCCGGCCACCGCCCCGGCCAGCACGTCGTTGTGCCCGGCCAGGTACTTCGTACACGAGTGCAACACGTAGTCGACGCCGAGTTCCAAGGGCCGCATGTTGCAGGGCGTGGCCAGCGTGGCGTCGATCGCCGTGGCAATGCCGTGCTGCCGTCCCACGGCGGCGAAGCGGGCCACGTCGACCACGCTCAAATGCGGATTGGTGGGCGATTCGCTCAACAGCAACTTCGTGGCCGGGGTGATCGCCGCGGCAAGCTGTTCATAGTCGTTGACACGGACGAAGCGGGTGCGGATGCCGAACCGCGAAAGCTCGGCCGTGCACAAATCCCTGGTCCGTTGATAACATTCGGCAAACAGCACCAGTTCGTCGCCGCTGCCCAACAGCGCCAAGATCAGTCCCGCGATGGCGGTCATTCCCGTGGCGTAGAGCACGGCCGCCTCCGCGCCTTCCAGCGCGGCCAGTTTCTGCTCCACCGTATCCTCATTGGGAGTGCGGTAGCGCGCGTATTCCGGCCGCGATTGCTTTTGCACGATGAAGTCCACCAGCGACTGGGTGTCGGAAAAGGCGTACGTGGTGGTGCAAAAGATCGGTTCCGCCACGCTGTAACATGGCTTGTGGCGTTGCTCGCCGGCATGGACCGCGTCGGTCGAAAGCCGGCGATCCGGGCCGCTGTCCTCCGCGGCAGGAGGTTTATCACTCATAATCCCTCTGCTGTTCGGTTTTCATAGGTTCCTTTAGTTTACCGGGCGTTGCTCGCCGAGACCATCCTTTCTAGAATTGGCTGCCCCTTCGGAGCACGCGTTCCCCGAGGGGTAAGAAAGGACGAAAACCGACGATGCATGGCCAATCGGAGCGGTTCCTCGCGGCGATCGATCGCTTCGACGCGGCCAACCGCGAAGACCCCAACCGCGAGGTTTATCAAGGGCAGCACTACCCCCGCGAACTGCTGTATGCGCAGCGGATGAGCCACTGGCTGGAACGGCTGGCGCCGGACGCGTCGGAGGCGCTGCGGCTGGCCGCCCGCAGTCAGCACATCCGCCGCTGGGAGATTCCCCGCGGCAACTACCCCTTGGATCGCAAGGGCTATTATCAATGGCGGACCACGCTCTACGGCTTCCACGCCGCGGCGGCGGGCCGGATTCTCCGCGAGGTCGGCTACGACGATGCCACCATCGGCCGGGTCGAGGATCTGCTCGGCAAGAAGCACCTGAAGACCGACCCCGAGATGCAGCTCCTGGAAGACGTGATCTGCCTGGTGTTTCTGGAAAACTACTTTTCCGACTTCGCCCGGCAAAAGGACGAGACCGCGATCATCACCATCGTACGGAAGACGTGGAAGAAGATGTCGGCCCGCGGCCACCATGTGGCGTTGGAACTTCCTTTTTCGCCCGCCGATCGGGTCCTCATCGAAAAAGCGCTGGCCCAATAAGAAATCACTTCTTTCCCGCGGCCAGGCCTTTCTGCACCTCCGCGACCATTTCCGCATCGCCGCCGGCCGCTTCGCCCAGGTACGAGAGACCGCCGGCGTCGTCCAGGAAGCTCTGCGCCGCCTCGCGCTCGCCGGAAAGCCACTCGAGCAGCGCCCGATGCACCAGGAACGACCGTTTCTTCTGCAGCGCATCGGGCTGCATCTCCGGCTGTTGCCCCTGCTTGAGCAACAGGTTCACCTTGGTCAGCAACAGTTTGTTCTCGTCGCGGGCTTGCTTGACCTGGCCGGCCCGGGCCAGCGCCACCGCGTAGGTGTCCTGGATTTCCCAGCCCCAGGAGGGCCCGGGAATGCCCAGTTTCGCCCGCCGATCGTAGAAGTGGATCCTTTGATTGGGAACGGTCAACGAGGCCAGAAACGCGGCGCGGGCCTTTGTGACGCCGCCCGGCATGACGTAGGGTCGGACCATGGCGCTGAAGAAGATGCACTCGGTCGACGGCGGCTCGGTCATCTCCTGGCACAAGTCGTGCAGCTCTTGCTCGATGGCATGGAGCTGCGGCGAGCCGTCGCTGGCGGCTGCCCAGAGCTTGATCAATTCGCCTGCGAGCCGGTGGCCCACGTCGGCCTGCTCGCGCTGGATGCGGATCCAGCGACTGAGCTTTTGCGAGAAGTTGGGATCTTTCAGTCGCGGCCGGTTGTTGGCCGCGGCCGTCTCGCTGGCCGAATCGTACTGCTTCCGCAAGCTCTCGAGAGACGCGCTGCCGGACGGGTCGGCGGCCCGTGCGCACGGGGACGCCAGCAGCAGCGCAGTCGCACCGCAAACGAACAAGATTCCCGGCAATTTCATGGGAAGCCCCCTTACGCGATAACGGTCCAACGTGCGCCGAACCGAAACCCTATTCTATGGCCACAGGTGGGGACCGTGCAACCGTGGCCCCATCGACTGGCCCCACCGGCCCACGATAGAATACAGCGCAGGGTGGGGCGAGCGCGGCGAGTCCCACCAGTACAAATGACGCATGCCGAAACCCGAATGACGAAAAAATAACGAAGTCCGAATCCGCCATTCGGATTTCCATGGGTGGGGCTCGTTGCGTTCGACCCACCCCACTTTTCTGATCTGCAATTGTGGAGAGAAAGAGACCGCGATGGAAAAAGAAACCGACCGCCGGAAGTTCTTCCTGACCGCATTGGGGGCCGGATCGGCGTTGGCGCTCTCCGCCGCCCAGGGAAGCGGCCAGCCGACGCCCCCAGACCCACTGGCCGTGGGGCGGCAGCCGAGCGGGCCCATTCGGCCGGCCCCGCTCGACGTGGTCCGGGTGGGCCTGGTGGGAGTGGGCGACCGGGGAACCTATTTGCTGCAAATCCTGCTGAGCATCGAAGGCGTCGAAATCCGCGCGGTTTGCGACGTGGTCGAAAGCCAGGTTGCCCGGGCGCAGCGGCTCGTCGAAGAGCGCCATCGCGGCAAGCCGGAAGGCTACTCTCAAACGGACGCCGGTTACCGGCGATTGTGCGACCGCCACGACGTGGATCTGGTCGTCAATGCCACGCCCTGGACATGGCACGCGCCGGCCTGCCTGGCGGCGTTGGCGGCCGGCAAACACGTGGCCAGCGAAGCCCCGGCCGCGGTCAGCGTCGACGAGTGCTGGCAACTCGTCGAAGCCGCGGAGAAGGCCGGCAAACATTGTACGCTGCTGGAAAACTTCTGTTATCAGCGCGACGTGCTGATGATCGGCAACATGGTGCGGCGGGGCCTTTTCGGCGAGATCATGCACGCCGAAGGCGGATACCAGAAGGACGGCCGTGACATCGATCTCCGCCACGGCGCCGACGGCAGCCTGGCCTGGCAAGGGCAATTTCGCGAGCATCGCATGGGAAATGTCTTTCCCACGCACGACGTGGGGCCGATTTCGCAGTGGCTCGATATCCACCGCGGCGATCGCTTCGACTACCTGGTGTCGATGGGCGGCGGCGCCCGCGGGCTCAATGAGTACGGCGCCGCGTATCTCGGCCCCGACCATCCGCTAACCACCACCCGCTTCGACATGTCGGATATCAATCTCTGCCTGTTGCGCACGGTGAAGGGGCGCACCGCGTACCTGATTTCCGACACCCTCTTGTCGCGGCCGCAGCCCCGCAGTCTGTATCGCCTGATGGGCAGCAAGGGGATCTACGATCGCACGCTGGAAAAGCTCTACCTGGAGGGAAAGAGCCCGCGCCGCGACCGCTGGCACGGCGACTGGGAACCGGTGGCCAAGTATTACCAGGAGTTCGACCACCCCCTCTGGCGCGACCTCCGCGATCGAGCGCTGGGCGGCGGCTTTGGCGGCGCGGACTTTCTCTGCCTGGAGCGCGCGATCAAGGCCCTCCGCAACGGCGCGAAGCCGGATATCGACGTCTACGACGCGGCCGCCTGGAGCAGCGTTGTGGACCTCTCCGAGCAGTCGGCCCGCAGCCGCAGCCGGCCAGCCGATTTCCCCGACTTCACCCGCGGCCGCTGGAAGACCGCGAAGCGGGAAGGGTTTAGTTCGTAGTTCTTAGTACTAAGCTCTAAGCACCAAGTACCTCCCAAGAGGCATGTGTAAATCTCTCCCGTCTGGGCAAGAAACACCGGGGGTTCATGCGGCGCGGGAATTTTGCCGACAATCGCTTGCAAAAGTTCTAAGCCTCCGTTCTATAATGAGGTTACCTGCCGACGCCGATATCTAGCGTAGGCACGGGGCGTTTGCGGCGCCTCGACCAACCTACCACCCCCCGCCTACCCCACCTTGGGAACTCTATGATCCGCCCCGGGAACCCCTTCCCCGCGTTGGTTCGAATCCGTTGCCGGAGCGTGGCGGTGTTGATTTTCTGGGGTGCGGCGGCGATTGCGATCAACTCAGCCCGGGCCCAGCCGCCCGCGTCGGCCGCGGAAGCGGCCATGGAACAGCGGCTGGCCGACGACGACCGCTACCTTTCTTCCGACGCGTTGGAAGGGCGCGGGCTGGGAACCCGCGGGATCGAGCTGGCGGCCAATTTCATCGCCCAGCGGTTTCGGCAATTGGGTCTCAAGACCGACGCCTGCGAGGGCACGCCGTTCCAGAAATTCACGGTCACCACGGGCGCGGAGCTGGGACCGGGTAATCGCTTGGCGCTGATCGGTCCGGCGGTCGAGGGCAAAACGGGCGCGATCCGCAGCGAGCTGGTCCTGGGCAAGGACTTCACGCCGTTGGCGGTGAGCGATTCGGCCCACTTTGCCTTGCCGCTGGCGTTCGTGGGCTTCGGGATCACCGACAAAGCCATCGGCTACGACGACTATGCCGGCGTGAACGTGGCCGGCAAGGCCGTGATCGTGCTGCGTCACGAGCCGCCGCGGCCCAAGCCGGCCGACGGCAGCAAATCGCGTCATGCCCTGATGCGGCGGAAGATCGCCAACGCCTACGAGCATGGCGCGGCGGCGGTGATCCTCTTGGCCGATCGCGCGGAGCTGCGGGACCGCGACGTCCACGAGGACTCCCTGTTGCGTTTGAGCGCCGCGGGCGTGCGGCTGTCGCATCCCTATTTGCCGGTGCTGAATTGCCGCCGCGAGGTCTTGGATCGGGCCGTGGAAGCGGCCTACGGAGTGGACCTGGCGGCGATGGAAGGGGAAATCGATCGCGAGCGGGCCCCGCACAGCCGTGAGCTCGCCGGCTGGCGGATCACCGGCCACACCGACATCCGCCGCGACCAGGTGGAGGCGAAAAACGTCATCGGCATCCTGCCCGCCGCCGCCGGCACCGGCGGCGAGACGATGGTCATCGGCGCGCACTACGATCATTTCGGCGTCACCGAAGTGGAAGTCAACGGCAAGCCGCAGCGCGCGATCTACAGCGGGGCCGACGACAACGCTTCCGGTGTGGCGGCGCTGCTGGAAATCGCCCGCTATCTCACGCGGCGGCCCCATGGCCCGGCGCGGCAAGTGGTGTTCGTGGCGTTTTCCGCCGAGGAGGAGGGGCTGCTGGGAAGTCAGCACTACGTGAATTACCCCGTGGTCCCCTTGAAACGCACCGTGTCGATGGTCAACTTCGACATGGTGGGCCGGTTGCGCAAGAACAAGCTCTTCATCCGCGGCACATTCACCGGCTCGGGCTGGGCGGGCCTGGTGAACAAACTCGACTCGCATTACGGGTTGACCCTGGACCTCTGGACGGACCACTTCGGCTGCAGCGATCAATTGTCGTTCTATGCCAAGGACATCCCCGTGTTGGCGTTCTTTACCGGCCGCCACGAAGACTACCATCAGCCCAGCGACAAGTTCCCCAAGATCAATGTCCCCGGGATGCGGCGGGTAACGCAGCTCGGCCAGGACGTGGTGGCGGCGTTGGCCGATGCGCCCGACCGGCCGCAACTGGTGACGGCCGTGCCCGCGGAGGCCCACGAGGCCTACTTCGGCGCTTTCGGCGACTTCACTCGCCCCGAGCCGGGCTACGTGCTCGGCCCGGTGGCCCAGGGCGGGCCGGCGGACAAGGCCGGCCTGCACGACGGCGACCTGATCATCCGCTTCGGCGAGAGCCGCATCAGCAATGAAGACGACTTCAACGAGGCCCTCACGCACTACGTCGGCGGCGAGCGGATTCGCATCGTGGTGCGGCGGGGAACGCAACTCCGCACCCTCGACGTCGTGCTGGGTTCGCCCGAGCCGGACGCCGCTGCGCCGGCGGCGCAGCAGCCGGTGCTGCACCCGCTCCGCCGCGGCCCCGTCGGCGCCGCGGCCGCCAAGACGCTGTAACGCCACAACGGCGCCGGGCCGAGACGCTCTCATTCCACGCCTGCGCAACCCAGAAAGAGTCAGCGGTTTGCTGACTTCGCGGAACGCGTGGAATCCAGTTCCTGCCGCGTGGCGATGGGCACGTAGCCGATTTCGAGTCCCTTGGGCGGGATCACGAGCTGAGCTGGATCCAGGTTGGCGAGTTTGCCGACCGTGGGTGGCGCGAGGTAGTCGCGGTCCTTCGTCCAGTCGCGGTGCAGTTTCTCCACCTTTGCCTGCATCGTCTCGCGCTCCTCCTTGGTCATATCGGCATTGAGCAACGCCGGCTGGTCGGCGAAACGATACCAATAATAAGTCACCACGCTGCCGTCGCCGAGATGCGCCTGGAATGGTCCGGCAACCGGACCGGGCTTCTTGAACGAGCTTTCGGGAGCTTCGGGCGTGTCGTAGGGTTCAGGGGCCTTCTCCTTGGGCCGATCGAAACGTAGTTTGGCCAATCCCGATCTGGCTGGCACTTCGGCGGACTTGACCGCCAGCCACTGCTTCTTCTTTCCGTCGCTGCCGAGGTGGAAGTATTCGGGGAGCACCACGCGGGCGCCGCTGGGCGGGGCGACCTTCCTGACGAGCTGTTTGTTCCACCGGTAACCGTAGCTGGTGGGGTCCGGCGCAATCGGCGACGCCAGCGAACTCCAGGCCATCGCAACCTTCTTTTCGTTCGGCGTCTTCTCCGCGTAGATCTTCCAGGTCGAACCGCCTTCGGCGCGGAAAGTCTGCACGTAGGCGCCGTCGGGATTGATCGCGCCGCTGACGGCCGAGCCGCCCTCGAACCACGCCTTCACGCCGTCCCAGAGAGCCGTCTTGTTGTAGGACGTCAGGCGGTGCAGGACGACGGTGTTGCCGTCCGGCCCCACCGGGAAGGAAGTCGTCGCGACGCGCGCGTAGCTCTCGCCCTGCTCGTCGACGGACAGCGCGCCCGGCACATACTGGGTCTCCATCTGGAACGGCTTGTTGGGGGCCGCGGGACGCGAATCCAGCAGCTCTCCGGCATAATCCGCATTCAGCTCGGCGGAGTGCGACCAGAAATAGGGCGTGAAGAAACAGACGGGGCCTTTGAAGTTCCTGGTGCTGAGGAACAGGGTCCAGCAGTTGTCGCCGGTGGCGACCTGTTTCCCGCCGGTGGTCGGCTTGGCTATTGTCAACGGCAGCGGCAGATAGCCATAGCCGAACAGGTCGCCGCAGGTGCCCTGCTTGAGGTTCAGGCCGTCGATCGGGAAAAGCAGCCAGGGGCTCAGTTGCGCCACGCCGTAAAGACCCTGGGGCTTGTCCCAGGTCCCGCGACCATGCGCGGGCCCATTGGCGATCTCTTTGAAATTCACCGCCACGCCGCCCATGATGAACTTCGGCGTCTCCGTCGGGAAACGCGTGTCGCGCCACCAGCCCAGTCCGCCTTCGATGTCCGAGTAGAGATCAGCCGGCGGCTTGCCTTCATACTGCGCATGCATCCATGTGCCGAAGAGGCCCGTCTGGAAGCGATGCCCCGGATAGTGCTGCAACAGCGGCCAGGCTGCGGCGTAGAGCGAGAACCCCGCGTTGTAGGCATCGGGGACCTTGTCCGTGGAGACCAGTAGGTAGCCCGACATCTCAGCTTTGTGGACTTCGGCGGCGCAGGCCGCGCCCGGCACAGAGATCGTCAGGGCGGTGAGGAAGGCGAGGGCTTGACGGCGGGTTAGTTCGGTGTCCATCGCTTCTTCTCTCTATTTCCATGCGGGATTACCCGCAAAGTGCTTGTGTGTCGCATCGCCGTTCTCTGGGGAACGACGACCTGCTCACGCCGAACTCTTTACTCCTCGTTTCGCCCTGGGCCACCCGATTCGAGAAGCCCGCTGCGCAGAGAGCCACGCCTGCGTCGTCAATGGGTCCTTTATCGGCGTGTCTCGCAACGTGTATGTGAGTAGGTGAGACTCCACTTCGATGCCGGGGCGGACGGCCGGTCATTCAATTTTCAACTTCTTGATCGCGTTGGTGTCGTAGAGCTTCGTCGCGAACTCCGCCAGCAATGTCCGGTCTTCCGCTGTGTAGGTGGGATCGCCGCAAAGAACCTTGAGGTTGGCATCAATTTCCTTCTTCAGACGCATGCCGATGGTTAGCATGTGAACACGCTGGTCCTGCAACACGTGGCGGATGGCGGCCGCGGGCAGTTGCTTGATACGGTCCTTGTCGAATCCCGGCACGATGTATCCCGACCAGGCCCCCAGCATCCCGCAGCCGATGACTTTCATGGCCACGATGCCCATGCCGAGTTCGTGGGCTTTGCTCACGCAGGCGTCGCGCATTTTGGTCGTGCGGGGCGTCCAAAACTGGTCGTAGCCCCGGGGGATGTAGCCGTAGGACAGCATGCACAGGTCGAATCCGCCCGACTTGATCAGGGCCAACGCCTTGTCGAAGTAGCCGTGGGCGGAGAACCCGACGAACCGCGCGACCTTCTCTTCGCGGAGCTTCACGATCTCGGCGTGGATCTTCATGGCCTGATCGACGCTCATCTGCTGCAAACCCGGCGTGCCGTGGATCAGCAGGACGTCGAGGTAATCCGTCTGCAACTCTTGCAGGGAGCGTTCCACCGCCTTGCGCACCAGTTCCGGCCGCGTGGTCTCGACCTTTGTCACAAGGCACGCCTGGCGGCGCCGGTCCTTGAGCGCCTCGCCAATAATCGTCTGGCTTTCCAAATAGTTGCTGGCCGTATCGAAGTAACGCACGCCCCGGTCGAAGGCGTAACGGACGAGCGCCACGCGATTCTCGCGCGACAGCGGATTGCGCCAGGCCTTGGGCAATGCGGCGCCGCCGTAGCCGAGCATCGGCAGTTTCAGGCCGGTCTTGCCGAGCGTGCGGGTTGGAATGGCGGCGGACGACCGCGGTGGCGATTCCCCTCGCCCGCTGGCCGGGGTTATGGCCTCGCCGGCAGCCGCTAGCGCTGCGGTCTGCACCGCTCTCTTCACGAATTCACGACGTCCGAGGGGTTCTTTCGTCGCCATGGGTCGAGGTCTTTCTTAAAACGCCTGGGCTACGGAAATCCGGAAGTTATTCTTCGCCGGGGCCTTAGCACGGCGCCGCTTCGCCATGCGGATAGCGGTAGTCGGCACGCGGGTTGGTGGACACCCGCCGCGTCGAGCCGTCTTCCAAGCGGTAAACGTAGAGCTGATTCTTCCCCGTTTCGCTGGAGTGGTAAATCACCGCCGCCTCGCCGTCAATCCAGCGCGCATAAGCAAACCAGATCGGCTTGCCTGCCTCGTTGGCAATCACCTTGGGATTCGTGATCGTGCGCTGCTGCGCGTCGAAATCGGCGATGTAGAGCGTGTGTCCGGGTTCCGTGAATTTGTGTCCCCTCAGGTACTCGAAGCAGATCTTCTTCTCGCTCGGAGAGATGCTGGCGCGGTGCAACTCGCCCCTTTGCACCAGCTCGCACCCAACGCGTTCATAGAGAGGCTTTGCTCCTTCTCTGCGAGTTAGCAAGAATACGCCCCAACCCTGCTTGGGGTGATAGGAATTCACGAAAATCCGCCCGTCCGTGAGGCACGAGTGCGCCCAGGTGTGAAAGCTCCCGTCGCTGACGGCGGTCTCCTCTCCGGGGACGCCGCCCACCTTGCTCTGCACCACGTGGAAGCCGGTCTTGGCGTCGTTCTTGCGGTTCCAGATGGGCGTGTTGAGGCCGTCCCGGGTCCAGGTGGGGTTGAAATCGGTGCGAGTGCCGTCGCTCAGTTGGTGAAATCCCGTGCCGTCCACGTTGATGATAAAGATCGCGCTTTTCCAGTTGACGGTGACGGGATCGTTCTTGGTGCGGCGGAAGCAGACCAGCATGTCGCCGGTCTTGGACCAGGACGGTTTGAAGTCCATGTAGCCGGTGGTCAGCGGCTTTCCGTCCGGCTTGCCGAGCTCCTTGACATGGATCTCGCCGTTCATGTAATAGGAGATCCGTGAGGCCCGCCGAAGGCCGGCCTCACCAGCGCGGGCCAACTGCGGCGCCGCCGCGGAGGTCATGCCGGCGGAAACCGCCGCCGTGGCGCCAGAGAGCGTTGCCTCTTTCAGAAACTCGCGACGGGTAAATTGTTGATCCAGGTTCTTCATGAGAGTTGTTCCTTGGAGTTCCGCTTCCACCATGCCATTACGCGCCAATCTGTTAGATCATTTGCCGCCACGACCACTCGCCGCGGCCGCCTTGCTCCAGCGCAACACGATCGTCTCGTTGGCCCGTTCCACGTCGGGCAAATAGACGACGTACAGGAAGCGGCCCAAGGGATCGAGGCGAATCGCCGCCTGCCCCAGCGCGCCGTCGGAGATTTGCGGCCGCGAGGCGTCGCCCGCAAACCCTTCCGGCAGCGGCAAGCGGAAGTAATAGGCCGGCAGCACCCGCCGCACCATCTGCCCCACGCGCTTCTTCACCAGCCCGGCGGCCTGGCTGCCGGGGAACATGCGGGCATAATAGCCCGTGCTGCGGGCCTCCGGCGCATGCCGGGAAGGAACCTGGATGGTGATCTCGGCGGGGCCCGTCCAGCGGGCCGCGACCATTTTAGCATGCGGATGCCGCGCGACCCCGGGGAAGACCGGCAGCTCCGGGTCGCCCCAGAGACGGAAACTGATCGCCACGCGGTGGCTCTTGGCCTGGTCCTTCAATCCCCGCTGGATCTTCAAATCATCCAGGCAGAACAGATAGTTCTGGGCGTCGCGGAGCGATTCCCCGATCGTGTCGCCATGTTGGATCAGCGCGTCGGATAGCGCCTGCACCAGCATGCTCCCCGAGCCGCTGTGGATATTGGTCACGCTGCCGATGACGGCCGCGCAGCCCAACTCGTCGATGCGGTCCAAGAGCAAATCGTCCAACGACTCACAGCTTTGCAGAACCGCGATGGGAAACTCGCGCAGCGGTTCTTCCAGGCGTCCCTGCGGCTTCGGCGGCGGCGGCAACGGGTGGGCCGGCGGCGGAGTCTGCGCCGGCGACGGCCCGGCCGCCGCGTCGGGAGTGCGGCTTTCCAGGGCGTCGAGCGCCTCTTCGTAATTCTCGTCCGGAACCACGGGCCGCCCGTAGTGGACGTCGAACAGGTCCTGGTAGGAAACGTGGCCTTCGTAGAGGATCAGGCTCGCACGCCGGGCCGCCGCGAGAACTTCCGCACTATCGGCCATGACGCCGTAATACTCGTCCACGGGAATGTGGAAGTTCTGGAATTCCTCGGCCGTAACGCGGCTGATCGCTTCGCACAGCGGCAGCGGACGCCTCGCCACGCCGGAGTTGGCCACCATCAACACCCTCCCCCATTGGCCGGCCGACAATCGCTCGCGAACCAGGCCGCGGGCGAACAGCAACGAAGCTTCGGCCAGCGACTCCGAGGGAATCCGGCCCACGCCCACCGCAATGGCTTGCTCGGGATCGGCCGGAACACACGGTTCCCGCCCCACCATGTATTTTTTCTTTTCCCCCGGCGGCGCAGCGACTCCGGCCGGCGGCGCCGGGCGATTGCCATCGGCCGCAGCGCCGGGCCGCGCCGGCTCGGCCGTTTGGGCATCGATTTCCACCAACTCGGTGCCGATCGAGGCATAGTCGGCCAGGATCGTGATCGTCCGCGGACGAAGGTGATAGAGATTCATGAAGGCCGCCACGTCGGCCTCGGCTTCCCGGGCGGCGTCGCTATGGCAGAGCACCAGCGGCGCCCCGCGGGCCATGCAAACATAGGGCGCCAGCCAGGAAGTCGCGCCCATGCAAACCGCCTGGTCCGGCGCTCGGGCCAGCACGATCGTGCGGATCGCCGCGGCGCCGAGCCGCGCGATCAGCCGGTCTTGGACCTCGCGACGGGTGACGACCTGCACGCGGTCGTCCGGCTGCCGCGCCCAACGGGGAGCGCGCTGCGGCTCGCTCACCGCCAGCAGCACTTCTTCCACTCCCAACTCTCGCACCGCCGCGAGCAAGGCGGCGCGGTCTTCACTGCGATTGCGGATCAACAGCGGCGCATTGACCGTTGTGGCCAACGTCGCGCCGAGCAAAATTCCCTCCAGATCGTTGGCCGGCGCGACCACCACCCGCCGGGTCTGTCGCCAGAACCGCCGCGCCAGGGCCAGGCTCCCGTACACCGGATCGATGCCCAGCGGCAGGATCTCCGGCGACAGCGTGGACAGCACCGGCCCGAGAGGCGCCGATTCGCTGGCCGCCAGAACGATCGCATGCCGCGGAGCGGCCCGCGTGAGCAGCCAATCGCTGCGGTTGCTGGGCGGATAGGCCACGGCCAATAACAGCGGATCGCCGCCCTCGTGCCGCATCTTGTTGGCCAGCGGAGCGGCCAAGGCGGCCAGCCAGGGCTGCTCTTCCCCCACCACGATCAGGTCCAAACGATGGTGCGCGGCACCGTCGGCCGCCAAAACAGGCTGGGGCTCATCCCCCACGGCCGGCAGTATGCTTAGCGCCATAAGGATGGCCGCGGGCAAGCCTGTGCCGACGAAAGCGGCTGCCACGCGGCAGCGAACCAAAGACGCGATCATGCGAATTGCCTTCCAGGAAACAAGGGATACTATCGCTCATTGTATGGGAACAGTGCGCGGTCGGCAGCAGGCAGTCAGCAGTGGAGACAAGGAAATCGGCCAAATTTGGTTGCCGACCGCGTTCCCCGCCGCCGCGGCGGGGCGTCTTTCGCTACTGCCCACCGCCCACTTCCGTTATATTGCTCCCGGAATCTCGCCATAGCCGATGATGAACAACCCTCGATCCCTCCCATCCCGTCGCGTCGTTGCCACCGTGGCCGCTGCCGCGATGGTGTTTCCATCGCTGCTGACATGGCTCTATTTCGTCGCCCTCCAAGGGCACCCGGCCGCCGTGCAACAGGTGGTGTACACGACCGGGAAGATCCTCCAGTTTGGTCTCCCCTTGCTCTGGGTGTTGGCCGTCGGGCGGCGAATTCCGCGGGCCGGTGCGCCCCCGACGTGGCGTTTGCCCTATTCGATCGGGGTGGGAGCTGTTTTCGGTCTGTTGGTCGCCGCGGCGATCTTGGCCGGATATCTGGGGTGGCTACGTTCCGCCGGGTGGTTTGCGTCCGCGGAAACCGCGATCGGCCAAAAGGCACTGGCATTTGGCCTGCGCACGCCGGCCCAATTCGCCGCCGCGGGGATCTTCTATGCACTCGTCCACTCGCTGCTGGAAGAATATTACTGGCGGTGGTTCGTGTTCGGCCAACTCCGGCGATTGCTCCCTCTCGGCCAATCAACCGCGCTGGCCAGCCTGGCCTTCGCGGCCCATCATTGGATTGTGCTGGGAAGTTATTTCGGCCGATTCTCGCCGGTAACCTGGTTAATGACCTTCGCCGTGGCGGTGGGCGGGGCCGTGTGGTGCGGCATCTATCATCGCAGCCATTCGCTGCTGGGACCCTGGCTCAGCCACGCCTTGGTCGATGCGGCCATCTTTGCCGTGGGCTTTGCCATCATTCGCCACGCGGCGGGTGGTTAGCCGGCGACAGCTCAGTCGGAAGACAGCGCTCCAGGCGTCTTCCGTCGCCTCACGCGATCTCGGGCACCACGTAAGGCTTGCGATACGGGGGACGAAGCAGCGCGGTTGCGGCATCGTTATCGACGAACCGCTCGGCCGCCGGGTCCACGGTCAGCCACATTCCCAATGTGACCTGCGGCCGGGAAAGATCCACGCCATTCCGCTGGAGATGGTCTTTCATGCTATCAAAACGGGCAGCGGCCAGCCGATTGCCCTGGATCTGTTGGCGGATGTCGTCGCCCGTTCGCGTCCGGCCGAGGCGATGGGAAATCAGGCCCAGGTGGCAAAGGGCGCTGGAAAGATGGCCTTCCAGGATGTCGGCGGAGAGGTCCTCGCTCTTCCGCGAGTGCATCGCCTGGAGCCAACTGCGAAAGATATAGTGGTCCCCTTTGGTCCAGCCCAGGCCGAACCGGTCTTTCTTCTCGAATCGCCGCATGACCTTGCCGGCCGAATCGCTGGCAACCACCGCCTGACCGCCCCCCTCGACAATCAGCCGGCCCCCTTCGCAGACCACGGTCACGCCGATGCCGCGGGGCCCGACGAAGCCCGGCGGCAGATCCATGCTGTGCGACCAGACGTCCTTGGACGTCCGGTATTGCGAGGACTTCGGCAAGCCGCGGACTTCGAAGACCAGCGGCGGGCCGTCGTAGTCGTGATACACGAGTTGCGTGTTGGGCGTCTCGGCATCGTCGTCGTAGCCCAATCTGCCGCCGATGCTCAGCACCCGCGGCGGCAAGGCCGAATAGCCCAAGAACCAGCGGGCGATGTCCATTTCATGGATCCCCTGATTGCCCAGGTCGCCGTTGCCGTAGTCGTAAATCCAGTGCCAATCATAGTGCAGGTTCTGCCGCGCCAGCGGTTTCAGCGGCGCGGGACCGGTCCAGAGATCGTAGTCCAGCCCGGGCGGAATCTTCCCTTTGCCGACTTTGCCGATCGACATCCGCGGATTGTAGCACGTTCCCTGGGCATAGCAAATCTTGCCCAGGTTGCCGCCGCGGACCCAGCGGACCGCGTCGATCACGTCGGGGTTCGCGCGGGCCTGCGTCCCACTCTGCACCATGCGGCCGTACATGCGTGCGGCGCGCACGAACTGCCGGCCTTCCCAGATGTTGTGCGAGACAGGCTTCTCGACGTACACGTCCTTGCCGGCCTGGCAAGCCCAGATGCCGAGCAACGAATGCCAATGGTTGGGCGTGGCGATGGTCACCGCGTCGACGTCCTTGCGGTCGAGCAATTTGCGGACATCGGCAAACGCGGGCACGTGTAGGCCGTGCTTCTCGATCGCCTCGACGTTCTGCCCGAGAATCGCCGGGTCCACGTCACACAAGCCGGCCAGCCGCATCCCTTCGGTGTGGGCGATCGAGGCCAGGTGCGACTGGCCGCGCCCGTGCAAACCAATGACGGCCACGCGGACGGCGTCGTTGGCGCCGATCGCTTGGCCGATGGCTTTGCCGCCGAATCCCGCGCAGCCGGCGACGCCCGCGGCGAGACCGCCCTGGAGTAATTGACGTCGGGTGAGTCGTGACATCGTAGTCTCCCCTGAAGTACGTGGTGTCAAGGCGGCCCGCTCCGGTCGCAGAGCGTCCCGCTTGTTGTGGCAGCGCCGCCACTGATTATAATGGCTGGCGCTGCCGCTGACACGAGGGCCGGTCGCCACGGAGCGGCAATTGGGGGTGTTACGTTGACAAGCAGGTTGGAGCACGGTCGCAAACGCAGGTGATGCTATGAACCCATCGTACACGCGGAGACGCTTTTTGAAGGTCACGGCCGGCACGACGGCCGCTTTCTGCATGGGCTCGCGGTTTGGCGCGGCCGGCGAGGCGGCAGACGCATCGCCGCCGATTCGCCAGATCACGCACGGACCGAAGTTCCATTGGTTCGGCTACTACGACAAACGACAATTCGACCCCACCAGCCGCTACGTGCTGGGAATGGAGGTCGATTTCGAACATCGTTCGCCCCGGCCCGACGATGTGATCAAGGTGGGCATGGTCGATCTCGCGGACGGCGATCGCTGGATCGAGCTGGGCGAAAGCCGCGCGTGGTGCTGGCAGCAGGGGTGCATGCTCCAGTGGCGGCCGGGCTCGTCGAGCGAGGTCCTCTGGAACGATCGTCAGGATAACCGTTACGTGTGCCATATCCTGGATGTGAAGAGCGGCCGCCGGCGGACCGTCCCGCACCCGGTCTATGCGGTCAGTCCGAACGGTCGCTGGGCGGTGGCCCCGGACTTCCGCCGTCTGGGCGACACCCGCCCGGGCTATGGCTATTGCGGGATTCCCGATCCCAATCGCGACGCCCCGGCGCCCAAGGACGCGGGCGTGTGGCGGATCGACCTGGAGACCGGCCGGCAGGACCTGCTTGTCAGCCTGGCCGATATGCCGAAGCTGCCCTGCCCCCACGGCGACATCACCCGTGCCAAGCATTGGTTCAACCACCTGCTGATCAGTCCGGACGGCGCGCGCGTCGAGTTCCTCAATCGTTGGAAGGCGCCGGAAGCCAAGGGGCATACGACGCGGATGCTCACGGTCGCCGCGGACGGCTCCGACTTGCGCATCGTCGACGACAACGGGGTGACGTCGCATTTCATCTGGCGCGACCCGCAGCACATTTTGGCCTGGTCGCTGTACGAGAAGCCCGGCGGGTTCTTCGTGTTCGAAGACCGGACCGGCGGCCGGGTCGAGCGCGTGTTCACCGCGGCCGACGGCCACTGCACCTATCTGCCGGGCAACCAGTGGATTCTCTGCGACACCTATCCCGACGCCCGGCGCAAGCAGAACGTGTACGTGTACCACGTGGCGACGCGGCGGCAGATCTTCCTGGGGCATTTTCTATCGCCCAAGGAGTACAACGGCGAGTGGCGCTGCGATACCCATCCGCGGTTCAACCCCCAGGGCTCGTACGTGACGATCGACTCGCCGCACACCGGACAGGGCCGGCAGTTGCACTTGATCGACATCCGGCCCGTGGTCGCTTCGCAGCGCTCATGAGCGAGATGCCATCTCCATCCGGCTCGCCCCGGTTGCATCGCGGCCTCGGCCTGCCCCAGGCCACGGCCCTGAACATGTTGAACATGATCGGCCCCGGGCCGTTCCTCACCATTCCGCTGATTCTGGCGGCGATGGGCGGACCGCAGGCGATGCTGGGCTGGATCCTCGGCGCGGGGCTGGCCATCTGCGACGGCATGGTCTGGGCCGAGTTGGCCTCCGCCGTCCCGTCTTCCGGCGGGACCTTCGAATACCTGAAGGCGGCCTACCTCGGCACTCCGCTGGCGCGGCTGCTCCCCTTCTTGTTCATCTGGCAGTTCATCCTCTCCGGACCTTTGGAGATCGCCTCGGGAACGATCGGCTTTTCCCAATACCTGACCTACCTGGTGCCGCTGTCGGCCTGGCAGCAGAAAGGGCTGGCAGCCGCCCTGACGGCCCTGGCAATTGCGCTGCTGTACCGCAAAATCGAGGTCGTGGGACGCATGATCGTGGCCCTCTGGGCCGGAGTGCTGTTGACCGTCGCCGTGGTGGTGGTCTGCGGGCTGCCGCATCTGGGATCGGGGATCGCCTTTGACTTTCCGCCACAGGCCTTCAGCTTTTCGCGGGGCTTTCTGCTGGGATTGGGCTCGGCCATGTTGATCGCCATGTACGATTTTCTCGGCTACTACGGCGTGTGCTACATCGGCGACGAAGTGCGCGCGCCCTCGCGCACGATCCCCCGTTCGATCCTCATCGCCGTCGTCACCGTGGCGATCATCTACCTGACGATGAACGTCTGCATCATCAGCGTCGTGCCCTGGCGGGAGGCCATGCGATCGAAATTCGTCGTCTCGCTGTACATGGAGCGGCTCTGCGGCCCACTGGGCGGGGCGATCATCACCGTGATGATCTGCTGGACCGCCTTCGCCGGCGTGTTCGTGCTGCTGCTGAGCTATTCACGAATTCCCTATGCGGCAGCGCGGGACGGCTTCTTCTTCTCGGCTTTCGCCCGCTTGCACCCCCGCGGCGATTTTCCGCACGTCTCGCTGCTGGTGCTCGGCGCCGTCGCCATGGGAGCGGGGTTCTTCGACCTCGATGCGGTGATCAGCGCCCTGCTGAGCACCCGCATTCTCGTCCAGTTCATCGCACAAATCGGCGCGCTGGGGTTGCTGCGCAGAAAAGCGCCGCAAGCCTTCACCTTCCGCATGGCGTGGTATCCGCTGCCCAGCCTCATCGCCTTGGCCGGCTGGATCTACATCTTCGCGACCTCGGGCAGCACCTACATCCTCGGCGGCCTGGCCTCCCTGGCCGCCGGCATCGTGGCCTACGTCGCCTGGTCGCGTTTCCGCTCCGCCGCCAGCCGGCCGTAGTAACCCTCTGCGGGTTGCTTGGCTCGTGGGCGGCAAATCCCACGACTTTTGGCGGCCGGCGACCACGAAGTTATTGGCCGTGCGGTGAAAACAGCATCTTACGCGGCTTGTTGACCCTGGGCGGTCCCGCGGGATATGCTGGTCGTTGATCCGCATAACCCGGGGGAAGAATCCATGATGTCCGAGCATTGGCTAGCGCGGCGACTTGCCGTTCCCATCCTTTTGGGCTTGTTGTCGGGGTCGCTCGCGGCTGCCGCGCCGCCGCCGGCCACGCCCGCCGACCCGAGCATCATCCAGTCGGCTGAGCAATTGAAGCAGCGGATGCGGGCCGAACTGCGGGCGACGCGGCCGGACTACGTGGTCTTCGTTCCGCAAGTGACCAACGACCAGGTCAGCGATACGGGGAACGAGCACTTCCTGGTCTTTGACGGGCCGGACGGTTCGCTCATGGCTCTTTGGACCCAAAGCACCTACGAGGGGCGACCCGACCAGCACATCGTCTTTTCACGCAGCCGCGACGAGGGATCGACTTGGACGTTGCCGCGGATCATTGCCGGGCCGGCCAAGGCCGGCCAGGGCCTCATGGCCAGTTGGGCCTTTCCGCTGGTCAGCCGCTCGGGCCGGATCTACGTACTCTACAGCCAGAACGTCGGCAAATTCGACACCTTCCCGCATACCACCGGCCGCATGGACGGCATCTACAGCGACGACAGCGGCCGCACCTGGTCCAAGCCGCAAACCATCCCCATGCCCCGCAGCAGCCGCGATAATCCCGACCCCAGTTATCCGGGCAACTGGATCTGCTGGCAGAAGCCGCAGCGGTTGACCAAGGATGGGCGGTACTTGGCGGGCATCACCCGCTGGACGAGTCTGGCGGTGAAGAAGAACCCCACCAGTTCCTGGATTTCCCACGACTCGGTGGTCGAGTTCATGCGCTTCGACAACGTCGACGACAACCCGGAAGTCGCGCGGCTGAAAATCACCTGGTCGGCCTTCGATCGGGACGCGCTGACGGTCCCCTTTCCCGGCTACCCGCAGGTGAGCGTCTGCCAGGAGCCCTCGTTGGTCAAGCTTCCCGATGGGCGGTTGTTTTGCGTGATGCGCACGTCGGCCGGCAGCCCGTTCTGGAGCGTCAGTGGCGACGATGGGCAGACCTGGAGCCGGCCCGCCCGCTTGCTGCGCCGCGACGGCGGCGAACCGCTGTTGCACCCGCTCTCGCCCTGCCCGATCTTCGACATGGGCGGCAGCGGGGCGGCCAGCGGCCGCTATGTGTTGTTCATCCACAACCACGACGGGCATTCCATGGGCTTCGGCCCCACCGACAGCGATTTTCATCGCCGGCCGGTATTCCTGGTTGCCGGCCATTACCAAGCCGGCGCCGCGCAACCGGTGTGGTTCGACGAACCGCGCTATTCCATGGACCATCACGGCGTCGCCCTGGGGCCGCCCGGCACGCGCGGCCGCCTCGATCTGGCGCTCTACTCCAGTTTCACGCTGCGTCACGGCACGGCGGTGCTGTGGTATCCCGACCGCAAGTTTTTCCTGCTGGGCCGCCGCATCGACGGCCAATGGTTTCAACCGCAGCCGTCGCCGGCAAGTTGGCAGGAGACCCGCCCGCAGCGCGACGCCCGCATGCAATGGTGGCGCGAATCGCGCTTCGGCATGTTCATCCACTGGGGGCTGTATGCGTTGCCGGCCGGGCAGTGGCAAGGCCGGCAGATGCCGGAGATCGGCGAATGGATCATGAACAAGTACCACATCCCGGCGGCCCAATACGAGCGGCTGGCCCAGCGGTTCCATCCCGCAAAGTTCGACGCCGACGCCTGGGCCACGGTGGCCGAGCAGGCCGGCATGCGCTACATGATTATCACCGCCAAGCATCACGATGGCTTTGCGATGTTCCATTCGGCCAGCGATCGCTACAACATCGTCGATGCCACGCCTTGGAAGCGGGACCCGGTTCGCGAACTCGCCGACGCCTGCCGCAAGCACGGCCTGAAGTTCGGGGTGTATTATTCTCAGGCATTGGACTGGCACGAGCCCGACGCGGGAGGCACCGAGCCGTGGCTGCATCTGAACGCCGGCTGCATGACCTGGGGCAACACCTGGGACTTCCCCCGCGATACCCCGAAGCAGTTCGACCGCTATTTCCAGAAGAAGGTCAAGCCGCAGTTGCGCGAGCTGCTGACCGGTTACGGCCGCCTCGGCGTGATCTGGTTCGACACGCCCTTCACCATCAGCCGGGACCAATCCGAGGAGCTTTACAACCTCGTCCGCAGTCTGCAGCCGGGCTGCATCATGAACAGCCGTCTCGGCAACGGGCTGGGCGACTACCAGAGCGCCGGCGACAACAAGATCCCCGGCCGCGGCGTGCTCCGCGACTGGGAGACGCCCGCCACGATCAACCGCACCTGGGGCTACAAGTCGCTGGACAACCAGTGGAAGCCGGCGGAAACCTTGCTGCACAACCTGATCGATATCGCCAGCAAGGGAGGCAACTACCTCCTCAACGTCGGTCCCACCGCCGACGGCGAGATTCCCGGGCCGAGCGTCGAGCGCCTGCTGACCGTGGGCCGTTGGCTCCAGCGCAACGGGGAAGCCGTCTACGGCACCACCGGCAGCCCGTTCCAGAAACCGCTGGCCTGGGGCCGCTGCACGCAAAAGCCGGGCCGCGTCTACCTGCACGTCTTCGATTGGCCCAAGGACGGCCGCTTGGCAGTGCCGCTGAAGAACCGGCCCACGAAGGCCTATTTGTTGGCGCGGCCGGACGAACCGCTCGCAACGATCGCCACCCCGGAGGGCGTGCGGATCGACGTCCCGCCGCTGCCACCCGACGCGGCCGCCAGCGTGCTCGTGCTCCAGATCGACGGTCCGCCTCGGACCACGGACGATGGCACTTGATGATTGCCGTATCGAGCGACGTGCGGCTATAGCGTTCAGTCCTTGCGGAAAATGCGGCACATGAACCGGAATCTCCACACCCGGCCCACGATCGACCCGGCCCCGGCCGCCCCCGCGACGCGCAGCCGCCACAAGATGGTGGTCTTGTGCGTCGCCCTGGCGATGATTACCTATCTCGACCGGGCCTGCATTTCCACCCTCGCCAAGGAGATCCGCGCGAGCCTGTCCCTCTCGGAGGGGCAGATGGGCGTGGTCTTCAGCGCCTTTGCCTTGGCCTACGCGGGCTTCGAAATCCCGACGGCCTGGTGGGCCGACCAGGCGGGCACGCGGAACGTGCTCGCGCGGATCGTGGTCTGGTGGTCGTGCTTCACGATCGCCACGGCCGCCGCCTTCAATCAGTTCTCGTTGATCGTGATTCGTTTTCTGTTCGGGGCCGGCGAGGCGGGGGCCTGGCCCTCGGTGGCCCGCAGTTTCTCCCGCTGGATACCGCGCAGCGAGCGAGGAAAGGTGCAGGGGATCTTCTTCGCCGGGGCCCATTTGGCCGGCGGCCTTACGCCGTTCATCGTGATCTTCCTGCTCCAATACGTGCATTGGCGGACGATTTTCCTGCTTTTCGGGCCCTTGGGTTTCGCCTGGGCGACCGCCTGGTGGTACTGGTTCCGCGACGACCCGGCCGAACATCCGGCGGTCAACGCCGCGGAACTGGCCTGGATTACCGCCGGTCGGGAGCCGGGCGGCTCGCATCGCGGCGGTGCGGCGTACTGGCGGCGGCTGGCGACGCATCGCAATATCTGGGCCCTCTGCCTGATGTACTTTGCCAACAGCTATGCCTTCTATTTCTGCATCACCTGGCTGCCGACGTATCTGGCGGTAAGGCACGGCGTCACGGCCGCATCGTTGGGGCTCCTGGCCGGGTTGCCGCTGTTGTTGAGCGTGCTGGGCGACCTCCTCGGCGGCGTGACCACCGACTGGGCCGTCGCCGCCTTCGGGCCGCGAATCGGCCGCTGCGCGGTGGGCGGCTCGGCCTACCTGCTGGCCGCATTGGCGATGTTCCTGGCCGCCGCTGCGCCCGGGGGCGTGGGAGCGGCCCTGGGGATCGCCGTGGCCGTGACCGCCAGTATGTTCACGCTCGGCGCCGCTTGGGGCACCTGCCTCGACATCGGCGGCGACCATGCCGGCGTGGTCAGCGCGGCCATGAACACCTCGGGCCAGGTGGGGAGCGTGTTCTGTCCGATCATCGTCATCTGGCTCAAGAACCGCACGCACGATTGGAACGCGCCGCTGCTGTTGATCGGCGGGCTGTTTCTGGTGGGGGCGGTGGGCTGGGCCCTCGTCGATCCACGGCAAAAAGTGTTCGACGAACCGCAAGCGGAGGCGGCGTGAACTCCGGGCAACGCTTTCGAGTGGCGACATGGGTCGCCGCAACGCAAGCAACCAATAAGCACAAGATTGGGAGATAATCGTGGCAAAGACCAAAGAAAAACTGCATGGCGGCCAGCCGGCCTTAGGCGGCTGGATGATGATCGGCCATCCGACCGTCGCGGAAGTGATGGCCGGCGAGGGCTTCGATTGGCTCTCCGTCGACATGGAGCACACCTCGACCGACGTCCGCGCCTTCCAGGAGATCGCGATGGCGGTCCAAGGGCGGGGCGTCGATCTTCTGGTCCGGCTGCACTCCTGCGATGCGGTGCTGGCCAAGCTGGTGCTCGACGCCGGCGCGGCCGGGATCATCGTCCCCAACGTCAACACGCCGGAAGAAGCGGCGCGGGCCGTGGGCATGGCCAAGTTCCCGCCCGACGGCTTCCGCGGCGCGTCGTTCTGCCGGGCCAGCGACCATGGGCGGAACTTTTCCGCCTATTTCGCCCGGCACAATCAGGAGGTGCTGGTGGTCGTGATGCTCGAACACGTCGACGCCGTCCGCCGCGCCGACGAGATCCTCGCCGTGCCGGGGATCGACGCCGCGCTGATCGGCCCCTACGACCTCTCGGCCTCGATGGGGCTGGCCGGCCAGGTGCAGCATCCGCTGATGCTGGCCGCGCAGCAGACGATCCTCGACGCCTGCCGGCGCCACGGCGTGGCGGCGGGGATCCACGTCGTATCGACGGAGGCGGGCGCGCTGGGGCGCTCGATCGAAGCCGGATACCGATTCATCGCCTGTGGGCTGGACACGTTGTTTATCATGCAAGGTTGCCGGCAAATGCTGGCTGCCGGCCGCGCCGCCGGGGAAGGAAAGAACGGTTGACCATGAATCAGTTTGCATCGCAGTGCGGGCGTTGCGTCGCGGCGGCCCTGTTGTGTGCGGCCGGCCTGGGCCTGGGAGCCGGCAGCGCTGGCGGCCAGACCAGGGTCTATCGCCACTTGAAGCTCTACCAGCCCACCGTCACGACCAACGCCATCTACTTCTACCATCCCGCGACCAGGCCGGCCCTGCAGTACAACCACGACGTCGATATCGTGAAGTTCAAAGGGCGGTTCTTCGCCGCCTGGAACGCCAACGCCAAGCCGGCCGAAGGCGTGCCCGGGCAGTACAATTTCCTCAGCACCAGCGACGACTTTCGCCGCTGGAGCACGCCCGTGCGGCCTTTCTACAAGGAAGGGGGCTGCGAAAACCCCGTCGAAACCGACAACCAGTGGCAGCCGATCTTCGTCAACGACCGCGATGAAACGCTGTATTGCGCCTGGTGCGACTACAACGCCCGGCGGACCTTCGTGGCCAGCTCCCGCGACGGCCTTGTGTGGCGGAACAACGAGGTGCCCACCGCCCCGCCGCCGTTGGCGGGCAAGGTCGTGGGGTTTCCCACCAACCACGGGCTGCTCACGCGTAAGGGCGTGTTGATGCTGCCCTGCAGCCTGCCCTTCACGCCCAAATTCCTCGTGGGCAACACGCGTTACGCGGCCGTCTTGCGGAGCGAGGACCACGGCCGGACGTGGCGCTGGAGCCGGCCCATCGAGGCCGCAACGTGGTCGGAGCTGGGCGAAAAACCCCGCGAGTTCGGCGGCGAAATGGTCGCCATCTGGGAGCCGATGCTCTTCGAGCAGGCCGACGGCCGCATCGGCCTGCTGATCCGCAATTCGACGGCCCAGGAAAAGCCCGAGATTCCCGAAAAGCCCCACCGCATGCTGCTCTATGCCAGCAGCAGCGACGAAGGCCGCACCTGGACCAAGGCCCGCAGCGTCGAAGTCGACACCATCTGCTCGCGGAACTATGCGGTGGCGGGCGTCGGCGGGCCCGACGGCCTGCTGATGGTGATGAACGACAACCACGTGCAGATCCCGCAGCGGATCAGTCGCGACCGCTATTTCCTCTCCCTGTTCTGCGCGCCCGTGTGCAATCCCGACCTGTTGCTGCCCGGCCCGCTGGTGCAGCCGGAAGGGGGCACGGCGTTCTATCCCAACGGCTTTGTCGACCACGGCAAGCTGTACGTCGCCTACACCTATCCCCGCGGCATCCACTCCGCGGTGGTCGAGCCACTTCCCGACTTTGCCGAACCCTTCCTGCTGCCCCGCGCGGGCCGGCCGGGGCTGCAAATCGACGGACGCACGGCCACACTGGGACTGCGGCAAGCGAGCCTGGGGCTGGTGCTCAATGAAACTCTGACCAATGCCGACGAGCTGCGGCTGGAGTTCGCCGTCAACGTCGTACGCTACCCGGGCGACGACTTTCCGCTGCTCACGCTGGGCGGCAAGACCCACTCGGGGGCAACCCTGCGGGCGGTCTACAGCGAGACGGCGAAGTCCGACGTGCTCCTCCTCCGCTACGGCGCGAAGACCGCGGCGCTTGCGCCGTTGGCCATGGGCACCTGGAACAAGATCGCCCTGGTCATCCGCGGCAAGGATTTCTCCGTGGCGGTCAACGGCGCCGCGGCCGCTACCTTCACGCATCCCCTGCTCCGCAAGATCTGCTTCGGCGGACTCTACGAGCGTCCGCAGTGGCCGCTGGGCATGGCGCGACCGAACGATATCCGGCTGGACCTGGATTCGATCGTCGTGCGATAGCGTCAGCGGCCGCTGGGCCGCAAGATCTCCGTCAGCACGCGACCTTCGGCCTGCGGGATTTGCAGGCCGAGGAGCTGCGCGATGGTGGGGGCCACGTCGAGGTTCGCGACTCGCGGCAGCGCGACGCCGGGCTTGATGCGGTTGCCTTGGGCGATGAAGATGCCGTCCAGCTCCGGATCGCTGGCCGGATAGCCATGGGTGCCGAGATAGCCCAGCGAAACGGCCACCGCGGCGTCGCCCGCCGCTTCACCCTTGAAGGCGTAACCGTCTTTGGCAAACAGGATCAGGTCGCCCATGCCCTGGTTCTCTTCGGGCGTGGGCATGCCAAGCGTCGGTCCTTCGTGGCCGTCGAGCACGCGGGCAATGCCTTCGGCGGCGGCGAAACGTTGCTTGAGCGCGGGCAGCAACTCGGCTTTGCGCGCCGCGTTGTTGACGTAGATGAACGCCAGGCCGCCCTCGGCCACGGCCACGGCGTCGCAGTGGGTGATCTTCGCGCCCGCGGCGGCAAGAAGTCCGGCCTGCTTGAGCAGCACGTTGGGATATACGACCTTGGCCACCTTCTTGAAACCGTGATCGCTGCTCACGAACACCGTGGTCCGCGGGCCGGCGCCGCTGCGCTCGACGACGCTCAACAGGTCGCCCACCAGGCGGTCGGCGTAGGCCAGCGCGGTGTAGGCGGCCGCGGAGCCGGGACCGTATTGATGCTGCGTGGAGTCGGGATTGAGCAGATGGAACAACAGCAGGTTGGGACGATGTTTCGCGAAGATGTAGCAGGCGGCCTGGGTCCAAGTGGCATCTTCCCAGGTCATGCTCTTCCGGTCGCGCCCGTGGAACCAGCCGAACTGTTCCGGACGCAGCAGTCCGGCGGCGATCATCTCTTTTTCCACTTTGCCTTCCGCGCCGGGGATTTCGGCGAAGCTCCAGTGGATAGTCCCCGGGCGGGTCACCGCGACCCAATTCACCTCGGCCGTGGTAAGGCCGGCCCGATAGGCCAGGTCGTAGACCGTGGGGGCGAAGACCAGGCGCTCCTTGTCGACCCAGGGCTCGATCCGGGGCGGCTGGTCGACGCCACCGCGCAGCAACAGGCCGTTAAACAGCACGCCGTGTCGCCGCGGAGTGACGCCGGTGACCAGCGTAGTGTGGTTGATCCAGGTGATCGACGGGTTGGAGACCGTCATCGCATCGGCCGCCGCGCCCTCGCGGGCCATGCGGCGAAGATTGGGCAGCGGCAGCGATTCGTCGCGCCAGAAGCGGGCCGGAAAGCCGTCGAGGGTGATGAGAATCACGTGCTGGTCCGCCGCGGCGGACTTCGACGCCGGCAGCGGCTCGGCAGCCGCCACCGCGGAAGCGGCGCACGTCAACGCAACAATGGATAACAGACCGGGAATCTTCTTCATTGCTCGTCTCGTCGATCGAAAGGCCAAGCGCGGGGAATAAAGGAAACCGCCTATTTTAGTCTCCGGCCCGAAGACACGGCAAGTCGATCGCCGTCGTCAAGCGGGCGTCGTAGTCAACCATTCACGTGGCAACCGCACTCGACCGATCGGGGGGATAATCGCCGGGAGCGAGACGATTCATGCGGTGGAAGAACGACAGATCGGTAGCCGGTTTCCAAAGCTGTTCCGCGAATACACCCCTCGGTCCCAACGCGCAGCCCCCATTCAATCTGGTCGTATCGGTCGCCATGCAATATAATAGCGGCTTGTCGGTGCACGCCGCAGGCGACCGTCATTACGACTGCGATCAGTCGCAAGACTTGGAACCTCTCCCAAAACGCAATCGGATCCGCATTCTTGCCTGATCAATGCCGGTTTTGGGACAGGTTCTTACACGGAATCCCCAGGCGGACGGCGGAACTGAACCCAAACCAAGAACCAAGGAGACGCGTGATGGCAAACAAGGAACAAAAGAACCGATCGGGCACCAACAAGCCCAAGCTCTCGGTGAAGGAAAAGAAAGAGCGCAAGGAGAGAAAGGCTGCTGCAAAGCAACGCGACCGTTAGCGACTGCGAGCGTGCCGCCCCGGCGCGGCCTTGCCGCCTCGTCCAGGCAGTCACGCCGATCGAAAACGGTTGAACAGGTCGAACGCCGCCCCACCCGGCGCGAGAACCGGGTGGGGCTCCTGCAATCCGTCGTTTCGAGCGGCATCGAACCTCGCTCAGGCACGCGATCCTACCAGGGCGTAGCCCGCTTCCTTCCAAGCGTTGACGCCGCCCATGAGGATCCTCGCGTTGATAAAACCTTCGCGGAAATACTTCTGTGCCTCGCGCGTAGCGCCCTCGTCATCAGGGCAGGCGCAATAGAAGATGATGTTCTCGTCTTTCCGCAAGGAGTCCACTCGTTTGCGGAACTCGCTGAGCGAGACGGCTCCCTCCAGGTCGTTTTGCCGGAACTCCTCCTCTTTGTCGTAGGCGCATACGAGAAGAACGCTCGGATCTTTTTGCAGCATATCATGCGCTTGCTGCAAACTGATTGGTCTTGGATGCTTCTTGGACATCAGCAGTCTCCTATGACTTTGCCTGAACCAACTCCGTCCACTTGTGCGACGGGTGCTTGACCGGAAAGCCCAGGACATCCCGATAGAAGGCCGCGGATTTCTCCATGTCACTGACGAAGACGATGATATAACCGAGCGTATTCATGGGTTTGTCCCCGGATCAGGCGGCGGCGTTGGGCGGCAACATCGACTGCAACATCTGCCCAACAGGGCGTCGAACGAGAGGCATCCCGCGCCGACGATCAGCAGAAAGATGCCGCCCAGTAGCATGGCGAAATCGGTGCGGGCTTCGTGCATCATGCTCCAGAATCCGTAGGAATTGGCTTTAGGCAGGCTGAACAACCAGAATCCGCGTCCCAGGAGGATGGGAATCTTCGTCGAGACGATGGCCACCGAGATGTTCACGATCATGGGAATCGCCGCCAGCCGTGTCAGCAGCCCCAGGATGAGGAGTCCGCCGCAGACGATCTCGAACACGCCCACCAGCGGCGCCATGACCTCGGGGTGCGGGATGCCGATCTTGACGAACCGCCCCACGCCGAGGGCGTCGGGGAATAGGAATTTCTGGATGCCCTCCGACAGGAACGTGCCGCCCACGATCAGCCGTATCAGCACCGTGGAACAAGGGGCCTGAGTAGTAAGGACTCGGCAAGACATGGGGGCGCCTCCCTGGTTGAGCCGCAATCGTTGGTTCTTAACTCCGCTCTATTATGGCGTCCAGGTCAAGGATCGGCCGCTGCGCGACGCGATCCTCGCCCATGTCGCAGCGCAACCCGCCTCCTCGCTGCTCCGGTAAAGCCGTGAACGGTTGCTCCGGTGGACCGGACCGTGGCAATCTGCTGCATCGTTGGCAACTCTGCCGGGCAACCGTTGCATGCCGTGAACTTCCGGCTATTTGTCCAGTACCGATTGTCCAGAGGACGTGCCCTGTAGGAATGCAGCCGATCGTTTGTCATAAGTTCGTAATTATCAAGATATTCGCTGACTCGGCGAAAAACTTACGGTTTTTCGTGGCGCGTTAATTCTTGACTGGTCCGCGGCCGTTCATTGACGAGGACGAGTCGCCCCCTAGTATTTTCTCGCGTACTTTCCCCCCTGCCCCGGATGTTCAATCCGGCTGGGGTAGCATGTGGTTCGTCTTTCATGAAGGAGAGGAACAATGAGCCAGCGAGTCGTGGGGTGTCTGCTGGCCGCCCTGGGCATGCTCGTCCTGCCCAGCGCGGTTCTGGCGCAGTGTCAATCGTGTGGCGGCGCCTCGGCGTGCGCGTCGTCCGGGTGTGCATCGGGAGGGTGCGAGACGGCTTCCTGCGCGGCGCCGGCTTGCGCTCCGACGTACACCACGCAAACTGTGTATGTCCCGCAGATGGTCAAGGAGAAGCGGACAGTGAGCGAAATGGTGTGCGTTCCGCAGCAACAGACGCGCACGGTGACCACCTACGTGTCGGTGCCGATCACCCAGACCGTGCAGCGCTGCTACACCACGATGGTGCAAGAGGCGCGCACTCGCACGGAATGCTACCAGGTGGCCGTGCCCACCCAGCGAGTCGTGGAGCAAACCTACCAGGTGCAAGTGCCGACCTATCGCGACGTGCAGCGGCAGTACACGGTGTGCGTGCCGGTCTCGACCACCAAAACCGAGCAATATACGGTGATGGTGCCGCATTGTGAGACGCGACAGGGCACCCAGACGGTAATGCAGTGCGTGGCGGTGCAGGAGTCCCACGCCGTGTGTGTCGATCGCGGCCACTGGGAAGATCGTGAAGTGCCTTGCAGCAGTTGTGGCGGTTGCGACACTGGCTGTGCCAGCGGCGGATGCGCCAGCGGTGGATGCTCCACTTGTAGCAGTTGCTCCAGCGGTGGCTGTGGTGGCTGCGCTTCGACCGCGTCATGTTGCGCATCGACTCACGTCCGCACGTGGGTCCCCAACATAGTCCAAGAGCAGGTGCCCTGCACGGTGATGAAACAACAGTGCGTCCAGCAGCCCTACACCTACCAGGTGCAGGTCTGCACGCCCGAAACCCGCACGCGGACCTTCCAGGTTTGCAGCTACAATCAGGAAGTGCGGACCGCGACCGAGAAGGTGTGCGAGTATCACTGCGAAAATCGTGTGAACAAGTACACGGTTACCGAGTGCAGCTACGAACAGAAGACCCGCGAGGTTCCTTACACGGTGTGCGTCCCCAAGACCGAGACCCGCAACGAGCAGGTCACGACCTACGAGTGCCGCGCGGTTCCCAAGACCGAGACCTACACCGTCATGGTCCAGCAGTGCGTGCAGAAGGAAATCGAAGTCGAGGTTTGCCACATGGTTGCGCAGACCGTCCAGGTTCCCTGTCAGTCGAGTTGCTGCCCTGCCCCGTCGTGCGGCTGTGAAAGCGCTTGTGGCGAGTGCTGCGGTGGCTGCCACCACCGTTGCCATCGCCGCTGTGGCTGTTGATCGATTGCCCGTAATGTTGTTTTCGGCGCCGGCCGTCCCTCAGGGGATCGCCTCGGCGCCACGAAAGACGAAGGGAAGGCCTTACACAAGTTCGGCCTTCCTTTTTTTGTTTCCCGTGGCGACGGGAATTGGCGCAGATGGCGCGGCCAAATGATCCGCGCCCATGACCGACGATCGGTCTCATTGTCCGCCACGGCAGTCTACCGATTGGGGATGTGAAATTGCGTCCTAAGCGATTTCATTCTCTGGACTTGCGAAAATGCGACGAGTTGCCGCATTTGACGCTGGGCATATAATCGCCTCCGTACCAAGGTGATGCAGGCCTATCAATTCGTAGCGCGCCAGTTGAAAGGACCCAAGCAATGCAACGTCGTATCCTCGATTTCGCGGCGGTCGTTCTCGGTTGTCTCTGCATGCCAGCCAATCTCAATGCGCAAACTGCCGACGCCTACAACACCCAAGGGGTGGACTGGCAAAATAAGGGCCAATACGACAAAGCCATCGCCAGCTACGATCAAGCCCTGACGATCAATCCCAAATATGCCGACGCTTACAACAATCGCGGCCTCGCCTGGGCGAAAAAAGGTGATTACGACAAGGCCATTGCCGACTTCGGCCGATCCTTGGCGATCGATTCCAAGGAAGCCGTTGCCTACTACAATCGCGGCGAAGTCTGGGAGGACAAAGGGGACTACCGCAAGGCCATCGCCGACTACACCCAATCCCTGGCGATCAATCCCAAATACGCCCACGCCTGCATCGATCGCGGCGTGGCTTGGGCAAAAATGGGTGAATACGCCAAGGCCATTGCCGACTACAACCAGGCCCTGGCAATCGATCCCAAAGATGCCAAGGCCTACAACAACCTCGCCTGGTTGTACGCAACTTGCCCCGACAAGGCTTACCGCGATGGAAAAAAGGCATTCGACAACGCCAGCAAGGCTTATCTGTTGGACTACGCCGTCCACTGGTATTCGTTTGGCACGCTTGCCGCGGCCTACGCGGAAAACGGCGATTTCGATGCTGCCAAGCAGTGGGAAGGGAAGGCTATCGAATTGGCTCCCGATGCCGAGAGCAAGCAGGAGTGTCGCTCGCACCTGGCACTTTACAACCTCGGTAAGCCGTACCACGAAGACGCCAAGAAGCCGTGAACTGGGGGAACCTGAATCCAAACGCCAAGTCGCTTTGAGTCGTTCGCAGTCGTCGACCGGCGACGTGGATTCCGCCGCACCGCCCCGCGATAGTCGCGCGACGCATGATCGGCGATCGGCTTAGCCGCCGCTGTCATCCGGGAGATTCTGCGGCTTGACAGGGCGCCAGGGCGGGTGTTGCCGACCGCGGGACTCCCGGAAAATGATGCAGTCCCCCACTCTCAGAATCTCAGACCGAAAAACCTCCGGCTTGATGCCGTAGGACGCGTCTCCCGCAGAGATCCCCGTCGGCGTTCTTCATCGCTCTAGAGCCTGGAAGCCCTGACTGTGGGGGGGCATTACCATGCCAGGGGTTCATGGGCAGATGGTCGAGGTCGCCGGCTCAAGCCCGCCACGCTTCATTGGCAGGCTTCTTGCCGGCTTGGAAGCGGCGGAGAAGCCGGCCTGAAGGCGCGGCAAAACATCGAGAAAGGCCGTGCCGTCTGGCGATTCCGTGCCGAACCGGCCGCGCATGACGAAAATCCATAACTTGTTGATGGTTATGGCTTTTCGAAATGAGGCTGTCGGGGCTCGAACCCGAGACCTACGGATTAAAAGTCCGTTGCTCTACCTACTGAGCTACAGCCTCTAACGCACGATAAAATAACGACTTATGGCCGAATCGCCCGGCCCCGGAAAAACCACGGTGGCACCCGCTTCGACTCGCGTGCCACCAGTTCGGGCGGGTGGAACTCGGGGCCCTCGCCGAGTACGGGGACCTTGAATGATATGGTTAAGAGTATCAGAATGCATGACAACAGCAAGCCCTCCACGCCCCCCAAAGACTTCCCGTCTTTCGCCCCGCGCGCGTCGCACGATCGGGGCGGCGGCCACCGAGCGACTGCGGAAGGCCGCTGCGAAACAGCAAAACCGTCGCCGCATCGAACCCAAGGACATCCGATGAACGCCTTCCGCATTCTGCCTCTCACGGCTTCGCTCTTGCTGGCCATTGGGCTCGCTCCGGCCACGCCGGCCGACGGTCCCATGCCCACGGCCAGGAAGCCGCTCTTGGATCTTTCCGCCCCCGGCGTGGAGCAGCGATTGATGCCCAGCTACGGAGCCGATCGCCAGGTGAACGCGGTCCGCAGCCCGGCTCCGGCCGCGCCGGGCGTCGTGGTCACCATCCAGCCCGGCAAGGCCAACTACCCCGGCGTCGAGATCAAGCCCGAGGGGAACACGCCCTGGGACCTCTCGGCCTTCGGCCACGTCGAGGCCCGGCTGGTCAATACCGGCGCCGCGCCGCTGGTCCTTTGTCTACGCGTGGACAACGAGGGCGATTGGCAGAACGAACCGTGGAACGCCGAACAAATCAAGCTCCCGCCGGGAGCGGCCGGCACGGTCGCGGTGATCTTCGGCTATAGCTACGGCCACAAGGCCAGCTACGCGCTCAAGGCGGCCGCGGTGACGAAGATCGTGTTGTTCGCTCTCAAGTCCGACGCCGTGCAGTCGTTTCGCGTCGAATCGCTCGCGGCCGCCGGGCGTGCCGGGGAAAAGCTGCCGCTGGATCCCAACTCGGTGCGGATCAAGCCCCGCGGCGGCGTGCTGTTCGGCGCGGGCGTAAAGATCGACGCGGCGGCCCAGATCGACGCCCTGGGCGGCGTGCAAGCGTCGCTCGTGGCGGCCGCGGGGGGCGGGCCGTCGCTGCGGGCCGTGTTCCCGGCGTCGCCGGGCCAGCAGTCGCTGCTGCTGAAGCCCGCCACGGGGCGATGGGATCTGGGCGACGCGTATGAGGTTCGCGTCCACCTCAAGAACGAAGGGCCGGCGGCGGTCGCTCCGAGCGTCCAACTGCTCAGCAACGGGGGCCCGACCGACCTGGTCGCCGCTGCTCCGCTGCAAAGCGGCGCCGAGCGGCAGATCGTGGTTCCCTTCGCCGCCGCCGTGCCGTTCCGCGGCGTCCAGGTCACGAAGTCGGGGCACTTCGGCCCACGGAAAGGAACGGGAACCAGCTTTACCAGCGATGCGGTCGGCGGCGTCCAGATCACGGCCCAACACGAGGGCCAGGCGACGTTGCTGGTCGAGTCGATCACCGCCGCCGCGCCGGCCGCGGTGGTCCCCGACTGGCTCGGCAAGCGGCCGCCGCTGCCGGGCGATTGGGTCAAGACGCTCGACGACGATTTCGACGGCCCGGCCATCGACGCGACCACGTGGAACGTCTATGGCCCGAATTACTGGGACAAGAAGACGCACTGGAGCAAGGACAACCTGATTCTCGCCGACGGCGTGGCGAAATTCCATTTCGAGAAGAAGCCCGGCCACCACAACGACGATCCGCGGCAGAAACGCACCGATTACGTCTGCGGCTTTCTGGAAACCTACGGCAAATGGGTGCAGCGTTACGGTTACTTCGAGGCGCGGGTGAAGCTGCCCACGGCGCCCGGGCTGTGGCCCACGTTCTGGCTGATGCCCGACCGCGGCGCGGCCGTCGGGCCGCATCAGGATCGCCAGGACACCGGCAACGGCGGAATGGAATTCGACATCATGGAGCATCTCACGCGGTGGGGACCCTACCGCTACAATATCGCCTTGCACTGGGACGGCTACGGCAAGTCGCACAAGGCGCTCGGCTCCGCCTGCAATTACGTGCCGGCCGACAAAGACGGCTTCATCACCTCCGGCCTGCTGTGGACCCCGGGATCGGCGATCTTCTACGGCAACGGCAAGGAACTCTGGCGCTGGGAAGATCCGCGGGTTTGCAACGTGCCCTCGGGCATCATCATCGAGATCACCACCGGCGGTTGGGACAACAACGCCGTCGACGACGCCCGCTTGCCGGCCGATTACCTGATCGATTACGTGCGCGTCTGGCAGCGCCGGGACCTGGCCTCGGAGGTTGACGGAAAACAGCCCGCGGCGAAGGCCCAGTCGAGATAATCGCATGCCGCAGAAAAAAGCCCCACGTCGGGCCGAGCCCCTGAGCGTGCAGGCCGGCGGCGGCGACGCCGTCAGCGTGCGCGCCGCGCGCAGCGGCGATTTGGCGGCCGCCGCGGAGCTGATGGTCCCGCTGATCGCCCGGGGCGAACTGCTGCCCCGCAGCCGCCGCCAGTTGACGCGGTTGCTGCGCCACGCGTTCGTGGCCGAGGTGGACCGGCGCGTGGCGGGGTTCGCCGCGCTGGAGGTTTATTCGCAAAAGATCGCGGAGATCCAGTGCCTTTCCTACGAGGAGTCGGCCGGCCGGGAGGAGATCGCCGGCCGCCTCGTCGCGCGATGCGTCGGCCGCGCCCGTCGGCAGCGCGTATTAGAAGTGATGGCGGTCGTGCCGGCGTCGCTGGAAGCGACGCTCAAGGCGCGCGGCTTCGATTTCTCCTTGCCGCGGCACAAGAGGGCTCTTTTCATCCGCCCCGGTGAATCCGGCACGGACGCTGACGCCGGCCTTTCGACCGAGCCGCTGGAGGGGACCACGTTCCGCGCGGCGACCCGCCGCGACGTGGCGGCAATCGCGGAATTCATCGCCCCATTCGTCGCCCGCGGCGAACTGCTCCCCCGCAGCGACGCGGAATTGGTCCGCTTGGCGCGTTACGCGTTCGTCGCCGAAGCGGAGGGCCGCCTGGTGGGGCTGGCGGCGATGGAAATCTATTCCAAGAAACTCTCCGAGATTCAGTGCCTTTCGGTCGCCAAGGGCTACCGTTCCCACGGCATTGGGCGACGCCTGGTCGCGCTCTGCGTCGGCTGCGCCCGCCAGCGCCGTATCACGGAGACCATGGCCATCAGTTCCCGCGAGGGATTCTTGAAAGCCTGCGGCTTCAGCGATTGTCTGCCCGGCCCGAAGACGGCCTTGTTCTTCAAGACCCGCGATCAGTGAAGCGGCGGGCGGCGAAGCACGAAACACGGTGAATGTCGTGCTACCGCGCGGCCGCCCCGCTGCTGTGAGGATGAGCACTTCTGATGTAGCGATTCAGACTGATGAAGATTTTTGGGCGGCATGTCTGGCGGCTTCAAAAACATGCCGGCTGCGCCGAGTGACGACATGCCACCCATCTTTAATTCTTGAATTCCCCGCGATTCTGCATCACTACTCTAACACGCGCTCGTGCCTTGATAGGGGAGAGGAATCATGGCCAAACGTGAAGAACTGCTCAAGCGGATTTCGATCGACCCGAATGTCTGCTTCGGCAAGCCCTGTGTTCGGGGCACGCGGATCTCGGCTTCGCTGATCGTCGACAACCTGGCCGAAGGGATTTCTGAGGCCGAACTGATTGCAGCGCATCCGCAATTGCAGCCGGACGACATTCGTGCCGCCCTGGCGTTCGCCGCGGAAATGACCCGCGAGCGGATCATCCCGCTGCGGCCGGAGCCCGTCAAACCATGAGGTTAGGGCCGGCAATATCGGCTTCAATAAAAACTACTACCCCCGTGCAAGATACTTGCGGAGAAACTCCAATCCCGCCCGCAGCCCGGGCTCGGTCACGGCGTGGGCCACTTGCGGCTCCTCGAACGCCATCAGCGACGGCGGCAGATGCTCGCGGGCACAACGCTGTTCGATCGCGGTGACGAACGCGCGGTACATCGGCTCGGGCGTTCCCGCGTCGAGGCCGCCGCGCTCGAGAAACAGCCCCCGCGGCGCGGCCGTGGCCACCACCTGGTCCCAGTCGATTCCGGCCTTCACCATGCCGGGAATGTAATGATACAGGCAGTGGGTCAGCCGGTAGTGATAGAACTGCTGCCGCAAGGTGGCGAAACTCGCGTAGCACGCGGCCGCCCGCACCTTCTCGTTGGCCGCGGCCAGGATGTAGCCCTGCGTGCTGCCGCCCGACAGGCCGATCACGCCGAGGCGCCGCGCGCCCAAGTGTTCGAGCATCTCCAAGGCCCGCGAGTTGTCCCACACCGATTTCCACGCCAGCGAGTAACCGCGCGAACACAGTTCGGCATGGACCACGATCTCGTTGGGGAAGTTTCCGCCCCAACGCGTCTGCCGCTCGCCGAACAGCAGCGCGTCGGGCGCGAGCACGCGGAACCCGGCCAGCGCGGCGCGATAGCTGTATTGCAACGGATCGTCGGCCTTGGGGTGACAGTGGTACGCCTTGCCCACCGGGAAAATGTTGCTGCCGCCGTGGCCGTGGATGGAAAGCAGGCCCAGTGCGTCGGCCGGCAAATCGCGGCGAAACAGGTGGTAGGCCGGCACGCGATCGCCGCGCGCCACGTCGTACTCGATCCGCTGGCGGACGACGCCGCCGGGCAGTTCGATTTCCTCCGTCACCGCCGGCCTCAGCGGCATGCTGGGCTGGACGAACTCGCCCAGCAGTTCCAGGAAACGCCGTTTCACCTCGGCGGCCGGCAAGTCCGCGGGATAGCCGGCCGGGCAGCCGGCCAGTTCGGCCGGGGGCGCTGATTTCACGGCCGCCAGTGCTGGCTCTGCGGCTTCGCTTCGGCCGGCGGCCAGCCCGTGGGCCATTGCTCCGGCCGCCGCCAATGCGGAAGTGGCCTTCAAGAACTCCCGCCGGTCGCAATCACGGCTGCGGCCCGCATCGGATGGTTGCGTCATGAGCGTTTTCCTTTCTCGAACGTGCGGTTCACTCGATCCGGACCGTGGCCGTGTGCCACCTGCTCGCCTTTCCAGCAGTACATGTGCATGCCGTCGGTGCCACTGCCGGCTTGTCCAGCAGTGCCCGTGGGTCTCGGCTTGCACCCCGTCCGTTCGCAGCAAATCTCCAGAACGGAGCATCCCCATTATGTCGTGAGGAAACACTGCTGGGCAAGCCAGCAGTGGCACCCAAACCCGGCCCACTTCGGCATCGTCGCCCGCCGCCGGTTGCGCAACAATTGTGCGGAACAGGATTGCGCGCGACCCCTTAAAACGCCTATTAAAACGCCTCCAAGCGGCACGCGGGCCGTCACTCGGCGCACGCCGCCGCCACCGGCGGCGAGGGTGCCGGACCGGCCGGTCGACTCGTGCTCTTTGGGGTGGCCACCCCACACCGGCGCCCTCGGAGCACTGCCATCGCCCGCAAACTCTACGATATCCGCACCCCTTATCACGATTTCGAAAACATTCCGTAATAACCGCGAGAATCGATAGAACGCCTACTTGAATTAGGCGCTACCACGATTACACTAGACTTCCTGGGGGGCTGGCAGCCCTTTCGTTGCGTCCCAGAACGGAGGTTGTGACGACCCACTCAGGGATTGGGTAAACCCTGTTGAATCTCCGGAGGTGCGCCGTGACTGGACGAAACGTGTTCGAGGGCTCGTTCGCCGTTGGGTTGGTAGTTGCTCTATGCGTGATCGGGTGGCTCACCGATCTGAACCGCAGAAAGATCGACGATTTCGCAGGCCGCGTTGCGCCGCTGGTCAAAAATTCCAATTTGAACAGCAGAAAGATCGACGATATCGCGGGCCAAGTTGCGCCGCTGGTCGAACTCTCCGATTCGAACCGCAAGAAGATCAACGAAATCGCGGGCCAAGTTGCCGCGCAGGTCAACATTTCCAAGGACATCACGGCGAGGATGACCGAGCTGGCCGCGAAGGGAAACGCGCTGCCATGGGTCCTGGGAAACGAAGTCAGCGAGCCGGCGCGTCAAGCCTTCAAGAAGGCGGTCGCTGACAGCGTATCCAGCGACAAGGGCGAGCTAGCGATCTATAACGACACGAATATCGCGCAGCACGTTCACATTAACAGCGATCTTCGCGATTTTGCCATCCGGCCGAAGAAGGGCCTGATTTTCACGGTGCCCAGCGGCACGGCGACAACGGAGATCGCTGGCGACTCCGTCCGGAACTGGTATATCGGCCCGGCGGACTATCGCCAAAACTTGGCCATCGTGCAGCGCGAGCAAGGCACGGAATCGTCGCCTGGAAAATATATGGTCGTTCCGTTGGCGTCCGATCCGGAGTGGCAACGCGCAGACCTCACCCAGCCCGCTACTATCGGTGCCCAATGAGCGCGGATTGCCGCCGGCGATGATCCGGCCGGTTGGGCGTCCTCGCCCGACTCCATCCCCAGACACTGGCGAGTGTGCTGCGAGTCCCGTCGTTTCCAGTCGACCATCGGCGAGAGAATATCATGAGAGCCCTACTTTACGGCGTGCTGGTTCTTGCCGCGTATGTCCCGCCGGCCTTCGGCCAGGATGCCGTCCCGCTCGATCAGGCGATCAAGGAACATAAGGTCGCTGCGGCGATCACCGGCAGGGGCGGTTCGACCGGAGACACGATCCTGATCACGGTTCGCCGCATCGTGCCGGAGGTGCTGCGGTTGACCGTGGCGCCGGGTACCGTGTTCGCGAGCGTCTCTGGTGCGGTTCAGGATATGGCGGCCGCGTCGATCCGGGGCGAGCGGGAGGGCGCGAGCACCTTCCGGCCGGAGGCGGAAATCGTGCTCCGCGACGGTGACGAACACGGCTACTGGATCGAAGCCTATTGCCTCAATTTCCACAAGAACAACCCTCAGCCGTCGGACCAGTTCCGCGTTTCGGCGGTGGATCCGGATGCGGCGCGGCTGCTGGCCGCGGCTAAGCCGAAATCGGCGTCGATCGATGCGATCCAGGCCGCCCTGTGGATGGCGCGGGAACGGTTGTCGCCGGAAGAGATCCAGCGACGTTTTCCTCTTTCGTCGGAAGACGTCCGCGTGGCCCAGAGCATCGTGCAGGAGGCGGGCCAATCGCTCCTCGCTGGGGACGACGAAGGCCATCAACGCGCACCGCGGCAAGGCCCCGTGCTGAAGCTGGAGACCGCGTCCGCCGCCGCGCTCCCCCAACCGCAGCGCGGGCCGCAGCCGGCCGATGACCGCTGGACTCGCGTTCCAGGGATCGTGGGCCGGGATGTGCCGGCCAACGCCGAGCCCAGCCCGGAGCGGCGCAACGTGTCTCCCGCCGCCCCGCCGGCCAACGCCGATCCTCTGGCCGCCACGGGTGGCGAAGGCGAGCTTGCCCGCCGCGTCGCGACACTGGAAAGCCAGGTTGCCGAGCTGCGGAGGCTGAACCAGGCGCTGGTCGACATCGTCGAGAACCACTCGGTCATGCTGGGCCAGATCACCGCGGACCGGACGGCGGCCAACGGCGGCAGATACTACGTGCCGAATGTCAACGCGATCAGCAGTGACCCGAAGTCGCGACGCGCGCTGGTGGATACCGTCGTGAAAGACATCACCCGCAGCACGGGAACCTTGGAAATCCGCAACGACATGGACAGTGGTCAGTCGCTGCTGATCAACGGCAGCGCTACGGTCTACGTAGACGGGCATTCGCTGAAGAGCGTTACCGTTCCCTGCGGAACCGCGATCACGGAACTGGTTGGCGCAAGCGAGGGGCCGAGGAACTGGGCGATCGCCGCGCCGACCTACTTCCAGAGCATCATCATCGCGCCCAACCGCGGCAGCAGCCCGGCCGCCGCGCGCGATCGGCATCTCGATCCGCAGTCGATGGACTCGTGGCGCGCTTCGCCCTAGTTCGACGCCTGCTTGGCCGCCCAACTCTGCCAGGCGACCTGGAGATCGGCAACCGACGCGATGCCATAGAATTCGCCGGCGGCCTTGTCCCAGCCCAGTCTCTGGCCGCTCCTGGCGAACTCGACGACCCGCGTCTTGCCGCCGCGTTCGGCGAGGAACTCGGTAAGCGAGGCGGAGGCCGCGTAGCCGTCCAGGTTGTCGTGGCCGATCCGCGACGACTGCAAGAGCGATTGCAGATTGGGCCACCGGCCGGCGCGGGACCATCCGGCGAGGATTCGCCGCCGGCTCGCCTTGCGCTCTGCGTCATCCGCCTGGCTAGCGATACCTTCGGAAGCCCAGGCCGGGGGCACTTCCGGATAGTAATACGAATGAAGCACCGTGTGCACGACTTCATGGTGCAACGTGCTTCCCATCGCTCGCTCGGTCGAAGTCGTCAGCCAAACCTGGTGCAGCGTCCGCTCAGGCGAATCGATCGGCCAGGTCCAGCCCTCATCCTTATCTGAGGAAATATCTAAGGTGATCACGCTTCGCCCGTTGCGGTCGGGCAACTCCTTGCCCAGCCATTCCAACGCGCTTTCTCGGCGAAAGGCTTCCGCCTGCTTCGCGACGGCGTCGGCCAACACTTGATTGGGCGCCAGAACCGTGAAATTCGTGCCGACCGACATGTCGGCAGCGCGCGACGGCACGGCGGATAAGGTCAGGAGAACAACCCAAAGCCCTAAGTTACGCATCGAACCAACCCTCCGTGGACCAGACTAGCAATTTTCATGCCGCAATGGTGCCGAGCTCTGGAGGGAAGAGCACGACGAACTGTGGACGGGCCGAGGCACGTCGGGACTCCCTCCTTGGAGCTAACAGACTCCATTCCCCAATTTTCTAGCACGAAACGGCCATATAGGTCTACGCCAGATTTTCCGGCCGTTCGATCCACGCCGACACCCGACCCCGATTAGGTCCCCCGATGAATTCTTGGCAAACATATTGCCTTGATAATACTTGCGTCGCCGCGGCGGTCGGGCCTTGCCGGCCCGCCCCAGAGGCCCCAAACCCTGGCGGGAATCGCAGGGGAAGCCTGCTGAAGCACGTATTTCCTTGAAATTGTGCCAGCCGATGCGTTAGGCTCAGCGGGCGGTAGTCGCCGCAGCGTCGATCGCTTGGCTGACAGGCCGCCGGCAAGGGAGAGAAAGGGTATTGGTGAGCAGCCGGCGCACCCCGGCACCCCCTCGCCCGGCCCCTCTCTCGCGAGAGGAGAGGGGAGAAAAGCGGAACGCAGCTCCTCTCTTATATGAGGAGATGGGAGAAAGTCGCGCACGTCACTCGATCCGGACCGTGGCCAGTCCCGCGCCACGGACGGGCACCGTGAGCCGGCCGTCGCGAAGCTCCAAGGTCTCGGCCGGCTCCTCGACCAGGTTGCAGGCGGCGGCCCGCACGGCGCGAAGGCCCGGGGCAAGCTGCAAATGAGCCGTGGTGGCCCGTCCGGCCACTTCCCACAGTCGCACGATGAAGGCCCGACCGTCGTCGGATCGCTTGATGGCCGTGACCAACACGTTCGGCTCGGCGACCGAGACCAGGCTCGCCGGTTCGCCCGAGAGCGTACCTCGCGGATTCGACGCCACGACGACGCCCAAGAGCGGGCGGGCCACCTCGAAGCCGAACCGCGCCGAGGCGGCGCTGTCGGCCTTGGGGCGGCTGGTGATGGCAAAGCGAAATACGTGCTCGCCCCCCTGCCCGGCCTTGTAGTTGGTGTGCCAGTAGTTGTTCATCGCGTAGGAATAGATGTGCCCGTTGGTCATGGGCAGTTCCGTGAGCCAGCGGCCGCGATTGATGTCCTGGAAGCAGGCCAGCGGCGCGTCGGGCGTGGCCCAGGCGATCGCCACATCCCCCGCGGCCACCTCGACGAAATCTTGCACCGCGAACCAATCCCGGCACGCGCCCGGCAGCATGTCGCGGTTGGCGTTGACGATCCCCGCGGGCACTTCGTAGCGGAACGTCGGCTGCTGGGCGGCGAAGGGGAAGGCGAAGTAGACCGCCTCCTTGTCGTAAGTCGGCGTCTTGTCGAAGCGGTTGGCGATGTCGATCCGCTTGATCTGCTCCCAGACGTGGACCGTGGTGGTGATCCGCGGGGCCATCGTGCCCGACGACTGGACGATCATCGTCTCGGCAACCCCCGGCTTCCGCTTCCGCTCGAGGCTCGCATGGCCCGAGGCGCTGAGCGTCAACACGGGCAGCGGGTTATGGAGATTCATCACGATCCGCGTCTTGTTGCTACCACCGGCCACGTAGACATACTGGTTGAGGTGGAAGGCCGCCTTGCGGTCGACCAGTTCGCGGCCGAGTTGCTTATCGCGAATGCTGACGATGCCGCCGCCGGCCGGGTCGAACTCGACGCGGTAGAAACGGCTTTCGATCACGTTGCCCGCGGCGGCTTGCAGGTCGTCCTGTTTCGCGCGGCGGCCGAGTTTCAAGACTCGATAACCGCAGGCCGGCACGTCGCTGGCCAGGACATACGTGCCTTCCGGCGTGACCTGCGCCGGCACGCTCGAATCGGCCACAGCCATTCCCTCCGGCAGATCCACCCGCACCAGGTCGGTCCGCGACCAACTGGCCGGGTTGAACACGACCAGGGCCGGCCCGTCGCTGCGGACCTGTGCGGCCAGGGCTGCGGCCGCGGCCTTTTCGATCTTCTTCGATTGCTCGGCCGCATCCACGGCATACTGCGCCTTGATCTTCCATTGCGACAGGGTGAACTCACTGTCGGGCTGGCTGATCGAGCAGTGCGCGCCCCAGGTGTGCTCGTCGTAGAGCAAGCAATTGCGCCACGCCGCGGCAATCGTCTCGGCCGGATAGCGGCCCGCGGCGGCGACGCGATCGGCCAGGGCCGCCAGCGCCGCGGCCGACGTGAGCCGCTGCTCCGCATTGCGGCAGAGCGTCGTCTCGTGGGCCGAACTGGCGGCGCCGTCTTCCCAGTAGCCGCCCGCGCTGCCGCGATAGACGGGGAGCTTTTCGCCGTAGTTCTTCTCGATGTATTCGTAGAACTCGGCGTTCCGCGAGAGGATCAGCTTGGGATACTCGTAGCGCTCGTTCCACTGGTGCACGACTTCGGCCAGGTGGGCGTCCAAGGGCTGGTTGTCGCTCACCGCCCCGTGCAGAAACACGGCGTCGTAGGGATAATTGCTCCGCGCGTCGTACTCGCCCAGCTTCTGCATCACCCGCGCGCGGGCCGCCTCGATGTTTTGATTCAGGGCCCATTGGGCGGCCTGGGCGTACTGGAAGGTGTACATCATCAACACCCGGCTGCCGTCGGGACCTTCCCACCAACAGGGACAACTGAGCTGCATCTGCGTGAAGGGGTAGGCGCGGTCGTTGTTGATGCCGCTGCTGAAGTAGCGGATGCCGGCCCCGGCCAACAGCATCGGCACGGTGGCCTCCTGGCTGGGCACGTCGCTGATCATCGCGCTGCGGAGCGGAATGCCCTGCGCCTTGCAGAGACCGTGGGCGAACCAGGTGAAGCGGCAGGCCGCTTCGTGCGAGCAGAGGCCCGTCAGCAAATTGGCATACAGGCCCTGGATGCCGATCTTCCCCTCCCGGGCAAGGCGATAAAAATCCTCCAACTGCCGGCCGCGGCGCGAGGCCACATAGTTCTCGGCCTGCCAGGCCACCTCCAGGTTCCAGCGGAACTCGGGAAACCGCTGGATCAGCTCGATGGCCCGATCGATGTTCTGGTTATGCCGCTCGGCGCACATGGATTGGATGGCGGTGTAGCCGATGTCGGTATGCGAACTGGCCGCCACGTACACCCGCCACTTCCGCTGCGGCACGAGCCGCACGGTCGTTGTCTTGATTTGCCGGCCCACGCTGGCGGTGATTTTGACGTCCAACGGCGTGGGCGAGTCGGGGACGTCGATTTCCGCGTGGACCGAGCCGATCAACGAGCTGCGGCTCGCCGGAATCTCGCATGTCTCTCCGGCCGCTTCGGCGCGGAGCCGCACCTCGCCCGGTGCGCCGCTCATGGCCACCAGCACGTCGACCGCGCGGCGGAGCCGGCCGTTGCGGCGGACGAAGAAGGGAGTCGGCCGGGCCGTGACGCTTTGGATCTCCGCCGGCCTCATCGCGCCTTGCGGGTCGACCAGCAGCGTGATCGCGTCGTATTGGACCCAAGAGCCCTCGGAACATGCCAGGCGGATCTCGTTCGCCCCCTTCTTGAGCAGCGCGGCCGGCAGGGTGATCTCCAGCTTTTGCGGTTTTCCCTTGCGCGGGTCGCGCAGCGACGCATCGCCGCCGCCCGGCGCGAGCTGAAATGTGCCGCTGCTGCCGCCGACGCTCACCCTATAGAGCGGCGGAAGTTGTTTTTGCACGTCGGCCAACTCGATCCGCAACGTGAACAGGCCGCGCGGTTCGTCGGCCAAATTGAAGCGAATGCTCCAGGGCCGCCCATGAGCGGGCGACCAATGATCGATCGGCCCCGGCTGAATGAAGGGCCAATCCCGCGCCGCGTCGCTTTGTCCGATGCGGAACACGACCGGCCGCGTGCCGAATGCCTTGGCATAGGCCTCGTAGTTTCCGGCGCACGCGAATTCGCCGTAGCTATGGTCCGGCGTGCCGATTTGCCAGACGACGCGCTCCTCGGCCAGCGCAACCGAAGCCAACAGCGAGAACACAACCGTAATCAGGCAACGCATGGCGGGTCTCCGCGGTAAGGGGTAGGCGGGGGAGGGGCTCGCCGCCCATTATGAACGACCGCTCACCACCATACAAGCAGCGAGATTCCCGTCCCTGAAATGCGGCTGCTAACGGGAATTGCGGTCGTGGTTCCCGGTGGAGCGATTCCGCCGCTTCCCCCGGTCAGCGGGAAACCGAATGCCGGCGGTAAAGCTGCTCCGCGTTAGTCCGCGAAGACGCCTCTCTCCCGCTTGACGGGCCAGCGGTAGTCCGGCGCAGCGTTTTCCGGACGAACTCTTACACCGGGGTGACAACGATCGGCGTGCTGACGGAAGAGAAAACCGCCTGGTCCGTCGAGAAATCGTACATGTAGCCGCTGAGATAGTAGGTTCCACCCGTGAGCCCGGTGGTGTTCCAAGTGTACGAGCCCGCGCCGCTGCCCGCCACGACCTGGTTGATCTCGATCCATTGCTGGTTGGCGTCAAAGGCCGTGGTATCGGGGTCGTAGCCCAGGCTGATCTTGGTGGGCCCGGCCAGATCGACGTTCGTCGCCGTCCATTGGACCGTTACGCTCTGCCCGGCCGCGACTGTTTGCGCGCTGGGGTTGATGAGCCCAAAGTCCACGACGGTGATCGGCGCGCTGAGTTCGCAGTAAAGCGCTTTGCCTGTCGTGACATCATACATGTAACCGCTGAGGTAGTAGGTGCCGGCCGTCAGCCCGGCCGTGCTCCAAGTGTATGGTCCGGTGCCGTTGGCCGCGGTGATCTGGTCGACTTCGATCCAGTGTTCATTGGCGTCGAAGGCAGTGGTATCCGTGTCGTAGCCCAAACTGATCTTGGTGACGTGCCCCGCCACGACATCGGCGGCCCATTGGATGGTGACGCTCTGCCCGGCGATAAAGGTCCCCAGGCTCGGGTTGGCGATGGCGAAGTTGCCGACCGTAATCGGCGTGTCGGGGTAGGAGAAAATGGCCTGTTTCTTCGCGAAATCGTACATGTAGCCGCTGAGGTAGTAGGTGCCCGCCGCCACCCCCGCGGTGTTCCACGTGTATGAGCCCGCGCCGTTGGCCGCGGTGGCCCCGTTGATCTCGATCCAGTGCTCGGCATGGAAGGCCGGCTTGGGGCTGGTGGAATAGGCCAGGCTGATCTCGGTGGTATCCGTCGCCACGACGTTGGCCGCCATCCAGGGGATCGTGATGCTCTGCCCCGTGGCAATCGCTTCGTAAGTGGGGCCGGAAAGGACAAAGTTGGCGACCGTAATCGGCGTGCCGAGGTACGAGAAAAGCGCCTGCTTCGTCACCGAATCATACATGTACCCGCTGACGTAATACGTTCCCGCCGCCAGGCCGGTGGTGTTCCAATTGTACGTTCCCGTGCCGTCGGTCGCGGTGACTCCGCCGATCTCGATCCAGTGTTGGGCGTGGAAGGCCGGCGTGGCCGTGGTCGCGTAGGCCAGGCTGACCGTGGTGGTGCGTCCCGCGGCGGCGCCCCCGGCCGTCCAGTCGATGGCGACGTTCTGCCCCGCGGCATACAATCCCGAGGTGGGGCCGGAAAGCGCAAAGTAATCCCTGATCACGATCGGCGTGCTCAGCGAGGTGGAAACCGCCTTACTGATGGCGAAATCATAGATGTACCCGGACAGATAGTAGGTTCCTCCCGCCAGCCCGGTGGTGTTCCAGGTGTACGAGCCCGCGCCGTTGGCCGCGCTGATCTGGTCGATCTCGATCCAGTGCTGATTGGCGTCGAAAGCCGTGGCATCCGAGTCGTAGCCCAGGCTGATCTTGGTGACGTGTCCGGCCTGAACGTACCCGGCCGTCCATTGGATCGTGACGCTCACCCCGGCGGAAAACGTTCCCGCAGTCGGGCCGGAAAGCGCGAAGCTGGGTGCGCCCACCGCAATCTCGCGGATCACGGAATTGCCCGCGTCGGCAACGAACAGGTCCCCCGCGGCGTCCAACGCGATGCTGGCTGGCGCGGACATGCTGGCCGCAGTGACGGGTCCGCCGTCGCCCGCGTAGCCTGCGGCCCCTTCGCCGCCGGTAACGGAGGTGATCACGTCGCTGGTGAAGTTCACTTCGCGGATCGCGTTCTCGCCATAGTCGGCAATGTAGAAGTTCCCGCAGTCGTCCACGGCCACGTTCCAGGGGTTATCCAAGTCGGCGGCCGTGGCCGAGCCGCCATCGCCGCTGTAGCCCGCGGTTCCACTGCCCGCCACGGTGGTGATCAAGCCGGTGGCAGCGCTCACCTCGCGGACGCGGTGATTATAGAAATCGGCAATGAAGAGGTCGCCCGCCGTGTCCACGGCAATGCCCGAGGGGGAATTCAGCTCGGCGCCCGTGGCCGGCCCCGCGTCGCCGCTGAAGCCGGCGGTGCCGTCGCCTGCGACGGTAGTAATAATGTGCGTGGAGAGGTTCACCTCGCGGATGCGGTTGTTGCCTACGTCGGCGATGAACAGGTCGCCGTTGGCGTCCAGGGCGATGCCCGTAGGAGTCGTCAACTCGGCCGCGCTAGCCGGACCGTTGTCGCCGCCGTAGCCCGCGATTCCGTTGCCCGCCACGGTGGTGATCACGCCGGTGGCGACGTTGACTTCGCGAATCACCTGGTTGACGGTGTCGGCGATGTACAGGTCGCCGCGGGCGTCCACCGCGACGGCGGTGGGGTCGTGCAGTTCCGCGGCCGTGGCCTGACCGCCGTCGCCGGTGTAACCCGCGGTCGTAGTGCCCGCCACGGTGGTGATCACGCCGCTGGCCGCATTGACCTCGCGGATGCAATTGTTGTTGAAGTCGGCGATGTAAAGGTTCCCGCCGGCGTTCACCGCGACGCCGCGGGGGTAGTTCAGTTCGGCGGCGGTGGCCTGGCCCGCATTGCCGCTGTAACCGGCGACGTCGCTTCCGGCGACCGTGGTAATGACCGAGTCGGGCAGAATCGGCGACGGGACCACGCTGAGCAGGTAACGATCTTCGAGATGCTCCAAAGCGAGGCTGCGGCGTGAAATAGCATTCCGCTTCACGGCGCGAGCACCGCGCGACGGCCAGCGCAAAAATTTTGGCAACATGTTCCTGGTCTCCGGTTGATTGCGGGGCGGATTATAGTGACGTTGGCGGCACGGGCACAATACGGGTTCACCCCGCCCTGCAATATGAGGGGTTTCGCCCATCGCGAAACCGGAGTTATCGACGGAACTCCTTTTTCAGACACAACTTAGCACGATCCTTGCCGTCCTCTGCTTGCGAAATGACTGGCAAAACGTTCTATTGATCGTAATCACGCGCGTGATAAGAGATATCAGTTGGGAAACGATTGCAGGTCCGGAAATCTGTCCAGGAACGCCCAGAAAGCGAGAAAGTCCTTCGAGTGCGGCGCTTCATCGCCGCTTTTAAGTGCGGATCCGTATGCCGGACAGGCACCCGGAACAGGAGTCGGCGATCGTTGCCGGACAAAAGCGGCGATAAATGGCCGTACTCCAAAGGGCGGACGGGCTTTTTCCCGGGAATTTCCCCTGGGTGCGCCGCCCGTATGGATGCGGCTGATGCTCTTCGTCGTGGCGATCTGCGGCCTGGCCCGGCCGGCCCCGGCGGAAGACTGGCCCATGTACGGCCATGACGGCGCGCGGAGCCAAACCACCGCGGAGCCCCTTGGTCTGCCGCTGCGCCCCTGCTGGGTCTTCCAGCCCCGCTACCCGCCGGCCGCCGCCTGGGACGATCCGCGACCGGCCGATCCCGGCGAGATCCTCGAACTTCGCCGCAACCATGTCGACGACACCTTCCAGGTTGCGGTCGCCGCCGGGGCCGTGTACTTCGGCTCCTCGGTCGACAACAAGTTGTTTGCTCTGGATGCCGCCACGGGACGCGTCCGCTGGACGAAGATCACCGGCGCTCCGGTGCGTTTGGCGCCCAGCGTGGCCGATGGCCGCGTCTACTTCGGCTCCGACGACGGCTACGCCTACTGCCTCGCCGCGGCCGACGGTGCGCTCCGCTGGCAATTCCACGCCGCGCCCGAGGATCGCTACGTCCTGGGGCATGGCCGGATGATTTCGCTGTGGCCGCTGCGGACCGGCGTGCTGGTCGACGGCGCCGTGGCCTATTTCGGCGCCGGCGTCTTCCCGGCCGAGGGCGTGTTTCTCTACGCCGTCAACGCCCGCTCGGGACGCGAGATCTGGCGCAACGACAGCGGCGGGGAAGCGCCGCAAAGCCGTATTTCGCCGCAAGGATATCTGTTGGCCTCGCCGACCACGCTCTACGCGCCCATGGGCCGCGCGGCCCCGGCCTCGTTCGATCGGGCCGACGGCCGGCTGATCGATCAACCGAATTTCGGCAAGACGGTCGGCGGCGCCTACGCGCTGCTCTCGGGCCAACGGGTCTACACCGGCACGGAAGAAATGGTCGCCTATGGGCAAAACGACGCGCGCGATCGCTTCGCGATCTTCGACGGCCGGAAACTGGTGGCGACCGGCGATGCGGCCTACCTCGCCACCGGCACCCGTCTGCTGGCCATCGCCCGGCGAGCGTACCCCGCGGCCAGCCAACGAGCCTACATCGCGCGGAAGAACCGCACGGCGCTGGCGGAGCTGCTTTACAACCTGAAGCGGGATCGTGCGCAACTGCTCAAGGATATCACACGGCTCGACAACGAGATCGCTTTAACCCTTAACCCCGCTCCCTCTCCCGCGCCTCGCCCCAAGGGCGGACGCGACGAAGGAAACCATGCGGCGGCGATCGATTCGCTCCGCCGCGAATTGGCCGACAAGCAACGGGCGTTGGGCGGCTGGCCCGCCCGCTATGAGGAAGAAGAGGAAAAGCTGCCCGCTTTGGACGACGAACTGAAGCGGGCCCAGCGGGCGCTCGACGCGCTTTATCTCTGGGACGTTCCCTGCCCCTGCGATCAGGCCCTGATTCTGGCCGGCAACGTGCTGTTTGCCGGAGGTGCCGGCCAGGTGCTGGCAGTGGACGCGGCCTCCGGCAAAACGCTTTGGACGGCTGCCGTGGAAGGATCGGCCAAGGGGCTCGCCGCGGCCGCCGGCCATTTGTTCGTGAGCACCGACAAGGGGCCGATCTATTGCTTTGGACCGGCGGGAAAGCAGGCGGACGGCGGAGAAGCCGGAGGGTGGCACGCCCAGAGCGCAGCGGCGGGCGTGGTGGCCAGGCCAACGCCCGCGCTGGCCCAGCGCGCGGCGGCCACGATCCTCCACTCCAGCGGCGTGCGGCGCGGTTACTGCCTGGTGCTGGGTTGCGAGACGGGTGAGTTGGCCGTGGAATTGGCCCGGCAGTCCGCGCTGATGGTTTACGCCGTCTCGCCCGACGCCGAAAAAGTCGCGCAAGCGCGGCGCACCGTCGACGCCGCCGGTCTGTACGGCGCTCGGGTTTGCGTCGAACAGTGGCCGCTGGAGCACGTTCCCTACTCCGATTACTTCGCCAATCTGATCGTGTCGGAAACCGCGCTCTTGGGCGGCCCGCTTCCGCCTGATCCGGGCGAGATGTTTCGCATGCTCAAGCCGGTGGGCGGGGTGGCGCTCTTCGGTCCAGCAGCCGAAGGGAATTCGCAGCGGCTGGCCGACTGGCTCGCGGCGGCGAAAAAAGTCGTCGCAGCGGAAATACAGAATGTCGAATACGAAATGCCGAAATTGCACTGCGAACTCCGAATTCCGAATTCCGAATTTCCCGTAAACTGGCTGAAGATCGTTCGCGGCCCGCTGCCGGGAGCCGGCAGTTGGACCCACCTTTACGGCAACCCCGGCAATACGGCCTGCGGCGACGATCAGCGGGTGAAGAGTCCGCTGGGCGTGCTGTGGTTCGGACATCCCGGGCCGGGCAACATGGTCAACCGGCACAGCCGCTCCGTGGCCCCGCTGTCGATCGACGGCCGGCTGTTCTGCGAGGGCGAGAACGTGCTGATGGCCTACGACGCCTACAACGGCCTGGAGCTTTGGACCCGCCACATTCCCGGCGCGCTGCGGACCGGCGTCTCGCGCGACTGCGGCAACATGGCCGTCGACCACCAGGCGCTCTACGCCGCGGTCAACGACCAATGCCTGCGGATCGATCCGGCCGGCGGGGCCACGCTGGCAACCTACGGACTCCCGGAAACGCTCCGCGCCGCGCGCAATCGCTGGGGCTACGTGGGGCTGTTGGACGAAGAGCTCATCGGCAGTTGCACCTCCTCCGCCGGCACGGCCAACTCCCTCTTCGCCATCGCGCCGAAGCAGGGCCGGCCGCTCTGGATTTACCGCGGAAACGCGATCGTCCAATCGTCCATCGCGCTCGGCGACGGCAAGCTCTTTTTTGTTGACGGCCGCGTTACCGCTCTCGACGCCCGCTCGGGCCGCGTTTGCTGGCGCTCGCCGATCGATCTGAGCGATTGGCATGGCGGGGCCATCGGGACCATGCTCAGCGGCGGCAAACTGGTGGTCTTCGGCACTTATACCGACGGCCACAACTGGCAGCAGTTTTTCGCGGGCCAGTTCGCCTCGCGGCGGGTAACCGTGTTGGCAAGCGCCGACGGCAAGCTGCTCTGGTCGCGGACGATCGGCTACCGCGTCCGCCCCTTGATTATCGGCAACACGCTGCACGCCGAGCCGTGGGCCTTCGATCTGGACAGCGGCGCGCCGCGGACGCGGATCAATCCCGTCACCGGCCAGAGCGACCTCTGGCAATTCGCCCGCCCCGGACATCATTGCGGCTGCCCCAGCGCCTCGCCCAACTGCCTCTTCTTCCGCTCCTACAGCCTGGGGTATTACGATCTCGCGGGCGATTTCGGCACCCAGCACTTCGGCGGACAGCGGCCCGGCTGCTGGATCAACTTCATTCCGGCCGCGGGACTGCTGCTGATGCCGGAGGCCAGCGCCGGCTGCATGTGCGCGTTTCCCAATATGTGCAGCGTGGTCTTCGAGCCGAAACAAGAACTGAAAGGCTTCGGCTTCTATAGCACGGCCGGACCGCTCACCCCGGTGCGGCGGTTGGCCGTCAACTTCGGCGCCCCCGGCGATCGCAACGACGCCGCCGGACAATTGTGGCTCGGCTATCCCCGGCCCGCCGGAACGCTGGGGCTGCCGTTGCAGCTCGACGTCGGCTTCTGCCCGGGCGGAGGCTACGTCAATCGCAACTCGGTCTACAACGCCACGTCGGGCACCGCCGACCCCTGGCTCTTTGCCTCGGCCGCCCGGGGGCTCACCCGCTGCGCGATCCGGCTCTTGGAGCCCGGCGACGGCGCCGCGCTCTATCGCGTGCGGCTGGCGATGACCGACCCCCACAACGCCCGGCCCGGGCAACGCCTGTTCGATGTCAAGCTCCAGGGCCGCCGGGTGTTGGCCGATTGCGATATCGCGGGCGAGACCGGGGGTCCGAATCGGGCCCTCGTCAAGGAGTTTTCCGGCATTGAAGTGGCCGGCCCCTTGCTCCTCGAACTGGTCCCTAAGAGCCCCGGCCCACTCGCCCCCGGGCAGATGCCGATCCTCCAAGGCATTGAAGTGCTGCGCGAGCGGGTCGTCCGCCTGGGGTGCGCCTTGCCACGCTTCCAGGTCAACAACCGCGAACCCAGCCGGACGGGCACGCTGCAACTGACCAACCTCGCGGCGGAGACCTTTCGCGGCCAACTCGAAATCATCGCGCCCCCGGGCTTCGTGCTCACGCCAAAGCGATCCACCGTGGAGGTGACAGGAAAAGGAGGAAACGGGGACAGGCACCTTTTGTGCCGAGAACCCGAAGGGCCGTTCCGGCAAAAGGTGCCTGTGCCCTTTTCCCTGCCTGTGGAGGTGGCCGGCGGCACTCGCCGACAGATCGAGCTGACCGTGCGGGCACTGGCCTCCACTCCGCCGGGCGTGTACCCCATCACCGTCCGCGTGCTTCGCCGCGACGGGATCGCCGAAGTGGAACAGGCCACCACGGTCGAGCACTTGGGCCGTATCGGCCGGCTGGTGATCCCGGCCAGCGAGGATTCCTTCGTCAGCAATCGTTATCCCGATCTCAATAAGGGGGACGCGACCGTGCTGGTGGTCAACGGCGGCGAGAACGAACTGGGCGACATCGATCACACGCTCGCCTTCCTGAAGTTCCGCCTCAACGTTCCCGGCCGCCCCACCGCCCTCTGGCTGCGGCTGACCAATGCCGGCGATCCCACCGGCGATGCGGGACGGATCTGCCTGGTGGACGCCCCCTGGCACGAGAAACAAATCACCTATGCCAACCGGCCCCCGCTCTCCAGGTCGCTCGCCCGGATTGGGCCGGTCGCCCCGGGCCAGGTGGTCGAGTGTCCTCTCGACGCCAGCCTGGCCGGCCGCAAGGAGCTAAGCCTGGCGCTCGATCCGACCAGTTGCGACAGCGTGGATTATGTTTCCCGCGAAGGGGCAAAACCGCCCGCGCTGGTGATCCAGTACGAGCAAGAATGACGCGCCTCGGGTATACTGGCCGCATGTCCATTCGCAAACGCCGTTGGTACTCGCCGCGGCAGTTCTGGCTCCTGGTTATCTGCGCACTGCTGGCGTGCGGCGTCACCTGCTTTGCGCTGCGGCTCTGCGCGGCTCGGCGGCAACACGCGGCGGCCGCGGCCATCGTCAAGCTCGGCGGGCGCGTGAGCTATGATCTCATGCACCGGCAGTACGGCACGTGGCTGGGCAAGCTGGGCCTTGCCAAACGTCTTGGGTTGCGAAAGCTCCTCGGCGACGACTTCTTCGATTCGGCCTATGAAGTGGTCCTCGATTTTCAAGATGTCGGCGACGCCGACCTGGTCCATCTGGAAGGCTGGTCCACGCTCAAGAAGATCAGCCTCGCCCGCACCAGGATCCATGGCGAGGGACTGTCGCACCTGGCCGGACTGACCCGTCTGGAAACCCTCTGCCTCGACGATAGCGAAGCGAGCGACGCCGGGCTCGCACAGCTTTGCGCGCTCGGCCGGCTGCGCCGCCTTTCGCTCGACCGTACGGCCGTCAGCGACGCCGGGCTCGAACCGCTCGCATCGCTCGTCGCGCTCGAATCGCTTTCGCTCAATCATACGCCCATCGGCGACGCCGGGCTGGCAAAGCTGAGCGGCCTGGCGAACCTCCGTTGGCTGAGCCTCTACCACACCGCCGTGAGCGATGCCGGACTGGCGCATCTGGCCCGTCTCACGAATCTGGAATCGCTGCTCTTGGACGACACCGCGATCGGCGACGCCGGCCTGCGGCGTCTGCAAGGGCTGCCGAAGCTCCGGCTGCTGAGCCTCTACCACACGGCAATCAGCGACGCCGGCTTGGCGCATCTGGCCGCACTGGCCAACCTCGAAACGCTCTACCTGGACCGCACGGCCATCACCGATGCGGGCCTCGTGCAGCTAAGAAAGCTGCCCCGCCTTCAGGCGTTGTTTCTCGGCGACACGGCGGTCACCGAGCAAGGCACCGCCGCGCTGCGGCGAGCGCTGCCGCTGTGCCGCGTTTCCCGCTGATCTACCGTGCGCCGTTGAACGTCTCGCCGTCGCGGGCCAGTCCGGTCATACTCGGCTCGGAGCGCATCCGCCGGGCGTATTCCGCCGGAGTCTTCGGCAAAGCGGAGAGAATCGGAACATCTCCCAGAGTCGGGCGGGGGTGTTCCGCCGCTCCCGCGGCGAGCGCCACCCAAGCCAGCGCGATCGTCAATCCCGGCAACACAACGCAATTGCATGACTTTCGCATAACGGCATTTCCCTGCGTGGGGGTTCTCGGGCTAGCGTAAACGCGGAAGCCGGTACGGATTCACTATCTCCGCCAGCTTGTCAGGGTGATGCTGCAAAGTCAAGTTTTTAGGCTAAGTTATTTGCGAAGTTAAAGCACGGAAGTCCGCCTACTGCGGCCGCCGCCGATCGAGCGCAGGCTGTTATTCGACGAGCACAGCGGACCGCGGACTTTTGCAGAGCCCCCCCGAGCGTTCGCCATAGCCAATCGTGTTTGTTCCAATACAAACCGACATTATGCGTTTCATACCGTCGCGCTATATTGATTTTCGAATCAAGGAGTTACGATGTTAGTAATATCCATCGGCTATAAGAGCCGCCGTATGGGCGCGGCCGTCGTGGGACTGACGGAGACTGCGACAGCGCGTACCGTCTTCTGTGCCAGCTTCAGCGGTAGAGGTACGAACGATGAAACCTGTTCATTCACTCCTGCATTGGTTGGAACAGCAATTCGCACAGGAGCGCGGCCGCAATCGACGCGCTACCCGCCGCCCGCGGGCTCGTTCCCGCCGCGGACAATTGGAGCGGCTCGAGGAGCGGAACCTCTTGAGCAGCACCTGGTATGTCAACGTCGCCGCAACCACCGGAAGTAAGACCGGCACCAGTTGGGCCAACGCTTTCCAAGGCGCGCAAGGTCTTCAGAGCGCCTTAACCGCCGCCAATTCCGGCGATCAGATCTGGGTGGCCCAAGGCACGTACACGCCGACCGCCACCACCACCCGCACCGTTTCCTTTGTCCTCAAGAGCGGCGTCTCGATCTACGGCGGTTTCAACGGCACCGAAACTGCCCTCACCCAACGCAACTTTACCTCTAACGTCACGATCCTCAGCGGCGACATCGGGGTCGTGGGAAACTACACCGACGACAGCTACCATGTCGTCACCGGCACGGGCCTCACCAGCGCCACCACGCTGGATGGTTTTACGATCGAGTACGGCTACGCCAACAGCGTGTCGACCAACGATTATTTCGGCGGCGGCATTTATCTCGCTGCCAGCAGCTCGCCCACGCTGGCCAATCTGATCGTCACCAATAACACCGCCACGCTCACCACCGCGAGTGTCCAATCACAAGGCGCCGGCATGTATGAAAGCGGCGGTTCGCCGACGCTCAGCAACGACACCTTCAGCAACAACACCGCCAGCCTCACGGGCACGACCGCCACGAGCGGCGCCGCCGGCGGTGGTGGCCTGGTAGTTGGCGGCGGCGGCACGCCGACGCTCAGTAACGTTAATTTCACCAACAACACCGTCACCAGCGGCGCGAATTTGGGCAGCGGGGCCTTCGGCGGCGGCATGCTGGTTTTCGGCGGCGGCATTCCGGTACTCAACACCGTGACCTTCAGCGGTAACTCCGCCAGCAGCACCGGGAACAGCAGCTCCGTGGGCGGCGGCGGATTGTATGTTAGCAGCAATTCGGTGACGCTCACGAGCGTCAACTTCACGAACAACACCGTCAGCGACACCGCCGCGGGCGCTGCCCCGCTCGGCGGCGGAATGTACGTCGCCGGCCTGGGCGGCGTGTCGACGCTTACCGGCGGCACCTTCAGCGGCAACGCCGCCACGGGCGCCTCCGCATCCGGCGGCGGCATGTGCGCCGCCGGCGGATCTCAGGTCAGCCTCAACGGCGTCACCTTCTCCAACAATACCGCCAGCGCCGCCGCGACCGCCACCGGCGTGCTGGCCCCAACGGGCGGCGGATTGAGCGTGAACGGCGTCTCCACAACGCTCACCAACGTCACCTTCAGCAATAACACCGCCAGTTGCAACGCCACCGCCGCCACCACCGTCGCCCCCGGCGGCGGCGGCATGTATGTCGTCGGCATGAGCATGCCGACGCTCACCAATGTGACCTTCAGCAACAACACTGCCAGCAGCACCACCGCGGGCGCCGACCCGGTCGGCGGCGGCATGTTCGTCAACGGCGGCAGGCCGACGCTCAACAACGTTTCCTTCACCGGCAACGCGGTGACGGACAGCAATACCACCCCGACCAGCAGCCAAACAACGGCCACGCCATCCGGTGGCGGGATGTTTGTTACCAACAACGCTTCTCCGGTTTTGAAGGCCGTCATTTTCAGCGGCAATACGGCCGGCCTCAACGGCGGCGGCATGGACATCCAGGGCCAGTCCACGCCGAATCTGACAAATTGCGTGTTCTACGGCAACGCCGCCGACGAGAACGCCGTGGGCGGCAAGGGCGGCGGCATCTGCGACGACGACAACGGAGGGCCGACGTTGATGAATTGCACCTTCAACGCAAACACCGCATCGAGCGGCGGCGCGATCGAAAACACCAGCACCGGAAACAACTTCGCCTTTGTGACCAACAGCATCCTCTGGGGCGATACGGCGACTGCGGGCCTCCCGGAAATCAACAGTGACGGCGCGTCGGCGAGCAGCGTGAACTACAGTATCGTGCAAGGCGGCTATACCGGCACGGGCAACCAGAACCTCAACCCGCTGTTCATACCGATTCCCAACTTCCCGACAGATCCCCCGGTATTCATCCAGGCCGGCTCGCCCGCCGTGGACAACGGCACCAGCAAAGGCGCGCCGACCACCGATCTGATCGGTGACTCTCGGCCGTTCAACGCCACCGGCGCCGCGACCGCCGCGGTCGATATCGGGGCGCTCGAGTCGGAATCCTTCGACGTGCCCCCTACGGCCGGCATTGCCAACAGTCCCTATAACGCGGTCTACGGCGGCAACATCACCCTGGACGGCTCCCTCTCGAGCACCACCGATAGCGCGATTGCCAGTTATCAGTGGGACACCAACTACAATGGCTCGACGTTCAACCCGGTCTACACGACCGCGCAGAGCACCGACACCGTATCCACCGCTGCGATGACTCTCGCGCCTAACCTGACGGGCACCGCCACGCCGGTCATCGCCTTGCGGGTCGCCGACGAGGCGGGCGCCGGCGTGAAGAGCAGCGTCGTGATCACCAACGCCACGATATCGGCCGTTCCCGCTTCGGTGGTGAAGGTGTCGACCAATCTGGCCCTGCTGACGACTGCCGCTATCGGCAATGGGACCTTTACGGTGACCCTGACCTACAACGAAACGATGAACACGTCGATCGCGCCGGCGATCAGTTTCACGTCGACGCCGGCGGTCGGCGGCACGCTGGTGTTTGCCAGCGGCACGTGGGGCGACCTGCAAGACTACACGGCCACCTACAACGTGGTCTACACGCAAGCGCTGATTTCCGGCGTGGGGATCGACGTCAGCGGGGCGCAGGACCTGACCAACGGCAACACGCAGATCGCTTACACCGGGACGAACAACTTCAGCATCAATCAGACCGGCCCGATAGTCGACAACGTGGGGGTCAACGTGCCTTGGCTCACGTTCGCCAACGAAGGACCGGGAACGTTCACCGTGACGGCCACCTACAACGAAGCGATGAACACTTCCGCCAAGTTGTTTCCCACGATCTCTTTCACCCCCGCGGTGGACACCGCGCCGACGAAGTTGCTGACCTTTGCCGGCGGCAGTTGGAGCGGCGACGCTTATACGGCCACCTACAACGTGGGCACCGCGGCACTCGACATCGCCAACGTGGATATCGCCGTTTCCGGCGCCCAAGACACGAATGGGGATACCCAAGTGCCTTTCTGGGGAAGCGATGTGTTCGGCATCGACATGCTGCAGCCGGCCGTGTCCGCCATCACTCCCACGGCAGGGCCATTGCTGGGCGACACGACGGTGACGATTACGGGAACGTACTTTACGGGCGCCACGGCGGTGGATTTCGGCACCTCGGCCGCCATTTTTACGGTCAGCTCCGACACGCAGATCGTGGCCACCAGCCCCGCCGGCACAGGCACCGTGGACGTGACGGTCGTCACGGCCGGCGGCACTTCGGCCACGTCCGCGGCCGACCAGTTCAGCTACCTGGCTGCGCCCACGGTGACCGGCGTCGATCCCGCGGGAGGGCCATTGGCGGGCGGCACCACGGTGACGATCGCCGGGACCGGCTTTACCGACGCCACGGCGGTGGATTTCGGCGCGACGGCGATCGGTAGTTTTACGGTCAATTCCGACACGCAGATCACGGCCATCAGCCCCGCCGGGACCGGCACCGTGAACGTGACGGTCGTCACGGCCGGCGGCACTTCGGCCACGTCCGCGGCCGACCACTTCAGCTACTCGGCTGCGCCGGCGGTAACCGCCATCAGTCCCGCGACGGGGCCAATGACCGGCGGCACGAACGTGACGATCACGGGGACCGGTTTTAGCGACGCCACGGCGGTCGATTTCGGCAAGTTGGCCGCCAGCGATTTTACGGTCGACTCGGCATTGCAGATCATGGCCATCAGCCCCCCCGGAGCCGGCGCCGTGAACGTGACGGTGGTCGCGGCGGGCGGCACTTCGGCCGCGTCCACGGCCAACCGCTACACCTACGTGGCCGCGCCGGTCGTGATTGGCGTCACTCCCGCGACGGGGCCAATGACCGGCGGCACCACGGTGACGATTGCGGGGACCGGATTGGCCGGCGCCACGGCGGTGGATTTCGGCGCCACGCCCGCCGCTGCTTTTACGGTCAACTCGGCGGCACAGATCACGGCCACCAGCCCCGCCGGGGCAGGCGCCGTGAACGTGACGGTGGTCACGGTGGGCGGCACTTCGGCCTCGTCCACGGCCGACCAGTTCAGTTACCTTGGCGCTGCCACCTTTGCACTCACCGGCCCCAGCGCGGGATCATTCACCGCCGGGCAGAACGTCACGATCCAGTGGACGGCGGCCAACGTCGACGTAGTCGGCGGGAGCACGATCACCCTCGGTTACGACGCGGATGCCACGCCCTTCGACGCCAACGAACACTGGATCGAAGCCGCCCGGGTCACCGCGGCCAACGGCGCCGCCGCCTACGGTTGGAACACCACCGGCATAGCGCCCGGAACCTACTACCTCAGCGGCTATATGTATGATCCGGCGACCAGCCAGACGGTTTACTCCCACCTGGGCGCGCCGATCGTCGTCACGGCCGGCGCCCCCGCCCCCGCCTTTAAGCTCACTGGCCCGAGCGCGGGAACATTCACCGCCGCCGCGAGCGTGACAATCCAATGGACGGCGGCGAGCATCGACGTCGCGGGCGTGAGCAAGATCTCCCTGGGCTACGAACCGGATGCCACGCCCTTCGACGCCAACGAGTCCTGGATCGAAGTCGACCAGGTCACCGCGGCCAACGGCGCCGCTTCGTACGCTTGGAATACCACCGGCATCGCTTCCGGAACCTACTACCTCAGCGGCTACATGTACGATTTCGCGCTGAATCACGCGGTCTATTCCAACCTCGGCGCGCCGATCGTCATCACCGGCGGCGCTTCGCCCGCCTTCACGCTCACCGGCCCCAGCGCGGGCACATTCACCGCCGAGCATAGCCTGACGATCGCCTGGACGGCCGCCAACGTCGACGTGGCCGGGCCCACCAAGATCAGCCTGGGCTACGATCCGGGCGCCACGCCCTTCGACGCCAACCAGCACTGGTTCGAGGTCGACGGGGTCACCGCGGCCAACGGCGCCGCTTCGTACGCTTGGAATACCACCGGCATCGCTTCGGGAACCTACTACCTCAGCGGTTACATGTACGATTTCGCGACCGGCAAGGCCGTTTATTCCCATCTCACAACCTCCATCGTCATTACCGGTGGCGCTCCGCCCGCCTTCACGCTCAGTGGCCCCAGCGCGGGGACAATCACCGCCGGGCATAGCCTGACGATCGCCTGGACGGCGGCCAACGTCGACGTGGCCGGGCCCACCAAGATCACCCTCGGCTACGACCCGGATGTCACGCCCTTCGACGCCAACCAGCACTGGCTCGAAGTCGACGGGGTCACTGCGGCCAACGGCGCCGCTTCGTACAGTTGGAATACCACCGGCATCGCTTCGGGAACCTACTACCTCAACGGTTACATGTACGATTTCGCGACCGGCAAGGCCGTTTACTCCAGCCTCGGCACGCCGATCGTCATCACCGGCGGCGCTCCGCCCGCCTTCACGCTCAGCGGCCCCAGCGCGGGAACGTTCACCGCCGGGCAAAGCGTGACGATCGCCTGGACGGCCGCCAATGTCGACGTGGCCGGATCCACCAAGATCACCCTGGGCTACGACTCCGACGCCACGCCCTTCGACGCCAACCAACACTGGCTCGAGATCGATGGGGTCGCCGCGGCCAATGGCGCGGGCTCCTACGCTTGGAACACCACCGGAATCGCCACGGGAACCTACTATCTCAGCGGCTACATGTACGATTTCGCGACCAGCCAGGCGGTTTACTCCCACCTAGGCACGTCGATCGTCATCACCTGACGCTGGCGGCCGTGCCTGCTCCCTGCTATTTCGCCGCGGCGGGCAATTTCAGCGAGCGCACCAGCGCCCGGAATTCATCGGCCCGCGCTGATCGAGGTACTTCCGCGCCCATACTAATCGGGGGCGGCAAAGTTGAGGGATCTGATTCGGGGCCGATTTCGCGTGCCGCTGGCTCTGCCGGTGCCTTCCGTCGCGCGGCATTGCAGCAATGGCAAAGCCAATGGCACACGCACAATAATGTCCCATCTGAGCGACGCACTACACTCGCAGGAGCGGCAACGGGCGGCCAGCAGGGCCAAGTGCGGCGGGTATTGAGGAAAGTTCCTTTGTTTAGCTACTAACCTCGAAAGAGTAAAAAGAGTAAGATGGCGATGAAGTTCGCCAACCAGGCCGGGGGGTGTGTTGGCTGGTTGATACGATTCGACAGTGCGCAAAACGGATTCCGATACGTGGCAAGGAGGTCGTGATGAGGCTGCCAAAGTTCTTGCGTTCGTTGGCTCGCCCTGCCCGCAATTCGAAGCGGAGCCCGATGGCACGCCGCCTGCTGGCCGTGGAACGTCTTGAGGAGCGTTCCCTTCTGACGGCGGTACCCACACTGATCTCTTTGCAGGTTTCGGCCGCGTCGCTGCCCTACCGGCAAACGGAGACGTTGACGGCCACTGTCACGGTTGCTCCGCCCAATAGCGGCACGCCCAGCGGAGGCAGCGTGACGTTTCTCGACGGGAGCACCCCGTTGGGCACGGCGCCGCTCAATTCCGGCAAGGCCACGCTCCAGGTTTCCACGTTGCCGACGGGAACGAACGTGCTGACGGCCAGCTACGGCGGCAATAGCAGTTTCGCGGAGAGCGCGACCGCGGTTAGGCCCAATTCGATCATCACCACCGTAGCGGGCAACGGCAGTTCTGGCGACAGCGGCGACGGGGGGTCGGCCACCGCGGCCTCCATCTCCTATCCCGTAGGCATCGCCGTGGATGCCGCGGGGGACATCTTTATCGACGACTACTTCAATAGCCGGATCCGCGAGGTCGTCAAGGCCACCGGCGACATCATCACCGTGACCGGCGGTGGCCATGGCGGCGCGGCCAGTGGCATCGCAGCCACCACGGCTTCTCTCATCTTTCCGCAAGGAATCGCGGTGGATTCCGCGGGGAACCTCTTCATCGCCGACATGGGCGACCAGTTGATCCGCGAGGTCGTCAAGGCAACGGGCGATATCGTCACCGTGGCGGGCGGTGGCAGCGGCGGTCTTGGCGACGGGGGACCAGCCACGGCGGCTTCCCTCGACAATCCCCAAGGCGTCGCCGTAGATGCCGCGGGGAACGTCTTCATCGCCGACGCGACAGAGGACCGCATCCGCGAGGTCGTCAAGGCCACCGGCGACATCATCACCGTGGCAGGCCGTGGTAGCCCGGGGTACAGTGGCGACGGGGGCCCGGCCACCGCTGCCTCCCTCGATTATCCCGACAGCATCGCCGTGGATGCCGCGGGGAACCTCTTCATCACCGACAACTGGAGCAACCGGGTCCGCGAGGTCGTCAAGGCCAGCGGCGAGATCATCACCGTGGCGGGAAACGGTAGCCCGGGGTACCGTGGTGACGGGGGACCAGCCACGGCGGCCTCCCTCGACAGTCCCAGAGGCATCGCCGTAGACGCGGCGGGGAACCTCTTTATCTCCGACGTTGGCAACGGTCGGGTCCGCGAGGTCGTCAAGGCCACCGGCGACATCATCACCGTGGCCGGTGGTGGAGATACTGGCTTGGGCGACGGCGGTCCGGCCACTGCGGCCTCCATCGATCCCACGTGCGTCGCCTTAGATGCCGCGGGGAACCTCTTCATCGCCGATGGGAACAACAGCCGCGTCCGTGAAGTCTACGCCGGGATGCCGGTGACGATCACTCCGGCCACACCCACTGTGTCCGTCACGGACGGCGGCACCAACAACGCCAATCCTTTCGCCGCCACTGCCTTGGTGGCCGGCGTGGTCAGCGGAGTAGACGCGACACCCACGCCCACCCTTGAGGGCGTGGGCCTGACCTTGGACTACTTGAAACTCAACGCCGATGGCAGCACCGCGGCCGACCTGGGCAGCACGGCCCCGACCGCTGGCGGTAGTTACGCCGTGACGGCCACCTTCGCCGGCAGCGCCGACTACTCCGCCGCTTCGGCCCGGACAACGTTCACCATCGCCCAGGCCACCACCATCTCGCTCGTCGCCCGCACGGCCACCGCGGTCTTTGGGCAGCCGGTTACCCTCACCGCCACGGTGAGTTCCAGCGCGGGCACGCCCGCCGGCACGGTCACTTTCATGGACGGGACCACCCTGCTCGGCTCGCCCGTAACGCTCAACAGTTCCGGCGTGGCCACGCTCCATGTCTCAACGCTGCCGGTGGGGACGGACCTGCTGACGGCCAGCTACGGTGGCGATAGCAATTTCGCGGAGAGCGCGACCGCGGTTGGGCCCAATTCGACTATCACCACCGTCGCCGGAAATGGAACCGCGGGCTTCAGCGGCGATAACGGCCCGGCCACCAACGCCGAATTGGGGTTGCCCAATGGCGTGGCAATGGATTCCGCCGGGGACCTCTTGATCGCCGACAGCAACGACCGGATACGCGAGGTGAATCACGCCACTGGCGTGATCACCACCGTCGCCGGAAATGGCGTATGGGGTTTCAGCGGCGATAACGGTCCGGCTACCGCCGCCGAATTGGACGGACCCTCGGGCATTGCGGTGGACTCGGCTGGGGATCTATTCATCACCGACGGGGGCAACGACCGGATACGCGAGGTGAATCACGCCACTGGCGTGATCACCACCATTGCTGGCGACGGTATCCGAGGGCACACTGGCGATAACGGCCCGGCCACCGCCGCTGCGCTCGACGAGCCCTTCGGTATCACCTTGGATGCTGCCGGGGACCTCTTTATCGCCGACAGCGGCAACAACCGCATTCGCGAGGTGAATCACGCCACTGGCTTGATCACCACCGTCGCCGGAAATGGAACCGCGGGCTACGGCGGCGATAACGGCCCGGCCACCGCCGCCGAATTGTACAGGCCCTCTGGGATTGCTGTGGATGCCGTTGGGGATTTATTTATCGCCGACAGCGGCAACAACCGCATTCGCGAGGTGAATCACGCCACCGGCGTGATCACCACCGTCGCCGGAAATGGAACCGCAGGCTTCAGCGGCGATAACGGCCCGGCCACCGCCGCCGAATTGGGGTATCCCAATGGTATAGCAATGGATTCCGCCGGGGACCTCTTTATCGGCGACAGCAGCAACAATCGGATACGCGAGGTGAATCACGCCACTGGCGTAATCACCACCGTCGCCGGAAATGGAATCGGGGGCTTCAGCGGCGATAACGGTCCGGCCAGCGCCGCCGAATTGGGGTATCCCACTGGTATGGCAATGGATTCCGCCGGAGACCTCTTTATCGCCGATTACGGCAGCTTCGTGCTCCGCGAGGTCGCCAGCGGCGCGGCTTTGGTTACCGTAACACCTCCCGCGGGCAGCTTTTCCCTTGCCGGCCCGAGTGCGGGAGCGTATGTCGCCGGGCAGAGCGTCACCATCGGCTGGACGGCCGGGATCGTTGCGGGGCACGTCACCAAGATCAGCCTGGCCTACGGCGCCGAGGACGCACCTTTCAGTGCCGAGCACTGGATCGAGGTCGATGGGATCACGGCGACCAGCAACACCGGCTCCTACCATTGGAACAACGCCGGCGTGGCCCCGGGAACCTACTACCTGGCCGGCTACTCGTATGATTTCACGACGAACAAGGTGGCTTTCACCCAGCTTGGCACGAAGATTGTCATCACCGGCGGCGCTCTTCCCGCCCTTACGCTCGGCGGCCCGACCGCGGGAACGTTTAGCGCCGGGGTGAGCGTGACAATCCAATGGAGTGCGGCCAACGTCAACGTGGCCGGGCCGACCAAGATCAGCCTGGGTTACGACGCCGGCCCCACGGCCTTCGATGCCAACGAGTCGTGGATCGAGGTCGACCGCGTCACCGCGGCCAATGGTACGGGCTCCTACGCTTGGAACACCAGCGGCGCCGCCTCGGGAACGTATTATCTCAGCGGTTACATGTATGATTTCTCGACGAGCAAAGCGGTTTACTCCAGCCTCGGTAAGTCGATTGTCATCACCGGCGGCGCTCCCACCGCCTTTACGTTCCGCGGCCCCAGCGCGGGAACATTCAGCGCCGGGCAAAGCGTGACGATCGCCTGGACGGCCGCCAATGTCGACGTGGCCGGGTCCACCAAGATCACCCTGGGCTACGACTCCGACGCCACGCCCTTCGATGCCAACCAACACTGGCTCGAGATCAATCGGGTCACTGCGGCCAACGGCGCGGGCGCGTACAGTTGGAACACCACCGGAGTCGCCGCGGGAACTTATTATCTCAGCGGCTACATGTACGATTTCGCGACCAGTCAGGCGGTTTACTCCCACCTTGGCACGTCGATCGTCATCACCTGACGCCCGTGGCCGTGCTTGCTCCCTGCTATTTCGCCGCGGCGGGCAATTTCAGCGAGCACACCAGCGCCCGGAATTCATCGGCCCGCGCGGCCATGGTATTGGCTGGCCTGGACTCATGGTATGACCGACGCCGTGGGCTGGCGCTGCGTCGAGGGGAAGCGCCGGCCGCCCTGGGGCCGATGCCCGGCTTTCGTGGAATCCCCGGGAGCCGGCGCCAGACCGTCCAGCAGCGAGGCCCACTGTTGCGACCAATGGGCCAGATCGTAACGCTCGCGGACGGCCTGCCGCGCGGAGCGGCCCATCCGCGTGCGGAGCTCCGGGGAACTGGCCAGGCGGTGGATGGCCTCGGCCCATTCCTCGGGCGAGGCGGCCAAAAAACCCGTGCGGCCGTGACAGATCAGTTGCCGATGAATGCCTACCGGGTTGGCCACCACCGGCAGCCCGGCCGCCATGTATTGCAAAACCTTCAGCCCACACTTGCCCAGACTCCAGGGGTGGTCGGGGAGCCAACTGATGCCGATGTCGGCGTCGGCCAACTCTTGGGCTTCGCTGTCGGGCGACCAGGCGCGGGGGATGATTTCGATGCCCGGCAACGCCGGAAAGCGATCGCAGATCACCTTCAGCCGCAGCCCCGGCAAACGGCCCGCGGCGGCCAGCAAGCCCGGGTGGGCCATGTCGAGCGAAGAGACCGTGCTGCGACTGCCAATCCAGGCCAGGCGGACCGCCGCGCCCTGCCGGTCGTGCAGCGCGAGGCCGTAGAGATCGGGGTCGATACAGGTCGGAAAGCAATGGATGCGGTCCGCCGCGGTCCAAGCCGACGCCTGTTCGGCGAGGAACGGATTGCCGGCCAGCACGACGTCGGCCGCGGCGATCGTGGCCGCGAAACGGCCGCTGCGCCAGACGCTCGTGGTGCAGCGTCCGGCGTTGCTGTCGCGGAGGAAAACGGCGTCGTCGAAATCGTAGATCAGGACCTTGGCGACCCGCCGCAACAGCCCCAACTGCCACCGCGGCAGCAGTTTTCGTTGCAGCACGACGACTTGGGCCGCGGCCGCCTGCCGCAATTCCTGAAGAAATCCCCACGGTCCCCGCGCTACCGCCAGCGGCTGCATCTTCCAACCCGCCAGCGCTAAGTGCGGCGCAAAGGCCCGCAATCGATAGCGGTAGCAAACGTGATCCGGAGCATGGACCAACGCCAGAAGTTGCCTTATCGAAGTTGTTGCCATAGCGTCGGTTGGAAAAAATGGAAACCAAACCGCCAGGGAGAGATTTGCGTCATTCTTGGAACCTATCCCAAAACGGGCGTTGGTCGGCGAACCATGGCGATTCGGTGGGGTTTTGAGATAGGTTCTTCTTAAGCGTTGGCGGTAAAAGGCTGGCCCAGCCTTTTCCAGACCCGCGAGCGTGATTTTCGAGGAGACTTGCGCACCCGCCGGATGGGTTCGCCAAGCGGCGGAAGTCTCGCAAAAAGCTCCGGCCGGCACAAGGTCACTTGAACTCGTTTGCAGCTAACGAGTTCCGTCGATAACCGCTCCGCTCGGGCAATTGGTTTCGGCACGCCGGCAATGAATTGACGCTGGGGAGAGGTTCGGTGTAGAAAGGAGGGGCAAAGGAACAAAGGGGCAAACCGACAAATTCGCGACTTTGTGTCTCTGTCCCTCTGTCCCTATTCCCTCGGAGTTTCCCCATGTCCGCCAGTTGGTATTACGCTCACGGGAATCAGCAGCGTGGTCCGGTATCGTTGGACGACCTCCGTATCCTGTTGGCCAGCGGCCAATTGGCGACGACCGACCTGGTGTGGCAGGAAGGGATGGCCAACTGGGCCGCGGTCCGCACTATCCCGGAATTGGCTCCTGCTTCCGCGGCGAAAGCGCCCGGCGGAAGCGTGCCGCCCGCCATACCACGAGCGGCCGCCGAGGCCGGCGGTTCAGCGCCCGCATCGCCTGCCGCCGCAATCGATATCGGCGCCTGCCTGAACCGCGCCTGGGATCTCTACATGAAGGACTTTGGCGCGCTGTTCGGCGTCACGGCGCTGATGCTGCTGCTCAATGCGATCGCCCTTTACGCAGCGTCGCGAGTGAACCTCTACACAGGCGGCTATCTTTTCAATGCGCTGGTCTGCACGCCCCTGATGGCCGGACTGTTTTGGTTCTATTTGAAGAGGATTCGCGGTGAAACCGCCAGCGTTGAGGATCTCTTCGCCGGCTACCGCATGGCCTTCATGCCGCTCCTGCTCGCGGCGATGATCAAAGGCGTGCTAATTGGCCTGGGGACTCTGTTTTGTGTCCTGCCGGGCCTCTTTCTATCGCTGATCTGGGCCTTCACCACGCCGCTGATTATCGATAAACGGCTGGAGTTCTGGCCCGCCATGGAAACCAGCCGGCAAGCGGTGATGGAAAATGTTTTTGCATTCCTGCTGCTCTTTCTCCTGTCCGCGGGAATTTTTCTTTCCGGCATTCTCGCCTGTGGTGTCGGATTTATCTTCACCGCACCCTTGAGCCTGCTGGTGATCGCCTACGCCTACAACGATCTCTTCGGCCCGCAATAGTCCGGATTATTCAGGGCCCGATAGAAGCCCGAAGCGCAAGCGAGGGAGCCATCGACACTTAACCTCGCTCGCGCGTCGGGCTTCGATTACGCGCACTTCGTCCGTACGTGCCACGCCGCGAATAATCCGCCTTACTGGCCGGGAAACCGCCGCAGCCGCTGCGGATGCGGGTCCCGCCGCGTCATCGCCCGCACACGGCAAAGCAGGCAGGGCATGTGCACCATGCCACCACATTCGGGACAGCGCCGCGGCGGTCCGTCGGGCGGGGAAAAGTCGGTGGTGCAGTGCTGTCCGCGGAGCTCGTAGGCCGGGCGTTTGCCCGCGGCAATGGCGTGGACGGTGCCGCGGCTGACGCCGGTGAGTTGGGCCACATTGCGTTGAGACAACCCTTCTTCCACGAGCAGACGTCGTATTTCAGCGACCGTAGCGGACGAAATCATTGCTGGTACCCCCTCCCTTCATGACAGCCGTGGCGGTGCCGCAGCTTCCGTGGTTGCCGGTTGCGAGCGCGCAAGCCACAATCGTTGATTGATTCCTGATTTGCAAAGCCCCTGGGTCATATCCAGGAAGTTTCACGCTAACACATAATGTACATAATTTCAACCACAGTTTTGTACATTATATGTCTAATTATTGCCGAATGATGGCCTATTTCTCGGAACGATTCTGCCCGAATTCGTCGCCAAAGTGCTCGACGGCATACTGCCGGCCGGGTAGGATACGTAAACGAGGGATAATCACACGGCAGGCAACGCTTGGCGGGGAATCCGATCATGACACGCAAGTCTTACAACCCGGAAATGCTCGACGAGTGGGCCTTGCGGCTCCTCGACCTGGCCGTGATCCTGCGGCAAATGGCCGCCACCAGCAGGGACAATCAGGTCGCGGAGCTGTCGCTGCACGACAAAAAAGCGTTGGAGTGGTGCGACCAACTGGAACGCTGGGCCCGCCGCGCCCAGGCCGATCTGGAGCTGAAGGTCCACACCAGCCGTGCGGTTCGCCGCGCACAGCTCATCAGCGACTAGGCCCAAAAATCTGCGGTCGACGACACCTGTTTTAAATGTTTTATTTTGATCATAATATGCGCGGCTGTTTCTCGCGAATCACCCCGCATCGTCGCCCGGGCGGGTTCTCCCGCCCCTGCCGCCGAGGCAGACTCTGACAGTTGGCCAGTGTGAACCGGCCCGTGGCGGCACTCTCAAGGACTGCGCGAATCGGGGCCGATGAAGCTGACAGGCGACCGATTGTCGCTCGCGCGGATTTGCCCATCTCCCTCTCGATCGGCCCAAAATATGCCCCTGGAATTCATCAACCCAGCCCTTATTTTGCTGTCCCTTGTCGTTTGCGTCATGGCGGGCGAAATCACCGTCGCGGTGGCTCGCAAACGATAAGCATCTGCGGGGAAGGCAATCTCCCGAAAAGAGGCCTGGGGGCTATGCGCCGCGCATGCGCGGCCATGGCATCCACAAGCCTTAAATCCGGCGTGGCAGAGCGCCGGTTCTCTGGGGCCACCGGACTGCCAATCATCGCAGCCGATCGACGGAAGAACGAAGCATCCGGAAAAACGGCCGGTATACTCGGCCATTCTTCATGCAGATCCTAGAACCGAGATTGCCGCTCCGACGTCCTGCGGCCGCCCGACGTAGCCGTGGCGCTTGCTCCGATCGCTTATGAGCAAGGGCTTGCCGAGATTGGCGTCGCGGTTTAACGCGGCCCTCCCCGTCAGTTGGGGATAAAACGGCTGTCGCCCAGTGCAGAGTGCCGCCAATTTCCAGATCGGCAGGCTCCAGCAACTTAGATCGACCAGACGCGGGGCTGTGCGTTGCTATTGGACGACGACGCGGGAGATCCGCCAAAACCGGAAAACGCCAGACCGCAGAAGCAGCCGGCAGAACGCTCAGCGACCCGGATCGCCCAACGCCGTGTGGATGATCGTGGTGATCGCCGCCTGGACGGGCTGGGGAAGCCGAGGCCAAGCCTGAATGATCTCGGCCAACGGTGCGCTCGGTCCGCTGGGAATTCCCTCGGCCGGAACCAAGGGGACCGTTTCGGCCGTTTCAAGTGGCCCCGTCGCCACCAACGGCGCAACGGGCGAGCGATCGGGCGTGCCCGCTTTCCGCCGTTCTTGCGGATGCTCCTGTCCGCTCGCGGCCGATTTTTTCGTCACCGCGGTGCCGGCCACGGCCCCAGGCCACGATTGCAAGTCCAACGACGACAAAGGGATCCCCGGTTGGTGCGCCGCCACGGCTTGCCATTGGCCCGCGGGAACTCGCTCCGACGGCTTGATGGATCGTGGTATCATCATTGGATCACGTGCCTTCAGCAATCAGGGATGCGGATCGACTCGGCGCACGACGCTTGAACATGGAAACGCATTGCCTTACGAGCCGCCCGCGCGTGTCGCGGCCGCCGGGAATATGCCCCACAGAACTTGCGAACCGACGCTCCGTGCCGTTGAAAGCCGCTCGTCCCGCTGCGCGCTCCACGGTTTTCTACGCCGCCTCGCGCACCGTCTTCACGTCGTTCCAGTTCCGTTTGTACTGGAGCGCCTCGAGCAATTCGCTCAACGTCAGCGTGCGATTCTCCAACTCCAGAGGAATTTCCATGCCCGGATCACACACCAGATCGACCGTGCCGTCCTCGCCGACCAGCTCGTCCAAATCGCGGAGCAGGCCGTCCTGCACGGCTTGGCGAACCAACTGGCCCCGCGTTGCCGGAACCTCGGCGGCACGTTCGCCCAGGCTGTCGGCCGCGCGCTTCGCCAACGCGGGAAGGTACTCGCTGGGAATCTCGACATACTTGGGGCAGTACACTTTGACTTGCATCCTGTCACTCCTCCAGGGAACTACCGGCCCAGCCACGCGTCCTGCACGCTGCGCGGCTCGAAATGAAACAAACCGGATCGCTATGGCACGGTCCGAATCACCCGCAGCCGTTGGCAGCATCCAGCTAGCGCCGGCGCGTCGAAGCACGTTCGATCTATCGGCATCGAAGATCGACCGATTGCACCGTTTTTTCCCACTTTCCGTGTTATCGCGGAAATTCGCCGGAACGATAGGACCACAGCCGCTCAACGGTAGTAGCCAAAGGAGAAGCCGGGCGTCGCCACGCGGACTCCCGGTCCATAGTTGTAGTAGTACGGGTAAGATGAATAGTACGGATACCCCGAGTAATATGGGTAACCTGAATAATATGGCGTCGAGTAATAGTACCCGCCATAATAAGGCCGATAGGTCCCGTACCAGCCGCCATAATATCTCGGCCCGCCCCACCCACGCCCACGCCACTGCACCGGCTCGACCGTCGCTTTCGCATCGCTCGGCCCGTACAGGGCATTCTGAATCACCGCATGGCTGGCCGTGTCGCTGCCTTGAAGATCATTCGCGTTGGCCTTATACGGCAACAGCGCCAAGGTCCCAAAGAGTGCCACCAGGGAAAGGATTCGCCACATAACTCACTCTCCTCTCGAAAACGATACCCCTAGGGGGTCCTCCCGCTCCCTTCGCTTGACCGGACGTCGTCCATCGCGGTATTCTTCTATCACCCGCAAAATAAGCGCCAAACAAAACGCTTTTTCTGAAAAGACGCCCGCCCCGGAGCCGCGGATCGGCCGGAAGACGCGCCACCTGGAACGGCGCGCGGCCGTTTGTTAGCATAGAAAGTCTCTGCGCGATACTCGTTTACCGATGCAAGAACAGGAGAGTTGCCATGTCGACGCGTTCCAACGCTGCTACGCCCCGCCGCGAATTCCTGCAAACGGCCGGCCGGCTGACGGCCGCCTCGGCTTTGGCCGGCGTGGCCGTGCCGCACGTGCACGCGGCTGAAGACAACACCATTCGCGTGGCCCTCATCGGCTGCGGCGGACGGGGCACCGGCGCCGCCGCAAACGCGCTCTCGACCAAGAGCGGGCCGATCAAGTTGGTGGCCATGGCCGACGTGTTCGACGCGCGGCTGAAGGCCAGCCACAAGGCTCTCTCGAAGCAGTTCGCCGCCCAGATGGACGTCGCCGAGGATCGCAAGTTCATCGGCTTCGACGGCTATCGGAAGGCCATGGATTGCCTCAAGCCGGGCGACGTCGCGCTGCTGGCCACTCCGCCGGCCTTCCGCTGGGTACACTTCGGCTACGCCATCGAAAAGGGGTTGAACGTCTTCATGGAGAAGCCCGTCACCGTCGACGGCCCCACCACGCGGAAGCTCATGAAGCTGGGCGAGGCGTCGCTGCAGAAGAACCTCAAGGTTTCGGTGGGGCTGATGTCGCGTCACAGCAAGGCCCGCCAGGCACTGCTGCAACAAATCAAAGACGGCGCCGCCGGCGAGCTCATCCTCATGCGGACCTACCGCATGCACGGGCCGATCGCCTCGTTCGCTTCCGGGCCCAAGCCCGCCGGAATCGGCGAGTTGTTCTATCAGATCCAGCGGTTCCACAGTTTTCTCTGGGCCAGCGGCGGCTGCTTCAGCGATTTCAACATCCACAGTATCGACGAGTGCTGCTGGATGAAAGGCGCCTGGCCGGTGCAGGCCCAAGCCACCGGCGGGCGGCATTATCGCGGCGACTTGATCGATCAGAACTTCGACAGCTACTCCGTCGAATATACCTTCGCCGACGGCACCAAGCTGTTCATGATCGGCCGCTGTATTTCCGGCTGCGCCAACGAGTTCAACAACTATCTCCACGGCAGCAAGGGCTTGGTCACCGTGACCGGCTCGGGGCAGACGCCCGCCAAGTGCCGCATCTACCATGGGCACAACGCCGACAGTGCCAAATTGGCCTGGAACTACGCCGATCGCGAGCCGAATCCGTACCAGGTGGAGTGGGACGTGCTCATCGACGCTATCCGGCACGACAAGCCTCACAACGAGGTGCAGCGTGGGGCCGAGGCCAGCCTGGTGACTTCCATGGGTCGGATGGCCGCCCACACCGGCCGCATCGTCACCTACGACGAGATCCTCCACCACGACCACGAGTTCGCGCCGCTGGTCGATCGGCTCACGATGACCTCGCCCGCGCCGCTGCTGGCGGGCAAGGACGGCAAATACCCGGTGCCTCAGCCGGGCATCGTCACCAACCGCGAATACGCCTGATCGCCGGCAACTGGGAATTGCCCCGTCGCGGGCTTTTTCCCCTCGCACCTTTCCCCCTAATCTCGCATGTCGCTGACCTGTTTTTCCACCACCAGGCCCAGCGAACGGAGTTTGGACCGCAAGGTGGTCCGCGAAATGCCCAGCAGATCCGCCGCCTCCACCTGGTTTCCCTTGACGTGCTCCAGCACTTTACAGAGCATGGCCCGCTCCACGACCGCTTGAACCCGGTAATAGGCGTTCGCGCCGCCGACGTTTGCGCGTTCTTGACCGGCGGCCGCGCCGGGCGGCGCCTGGATCAATATCTCTTGCACCAATTGTGCGACGGCGATCTCCACGGTTTCTTTGGCGGCGAACATGGCGTTACCCAATATCTCGTTACGACTCGGTTTCCGTTGCAATCCCCGCTCATTCTCAGCGCGGCGATGCATCGTGCCCTGCGACGCGGCACGCGTTCCAGCGCTGCGCTGCGGATGAGCGTTCTCTCCCACCCCGCGCCCAGCGCTGGAAGAGCCTTTTTCCTCGAATCCCCAATCCCTCAACCCTAATCCCTCCATCAATGCGCCAAATTCGCCGCGCCCGCAGGCGGCTCGCGATGGCCGTAGAAGGTGTACAACACCGGCATCAGGTAGCGATCCACGAACAACGTCAAGATCATGCCGCCCACCACCACGATGGCCAGCGGATGCGCCGTCTGCGCGCCGATCTTCGTGGACAGCGCCGCGGGCAGGAGGCCCAGGATGGCCGTCATCGCGGTGATCATCACCGGCCGCACGCGCTTCGCGGCGCCCTGCACGATGGCCTCGTGGAGCGGCAGCCCCTCGCTGCGGAGGGCATTGAAATACGAGATCATCAGCAAACCCTCCATGATGGCGATGCCGAAGAGCGAAATGAAACCGACCGCCGCCGCGATGCTGAAGGCCGTGCCGGTCAGGTACAGCGACCAGATGCCGCCCACCGCCACGTCGAAGACGTTGCTGAACACCACGATCGCGTCCAGGAACGACCGAAACGCCCAGTAGAGCAGAATGAAGATCAAGCCCAGCGAGAGCGGCACGATCCACAGCAAGCGTCCCTGGGCATCCTCCATCTGCTCGAACTCCCCGCTCCAGACCGCCCGGTACGGGGCTTGGAAAATCTCCTTGGTCCGTGCCTTGGCCTCGTTGACGGCGCCCCCCAAGTCGCGGCCGCGGACGCTGAACTTGATCGCCACCAGGCGTTCGCCCTGCTCGCGATAGATGTCCTGCGCGCCGGCCCGCTCGAACTGGCCGCCGGGGTACGTGGCGCCATCCTCGCCCACCGGGGAAACCAGGTCGCGCAGCCGTAGCCGCGGCAAATTGCTCAGCGGATTGGCCGTGTTGACCAGGGTGCCGGCGACGGCCGGATCCGGGTTCGCAAAGCCCTTGGCGTTGGGCACGGCGACCGCCCCGCCGCCCGTGCCGGGGTATTGGTTGAGCACCACCTGGTTGTTGCTGATGTCGACCGGGATGTCCAGGATCGAGGTCTCGTTGTTCCGCAGCCGCTCGGGCCAGCGGATGGCGATGGGAAACAACTTCTCGCCCTCGACCATATTCGACTGCGGATTGGCGCCCAGGGCGCTGCCGATGACGTTGTTGACGTCGGCCGTCATCACGCCCCACTTCTGGCACTTCTCCGGATCGACGCGGAATTCCATGTGCGACTGCCCGCGGATGTGGAAGATGCCCACGTTCTCCATGCCCGGAAGTTTTTGCATTTCGTTCTTCACCTTGGTGGCCAGCAGTTCCAACTGGTCGAGGTCGGGCCCGACGATCTTCACGGAATTGTCGCCCTTGATGCCGGAGAGCGCCTCCATGACGTTGTCGCGGATGTTCTGCGAGAAGTTCCAGGTCACGCCGGGGATTTTGGCCTCCAGCTCGGCGTCCATGGCGTTGGTCAGCTCTTCCTTCGTCCGCGGTCGTTTCGGACCGTACAGCCAGCGTTTCCAGTCGGAGGTTTCCTCGACCAAGGCCGGCCAGTCGCCGCGGGACCGCAGCGGCACGAAGTACTCGACGCCCTCATAACCTTCGGTGTCGGTGCCGTCGTCGGGCCGGCCGGATTGCGCCACGATCGCCTCGACCTCGGGGAAGGACGCCATGATGGTCCGCGCTTGCTTGGCGATCTCGATATTGCGTTCCAGCGTCTGGTTGAGCGGGCCGGTGCTGCGGATCCAGAAGTTGCCTTCCTCCAGTTCGGGCATGAACTCGGTTCCCAGCTTGGGAATCAAGGAGAGGGTATAGCCGATCAGCCCGGCCATCAGGATCAGGGTCGTCCAGCGGTATTTCAGGCACAGCTTGAGCTGCCAGATGTAGCGCGCCTTGAGAAAGCGAACGAAAAGGTTCTCCGGCACCGGCTTGAATTTCTTGAACGACAGCATGCACAGCACCGGCGTCAGCGTCAGCGCGAGTATCAGGGCGCCGGCCAGCGAGAAGGCATACGTCTGCGCCATGGGGCGGAACAGCTCGCCCTCCGCGCCCGACATCGTGAACAGCGGCACGAAGGCGCAAACCATGATCAGGGTGGAAAAGAACAGCGCCGTGTCGATCTCTTTCACGAAACGGAGAATGCGGTCCTTGATGGGCAAGTCGGCGTCGTGGCCGGCCGCCAGGTTGCGGTAGATGTTCTCCACCATGATCACCGAGGAATCGACAATGATGCCGAAATCGACCGCGCCGATGGAAAGCAGGTTCGCCGACTTGCCGCGGAGGTACAACATCGAGAAGGCGAACAACAGCGCCAGCGGGATGTTGATCGCCACGATCAGCGCGGTGCGGATGCTGTTCACGAACATGAACAGGATCACCACGACCAGCAGCACGCCCGTCACCAGGTTTTCCGTGACCGTCTCGGTGGTGACGTGGAGCAGGTCGGTGCGATCGTAATACGGCTCGATCTGCACCCCGGGCAGCCTGCGGCCCGAGGCGGGGTCGTTGATTTCCTCGACTTTCTTCTTCACGTCCTTCAAGGCCGGCAAGGTGTCCTCGCCCTTGCGCATCAGCACGATGCACTGCACCTTGTCGTCCTCGTCGTGGCCCACCTCGGCCAGCGACAGGGTCGAGCCCGGCGGCCGCGCGCGGTCGGCCTTCCAGTAACCGATTCGCCCCAGTCGCGTGAGATGGCTGACCACGACGCCCTGCTTCCCAATCTGGTCCGCAGCGATCCGCCCTCCCTCGACCACGTCTTCGACGCGGACCGGCTGGTTGTTGACCGAGGCGATCACCAGGCCGCGAATGTCTTGAATGCGATGATATTCCTCCCCGCGGAGGATAGCGGCGGCGCGGAGGGCGGCCCGCCGTTGAATCGCCTGAACCTCTTCGCGCTCCCCGCGGCTCAGCGGCGGCGCCGCTTCCCGACGCGCCAAACCCGTGCGCAGCCGCTGCCGAATCCGCTGGACGTTTTGCAGCAGATCGCGTTCCGCGGGCGTGAGGTCCTTTTCGGCCAGCGGCGGATTGGCATCCTTTCCCGCCAAGACGGCCCCCAGCCGTTCGATCGTGCGCACGAGTCCGCGTTCCTTCTCGGTCAACGGCGGGTCCGCCTTCAGCCGCATCAAACCGGCCGAAATGCGCTGCTTTTGCTTGCCGCTTGCAGATTTGCCGAGAACCACGTCCACCACGGCTTCGTTGCGGATAAAGTCGGCCAGCACCTCGTTCTCGAACCCCAGCACCTTGTTGACCGGGTCGGCGCCGCCGCCGAACAGGCCCACGCCGCGGACGGTCAGGGCGACCTGCCCCTGGTTGACGTAATCGCCGCCCACGGTCGCATTGCTGTTGGTGAGCGCCGTCTGAAGCTGCACCAGCGTGACGCCGTAGCGCCGCAGGCGGTCCGGGTCCGGTTGGACCTCGTAGCGGCGAACGGTGCCGCCGAAGCTGGTGAGGTCCACGATTCGAGGCACCGGCCGGAATTGTCGCTCCATCACCCAGTCCTGCATCGCCTTGAGGTCGTTGAGCGTGTAAATCTGGCGGCCGGAAAGGTCTTTGGGCGAGCTCAAGATGTAGCGGTAGATTTCCCCCGTGGGCGACTCGGGGGAAATCGAGGGGCTCACGCCCGGCGGCAACGGCTGCGCGATCGTGGCGATGCGGTTGATCACTTCTTGCCGGGCCACCTCGTACGTCCATTGGCTGCCGTAGTTCCAGTTCATTTTCAGGTCGCTCAGGCCGAACAGCGACTTGCTGTTCATCGACCGCAGCCCCGGCATGCCCGCAAACGTCACTTCCAGCGGGATGGTGACCTGCCGCTCGACTTCCTCCGCCGACGCGCCGGGAAAATTGGCTGTGACCTCGACGATGGCCGGCGCCGGGTCGGGGTAGGCCTCGACGTTGACGTTCACAAAAGAATAGACGCCCACCGCCGCCAGCGCCACGGCCAGCAGGAGAATGACCAGCGGGTTGCTGAGCGAAAACTCGATGAGCTTACGAACCATGGAATTCTTCCGAAAAATAAACGATGCCTTCGCTCGGCACTGTTAGCGCGTCGCGTCCTGCGGGCCCTCGTCGGGCTGCGACTCCAGATCCAGCAGGGCCGCCTTGAGTTCCCCCGCCCCGGACTGCAGCACGCGATCGCCCGGCTGAAGGGCCTCTTTAGGCAATAAGCCTTCTTCGGCCTCGCGGGCGGTCAATTGCTCTTCCTTGGGGATCGGCGTGCTACGTACGAACACCTTTTGATCGAAGCGATGGGTGACCTGAACCCGCCGCATCGTGTATTGGGGCTTCGTGGCGTCGGTTTGCACGAACACCAGGCTCTGCTGGCCGTCATCCACCAGCGCGTCGACGGGAATCTCGACCACTCCGGCCGGCGGCGGGATGGGAACCGTCGCGGCGACATATTGCCCGGCCCGCAGCCGCTGTCCGGGGTTGTCCACATACCCCTTGATGATCGCCGTGTGCTGATTGGGGTCGATCAGGTAGCCGATCTCATCGATGGTTCCGGGCAGCCCCTCGGCAGTCTCGGCCCCGACGGTGCGGACGGTCCAGCGCCTTTCGCCCTCATGGAGGGCCTCCAAGATCGGCAATTGGTCTTCGGGGGCGTTGGCGATCACCAGCAACCGGTTCACGTCGGCGATCTGAAAGAGATTGACCGTTTGGTCCACGACCATTTCGTCCACGCTGACGTTGCGCTCGACGATGATGCCGTCGAACGGTGCCCGCAAGGTGACCCGGCCCCAGGGGTTCTCGGCGTTCTTGTCGGGGTCGATCTTGTCAGGTCCGCTGACTTTCCCCCCCGTCACCCAGGTGCCTTCCCGGGTCTTTTTCCAAGCGTTCTGGTCGGCCGCCTGCTTCTTGGCCTCCTCGCGCAGGGCGTCGATCTCGTCTTGGGGGATGTCCCAGGCCTCGAGGTTGTGCAGGGCTCGGTCGACCTGGTTGCGGTCCGTCTGCACGGCACGTTCGGCGGTGATCATGAAGACATCCGGAACCGCCTCGCGGTGCTTTTCGGCATTGTCGAGGACTTTCTGATCGAGTTGCAATTGCGTCAGCGCGTCCAACAGGTCGTTCTTCTTCGAGCCCACGTCCACGCTGTAGAAAATGCCCAGGACTTCCCCCTTCGCAACGCGGTCGCCCGACCGCAGTTCGCGGAACTCGGATCGCCCGGTCTTATGGGAAAAATCGTGACGCCGGCTGATTTCCACCACTCTGGCCGGGGCGAAACGGGCGCGGATCCGCGCCAGGCGAATGGGATCCAACGCGGTGGAACCGGAAAGCACTAACGGCCGCATCGTGGTTGGCTGTTGCGCGACGACCAGCAAATCCTGCTGGCCCTTGCGGATTCCCAATACGGCGCGGACGTTCTCCGGCACCTCCACCGTGTGCGGCCTGCCCTTCACGAGCGCGACGCCCAGCGTTGGCGGTGGGTCTTTCTCTTCCTTGTCGGTCTTTTCGTTCTTGGCGGGGCCGGCCAGGCCTGGCATCGGCAGGCCAAGAATATGGCTGCAAAAGCCTGCCAGTGAGACCAGGATCAGAACCAATACGAATCCCTTTACAATTTTCCGCCAGCCCGCAGTGCGCGATGCACTCCGCACCTCGGGGGCCGCTGCGGAAGGCAGCGTGCCTGCGACGGACGGGTCATTGGGGTGATCGCCGGGCACGCCCGGGGTTATCGTTTGCATGTACGTTCTCGTTCAAGGCCGCGGAAATCGCATCCCTCGATGGCCGCAGGCGGACAATTTGCAACGTCGTTGCCACGACGAGTACTCGCGCGTAAGAAGCGCCAGGTCGCGGCTAGAAGCAAACGATGCGCCACAGATCGGTTTTCGGCGCCGCTGATGCCCGCGGCGCCTTGCGAGAAAGCCGGTAAAAAGCCGCGTCCGGCGGGCACTTCGGAAAAATTCCGCTGGCCGAAGAGGTAACCGGGGACGTAGGCCGGAGCGCTCTGGTCGGAGTGCAGCGTTTGGTCAGCCTGACCAATCTTCGCTGCACAAGAAGCCAGTTTTTGTCCAGCGTGGCCAAGCCGTCGTCGCACCAGAAGAAAGACCGCGCGCCCGGGCAGTGACACGCGTGGGCGCCACGCCTGTCACTGCCCTTTCCTGCCGTCTATCGCGGACAAACCCACGAGGACTGCAAAGCCCGCTTCGTAGAACGGAATTCATTCCGTTTCCCTGATAAAGGCAAAGGCAACGGAATAAATCACGTTCTACTTTGGGCCGTCGCGTCCGGACCTTTCAGTTCTCCTGCGGACCAACCGAAAAAGATTGAAATTGTGCCAGCCCGCGCGGTAGGCTGTCCCGCGCGCGGTGACCGCCCTTGCCCATCCCTCGAACGGGACAACGTCATAGACAAAGCGGGCATAATGAAAGATCCTCGGAAGTGGCACAAGCGAACACATCCCCAGTCGAACACCGGATCGCGCAATCAACACAAAACGGTGACCGGCCCCGGCGGCGCAACGCGTTCTACAAATACGACTTGCGGCCACGCCCCGCGGCGGTCAGCCGTTTTGCCGTTTACGTTGATTTTGAATGTTCGACACCCCTGTTCGACCAGGCCTTGCTCCAGCCGAGCGAGGGTCCGGGACGGGCGGCCACGCGGCGTTTCCCGGCGGGCTGTTAAAGCTCACGCGGCGATCAACCGCTTCGCGCCACTCGATCTTTCCGGCCTTCCCCCGCCCCCTTCCCAAAAAAACGGGGGCGGCAGCCGAAGCCGCCGCCCCCGTAGGGGTTTCATCGTCGCCGCTGGGCCGACGTTACTTCTTCTCGGCCTTCACCGTGGCTTGGGCTGCCGCCAAGCGGGCGATCGGCACGCGGTACGGAGAGCAGCTCACGTAGTTCAGCCCGCTCTTGAAGCAAAACTCGACCGACGCCGGGTCGCCGCCCTGCTCGCCGCAGATCCCGATCTTCAGGTCCGACCGGGTGGCACGCCCCCGGCTCACCGCCATCTGGATCAACTGGCCCACGCCCTCCTGGTCGATGGTCTGGAACGGATCGGCCTTGAGGATGTCGAGCCGCAGATAATCGGGGACGAAGCCGCCGATGTCGTCGCGGCTGAAGCCGAACGTCATCTGCGTCAGGTCGTTGGTGCCGAAGGAGAAGAACTGCGACGACTTGGCCATCCGGTCGGCCAGCAGGCACGCCCGGGGAATCTCGATCATTGTGCCGTAGAGGTACTGCACGTCGATGCCCGTGGCCTTCTTCACTTCCTCGTGGATGCGGTCGACGATGACCTTGGTGATGTCGATTTCGCCGACGTCGCAAGTGACGGGGACCATGATCTCGGGCTTGGCGTTCTTGCCGGCCTGGATCAACTCGGCGGCCGCCTCGAAGATCGCCCGGATTTGCATCTCGCTCACCTCGGGATAGGTGATGCCCAGCCGCACTCCGCGATGGCCCATCATGGGGTTGTTCTCGTGCAGCGATTCACCGCGCTTCTTGACCTCTTCGGCGGTGATGCCCAGCGACTTGGCCAACTCGGCCTGGGCCTCGGGGTGCTGCGGCACGAATTCGTGCAGCGGCGGGTCGAGCAGGCGGATGGTGACGGGCATGCCGTCCATCGCTTCCAGGGTGTCCTTGATGTCGCGCTTCACGAAGGGGAACAACTCGCACAGCGCCGCGCGGCGCTCGCTTTCGGAGTTGCTCAGGATCATCTTCCGCAGCAGGAACAACGCCTGGTCGGAACCGGCGCCGTAGAACATGTGCTCGGTGCGGAACAGGCCGATGCCTTCGGCGCCGAAGCTGCGGGCCACGCGGGCGTCGCTAGGCGTATCGGCGTTGGTCCGCACGCCCAACTTGCGGTGGCGATCGACGATCTTCATGAACTCCTGGAACCGCGGGTTCTCCGTGGCGTCCATCATCTCCAAGGCGCCTTCGTAGGCCAGGCCGCGGGTGCCGTTGAGCGTGATCACGTCGCCTTCCTTGAGCGACTTGCCCTCGACGTTCAGCGTGCGGGTGGCCATGTTGATCTTCAACGTGCCGGCTCCCACGATGCAGCACTTGCCCCAGCCGCGGGCCACCAGCGCCGCGTGGCTGGTCATGCCGCCGCGGGCGGTGAGGATGCCCTCGGCCGCGCGCATCCCTTCCACGTCCTCGGGGTTGGTCTCTTCGCGGACCAGGATTACCTGCTTGCCCGTCTTGGCCCACTTCACCGCGTCGGCCGAAGTGAACACGATCTGGCCGCGGGCGCCGCCCGGCCCGGCCGGCAGACCGGAAACGAAAGGCTTGGCCTTTTTCTCCGAGGCCGGATCGATGATGGGGTGCAACAACTCGTCGAGCTGCGCGGGCTGGACCCGCATCACGGCGATCTTCTCGTCGATGAGGCCTTCCTGGAGCATGTCCATGGCCATGTTCAAGGCGGCGGTGCCGGTCCGCTTGCCGTTGCGGCACTGCAGCATGTAAAGCTTGCCTTCCTGGATGGTGAACTCGATATCCTGCATGTCCTTGTAGTGGTGTTCCAGCTTGGTGCGGATATCGTAGAGCTCCTTGTAGAGCCCGGGCATGTCGGTTTCCAGCGAGGCCAGGTGCTTGTTCTGGTCGTTCTTGGTGGCTTCGTTGATGGGGTTGGGCGTGCGGATGCCGGCCACCACGTCTTCGCCCTGCGCGTTGACCAGCCACTCGCCGTAGAACTTGTTCTCGCCGGTGGCCGGGTTGCGGCTGAAGGCCACGCCGGTGGCGGAATGGTTGCCCATGTTGCCGAACACCATGCTCTGCACGTTGCAGGCGGTGCCCCACTCGTGCGGAATGCCTTCGATCTTGCGATAGGAAATAGCGCGGCGGCCGTTCCAGCTCTTAAACACCGCGCCGACAGCGCCCCACAGTTGATCCATCGGCTCGTCCGGGAACGGGCTTCCCAGGACTTCCTTCACCTTGGCCTTGAACTGCTCGCAGAGCTTCTTCAGGTCGTCGGCCGACAAGTCGGTGTCGCTCTTCACGCCCTTCTGGTGCTTGACGCCTTCCATGATGTGCTCGAGCTGCACGCGGATGCCCTTGCCCTCGGCCGGCTCGATCCCTTCGGCCTTCTCCATCACCACGTCGGAATACATCATGATCAAGCGGCGGTAGGCGTCGTAGACGAACCGCTCGTTGCCGGTCTTCGCGATCAATCCCGGGATCGTCTTCGAGCACAGGCCCACGTTGAGCACCGTCTCCATCATTCCGGGCATCGACATGCGGGCGCCGCTGCGGCAGGAGATCAGCAGGGGGTTCTTAGCATCGCCATACTTCATGGCCATCGCCTGCTCGGTCTTCTTCAAAGCCTCGAGGGCCTGCGTCTTCAGTTCGTCGGTGAACTTATTGCCTTCCTTGAGATAGACGGTGCAGTAGTCGGTATTGATCGTAAAGCCGGCGGGCACGGGGAGAGCCAAGCGGGCCATTTCGGCCAGATTAGCGCCTTTCCCCCCCAACGAGTTCTTCATGCTCGCATCGCCATCGGTCCCCGACGGACCGAAGAAGTACACATATTTTTGTGTCATAACAGACTCCCCTCAGGATCAAAGTGAAAACCGCTCAGTCTATCAACGCTCTTTCGAAACGTCAAGGATCGCCGAGCGGTCGAGACGGGGGGTGCAACCCGTCTCCGGAGCGCGTGAAATGGCCCAGCCAAGGCGGTCAGCCGTCAGCTATCAGCGTTCAGCTTTTCAGATCGTAAGTACTTTCATTACTGTAGCTTATGGCGATCATCCAACGACTCCCAGACGGCCTCGGCTGGCGGCTGAAAGTTGAAAATCGCTTGCCTAGTCCCACCAACGAGGCATATCGTGTATATTGACCAGCGTATGAACGATGCGCCTCAACACGAATCGTCTCCGACCTATCTACTGCCGGCGGCCGTGGCTTTCGAAGGGGGGGTGGCACTGTTGGCGGTCGGAGTGGGCTGGTTCGTGGGGCATCCGCCCTTGAAATTGATTCATTGGCTGCCCGGCGCCGTGTTTTGGGGCGCGCTGGGCACGCTGCCGCTGCTGGCGATGGTGGCCGTCTGCATCGCCTTTCCGGTCGGGCCGCTGCGCCAGTTGCTCGAGGTCGTCCAACGGTTGGTGATCCCTTTGTTCGCCGGCTGCAATTGGATCGACCTGGCGATCATCGCCGTTCTGGCCGGACTCGGCGAAGAACTGCTCTTCCGCGGCCTGATCCAGGGAGTTTCGTCGGCACTGATCGGTGGAGCGGTGGGGCGTTGGTCGGCCTGGATCGGCACCTCCGTGCTCTTCGGGCTGGCGCATTGGATCACGCCCACCTATGCCGCGTTGGCCGGCCTGATCGGTTTCTATCTGGGCTGGCTATGGCTGGCCTCGGACAACCTGCTGTTGCCCATTACGGCCCACGCGCTGTACGACTTCGTGGTCCTGGCCTATCTGCTGAAGCTGCGAACGACGGAGGAGAGTCGGCAGTAGGCGTCGGCATTCGGCGGTAAGCAGTGTGGAAAGTGGGTTATCCTGCCACCGCCGGCTGCTCATTAGTCCCACGTTTGCCGGTTCTTCCGTCTAGCGCGTCCGCAACGATTGGGTGAAGCGGCGAAACCTTGCTGAATTACGGCGAGATTGCGGACGAAAACAATTAGCATGAACACAACTCAACAAACCCAACCGTTGATTCTGGTCGTGGACGACGAACCGGCCCTGCTGGGCGAAGTCGCGTCCGTACTCACCGCAGCCGGCTTCACTTGCCACTGCTGCACAACGGCCGACATGGCGATCGCCAAGGCCCGCGTTTCCCTGCCCGACCTGATCCTCTCCGACATCCATCTCCACGACCGCAGCGGCTTGGAGATGTGCGAGCAGATCCGGCAGATCGAGGCCCTGCGGGACGTGCCGGTGATGTTTCTTTCCGGGGCGCAGATCCCCGACATCATTCGCCGCAGCCACGCGGCGGGCGGAGCCTACTATCTCCGCAAGCCGTTCGATCCCGAAGTGCTCGTGGAACTGATCCACAAGGCCCTCTGGATGCCGCAACTGGTCGCCAATCACGCCAGCCGTGCACAAGCGATCACGGTGTGAACGGCGAAGCCGTCAGTTCTCCGCTTTTGCGATCGTAAGTAGCTTCGCGGCAATAGCTTTGGCAAACGCCAAGTTATCGCGGAATCGCTTCGGCTGAAAGCGGATAGCCGGACTGCCCCTTGACCCGCACCCGCGCGCGGCGAGAATTGCCCTGCGGGGGAATGATCCACGGACCTTTCGCGAGCCAATCCGATGGTTCAGGTTCAGAATGCGGAGGAGCTGCAGGTGAAACGTTGCGTCCCCTGTGAGGGCGGCGTGGCGAAATACTCGTTGGACGAGGCCCAGGCTCAACTCCGTCGGCTTTCGGGATGGCAATTATCCCCCGATGGGCAGCGAATCCGCAAAGAGTGGCAGGTGCGAAGCTTTATGGCGGGCATCGATTTCTTCCACCGCGTCGCCGAAGTGGCGGAAGCGGAGAAGCATCATCCCGATTTGCACTTGCAGCGCTACCGCCACGTGGTGGTCGAGATTTGGACCCACGCCATCGGCGGACTTTCCGAGAACGATTTCATTCTCGCCGCCAAGATCGACGCGCTGCCGATCGAGATCAAGAAGTAGGGCGATGGCGGCTACCAGGACCTTGTACCGGGGTTCCAGGGCCAATAGGTCCGGGGGTGGTTGCCAAAACGAAACTCCAATCCCGCGGTCGCCGTCAGGTCATGGAGCACGTTAAATCCGGCCCCGCCGGAAAACACGATCTCGTCGCCGACCTCGAAGCGAATCGCCATCCGATCGTCGACGTGATACTTCCAGCCCACCGCCAGCGGCATTCCCCAGGCCGTGTACGAATAACTGTTCAGGAGAAGATCTTCGAAGCGAATTTGTACCAATCCGGCGCCGATCAGAAAATAGGGACGCCCGCGCCGGTCGCCGGTGAAATAATAAAGCACGTTGACGTCGTAATCCGCGCGAGTGCTATAACGATCAAAGTTCTCCGGATTGTTCTGCAGGTATTGTTGCTGGGCAATGGTGCGGGGGTCGTCGTACAAAAGCGCGGAGCCGACCGCGGCACGGGCCTCAGTGCCCCAATACTCGTCCCAATCCCAGCCAAATCGTAGCCCGCCGATGTAACCTTGCTTCTGGCCGAGCCAATCGTCCATCAAGGGGCTCCCATAAAGCGCTCCGGCGAAGAGACCGACGCTCATGGGACGGTAAAGCCAACTCAAGTTTTCGGGCGGCCGGATCGGCTGCAACGGCTCGCGCAGCGGGTGCCGGAAGAATCGCGGCGGCTCAGAACCGGGTATTTCTTCGTCGGCAGACGGGATGGTTGTCGCACTGTTGGGCGCGCCGTTTTGCGATTGCGCGCCCGGCAGGTCTTTCGGCGCGACGTTAGCGGCCGAGCCGTCGAGCGGCCACGGCGGGTGTTGGTAGACACCATTCGACGGCGGGAGCGGCGCGGACGTGTCCGCATTGGGATCCAAGAGTCTGGCTGTACGGTCGAAAATCGGTCGACCCGTCATGGTCGCATCATCGTCGGCCGCCAAGCAGAAGCTAGGGGTCAGGCAGCAGAGATCAGAGGAAAGAGACAAACAGAGAAGAAGGCATGCGACGAAGAGATGGAGAACAGACGCCGATCTCTTGGTCGCCCCCTTTCCTGGTCTCCGGCTCTTTTCATCCTTCATCCTTAATCCTTCATCCTCGCCGTTTTCCCTTCATCGGGGGCCGGATTATGCCGAGATTCGCCGCAAGCGTCAATTGGGAAAGGGGAAATGGAAGATGGGCGAGGGCTGGACGAAGAGGGAAACGGCTCGTTCCACCACCCATCCCCGTTCTCCCTAGGCCACCCAATCAGCGGAATCTTCCGAGATGGTTGACAGCCCGGATATTGACCGTTAGTCTAGACCTTTGGATTAGGCTTGCTGGCACTAAGCTCTTGAATGTCTGGCAAAGGGCGGCGGCCCTCGTCTTTGCGGATCCGTTCTTCTCGTTTCATTTCCTGGCCGTACAACTGCGGAGCCTCCTATGGCTGCCAGAGACCGACGTGATTTTGCGGAAATTCTTATTCGCCAGGGACTTATCACGCCAGTCCAGCTCGCCGAAGCCAAGAAAAAGGGAGGGGCGAAGCTCGCTGCCGCACTCGTGACTTGCGGATTTGTCAGCGAAGAAGACGTGATGCGGGCGATGGCTGAGCAACATGGGGTGGATTACGTCAACCTCAAGGACGTCACCATTCCCAAGTCGGTTGCCGAGTTGATTCCTGAGTCGCTCGCCCGCGAGCATGCCGTGCTGCCGCTGGCTGCGGAAGACGGGCAAATCACGATCCTGATCAGCAACCCCCTGGATTTCGAAACCCTCGACAAGCTGCGGTTCATCCTCAACCGCCGCATCGAGATCGCCCTGGCGCCCAAATCGAGCATCGAGGCGGCGATCAATCGGATTTTCAGTCCGAACGAGGGCCGCGATGAAGGCATGTTCGAGGAACCGACGGAGGAGACGCCGGATTTTACCAATCCAGTTGACGAAATCGGCACCGGCGACAACCTCGACGAGGCAAGCGCCCCCATCGTTCGCCTCGTCCACCTGTTGATTACCGAAGCCGTGCAATTACGCGCCTCGGATATCCACATCGAGCCGTTCGAGGATCGGATCCGCGTTCGTTACCGGATCGACGGTGTGCTGGTGGAGCGCGAGAACCCGCCAAAGAGGTTGTTAGGGGCGATTCTTTCGCGGATCAAGATTCTTGCAAGACTGGATATCGCCGAACGCCGGCGCACCCAAGATGGCCGGATCAAGGTAACTCTTGGGCAAAAGGAACTTGATCTCCGCGTGAGCGTCATTCCCACCAGTCACGGGCAGTCGGTCGTGATGCGAATTCTCGATAAGGACAGCATCAAGGTCGGCCTGAAGCAATTGGGATTTGCGCCGGACGAGTTCAAGACGTTTAGTAATTTGATCCGCCGCCCCAATGGGATCATTTTGGTTACCGGGCCGACCGGGTCGGGGAAGACCACCTCGCTCTACGCCGCGTTGAACGAATTGAATACACCCGATCGGAAGATCATCACGGCGGAAGACCCCGTCGAGTACTACCTACCGGGGGTAAACCAAGTTGAGATCCGCCATGAGATTGGGCTCGACTTTGCGCGGGTGATCCGGGCGATGTTGCGACAGGCGCCGAACGTGATTTTGGTGGGGGAAATGCGCGATCTTGAAACAGCCCAAATGGGAATTCAGGCTTCATTAACTGGACACTTGGTATTCAGTACACTGCACACGAACGATGCGCCCAGCGCTATTACACGTCTGGTCGACATGGGTGTCCCCGCATATTTGGTCGCCAGCAGCGTGATCGCGATCCTCGCGCAGCGTTTGGTTCGCGTCATTTGCCCCAAGTGCAAACAACCGCATAAACCACCTCAAGCCATGCTGGATATCGCCGGTTTCACGCCAACGATGATTGCGGCTGCCAATTTTGCAAGAGGTAAAGGCTGTCCGTATTGCCAGGGAAAGGGTTTCCGCGGCCGATTGGGCATCTTCGAGTTGATGTTGATGTCGCCCAAGGTCCGCGAGCTGACTTTCAAAGAATCGCCCACCGAGGAAATTCGGCGGGCCGCCGTAAGTGAAGGAATGCGACTGCTTTACTGGGACGGAATTCAGAAGGTCAGCCGAGGCATTACGACATTGGAAGAGGTATTAGATACGGCCAAGCGGATGGAAGGCGATTGACGGTTGTGGGGGGGCAACAGGGTAAGGGGCGGAGATGAGCCTCCATTGCGATGTCGGTGGGGGGCTGACGCTCACAGAGAGACATTGATTACGCGGCAAGTACAACGCGGATCGCGCAATGGGCGGGAACGTTCGTTCTGCGGGGGGTGAATGTCTTTTGCCCCCCTCCACACCCCACACATGGTTCATTAGCAGTGCTTGCTTGCGTATTTTGGAGTAAATGCGAATAATCAGATCGTCAACGGGCATGAAGCCCGCTTGGCAGCGTTGAAGGGCGTTCGCCGTCAGCGTTGCGAATTTCGCCCCCAAGTCGCCGGAATCGTCGTCGTGGGTTCCTCGCGGCGTGGATATGGATAAGGGTCTCATCGTTTTTTACCACCGGTTCTAGTACTCCTTTTTCGACGGCCGCCACGCGCGCGCCGGGGGTTGATACGCGCATGGGAACTTTCCTGATCGACAAGCTGTTGCAAACGTGTGTTAACCGCAAGGCGAGTGACCTCCACATTTCGGTGGGGCAGCCTCCGGTGCTCCGTATCGATGGCCACCTAAAGCGGCTAGAGACGAAGTCCTTGGAGCCCGAAGACACGGTGGCTCTGATGAAATCCATTACACCGGAGCGGTGCCAGCAAGAATTGCAGGAAGTGGGGGGGGCGGACTTTGGTTTTGCCTTTGGCGAGCTCGCCCGATTCCGCGTTTCCGTGTTCAAGCAAAAGGGCAACGTGGGGCTCGTTCTGCGGCAAATCCCCTTGAAATTGTTGACCTTCGAGCAGTTGGGGACCCCGCCGGTATTAACCAAGTTGATCATGCGGCCCCGCGGGCTGGTGCTGGTCACCGGGCCGACCGGCTCCGGCAAAACCACGACGCTGGCGGCGGCGATCAACTATATCAACGAGAACGTCGACCATCACATCGTCACCATCGAAGATCCGATCGAGTTCTACCACCCGCATAGGAAGTCGACGATCACCCAGCGCGAAGTGGGCGTCGACGTGCCGAGCTTTGCGGAGGCCATCCGCCGGGCGTTGCGTCAGGACCCAGACGTGATTCTGGTCGGCGAAATGCGCGACCTGGAAACGATCGAAGCCGCGATTACCGCGGCGGAGACCGGGCACGTGGTGTTCGCCACGCTGCACACCACGGGCGCCCAGGGAACGATCAACCGCATCATCGACGTCTTTCCCACCAGCCAGCAGGAACAAATCCGCACCCAGCTATCGACCGCGGTGATCGGAGTGGTCTCGCAGGCCCTGATGCCCAAAAAGGGTGGCGGGCGAGTAGCGGCCTACGAGATGCTGGTGGTCACGCCAGCAATCGGCAACCTGATTCGTGAAAACAAGACGTTTCGCATTACATCGGCGATTCAGACCGGTCAGAAGCTCGGCATGCAAGTCTTGGACGACCACATGTTCAAGCTCTGGCGTCAAGGCCTGGTCGAAAAAGGCGACATCCTTGCCCGCTGCAACGCCCCGGATGAATTGCTGGCCAAGATCGCCCGGGCCGAGCGGGGATTGTTCGACGACGAGGAAGCCAAAGGGGGCGACGAGGCAGCGTGAGGCAGTAGGGCGGTACGTGTCAGGCAAGTGGCCGCGGTTTACCTCCGCGGCTGGTCTCTCATCCATAAATACGCAACATGGCAATCAAGCGTATCGGTCAGATCATGGTGGACCTGGGGTTCATTACCCCGGAACAGCTCAAGGCTGCCCTGGACGAGCAGAAGAAGCGGCCGGAGACGCTGTTCGGCAAGGTCGCGCTGGATCTGAGCCTGATTACCGAGGAGCAGTTGGCACAGGCACTGGGCAAGCAGTTGAGCATGCCGGTGGTGAGCCTGGTCGAGTTGCAGATTCCGCCGGACGTGCTGAAACACGTCACCGAGCCGATGGCCCAGCTCTACCGGATCATCCCCATCGCTTTCAAGGACGACACGTTGACGATCGCGATGTGCGATCCGCAGAAATTGTCGATTCTGGACGAACTGCGGAGCTTCATGGGGTTCAACGTCCGCGCGGCGGTGGCCACCGAGCGCGACATTCGCAAGGCCCTGGATCGCTACTACGCGGCCGGCGGCGAAAGTGTCGAAGCGATCATCGCCGACATGGAGCAGGACGCCGAATTGGCGGCGGCGATCCAGGCGGCCGAGCAGGGCGGCTCGTTGGACCTGACCAGCGTGGAAGCCCTGGCCGACAGCGAACCGGTGCGGAAGCTGCTGAACATTATCTTCCTGCAAGGAATCCGCGATCGCGCCAGCGACATTCATTTCGAGCCGTTCGAGACGGAATTCAAGATCCGCATGCGTTCGGACGGCGTGCTGTTCGAGATGGTCCCGCCGCCGCGGCACCTGGCGTTGGCGCTGACCACCCGCATCAAGGTGATGGCGAACCTCGATATTGCCGAGCGGCGATTGCCGCAAGACGGCCGCATCCAGCTCAACGTGGGCGGCCATCCGGTCGATCTGCGGGTGAGCATGCTGCCCACCATGTTCGGCGAGAGTTGCGTGCTGCGAATCCTCGATCGTAGCGTGGTGATGCTGGACCTGAACGCGGTGGGCATGGATCCCGCGTTGCTCTCCGCCTTCCGTACGATCATCAAGAAGCCCAACGGCATCGTGTTGGTCACCGGTCCGACGGGCTCGGGCAAGACGACCACGCTCTACGGCGCGCTCAACGAACTGAACACGGTGGAAGACAAGCTGATCACCACCGAGGATCCGGTGGAATACGATATGGAAGGGATCGTGCAGATTCCCATCGACGCGGGAATTGGCAACACTTTCGCCCAGTGCCTGCGCTCGATTTTGCGGCAGGACCCCGACAAGATCCTGGTGGGCGAGATCCGCGACCTGGAGACGGCTGAAATCGCGGTGCAAGCTTCGCTCACGGGGCACATGGTCTTCAGCACGCTGCACACCAACGACGCGCCCAGCACGATCACGCGCCTCCGCGACATGGGCATCCCGCCGTTCCTGATCACCGCCACGCTGGAAGCCATCCTGGCGCAGCGGTTAGTGCGGAAGATCTGCCCCGACTGTCGCGAGGAGAGCGTGCCCAGCGCCGAGATCCTGGCCCAGTTGGACCTCACGCCCGAGCAAACGGCGGGCAAGAAGTTCTACCGCGGCCGCGGTTGCGAAAAATGCAACGGCACCGGATTCCGCGGCCGCTCGGGGCTATTCGAATTCATGCTCATCAACGACCAGATTCGCGACCTGATCAATAAGGGAGCGTCGACCGAGAAGCTGCGCGACTGTGCCATCCAGAGCGGGATGACGCCGCTGCGGCAATACGGCTTGGAAAAACTCTATGCCGGCCTGACCACTCCCGACGAAGTCATCCGGGAAACGATTCACGAAGTTTAACAAAAGTACCAGCGTGCAGGGTGGGTCGAGCGCAGCGCGCCCCACCATCGGACCTTACGGCAACCAACCAGGACTTGAGCCATGCCGACCTATCAATACGAGGCGATGGATAACACCGGCCAGGAAATCCGCGACGTCATCGACGCGCCGAGCGAGGAAGAGGCGCAGGCGACGATCCGGCAGATGGGGTACTTCGTAACGAAGATCACCGTCAAGAAAGTCCGCAAGGTCTCGGAACGCAAGAAGCAGGCCAAGAAAAAAGGAAAGACCTTCGCCATCGGCGGCGTGGGCAGCAAACAATTGACGGCCTTCACCCGTCAGTTGGCCATTCTCCAGGACGCCGGGCTCCCCATCCTCCGCAGCCTGAAGATTCTCGAAGTTCAGGCCAGGCCCGGCGCGCTGAAAAACTCGTTGATCGACGTCTGCGACGAGATCGAAAGCGGCTCGACGCTCTCCGAGGCGATGGGCAAGTGCCCTAAGGCCTTCGATCGCCTGTACGTCAACATGATCAAGGCCGGCGAGGCGGGCGGGGCCCTGGAAACGATCCTCAAGCGGCTGGCCGAGTTCCAGGAGCGCTCGCAGTCCTTGAAGCGGAAGGTGAAGGGCGCGCTGGTCTATCCCTGCACGGTGGTGTTGTTCGCCGTCGGCATCTTGACCTTCATCATGCTCAAGATCGTGCCGGCCTTTATCAAGATCTTCGCCGACTTCGAGACCACGCTGCCGGCCATGACCATGGCCCTGATCAATACCTCGCACTTCGTCGCGGCCTATTGGTGGGCCATCCCCGGAATCCCCATCAGCATCTGGGTGTTCGTCAAACTGGTGCGCCGCTTTGAGCCGGGGCGGATGGGTTGGGACATGTTCGTGCTGAAGATGCCGATCTTCGGCCAGTTGGTGGAAAAAAACATCGTCGCCCGCACCACGCGGACCCTGGGCACCCTGGTGGCCAGCGGCGTGCCGATCCTCGAGGCCCTGCACATCACCCGGGAAACGTCGGGCAATGCGGTGTTCGAGCGGCTCTACCAGCGGGTCTACGACGCGATCCGCGAGGGCGAATCGATCTCCAAGCCGATGAAGGAAAACTCCCGCATCAGCTTCCACCCGGTGGCTTTGTTCTTCTGGTTCATGTTCATCGTCGGCCCGATCGGCGTGTTGATGTACGTGATGCGGATGAACAGCCGCATCCTCGACGACATGGTGGTCAACATGGTCGACGTGGGGGAAGAGACGGGCGAACTGGATACGATGCTCTACAAGGTGGCCGACACCTTCGACGAGGAAGTCAGCGTGTTGACCGACAGCTTGATGAGCCTGATGGAGCCGCTGCTGATCATCGTGCTCGGCGGCATCGTGGGCTTCATCGTCATCGCCCTGTTCATGCCGCTGATCGCCTTGATCCAGAAGCTGTCGTGACAAGCGGGTGGACGTTGGACGAGAAAGAGTTGTTCGTGGGTAATTGTGAACGGAGGACCGAGTCGTGAGGAGATTCACCATGTGCGATGGCAAGCAGGCGACGACGGAGGCGGAAAGCGGCCGCTCACCGCTCGCTTCACCCTTCATCCTTCATCCTTCATCCTTCCCCCGTTCTGCCTTCACCCTGGTGGAATTGCTGGTGGTGATCGTGATCATCGGCATTCTCATGGGCCTGATCACGGGCGCCGCCTCGATGGCCCGAAGCAGTGCCCGCCGCGCGGGGATCGGCGTGGAAATCGCGAATCTCGATATGGCGCTGAAAAAATACCGCGACCAGTTCGGCGAGTACCCGCCCGATTGCACCGATCTAAGCCAATATACGACCGCGAGCACCAACGTCGGTGCGGTGTTCATGCGTCATGTGACTCGGGCGTTTCCCAGGTTCGTCGTAACGGGCGCCACGCCGCAGATCCAGTTCCAGAATCTCAGGAATTCATTCTACGCCGTTTCCGGCAAACAGCTTGACTTGTACAATCTCGACGCTTCCACGGCGATGGTCTTCTTTCTGGGCGGATGGCCCGCTACCGGGGCGTGGGCCACGAACTTTCCCAACCAACAACTGGTGTATTTCAGCAGCGACCCCACCGATCCGTTTGACATCTATGCAACCGGTGGCAACCCGGGGAATGGCGGCAACATCCCCACCAGCCGTATGCAGCCGCTGTTCCAATTCGACCAGACCCGCTTGCAGCAGAGCATTGCGGGTGTGGCAAGCTGGTGGCAATTCTTCCCCAACATCGGCAGCAACAGCGGAACCACGGGGAACTGCCCCTACATTTACTTTCGCGCGACCACGAACAGCTACAATCCTGGCGGCGCAACCAGTTATCCAGGGGGAGGCACCCGCATGTCGTCGGGCTATTACGTCAGTTCCTCCAACTCGCCCCCCGGCTCTCCCTATGTTTATCAACGCTGGCCGAGCTACTACGCCGCCGGCCCCGCCGGCAGCATCACCGCCGACAATGTCTGGCCTTACTTCGAGGTCAATGCTGCGCAACAGCTCTACCAGTGGTACATGCCCAAGGACTTTCAGATCATCTGTGCCGGCTTGGACAATCATTTCGGCAGCCGCTACACCGTGCCGCTCGACGAAGCATTTTATCAGCTCACTCCGGTGTCGAGCAACGGTAACAACGCCATCCTCTACAGCTTCGACAACCAGACCAACTTCAGCACGCCCACGCTCGAGAAAACGCAATGACAGCAGGTAACGCGAACTGTGGCGTGTGGAGTGTGGGATCTGGAGTGAGCTCCATGTACCCCGCACCCCGCACCCCGCACCCCACCCGCCGCGGTTTCACGCTGGTGGAAATTCTGGTCACGATCACCATCCTGGGGATGATGGCAAGCATGCTCTTGCTGGCGGTTCAGGCCGCCAACAATTCGGCGAAAGTGGCCAAGACCAAGGCCACGATCGCCAAGATCAACCATTTCGTCATGCTCCGCTACGATTCGTACCGCACTCGCCGGCTGGCGATCAATGTCATCAACTACGTCGCGTCGAATTCCGCATGGTACCCGAGTCCCTCGATCAGCAATCCCGCCGAGACGTTGACTCACCAGTTGGCGCGCGCGCGGGTCAACGCAATCCGGGATTTGATGCGGATGGAAATGCCTGATCGTTGGACCGACATTCAACCGCAAGGCAAGCTTAATCAAGTTCCGCTGATCTATGACCCGAGTGTCACAACGCCGGTTGCCGCACCGTCGATCACGCAGCGCTATTTGAACGCATACAATTCGGCGCCAACCACCCCCGACCTCACGTTCCAGTCGGCGCAGTTGCTCTACATGATCGTGATGAGCGATTCGGAAGCCCCACACCAGTTCGCAACCAACGAAATCGGCACGGTGGATGGAAGTGGTCTGCGCGTGTTCCTCGATGGCTGGGGCAACCCGATCTTCTTCCTCCGTTGGCCGGCCGGATTTCTGCCGAGCGTGGCCGCCGATCCGAAGTGGGGCATCCCCGCCGCCACCTGCGATACCGACCTCCAGACCGGCGACTATGTCAACGATCACGATCCTTTCGATCCGAATAGGGTTTCCCCGCCGTATATAACGCACAGTGGGCTTCCTCCGATTTCCGAGGCCTACGCAATTTACCCCCTGATCTACTCGGCGGGCCCCGACGGATACGCCGATATCAACCCGGGCAGCGCCGCCAACGGCGCTGTCCCGTATACGCTCGTAAACGGCGATCTCAATCCCTACGCGGCCGATCCCAGGGGCCATCTGGTCGGCCGGCCGAACCCCAGTTCTGGTCTTAATGGCAAACCGCAGCTCAGCGTTCTCTCCCACTACGACAACATTCACAATCAGCATGTCGAAGCGAAGTAGCAGGCAAGGATGAAAGATGAAGGAAATGCAAAGTCCAAAATCTAAAATCCCAAATCTAAAATCTGTGCGGCGCCGCGGCATCACGCTGATCGAGCTCTTGGTGGCGATGACGATCCTGCTGATGATTACGGCCATCACCTTGCCGGTCATCGCGCCTAACTTGGCTACCCGGCGGATCCGCGAGGCGGCCCGTTCGGTCGATGTCTACCTGGGCGTGGCGCGGAACCGGGCAATGGAGCTTGGCCGGCCGGTGGGGGTCTTGTTGGCGCCCATGCAAATCACCAGCACTGGTGCCTCGCAATTGCTCCCCGCCACGACCACGCTTTACCAAGTGGAGATACCTCCGCCCTACTGTGGTGGGCTCATCACATCCACGGCGAAAGTGTGGCAAACCAGCTTGACCAGCCCTCCGACGACTGCCACTACTTGGAACATGGTTCCCAGCGTCACCGGCGATCCTTTCGATGTCACCACCCCGCAGGTTCATGCGAATGACCGGGTGCGTTTGAACCACGAAGGGCCGCTCTACGTCGTCTATGGAACCCCGAACGCCACGTTGATCACCTTGACTCTGAGCGCACAGACCTTCAGTTCCAGCAACTCTAGTGGTACGAGCAGTTCCAGCAGTTCCAGCGTTTCCACCTATCAACCCCCGTGGCCGTTAAGCACCACCACCGGCACGACTGCTCCGGCGAATGCTCCCGCGGTGCCTTACGAGGTCTTCCCCCAGCCAACTCGCTCGGCGACTCCGCCGTTGCAGCTTCCCGCCGGTGCAATCGTCGATCTGCAATACTCAGGCATTGACATTCCTTCGGGCACGTCGTCCCAGGGGATGAACAACTGGCCCTATTGGTTCGCCACGATGGCCGCCATCAACAACGGCTATCCGGTTGGGGCAATGATCGTTTTCTTGCCTACCGGGGCCGTCGAGGGGATGTATTACCCGACGCAAACGCAGGGCGCCAGCGGGACCACCCTCACCGGTCTCAACGCACCGTATCCCTTTCGCCCCACCAGCCTGATCTACCTGCACGTGGGCAAGTTCGAGCGATTGGACCGCACCGTCGGCACCAAGCCCAACGTCGCGCCCGGCGGCAGCACCTTCCTGGCCAAGAACCCCTGGGCCAGCGACGGGCTCTACAATTGGCAAGATCCGGATTGCATGTGGGTGACGGTCAATCCGCAGAACGGCTATGTCACCACCAAAGAAAATGCGACCATTTCGAGTGGGTTCCTTAATAGTAACAATGCCTGGTCAAGCTCAACGACGATCAGCGTGACCGGGGTTAATTATCCCGGCGTAACCGGGGCCACCGCGTCGCGGTGGCTCGCCAGGCAGGCCCAGCAGGTCTCGGGACGCTGAAAACGTGCGGGGCGTGGGGTGATAATCATGAAGACGCGTAAAAGCAAGCTGCCACCCGAAAGCCTGCGGATTGCAATCCGTGGGCTGTCCCGCACCCCACACCCCGCGCCCAGCACCCCACACTTCACACCTCCCCGCGGCTTGACGCTCATCGAAGTGCTGATCTCGATGTTCGTGTTGCTCATTGGGCTGTTGGGCGTGGGTATGATTTGCCAGTTGGGCCGCTTGACGCTCACCGAAACCGCCAAGTACGACCGCGCCGCCGCCTGCGGCCGGGCCGGACTTCGCGAGTTGCGGATCCGGCGGATGCTGGATGTCACCAACTGGCGCGACTACAAAGGGAATCAGATCAGCGGGGCTGGATACAACGCCCTGGCCACGGCCGGCACCGCAACCAACGCCGGTATTACGTCCTTTGACCCGATGGACTCGTACTGCATCGATCCCATCCTCTTCGGCCAGGTTAACGCAACCGCCCCCAACTCTCTGGCCACGATTGACCGCTTTCCCGCCATGGCGGCCTATAACCCTCCCGTTTGCAGCATGAAACGGGTTACGCTGGGCGTCACGCCTGTCGGTCCCACGCTTACGACAGGAAATCAGTCTACCGTATGGCCAACCATTACCAGTGCCGCCGCTTCGCGGATCTTCACCTGGCGCGACGACCTGGCCTTCGACACCACCTACGTGCCCAAGTTGCGGCCGCAACGCATCTATCGCAACACCAACGGGATCGCTCAGCCCGGGTTCGAGTCGAGCGTGGTGGCGCCTTATCTCCTTGGACCGCGCACCACGCCGCTTTATGGAGAGACCGACCTGTCGGCGCAGGGAGGCGGCGGCATGGGCGGCTACTCGTGGGTCGTGACGGTCACGCCCGCGTATCAGGAAATGGCGCTGTTGAGCGCAGCGAACGCCACTCCGCCGCTGTCCTGGAGCGATCGCCATCTGTACAACGTGTCGGTGGTCGTGTTTTACAAGCGCGATCTCACCCTGCCGGTGCAGCAGAGCAACACCCTGAGTGTTAACCAGAGCGAGTCCAGCGAGCGGATGGTTGCCGTGCAGTTCCGCAATCCGACCGGATACGGCGGAGGGGACGTCACTCTGACGGCAACCAGCGCCAACGCACCGGTGCCGGGGGATTTTTTCAACGTGAAGCGGGACGACTGGCTGCTGCTGTGTGGCCAGACGTGCGTTTATCATAGCGCCGATCTTAAAACTTCGAAGACCACCGTTTCGACCCCTGGCGCGCCGGTTTATGCGAACTATTTCCGCTGGTATCGCGTCGTGGCCATCGACGATTCCAATGCGAGCATCAACAATCCGAACGACCCCACCGCACAATACAAACGCAACGTCACGCTGGCCGGTCCGGATTGGCCCATGATGAACGGCGCAGCGGGAACGGCGCTGATGAACCCTAGCGTCCTGGGCAAGGGCACCTCGGCGGTTGGCGTGCTGGTGAACAACGTGGTGGGGGTCTATAGCGACGTGGTGACGTTGGAGAGCAACCGTCTATGGGCCCCCGTGCCGTAAAGGGTAAGGCCGATGGCGGAAAAAACGAAGGATGAAGGATGGAGGATGAAAAGCGAAAGATGAACGAAATGCGAAATCCAAAATCTAAAATCCAAAATCTAAAATCGAAGCCTCGCCGCGGCGTGCTGCTGTTGGTGATTCTCGGGCTGTTGGCGATGTTCGGCCTGGTGGCCGTGACTTTCGTCGTCACCACGGGGCACTTTCGCCGCAGCTCGCAAGCCCTGCACCGCATCGATCAGTACCGCGACGACCCCAAGGCTCTGCTGGACGAGGCCTTCGCGCAGTGCGTCCGCGGCACGAACAACGTCGGTTCGGTAATAGGACCGCACAGCCTGCTGGAGGATATCTACGGCAACGATACGCGGATGAATTACATCTCCTACACCTCTTCCGCTTTCTCGACCAACTCGGCCAAGATGTTTCCCCTCGGCGGTAGCGCGCAATTGTTCCGCTTCGTCGCCAATAACGCGTTTACGGGCACGCTTTCTTTTCCTCAGCCGGCCCCGTGGCTTTGGACAAACAATCCGCCCATGCATCCCGCCAAATACCCCGAGCAGTGCGCGGGGTCGGTCATTACCTTCTATAGCGGCCGCTGCGCGGGCATGAGCGCCCGCATCGTCGCGGTCTTGCCGACCTTGCTGGGCACGAACGGCCAGAAGGACTTCGTGGTACAGACGACGGGCGAAATGATGAACCTGCTGCAACAAGATTTCGCCGAAGGCACCGCTTCGTTGCCAGCAACGGTCTATTATCTCATCAACGGCATGCCGTTCAGCGGCACCGGCTTTGGGGCAGGTGCCAACATCTACAACGGGTTGGGCGCCGTGTACCCCAATAATAGCGGTGACCCGGCGGCAACCGCTCTGAATGGAAAGCCGTATGCGCTGCTGCCCAACCCGGCCTATTTTAACCGGTCCCCCGCGGAACCCGGCTGGAGGGCCGACGGAAGCTATCCCGATCCGGCGGGGCCGGGCGGGGCAAACGAGGATTACGACGCCCCCGACTACCAGAACATGCTCTTGGCGATGGTCCGGCCGCCGCAGTTGGTTGGCGGACAGCCGGATGCCGTGCCGGTGCCGATCCCTTCGCTGCACCGATCGGATTTGTGCGCTTACTGGGCGGGGTCGCCGAGCGCTCAGACGGGCGATTATACGAACTGGAAAGCACCGTTCAACCCGGCTAACCCGTCGACGGGTAATATGCTGCAGCGCAAGGTCATTCTCCGCCCGATCCCGCTGGACCACCAAGTAAGCACTAGCGATCAATCGTATTTTACCGGCAGCAATCCAAATTTTAATGCGATCTGGGACGGGAAGATCGGAACGGCATCCAATGCACCGGGTTCCCAGTGGGACGTGGACAACGATGGCGACGGCATTCCCGACAGCGTCTGGGTCGATCTGGGGCTGCCGGCGCGTGCGGGACCCGATGGCAAGATGTACAAGCCGCTGTTCGCCGTCCTCTGCACCGATCTGGACGGCCGTCTAAATCTCAATGCGCACGGCTGTTTGGCGCAAACCCAAACGCAATATTACCAGCCGGGCCCGACGTCGACGACAATTGGGACGGTAGCGGGCGCGATGTTCGCCGGCGGTACAGCAGGCGCGTCGTCGTTTGCGATGCCGCTCGGCCAGGGCGCCGGCCCGGCGGAGATCAACCTCAATCCGCTCTTTAATCCGCCTTTCCTGGCGACCGCGAACGCGCCCGCCCCACAATTTTCGCCGTTGCTCGTGGGTGCCGGAACTCCGGTCGTCGAGGGACGCTACGGTGAAAACGGGGTGACCCCCGGGCCGGGCCAAAACGGAATTCGCAGCCCGTTTTGGCTCAATAAGAACTACAGCCAATTTCCCAACACGCTCACCACGGCCTACGCGTACTACAATGGCTACACGACGTCATCGACGATCAAGACCAGCGCCGCGACCGCTAAACAGTACATGACCGTCTACGGGACCCCGACGGACCCCTATGGCACCTTCGCGATTGGGTTGGACCTTGTAGGGCGGCCGATGTACGGTTGGACCGCAAGCAGCACGGCCGGGCAGAAGTGGCTGACTTTCTGGGGCGGTGCAACCTCGCCGCCCAACACTGCCTACGAAATGAATCTGGCCCGCGAGTCGGCCTGGCGACACATTGCCGGCGGATCCACCATCGACAACCCGTTTACGCCCGCCGAGTTGGAACGCATACTCCGCCCCTACGACGTCGATAGCTATGGACTAGTGAGCGATTCAAGCACGGCGTCTACCAACGGCCCCAGGCCGTCGCGGGCAATCAGCTTGATCCAGGCCAACACCACCAACTGGAGCAACTCGTGGCTGGATTGGCTCCGCGAGTCGGCAACGACCGAGTCGGCCGACGTGCCCACCCCGTCGGCGGTTCTTCCGCGAGAGTTCTACAATCCCGCCGCCACCATCACGGCTCCGGTACCGACGGCGCATTTCGTGGATATGTTCTACAACCTAGTCAACGATACGCAGCGCAACAACGATACAAGCAAGAACGACGACACCTTCAAGACCGCGATCGACATCTTGCCGCGGGAACTGATGGCCGGCCGGCGGATGGACTTGAACCGCCCCTTCGGCACCGGTGCGCCGGGCACCGTCGCGCCTTTTGCGATCGAGCAGCCGCCGGCGACGCCCCCGACCAGCGATCAAATCGCGCAGATGACCTTTAGCAACCACAGCTTCAGCAGCGGAAGTGTGACCCTCACTCCGCCGAGCGCTACCGATCCTTATCGTATCTGGAAGAACGGCCGGACGCCGTACACCGGAACCTGGCCGGACAAGCAGACATCGACGTTGGATACCCCCCGGGTGCGATTCGCCCGCGATCTCTATCTGCTGGCAATGTATTTGGCGCAGAACTTCTGGGATCCGGCGTGGGGTTACCTCTATCCGAGTCTCACGTCGGGATCTGCCGGCAACCTTACAGCGCAGCAAAAGCAGTATTGCAGAGCGAGGGCCTTGGCGCAATGGGCAGTGAACGTGGTGGATTTCCGCGATCGCGACTCGATCATGACCTGTTTCGTGTACGACCCCGACCCGTTTAACGTGCTCGGAAGCGGCAAGCCGCCCTTTCAATGGCGGCCGTCGGGCGACCCAAGCGTGCAAGGCGCTAACGGCACGACCAACGACGGCGGGATTACAACCCCGCACGTGGTCTGGGGCTGCGAGTTTCCGAAATTGCTGATCACGGAGACGCTGGCCCTGCACGATCGCCGCACCCAGGATACGTCGAGCGAGACCGATTACAGTGTTTCGCCGTTGACGCATAAACACCCGAACACCGTGAACACCCCCAAAACGTACAACCCTCCCGATCCGGACCTGGACTTCGACCAGGTGACGCGACCACAAGGCTCGTTGTTTGTCGAGCTCTACAATCCAACCAGCCCGTACGACGCCCCAGCCCCGGAACTGGAAACGTTCGACACGACGAGTGGTGCTTGGTCCGTAGACCTGAGCAAAACGGCGCCCAGCGGCGCCACCGTGGGCACGCCGGTTTGGCGGATGCTGATCTACGCGCCGGGGACATTTACGCCCGCGCCGACAGCCGCGACGTATTACACGCCCGATCCAGACGACCCGTTGCAACAGGCGACGTTCGCCAATGCCAACGGCAACTCGGTGCGCTACGTCTATTTCACGACGGCCGGCAACGTATCGGTGCTCGCGGGTGATTTCCCCAACGCTCTCCGTTATTGCGTGAGCGCCCTTAGCTACGCGGTGATCCCACCGGGGCGGTATTCACTAGTCGGCCCCGGCCAACCGAACGACGCCAGCACCAGCGGCGCGAACAAAGGCATTAGCGTCACGTGCTTGGGATGCGACTCGAAGGCCTATCCGCTCTACCCTGCGGCGGTGCCAAAAGGTTTCTATACCACTTCGCGGAGAATCGTATTAACGCCCAGCACCAGCACCGGCACGGCGAAACAGGTCCAGATCTTCACCGACGGAGCCAAAGACGACGTGCTCACGTTGACCACGGCCACGGCGATCCAGTCGCCATTGGCGATCGTCATCGATTCGGCGACCACCAGCACGGCGGCGCCGCCGCGTCTGAGCGTCTCAGAGCCGATAACCGGCTATCCGGCTTGCGACGTGGCCACGGGCCAGCCGCAAGAGCAGTATCAGACGAAAGTTTATGACACACCGCTCGATAAGAGCGGACCGTTCCCCACCGTTCTGATCACGAAGACCTACCCCTGCTTCGGCATCGTTTATCTGCAGCGGCTGGCGAACCCGACGGCGGCATACAACCAGTTCACCAATCCGTACCGGACGATCGATTCCATGCAAATCGATCTCACGTCGTTTAACGGCATTTCGGATCCCGCGACCCCCGATCCCAACGATCCGGGCGGCGTTGCAAATTCCAAGGTTACAAGCATCGTCGCCTTCCACACCCGCGAGCGCGGCTACGCTTTCAACCAAATTGCGAGCACTGCCAACCCCAACAACGGCTCGAATATCTGGGCCCACGAGCCGGAAACCCTGAACTTGCCGGCGCCGTCGACGACCGCGCCCGCGGTAAAGACGTTGCCGGGGACGAGCGTTGCGAAGGCGGTGACCTGGCCGCCCGCGCCGGGGCCGGCCACGGTTCCGGCCACATGGTGCTTCCCTGCGCTGTTCTTGCACTCCTTTGGGTACTTGAACGCGGCATTCGGTTATCCGCGATCCACGGCCGGGAGCTATGTCGGGGCGCCACAATTGCCGTTCCCTGCGCTGGCCTGGAACAACCGGCCGTTCGCCAATCCGCTGGAATTGCTGCTGGTGCCGCAGTGCAGCTCGTCGCAATTGCTTTCGACGTTTCCCACAACGTCAAGTTTTGTTCAGACGGCTACGCCCTGGTCAAGTTTTTGCCTCCCATCAAGCATCAGCGCGGCCCCGTACAACCCGTTCCTCCCCTTCGGCGCCAGCCCAAACACCCCGTACCCATTCGCCTACGGCTACCTTCCCAACCCGTTTTGCGTCAGCCAATCCGGGTTTAAGCCCGTGGCGGTCGCGTCGCCGCTGGTGCGGCTGCTGGACTACGTGGAAGTTCCGTCACCATTCATTTCGGCACGCAATCAGCTCGACCCGGCGGCGTTCAGCAGCGCCGCCAACCTTACCGACGCGAATGGGAACATGCTCCCCTTCGTGACGCCATTCAATTGGGTCTCGAATTACCGCGACCCGGGTAAGGTCAACCTCAACACGATCGCCACTGCCCAGGTCTGGCAGGGCCTGACCAACTATTTCCCCGACGCTACCAAGGCGACTTCCACCGCTCTTAACTCGCAGAATGCACAGAGCTGGCCGCTTTGGGCGAAGTTCGTGCAGAGCCGGCGAGGATACGGGAATCTGCCTACCGTCGGCAGCGATATGTTGACGATCAACAACAGCTTCCCCACGCGATTTTTAAATCCGTTCCGCAGTGCGGCGGGGGCTTGGCTCGTGCCGCCGGTGCCCACAAGCTCTGCGGGTAACCTCTCGAACAACTACCTCGCCGCGGCGATCGGCGGTGAAATCAATACGGGGCTATTCCGCTCCGAAATGATTGCGAGTCCGCCGGCCCCACCGACGCCGCCGTATAGTACTACAATTCCTCGGCCGCTGTTCCAATTCGACACGACCACCAACTATACCGGTTCCAGCCTCAATGCGGCGGGCGGTGTACAGCTTAGCGACCCGACGCACCCGCTCAACCCGGATCGGAACCCGATGTTTCGCTACCAGCTCATCGAGAAGCTCTCCAACACCACCACCACGCGCAGCAATGTCTATGCCGTATGGATTACCGTGGGATACTTCGAGGCCCGCCCCGGCCCGGTCACGCAATTCCATCCCGACGGATACTATCTGGGGCAGGAGCTGGGCACCGACACCGGCGACATCCACCGGCATCGGGCGTTCTACATCTTCGATCGCTCGGTGCCGATGGGGTTCGTCCGCGGCTTGGACCTGAACTTCGACAAGGGCATCCTCATCAAGCGGTTCATTGAGTAGGGGCCGAGGGGCAAAGGCACAGTGGGATAGAGGGTGGCGGCCGGGGACGGTCGTTCTATGAACTCCCCTCGCCCGTACGCGGGAGAGGGGCTGGGGGTGAGGGCAGGTCGAACGCGAGGAAATCTCGATGCCTCATAAGCCACGCCCCCTGGACCCAATGATTCTCGACCGCGCGCAGCTTGCGCCGCAAGGCGACCCCGCCGGAACGGCAGCTCTGGTCGATCCTCCGCGGCCGGCGCCTTGGTGGCCTGAAGTTCCGACGCCAGGAACCGATTGACGCCTACATCGTCGATTTTTGTTGCGCCGAACGAAGGCTGATCGTGGAGCTCGACGGCAGCAGCCACGAGGACAAACTGGAGTCGGATACCACTCGGACCGAATGGTTGACGCGGCAGGGCTACCGCGTGCTCCGGATCACAAACCAGGATGTTACCGCCGAACTGGATGCGGTTGCCAGGTATATCGCAAAGGAAGGGGGAATTGATTGGGAGGGCTAGTAGGGGTTTCAGGACTGCCCTCACCCCCGGCCCCTCTCCCGCGGGCGGGAGGGGGGAGCAAACGTTATTGCGGAAGGAATTCCTGCACCACGGTCACCTCGCGGACCTGTCCGCTATCGGGATCCATGGCCCGGATCTTGATCTGAATGCCTCGTAGCGGCACCGGATAGGGAGGGCAGGTCTCCGCTTCACCGGGGTCGTCCGCACCGTTGTAGCCGTCGTCGTCGCCGCCGTTGGTGCCGATGTCGGCCACGGTTACGCCCGTCGCATGCGTTGGCTGTTGCACCCCGTCGTATTCATAATGCAGCGAATAGGTGTCGTAGACGCGCGCGGATTTGTTGTCGACTGGGCTATTGCTGTCGGCCATCAGCCCGGATGGATCGCGCTGACTACTGCCGGTATTAACGCCGAGATACGTCGGGGCACTATAATTGCCGCCGACAATATACCCCTTGCCCACGTGCCCGAAATATGGCAGAGGGGTGCCCGCCGTACGTTTTGCGTAATACACCGAGTTCGGGTCCCACCCGAGATCGACGTAAGCACCGTAGTAGGCGACCGAAACACCCGTCCAACTCACAACGCCCGTCATCAATTTAGTGTAATACGAATCGCCCGGCATGAGGATCTGGTTATTGTATTGCAGGACCGGCGCGCCCGGATCCCAGGCCTTGACGTCGAAGCCCACGACGTTGGTCATCGCCACGTCGTCGGTGATGCGGGTGACGGTGGTGTCGTAATAATGCGATTGGGTCCCCGAGGCCGTATCGACGTAGTTGGTCCAGGGATACGGGTTCGTCGAGAAGTCGCGGGCCATAAACGGCGGCATAGTGGGCAAGGTTACCGTTGATCCCGGCAATACCGTGAAGGCGGCAGCGGCCGTTTCGCGGAGCGTGGGCAAGCCCAACTGGCCCCAGACCCGTGCGTCGTAAGGGAAGCCGGTATAAGGGTGCGCGAAACGGTACTCGCGTTTCGTCAGATCGCCCAGGCTGTTGGGAACGACCAGAGTACTGGAGTACGCGTGGGCCGAGACGTCGTAATTCGCGTAATAGCCGCTTGCGGGCGTCGTCCCCGTCGCCGGCGTGGAAAGGGGCGCCGTCGTAAAGGCATTGGGCGCCACCAACAGCACGCGGTGATAGAGCGTCCGGCCGCGGACGAACCAAGCCACCTCGGCGACCCAGGATTCGGTGGTCGGTGGGGTTGGCATTGCCGTGGTGGGGGCGCCGCAGCGGCCCACGAAGGGCCGGTCCTTGGCCCGGGTGGTAAACATCAAGATATCGTCGTTGTCGCCGATGGTGGTGTCGGCAACGCCGGTGGTGCCGGTCGTTCGATCGATGTCGAAGGCGTAAGGCTGGGTTTGCGGATTTGCGGTCGTCAGCGCTGGCGTGCTACCCGACCATTTCCAGAGGTCTTCCGGCATAAACACCGGGCCGACGGGGCCCTCGATGTATTCGAAATAGCCTTCATTGGTTTCGGGCCGGCGGGGGGGTAGCATGGTCACCGTCACCCCTTCCAGGTCGCGCTTCAACTGTGCGGCCGTGGTTCGCAGCCGGTCGGACATTTCTAAGGTCGATCGCGACTGGGAAATGCTGGTGCTGATCGAGGCGAAAACGGTCACCACGGCCGCCATGATGATGAGGCTCAGTACGGTGGCGACCAGCACCTCGACCAGCGTAAAGGCGCCGGGGAAGGTGGACCAACCTGCGGTCGGTGCCCACGGAAGGCGGAAGGATGTACCACTTTCGAAAGCACGGACGTTGGGCCGCTTCATGAGATCCCCCTGACGGTTAGCCTACCGCGGTGCGTACTTGCCCATACGCCGCTCTATCTTAGATTGCACCCGGCTTCGGAGCAATTGTCAATCGTTTGGCAGTTCAAAAGCCGTTAGCGACCCGCTTTCAGCAGTCGGCATACCAGGTTCATCGGCGCGGCGGTTGTCATGCTCAAGCATAACCCATGGCTGGCGCGTCTTCCGCCTTCCCCTCGCTGCTATGCCGCGCCGGCGCGTAATTGCTGATATTTCGCCTGGTCCTGCTGCGCCCCGGGGTGATCGCCCTTGGCCGCCAAGGCGGCACTGCGGTTGTGGTAGGCGGCCGCATAGCGGGGATCGAGCCGAATGGCCTCCGAATAATCGATAATCGCGGCGTCGAAATGGCCGAGGCTGGCCTGGGCGAAGCCCCGCGCGAACCAGGCCTGGACATGGTGCGGCTTGAGCCGAATGGCCTCGGAAAAGGCCGCCACGGCCTGGTCCGGCTCGTTATAGTCGAGATACTCCATCCCGCGATTGTAAGCCTCGACGGCGTCTTGAGGGTCCTGCACGGGGTAACTCTCCTGGGGAGCGTCTGTTTCTGCCGGCTGCCTGAATCCCAACCGGCTATACGATACCCGACGTCGCAAAGGATGCAAGACCCCCCGCGATTGGTGCACAATAGCCCACCAAACGGGCATGACCATTGCAGCCGGTCAGACTTGCGAATAGTCGGCGGGCTTCAACAGCAGGTTGGTAATGCCGCAGAGGATCGTTTTGTCGGCATACTCCGGCATCCCCCGCAGTTTCAGCCAACCGGGATCGGTGCGGAACTTGTTCCAGGCGGCCTGCTGCTCTTCGGCACTGTTGAAGCCGAGCATGTAGGTGAGGTTGGGCATTTTTCCGCCGATGAGCGTCTCGCCGAAGAACACCGGGCGCAGCCCGACGCGGTGGAAAATGGCAATTTCGCCCGCATCGTTGAACATTTCGATCTTCTTCTTGCCCATCTTCACGCTGGGGCTTTCATAAGTGCGAAGCTGGAACACGCGGCCCGGCGCGGTGATCGAGGCATCCAGGTGCGGCATGCCCTGGAAGGCCACCATGAGCGAGCTTTCCAGCCGCTTATAACGGGCCTTTGGGGTTGGCGCATCCAAGACGTCGCCGGCGGCACGCACGAATTCGGCATCGGCCAGGAGCTGGTCGAAGAGCGTCAGCAGCAGTTGCGGCGACGCAGACGGCAGCAGCACGTAGGTCGCGCTGATCCCTTTCGGGGGAGCTTCGCGCAGCGAGAACACGCCCACCGGCCGGATCCCCAAGCGATTGAGGGCGGGAATGGCCGCGTCGCGGAGATAGGCGTCGAAACGTTTCTTTTGGGCCTCGTCGTCGAATTGGTACTGCTGCAATTGGTAATAGTCGCGGCCGGCCTGGGGGGTGCCCGCAGCCATGCTTCGACCGCCGAGCGGGGCCAATCCTGCCGCTGCGGACATTGCCATGAATGTGCGTCGTTTCATCACCTGAGAGGTCTCCCTGTAGAGTGTGGGCCGTGGAACACTGCGGTCCGTTATTGCCGGCTGCCCCCTGCCGTTTGTACACCGGCTCCATGTTAACCCAGCTTGGGTCGGTGAAACAAGCCCCGCACGCCTCACCCGGGAAGACGGCACAGTCCGAAGCGGGACAACCCTCTGTTCAGCGGGATGCCCCTGCATTGGCCGGGCAAAGAAACGGAAACGGAATGAACTCCGTTCTACGACGCGGGCCCCGAAACCACCGCGGAGGCCGGCATCTGGGCTTGCAGTCTGCGACCCAGGATTTCCCGCAACACCATGAGCTTGCTCAGCAATTCAGCGATGCTGTTCTTGGGGTCCGGCAGACGCTGATAGCGGTTGATCAATTGTTCCGGCTTGTCCAGGATCGAAGCAATCGACTCGTGGTCGACGGCACCCCCGGCCATGTAGACCTGGTCGCACATTTCCAGCCAGAGCAAATACACCAGTGTGGCGCCGGCCGAGTGTTCTACCTCGTTGGGGGCATCCAAGATCATGTGGCGGTGGACAGCCACCAGGATCTCCAGCACCGCCTGCTTGACGTTGCTGGAAACGTGGTCCCAGGACGAGCCCGCCGTGAGCCAGCCGGGCTCGGCGGGTCGATTCGCCGGCCGGGCCGCAATGGGCCGCGCACCGCGCGATGTGGTGAATTTCCGGCCGGGCTTAGCCCGCGCCATTTTCAGAAGGGATGGTTTTTTTGTCATGCCCTCATCATGCCGACGAACATGGCGGTCGTCAAAGCGGGAATTGGGCCATATTGGACGGGGGACGGAAAACGCTGGGTGGCATGCCCTCACAACGCGATAGCGTTGGGGGACGCATGTCGGCGCACCAGAAGCCCATGCCGACTCGCCGTTGCCGAGCGTGACGGCATGCCACCCAACTGGTTCCTCGACCCTTTAGCGTTCCGCTGCCGGGACAGGCTTTAGTGACTTCTTTAGCAATTGAGCGGGAACCGAGCGATGCGGAGCGTTCAGCAAACGGCTGCCGGGAAAGACCTTGGTGATGCCCGGCAGCGCGGACGGGTATTGACCGTTCGCCTCCGGCCGCAAGGGCGGCTCGACGTCGAAGCCGTAGCGTGGCTGCAGGAACGTCTGCGTCGAGACCATGGCCTTTTCCCAAGTGATTTCCTGGCCGGTGTAGCAGACCATCTGGGCGAGGATGCCGAGCATGCTGCTGGTGAACATGTAGTTGCTGTTGTTGATCGGCTTGCCGCAGCGGATGCCAGCAAACAATTCCGCGTGTTCGTTATCGTACATGTTGGCCTTGGGCCCCTTGAACTGCCAGTTGGTGCGGCCTTTGATCTGATGCTTGATCAGACTGGCCTGACCCTTGGTGCCCAGCAGGGTATCGGAGGTTTCGCTGTAACAGCCGAGGATGTCGCGGCAGAAGCCAAACACCCGCACGCCATTGGCATATTCGAAGATCACGGCGTGGTGGTCGAATTGGTCGCCATACTTGGGCTCGGTGCATACCTGCCGCCCACCCATGCCCAAGGCCTTGACCGGAGGAACGTCGTCCATGGCCCAGGAGGACTTGTCGAGGCAGTGGATGAGTTGTTGGGCCGTCTGGTCGCCGGAAAGCCAGTTGAAATGATACCAGTTCTGATACTGGTACTCCATTTCGCTCCACTCGGGCTTGCGTTCGCGAAGCGCGTAGGGGCTGGTGAGGTAGTTTTCATGGATGGCGATGATCTCGCCGATGGCCCCGTCTTTGACCCGCTTCATGGTCTCGCGGACGCCCGTATCGTAGCGCCAGCAGAGGCCGGAGACCAGGCTCAGCCCTTTTTTCTTGGCCTCTTCGGCGGCAGCCATGGCGATCCTCAACCCGGGAACGTCCAAGCCGTGGGGCTTTTCGCAGAACACGTGTTTGCCCGCGGCCACCGCGGCCGTGAGGTGTATGGGATGGAACAGCGACGACCCGGCAATCAGCACCACTTCGACCCCGCTGTCGATGAGCTTCTGATAGGCGTCGAAGCCGATGAATTGCCGCTCCCGGGGCACGTCGACCTGGTCGGGCTTGATTTTCTTGATTCGCTGCAGGGCCCCTTCCAGCCGATCGGTGAAGATATCGGCCATGGCCACCAATTTGACGTCCTTGCCGGCGTTCATGGCATTGACGGCGGCGCCGCTGCCGCGTCCGCCGCAGCCGATCAGTCCGATTTTGATCGTGCCGCTGCCCTGGGAGTGCGCGCCACGGGCGATATCGAGCGTGCCCAGCATTGCCGTACCGGCGACGGCCGTGGAAGCCTTGAGGAAATCGCGCCGCGATGCTCGCGCTGGCGCCCGGGAAGAATCGGAATTGGCCATGAGGTGCTTCTCCGCTTCATAAAGGTGGGATCGAACGTGGCAAACCCGCACAGCCGGCAGGTGACGGCCGACGGACCGGACGCAGGAGCTTCATGATAGTCGATGCCCAGCGGGGGTGCAAGAAATGCGGAAATACGAAATATCTGCGCAGGAGAGGATTATGGCGGTCAGTTCCGCGCTCAGTAGGCATCCCGGCGTGGTCCGAGGAGTTTTTGCCCTACGTCGGGGGCCGCTTGGTGGCAGAATTGACGTTTAGGAGAACGAGGAAACAGCGAAGTGTGTGCCCGAAGGCCCTGGAACGCCGACCGGTCGCTGTCAGCAGCAACCGCCGAGATGGCAGCGCGCTGGCCGAGGGCTGCCGTATTCCCTGCCGCCAAGCTAGCCGTTCTGTTGAAGGGTGACCCTGGTGGTCGATCATTTCTCTCTCCGAGTTCTGAGGTGCACCGTCTTTGACAAGCAACCCACGTCGTTGGCAATCCGCACGTTCCGCGGTCGACTGATGAGCCACTGCCACTCGAAGCCAACGTACATCATCTGAGACCAGGGTGAGCAGTTCGGCTGTCCGAAGCTCGAGACTTGGTGCCGGAATCGTCATGGGATTCAGCCGCGGCAAGTCCATGCAGTACTGCCATCATCCACGTTGGGTGAGTTTTCACCGTTCTGTTCCTTTCTTCTGGGCTTTACCAGATCACTTCAAACAGCGCAGTGTCGGGCGTCTTGAACGCATAGCAAAATCACCGCCTGTCTCCGGGCGCTCTTCCCCGCCGTTGGAGGCCATGTGCCCGTCGCGATAGAGGAACCGCATCCGGTATCCTGGCATCTATCGATCTGCGCCCGACAGGACAGCCGTGGGGGGATTGCGGCAGGGACCGGCGGACCTTATGCTGCGGGAGTAGTGGCGCCCCCCGACGCCCACGACCGCAATTTCCGCCCGCAATTGATACGCCTTTCGGCCATCACCCTATCCGAGGAGCCAAGGATGTACATTCGATATCCGATCCTTCTGATTTCTTGGAACCGGCGTCACGCGGTAGCCGGATGACGATTTGTGCGGCGGCAGCATGCGATGTTGGCGCTGGCCACATTCGTGGCGCTGCCGTTGCTGCCGGCCAAGGCACTCGTGCTCAATGTCGCGCCACAGGGGAACGACGCCTGGTCGGGCCGACTTGCTGTGCCCTTGGCCGACAACACGGACGGACCGCTGGCAACCCTCGCCCAGGCCCGCGACCGGATCCGCAAACTCAAGTTGGCCGGGCCGCTTCCTCAGGGTGGGATCGTCGTGGAATTGTCGGCCGGAATCTACGAACTGCCGGGTCCCTTGGAGCTCCAGGTCCAAGACTCCGGCAGCGAAGACGCCCCGATCGTCTACCGCGCCCGCAAGGGCGACACGGTGCGTCTCGCCGGCGGCCGGGTCGTGACCGGTTGGCGGCCGGTGACGGACAAGGCAATCCTGTCGCGTTTGGACGAGTCGGCCCGTGGTCATGTTTTGCAGGCTGATTTGAAGACTCTGGGCATCCGTGCGTGGGGCGAGGTCAAGGCCGGCCCCACCTGGGCCCAATCGGAGCCCGGCTTGGAGTTGTTCTTCGCCGAAGAACCAATGACGTTGGCCCGCTGGCCCAACGAAGGCTTCGTCCAAATCCCCGCGGTGCTCGGCCCAACGCCCGTCGACGTCCGCGGCACCAAGGGGTGCAAGGAAGGGGTCTTCTCCTACGACGGCGACCGTCCCTCGCGCTGGAACGGCGAGAAAAACATGATGCTCCACGGCTATTGGTTCTGGGATTGGGCCGATCAGCGACTCAAGGTCGAATCGATCGACACTCGCCGCCACGTAATCACGCTTGCCTCCAAGCCGCAGCATTCCTACGGCTTCCGCAAGGGACAATGGTATTATGCCTACAACCTGCTCTCCGAACTCGATCGGCCGGGCGAATGGTATCTCGACCGCGACCAGGGGATTCTCTACTTCTGGCCGCCGGCCGCCATCCGCTCCGGAACGGCCATGGTCTCCGTGCTCCCCTCGCTGCTGACCATGAAAGACGTGTCGCATGTTACGTTTCGCGGGCTGGTCCTGGAATGCACGCAGGGCACGGCGGTAACCGTCGCCGGCGGGAAAAGTGTCCAGCTAGTCGGCTGCACGATTCGCAACGTGGGCAACTCGGGGGCGTCGCTCAGCGGCGTGGGTCACACCGTCCTCGGCTGCGACATCTACAACACGGCCAACAACGGCGTGACGTTGGATGGCGGCGACCGCAAACGGCTAATACCCGCGGGCCTGGCCGTCGAGAACTGCCATATTCACCACTTCAGCCGCTGGAACCCGGTCTACAAGCCGGCCGTGATGGTCCAGGGTGTGGGCAACCGCGTCGCCCACAACCTCATGCACGATTCGCCCCACATGGCCATTGCCTTCAGCGGCAACGACCACGTGATCGAGTTTAACGAAATCCACAGCGTGGTCTACCAGTCCAACGACGCGGGGGTGATGTATGCCGGCTACAACCCCACGATGCGCGGTCACGAAATCCGCTACAACTACATCCATCACATCTACGGACGCGAGGGACGCGGCTGTGTCGGCGTCTATCTCGACGACATGTTCTGCTCGGCCCACATCCATGGCAACGTGTTCTTCCAGGTGCCGCAGGCGGCCTTCGTGGGCGGGGGACGCGACAACCTCATCGAGAACAATATCTTCGTCGACTGCAATCCGGCCGTCCACGTCGACGCCCGGGCCCTCGGTTGGGCCGCTGCCGGCGTGCAACTGCTCAGGCAACGACTGCTGGAGATGCCCTACCTGGAAGAACCTTGGCGATCGCGTTTCCCCCAATTGCTGAACTACCTCGACGACCAGCCGGCAGTGCCCAAGGGGAACGTTGTGGCCCGCAATATCTGCTGGGGCGGCCGCTGGGACAGCTTCGAGAAGAAGGCCCTGCCATACATCCGCTTCCAGAATAACCTCCTCAACACCGATCCACATTTTGTGGATGCCAAGGGGGCCAACTTCCAGCTTGGTGACGACTCGCCCGCCTGGAAGCTCGGTTTCCGGCGGATCCCCACGGAGAAGATTGGCCTCTACGCGAGCGAAGACCGTGCCTCGTGGCCGGTCAAGCATGCTATCCGTCCTAGGCCGTAGAATGCCTGATAGAACGTCGCAAGATGAACAACCGTTGATCCCACGGTGGCACCGTAGAAGCAGCCGGCCCGGCGATCGATTGAGTTATGGTGAGTCCCCGCATCTTCTTGGGGTCAGCGTAGCCCGACGTTCTCCTGGGTACCCTGGCCCACCGCGCCGGAGCCGGCGAAAAAGTCGAGCGGGACGGCTGTGGTGAGCAACATGAACAGTGGAAACGCCAACTACGAGTAAGGCTGCCGGGAACTGATGGCGAAACTCGTCACGGCCCCATCGCGATAGTGCAATCGCGCAAGTGTTTGACACAGGGCCATCGAGCGTCGCGAGGACGGCGGAGCCCTGGGGTCACCGGCTTATGTCCGCCTGGGAGGCCGCGAAGCACTATGGGCACGGCGTTCGGTTGGCGGTTGCGAAATTCACGAGTAGCTGCGGCGTGGCGCCAGACTTTGCCGAATCCGGGATTGGCGGCTATGATAAAGTGGCGCGGTTGGATGTTTCTTCCAGACCAGGAGTTCTCACATGACCTCTTCCGATCGACTGACAAGGCGTAGTTTTCTCGGCCGGACGGCGATCTCCGCGGCGGCCGGCATTGTAACTTGTCAACTGCCCTTGGCGGCTTCGGCAATGGCCCCGGGGGAAAGCCCGTCCTATACCATCGCCGCCTACACCCGTCCCTTCGACAAGTTCGACTTGCCGACGGCCCTGGACATGATCGTCGAAGCCGGCTTCCGCAGCGTCGGCCTGATGACTTCCCGTTCGCCCGACCCGTCGAAGCGGGGGATGTACTTCCCCATCAATCTACAATTGAAGCCCGAGGATGTGGAGAAGATCGCCGGAGAGGTCCGGCAACGCCGGTTGCAAGTGCTCTCGGTCTTCGGCGTGTTCGACGTCGGCAAGACCGTGGACGACACGGTCCGGCACCTGCACACGCTGATCGATTACAGCGCGATCGTCGGCGCCCGAAACCTGCTCGTCGGCGGGACCGACCAGAAGCGCGCGGAGGTGTATTATCAGGCGGTGAAGGAGGCTTGCCCCTACGCCGCGGAGAAGGGGATGGAAATTACCATCAAGCCGCACGGCGGCAGCAATGCCACGGGACAAGAGTGCCGTAAGCTGATTACCAAGGTCGGCCGCAAGAACTTCCGCTTGTACTACGACCCGGGAAACATCTGCTTCTACTCCGGTGGCCAACTCGATCCGGCCCGGGATTCCGCGGCCGTGGACGGCATCGTCTCCGGCCTGATCATTAAGGACTTCCGGCCGCCGAAGGACGTGATGGTCAATCCTGGCGAAGGCAAGGTCGATTTCCGAGCGGTGCTGGCGAACCTGAAACGGGGAGGCTTTATCAGCGGCCCGATTATTCTCGAAACCCTCGCGCCGGGCGATCGCGCCCAGCTCGCGGCCGAGGCTCGGGCCGCTCGGGCGTTCATACAAGCGCTGATCGCGCAGTGACACGGTATCTGCTGCATCGAAGACCCCCTTGGCAGCGATAAGGATCGTTTTCCGGATCGTGCCGTGGATGTTCAACACCCAAAGCCGGCGTGGGAAGAACCCGTCTCTCACGGTCAGCTCCTTTGCAACCCGCGGCTCTGGTGACCGCTGGGTTACGGTGGGCAGCATCTGTACAGCCTCGTGCTGAAGTTCGACGGCGACGTTGCGGCGACGACGGAGCGGACGGTCCCCTTCGGCGTCCGTCAGATCACGTGCCGGATGCATGCCCTCGACGGCTGGCATGGCCGGCAACTGCTTGTCAACGGCCGGAAGATCTTCTGCCGGGGCGGCTACATCCAACCGGAGCTGATGCTGGATTGGGACGTGCAGAGGATCGAGAACGAGATTCGTTACTTCGCCGACGAAAACACGAACCTCATCTGCTTCGAGGACATTCCCAATCCGCCCGACGAGTTCCTCGACGCGTGCGACCGGCACGGGGTGTTGTTCGGCAACTGTTTCTACGCGTGCAGTTGGATGGACAAGTCGGGCCGTCCGGACGACCTGGCCTTGCTGGAACGCTGCACCGCGGACGTGGTCAAGCGTTACCGGAATCACCCCAGCCTGCTGACGCATATGTCGATCAACGAAGGCTACACGCGGGCGGAGGTCTATGCGATGTGGCGGCGGCGCATCAGCGGCCTCGACGGGACGCGGTTTTGGATTCAGTCGGCTTACTTCCCGGACTTCATCAAGGGCAAACCGACGGCGAAAGCGAAGCGGTTTGCGCGCTTCCGCGACGATCTGCCCACGGGTATGAACGACCTTGGCGAGAAGTCCTACGGCCGGCAGGAGCCGGCGACATATTTTCCTTGGGTCCGTGACGACCGGAGCTGGATGTTCAAAATGGAAAGCGGCTCGGCGTCGTTGCCGCCGATCAGCAGCCTGGCGGAATTCCTGCCCGAAATCGGCTCGAAAAGCGCCGACGGCGCGCCGTTTCCGCTCACGGCGGATTGGGCGCATCACGGCGCCAACCACTACTACAAGCCGTACGACCAGGCGCTCCGGCGCCTGCATGGCGAGCTGCAGAGCGTGGCCGATTATTGCTGGAAAGGGCATCTCCTCACCGCCGACCAGCACCGCGCGATGTACGAAGTGGTCAATCATCGCATGTGGGATATTACGAGCGGATTCATCGAGTGGAAAATCAATTCCTGCTATCCCGACGTGCAGTGGCAGAACTTCGACTACTTCCACAAGCCGGGCGTCAGCCACTTTTTCATCAAACGCGCCTGCGAGCCGCTGCACGTGCAGATGGATCCGATCGATTTCGCCGTGAACGTCGTCAACTGCCGGCCCGAGCCACGGCCCGGCCTGAAAGTGATCGCGCAGGTCTTTGACCTTGATGCCAGAGCGCTCTGGCAGCGCACCGCCAAGCTCGACATGCCTGCCAGCGCGTTCCGTGAAACGTTCGCCATCGCCGGCCTGACCAACCTCGCGCCGCTGGTTTTCGTGAAACTGCAACTCGAGGATGCCGCCGGCCATCCGGTTTCCGACAACTTGTACTGGCTGCCCGGCCGGGGCACGACCGACTACAAGGCATTGCAGGAGCTTCGTCCGGTGAGGCTCGATACCGCGACGCGTGTCGAAGGCGCCGGCGCCGAGGAGCTTGTCAGTGTGAAAGTCGGCAACCCGACGCAGAGCATTGCGTTCTTCATCCAGCTCGCGCTCACCAAGGGCGCGGGCGGCGATGAAATCCTTCCGGTCCTCTGGAGTGACAACTATTTCAGCCTTGCCCCGGGGGAATCACGCGAGTTCACCGCCCGCATCGCCACGCGCGATCTCGCCGGCCACGAGCCCGCGCTGGAAGCCGGCGGCTGGAATATCGAGACCATGTACCGTTGCAGTATTTTGAAGCCATCAAAGTCCCGTCTCAAAGCCGGCGAGCCGTTCACCGTCACCGCCGTGATCAGCAACACGTTTCTCGACGGCAGCCGCGTGGCGTTGCACGTGGACGGCCGGCCCGCCGACGCCAAGTGGGCATGGGCTCGCGGCGACCGCCGCGACGAACTCGCCTTCGAAGTGTCCCTGCGCGAGCGGGGCCCGCACGACCTGTCCGTTGCCGACCGCACCGTGGAAATCAACGTCGAATGAGCGCCGCGCCCATGCCTCGGCCAAGCACGCCCTGAACGACTCCGACTCCCGGTGGCTGGCGGGCCTTCCACCGTGACTTTGCGTCGTGCGACGGTTGGGCTCCACGGCTTCCCATTCAATAGGCCTTGGCGGCCAGCACATAGCGACCTGGGGTCGTCGGCGTGGCCAGGGCTATGTCGTAGCTCGCCTGCCCCAGTGCCGGGACCTCGTAGTCCTGTCGGACGCCGGCGGCCGCGAGATCGCCCGCTTCGGGTAACCAGACCACTTCAAGTCTTCCTGTGGCCCGCTGATGGGCATCGTTGCCCCCTGCGTTTTATCGGCTTGTCCGACCGCGGTCTGGGCAGCCGCGGCGAACGTCAGGCTGCTCAACAACACCACTACCTTGACTCGCATCATGTCGGATCTCCTTGAATATCCGCAAAGTCGGCTGGGCTGACGTGGTACAGTATGTGCATTTGGCGACGCCCGCGCCAATCGCACAACGTAGGGCTGTGGCAGCCAACGAAGACATCGCTTTGAGCATGATAGGCTTCGTCTATGAATTGTTGGGATATTCTTCGTTCAATGTAACGTTGGGGAACTGCCAGCCAAAGCAGAAGACGCCTACAGGATGCCCAGTGCAACAACGGCGCGTTGTCCATTCCGGGACAGGTCTCTGCTCACCGAATCTGTACCAGAACGAGGCTGCTCGGTCTCAAGCGGACTGACAAGACGCCAGCTGCCGTTGGCAGCGGGCGGTCATCCAGAACGTTCGAGGCCGAGGCGCCGTCCAGCCCCATCGCTTTCAGGTCGACCTTCAGCGTATAGTTGACCACTTCGTGCGCCAAGTTCCCGACAACCAGCAGAACAGACTTTTGCCGCCGCAGATACAGGCTGACCTTGACATTGGGATTGTCGCTTGTGGCCAGGCCCGTCGCGGCACGGAAGTAGGGAATCCATTCCGCCTGCCGATAGCCGAATCGGTCGTAGGCCTGCCACACATTGGCCGTCTTCCGTAGCATGTCGTTGCGGCCGAGAAACCCTGCCGGCCACACCGATACGCCGTGCAGCAAGCAGTAGGTCAGGTGCAGCGGCCGGTAGCTGTGGGAGTCGTCGCCCAAGAGGATCGGCCAGATGCCCCATTGCTTCCCCTGCCAACGCACGCGAAACTTGGTCAGATCTTCATATTGTTCGTGCTCTCCGCTGTAATACACATCCGTAAACGCCATACTAGGGATCATGGTGTTGAAGGATACATGGTTCACCAGGTAGCCATCCGGATGCCTGGCGTGAATCAGCCGATACATGCGTTTCAGCAATTCCCGCGTGGCGAACAGCGGCCAGGTCGAGTGGAGAATGCCGCGATTGTCGTAGTAGCCGCAACCATGATGCGTGTTCTGGCACGGATAGACCTGCGCCAGCCCATCGGTGTAACAACCATAGAATCCCAGGTCTTCCAAGACCCACTGGGTGCCTGCGGCCATGTAGTCGGCGAAGCCACTCCGTGCACACACGTCCCAGAAGTAATGTCCCTTGGGCGGTTCGAAAGGCTGAGTCGAAGTGGGGCGCCGGCTCCACTCGTGACCGAACTGACTGCTGAGCTGCGAAGGCGCGCCGAGCGCGGGATAGCCCATGTAGGGAGCAGCTCGCAGGCCCAACTCATTGTGCCCTTTGACTGTTTGGCGAAGGTTTGTCGTCAACGGTTCCCGCATCAGTAACGGCGGCCAGCCGGTCGATGCGGCATTTTCCTCGGCCCAGTACCAGAACAGCGAGGCGTTCAAGCCATAAAACTTGACCGCCTCGGCGGGCTTCAGCACGTCGCCATTGGCAATCTGCAGAGCGGAGCCGAATCGGCCGGCCACGAATCGGCAACCGAGGCTCGGCACTCCGCCCAACTCACCCGACTTGCCCGAGATAACTTCGGCTCGCGTCTCGGCATCTTCGCCGTCGGGGCGGAATGTCTCATCGAGATGGTCGAGCAGCCGTGTTTGTGTATCCTTCCGGAACGGAGCACTCGGCACCGCAAACGTATCGCCCTGGTAACGCACAACGCTCGACAGCCGTACCTCATCCACGGCGATACGCGTATAGCCATGGGAGTCGCTGGCACAGCCGAACCGCAGGGCGAGCTTCTCCGCATCGCTCGGCATTTCCGCCGGAAGGCCCACATTGAGCGTGGCATGTTGCTTGCCGGCCACGAACAGTTGCACGCGGTCGCTCCAGGTGACCGCCACGTGCGTGAACACGTTGGGCTTGAGCGGCAGCCCTTTGGCGGTCAACGATTCCTTGCGACCGCCTTTGGTGACGGTGAGGCGCATCATGGGATCGTAGCCGCAGCGCAACGACAAAGACAGCCCACCGCCTTGCCCGGTCAGATTGACCACTTCGCGCCATGCCCCGCCCGCATCCAGCGCCGGGGCCAGCCAGAATTCGAGTGTCCCCTGTTTGGGCTCCATGTTCCCACTGCCCGGATAACGAAAAAACTCCATCGGCGGCGGCTGGCCGACGGGATCGCCGAAGCGGAACCAGAACGGATCACCAGCGTGGGCGTTCTTCACGGGTGTGGCCATCAGCGCGAAAGTGATCGTGACCGGCTTGTCCAGCCGCAGTGGGGGCAGCGGGCCAGGCTGCGCGCGGACCATCCGGCAACGAATCACCGTGGCGTCCGCCTCCGGCGCAACCTCCAGCATTTGATCATCACGGGGACACCAGTATTCATCGCTTTCGGCACACCAAGCCAGCCCCATGTCGTCATTGCCCACCCACACCTGAGGCAGGAAGGCACTCCGCCACGCGGTGGTGCCCATGGTCCGGGCCGTGGCAGTGCCGCCGTTGGACGAGAGGAGAAATGTCGCATATTCTGCTTTGACGGGAATTTCCAGCAGCAGTTGCGCGACGTCGACCGGCCCGGTCGGCGTCAGCGTCAGGTCGTAGCGTTGCAAGCCATCGAATTCGGTAGTCGTCACCAGCCTTACCGCGAGCCGCCCCAGCCGGGTTTCCGCCTCGCCGACCGCCATGTCGCTGGGGGTCGTGATGTTCGCCGCACGGAAATTGGCGAGGTCCACTGTGGCTCCGTCCGCAGTGAGCTTCAAACGAATCGGTGCCGCCAGCATCTCCTTCGCTTGATTTACAATCTGCCGGGGCAATGGTCCGTCGCCCTGATACTCTCGTCCCCATACGTGAATGCTTTGGTCCATCACTCGCACCGGTGTCCACGGCTTGGGAACCGAGTGGTCGCTGCCGATCTGATTGTGCCACCACGCGGGTTTCGCAAACTGCTCGAAGTCCGCCTCCGCAGATGCCAGGACTTTACCGGCGGCCGCGACCGCTGCGGACTTCACGACGTACTTGCCCGGTGGCAACTGGGTAATGTCGATGGCGGCGGCTCCCAGACCGCGTCGGAAGTTGACCGCTTCGCACGTGCCATACACCTTATCGCTTTGTAGCAGGCGGGAGCGCGCAACGAGACCTTTGGGAACCGCGGTCAGCCCGGCCACGTTGGCCGTCACCCAGAGCTTGCCCTCGTAGGGATAGCCCTCCACGGCGATGTCGTAGGGCTTGACGACCCGGAACGGGAGACGCTGGTAATACATGTCGCCTGCTTGCGTGGAGGCGCGGACGGTGAGATTGTACAGACCGGTCACCAGCGTGGGTGGCCGAACGGTCACCGCCCGATAATCGGCCAGGCGGTTCTCGGTTTCCAGAATCGCCTTGGCATCCGGGCCGACGACTTTTCCCCGCACGGTCACCAGCGGATCAAAGAGCAGTCCCGTAAGCGCGACCTGTGTGTCGACCTTGCCCAGGGTCCAATCGCTAAGCGGCCCCAGGCGGATGCCGCGATCGGAGCGGCTGAAGATGATTTCACCAAACCGTTCCATCCTGTGGAAGTCGCCGGCGGCATAGGCCCAGGAGGAATAGCGGCTCAGCGAATCCGCGTCGCGACAGAAGTTCACGCGCCACCGCTCCCCATCGCGGGGTGCCGCGCGGCCGTCCAACTCCTTGAAGGGGATTTTGCATTCCACCACCCACCGCCCGGGCTCGCCCCCGGCTCGCACGGTCCAGCCGGGGTTGAACCGCAGGTCGTGGATGACGGTGGTCTGGCGATCCACCCGGCTATCGTAGAGAGTGCCAATTGCGCTGCTGGCGAGATGATAATAGGGATAACGGCCGGGCTCGGGCTGCAGGATCATATCCACCGCATCCTCTTTGGAGATGCCCGAGTCGCGCCCCGTCAGCCGGGCCGTCAAGGCGCGCTTTTGCGGATCCAGGCATTCGTAGCGGAGGTACAGGGCATCGTCGTCCCATCCGGCACGAACGATCGTCTGGTCCTCCACCAGGGCTCGATCGTTCAAGCCCACGAAGCCGGTGGTCTGGGCCGCCCCATTCCACTGGCCCGGATCGACTCGCCCGTCCATTATCGGCGCCTTGATGCGCGGGATGGTCATGGTGGGAAAATCGGGAACCTGCGCTTCGCCCGGGCCGAGAATGCGGAATTCATCGACCGTGAACTCACTTTCCACCGTGCTATAGCCGATGTGGCTGCCCAGTGACAACCGCAGTTCGTCGGGCCGCACGTCGAGCGGACCGAAGAGCCCCTGCCAGTCCTGGACCACTCGCTGCTGGCCGTCGCACCACAATTCCAATTGCCGTCCCCACTTCAGCTCCAGGTGATGCCACTCTCCCTTTTTCCAATAACCGGGAAAACTGCCGTAACACACCAATTGCCGTCGCTTGTCCCACACTCCGACGCAGGTGTGCCCCAACGTGGAGTAGACGCACAAACTGCTTCCCCCGGATCCGTCAATGGTGAGAAAAAGCTGATTGCGGAGAAGTCCCGGATTCTTAACGACCTCGGCCGCGTCGAAATTGATGGCCAGCCAGAACTCGGCCATTCCGGCACTCAGGTCGATGTTGCCGCCGGCCGGATACTCCAGCCGCATCAGCTTGTGGAATTGCAGCGCGCTGCCGAACTTGCCCGGTACGAACCGCCCCCCTTTCCCCGGCCTGCCACCGGTCAGGATGAGAGCCGCTTTGATCACCGCGGGGCTCGTACAACGCACCCCATCAGGGCGGAAGTCTTCGTCCAAGTGATCCAACAGCAGCGTACGCTCGGTGTTTTGAAATGGCTGCGCGCCGCAGGGACAGGCAACCGCAAGAAAAATGGTGATCCCCAGTAGAGAGTTTCTGCTGCCAGACATGATTGGGTTCTCGCTGTTTCAGCCTCTCGCCCGTCTATCGCCGTCCGAAAGAAACTGCGGTGGCCCCAGTTCTCCAGACCACGAATCACGGTTTCTTCGATGAAAGAGACCAAGTGAGGTTTGCGGGAAGCGGTACATCCTTAACCACCGTCACGCGTTCGATCCTCCGTCACGCTGGCCGTCAAGAATCGGTAGCCCATGACAGCCGTAGGGGATAGCGTTGCCCGAACGAGAGACCGGGCAACCGAATGCCCGCGATAGCCAGGATACGCCCGCGGCTGCAACTTTCAGAGGATGCCAGCGACTGGCGCGTCGCGTCTTTACTCCTTTGGGTTCAGGCGCAGGTAGCCCATCTTCCGCGGCTTGAACAAGTTCAAGGCCAGGCGATACTTGCCGAGGTCCGATTCGTCCATGCCTGTGGGCCAGTTGTCCGCGACGAGACCGCTGTTGAAGATATTGAAGGCATAGGCGCGGCCCGCGGGATCGAGAAGCAGCAATCCCGCCGCGGGAATGCGGAGAATCACGCCTTGCGCGCCCGCAGACGTTTTGTAGGTCTCGGTCCGCAGGCCGATTTCGCGGGAATCCGAGACGGCGCCGTTGGTGGTGAGGTGGATCTCCCAGAAGTGTGAGGTCAACAGCGGGTCGCAAAGGTAAGCGGTGAATGCCCCGGTCGTCCGCGGGCTCTTCATTTCGACGCGAATCGCCAAGCCGCCGCGCTCGGACTGCGCTTGCCAACGGTACGTCCGGCAATCGGCCCAGCCCGAGCCGCAGTCGTACATGGCGCGCCCCGCGGCGAAACGCGATACCTGCTTTCCCGCCGCGAACGCGGCGCGATATTCGGGGAACTCGGTCGCCAGCAGGTCGTTGAGCACGGCGATGCGCCACGCGAGTCGCGTGGGGCAATACTGGTGCCGCTCGGCCTCGCAATGGAAGCCGAGTCGTGAATCGGCGGCACACAGGTCGGCCAACCGTTGGCTATTGCGGATTTCCTGGCGGACGATGGCCTCCATGGCCGCCAGGTGCGCGAGTGCGTCGACCGGTGGCAGGTCGAACAGGCGGCTGCGCATCAGGTAGAAATCCAGCACGTTATTCGCGGCGGCGAATTGAATGCCGATGGCCTCGGCAAGCCCGATGTCCAACATCCGCTCGTGGTTGCTCCGGAAGCTGGGTTGGAGCGACTTCAGGATGGTGACGCCCTTCTGCCATTCCTCCGACACCTGGCGCGTGAGGATGACGGCTTCGGCGAGGGTGTGGTTGTCGAGTATCTCACCGACGGAGTCGCCGCAGGGGCCGCCGACCAGCCAAGTGGGCTGGAGCGGCTTGAGCGCCGGCTTGAGGTACAGCGGCCAGACGGGCGCGGCGTGCATCGGTCCCCACCATTGAAAGCGCGTCGAGAGGGGGAAATGCTGGAACCCGTCGGCGAAGTGTTTCCACGCCCTTACCACCGCGTCCGCGTCGCCGCCCCACTGCGGACGCGCCAGGCCGCGCAAGAAGTCGTCTTCAGAGGCGGAAAAGTCCTCGAACGCCAAACGCCCCGCGGCGCGGTTCATCACGCCGGGATAGTTGCCGAAATACCAACACTGCATCACGGAAGTGACGTTCAAGGCGGGCATCTCGCGGTACTTGCGATAGAGAATCGAGGGCACCGGCATGAAGGGGATGGTGGCCGACTCGTGCGAACAGCCCACCTGCAGTTTGGCCGACATCGGCGTGCCATGGGCCACCGCTTGCTCGGCGATCCGCGCGAAGCGGTCGGAAGGGCCGACGAACGACAGCCAGTAGTCGCCGCCCACCCGGGGACGGTCTAACTGGTACTTGACCGCCCCGGACTCGAAGTTCACCTGCAAGGTCACGTCCTTGGGCATGTGGGCAGCCAGTTCGTAGACCCAGGGGGCCAAGGGCTTCCAGGCCGGCATGTAGAGCCAACAGATGTACTCCGCATTGGGATCGCCGTCCTTGACGCCGCGGGCCATCGCGCCCTGGCCGGCTGCAAGGGTTTGCCAGTTGGGCACCAGGGCGCAGCGCGGGCATGCCGGCCGCCGATCGCTCTCGACCCCCACGGAGTCGAGGCACGATGAACCATGTTCGCCCAACGAGATGTTGATCATGCCGCCCAGGCCGGGAAACTGGGAAAAGATCCAGCGGGTCGATTCATAAATGAATTTCCGCGCGGCGGCGGAATTCGGGCAGATGTAGCGGCGCGAGGGCCAGCCCGCGCCGGCCAACTCGGGATGCGCCTTGAGCATCGGATCGTCCGGCGAGTAGAATCCCTCGGGCTCGTTCGAGTAGAGCCAGATCTTGATGCCGTAGGCGGCACATTTGGCTACGGTGCAGCGGAGTTTCGCCAGCCGCCTCGGCATGTCGGGGCTGGACGCGCGAAAGGAGGTCTTGGTGATGTCCTTCCACTCGACGCTCAGCCAGAGGCCGTTCACGCCCTCGTGCGCGAGGCGGTTGAGATACGCATCGGGGTAGTAGTCGACGTCGTCCATCAGCTCGTCGCGATTGAGCGGGGGACGCTTGATCGGCCCAAAGAAACATCGCGTGATGCGGTTCTTCAGCCAAGGCTTCTTTCGAGTTACACCGACATCGAGAAAGGGGCCGGCGGCGGCGGAGAGCATCTCTTCGAGATGGAAGATCGCACGGCGAATGCCCTCGGCATCGCCGGCCCGCAGGTGGATGCCCTGGGGCGCGACTTCGATGGCGTAGGCTTCCGGCGCCGCGGTGGCCGCCTTCTCGGTAATGAGGGGAAGCCCCGCGTTTCCGACGAGCTTTGCAAAGGCGAGGAAGCGAGCGAGATCGGCATAGGCCGTCTTCAGGGCGCCCTTGGCGTCGGGAAAACCCGGTTTCACGACCAGCCCCGCCCGCAAATCGACCTGGCCCGGCCGCGGCGCGCTGCCGTCTTTCCAGAACAGGACAAATGGCTCCGGTTTCTTCAGGTCCTCGACGAAGGTCCAACTCTCTTCGCCCGGGGGCGGCGGCCACGTCGAGTCGATGGTGCGCATGGAAATCGGCGTGGCGAGGTCCCGCGGGGCTGCCTGGCGCGCCTGGCCCGTATGTTCCGCACGAGCGGGGACCGCGGCCGCGAAGCCGACCAGGGCGACCAGCACGAGAACCGCCGGGCAACGGCTTTCGCCGCTGGGGACGCGCCGTGGAGCGCGCGTCGCCAGCAAGTGGAGCAAGGATTTCGCGATCATGGGTTCTCCCTTACAGGCCATTCTGCTGCCGATAGGCCGGAATTTGGCAATTCAACGTCTCGTCGAGCAGCTTCAGTTTTTCTTCGATGGTATCGGGCGTGTAGATGTAGTCTTGTTCCCACTCGTATCCGAGACGCGAGTCGCGGCGGGCCGTCTCCCACGACGACCGCGTACGATCGCGCTCCTCCTGCAACAATGCGGTCATCTTCCGCAGCAGTTCGCGTTTCTCGGCAGCGTCAACCGACCGGGCCAGTGAGAGCCGCAAGCCTTCGAACTCGATAATGGCATGCTCGCTGCGCATCATTCGCTGTAACTGCTCGGCCAAGAGGACTTCGCGGAGCGCGCCGGTTCGCTTCGATGCCGGGGCGGCGAGCGCCGCCCGGCGATAGCTTTGCAGTCCCTCTTCCATGCGGTCCGCCGCCAGCGTCAAATATTTCTGAAACACGGGGACGGTGAAGAAACCGATGTAGCTCTGGACTGCGTTGTGGCGGTTGCTGAAGTCGGGCCAGAAGAACAAACGCGAGGGCACGTAGGGCCAATAGGGATTCAGTTGCGACTCGCGGCTCCAAAGCCCCTGATCGGTCCAGGAGTGGGCGACCGTCATCGCCCGCGGCTTGGGCTTGGCGAAGAACAGCGGCGACGCCAGAGCGTTACAGCTACCCCAATTCGGTCCGGTGTCGGGATAGACCTGGATCGCCGCGCTGAAGTGCTTCCATGCCGCCAGCACGGTTTCTTCGCTCCCTGCGCCAAACTCGCGCCGCGCGATCCGCCGCAACAGGTCGTCCAGTGGCGGCGCATCGCTCCATGCGTACCAGGCCCGCATTTCGGCCACCCAATTGGGTTTGAAGCCGTAGCTCCAGGTCTCCAGCGTCCCGGCGATCTTCCACTCCTCCATCGCTTTGTAGCGCGCGTACCATTGATAGGGAAAGGGCAAGTAGGGGGAAGTACCGAACTGCCAACTGGCGAAGGTGTCGGCCTTCGAGTAGATGGCGGGAAAGTGCCGATTGCGGGCCTCGATCAGTTGCGCCTGGGTGACCTCCGCCGGACCGACCTGGCTGATGGCGTAGTCGCGGAGGTAGCCCTTCTGCCCGTCGAGCTCGAAGCTCTTGCCGTTTTCGAAGGTCAGCAGGGGGATGGTCGACTCGGGCAATTGGGTCATCACATAGGCCTTGGTGGCCGTCTGGTCGGGGCTGAAGGCCACGTTGTATTCCCAAGGCAGGATCTCCACCTTGGGGTTGATCTTGTGGGCTTCATCGGCGGCAATGCCGACGGCCTTCGACCACTCGCGCACCCAGGCCCGCAGGTCCTGCTTGCCCTGCCCGCCCGCACCGAACCATTGCTTATAGAAGAACCCCTCGGTCAGCAGCACGTAGCCGCGGATTTCGGGAAACTCGGTGACCACTTCGCGGACCAGCTTGCGCAGACCCACGACGTTCTCCGGCGTGCCCGTGTATTGGTAGAGCAGCGGCGTATAGACGTCGATGCCGAAGCGCGCGGCGCGGCGGAGCAAGGCCTTCATCGCGCCCGGCGGGTGCCGCCGCATTGCGGCATCGTTCCAGTAGGGCTCGGGACCGGGCGCGTTGTTGGGATTGCGGTAGATCGAGCAATGGATCGCATCGAACCCGTACAGCGGCAGTGTAGCCAGATAACGGTCGGGCCATTCCATCCAGCCCAGCCCGGACAGCGTCATGCGGGCCTGATACAGGCTGTGGCGGACGGTATTGAGGTTCCGCGGCAGATACGGCCCCTCGCGCAGACTCAGTCGCATGATCAGGTTGTAGAGGCCGAACATGGCCCCACGCTGGTCGAAGCCGCAGACGGCGACCGCATCGCCGGAAACCACGATCTGATAGTCTTTCGCGGCTTTCAGTTGTTCGCCGCAGCCGGGCATCCGGTCGCGGGCCGCGGCCACGATGACCCGCCGCCGGTTTCGCCAATCGCCAAGCTGCGCCGGGCGTTTAAGGGCCACCTGCACCTGCATCGCGTCCTTGAGATATCGCTGCAGCTCCTCGGCGGCCGTGACCAAGGATATCGCGGCGTCGGCGGGGATCTCGATACTCCAGCCGCTGTCGATTTCGATCTCGTCGGTGCGGGGCCGCTCGGTCGGATCGCGGGGGCGCGGCGGCAGGCCCTGCGTAGACTGGCGAAGGAAATCGTAGGATTGCTCGACTTCCAAGGCCGGAAGCGCCTGGGCTTCGAACTGCTTGGAGGAAACCTGCCCCTGGGCGGCGCCGGCGAGGCCGCAGCAAAGAAGGAATACGAAATACACAGGCCCCGTGTGCAATGTCTTCATGGCGATAGTCCTCATTGAGTCGATGACGCGCGTAGTAGAAAGTAGTGTGGATCGTTCACAATATGCTCAGGTCAAGCCGATCCACTCAGGCGCCGGGCGCCAGTCCGTTGCCAACGCCGATCATGACGACCGAAATGATCAGCATCACGATTCCCAGCCACAAGTATAGTCGGGTCTTGGAGTCGACCAGTTTCCACTCCTTCAGCAGCAAACCCCACAGGTTGCTGAAGATGATGATCGAGGCCATGAAGATGCTCCAACTGGCGAAACTGTATTGGCCCATCTTCGTGGCGCCGGTACCATAGCCGAAGTATTGCCCGTACCACATCAGCCCGCTGATGAGAGCCAAAAAGTAATTGAACCACAGCGTGCCGCGCGGACGAACCACGTAATCGCCGAAGCGCCCGTTCTTGGCGGTCACGATCATGGTGGAGATGAAGTTGGTGGTAAACCCCCCGGCCAGTGCCAGCACGAGCAACGGCATGTTCTTGAAAACCTCCTGGGTGCCGGCGCGGACCGACTCGGCGGCGATCGGCTTTCCGGCCGTGAACGCCAGGGCCATGCTGGCGCTCATGATGCCGCCGAAAACGGCCACCATGAGCCCTTTGGCCAGGGCGAAATCCTTGATCGACGCCTTCTTCTGATCGTCCGTAAGCCGTTGCTCCTTGAGCACGCCGGCGTAGCCGCAGAGCGCGATGCCGACGAGGCAGACCAGGAATCCCAGCAAAACGACGGCTCCCGCCACGGTGGAGAAGAGCAGGCCCAGCTTGTGATCGAGCATGGCGGGGACCAGGGTGCCCACGATCGCGCAGACCCCCAACGAAATCGATTGCCCCAGCGAGAGGCCGAGATAGCGGAGCGCCAATCCGCACATCAGCCCGCCAAAGCCCCACAGGGCCCCGAAGATGTAGGCTCCCGCCAGGCTGCTGACACTGCTGGCGCGGAGGATGCCCCAAAGGTGCGGCGTGGTCAGCAATCCGCCCACCGTGGGCATGATGATCCAGGCCACGAAGCCGAGCGTGATCCAATAGGTTTCCCAGGACCATTGCTTGATTTTGTGCGAGGGGACATAGAAGCTGGCGGCGGAGAAGCCGCCGAGCGAGAGCAGGATGATCCCGACGATTTGTTCCATGTGACTCACCTCTTTTCCGCTAAGTACGTGTGTAACGCGTGGTCACCAAAACGCTCATTTCCGTATCGGGGCGAACCACGGCGGGGCAACCGCCCGCAGCCTCGATCTCCATGAAATGGGCCGTGTCGCAATAGATGCTGTAGCGAACCCCCTTCTTGCCCGGCGGCACGTCGGGGGCCGCGTCGCGGATGTCGATATAGGACTGGCCCGCCGGCAGCGGACCCGCTTCGCGGCGTACCACCAAGCCGCGGCGGGGATCACGGAATTCGATCCACGGGGTCCGGGCGTCGATGGCGATCTGGTAACGCCGCGAGCCCTCGGTTCGCGCGTGGCACAGCGGCCCGTCCCAGGCGCGCTCGTCTTCGCTGGGGTCGTAGAGATCCCAGACCGACGACCGTGTTGCGCAAGGAAAGACCACTTCGCACTCCGGCCCACAGTCGAATTGGCAGAGCGTCCAGGGGGCCAAGAGGCACTCCGCACGCCGCAGCGTCGTCCGGCCGGCATACGTGATGTTCTCCACAACTCGCACCGTGAGCGAGCGGCGGCCGCGAGCCACGGCGATGTCGCGCTGGAATATCGCGGGCACTCCCAGCCCGCGGTTGTTCACCAGATCGACCTCCGCCCGGATCACGGCCCGCCGGGCAGCCACGGCGGCGACCAGGTAGCGGGCCGCGGAGAGCCCCGGGGCGACGCGCCACGCGCCGGTCGCATATTGGTATCCGACGGTGGTACCCTCGGGTGCGGGCCAGAGGCCATCGCCGCCCGGGTTGAGGTAACGCTGACAGGTGCTCTGGCCACACAGGGCTTCAGGGTTGACGCGGTTGAGGACCTGGCCGTCGAGGACGGCGAAGAGGCGGCCTTCCACGTCGAGCGCGGCGATAACGCCCGCCTCGGTGTTGCCCATTAGGTGGGCCCGCCGGCCGGCCTTGGCCAGGGCGTTGAGCAGTTGCGTCGCTTTCATGGGCACTCTGCCGCCAGTTGCTTGGCCGTAAGGAAGCGGGCGCCGCGCTCCTTGAACATCGCGCACACGCGGTCGAACTGCTTGAGGGCCTTGGGCCCGCAGTTCTTCACGATGAACGGCAACGGCTTCACGCTGCTCTCGCCGAACTCGAGCGCGCCCTGGGGCATGGGATGGAATTCCCAGGGATGGAGATAGAAACAGACGACGGGGCGCTTGCCGCGGTCGCGGACGAAGTCGATGAAACTGTCGGCCTTCCGCATGAGAAACTCGGCCGACTCGGTGCGAAACACGGGCCACTGGTCGCGATCGCGCTGATAGGGATCGTTGCTCTCCATGCTCAGGTCGCAGAAATTGGGGATTTCCACGATCCGCATGCGGCCCGGCCGGGTCCAGTCCTTGGACGACGGGTGGTAAGGCGCGAAAGGCTTCTGGAAGAAATACAAGGGGAAGGAGGCGTCGGCCAGATAGCCCAGCTTTTCCAGCACGTTGAGCACCTTGGTGCTGCCCCAGAGGCGCGGACAGCGGAAGCTGGTGGGGCGGACGCCGCTCACTTGGCGCACGATGCGCGTGGCCTCGCGCAGCCGGCCTTCGACCTCGGAGGGCAAGATCGGCCAGTTGTTGGGCAGGGGGAAGATCGGGTCGCCGAGCGTTTCGTGGTACAGCCCGTGACAGCCCGTCTCGTGCCCCGCGTCGCGGACGCGGCGGACCATCTCGGGGTTGTTTTCCGCGGCGTGGCCGGTCCAGAAGAAGGTGGCCATGATATCGTGCTTCTTGAGCAACTCCAGCAGGAGCGGCGTGCCGTGCTGCACGCCTTCATAGAAGGGAGTGAAGGAGCCGACGTCGGTCTCCATGTCGAACCCGAAAACGACGTCAAAGGCCTGGTCCACGGCGGCGGACGATTTTACGCGGGCTTTCGTCTTTTGCATGGCGGTTGATCCTCCAAGGGAATGTTTTGGTTTCAGGCTGGTTGTTTGCGCTACACGCCGATTTCGAAGATCTTCCCGATGGGCTGGGAGAGCAGCTCGGCCCGGTCTTTGCGAATCACGATGCCCGTCTCCCAACGGATGCCGAACTCTTCGGCCGAGACGAAGGTATCGACCTGGAAGGTCATGTTCTCGGCGAGATGGTAGTTGGAGATGCTTTCCATCCAAGGGGCCTCGACCTCGATCAGACCGGTGCCGTGGCAGGGGCCGTACAGGTAGTTGTCATAATAGCCGCGCTGTTTGAAGAATTCGATATATTTCTTGGCCACGTCGGCCGCGAGGACACCCGCCTTCAATTGCTCGTAAGTCCAGCGATGAGCCTCGAGGCCGAACTCGACGACGTCTTTCTTCCGCCCGGCCAGGCGTCCCATGCTGATGGGCATGCCGATGCTGGGCGAGTAGCCGTCGACTTTCGCCGAAAGATTCAACTGCACGATGTCGCCCTGTTGGATCTCGCGATAGGTGGAGCGGGATATGGCGTGGCGGGTGGATTTTTCGCTGAACACGTACATGGGGAGCCCTTCGTATTCGGCCCCGTTCTCGTAGATGGTCTTCTGGGCGATTCCCACCAGTTGCAATTCCGTCATGCCAGGCCGGATGTGGCGAATGACCTCCGCGGTGGCGATTTCGGTGATCCGCAGGCCCTCGCGGATGCAGGCGATCTCGTTTTCCGACTTGATGCTGCGCAGGGCAACCATCACGTCGTCGGCGCGGACGATTTCCGCCTCCGGATAACACTCCTTCAGGCCGGCCAGTTGAATGGGATTGCTGACCAGGTACCCGCCCACGCCGATCTTCAGACGCTTGCCGTGGACGCCGATCGAATTGAACACGTCGGTAAAGCTCGACGCCTTCAGCTCCGGGTAGGCAGGGTCGGCCGATTCGCGGTATTCCATCAACTGGAAGATGTTCTGGATCATGCTGCGGTCGGAGGAGTATTTGAGGCTTTCCGGGCCGACCATCAAGGCCGCCTTGCCTTGGGGGCCGATGGCCACCCCGGCCGTCTCGAACAACGGCCAGAAGTTAGAAAAATAACGGACGTTGGCGTAGTCGGCTTCGTTCGAATTGACCACCAGCACGTCGAGGCCCCGCTGCTGGACGAGGGCCGCCGCTCTTTGAATGCGCTGTTGGTATTCGGCCTCGGGAATGCACACGCGCTGGACCATCTGTGTTTCTCCTTGTAGATCTGTTAGTGGTTGGCCTTGTGAACGGGTATTATCGGTAACAACTCATCGGTGCGGGCCGTCAATCGAGATGGAAGACCTCTCTCAGCGGCGCCTCCTGGCCCTTGGCGCTGTCGTCGCTTTCACACACCAGCACTTCGGTCATATAGCGCCACCAGCGGCGGCAGACGTCGGTCTCCGCAATCCGCTGGAACCGCTCTTCGTCGTCGATCTCCACGTAGCCGAAAAGCTGTCCGGTCTCTTCGTGGACGAAAATCGAGTAGTTGCCGGCGCCGTGGTCCTTGAGGGCTTTCTGCAGCTCGGGCCAGATCGGATTGTGCCGCCGCACATACTCGGCGGCCATCCCCGGCCGGGCCTGAAACAAGACCGCTTTGCGAATCATATCTATCCTCTCCGATAGGGCGCGACCGGTTGCGGCCGCGGGGGTGTTTTCAGTCTTGGGTGCAGATGCGGTCCGTTCTTTCCAGATAAGGCATGAAATCGCACTCCTCAAAGATCGGGATGTGATCCGGGAACTCGTGATTTCTTGCGGTAGGTCAGCGGTGTGACGCCCATTTCGCGGCGGAACGCACGAATGAAATACGCGAAGGCGGCGAAACCCGTGCACTTGGCGATCTGCTCCACGCTCATCTCGGTTTGGATCAACAGCATCCTGGCTCGATCGATCTGCACGCGCATCAATTCCTCTTTGGGCGTCCGTTTGAGGATGCACTTGAATCGCTGCTGCAAGACGCGGCGGGAAAGCCCGACAGCCTCGACCACGTCGTTCACCCGCAGTCCGCGGCAGGCATGTTCGCGGATCATCCGGACCGCCTGGGCCACGTCGGCATCGTCGACGGCCACCATGTCGGTCGACTCGCGGGTAACGACGCGGGAGGGCTCGACGAGGATGTTCTTTTGCGGCGGCGGCTGGCCGGCCATCATGCGATCCAACAAGGCGGCCGCTTCGTAGCCCACGCGGCGGCTGTTGAGGTCGACACTTGAAAGCGGAGGAAAGCTCACGCTGCACACCACGGGGTCGTTATCGACGCCGAGCACGGCGATCTGGGCGGGCACGGCGATATCGCGGCGGCGGCAGGCGTTGGTCACCTGAATGGCGTACACGTCACAAGCGCAGAACACGCCGCAAGGCTTCGGCAGCCCGTCGAGCCAGCGGATCAGCGTCCGTTCGTCGAACCGCTTCCGGCCGGGACCGGAGGGCTGGAGTTCGAAGTAGCGGCAAGGGGCGTCGAATTGTGCGACGGCCCGCGCGAACGCCTTTCGCCGGGTGTCGATCCACCAGGCCCAATCGCTGGCGAAGTAGGCCAGGTTCCGCAATCCTCGCTCCAGAAGATGCTCTGCCGCGAGGCAGCCGATCGAATCCTCGCTGGGGCTCACCTGCGGGGGACTGAGTGCGAAGTCGGCGAATAGCTCGACCACCGGCAGTCCCGTGGCCAGCAGCTTCTTCAAATCGGCCTTGCGAACGCTGCGCGCGACGATGCCGTCGCCGGGCCAGCGATTGAGCGAGGGCGGCAACGGGTCGTACAACCCGCGGTCTTCATGATGGATTGACCAAGGGCCATGCTCGGCGGCGTAGCGGCCGATGCCCTCGATCAACTCGCGGCCGTACACGCTGCTGGTATCGATGAGCAGCATCACTTGCGGTGATCGGAGCCGGTGGGACATCGATGCCTCGATTGCGGAAGTGTGGTCGAACCATCCGCGCCGCCCAGATCGCGCCGGCCGACCTTCCACGATAGCGACGATTATAGCCGGTGCGGCCGGCGGTTGTCATCCACTGATGCGCAAAAGGGCTATATTATTGCGCGTTATGGATGTTTCCGGGAGGTGGGGCCGCTCGGGAGAAAGCCTCTGCGACGCCAGCCCCGCCCGGATCAACAACGACGCCACGACGCACCCGGCATACCATGCTCTTCAAGCCTTTTGGTCCACTTCCGGCGACCTCCCAGGCAAGGTCAAGCCGTGAATACGATGAGCTACCGATCGACGTGAATGGCGATTCGCGCTTGCTTGCCTGATGCCAATTCGGCGGATTGAAGAGTCCATAGGCCCGGAGGATCGTTGACCGCGGGCGTCCAGTCGAAAACGGCCTGGCCGTTGCTGGTGGTCCGTACATCGGAAACAACCGACGGGCGGCCCGCCGGGTCGCGCAACACGAACTCCACGGCAATCGCGCCGACAGTAGGATGATCCTGGCTTGACACGGTTGCCTTGAAGCGGACGGGCTGGTTCGCCACCGCCGCCGCGGGCGCCGAAAGCTCCAAAGAAGCAATCCGGCTCGGCAGCCAGGCGACCAAGGCGCCGCCGAATCGCTGCATGCTCAGAGTGATCGCATAGCGGCCCGCCGCCGTCTTGACAACGGGCACTTTCTTGCCACCCACGAGGTCGTACGGCTCGCCGGGAAGCCGGTCGAACTCGGCCGTCGCCACGTACGGGCCCTTGGCCGTCTCGGCGTTCTCCCAGTCGATCAGCTCCTTGACCTTTTCCGGTGTACCTGCGCCGGGATGGCCGGCCCCCATCCGCTCACGGCAGAACATGTACTCGCTGCCGTCATGGGCGTTCACGAACCAGGTGTACGGCACGCCGTCGGCTTCGAAGCGAGAGGCCACCAACTTGATGTCCCGGCAATCGAAGTGCGGTTTGACGTACCGGGAGAGCGCTTGCCGAATCACTTCGATCCGATCGGCGTGGCCGTAATCGCGGATGCCTGGCGTGGAGAGGTGTATGGCCCCAGGAGAAACCGGCAGCGTATTCTGCAGGCCCATACCGACGTCCACCGCCAGCCGCTTCGCGCCGGGTATTTGAAAAGGGACGCTGCTATCGAGGATCACCAGGCCACCGCGAGCGGCATGGGCGGCCAGGGCCTGGTAGACCTTCTGACGCAGATACTTCACATTGTACAGCAGCACGGCCTTGTAGCGCGGGGCGCGCCCGGCGACGATCTCGTCCTCCGACACCATCTCCACGTCGAAATGCCCTTGCAGCAGATTGTGGTAGCCGTAGGCTTGCTGGCAGGTATGGCCGGGATCGAAGCAGTTGGTAGTGAACGAGTTGAGCATGCCGATCTCCCGCCGGGCGGGAGTCAGTCGCGCCTGCACCGGCCCGATGCGACGCACGACCTTCCCCAGCCGGCCGATCTCCAGCCAGGCGCTGTCGGTCCTCTCGGCATACGTGTAATACGCCAGCCCCTGCACGCCGCCGGCCAGGTAATGGAATAAGTTGTTCCGCGTGTAGCCCGCGGTCATAAACACGTCGGGCATGTTCCACTCTCGCAGACTGCGATTGCCCATCCGGCCAATCTCCATCCAGAAGGTGTCGGTCAAGATCGGCTGCCAATAGGTGTTGTAGTAGTAGGAACAAATCAGGTTGAAGCCGTTGTCACCAAAGCTATAGGGTGGGTACTGGGAAGGCTGCCAGAGCATGACCAGCGGGATTTGCATTCCGCCGGGGATCGGCCCGATGCGGACGTCGGGCCGGACCTGGATGGCCGCTTGCGTCTCCGCCTTGTTGTACGCGCCGTCGACGTGGACCAGCGTCCACTGGAACCATTGCACCCAGGGATGATCATCGGGAATCGCCCCGAATGCCGGCGGCAGCTCCATCTTCCGCGGCGCGTCCCGACCCGTGTCCGTCTTGAAGGCCCGAAGCACGTGCGGCGCGTAGTCCCAGCCGTAGTAAATCGACCAATCATCGTTGCACAACGCATACGGACGAAAACTCTTAAGGCCGGCCACTACCTTGAGTTGCGCGGCGATGCTTTTCGCGCAATTGCCGACGATTTCCGCGTGGCTGATGCCGAGCCCAGGGCGGCCGGCAGTGTAAGGGTTCCCCATCGGCTTCCCTTCGTTGTCCAGGCGGAAGTACTGGGGGGTCTTGTCGAACGTCGGGCTTTTGCCGGGAGGGAAGAACGTAGGCATGTCCCGCAGGCTGAAACCAACATGGTTGCGAACCATGATATCCAGTTCGGCCGCGGTGGGCACTCCCGTATGGGGCTCCATTCCAGCCTCGTGAATATCGGCGATCTCGATCTTCGCGCGCCGCGGATTCGTCGCGATATGGTAGGAGACTTCAAAGTGGAAATCCTTGGCCGCCAGGTGGCGGATGCCGATGTTCTCAGCCTGCGTGGCTACCGTTTTCCCGTCTTTCAAGGCGGACTCGCGAAGCACGTAGGCGCCGTCCGCAAAGTGCGCCGTCTTGATGGTGAACGAAGCTCCTTTTGCCGGCTGCATCTGGGCGAGCAGCGTTCGCTCATCCTGGAGCAACTCCAGCCGAACCGCAGTTGCCTGCAGGGAATCATCGGCAGTGACCTGCACCTGCATCTCCTCGCCGCGGACGAATTCGTGGCGACCCTCGAAGCGGCCCGCAGCCGCCAGGATCGGTAATTGCGGCCGCGTCACGCCAGGCGGCGGGGGCAGCCGGGGGACCGTCACCGGCCGGCCGACGTAATGCGCCGCGCGCCAGATATCGCGCATCTGCGCCGCGTTGTTCGCGTCGAAGGTCCAGCAGATCGTGACCACCCCGCTCCAGGGCATGTCGGGCCGCACGTTCTTGAACCAGTCGGCGGCTCCTTGCTTGCCGAGATTCGGCACGGTATACAAGCCAAACGCCAACGTCACGGACTCCATCGGAAGGCCGACGCTCGATGGACCGACACATTCCAATCCCCAGCCTTTGGCGATGGGGTTCCGCATCACCGGCAAGGATTGCCCCCAATACGGACTATCCCACCCCAGATGAAGGCCGAACACCGCCAGGCCGCGGGATGCGGCATCCCGGAGCGGAGGTTTCGCCGTCGGCGACTGATTGTAATAACACGGATAGCAGCCCACGTTGACGATCCGCCCCCCGCCGCGAAGATATTCGAGCCACAGCGGCTGTTCCAGCGGTCCTTCCAGCAGATTTGAGGGAGACATCCCGCGTGAGAGCACCGCCACGCTGCCGTAGCAATCGCCGGCCGCGATCCGCGCCCGTATCCAGGCGGCCAATGCCTCCGCATTCAAACGGGTGAAGCCGTTTTCCCCGAGCCAGTCGGTCAGGCGTGTGGCGGACTCGACGGTCATATGCCTTGTATCCAATCGCGGATCATCGAGTACCGCGCGCTTCGTCATCGCGGAAAGCAATTTCACGTCGCCCTGGAATTGCCACTCCGCGCCGCCGGACGCCGGTCGTTGTGCCGCGGAAAAAGTGGACAGCCCGAATTGTCGATAAATCTCGGCCGCCTTTTGCCAGGCGGCCTTCTGCGCAGCGGTGGCGGGGCGAATCGCCGCCGCGGTGACCGTGCCCTCTCGCACCGCCCGAATCGTCACCGTCTTCGTGCCACTGGCGGCCTCAAACAAATAGCCATAAGTGCCCCAGTCTTTCGCCAACATTTGCGCTCGCTCGCCCACCTCAGAAATACCCAGCAGCAATTCCCCTTGGCCGCGGGCGTCCACGGTCAATTCGTAGAGGCCTCCGCCGAGGGTCACTTGCTGCGTCATCGCGGCGGCTTTCAGCCGCGCGGCGGGCGTCTTCCCGTCGGCCGCCTTGGCCGGTTCGGCCTTACTGTTTTCTTGGGCAACCACTTGCCACGCCGAGCCGGCGCGCCCCAGGCGGTCGAAATTCGCGTCGCGAAGCATATTCTCCGACCCACATGCCCAGGCGGCCGAGGCCGCGAGGAAACAACAAGCGGCCAAGAACACGTTGATCGTGCGTGCGAACTCACGGCGGGTATTGCACCGGTCGAACCACATGCTCAGGTCTCCTGTTTCTGGGAATTGCTCAACGGTTCCAAGCAGCAGATCGATGACTGGCCACCGAGAGCCTACTCAAACATCTTTCCGTCGATCATTAATCGCTGGCTGTCGCGCGGTAGCAACGTCACCGATGTTCCTGGGTGCTATCGATAACCCGCGTCCAGAGAAGCATTTGCGAGTCGAGATCGAATCGCTGGCCGAGCTCAACCGCCTCGCGCGGCTCGGTGCCGTGGCCGCGCACGAAGAACAGCACCCGCGTCATGCCCCGCGCGTAAGGCACGGCCCATGCGGTGTGCTCGGTGACGAACCGGCTCTGGACGTTGTGGTCGGCCTCGATGTCGGCCCTGTCCTGGGCCGGGCAATTCCCGCCCGCGAGTCCGACGACCAGCAGCAATAGGCAACGACGCATGGCGACGACTCCTCTTCCCGAGCATGCCGTACCCAAAATCATTCCCGCTGCTCTCACAAGTCCTTCAACATCCAGTGCGCCCGTTCTTCGAACAGCTTCTGCCACTCCGGGGCCAAGAGGCAATCGCAATCCTCCTGGGCGTAGCCGAGGTTGCTCCGCTGCCGCGCAGTGGGCGCGTAGTAGATATAGCCGTTGGTGTAGCCAGCCACGAACGTCAGCGGGGCCGGCGCGCGGCGTTTGATGTTCAACCCGATTTCCACGGTCAGCTCGCCGGGGAACGTGAGCAGCACGAAGTCGCCGACCCGCAGGCCGGCCACTTCCACGTCGAGGGGCTTGTTTCCCGCGGCCAGGTTCTGGGCCTGGTGGATCTTGAGCAGATTCAAATTCGTCTGCAGCCGGGTAAGCTGCTCCATGACGTGAATGTTCTGGATATAGGCATCCATGTTGGCCCGGTTCTCCGCATCGAGCAGAGACAGGTCGTCCCGGCCGATCGCCTGCTCGTGCAGATAGCGGTACGCGTAGTCCGCGGGAAAGTCGCCGGAAACCTTGTATTGTACCAGCAACGGCAGGAAGGTCTTCAGATTGAGGCTCGTTCCCTTGAGCGACCGCAGCAGCCGGGTCTGCTGGGCCTCGATTGCGGCGATCCGCTGCCGCGAGTCGGCCGCCCGGGGCAGCGCGAGCGTCTGGCGGACGATGCTTAGCCGTCTGTCCGCCTTGGGCTGGATCGCTTTGATCGCCCGCATCGCGCTCAGCCCCAACATGTTTCCCAACGGCTCCGCATTGTGCGGGTTGTGGACGTTCTTATAGACCACCGGGTTGATGTCGCCGGCGCAACCCTGCAGGAACAGCGCCATCGCGCCGTCGCCCAGCCCCTCTTCGATCACCTTGGAGGCGAACCCGAAGATATCGGCCGTACTGCCGCCGCTGGGCACGCCCTGGATGGGGTGGCAGGCGAAGTTGTAGACCACGGCCAGGGGTTTGCCGTTCTTGCGGTCCAGCCGCAACAGACCGATCTGCGAGTCGGTCGGCCCCACGCCGGCCAGATCTTCGTCGGGCGGGACCGCGTAGGCCCGGCGGACGTCGGCCTCGCTGCCGTCCTTCATTTTCAGCCGGCGGTTCTCCATGATGCGGTCTTCGTGGCCGGCCCCTGCGCCCACGTTCACCGGCACGAGGTTCCGCCAGGCCTCGCGGACGGCCTGGATCGTCCGCTTCTCGACGTCCGCACAAACCACCCCATGACAATGGCTGGCGTTGATCAGCACGCCCTGCGGCGGAATGTGCAACTCCTTCTCGAGCGCGGCCCGCACGTTGGGAAGAAAGTCGTTCTTGATACGTCCCAGCTCGCCGATGGCGACGGCGTCGATGGTGATGAGTGCCACCGTGGTCGCGTCGCTCCGCAACACCAGCGCTTTCGCATACAGCGTGTCGTTGACCCGCGCGACGCTGCGATCCGTAATATCCGCGCGGGCGACGCCCGCGCAGAGTTCCCCGGCGTGGGCCGTCGCGCTGGCAAACCACCCCGCCGCAACGAGCGTCGCCACGGCGATGCAGAGCTTTCGGCGGGGGCGGCGGCATAAGATCGACACACTAGCGGCTGCGGCTTTCATGCCGTTCTCCACGTCTGGTTTCGCAGCAATAGCGTCTTACGAGAATACTATTCCCGCGAGACTCCAGGCGGTCACTGGGTGTTGTTCTTCCAGGGACCGCCTTTCATCTTGAATTCGAACAGCGGGGCGATGTTTTTCTTATTCCAGGCCTTCCACGCCTCCTGCATGCGCGCGACAATCTGCGGCTGCGTAACCGAAAGATCGTGCTCTTCCTCGACGTCGGCCACGAGGTTATAGAGCCGGGGCGGGGCGTCGCCGGTCCACACCAGCTTCCACTGCTTCATCCGCACGGCCCGGTCCCGCCATACCCGCCAGAACATCGGCCGGTCGGTCCAATCGCCCGTGCCGCCGGAAAAGTAGCGCCCAAGATCCGCGCCGTCGTACTCGCGGTCGCCGGGCAGTTTGCCGCCAGCGGCCGCCACGCAGGTGGGCAGGATATCGAGGTGCGAAACGACCGCCTCGCTGACCTTGCCCGCGGGAACCATGCCCGGCCATCGCACGATGAAAGGCACGCGCACGCCCCCTTCATAGAGAATTCCCTTGCCGAACGACAAGGGGAGGTTCTCGGAGCCGTTGGCGCCGATCGCCCATTGGAATCGCTTCGAGGTGACGCGCCAATCGACCTTCTCGCCGGGCCGCGGGGCGCCCAGCGGCGTGCCGGCCTTGATGACGTCGAGGATTTCCGGCCGCGGCTTCCAGAAGCTGGGGCCGCCGTTATCGCTGGTGAAGAAGACGATGGTGTTCTTTTCCAGGTCCAGTGCCCGCAACTTGGCCGCGATCGCACCGACGCCGTCGTCGATCGCGCTCAAGGCCGCTGCATACGTGCGGCGGCACTTCTCGTCGTTGAGCTTGGGGAAGCGACTCAGATACTTCTCCGTGGCCTGCACCGGCACATGCTGGCCGGCCTCGGCCAGGTAGAGGAAGAAGGGCCGGTCCTTGTTCCGCTCGATGAACCGCAGCGCCTCGTCGTGTAGCACGTCGGTCAGGTAGCCTTGATAACCGACGGCCTGCTCGTTGCGGTAAATCGGGGCGTTCGAGACGTTGACCATATACGCCGCCGTGGCCGCGCCGCCGAATTCCTTGGCGAACAGTATCCACGGGTCGGTCGGGTTTGCCAGCTCCTCCTTGGTCGGATTGAGATAGTAGTGACCCCATTGCAGATAACCATAGAAGTAGTCGAAGCCGCGATGGGTGGGCAAATATTGCGGCTGATCGCCGAGGTGCCATTTCCCCAGGATCCCCGTGGCGTAGCCTTGCGCCCGCAGCAGGTCGGCGAGCGTCTTTTCGCGGACGTCCAAGCCGTACTCGGTCTTTCCCGTCAGCACGTTGGGCGAGATCACCCATTCCAGTCCGTAGCGCTGCTGGTAGCGCCCGGTCAATAGCGCGGCGCGGGCCGGGGTGCACACCGGGCAGGCCGAGTAGCTGTTGGTGAAGCGGGTGCCATGGCGGGCCAGCGCGTCGATATTCGGCGTGGGAATGTCCTTGGCGCCGTAAATGCCGACGTCGCGATAGCCCAGGTCGTCGACCAGGATGACGACGATGTTGGGCGCGCTCCGCTTCTCCGCGCCTACGCCGTATCGTCCCGCGCCGATCGACAAGACCACCGTGACGGCGGCCAGCAGAAACGTGGCCATTCTGTGCAGTAAATGCCCCGGCAAACGAACGCTCGAATCAGATCTAGTCCAATACAAAGGAAAGAGCATGGTCGCACCTGTTTTCGAAATGGTTGGTCCGTGGTCCGCTGCTCATCGGCGATCGTCGCGAATGAGCCCCGCCACGCGCACTAGCGAGTATCCCTTCTCGCCGATCCATCGTCAACCTTTTCCATAATTACGGTTTATCCCCAAAAGGTCTGAACCGGGCAAGACGCCATGGCCGGGCTTTCCAACGGAGCCGTGGGAACCTGCCGTTTGGCACCCCGTTTATCCTCCGAACTTGCCGGGCCGATTCTCATCGCGGGGACCGATCCGCACGCCCCCGACGCCGGGCTTCCGGTCTGGGCATTGCAGCGTAACGCCGACCAGCGGATGCCGGCGAACCTGGCAATCGAAGCGACACAACAGGCTGGTAAGCGGGCCGATTGCCGCCAAATCGCGTAATCAAGTACAGCAGGATCAGATCCATGCCCACGGCCGCAGTGCATCCCACCGTGATTGCTGACATCTCCCGAGACTGCCGGTAGAATCTGTTCCAATACCCAATTTATCGGAGGGCCGCCATGCCGTACTCGACGTTGTTGCTGTTGGCTTATGTTCTGGGGATGCCACCGTGGACCGAAGTCCAATGCGGCGGTAAGACCATCCTGCTGCACCCCAAGTGCCAGGCCTTGTCCACGCCGCTCATGGGGCCATTCGTGAAGCTGGGGGACGGCAGCGTGCTGGCGGTCGATGACCACCGTGCCCTGCGGAGCAGGGACGACGGCAAGACCTGGGAGGCTCGGCCGCTGTTTGCCCAACCGGACAAGTACCGGTGCCGCGGCGAACGCGCACTTCTGGCCACCCGCGACGGCACCTTGATCCTGGCTTTCATGAACGACAAGGAACTGGCCTTCAAGTGGGATCAGTCGCGGGGCGGGCCGCAGCCGGGCTGCCGCCTTCCCGTGTATGTCGTCCGCAGCACTGACGACGGCCGCATCTGGCAGCCGCCGCGATTGCTCCAGGAAGGCTACTGTGGCGCGCTGCGGACCATGATCCAATTGCGCAGTGGCCGCGTGGTTCTGGGCAGTCAGCTTGCGGTGGCCAATCCCGGCCGCCACGTGTGCTTTAGCTACGTCTCCGATGACGAGGGGAAGACCTGGAAGCGGAGCAACGCGATTGACCTGGGCAAGTATGGTGGCTACGGCGATCATGGGGGTGGGATCGAGCCGACGCTCGCGCAACTCCACGACGGCCGCCTTTGGATGTTGATCCGCACCTATCAGGGTTGTTTCACCGAAGCCTTCTCCACCGACGAGGGGCTCACTTGGACCGGCATACGACCGTCGACGATTGAAGCCAGCGGCTCGCCCGGCCAGTTGCATCGCCTCCAGAGCGGTCGTCTGGCACTGTTTTGGAACCGCTATATCGACAAGGTCAAGAAAACAGGCCGCCGCGAACAGCTCTCGATGGCGTTTTCGGAAGACGACGGTCACACTTGGACGGAGCCCGCGGTGGTGGCATACGACCCAATGCCGCCCGGCGGCAAAGAGCCCGACCATCGCTTGTCGTATCCCTACGTTTATGAGCATGTGCCCGGGGAATTGTGGATTACCACCTTTCAGGGGCCGCTGCGGATCAGGCTTTACGAAGACGATTTCCTGCCGCGGCGGCGAAGCGTGCAAACCTATCCGGTGCGTTATCTTCCCCAGGCCAAGATACGGATTGATGGCCGGGCCGACGAGCCGGAGTGGTCCCGGGCCAGTGTGGAGAGTCGCTTTTTCTTCCCGTGGAAGCAGGCCGCCGCTCCGCCCACCGAGTTCCGGGCCCTGTGCGACGATACGTATTGGTACTTTACCTTCCGCGTACATGATGCCGACATCGTGGTGCTCGACAAACTCCGCGACAAGGAGGACGCAGTCTTCGAGGACCGCGCGGAACTGTACTTCGCCCGCGATGACCAAATGAGAGATTACTACTGCGTTGAGATCGACTCGCGCGGCCGGGCCTTCGATTACCGCGGCTCTTATTACCGCCGCATAGACACCGCCTGGAGATGGAAGGGGTTGGAGACGAAGGCCTCGCCGTTGGCGGAGGGCTACGAAATCGAGGGGCGTATCCTGCTCGCCAGTTTCGCGGCTCTCGGGTTTCCGCGGCTGCGCCCCGGCGTGAAGATCCGCTGCGGATTATTCCGGGCGGAGTTTAGCCATGATCGCAGCGGCCGACCGGTGCTGCAGCGGGAGACCCTCCATAACCGGGGGCGTCAGCTCGACGGCCCGCCACCCATCGAAGAATGGATGAGTTGGGTCGATCCCAAGACCGAGGAACCCGACTTCCATGTCCCCACATCATTGGGTTGGCTAGAAGTCGTCCAGTGACACCATGCGTTTCGTAAATTCCGTGGTGATTCAGCCCCGTGGCACTGGAAGTTGAGAAGCGGGCTGAGGTGGGATACCAGGCGCGATTGGGTCAGAAGAAAACCTGTCCCTGGTGAAAATCCCGTACTTGTTGCCCATCAAGAACTGGTGTTCTGGTCAAGCGATGCTTGCGCTGCGTCATTTGAGCCATAACTACTGCAACGATGCGAGCTTATGCTATGGTGCGCTCGTTCGGGCAGAGACGCCCGGATGGTCCAATCAGCCGAGTTTCTCTTCGATTCGGGACGGGGGCGTGTTGCCTGCGAGTTGCCAGCCGGCCGGCCGCACTTGAGCCGGCGGTGACGGCTCGAAAACTGCGGCTCGACCTGCCGCCCGCCGGTGGCCCGGTCGGGATCTTCCGACCGCCGGCCAGCGAGCGTCGCGACCCGCTGCGGGGCGTGGTGGAAGGTCGTGTGACGCTCTGCTACCATGTGGGCATACCTCGCCTTCGAAGGAGACTCCGATGAACCGGCTCTGCTTGTTGCACCTGATGGCGGTCGTGGCGGCCGCGGCCAGTCCAGCCCTGCTCGGAATTGAGCCACTTCTAAAGGCTGCCCAGGCAGAGAAAGTGGGGAAGACCCTCGTGGGCCACTGGCGCTTCGATGAAGGCGCCGGCGATTTGGCCGTCGACATTTCCGGTTGCGGAAACGACGGGGAAATCCGCGGCGCCGACTGGGTGCGGGGCAAGTTCGGCACCGCGCTGTACTTCGGCGGGCGCGACGCCTACGTCTTCATCCCCGGAATTGCCGCGTTGGACGGATCCTCCGAACTCACAGCGGAGGCCTGGGTCTACTGGGAAAAGGGAGGGCGGTATCCCGATATCATCACCGGTGGGAACTGGTGCCCCGGTGGATTCCTGTTCTTTGTCGCCGACAACAATTGCAGCTTCCGGCTGGGCAAGCCTGGCAAAACGCCCTCGCCACACGAGGAACGCTGGGCGGAGACGTCCGCTAACTTCCTGAAATTCACGCCGGGCCGGTGGTATCATCTGGCGGCGACGTTCCAGCGTCCGCATGTCAAAACGTATGTCAATGGGAAGGCCGTGGCCACCGCCACCTGGGATTACACAATCGGGTTCTCGGGTGATCTTCAGATCGGATGTTGGGGCAATCCCCATGCCTGCCATCAGGGCATGATCGATGAAGTCAAGCTTTACAATCGCGCGCTTACCGCGGAGGAGGTGTTGGCCGACTTCCGGCGGACTGCGGTCGGAAGAAGACCGGCGGTGGTCGGTGAGCCGCCTTTCGAGAAGATCGCGGCAAAAGCCGCGGCGCCGGCGGTGACCCTCGATAACGACCTGACCCGCCTCCAGTTCGACGCTCGGGGACGTGTCATTGGCCTGATAGACAAGACCAGCGGCAAGAACCATGCGGCCTCAGTGCCGGCCTGTTTTGTCACCATTGGGAAAGGCGGCCAAACATATCGGCCCTCGGCCTGCACTTATGACCGCGACAGGCTCACCTTCACCTTCCGCCAAAGCGGTGTCACGGTGCAGGTCAAGGTCGGCGTCAAGAGACGCTACTTCGTTTTCGAACTGGCCAGCGTGAGTGATCCCGATGTCGACGCGGTGGCGCTGGGGGGCCTGGCGGTAAATCTGGCCAAGGACACGAGCGCATCAGTGGCGTGGGCGTCGGATGGCGAATACGCCGCGGCGGTCGTGCCACTCAACCTGCAGGTCGAGGTGGGCGTGAACGGCGGAGCCTGCCCGGTGTTCTCGCCAAAATGTGTAAGACGCTACGGCCTGCAGGGGGCCAAGATCGCGCTGGCCGGGTGCCACGCGGCTGAGGTGCGCGACGTGCTCAAGGAGGTCGTGCGGGCCGAAGGACTGCCTTGGTCGCCGCTGGGCGGACCGTTCGCGCTGGATGCCGAGGAGAACCGCGGCTCCTACCTGTTCGGCGCCGTGTCCGAGAGCACGGTAGACGAGTGGATCGAGCTGGGGCGTCTGGGCGGCTTCGCCGAAATCCACCTTTGCCCCTGGTGGCGCCGCTTGGGCCACTACGAGCCCAATCCCAGCCTCTTCCCGCATGGGTTGGCCGGCTTGAAGCAGGTAAGCGACAAACTGCACGCCGCCGGTTTCAAGGTCGGCATGCACACGCTCACAGGTTGCATCCAGGTGAACGATCCCTGGGTGAGCCCCGTTCCGGACAAACGGCTCGCGAAGGATGCCCGCTTTACGCTCGCCGCGGCAGTAGGGGCCGACGACAAGATCATTCATACCACCGAGCGTCCGGGAAACCTCGCGACGTTTTGGGGCGACATGGGCACAGGCAATACCCTGCAGATCGGCGATGAAATCATCGCCTACAAGGGTCTCTCGCAAGAGCCTCCGTACGGTTTCACCGATTGCACGCGCGGGCAATGGGGCACTAAACGGTCGGCCCACGACCGCGGGGCGGCCGCCCAGCACCTGATAGCATCCTACGACTCCTACATCCCCGACGAGGATAGCACGTTGGTGGGTGAATTGGCCGACTGTATCGCCCATGCTTTCAACACCTGCGCCTGCGATATGATCTACCTGGACGGCTCCGAGGGGATGCGATCAGCGCACGCCGTGGCCACGATGAAACGCGCGATATTCAGCAGGCTCCAGGGGCGGGTGCTCGTGGAGTCCAGCTCCGGCGCGTGGGGCGCCTGGCCGTTCCACTCGCGGGTCGGCGCCTGGGATCATCCGCTGTACGGCTTCAACCGCTTTACCGACTTGCACTGCGAGAATTTGCAGCGCTACGCCGCAAGCGAGCTCTTGCCCGGGCACATGGGCTGGTGGGTCATCACGGGTCCCGCGGCCGACCACGCCGGCATGTTTCCCGAGGATATGGAATATTTCTGCGGCAAGTGCCTCGGCTGGGACTGGTCCATGTCGCTCGAGGGCGTCAGCGCCGGCAAGACCCCGCCCAACGCGCGGCAGAACGAGTACCTGGCCATGTTGGGCCGCTATGAGCGGTTGCGTCTGGACAAGCATTTCCCGGAGAGGCTGAAGGCCCGGCTTCGCACACCCCGGGAGCAGTTCCGCTTGATCCAGGATGACAAAGGCCGCTGGCAGTTGCTGCCCACCGACTACCTCCCGCACAAGGTGACATCCCTGGCCGACGGCACCCAGGCTTGGACCGTCCGGAACCGGCACTCGGCTCAGCCTGCGAAACTCCGCGTCGAGGCGCTCTATGCGTGCCAACCCTACGATACGCCGCAGGGAGTGCTTGTAACGGATTTCGCCAGACCCGACGACTTCGGCGTTCGCTCGGCCGCCACGGGCGTTACACACGATCTGGCCGCGTCGACGGAACAGGTCAAGGCCGGCGCCGTCAGCGCGTTGTTTACCGCAAAGAACGCTGCCGCCACGCGGCGCGGAGCCTGGGCCGAAGTCGGCCGGGTTTTCACCGCCCCCCTGGATATGAGCAAGTGCGGCGCGCTGGGGGTGTGGATCTACGGGGACGGTCAAGGTGAGCTGCTGAATTTCCAGCTCACCAACACTCGCCAATCGTATACCTCCTGGGACGAGCACTACGTCGATGTGAACTTCACCGGCTGGCGCTACTTCGAGCTGTTGCTGCGGGAGCGCGATGCACAGCGCCACCAGGACTATGTCTGGCCCTACGGCGGGGCGTGTGAGGTGGGCCGAAATCCCCTTCTCTGCGGCCGTGTCGGCAGCCTCAACGTGTACTATAACGAACTGCCTCCCAACCGGGAGGTGCGCTGCTTCTTCGGCCCGGTTAAGGCCTTGCCGGTGGCGAACGTCAAGTTGGGCAACCCAGCCGTGGTCATCAATGGCCAGCGGATCGTGTTTCCGGTCGCTCTCGAGAGCGGCCAGTTCATCGAGTACGAAGGCTCGGCCGATTGCCGCTGGCATGATGAGCGCGGGGCAGTCATCCGGCGGATCGTTCCGCAAGGCGACCCGCCCACCTTGGCACCGGGAGAGAATCCCATCAGCTTTCACTGCGATAGCCCCGCGGGGTACGGCACGCGCGCCAGGATCACGGTGATCAGCCAAGGGCAAGCTTTGTAGAACGTTCCACGTGCCCGGAGAGATTCCGATGCGCGTTACCGCGGGATTACCAATCCGATGGTCGTGGGTGGTCGCCCTGTTATTGGCGACAGCTCCGGCCCGCGACGTGGTTCGTCGCTCCCGGGCCGCCGCCGGCCGATCGAAGCGGGACGGCGGATTCATGGGCCGTGGTCCGGTGGGTCTGAGGCAGTCGGCGACTCGGCGCGGCAACCGTCCTGCTACTATCTCTTCATCCAATCGTTGCGCGCCGGCCGACTGCACAGGGCGTTGGCCGCTTCGTCGCCGGGGAATGATTCGCTCTGCGGGTCCCATTTCAATTTACGGCCGAGTTCCATGGCGATGTTGCCGATGTGCATCGCCGTACTGAGCCGCTGGCCGGCCTCGGCAGTGTAGGTGGTCGGCTGGCGCGACTTGACACAGTCGAGGAAGTTGCGGTGCTCGGACGGCGGCATCGGCCAGATCTTGTTCCCTTCGCGAGGGTACTTCCGCCGCAGCAACTCCTTGGAAGTTCCTTCCAGCCCGCCGCGCCAGCCGTTGTTGCCGATCCAACCATCGGTCCCATCGAAGCGGATGGCCACGCCGCCCGACTCGACAAACATCTCCACGCCGTTGGCATAACGATAATGCAGCTTGAACGTGGTGAAAATCGTGGCCATCGAGTTCGGGGGAATCTCACCCGTGCCTTCGACTTCCACAGGACCGCTCCGTTCCGCGAAGTTGGCGACCTGGGCCGTGTCTATAATATGTGCGCCCCAGTCGGTCAACTCACCGCCGGAGTAGTCGCGGACCTGCCGCCAGTGCTTGGAGTCGGCGCGGGTGGGAGTGAAGGGATGAAACGGCGCCGGGCCGAGCCACATGTCCCAATTCAGGTCCGCCGGAACCGGGGCTGGTTTTTCCAGGGGAAAGGCCCACCCGGCCGGCAACTTCACGTGGATCGTCTGCAACTGGCCGATGGCGCCGTTACGCACCAGTTCCGCCATGCGGTAATAGTAGATTACCGAGCGGTCCTCAAGGCCCACCTGGAACACCGCTTTGTGGCGTGCCACCGTCTCGACCAGCGTGCGCCCCTCGGCAATGGTGAGCGTCGGCTTCTCGCAGAACACGTCCTTACCCGCTTCCAGGGCCATCAGCGAGATCGGCACGTGCCAATGGTCGGGCGTGGAGATGACCACGGCGTCGATGTCCTTCCGGGCGATGAGGTCGCGGAAATCGGCGATCTCCTTGCAACCCGTGGCCGAGTACTGCTTCTCGACCGTTTCCCGCGCCCGCGTACGGCGGCTGGCCATGACGTCGCAGACGGCAACCACCCGGGCGTCTTTTTCGACCAACATCGCCTTCAGATTATGTCCATAGCCTTCGTTGCCCAACCCGACGAAGCCGAGCGTGATCTGTTTCGAGGGGGCCGCCGCGCCGAATACCCGCGCGGGCAAAACCAGCGGCGCGGCCGCCACGCCGCTGACGCCTGCCATGCGGCGGATCGCCCGGCGGCGAGAGATTTTGGTTTGCGATTGAGCAAGGGAAATAGGGTTCTTCAGCAGCGGCATGGTTTCACCAGGGGACGGCTGGACGGTTTGTTCCGATTCACAAGGACCGCACTTCTTGTCATGGCCGCCGCGACTCCTCGACGGCAGCCTGACAGAACTGAGTTTTGGCCTCAGACGGGGCCATGTCAATCCCCGGCCGCAAGAATATGCACCCGCGCACTACGGTTCCGCGGCCAACCGCGCGAAATACGCCTTGCAAGCGGCGATCGATTGTCGCAGGTGCGGCAGCGGGTCGCATTTGAGGTCGACGCACGGCAGCCCGAACGGGCCTCGGTAGCCTGCGGCCTTGACCTTCGTCAGGAAGCCCTATGCGTCGAAGCTGCCTTGGTCGAGCGGCGGGATCCGGCGCGCGGGCTCCCAGGGGCTTTCTCTTTTCCTTCCGGTCGGCGAACGTCGCAAGTCCTTGACGGGCGACGAGGACGAGATTATTAACGAGGACAGGATGATTCGCCAAGGAGAAATCACCATGCCACAGGCACGTGCGTCGATTTTTGCATTCTGCGCCTCGATGGTCTCGATCCTGATGGCCGCCGTTGCCTTCGGCGGCGAAGGGCGGATTGAGGTCCGGGCCGGCGAATTTCGCGCTGCTCGATACTTGAGCCAGGTCCAGCAGGCCGAGATCAGACATAAGAACCTGTTGACCGGCTACGGCGAGGCGGAATATGGCTTTCGAGTCCCGCATGACGGATGGTACGAGTTGTGGGTCGAATCGTGTTCCTGGTCGACTGACCTGCTCCTGGACGGCCGGTTGCTGACCCATACAACCTTCACGAGCGGCGAGTGGAAGTCTGACCACGGCGCCGAGAAGGTGCTCAATCTTCACCTAGCGATGGGCGAGCACGCGCTATGGTTCGTACGACCTTGGCCGCCCGGCCTTCCTTATCTGCGGCGGTTCTTTTTGGAACCCGCCCGGGACGCAACCGACATGGTCCGCCTGGCGCCGAAAAAGGATTTCATGGTGATTCGCCGCGGCGAACAGTTCCCGATGCAGTTACAGGCGGGTCGACGGGCGGCGGCCTACGACATCCATCTTGCCCTGGTCGATCCGGAGACGGACCGCGCCGCCCGTCAATGGACCGTGCCGGTACCGGCCGGCGAAGGCCTGCTCAGCACCACAATCGACATCGCTACCGATTGCGCTGGGGTGTTCGACCTGCACATCCGCGACGCTGCGGGGCGGCCCATGGATCGGACCGTGCAATTTGTCGTGATCGACACCCGCACCTCGCCGGTTTCGCACCGCCCGGCGAAACTCAACAAGAAACTGGTCCAGGAGATCGACTGCGCCGGTCAAGAGCCGGATTACTCCACGAGTCCCACGCGCGTGATTCGCGCCGGACTGGGCGCGTATCGCGAGTCGGGCACGCGGGGGCGTTTTGGGCAACAGTTGCAGGCTGATTCGTTCGCCTACACCCTGAAATTGCCCTCGATCCAGGAGCCCTATCTGGCCGAAATCGACTATCCGGACGACGATCAGCGGACTTTTTCGATAGCCCTGATCGAGCGGGCAGCCAGCCCTTACGCACCGACCCAGGGCGTCGCCTCGGGCGGCGTCTATTCGCTCTCCGGGCAAATGCAGTTGCACGAGGTGTTTTTCTACCCGCGCGAAGAGCAGCCGCGGCTGCTCTTTCAGAACTGGTATCCGGGCCAGCGGGCCGTGGCGGCGCGGATTCGCGTCTATCGCATCACGGGCGTCTTGCCGTGTCTGCGACCTCAGGCCGGTGGCCGCGCCATCGGCATGTGGCAGGAGGAGCCGATGCGCGTGACGGGCAATTACGGCGCGGCGCCCACCGGCGACGCCTGGCCAAACGTGCAGCGGTCGGTCGAGCGTATGGCCCAATTGGCCAGCTACGTCGGCTTCAACCTCTACGAGCCAACGATCGCCGTGTACCAGACGCGCCTGTGGCCCAGCCGGCAAGTGCCCACCTTCGCCGTCGATGCCTCGATCCTCGGTCCAGGCTCGCTCAAGGACCCGCTGGAAAAGGACCTGCTGCGGCTCATCCTGCTCACGGCGGAGCGTCACGCCATGAGCGTCGTGGGCCAACTGTTCATCACGCCGCAAACCGGCCTGTCGCAATACCTGGACCAGCGATTCGGTGGCGATGGCGACGCCGAGCGCCTGGCCGCGGGCAACAAGCCGTGGCTCTTGGTCCATCGCAGTGGCAAACCGTCGCGTGGCTGGTTCAACCCGCTCTATCCGCCCGTGCAGGACTGGGTGGCCGACGTGTTCGAGGAGCTGGCCCATCGCTACAAGGATTCACCCGCCTTCAAGGGGCTGGCCATTCGGCTCATGGCCTGGCAATTCTCCTCGTGGCAGGCGATCCCCTCGATCCACTACGGCTATGAGGATTACACGATCGAGCGGTTCGTGCAGGAAACGGGTATCAAGGTGCCTGTGGCCCACGACGCAAACGACCGCTTCGAACGGCGCTATCGCTGGTTGATGGCCAATGCCTATGAGCGATGGGTTGATTGGCGCTGCGAAAAGATCTTCCGTTACCACTGCCGCCTGGCGCGGATCCTCACCACCGCTCGGCCGGATCTCAAGCTCCATTTGGACTGCTTCAGTCCCAATTTTGCCGACGACTATAGCGACAGCGATTGGGAGCAGCGGGGCTGGCTGGGGCTGATCCGCGAAACGGGCCTCGACCCGGCCCGGTATCGCGGCGAGCCGTCGATCGTGCTCAGCGATGCGCGGAGCTATCCGCCGGCCATCCGCGCGTTTCGTGAGGGCCCGCTTGCCGCCGCCCGGCAACGGGCCGAGTTCTTCGACCCCCAGCCGGTCCGCGAGGCGGCCAAACCGCAGGGCGCCGGCTCCGTGAGCGCCGTTCGCATGGACGCCCAGTCGATGGAAGGCGAGATGATCGAGTATGCCCGCTTGGGCATGCCACGCGGCCTGTTGCAGAACAAGAACACCATCCACGGGGCGGGCATTCTCAACGGTGCCGGCCGGCACGCGCTGTTGCGCTACGCCAACGCCATGGCCGACGGCAATATCACATGGATGACCGACGGGAGCCACGGCCAGCCGCTCGGTCAGCCGCAATTCACCCGCGAGTTCTTTGCCGAGTACCGCGCACTACCCGAGATCGGCATGGCGCGGCTGAAAGGGTCTGGCGATCCGGTGGCCGTGTGGTACGGCGGCAACGGCGCCCGCTGCTTCTACGTGGTCAATCGGACCGGATGGCCCATTGACGTCGAGCTGAAGTTCAGCGCGCCGCCACAATTGACTCACCTGGCGACGGGCGAGCAAGTGGCGACGGAGCCGGGGGCATCGGTCCACTGGAAACTGAAATCCTACGAATTGCTCGCCTTCGAGAACGCCGCGCCGCAGAGCCGCCCGTTGCGGATCGCGGCCACCGCGCCGCCCAAGGTCGCGGAAGAACTCCGCCGACAGGTGCAGTTCGTCGAAACCCGCCTGGCCGAGGCGGGCCGCGACGCGCAGTGGATGCTGACGCGGTTCTCATCGGTCGATGCGTCCAAAGCGCGCTCGAAACTCGTCGAGATCCGCGCCGAGTTGGCGGCCGGACACTTGTGGGCGGCAAGAATCGGTCTGATGCATCCCTGCTTGCAGCGGATCTACGAAGGACTGGCAGCGGAGCCGCCCGGTCTGTTCCATCGCAAGACGCCGCTGCCGGCGGAAACCGTCGAGGCGGCAGTGGCCAAAACGCCCGCTACAGGTGGGCCGCGATTGGAGTTGGTCAAGATCATCGGCGATATGCGCGGCGCCGGAGCGCACAATCTCTCGGTCGCCGTATCCGAGCGGGGCGAGGCGTGCCTGCTCATGGCCGAGGGCCGCGTTGCAACTTTTGACGCCGACGGCGGCTATCGCAAGTGTATCGAGGCAAAGCTCACCTGGCCCACGGACGACAAGTATATTGCGGTCTCCGGCCAGCGACTCTTGGTGGGCGATTATCGCCAAGATTATCCTTGGGTCTTTTCCGTTCAGCAGCAGGGCACGGCACAGGGCCGGTTCCAGAACCCCGCCATGGCCACACAGGACGCCGAGGGCCGCGTCTACGCGGCCGACCGGGGTAACGGCCGCATCCAAGTCTTCCGTGCCGATCGCCACGACGAGCCCGATCGCATCATCAAGACGGCGGGCAATCCGCTGGCGGTGGATGTGCGCGGCCGGTGGATGGCTGTCCTCACGGACCGCAACACACTGATTGTGTTCAATAGGACCGACGAGAGTGACCGGCCGGCTGCCACGCTCGATATCGGCCCCGGCGGACATAGCGTCGCGGTCGGCCCCGAGTCGACGTTCTACGTGGCGTTCCACGGCACACCGGATCGTTACGATCTGCGCAAGTATCAACTCGAGGCGGGCGTGTTGGCCGAAGTGGCCGTGTTGGCCCGGTCCTTCATGGCCCAGTGGCCGAATCTATTTCCTGCGGCTACGCCGCTGGCCACCGATCCCCAGGGCCAGGTGTGGTTCGCCACCGACACGGCCGGGCGGCTGCTTTCGCTCGATCCCCGTACCGATACGGTCCGCCAACGGGCACAACTGTCTTGGCGGGCCTTGGCCCTGGGGTTCGCCTCCGACGGCACCTGCCATGTCGTCGGCTATGCGGACGGCGAAGGTAAGCTCCGTGTCGCCACCTACCGGGTCGAGGCCGATGGGTTGAAGCCGTGTGGTACGATTCCGGCCGAAAAAACGCTGTGCGGCGACAATGCTGTGCCGATCTGGGGCGTCTTGCCCGACCGCGACGGCGGCGTCTACGTCCGCGTTGTCGAGGACGGATACCGCAAGGGCTGGCCGGCCCTGGCGATCAAGAAAGTCCATGCGGACGGCCGCATGGACTCCTTCCTCGATTTCGGCGAGTTGTATGCCGTGCGGCGGACCTTCGGCCCATGGGAGTGCGTCTACTCGCTACAATTCGACGTCCAGCACAACGTCATTCTGACGGCCCTGCCCTTGCAGGCAGTGTACCAGGTTGCCGCTGACGGCAAGATCCGCTGGGAGGCGGGCGCCCAGCCGCAAGGCGGCGCCGACGCGATTGCGCTGGCCGCCCCGCGACAAACGGCCATCGACAGCCAAAGGCGGATCTGGGTCGTCGACAGCGAGACCGACAAGATCTATTGCCTTTCGCCCCAGGGCAAGTTGCTCTTGGAATACGGCGGTCCGGCCACCTGGGACGACCGTCAGGGCATCGGCTTCGCCCATCCGACCGGCATCGCTGCGGTACGGGCCAACGGCGTTGATTATCTCTACGTAGGTGATGCCGGCAACCGACGGATCGTCAAGTATTGGATTCGTTAATCCGTAGGAGCGGTACCATGATGATGGGACTGGATGCGGTGAGCCGCACGGTTGGCCATCGATGCGCGAAGGAGATGCGAACGGTGGCCGGCCTGCACACCACCGATTAACCGCTCCAGTAGCCCCACCCGACGGTTCATCAAGTCATCCGTATTCCGAAACGTATCAGAATTCCGCAGATCGATGGAGCGGAGCAACCGCGCTGGTCTCTTGGGATATCCGCGGGAAATCGATCCGAGGTCGCCGCAACCGCTGTCGACTCGTTCCGTGAGCTTGCCGAACGACTGGGACCGAGGCGCGTGGGATAACGCCCCCGGCATTCCACCAGGACAACTTCCAGCGGCTATCCGAATCGCTCAAGGGCTATATACCTCCAGGGTGGTTATCAGCATCTTCGACTCCCACGAACCGAAATCCCCGTCGCTGCTCGGCTGGCACGAGCCACCAAGGTGGGCAGGCGGTCATGGACGGCCGATCTCCCCTTCCCCAGCGGTCATCGGGCAAATGGATGGTCAGCACCGGCGCGATTTGGGCCCGGACAGCGGAGGTGAGCAGCGCCAATGCCATGGCCAGCAAAGCGGATGATCGCATGTTGTCACGTTCCTTTCGCGTGGGCGATGGCAGTGTGTTCCTCCGCCTATTGTGACGCAGGCGTCTTGCCCGGGTAACCTATTTCTTTTTCGGTCCCGTCAGAATTAGCCCCTCAAGGACCTTCGCGAGTCGATCGGGCGGCAGCAACTCGACAAGGTACGACTGATTCTTGTTCGGTGCGTTCTGCCAAACGTCGGAACCCGTCTTGGCGTCGATCGAAACGCAGCCGCCGCAGTGGAGTTTCCAATATTCGACGCCCTGGCAGGACAGCCCCCGGACCGCGTAGAGCACCGTTAACTCGTCCCAACTCTCCCGTCCGCGGGCAAGGGCGTTGTACTGGTGCTCCAGCGCCATCCGTAACGGACCTTGCGGAAGCTTTTGTTTGTAGCTCTTGCCGGAAATGACTCGGCCGCCGATTTCGTAGCCCGAAAACACGATCGGGACCTCGGCCGGCCACTGCTGGAGGACCTCGTAAGTGCATTTCCCTACGCCACCAAAAGAAAAATTGTATTCGACGCCTTGCGGATACTTGCCTCCCATGACCGCCAGCTTCTTGACTTTACGGCGAATCAAATCGACGCCTGCCAGGCTGCTGTGCTTGTCGGGCGCCGAGAATAGCACGTCCTTGAGGTTGACCAAAAAGCCGATCGAGACGATCACAACGCTCTTGTCGGGCTGCTTGGCCAAAACACCCCGATAGATGTCCAGGGCACTGGGCAGTTTATCATCGTCGGATGCGCCGTGGGGGAACCGATCTCGGAGCAACGGTGTAAACGGGCTGCGCTTCTTGGGATAGCCTCCCTTGAAGGCCCCGAGAGGGATGTTTGGGCGCCCGAACCACGTGTTGACCACATCCACCGCAGCCCCGGAAGCCCGATTGGTCTCATGGCCGTTGACCACGCAGGCCAGTATCTCCGCCTCACCCCGATCGGCCAGCGTGTTCAATAGCCACAAGGCGTTGACATCCTCTGGGTCCGTCAGCATGTCGGTGTCGACGATGACCTTCACCGCTTGGCCGTAGCTGTTCGCGACAGCGGACAGCCCGATCAACAGCAACCCGAGAATCATCGCGATTCGGTGCAGTGGCAAGGCCTTGTTCATAATCATTGCTACCTTCAAATACGCCACCATTTTGGCGGAAATTCAGGACGCATGGGCAGCTCGAGCTAAGGTTATGGTCTCCGCGGAATACCGAAGGAATTATAATCGCGGCCGTCGTCGGCTTGTGGTGACCTTCTGCCTTCCGATCATGGGAAATCGAACACCCGCTCCACGGCCGGGTGGGCGTATTGAGCCTCGCCGGTGAGCACCTGGAGGTTTTCCAGGATCCGGGCCGTGCCACTGCTATGCGTATGGCCGCAAAGGACCAGCATTTCGCGATCGCTGTGGGCGCGCATCGCGGCTTCGAGGACCCGGCCCATAGCCTGGCAAGAGAAGTGCGGCAGCCAGCGATCGTCGGAAATGGCGTGGGCATGCCAGCAGGCCTCGCGAAACGGCGGCACGTGGGTCAGCACCACCACCTGCCGGGCGCGGGCCAGCGCCTCGGGGAGCAGCGATTCGAGGTGCCGCGCCGCCTCGTCGCCGAGACCTTCAAGCGAGCGCCGCAGCGCCTCTCGATCCAGTTCAAACATCTGGTTCCAGTGATAAAGCTCCTCGATGAGAAGATAGTCGTTGAGGATGATGTCGGAATGCTCGAAGTCGCCCAGTCGGGCGTCGCCCCAGCCGTCGTGGCCCACCAGCACGGTATCGGGTGTGAGCTGCACGATGCCCGATCGCGTCAGATAGATCAAATGCCGCGATTGCCGGGAAAGCCGCTCGACGCGGGCGCGGGTTTCGGCGATCGAGCCGCGATAGAAGTCGTGGTTGCCCAGTACGTAGTAGATCGGCCGGCCAAGCACCTCGGCCATGTCCAAAAGGCACTGATCGACTGTGCCGCTTTCAGCGATGTCGCCGGTAATCAGCACCGCATCCGGATCGTGCGCGGCCAATGCGTCGAAGAATTGCAGCCGCCGCTCGACGGCGACGAAATTCAAGTGAATGTCAGTGGCCCAGGCAACACGCATAGCGGATATCGGATTTTAGATTTCAGATTTTGAATCCGCGCTTTGCGATGCGGAAAGACGAACGCGCTGCGGACGAATACCCGCGGCTGCGGGGATCGACGGGTTGTTGCCGGGCGACCGCTCCGCGCGACGCGGAGGCTGGGACCAGCGGACGTTTTGAGCCGGAACCGTTCATTCCGGTTTCCGCGTTCCGGCTTCCGCGTTTCGGTTTCCGCCTTCCGTTTTTCGCGCGGGACCGCCTTCCACTCCCCCCAGGGGCCGAGCCCGCAGTTGATCGATTTGCCTCTTGCGCCGGGAGGCATCGGCAGCCGGATCGAAGGTGACGGGTTGCCCCAGCAATTTTGTCAGTTGGGCCGCCGCCAGCCGCCGCGTCGGCTCGTCAGGCCGCGCCAACAGCGCCAGCCAGACCTCGGGATCGGCGATCATCCAGGAAGCGATCTGCTGGGCCGTGTCGTCTTCCAGCGCGTGCGTCAACACGCCCATGATCCGCCGTAGCCGCGCCTGTTGTTCGGCATCCAGTTGATGGAAATCCAGGCTCTGGAGATAGGGTAACAGGGCCGGTCCGGCGGCACGCAAATCGCGATCGGCCGCCTCGCGCCGCGCGAAGCGGTCGTCGCTCAATTGGGCCACCAACGCCGCCCACCGCTGCCGATCGGGAATCTGCCCACAACCGGCCATGCGGAACAGCTCCTCCTCGGCTTCTCGAGCCCGCTGGGAAAGCTGCCACTCGGGGCGAAAGATCTCCAACAGCGGCACCAGTTGCTTCTTGCACGCGTCGGGATGCTCGACCAGCAGGTGCCATAGGCTGGCCGCCTCGAAGACCTCGCGGCGCGGGCCGTCGCCCACCGTGAACCGCAAAGGCTCATGGGGATCCTGCTGAAAGTCCAGCGGCACCACCGCGGAGCCGCCACGGGGGTTGCGCGACAAATGGATCCGCTTGCCGCCGCGGAGTTCGAAGGCGATTTGCTCGTCCGGCGCCACCGCGTCGTATTGCACGAACAAGTCGCCGTCGACGGTGCGAATGTTCAACCACTCGGTGCGACTGTTGCGGGAGGTTGACTTATTGAAGAAGCCCGCCGCCCCCACAACCAGTCGGCCCGAAGAAATGGTGAACTGCAACCAGTGGTAGCGCGCAGCCTCAGCGAGGATGTTGTAGTCGGACCATTGCGGCGATTGGGCATCGGCCGCAACGGTTACCGTCAACAGCAACAGCAGAACGCCCGCGGACACTTTTCTCATGGACGCCGACATAAAACCATTCTACCTGCCCGCAATTCGGCCGTCTACCGGCGCGGCAGCGTGGTGAAATGGAAGAGAAATGGAGAACGGGGGATCAGCCTTACGGCCTGTTGAGCGTGTCTCCCCCTCTCTCTTTCTCCCTTTCTCCCCCTCTCGCATCCCCACCGGCCGGAATCGCGACCAATTCCCCCTCGCCCAACCCGATCGACCGGACCTCAAAACCGCCATGCCGCCGGGCAGGGCAGATGACGATCGCGGCTAATTCCGGTCGCGTGCGGCAGTAGTCGAGCACCTGTTGCGGCTCCATCACGTAAAAGGCGGTGGAAAGGGCGTCGGAGAGCATCGCACTCGACGCGATGGCCGTCGCAGTCAGCACATTCTGGGCGGGCCAGCCGGTGCGAGGATCTAAAATGTGACCATACCGACGTCCTTGGTGCCAGAAGGATTGGGCCTGCGAGCCGGAGGTTCCCAGGGAGCGGTCCCGCAGTCGAAGCTCGCCCAGTCGCCGCTCGGGCCGCAAGGGATGCGGCAGACCCACGATCCAACTGCCCGGCGTGCCGCCCGGCGAGCCCTCACCGGTCGAGCCCTGGGCGCCGCATGCGAGCACGCTGCTACTGCCGCCGTGAATCAAGAAGTGCTCGATTCCGGCACTGCGCAAATGCTCCGCACAGCGGTCCAGGGCATAACCCTTGCCGATGCTGCCGAGATTCAGTCGAATGCCCGGCTTGAGGAAGCGCACGGTGCGACGCTGCCGATCCAGTTCGACCCATTGGCTGCCGACGCGGCTCTGGGCGTCGGCGAGCAAATCCGCGTCGGGTACCGCGCCGGCCCGCCGGGCAAATCCCCAGACTTCCCACAGCGGGGTAGCGGTGATGTCGAAGGCCCCGCCGGTCTCGGCATGCAGGCGCAGTGCCAGATCGAGGATTTCGAACAAGCCGGGGTCGACGTCCACCGCACGCCGGGCCGCGTTGTGATTGATCCGGCTAAGGCGGCTGGTGTCGCGGAAGAACGTCAGCTCGTCCTCGAGTTTTTCGACCAGGTCGAGGACTTCCAGGGCCACTTCGGTCGCCCGCGGGTATTGACCGGCGTTGAAGAAGATCTGAAACTCGCAGGCCATGGCGCGGCGGCCGACGTGGAGCAAATAATGGTCAGGACTGTCAGACGGCTGTTTTCCGGCGGCCGCTCTGCGGCGCGGCCCTTCCGGCTCGGCAGAGGGCAGCGCAGAGAGGATCAGGTCGCCAAAGGCCTGAAGGGCCGACTGGCCACGGAGAAACTCGCGACGATTACTTTTTCCCGCCATCACCCTATTTTACCCGCTGTACGGTCGCGAGTGATACATACTGTGGCAAACGGGGGGAAGGAGACTTCCAATATCCGCGTCGGCGAAGGAAGTTCATTCCGTTCCTGTTTCCTTGCCCCACGAACGCGTGAACTCAGTTCTACTGAGGTGGCATTTGCGGCGGGGGAGGCGTTCGTCTATCTTAGGGGTCGCGAAACCACGCCCTGCGCTCTGGGCCGTGCCACTGGGGGGAGGCGTTCGTCTATCTTGGGCCCACGGGAACCAATATCATGAGATCATCCGCCGGCGTCGTTCTGTTTCTCGCGCCGTGGTTGTTGGCCGGGGTCGCCCGCGGCGGCGAGGCGGATGCGGCGAAACGCGCGGCCGGCACGCACTCAGCGGCGAAAGCAACGAAACCGGGCCGGGACAGCGAGCCGTTCTTGCCGCGGCTGTCGTTGGCCAAGGCGGCGGAATACCTGGACGCGGGCGCGCATGCGCACGAGAAGAATTGCTTCGCCTGTCACGCCACGTTCGCGTACCTGGCGGCCCGGCCGGCAATTTCGCCGACGTCGGCCACCCATCGCGCGGCGCGGCAGGCCCTGGAAGCGTTCGCCGCAGAGCTGGCCGTGGCGAAACTCAGCGCCAAGGAGACGCCGCCGTTGCGGGCGAGCCAGGCGGTGATGGCGGCGGCCGTGCTGGCCGGGCACGACGCGGCCACCGGGAAAACGCTCCATCCGCTCACCCGCAATGCGTTGGAACGGATGTGGGATTTGCAGCGCGAAGACGGCAGTTGGAATTGGGTCAAGACGAACGAGCCGCCATCGGAAAGCGACGACCACTTCGGCGTCACCACGGCGGCCATCGGCGTGGGCATAGCGGCGGACGGTTATGCCGACACGCCGCGGGCGCGAAAGGGCCTGGAGCGAGTGCGCCGCTATCTCCGCGAGCATCCCCCGGCAACGATGCACCAGCGGGGCATGCTGCTGCTGGCGGCCGGATGCGTGGAAGGATTGCTGACGGACGCCGAGCGGAAGCAGACGGTGGCCGAACTGTTCGCCCTGCAAAGGCCCGACGGCGGCTGGGCGATGGGCGGCCTGGGCGATTGGAAACGCGTGGACGGCACGGCGGCGGACCGCACGCGAAGCGATGGCTATGGCACGGGGTTCGCCGTCTACGTCTTGCGGCGCGGCGGGCGGATTGCGGCCCAGGACCCGCGCATCGAGCAGGGAGTGGGCTGGTTGCAAACCCATCAGCGGTCCAGCGGGTGCTGGTTCACCCGCTCGCCCCACAAGAGCGACGAACGGAGCACGTACGTGGGCACGTCCTACGCGATTCTGGCCCTGGACGCCTGCGGCCGAACGAAATGATTGATCTTGGCATAGCGGCTGATTTCAAAGCGAAGATCCCCGGCGTGACGGTGGCCCGCATTACGGCCGCGGTCGAGGTGGCCGAGCACGATGAGGCGCTGTGGCGGGAAATCGAGGCGGCCGCGGCCCGCTTTCGCGGCATGGCGATGGACGACGCGCGGCGGCTCCCGCCCATCAAGGCGCTGCGCGATGCTTATCGGGCCCTGGGCAACGATCCCACCCGCTATCGAGGATCGAACGAGGCCCTGGCGCGGCGGATCTCGCAGGGCAAAGAGCTGTACCGGGTGAACACGGTCGTGGACGTCAACAACCTGATCTCGTTGGAGACGCTGCACTCGGCCGGGACGTTCGACCTGGAGCACGTCCGGCCGCCGATCACCTTCCGCGTGGGGCTGCCCGGCGAAAGCTACGCGGGCATCGGCCGGGGCCGCATCAATATCGCCGGGCTGCCGGTGTTTGCCGATCAGCAGGGCCCTTTCGGCAGCACCACCAGCGACTCGGAGCGGGCCATGGTGCGGCTGGAAACGACGCGGATGATGATGGTCATCATCTCGTTCCAGGGCCGGCAAGGGCTCGACGAAGCGGTCGAGCGGGCCGTGGGCTTGTTGCAAACGTATGCCCGGGCCAGCGGCGTCGAGAGCGCGGTGATGGAGTGAGAACTATAGACGACTTGGCCACGGATGGAACACGGATTAAACACGGATTTTTCGGCGAACAAGTCGCTTGAGCTAAACGTTGGCCTGCCAAGTTCTCATATCCTGAGTGACTTTCACTGTTTCGATCCGCGTTCCATCCGTGTTCAATCCGTGGCTAAATCCGGAACTTTGCGGTTTTCCCGATCCTAATTCCCGGCCGCCACGTCGGCCAACACGCGGAAGCCAAAGCCGCGGACGTGGAAGTTGGGTATTTCGCAGTGGCGAAATGCGGAGCGGCACATCGACGCGCGCTCGAATGCCGCGCCGCCGCGCAAAGTATGCACCACTCCCTTAGCCGGTCCTATAGGGTCGTTCGACGGGGATTCCTTATAGTAGTCCGTTTTGAACAAATCCACGCACCACTGCCAGACATTGCCGTGCATATCACACAGCCCCCAAGCGTTCGGCTGCTTCTCGCCCACGGGGTGCGTCATGCCATCGTTGTTCCGGGCGAACCAGGCTGCATCGAGGAGGCTTGCCTCGTCGTCGCCGCAGTACCAACGGGTTGCCGTTCCGGCGCGGCAGGCATACTCCCACTCGGCCTCGGTCGGCAGACGATAGACCCGCCGCGCGGCCTGCTCGGCGGGCAGGGCCGAAAGCCGGTGGCAGAACTCCATGGCCTCATTCCAGTTGACCGTTTCCACGGGGTAGCGGCTGGTATCCTTGCCCGCGACCAGCTTCGCATACGCCTGCCGGCACTTGATCTCCACTTCGGGCAGGGGCGGCTGGAAAGCGGAAGCGTCCATCGGCTGGGCCGTGCAGCCACTCGGGTTCACGCCCATCACCTTTTGGTATTCTGCTTGAGTGACCGTATACATTCCCAGGTAGAACGGCCTGGTGATTTTCACGCGGTGGCGCGGCAATTCGTCGGGCACCCGCTCAAAGTACCAATTCTTAGCATTGTTCCGCTTGCCCTCGGCCATTGCCCAGTTGACGTCGTCGGGCGTGGAACCCATGTCGAACTCGCCGGGCGGGATCAACAGCAGCGGCATGCCGAGGGAATTGGTCTCGTCTGCCGGAAGGCCCAGATGTTTCGCCCACGCCTGTTGATGCTGCTTGGCTGCGGCGGCCTCGAAAGGGGCGACGGCGGCAGGAGGGAGCACTGCCCTCACCCCCGCGGGTACCACGGAGTGGTCGTCTCCCGCAGGCGGGAGCGGGGAGGAATTATGGATCGGCGAGCGAGGACTTTCCGCCGAGTCGGCTTTCAACGACGCAACGGTTGCGGGCAAGCCCGCGGCATCCACCGCCACGTCGGCCACCACGCGGAAGCCAATGTCGTGGGTGCGGCTGGCGGGGCCATCGCTGGGGCGATACGCCGAGCGGCAGTAGGGCGAGGGAAAGTTCCAGGAACCGCCGCGGTGCACGCGACCGGCGCCATCTGGCGGTCCGGCAGGATCGCTGGGCGGGGATTGCTTGTAGTACTCCGCGGCGAACCAGTCCGCGCACCACTGCGACACATTCCCGCACATATCAAAGAGGCCCCAGGCGTTGGGACGCTTCTTGCCCACCGGGTGCGTCATGCCGTCGGCGTTTTTCATGGACCACGCCGCATCGACCACGCCCACCTCGTCGTCGCCGCAGTACCAACAGGTCGTCGTTCCGGCGCGACAGGCGTACTCCCACTCGGCTTCCGTCGGCAGCCGATAGACCCGCCGCGCGGCCTGCTCGGCGGGCATTTCGGAAAGCTTGCGGCAGAATTCCATCGCGTCGTCATAGCTGACATCCTCGACGGGATTACGGCGGGTGTCGATGCCCGCAACCTTCGTCGCATACGAGCGCCGGTGCTTGATCTCACCTTCGGGCAAGGGCCGCTGGAAGGCGGACGCGCGAATCTGTTTGGCGGTGAAGGCGCTCGGGTTCACGTCCATCACCTTCTGGTACTCCGCTTGAGTGACTGGATACATTCCCAAGTAGAACGGCTTGGTAATTCGGACCTGGTGTTGGGGCGCTTCGCTGGGCACTCGCTCCAGGTACGACCGCGACAGATTCCTCTTCTTTCCCTGTTCCAATGCCCAGGCAACGTCGTCGGGCGTGGAGCCCATGTCGAACTCGCCGGGCGGGATCAGAACCAACGGCATGCCGATGGAGTTGGTTTGTTTCACCGTCAAGGCAAGATGCGCGGCCCATTGCCGCTGGACCTTTGCCACTTCAATGGCGGACATCGCGGGTTTGGCGGGAGGAGGGAGGACTGCCGTCACCCGCGGCCCCTCTACCGCAGGCGGGAGAGGGGAGGAATTGCGGATTGGGGACGGGGGAGAAGGAATTTGAGATTTGAGATTCGCAATTTGAGATTTGGGATTCGGGATCGGCGATCGAGGGGTTTCCGCTGTGCCTTTGTGGCTTTGTGCCTCGGTGCCTGTCTTCGGTGCCTCGGTGGCTGTCTTCAGGGCCACGGTACCTGTTGCCGGTTGGGCGGTCGTGAGGGGAGCTTTGCGCGTGGCGGCCGCCCAGACGGCGATGATTACGAGCAGGGCTGCCACCGCGACAGCGGTGCTGAGGATCGCGCCGCGGCCCAGCGTTGGACGTGGCTGAAGGTGGCTGCGCCCCTTGCGCGACGGGCGCTCGAGCGCCAAGGCCAATTGGGAATCGATTTCCGGCCGCGAGCTTTCAGCCGCTTCGGCTTGGCTCTGCAACTGCTCTCGCAACTGGTGGTCGTAGGCCGCTTTTTTCTCCGGCCGCAGCAGACAGACTTTAGCGGTGGCGACCTCGTTGAGCAATTTTTGCGAAAGGTCCGCATACTGGCCGAGCTGAAAGCTCCGCAGGTGAACCATCCGCTGATCGACGGCGTTCTCGACGACGTCCGGGTTGCTTTCGAAAAGCTTGATTCCCAGCAGGCGATAGTGATTGGCCGGCTGTTCCTCCGGCGGAATTCCCAGCCAAAGATGATAGGGGTCGAATGGTTTCGCCATGGCCTGCCTCTGTAAAGCTACCCCAGCCTCACCTAAGGGGTAGTATATCGGCGAAGAAGGCGGCTCGCAATCGGGCATCGAGGCCGGGAAAATCCCGGGTTCAAACCCGTCATGCGGGGCATTGTCGGAGTTGTGATTCCATGCTACTATTCACATGGCTGGCCAGCCGTAAGGAAGGGCCGTTACACCGGGTTGAACCGCTAGCTCGTTATGACACAAGGGCAGCAGGTCACCACGGTCGGCGTAGCGCCCCCTACCGCAAAACACCGTGTTCGAGAAGCCCGCCTCCATGGTGCGGGCTTCTTCGTTTCTTGGCCGAGCGAAAGTGTTCGGCGTCGCAAAGCACCTCTGTGCATCGCTGCGGTGAAGGGAGCCGCAAAGGCGCGAAAGCGAAAACCGAGTCGGGCGTGGCCTGTCGGCGCGACCGTTTTCGGCCTTTGTCTTTGGCCGTTTTTCGGTCGAGCCGCTTCTGGCCGTAAAAGAGGATAACTAGGCAATTCGGGCTGTGGATGCTCTGCAATTCGACGTAGACTCCCCGCCCGCCGATTTGTTACACTCATGCCCGTTTATCCTCTCCCCCCAACTTTTAACCGTGGTGGTCGCGACAAGGATGTCTGACCCATTGCGCTTGCTTTTGGATTGCGGTCGTGCGCCCCAAATGTTGGTGGTGGGCGATGTGATTCTCGACCGCTATCGCTGGGGCGATGCCGAGCGAATCAGCCCGGAAGCCCCCATTCCCGTCCTGCGCATCCGTAAGCAGGAAGACCGTTTGGGCGGCGCGGGCAACGTGGCCGCCATGCTCGCCGCGCTGGGCGCCAAAGCCAGCCTGGCAGCGGTGACCGGCGATGATGCGGAAGCCCGCATCGTGGGCGAGTTGCTCGACGATATCAAGGTCGATCGCCGGGCGGTGATCGCCGATGCGAGCCGCCCGACCACGCTCAAGGAGCGGCTGCTGGGAGCCGCGCACCAGCGGTTTCCGCAGCAGATGATCCGCGTTGATCGCGAGGACCGCCGGCCGATCGCCGAAGAGCTGGCCCGCTGCATGCTCTCGCACATCGACTTCTACCTGGGCACCACCGACCTGATCCTGCTCAGCGATTACAACAAGGGGCTCTGCGGGGGCGATCTGGCCGCGCAGCTCATCGCGATGGCCCGTGCGGCCGAGGTGCCGGTGGTGGCCGATCCGGTCCGCGGCGTGGACTATCATCGCTACGCCGGCGCAGCGTGCATCACGCCCAATCGCATCGAGGCCGGCTCGGCCTTGGGATGGAACATCGAGACGCCGCAAGACGGCTTGAAAGCCGCGCGGGAACTGCTGCAATTTGGCGTGGAAGCGGCGGCGGTGACCATCGATCGCGACGGCATTGCCTGGGCCGACCGCGACGGCCGCAGCGGCCTGTTTCCCACGCGGCCGCGGCAGGTGTGCGACGTGACCGGGGCGGGCGACATGGTGCTGGCCACCCTGGGCTATTGCCTGGCCGTGGGGGCCGACTGGCCCACGGCCATCGAACTGGCGAACCTGGCCGGTGGCTTGGAAGTAGAGCGGCTGGGGGTGGTGCCGATCACGCGGGAGGAACTGCGGAAAGAGTGGTCCGTGCTCAGCGGTCAACGGTCAGTAATCCAGAATCCAAAATCCAAAATCCAGAATTCCATCGAGGAACTCCTCGCAGAGCTTGACCGCGAGCGCCAGGCCGGCCGGCGAATCGTGATGACCAACGGCTGCTTCGACCTGCTGCACCCCGGCCACGTGGCTTCGCTGGAAACGGCTCGCAAGCTGGGCGATTGCCTGGTGGTGGGGCTCAACAGCGACCGCAGCGTCCGCGCACTGAAGGGACCGGGCCGGCCGGTGATCGACGAGCAGGGGCGGGCGGAAATGCTGGCCGCGCTCTCCTGCGTGGACTACGTGGTGCTCTTCGACGATGCCAGCGTGGCCGCGCTGGTCGAGCAGGTACAGCCCGACGTGCTCGCCAAATCGGCCGAGTACTCCGCCGAGAAGATCGTGGGCCACGAGATCGTTCGCCGCCATGGCGGCCACGTGGTGGCGGTCCCCATGAAACCGCATTATTCGACCACCCAACTGATCCAGAGACTCCGCAACAGCGACGTGCTATGAAGATTGCCGTGTTCCTGCCCAACTGGCTCGGCGACCTGGTGATGGCCACGCCGGCCTTGCGCGCAGTGCGGAAACATTTCGCGACGGCGCGGATCGTCGGCATCCTGCGTCCGAAGCTGGCCGGCCTGCTGGCCGGGACCGCTTGGATCGACGAGGCGTGGTATTGCGACCCGCACGGCAACGACCGCGATCTGGGACGTTGGGCGTTGCTGCGGCGGATGCGGCGGGAACGTTTCGACCTGGCGCTGTTGCTCCCCAACTCGCTGCACACGGCGCTGCTGGCCTGGGCCGGCGGAGCCCGAGCGCGGGTGGGTTACGCCCGTGACGGCCGCCGCTTGCTGCTCACCCAGGCGGTGCTTCCGCCCCGCGTCAAGGGTCAACTCGACCTGGGGCCGATGGTCGATTACTACCTCGGCCTGGCCGAGGCGGCAGGCTGCCCAGCGGAATCCCAGCGACTCGAACTGCACGTTACCGCGGCCGAAGAGCGGCTGGCCGACGAGACCTTTCAGCGGTTGGGGCTGCGGACCGACCGCCGCCTGGTGGCGCTGAACGCCGGCAGCGCCTACGGCGAATCCAAGTCGTGGCCGGTGACCGCGTTTGGCGAGTTGGCCCGGCGGATCGTGGACCAGTTGGACCACGACGTGCTGGTGATCTGCGGTCCGGCGGAGAGGTCGCTGGCCCGGGCGATCGTTCGCTCGTCGCAGCGGCAGCGGGTGTTTTCGCTGGCTGACCAGCCGGTGGGATTGGGGCTGTCGAAGGCGGCCATCGCCCGCTGCCGTTTCATGGTGACCACGGATAGCGGGCCGCGGCACGTCGCGGCGGCGTTGGGGAAGCCGGTGATAACGCTCTTCGGGCCGACGCCGCCGATCATCACCGCGAACCCCACGGTGCAAGCGGTCGATCTGCAAGTGAAACTCGATTGCGTGCCCTGTCGCCAGCGCACGTGCCCGTTGGGCCATCATCGCTGCATGCGGGAACTTTCGGTCGACACGGTATTCGCGGAAGTGGCCAACCTGGCACAAAGGGAGCGTACGCCGGCGGCCGCGTGAGAAGAAAGGATAAAGACTGAAGGACCGAGGATGAAGGTTGAAGGTCGTAGTCGAAGGAGGAAGAATGAAAGTCGTATGTGACTGTGCAATGTCCAACGAACGGTGGGCATACCCGCCGGCGAAATCGCCCCGCTCGACCACAAAGCATTCCCGCACCGAAAGCTCGGTTGTGTGTGACACATCCTTCATCCTTCATCCTCCCACGTTCCCCGTAACGGGTTTCAAACCGGCGGGCGACGGCCGCATGTGGCTCAATCCGCGATTCCAAACAGCGTTGGCGCGGGCCCATTTGGCCGATTTCCAAGCGGTGATGGCCTGTCGCGACGGCTACTGTCTGCGGTCGCTCGAGGATCGCGAAAACTGGCGGCTGGAGATTCGCAACGGCCGGGCCATGCGGGGCGTTTACCTCAAGCGGCATCATTTTCGCACCTTCCGCTCCTGGCTCCGCGCGAAACTCGGGATGGGCCCGTCGCCGAGCCCGGCGATGGCGGAGCTGGTCAACGTGGGCCGGATGACCGCGGCGGGCATCGCGGTGATGGACGTGGTGGCCTACGGCGAAGCGCATCACGGCGACGGCCGCGTGGAATCGTTCTTGCTGACCGACGAGCTCTCCGACTACGACGACTTGCAGGTGTTCGTCCGCCGGCGGTTTGCGCCGCGCGAGCTCGAGCGGACCACTCGCCGCGATGCCGACTTGACGCGATTGATCGGCGACACGGCGGAGCTCGTGCGGCGATTCCACGCGGCGGGCTACAATCACCGCGATCTGTATTGCTTCCATCTCTTCGTCCGCGAAGCGGCAGGCCGCTTCGAGTTCCGCATGATCGACTTGCAGCGGGTGCAGCATCGCCGCCGGCTGCGGCGGCGCTGGATCGTCAAGGATCTGGCCCAATTGGCCTGGTCGATTCCCCGCGACCGCATCAAGTGTACGCAGAAGCTGGCCTTCATCCGCCGCTACCTGGGCGTGACGAAGCTCCGCCCCTGCGACAAACGGCTGATCCGCGAAGTGCTGGCCAAGCAGCAGATCATGGAGCGCAACCTGGGGATCGAGACGTGAGAATCGCGCTCAATATCGAGACCATTGGCGCGCGGCGCGGCGGCGCGGAGAAATACGCCGGCACGCTGTGCCGCTGCCTGGCGGCGGCGGGACACGAAGTGCACGTTTTCGCGCGGGAGGTCGACGCCGGCGAGTTGCCCCGGGAAATCTGCATCCATCTGGTCCGGCCGCGGGGGTTTCCCGGGCTGGGGTTTCTCAAGGCTTACCAGTTCGCGCAAGCCTCGGAAGCGGCGCTGCGGGGCGAGCCGCTGGACTTGATCATCGGCTTCGTGAAGGTCTGGTACCAGCATGTCTACGTGGCGGTCGGCGGCAGCCATATCGCCACGCTTGTCTACAACAGCCGGCGGCAGCGGGGCTGGCTCGGCCGCGCGGCCTGGTGGCTGGGCAAAGCGGTGAGCCTCAAGCAATGGATCTTCCAGGCCATCAGCCGGAAGCAATTCGGCGCGCGGTACGCGCCGCACGTGATCGCGCCCAGCCGGATGGTGGCGCAGCATTTTCAGCACTATCACCATATTCCCGGCGAGCGGATTTCCGTGGTCTACAACCTGCTGGATAGCCAGCTCGCGCTGGATGACAGCGGCGCCGCCCGCGCGGCGTTCCGGCGGGAGCACGGCCTCGGCGGCGACGAGGTCGCGGTGCTGTTCGCGGCGCGGAACTATTCGATGAAGGGCTTGCGGCCGCTGCTGGAGGCCTTTGCGCGGGTGGTGGCGGATTGCCCGCGGGCCCGGCTGGTGGTGTGCGGGAGCGGCCGCGACGGCGGTTATCGCCGGCTGGCGGCATCGCTGGGCATCACCCGACAGGTGCTTTTCCTGGGTTTCATCGACGACGCGCGGCCGTCGTTCGCCGGTTGCGACGTGTTCGCGTTTCCCACCTTTTACGATCCATGCAGCCTGGTCGTGCTGGAGGCGATGGGCGCGGGACTGCCGGTCATCACCACCCGGCAAAACGGCGCCGGCGAGCTTTTGAGCGAAGGCCGGGACGGTTACGTCATCGACTCGCCGTGGGCCGTGGAGCAACTGGCGGCGCGGCTGCGGCTGCTGTTGACGGACGACGACTTACGGAGGCGGATGGGTGTCGAGGCGCGGGCCAACGTTGAGCGGTTCACCATTCGCGCCGGCCGCGAAGAGCTGCTGGCGGCACTGGAGCGCGCCGCGGCCGATCCGCAGGCGTCCCCGAGGTTGAGGAGCGCCGCATGAGCCTGGAAGGAAAACGAGTCCTGGTCACAACGGGGTGGCATGCCGTCACACGGCGTAGCCGTGGGTCGGCATGTTCGTCGCCGAGAAGCACATGCCGACCCGGCGCTTCGCGTCGTGACGGCATGCCACCCAACCGAAGTTGAGGAGCGCCGCATGAGCCTGGAAGGAAAACGAGTCCTGGTGACCGGGGCGGGCGGGTTCATCGGCAGCCATCTGACCGAAGCCCTGGTCCGCGCCGGCGCGGAAGTCCGCGCGGTGGTGCATTACAATTCTCGCGGCGATTGCGGACATCTGGGCTCGGTGCCGGCCGAGGTCCGCCGAGCGATCGAGGTGCTGCCCGGCGACGTCCGCGATCGCAGCCTGGTCCGCCGGGCGGTCGAAGGGCGGCAGCACGTCTTCCATCTGGCCGCGCTGATCGGCATACCCTACAGCTACCATGCCCCGCAGAGCTACGTGGAAACCAACATCGTGGGCACGCTGAACGTGCTCGAGGCCTGCCGCGACCTGGGCGTCGAGCGGTTGTTGCAGACCTCGACCAGCGAAGTCTACGGCACCGCGCAGTACACGCCCATCGACGAGCGGCACCCCCTGCACGCGCAAAGCCCTTACGCGGCCAGCAAGATCGGCGCCGATCAGTTGGCCTACAGCTACTACGCGGCGTTCGGCGTGCCGGCGGTGATCGTGCGGCCGTTCAACACTTTCGGGCCGCGGCAGAGCGCGCGGGCGGTGATCCCCACAATCATCGCGCAGGCCCTGGCCGGCGGCGAAGTTCACTTGGGAAGCACCCGGCCGGTCCGCGATTTTCTGTTTGTGGCCGACAACGCGCGGGGATTCATGGCTGCCGCCGAGGCCGCGGGCGTTTGCGGCGAGGTGCTCAACCTGGGCACGGGGCGCGGGGTGAGCGTCGGCCGAGTGGCCGAACTGATCGGCAAGCGGTTAGGCCGCGAGTTGATCATCCGCAGCGACGCGGATCGGCAGCGGCCGGAGAAGAGCGAGGTCTTCGAGCTCGTCTGCTCCGCGGAAAAAGCGCGGCAGCGGCTGGCCTGGCAGCCGCAGTGCAGCCTGGAAGAGGGCCTGGAGCAAACGATCGCCTGGATTGACGAACACCGGGCGGAGTATCACAGCGAACATTATTCGATCTGAGGAGAAGGCGATGCGTGCAATCCTGCTGGCCGGAGGCAAGGGAACGCGGCTGCAGCCGTTTACGGCGACGTTTCCCAAACCGCTGGTTCCCCTGGACGACGTGCCGGTCATCGAGGTGCTGGTGCAACAGTTGTGCCAACACGGCATCCTCGATCTGACGGTGGTCACCGGGCACCTGGCCGAGTTGATCCGCGCCTTCCTCGGCGACGGGAAGCGCTTCGGCATGCGGATCGATTACTTCCAGGAAACCACGCCGCTCGATACGGCGGGCTGCCTGGGGCTGCTGCCGCGGCCGACAGAGCCGTTTCTGGTGATGAACGGCGATCTGCTGACCACGCTCGATTTCAACGCGCTGATCGCGCTGCACAAGGCCCAACGGCCGATGGCCACCATTGCCACCTATCCGAAGAAGGTGACCATCGACCTGGGCGTGGTGGAAATGGACGAACGGGGTTATCTCACCGAGTACCGCGAGAAGCCCAGCCACGACTTTTTCGTGAGCATGGGCATCTATTGTTTCCAGCCGGAGGTCTGCGACTACGTGCGGCCGGGCGAGCGAATCTCGATGCCGGAACTGATCCTGCGGCTCCGCAGCGCGGGCCAGCAAGTGCTCTGCTGCCGCGAGGACTGCTATTGGCTGGACATCGGCCGGCCCGACGATTATGCCCTGGCCGTCGAGGAATTCCGCCGCGACCGCTGGCGGTTCTTGCCGAGCCGGGCGGCGGCCTGACCATGCCATCGCGTCGCGCGCTAGTCACCGGGGTGAACGGCTTTTCCGGACGGCATCTCGTCGAGCGGCTTCGCCGTGAGCCGCGCTGGGAGATCTTCGGCCTGGACACGCTGCCCGGCGCCGACGGGCACCTCGACGGTTATTTCCGCTGCGATCTCACCGACGCGGGGGCCGTCGACGAAGCGGTCCGCCAGGCCCGGCCGGACGTGGTTTTTCACCTGGCGGGGCTGCTCGGACCGCACAGCGCCGAGCGGATGTGGGAAGTCAACGTGGGCGGTTTCGTGGCGCTCGGCGACGCGCTGCGACGCCAGCAGCGGCAAACCGCGGACCCGATCCGGCTGTTGGCGATCGGCTCGGCCGCGGAGATCGGGGCGGTCGACTCGTCGCAACTGCCCGTCACCGAGGAGACTTCCTGTCGGCCGGCCGGCGATTATGGCCGCAGCAAGCTGGAAGTGACGCGGCTGGCGTTGGCCGAGCCGGCCGAAGGGCCGCTGGACATCTCGGTGGCACGGGTCTTTAATCTCGTGGGGCCCGGTCTCGGTCCGGAGCTGGCGCTGGGGAGTTTCGCCCGGCAGATTGCCGAGATCGTCCACGGCCGGGCCAAGAGCATCCACTGCGGCCGCCTCGATGCCCGGCGCGATTACGTCGACGTCCGCGACGCGGTCGAGGCCTACGTGGGGCTGGCCGAGTGCGGCCGCGGCCGTCAGATCTACAACGTCTGTACTGGCCGTTCACATGCGATGGGCGATCTGCTGCAAACGATGATCGAGATCAGCGGAGTGCCGGTCGAGGTGATCGTCGAAGCGGGCGGTGCCCGTGGCTCGGGCCATTTGCCGGATATTTACGGCGATCGAACGAAGATCGTCTGCGAAATCGGCTGGGCGCCGCGGCTTTCCATCGAGCAGAGCCTGGCGGATTTGCTGGCCCATGCCGTGGGATGTGTGGACGGGAAAAGGGGATTGGCGATTAGGGATTGAAGCGGAATCTAATCCCTACTGATCCTTCATCTTTTCCTTGGGCGCCGGCTCGATGTGCACAAGCACGTCCTTGATGGTCAACACGTTCTGTAAGAGGCGATCTTTGACAGCATGGCCAATGGCATGCCCTTCCCGCACGCTGATCTCCGGGTTGACCTCGACATGGATGTCGACAAGGTGCTCCAAGCCAGTCTTGCGGATGAGTAGTTTTTCGATGCCCTTCACTCCCGCGACCGCCAACGCCTCGCTGCGCACACTGTCCAGCATTGCGGGTTCGGCCTGGCGATCCATCAGTTCCTGCGAACTTCCCCAGAAGAGTCGGCCACCGACCCAGAACACGATCAGTGCCACCGCCAGGGCGGCAAAATGATCGGCGGACCGCCATACCGGCCCACCCCAATAGGCCATGGCAAGACCCACAAATACCGCCAACGAGCCGAACGCATCCAGCCGCTGATCCCACGATGCGGCCAATACCGCGGTAGAACCGGTCCGCCGGGCAACCCCGCTGGTGTAGCGACAGAGCCCGGCGTTGAGCACGATGCTGGCGGCGGCGATCCATAACGTATACCCCTCGGGCGCGACACTGGCCTCGCCGAGGGTACTGAGGGCCTCCCAGACGATCCAAACCGCCGAAATCATCAGCAACAGAGCCACGCTGGAGCCCGCCACGGCCTCGGCCCGGGTGTGGCCGTAAGGGTGCTCCGAATCGGCCGGCTGTTGGGCCCAGAGCAGCGCACCGAAGACGGAACTGGCCGCCAGCGCGTCGCCGAAAGAATGGATCGAATCGGAGAGCAAGGCCATGGAATGGCCCAGCAGCCCGCCCACCAATTTGGCGATTCCCAGGCCTAGGGTGACGGTGAGGCCCGACAAGGCGGCCCGGCGGCTCTGCTGGTAGAGTTGCTGCATGCTCATGGGACCCTCTACCCTACCGCGCCGCATCGCCGCTGGGAATACGGCGGGTATCGGTGCGGCCTCCGACAAGGGGGCCGGGTGGCGTGCGGTCACGCGCACCGAGTCGGCATGCCACCCTACCGGAAACGGGACGAATTCCGTTCTACCGGGAGTGAATTGCGTGCGGCCTCTGGCGAGGCGGGAAGGGGGTCGGTTAAACTGGACTTTGCAGAGGTTTTTCGATCCCACCGACTGTTTGCGAGGAGTGATGCGATATGGCGAGGTACACGCGAAGACAGTTTCTCGAAGATTCGGTCCTGGCCGCCGCCGTGGCGGCTGCGCTGCCGGCGCAGAGCCTGCTGGCGGCCGAGAAGCACAAGGACGCGCCGAAGAAGAAGTCCGGCGACTTGTTGCGCGTGGCCATCGTCGGCGCCGGCGGCCGCGGCGGCGAGCACGTCCGACGCTTCCTCGAGAACCCGAATACCGAGATTGTCTACATCGTCGATGTCGACGAGACGCACGGCCAAAAGCAGGCCGCGTCGGTGGGCAAGAAGCAGGGCCGGGTGCCGAAGTTCGCCCGCGACCTTCGCGTGGCCTTGGACGATAAGTCGGTGCAGATCGTTTCCTGCGCGACCCCCAACCACTGGCACTCGTTGTGCGCGATCTGGGCCATGCAGGCGGGCAAAGATGTGTACGTGGAGAAGCCGGTGAGCCACAACGTCAGCGAAGGGCGCCGCGCCGTGGAGACTGCCCGCAAGCACAATCGCATCTGCCAGGCCGGCACGCAGTGCCGCTCGATGGCGGCCACGCTGGAAGCGATTGCGTATGTGAAGTCCGGCAAGATCGGCGAGGTGAAGCTCGCCCGCGGGCTGTGCTACAAGCGCCGTCCGACGATCGGTCCCAAGGGCCACTACACGGTGCCGGCGGAAGTGGATTACAACCTCTGGTGCGGGCCGGCGCGGATGCTCCCGCTCACCCGCCAAAAGTTCCACTACGACTGGCATTGGCAGCGGGAATGGGGTAACGGCGACATGGGCAACCAGGGGCCGCACCAGATGGACATTTGCCGCTGGGGCCTGGGACTCGACCGCCTCCCCGACAGCGTGATCACCTATGGCGGCCGGTTGGGCTACGTGGATGCCGGCGACGTGGCCAACACCGAGGTGGGAATTTTCGAGTCCGGCGGCAAGACGATCGTGTTCGAGGTCCGCGGGCTGCAGACCGATCCGCTTCGCGGCGCGTCGGTGGGCGTGATCTTCTACGGCAGCGGAGGGTACGTGGTCATGACCAGTTACGACGAGGGCGGGGCCTTTGACCGCAGCGGAAAACTCGTGCAAAAGTTCAAGGGCCCGGGCGACCAAGGCCAACACTTCGCCAATCTCGTCGCGGCGGTCAAAGCCCGTGACTACAAACTGCTCCACGCCGACATCCTTGAAGGGCATCTCTCCTGCGCCCACAGCCACCTGGCCAACATCTCGTATTACCTGGGCAAGCCGGCCTCGGTGGACGAGATCAAGAGCACCGTGTCCGCGCTGACGACGCACGAAGACGTGGCCGAATGCCTGGAGCGGACGCTCAAACACCTGGCCGCCAACGGTGTGGATCCGGCCAAGACGCCGATGTCGCTGGGCCCGATGTTGAAGATCGATTCGCACAACGAGACGGTGCTCGACAATCCGCAGGCCTGCGCGCTGTTGACCCGCGACTATCGCGCGCCGTTCGTGGTGCCCAAGGCGGACGAGGTTTGACGAGCGCCGTCGAACGCGTTGTGCAACATGCCGCGGGAGTGGCGCGCACCTGGTGTAGTGAGTCAGATATTCCGGGGAATGCAACGATTAGAGATGGGTGGCATGCCGTCACGCGGCGTAGCCGCGGGTCGGCATGTTTGAAGCCGCCAGACATGCCGAGCGCGACGCTTCGCGTCGTGACGGCATGTCACCCAAAAATCCCTATCCGTCTGACGCACTACACTAGCGGAGCGCAGGGCGTGGCTCGCGTTCCCCTCGCGAAGTCGAACTTCGGCGGAGTCTTAGCGATGAAACCCGCCGTAGCCGCCGCCGTGCCAACCGCCGCCGTAGCCACCGCCGATGAAGATGCCACCGCCACCGTAGTATGAATACGGGTAGTCATAATATCCATATGGGTAGGGCCCATAATACGGCTGCGGAACCATGTAGACCGGGGCGGCGGCTTGTACGGACACGCCGGCCTGCGCGGGCGGCGGGGTGGGGTTCACCCATTGTCCGTTCATGTAGCACAGCCAACGATTGTCCTGCCAGTACCACCAATAGCCATTGTAGAACCGGTAGCGCGAATTATCCCCGCTCGTGGCCAAGCTGGGGGCGGCCGCGCCCGCATCTGCCGGGACTGGGGCAACCGCCGCAACCGGAGGGTCCGCCGCGGCGGCTGAGCCGGCGGGCAGGGCGGTCGCGAGCCCTCCGGCCACAAGGGCAAGGATCCAAGGTTTCATGAGTTCCGTCTCCTAAACTGTCGTTCGCTCCGGAAAGACGCGGCGGCGCATTGTAGCACACGGCAAAGACTGGTGGAACAACGGTTTTCAGCCCGTGTTTGCGCAGGTTTCAACCGTTGGCGCGCGGCAGCGAAGGGGCGCCCACTGTGGCCTCGCAGCGGTCGATTGCGAACGCGGCCGCTTGCGGCTGCCCGTTCTCCTGAATCTCAAACACCTGGTCGAGCCGGGTCCAACCAAGGACCGCTCGGGCTTGGGGGCGAAGGCCACAGAGGACCAGTTTCGCTTGTTTCTGCTTCAGACGCCGCTGCAGCGTGATGAGTTTGCAGACCATTTCGCTGGTCAGGAGTTGGACGCGTGAGCAATCCACGAAGAGCGTCTGGCAATCGGCACAGTCGGCCGCGGAATTCCACTCCGTGACCACCTCGGCGACGTCTTCCTCAGAGGCGGGATTGGGGTCCAACAGGCGCACCACGAATACGCGTCCCTCGCAATGCAACTCGATATGACGGTATGCGGACATGGGCACCCCTCGTCGATCAACGATGCATTTCGGTTCCAGTGGACGGCCTCAAGATACACACGAGCAAAGCGACCATCCTCCGTGTGCTTCGTAGTAAACCCCGGTCCCTGGTTTGTCCGCTTCAACGCCAATTCCGAAACCAATGCCGTTGTCCTGGAGCAAGCACTGCCGTTGCCGCGAGTATCGCGGGGCGTTTCCTCACTTCCCCCAAGGTTAGCGGGCCTGTTTACGTCCTTACCGCAGGCTCACTATCTTATTGTAGACGCCGTCCGTGTGCGGCACATCCGCAAAACTGGTGCGGGTTCCCTAAGGGAATCGGCTGCACGGCCTATCAGGATTTTCATTAACGCGATCAGGGGATATGGTCGTCAGTCGGTCTATTCGCCAGTGGGGGCCAGTGGCGGGCACCATTCCCGTCGCGTTTTTCGACGCCCGCAAACGGCGACCACTGCGAATTGGTCTTCGACACCGTCCACCCCCAACTGACCCGGGAGTCGGACGCTCCGCCGCGGCCAACCCACACCCTCGCGCCTTGCTCGGTGGTCATCTTTCGTTCCAAGGCGCCGCGGGCGGGGAGACGTTGTGAGGCATGCGATTCGTGTGTTCCAAACTAGATTTTTCAGCCGTCGAATACAGCGCTCGGCGCGTTGGTTCGCGGTCGCTCACCGTGCTCAATCATAATCTGCTGACGGAACGGCAATTTCTTTTCTTGTGCCGCTTGTGATACCGCCTTATACTCCAGAAAGGGAGCACAGGACACGGCACAGTTCCGGATCGCCCCCAAACCGTACCGTTGCGGTGTTTCCTGGCGCGTCGGCGGACGACGACCTCTTCAGCGCAAGTTGCCAATCTTATAGCGTTGAACGGATGCGCAGCCGCTGCGCGCCGGTCCATTGCGAGCGGAGCGTTGCGGAGGACACACGCGCCGACCGCGAATCGCGCGGTGACGGATAGTGTGTGGTTTCGTCACCCGGCGATTGCTCGTTGCGGCACTTACGATTGACGCGTCGCGGGGCAAATTCTACAATCCCCGCCTTTTCGTGACCGTAAGCGGCAACGCAGACAGGTGGAGTAAGATGACGAACAGGCTATCGCTGGCTCACAGATTGAGGAGCATCGTGCCGGACTTGTCCCGAGTCGCGGTCGCCTGCCTGACACTGTTCATAGCAGCGCGAGCGGAGGCGACGGACCTGAGCGTGGTGTCGCTGTTCGACGCCGAGCGGGACGAGTTGGTTAACAATTGGGGCGGGGCCTGGGGCAGCGGCAATATGCGCGACGTCCGCTTGGAATCGCAGTGGGTCCACTCGGGCCGCCGGGCGTTGAGTTGCGAGCTGGGTCCAACCCGCGCCGGCGAGCTTCGTTATACGCAGTGCCTGGCTTCGGGGTTCGGCCGTACGGCGGGGCATCGGCAGGTGCGCGACCTGGCCCGCTTCCAGCGGATGACGTTTGCGGTTCTCAACCGCACCGGAGTAGCGTTGCATGGCATGCTGCAAATCAAGGACTATCGCGACAGTTTAGCCCACCGCGCCGTCTATCGCTATGAGCTGCCGGCCGGAGAGCGTTGGACGACGGTCGACGTGCGGCTCACGCCGAGCGACGCCGGTTGCGAAGTGGTGGGCCAACCCGATCTGACCCAAGTGCTGACGATCGATTTCGGGTTCGCGCCGGGGGCGGATCTGAAGGCGGGATGCGTATGCGTCGACGATCTGACCTTGACGGAACCGGGAGGTCCCCTGGACATGGCCACCAGTCCGCTGGAGCAGTTGGTAGATCGCTTGGCGCGGCGGCAATGGGACGGGCTTTGGGCGGCGCGTAGCCGGGAGTCAGGCCTGATTCCCAACAATTCGTACCAGTCGAGCGATGCCGGATTGAACACCACGGCCGCGGTGCTGTGGATGCTGCCGGCGGCGGTGGCCCACGGCTGGGTTTCGCACGATCAGGCCGACGATTACGTGCGGCTGCTGGCAAAGACGTTCCATGGGTTGTTGGATCGGAGCGCGCATTTGCCGCCGCGGAACGTGGATTGGGTCACCTTGGAACCGTCGCTGCTGCCGGAGGAATCGTCGGTGGACGCGGCATTCCTGGCATTGGCCCTGCATCAGTATCAATCGCTCAGCGCGACTTCCGCGGAATTGCGGCAAGTGATCGAGCGGGTGCAGGACCGTCTGGATTTTGCGGCCTTCGCCCGGCCGACCGGATGGCGGATGGCCTACCGCTATGCGACGCATTCCCACCCCGCCGGCTTCGTCACGGGGACGTACGACGGATACACCAACGAGGCAAACATCATCTCGCTGGCGGCGCACCTGGCGGGGCATCAGCGGATTCCCATCGAAACGTATTGGAACAGCAACACCCATCGCCTGCGGACGCATTTGGCCGGCCTGGAACGTTCGCCGGTGGTGCATGCGGAGAAGGAGTTTCGCGCGCCGTTCACCCAGGCGTTGTTGAACCTCTTTGTCGACGTGCGGCAGCGCGGGATCGACATCTATCCGGACGACGGGCTGGCCACCAATCCATGGCAAAACTTCGTGCTCTACGAGCAGTCGGTGATGGCGCGGCTGGCGATGCTGGGCCGTTCCGGGCTGGTGCAGCCGGACGCGGGCGACGACGGCACGCTGGCCAACTACCAGCAGTTCAGCCTGTACGAGGATTTCGGCCAGAACGACCTGTTCATGCCCTGGAGCGCCGCCTTTCCGCTGCTGGCCGAGGCGCCGGGCGCCGAGGCGGCCTTGCGATTCCTGCTGCAGCACGGGCTCTACGGTCCGTTGGGGTTGGCCGATGCGGCGCACTGGAAGACGGGCCAAGCGGAGCCTTCACGGGTTACCGCGCGGCATGATTTTTGGAACACCGCGCTGGCCACCATGGCGCTGCTGGAATGGCTCGACCGCGAGCGGCGGCTGAGCAAGTCGTTTGCGAGTTTGCCCGAGGTGCGCTCGGCACTGGACCGGGTCTTCCGGCCGGAACCGGCGACGGCCGAGCGGCTGATCCCCGCGGTCGTGCGGCACGAATCGCCGGTTGTCAAAGCGGCGGCCGCTCAGGGAACGCCGCGGCCCGCCAGCGGTGGTCCGGCGGCGGTGATCTTGGTCGGACGCAGCAAATCGGCCGGCGCCGCGACGGACGCCAAGTCCGACTGACGGCGATGTTTCCGCCAGCGCTCGACCGTCGCCACGTGGGCGGCCGGCAATTCCCGCGGGTCGACGGGCTGGACCATGAGGGAGCGCCGTTCTTGCAACAGCAGCGAGTAGGCGCGGTGGCGGGGATGGGCCAGAAAGCGCCGCAACAGGGGCGCGCCCAGCACCACGTGGGCCAAAGCAAGCAAGGTCATGCCGCTGTGGTGGGCCATCACCGAGCGGCAAGCGGCCGGCCGCTCCTGCGAAATCCGTCCCTCCGGCGCGTAGTCGATCGCGTCGTAAAAACCGAAATCGGTCAAGCAGCCCAGCCGTTCCAGGCGCTGCAAGTTAGCGCACGACGCTTGCGGCGCGACGATCGCGGCCAGCGCGGCCGCATAGGGCGCGATCACCAGTCCGGAGTCGGACCGCCGCTCCAGTCGCAGCCCGGGCATGCCAAAGGCCCGGTACGCATAGGTGTGGTTGGCTTCCTCGTGGTGGTAGCAACTCTCCGAGATACCCCAAGGCGTTCCCTGGCGGCGGCCGAATCGCATCTGCCGGCGAACCGCGGCCCGGCACGTCGACTCCAGCAGAGTGCCGGGGTACGAAGGCATCAGCAACAAGGGCATCAAATACTCGAACATCGAGCCGGACCAACTCAAGAGCGTCGGCTTGCCGTCGGCCAAGGTCATCGGCCGGCCCAAGGTGAACCAATGCTCCTGAAGAACCTGGCCGTGGCTGACGGCCAAGAAGCTCGCCAGCCGGGACTCCGAGGCCAGCAGGTCATAGAAGTTTTCGTCGCGCCGCTGCGCAGTGACGTCGAAGCCGATCGCCAGCAGCTTCTTCCGCGGATGAAAGAGAAAGCCGAAGTCCATCTCGGCAAACTCCCCGCAGCGCGTGGCGAGAGCATCGATCCGCCGCAGGCGTTTGCGGGCCGTCGCGGCCGCCCGCGCGGCGGAGCAGCGCAAGCGGCGCAGATAATCCGCCAGCGCGGCGTGCGAACTCTCCCGCGTCGGGTTAAGGGCGGCCGACAGCCGATCGACGAGGCGGCGCGTTTTCGCGGCTGCGGCCGGGATCTCGCGGAGCGTGCAGCGCTGGTCCAGCGTGTCGAGGTGCGCTTGTAAGCGGGCGAGACGATGCGCCGCGGGAACAGTCAAACACTGTGAAGACGGCTCGGGGAGCCGCAGGTCGGACCAGAACGCCAGCAATCGCAACTCGCGGATCGCAGCCGAGCATTGGCGGAGCAAGGCTCGCGTCCAGGGCCGCCAGCCGGGCCAAGATACGCCGCGGGCCGCCGCGAGCCGCGCGACGCGGGGGCCGAGGCGATCGAAGAATCGGCGGGCGTCGCTGGCGCGCGTCGCTTGTGCGGCCGCCGTCTGCGATCGCAGCCGGGCAAAGCCGCGACGGAGGCCCTGCTCGCGGATTTCCCCGCCGGGTTGCGAGGGGAACGAGGCCAGCGCGTCGAGCGTATCGTGCAAACCCTCGAACAGCCGCGGCGCGACGAGCGGGGCATCCTTGAGCTCCTCCAGGCCCGCTTGCAGTACCAGCAGGGCACCCCAGAGATTGCCGCTGTCGACGCTGGAGACGTAGGCCGGTTGCGTGGGCTCGAGGCGGCCAATGTCGTACCAATTGTAGAAATGTCCTCGGTACCGCGGCAGGCGGTCCAAGGTGTGGAAGGTCCGCTGCAAGCGATGGACCAACCGGCCGGCCGACAAATAGCCGAGATCGGCGGCCGTCAACTCGGAGAGCAGGCCCAGGCCGATGTTGGTCGGGCTGGTCAGCGGCCAGGTGCGGCGTTGGGGCAGATCGCGCACGTGATCCGGCGGCAGCCAGCGGTTGTGGGGCCCCACGTGCGTCTCGAAGAATTGCCAGGTATGGCGGGCCCAGCGGCGGAATTGCCGCGACTCGTGCGCAGCGAAACGCAGCGGCCGGGGCCTGTCGCAGCGCGAGCAACGCCAGGCCAAGCAAGGACCGGCCAACCAGGCCAAGAGCAGCGGGCCGGCAAACGTCAGGGCCTGAGGAAATCGCACCACCAGTACCGCGGCCAGCGTCAGACTGCACACGGTCGAAGCCCACATCAGTTCGTAATGCTCGCGGCAGCCGCCGGCCGAGCGGTCCTCGGCGTCGCAGGCTGTGGTCCATTGCAGTAGCTTCCGTCCGGATACGTGCAAGCGATAGAGCGTGCGCACGATGGCGTCGACGTGGCAGTGGACCCGGTAGGGTAGAACCACGATTGCGAGCAATTCGCGGAGGCAACCGCGGGCGAAGCTGCCCGACTGATCGGCGAGGTGCAGCCGCCAGGGCTTGCTTTGTGGTTTGCGGACGAAACCCGGCACGGACGCGAGTACCACGGACCCCAACACCAGTGCCAACGCCAAGGAGGTCCAGAGCGACGCCAGCGCCGGCGCCAAACACCACCCCAGCGCCGGGAATGCCAGCAAGAACAGAGGATGCAAACTGCGGCGGAGGTTGTCGATGATCTTCCAGCGAGCCAGGCCGCCGAGCGGATTGGGCACGAATCCGCGCCGCGAAGGAACCGCGGACCCCAGCCAGGCGGCGATCTGCCAGTCGCCGCGAATCCAGCGGTGCTGACGGCTCATGTCGCTCAACAGCCGCGCGGGACAGCCTTCAAAGAGTTCCAGGTCGTTGACCAGGCCGCTGCGGGCGAAACAACCCTCGATCAGGTCGTGGCTGAGCACGCGATTGTCGGGAAAACGCTGGTCGAGCACCGCCTCGAAGGCCTCGACGTCGTAAATCCCTTTGCCGATGAAGCTGCCTTGGCCGAAAACGTCTTCGTAGACGTCGCTGGTCTGCAACGTGTAGGGGTCGATGCCGGCGGCGACGGACGTCAGCCGAGCGTAGCGACTGTGATCGGCTTCGGGAATGGTGGTGCTCACGCGGGGCTGCAAAATGGCGTGGCCTTCCACGACCAGGCCCGTACGGGGGTCGATCCGCGGACGGTTCAAGGGATGGGCCATGCAGCCGACCAGGTCGCGTCCCACGTCGGGGGGCAACCAGGTGTCGGTGTCCAGCGTGATGACGTAACGCACGTCCGACAATTCGTCGAGGTCGCCGACGGTCAGCGCAAAGGCGTCGGTCGATCCCGTGCGGAGCAAGCGATTGACGGCCGCAAGCTTTCCGCGTTTCCGCTCCTCGCCCATCCAGACACCTTCGCGGGGGTTCCAGGTCCGCGGCCGGTGGAGCAAGTAGAAGACCGGCGGACGGTTGCGGCAATGACGGTGGTTGAGGCGCCGGATACCCGAGCGAGCGCGTTTCAAGAGGCGCGCGTCGGCCGGCAGCGATTCGGTCGCGGCATCGGCAAAGTCGGTCACCAGGGCGAAAAGCAGGTTCTCGTCCGAGTTGCCCAGGTAACGCACTTCGAGCTGATCGACGATCGCTTGGACCGACTCGACGTCGGTCAGCAGAGTGGGCACGACAACCAAGGCGCGATGCTCCCGCGGAATGCCGGTCGCGAAGTCCAGACGCATCGTGCGCCGACAGGGAACCACGAGCGTGGCGATCCAGTTCACGATGCTCGTGGCGAATTGGAGGGCCGCGGCGGCCCCCGTGACGGCCAGCGCAGCGAGGGCCACGGGCGTCACGGTCCGGGCAGCGCCCAGTTTTACGGCGATGGCCGCGGCCCCGGCGACCGCCAGCAGCCAAGCCACGGCAATGGCGCCCAAATAAAAAGCCAAGGGGAATCGCGCCGCCGGCCGCGCCAGGCGTTCCAGGCGCACGGGGCGATAACCGATCGATGCTTCCAACTGCCGCCGGCCGCGGTCGACCAGGTAGTAGCCGACATGACCGCGGCGATCGGTCCGGACCGCGGACCGGCGGGCGTGTTCCACGGCAGCCGCGGCCACTTGTTCCTCGCTGCAAGCGCTGCGGCGGGCGAGGATTTCGACCACGCGACGGTATGTATCACGGCCGGCGAAAGTCATGCGGCCGTGAACGCCGGCCGGATCCCGGCGAAGAATTCGCTCGGTCGCGCTTTGCTCCTCGACGAATTGCTTCCAATCCAGATCGTCCAACCGCCGCAGGCCGTTGATACTGTTGCTCATCGCAAGCTCGTCGGTCCGCTGCGCCGGCCGGCGGGCGTCGCCGAGGCCGGCCGCCAGGCGTTGGATCCGTTCCAAGAGGGCCAACCGCAACATCAACGGAAGGGCCCACAACTCGCCCAGCGTCAGATGTACCACTTGCTGATAGGCGCCGATAAAGCGTTGCAGATGCTGGTCGTCGAGCCGCCCCTCGGTGCGGCCGATCAGTTCCACGGCGATCTGAAAGACCCGCGGCAATCCATCGAGCGGTCCGCCGGCCAGCCTGGGAAGGTACGATCGGCGGCGATGCGGCAGTTGCCGCCGCAGCGCCAGCACCTGGGTGCGAAGCAGGCAGTCGTTATCGAGGAACCAGGCGATGGCGGGCGAAGCGGCGCTCCCGTCCGCCGTGTGCTCGTCGAGCAGGCGGCGAGCTTCGGCCAAGCCACGCACCACCCGCTCGAACCGCGACCGCAGCCGACCCAGTCCGGGACGGTCCAACAGTACGCTGCTGCGGGCCAAGGCCCGGGCATGGTCGCTCAACGGCTCCAGTTCCAACTGGCCACTGCCATTGGGTGCAGAATGCCGCGGCGACGGCGATCGAACTGGTTCGCCGGAGGCCGCACAACCGGGCTCGGCCCCGCACTCGCCGGTGGTTGCGGCGGTCGATGCACTGCTAACGTTCATCGGTTGCGAACTCCTCCATTTTACGATCGCCGCCGCCAACCGGACGGATCCGGAAAAGCGGCGCCGGGTTTAGTCAGCGAAGTACAATGCCAGCAGGCGGCGCTGCGAGCGCGGCAAGGCAGCGCGGTCCGGAATCACGAAATAATTGCCCTGCACGTCGCACAGCAGCAAGCCGCCGGGGCCGAAGGCCTGATAGCTTTCACGGGGTCGATCGAGTTCGAAGCGCGCCGGGCCACTGTCGGTGAGGACGGAGAAACTCATCACATTGGCCTGGGTGCGGATCTGCCGGAGCTCATAGATCTGCCGCAGCAGATAGCGGCGGGCCAGCGATTGCCGCACGGCGGCCACCGCGTCCGGCGACCAGTCGCCCAGCGTGCGAATGAGGCCGATCTCCGTCACGCGGCCGGACGGTTCGTGGCAGCACAGGCTAAGAAACTCCTCGGCGTGGCTGCCGGGAAAAGCGCGTACGGCGCTGACCCCGTGATAGGACTTGCGCTGATCGAGAACGCGGAGCCCTCCGGGGCCGTCGGCGGCAATTTGCACCCCGTCCGGGTCGAGCCAGCGCAGCGCGGCGGGGTCGGGCACAGCGTCGGACTGGTGGTCGCCAGCGGCGGGGAACGTTGCCAAGAACGAGGCATCGGGGCCCAGATCGGCCGGATCCACGCCACGCGGCATCGAGCCGCCCAGTGCCGACTCCATTCGCCGGCGATGTTCGCCGAGATTGCCTTGAATATGCGAGAGGGTGCTGTACAAGCCACCCCGCTGCAGCAGTTCCTCGGGGCTGCCTTCCTCGATGAGGCGGCCCTGGTCGAAGACCAACAACTTGTCCGCGTCGCGAAGGGTGGAAAGGCGGTGGGCGATGGCGATCGTGGTGCGATGCCGCGAGAAACGCTTCACCGCTTGGCAGATCGCCCGCTCCGACTCGGCGTCCACGCTGGCCGTGGCTTCGTCGAGGATCAAGATGGCCGGGTCGAAGAGCAACGCGCGGGCGATGGAAATCCGCTGCCGCTCCCCCCCGGAAAGTCCCCCGCCGCCCTCGCTGACCTGGCTATGGTAGGCCAGGGGCATGCCGATAATGAAGTTGTGGGCGTCGGCCGATTTGGCGGCCCGCAAGATTTCTTCGGCCGTGGCCCGGTCGTTGCCGTAGCTGATGTTGTCGGCGATCGAACCGCGGAACAGAAATGGCTCCTGGGGGACCATGCCGATACGGCGGCGGAGCTGGCGGGCGTCGAATTGCCGCACGTCGACGCCGTTGACGAGGATCTGTCCCGCGTCGGGTTCATACAGCCGCGCGATGAGGCTTACGAGGGTCGACTTTCCCGATCCACTGCGGCCCACAACGCCCACGATCTGCCCCGGTTCGATGGTGAAATCGACGTCTTTGAGCACCGGCCGATTCTTGTCGTATCCGAACGTGACCTGGCGGAAGGCGACCCGTCCGCCGCTCGATGGCGGTGGCGGCCCCAGCGGCGTATCCTGGCCCTCGCCGGGCGTGTCCAAGAGATCGAAGATCCGCCGCATGGCGATAGCAAAGTTGCTGAACCAGGTGGTGGATTCGGTGAGCGACGTCAGGGGCGCATAGAACATGGCCAGGTAGGTCAGAAAGGCCATTAGCGAGCCGAGCGACATGCGGCCGAAGAGCACGTCACGGCCGCCGCAGTACCACACGGCCAGGCCTCCCAGGGCAAACACGAAACCCATCAGCGACGAAAAAGTGGAGGTCGACACGTCCACCGTCTGCCGGGAGTCGCGGAGCCGCCGGCTGGATTGGCGGAACCGCTCGCTCTCGCGGTCCTCTTGGACGAAGGCCTTGACCACCCGAATGCCGGCCAAGAGGCCGGTCAGGGCGGCCGCTTGTTTACCGACCGCATCCCAGTAGTGCTGGTGGCGCGGATTCAAGTACCGCGCGAAATACCAACTGCCGGCCACGATCAGCGGCATGGGCAACATGGTGACCATCGCCAGCTTGGGGTTCAGGCAGAACAGGGCGACGCTGATCCCAGCCATCAGGAACAGTTGCAGCAACAGGCCGCTGGTCATGTGGTACAGTAGCGTGTGCAGGTTCTCGGTGTCGTAGGCCACGCGGCTCATGAGCATGCCGACCTGGCTGCGATCGTGAAACGCCATTGGCAAGGCATTGAGCTTCCGCACCAATTGGTCGCGCAGCTCGGCGGTCAGACTTGTGCCAACGCGGCTGGCAATGGCTCCTTTCCAGATGCCCACAAGCGTGGCGGCAACGCGGATCAGCAGCAACCCAGTGACCACGCCTAGCAAGAGCCAGAGCAATTGGCCGCTGCGGCCCGCCGGCGATTGGATCCGCAATACGTCGTCCACCAGGTAACGCTGCAATAACGGCGGAGTGACGTCGATGGCCACCGCTCCGCCGGAGATCGCTAAGAGCAATACGGCTTGGACCCAAAACGGGCGGAAGATCGCCACGATCCGCATCAGGTTTCGCCAGGGGCGCGGCCGACGCTCACCGGGACGTGCCGCAAACCAGTCGGAGAGCCGCGGTTGGCCATCGGCCGTCGACCGCCGCGCAGTGGACGCGGGCGACACGCTGGCCGCAAACTGCTCCACAAACTGGGTGAGTTCCGAAGGCACGTTCCCCGGGCAGCGAAACACGTCGACCCAGCGGCCATCCAACTCGGCATGCAAGAAGCAGGAACCGACGGCCGGCTCGACGCGGAGGGCTTGAATCTGCTCCAGCGGCCAGGCGCGCCGCTCTTCGCGCGACTTTTCACCGCCCCGAACCACCAGCCGCCGCATTTCGATCACGAGTTGCTCGGGCGAACTGTTTCCCTGAAGGTCGATGGGGGACTCGAGCAGAAGCCGCGACCGGCCGGTGGCGGCGAGACTTTCGGTTCTTTGAGCGACAACGTCGATTTGCATGGGCAACCTGTTTTTGTTGGTTTCCTTAGCCACGCAACTTCCGTTCCTTGAATTCGGCCGGCGCCGGTAATCTCTCGGAATCCGGCAAGGGACGTTCGAAGGCCCGGGCCCTGGTGCATGCCGGCACGGCATTTGCGTAAACAATGCGAATCACTGGCGGCAAGTGACTTAAGGTGCGCTGAGGAAATCCGGGAAAAAAGCTGCCCGCCTGAGGGGGCCAGCCCTGGAGGATGTGCAACCATTCTGGCCGCCGAGCAATCAATCCCCTGGTGGATAACCAGCAGAGATACCTGTCGCGAAAAGGAAACAGTCTGTGTCGATTTGGCTCCTCTTCACCTATGCGATCGCCGCACTGGCGGCCACGATCGCACTCGACAGTCAGCGGCCCCCCCCGACGCTGTCGTACATCGTGCTGGCGATCACGCTGGTAATTTTCGTGGGAGGGCTGTTGCTGCGGGGAATTCGCCCGCCAGTGATGTAGGGCGGGTATTGCTCGATGAAACGGCCAGAGTTCGGACCCTGTCCCAAGACAGTGATCGTTTAGCGCCAATTGGATGAGATCGACAAATTCCGGCTGATCTGGGCCAACGACAGCCCCACATAGAATCGCATCCGCAGAATGGCCTGCTGCGGCGGTGGTAGCCGGGTGATGGCCCACTCAAGTTCCAGCGGATTCAGCGCTTCCGCCGCTGGCGGCGGCGCCGCAGGGACGTCGCCCGCCGCCTCCAGCGGCGCCACCGGACGCCGGCGCATGCGGCGTTTGATGGCATTCAGCGTCACCGCGCGGAACGCATAAGCCGTCGGATCATCCGGCGGACGTCGCTGCCAGCGACGCCACAGCGCCATCAGCGTGTCCTGCACCACGTCCTCGGCCTCGGCGGAATCCACGGCAATTCGGCCCGCCACGCGGACCAACTCGCTCCGATGCCGTTCGACGAACACCGCAAAACCGGCCGAATCAACTGTCACCGAAACACCTGCCGTGGTTGGAATCCCATCTGCTACAAGAATGATCCACCGATCCGACCAATCCGTCTAACAAATCGAATAGTTCTTCACCAAAGGGCTCGCAATCTTCTCCACCAAGGCCTGCCAGCGAGCGTTTTTCTCCCGGTTCCACTCACATGGCTGAAAGGAGCGGACAGACGGCAGGGAACGGGAAAAAGGAAGAAATCCCCGCGGCCGTCTTTCATTCTGCCCACGGCCGGCTGCCGACTCAGAATCGCAGATAGTCGGCCACCAAGCGGTAGGCCGCCGCGGGCGGCTGGCCCGGCTTGGGCTCCGGCTGCACGTGGAGCAGACCGCCGATGTGGAGCATGCGGTCGGTATAGTTGATCCGCAGATCGCCGGTCAGCTCCACCTGAATCAGGTCGGTCGGCCGAGGATTGGGCAGGCAATAGGGACAAGTGCCGTTATCGCGACTGACCACAAAGCGTTTGAGGGACGACTGCTGCCGGCTGGGATACATGTAGCCCTTTACGAAGACCTTCTTCCCGTCCAGCGATTGCGCAAAGGGAGGGACCCACTGGCCGCGAACCTCAGGATCAGCCTGCAGATCGTAATAGGAAACGGCCGTATAGCCGTAGGGAATCTCCTTGGCCTGGGCGAGCAACAGCCAGCCGTAGCCCAAGATCCAGAATACCAGGGCCAGCGCCGCGCCACTGCGAGCCAGGCCGACGCCGACCCAGTCGCTACCCTGGGAACGGATCTGCCGCAGGGCCAGCAGCGCCAACACGATCGCCGTCGCGGGAAGGATCGCCAGCAGCCAATCGACGAACACCAGCACCGACAAGATACCGAGGATCAGGCTGGCCACCGAGAGCCCGGAAAGCGAGCGATAGGGGGAGTCGGCCGTAGGATTTTGGATTTCAGGTTTTGGATTTTGGATTGGCATGATGTGAAATCGGAGATCTGAAATTCGAAATCTAAATCGAAAATCCAAAATCACCCACTGAGCGACTTCGCCACGTCGGTTCGATAGGCCACGGCCGCGGGCAGATAACCCACGATGGCGGCCAGCGCGATCAGCCCGGGAATCAGGATCAACTCGGCCCATTGGAAGGCCCAAGCGCCGACGATCACGCCGGTCTCGCCCTCGATGGTCGGCCCCAACAGGGCGATCAAACCGTGGCCCAGCAACAGGCCCAGCAGACCGCCGCCCAAGGAAAGAAGGACGGACTCCAAGAGGATCACGACCATCACGGTGCTGCGGCGGGCGCCCAGGGCGCGCATCACGGCGATCTCGTGCCGCCGGTCGTTCATGGAGTTGTAGATGCTTACCAGGATCCCTATGCCGGCCACCACGACCACCAGGATCGCCAGCAGCAGCAACAGCAACTGGATGTTGCCCACGATGTTGTCCAACAGGCCAGCAATCTCCTGGGCCGGCATCACGGCTTGCGCGACCGAGTCTTCGTTGATCTGCTTGGCCAGCGCGGCCGCGAGCCAATCCTCCTTGGTCGAGACGAGGATCGCGGTGATTCGCTTCTGGTCGTCGGAAATGGGCACGTCGTGGTCGTGGGCTTCGCCCTCGGCGGGCTCCTCCTGCGGATGGGCCCCGGCCGCTGGGCGGAGATGCCCTTCGAGGTGAAAAAAACCCTCCATGTTCACGAACAACGCCCGGTCCATGGGCGTGCCGGTCGGCGCGAGCACGCCGGCGATGGTAAAGGGCCGATGCGTGTGGGCGGGCGCGCCTTTTTCGATCAGACCGTGCGCGGGGCGGAACGTGCCGCCCACGGCCAGTCCGGCCTTGCGGGCGGCCTGCCATCCGGCGACCGCCTCGTACTCGCTGCCGGGGTGGAAATTGCCGCCGGAGGCGAATTCGTACTTTTGTCCCTCTTGGTATTGAAGTTCAGTGAACATCTCAGGCACGGTGCCGATCACCGGGAAGCCCTCATAGCTATCGCCCATGCAAATGGGAATTGCCGCATCGACCGATTGTCGGAATCGCCCTTCGGTGAATTCCAGGTAGTACTTGTAGGGGATGTTTTCGATGGGGCGGCCGAGATGATAGACGGTGCTGAGGACCAGTTCGAGCCGTCCGCCTTTGGCGCCGACGATCAGGTTGTAGCCTTGGGCGCCGCGGCGGAACGACTGGTCGACCACCTGGTGGATGACCAGCACGGTGACCACCAGGGCTACGCCGAGGGCCATCGAAAAGGCCGTCAGCGCGGAGGCCAGGGCTCGTTGCTCGATGCTGCGCCAGGCAATCTTCCAAAGACTCATGATTGCATCGCGCGGTTGAAGTGTTCCAGTTGATCGACCCGCGGCAGTCGCGCGGCCAGCTCCGGGCTGTGGGTAACCAGCAGCAGGGCCACATTCTCCTCCCAGCAGGTATCGCGCAACAGCTCGAAGACCTGCGTTTGATGGCCGGTGTCGACGTTGGCGGTGGGTTCATCGGCCAGCAGCAACTTGGGGCGATTCGCCAGCGCCCGGGCGACCGCCACCCGCTGCTGCTCGCCCACCGAAAGCATGGCCGGCTTGTGGTGCAGGCGGTGGCCGACGCCGACGCGTTCGAGGAGCTTTTTCGCCCGGGCCGAATCGGTCCGCCCACCGGCGAACCGCATTCCCAAGAGCACGTTTTCCAGGGCGGTGAAGCCGGGCAGAAGGTTGAAGGTCTGAAAGACGTAGCCGATATGCCCCGCACGGAAGCGGTCGCATTCGGCCTCGCTCATCAGGCAAAGGTCCATGCCGTCGAGCTTGACCGAGCCGGCGTCGGGGCGGCTGATGCCGGCAATGACGTGCAAGAGCGTGGTCTTGCCGCAGCCGCTGCGGCCGACCAGGGCCATTTGCTCCCCGTCGCCCAGGCAAAAGGCGGGGATCTCCAGCACCGGCAGCGGATTTCCGGTGGGAGCGGCAAAGGATTTCTTGACGTCTTTAAGAATCAACATCGCGGCAGACGGGTTCCCGAATGACGTTTACTGTACGTGAGTTACGGCGTGACGGTTCGGTGGTGGAGGGGTCGGCGACCGACAATCCGTACCCCGCCGCCAAGGCAAAGGGCGTATTTACACTAATTTGGGGTGGATATACAACCCCCCGCGTTCCAGTTTTTTTCCGCATCTCCCGTTACGCGCCCGAAAAAACGCGTAGCTTGATGTAGCCACAGTTTGACACTTCGCATATGATTCGCCCGCTTTTGTCTCTGCATCGTCAAGGAGGACGATCATGAGTTCGCTGAGAACTGTCTTCGGTATCGTCGTGCTCGCGGCCATATTGTACGCGGTCTACGTCTCGATCACGAAGCCGAAGAACGATGCGCCGCCACCGGAAGTGGCCAACGGTTTGGCCCCTCCGCCGCAAGGTGAAACCCTGCCGCAGGCGATCCCGCAATTCCCGCAGAATCCAGGCGGAACAGCAGCTTACACAACCGTGTATCCGCCGACAAACAGCGGCTCGGCGTACCCCGGCTTGGGCACGGCGCCGGCCGCCGCGCAGCAGAGCGGGTCGCCTTGGAACACGCCCGGCCCGGGCCTGAACGGCGCTGCGGCGGCACCGGATTCGGCGTCGTCGTCTGTGCCGCCGCCGCCATCGCAATCGTTGCCGGGTTTCCCCACCGTGTCGCCCACAACGCCCGGCATTCCTTCGGGCAGCAGCATGTTTTCTCCGTCGCCGGCCCCATCGGCGCTGACCGCCAACCCGGCGGCCCGCTCTCCATTGCCCTATCCGTCGACCAATTTGCCGGAGGTGCCCGGATCGGGCGTGATGCCGGCGACGTCGATCGATAACGGCTCGCGGCCGTTTTCGGCAAATGCCGGTTCGACGCGGCTGCCCGACCCAGGCAGTGGTTCCCAGCCGAACGGTGCGAACCTCCCCGAATTCACCGCGCTGCTGCAGGCGGTCTATGCAAACATTGCCAAGGGAAATTTCGCCGAGAGCCACGCCGAGTTGAGCCGGTTCTACGGCGAGCCGCATTTGACGGCCACGGAGTCGCGGGCCCTGCTTCAGTTGCTGGATCAACTGGCCGGGACCGTGATCTACTCACGGCAGCATCTGCTGGAGCCGGCCTACAAGGTCCAGAGCGGCGATACCCTGGAGCGGATCGCGCGGTACTACGACGTTTCCCCCTCGTTGCTTGCGAAGATCAACGGCATCCGCGATCCGATGCAATTGCAGCCGGGCATGGAGCTGAAAGTCTTGCGCGGACCGTTCGACGCGGTAATCGATCTGGGCCGCTACGAAATGACGCTGCTGCTCAAGGATCGCTATGCGGGCCGGTTCGCCATCGGTGTCGGCCGCGATCATCCGCAACTCGAGGGGCAATACACGGTCCGCGACAAACAATTCAGCCCCGTCTACTATGGGCCCGATCCGGTGACGATATCCCCTAGCGACCCGCGCTACCCGCTGGGAAAACGTTGGATCGATCTGGGCAGCCAGAACGGCTTCCAAATCGGCATCCACGGCACCAACGACCCGCAGAACATCGGCCGCACCAGCGGTCGTGGCTCGATCCTGCTCGGCGATCGCGACATTGACGACGTCTACGACATTCTCACGGTCGGCTCGAAGGTCACGATCCGCCGCTAGGCCGGTGGACGGCGGACGGTGTACGGTGTACGGTATACGGAAACGAGTCGAACGTTTTCGCTCCGTCCACCCGCATGAGGATTCCGTCCGTGTACGACCGCGATGCGCTGATCGCCCTGATTCGAGAAAAGGCCCTCAAGTTCGGCAATTTCACGCTGGCTTCCGGCAAGAAGGCCACCTACTACCTTGACGGCAAACAGGTTACGCTGGACCCGCACGGCGCCCGACTGATTGCCGAAGGGATCCTGGATCTGCTGGAATCACAGGGCCTTCCCACGGCCGTGGGGGGGATGTCGATTGGGGCCGATCCGATCACCGCCGCCGTGGTCACCATGTCGGCCGTCCGCAGTACCCCCCTCGTCGGTTTCATGGTCCGCAAAGAATCGAAGGGACACGGTACCAATCAGTATTTGGAAGGACCTGTCAAGCCGGGCGACGAGGCCGTGATCGTCGAAGACGTCGTCACCACTGGCGGTTCGTCGCTACAGGCGATTGAACGGTGCCTGGCTTTCGGCTTGAAGATTCGCGGCGTGATTGCCATTGTCGACCGCATGGAGGGGGGGGCTGAGGCCTTCCGAGCGCAGGGCTACCAATTTGCCAGCCTGCTCTCGATTCGCGATTTCGGCATCGAGCCACCGCAGGGGTAGTCCGGATCGTTAGCAGTGTCGTCCTGAGCGTAGCGAAGGTTCTCCGACGCCTTGCGAGGCAGCGCGAGATTCTTCGCTGCGCTCAGAATGACATAATGTCGAGTTCCTCATGAATAACCGGGTTAGAAGGACATTTTTGGTAGAATAGGTCTTTCGACCCTCGGTCTCCGGAAAACCGTTTCACATGCGACAAGCGCCCAAGGCCTTTCGCCTGCACATCGGACTGTTCGGCCGCCGCAATACGGGCAAGTCTTCGTTGCTGAACGCGCTCACCCGGCAACAGGTCTCGATCGTCTCCGACGTGGCCGGTACCACCACCGACCCCGTGGAGAAGCCGATGGAGATGTTGCCCATCGGGCCGGTACTGTTCATCGATACCGCGGGCGTGGACGACGTGGGAGCCCTGGGCGAACTGCGGGTGCAGAAGACGCGGCAGATCTTCGATCGCACCGACGTCGGCATTCTGGTGGTGGCGGCAGGCGAATGGGGTCCTTTCGAGGACGCAATCCTCGACTCTTTGCGCGAGCGCCGCGTGCCGGTGATCGTGGTGTTCAACAAGTCGGACCTGGGCCGGCCCGATGCGGCCATCACGGCGGCCCTGGAATCGGCCCGGACGCCCTATCTGGCGTCTAATGCGATTCGCGGCCTGGGGGTGCTGGAACTGCGCGAGGCCTTGATCGCGGCGGCGCCGGAAGAATTCATCAACACGCCGCCGATCGTGACCGACCTGGTGCCGCCGGGCGAGATGGCGATCCTGGTCGTGCCCATCGACATGGAAGCCCCCAAGGGCCGGCTGATCCAGCCGCAAGTGCAAACCATCCGCGATCTGCTCGACGGCGACGCCTATTGCATGGTGGTCAAGGAGCGCGAGCTGCGCGACGCCTTGGAGCGGCTGCGCCGCCCGCCGGCGCTGGTGGTGACCGACTCGCAGGCATTTCTGAAGGTGGCGGGCGACACGCCGCCGGACGTGAAGATGACTTCCTTCTCGATTCTCTTCGCGCGGCAGAAGGGCGACCTGCGGCAGTTCGTCGAGGGGGCGATGGCGATCGAGGGCCTGCGGCCCGGCGACCGCGTGCTGTTGGCCGAAGCCTGCTCGCATCACCCCATCGGCGACGACATCGGGCGAGTGAAGATTCCCCGCTGGCTCAAGCAGTACGTGGGCGGAGAGCTGGCGTTCGAGACTGTCCAGGGACACGATTTTCCCGACGATCTGGCCCGCTACAAGCTGATGGTGCACTGCGGCGCCTGCATGTGGAACCGCCGCGAGATGCTCACCCGCATGCTCCGCTGCCGGCAGTTGGGCCTGCCCGTGGCCAACTACGGCATGACCATCGCGTACACGCTGGGGATCTTCGAGCGGGCGTTGGCGCCGTTCCCGGACGCGCTGGAGGCGTATCGGCAGAAGGTGAGCGGGGGAGATTCGTGATTCACGTTTGCTCGCGGTGCGGCCCTGCCCGCGTGTCCCCCCTTCTCCCCCTCTCCCTTTCTACTTATTCCGGCGTCCAGAGCTTGCCACGCTGGCCCGCGGGCTCTTCGCTGTCGGGAGTCCAGAGCTTACCCGGCTCGGCGCCCGCCGCGCCCGGCACCACGATCGACGGCTCCTGGCGGGCTTGCGGCATAGCGGGCCGGCCGTCGGGACCGATGGCCCCGATCTGCACCAGGATCTGGTAGAGCGATTCGGCCACGCCCGGCTCGCGAAGATGCTGCTGCTGAATATGGGTGAGCAGCCGATTGGCCTCATTGGGCTGGCCGCTGCGGAAGCGGATATCGAGCTCCTGGAAGTCCCAACCGGCACACGACTGACCGGCGGCCCGGGCCGCTTTGCGGGCGCGGTCCAAATACTCGATGGCCCGCGCCGGATCGGGCTCCTCCTGCGCCAAGGCGCGGCAAGCGGTGAGAAACTCTTCGCTGGCGGCCAGACTGGGCCGCTCGAAGACGGCGCGGGCGAACCGCGTCAGTCCGACCGGCATGCGGAACGCCAGGGCGTGGTGGAAGGCGCGGCGAAGCCCTTCGTCGGTCAACTTTCCAATCTCGACGCGGCCCAATCGCACTAAGGGGATGTTTTCGATGGGCGTCTGGGTCGGGTCGATGGGCCCGAGCGTGGGGAGCCCCAACTCGCCGCGGAGGAGGTTGAAATCGAACAGGTCGCCGTGCGTCAGTTCGCTCCACGACTGGAGCACGAAAATCGCCGCCAGAACTTTCACGCGATATTGCGGCTCGGCGACGGCCTGCCGGGGCGTTTTCCCATCCAACAGGCCCAGCGGCCGATCGGTCCATTCGTGAAGCATCGCATTGCGGAGGAGTTGGCCGGCCAGTCGATCCGCTTCGTCGCGGGGCACCGCATTGGCCGGCAGATAGGCGTCGTCGCGGAGCAATTCCCGGCTGGCGGAGATTCGTCCGGCGACGTTCTGCTCCATGGCCCCCTCCAACTCGCCACCGATGGCGTCCCAAATCAGCTTGTTGGCCGCGTCGAACCGCCCCACGGAGATGGCCACCAACTGTGCGCGGGCCGCCCGGTCGGTCTCCTTGCCGTAGAGCAGGACCTGCGCCAGCATGCAGGGGACCTTGTCGACGGCGACGTCTTGCCAGCCGTCAGGCTGCGGGCGATCGATGAGAAAATAGCCGGCCTTAGGGCGGGGCCCTTCCTCGTGGCCCATCGTAAATAGCTGCTCGGGAATGGCAATCGTCAGCGGCAAGGCATTAAGCGCCGCCAGCGCGCGCTCGTAATCCTTGACCGGATAGGCCACGGAGAGCACGTCGCTTTCGTCGCCCAAGGGATCTTCGCCGAGCAGCCGCGCCAAGGCTTCGGCCTCGACCGCATCCTCGAGGGGCACGTCGAGCGTGGCATACTTCTCGAGGGCCGCGGCGCTGCCGGCCGTGTCGGCCAGCCACGCCTTCAGGGCTCCCAGATTGCGCCACACGGCGGGGGCGTCGCCGGCCTTGGCCAGCAGGGCTTCCAAGCGGTGCGCCGCTTCCTGCCAATGCCCGCTGCCGAGTTGCTGCATGGCCTGCTCGAAATCGTCCTTCCAGGGCACGTCGGCGACGGACGTTTCCAGCGGCGGATCCTGCTTCAACAGCAGCGGGATGTTGGGCGCCGCGTTGAGTTGCATGATCGCCTCGAGCGGCCCGCGATCGCTTTGGTCGAGCGTGACCTGATACAACAACAGCGACCGCGCGGCCAGCAGTTGTCCTTCGGCCAAGAGGGCCTCGGCGACGCTCTGCATGGCGTCGTAAAGCCGGAAGTGGATCGACTGGCCGGAGGCGGAAATCGCCTGCTGCAGTTTTTGCATCGCCTCGCGGCCGCGTCCCTCGTCGGACAAAAGCATGGCCATCTCGGACAGCGCCACCGCGTTGTCGGGGCAGATTTCGGCGAACCGCGCGACCACCTTCCGCAGCTCGTCGGCGCGCTCCGTCGCGCGCAACAACTGCGCCTTGATGGCCATCAGGCAGGCCCGGTCGGGGTGGGTCGGCTCCAGCCGCTCGATGTGTTGCAAACAGGCCAGATGTTGCTCGCCCTCGATCATGCGGTCGATCTGTTGCAGATCGGTGAGCAGATCCTTGCAGCAGAATTTCATCCGTTTGCCGGTCCCGCCGGGGCAAAAGGAGTAGGCGTCCAGTGGCATGAAAGGGGCTCCCGTGGATGGCGATGCACCGGGTCGCGGGTGCGACGAAACCGACGAACTAATCATCCTACCAAATTAGGGAGCAGGGGCTAGGGGCCAGGGAGCGTGGGGTGCGGGGTGAGCGCTCCATACCCTACCCCCCGCACTCCACTCGTTTCCCCTGTCCCCGTGTACGGTTGTGCAATAGAATAAGGGGTTTCCCACCTGGCGGACAAAGCGGCATGACGGCTTCGGATATTACCATCAAAGGGGCCCGCGAGCACAACCTCCGGGATGTCGACCTGGTGTTGCCGCGCAACCGGCTGATTTGTTTCACCGGCGTGAGCGGATCGGGAAAAAGCTCGCTGGCCTTCGACACGTTATACGCCGAGGGGCAGCGGCGTTACGTCGAAAGCCTGTCCAGCTTCGCCCGGCAGTTCCTGGGACAGATGCCCAAGCCGGATGTCGACCTGATCACCGGACTGAGCCCATCGATCTCGATTTCCCAAAAAGCGGGCGGGCAAAGCCCACGTTCGACGGTGGGAACGATTACCGAGATCTACGACTATTTGCGGGTGCTCTATGCCCGGGTGGGGCGGGGGCACTGCCCGAATTGCGGCCGGCCCATCACCGCGCAAAGCCGGGAGCAGATCCTGGCCCGTATCGAAACCCTCGCCAACGGCACCCGCTTCATGATCCTCGCCCCGCTGATCCGCGGTCAGAAGGGCGAATATCGCGACTTATTCGAAGACCTGCTGAAACAAGGGTTCGCACGGGCGCGGGTCGACGGGAGCGTGGTCCATCTGAGCGATTCGCTACGGCTCCAGCGGCAGATGCGCCACAACATCGAGGTGGTCGTCGACCGGCTGGTGGCCGGGCCCAAGATCCGCGCGCGACTGGCCGAGGCGGTCGAGATGGCCCTGCGAATGGGTCAAGGCAATATGGTCCTGGCCATGGAGATCGCGGCCGAAGAGGGTGGACAGGCGACGGTGGAGAGCGGACGGCGGAAGGCGAGCAGGGAAGGGCGGCCGGCGGAAGGTAAAGAGGACGAGATGGCGGTCCCAGCCGCCGCCGATATCCACCTCTCGGCGCAGTACGCCTGCACGCATTGCCAGATCAGCTTCGAACCCCCCAGCCCGCAGTTGTTCAGCTTCAACAGTCCGCAAGGGATGTGCCCGGAGTGTCATGGGCTGGGCGAGATCTACAGCTTCGATCCGCAGTTGCTGATCCCCGATCCGAGCAAGTCGTTTCAGCAAGGGTGCGTGGAACTGCTCGGCACGTGGCGAGAGATGGGACGTTGGCGGCGCCATATTTTCCGCGGCGTGGCCGACGTCATGGAGCGCAAGCTCGGCTGCGAATCGGGCACAATGCTGGAAAACGCCTGGGAAGAACTGGACCCGCGCCTGCGCGACGCCCTGCTCTGGGGCACGGGCGACGAACATATCACCTTCACCTGGCGCAACGGCCCCTCGGGCTACAAGTGGGGCGGCAAGTTCGAAGGCATCGTTCCCAAGCTGCTCTCGCAATACCACAGCACGCAAAGCAAGCCGCAGCGGCGGCAACTCGAAAAGCACATGCGGATCATCGGCTGCCAGCAGTGCCATGGGCAGCGGCTCAATCCGCAGGCCCGCGCGGTGTCGCTGCGGACGTTGACGCCCGGCTTCGAAGAGCGGCCGGAGCGGACGCTGCCGGAGCTGTCGGCGCTGCCGGTGAGCGACGTGGAGCGGTTCGCCACGGCGTTGGATCTCGATCCCACGCAGCAGATCATCGCCAGCGAAGCGGTCAAGGAGATTCGCGGCCGGCTGGGGTTCCTCAAGAACGTGGGGCTCGATTACCTCACGCTGGATCGCGCGGCGCCCACGCTCTCCGGCGGCGAGATGCAACGGATCCGCCTGGCCGGGCAGATCGGCTGCGGCCTGGTGGGAGTGCTGTATATTCTCGACGAACCGTCGATCGGCCTGCACACCCGCGACAACGACCGACTGCTGGACACCCTGGCCCAGCTCCGCGACCAGGGCAACACGGTGGTGGTCGTCGAGCATGACGAAGACACGATGCGGGCGGCCGATCACATCGTGGATTTTGGGCCCGGTCCTGGGGTGCGGGGCGGGCACGTGGTGGCCACCGGCCCGGCGGCCGAGATTATGAAGGTCCCGGCCAGCCTTACCGGGGCCTATCTTTCCGGGCGGCGGAAGATCGAGGTTCCCGCCACCCGCCGCGCGGTCGGCGAGAAGAAGCTGATCATCCGCGGCGCGAAGCACCACAATCTCAAGAACGTCGATATCGAGATCCCGCTGGGGGTTTTCGTGTGCGTGACCGGCGTTTCCGGATCCGGCAAGAGCTCGCTGGTCAACGACATCCTGGCCGAGGCCCTGCTCCGCGATCTCAACGGCGGCATCGGCGACCCCGGCGTGTTCGACCGCATCGAAGGGTTGGAACACCTCGACAAGATGATCGCCATCGATCAGTCGCCCATCGGCCGCACGCCCCGCTCGAACCCGGCCACCTACATCAAGGTCTTCGACGACATCCGCCAGCTCTTCACGCAATTGCCCGAGGCCAAGGCTCGCGGCTACAAGCCGGGCCGCTTCAGTTTCAACGTGGCCGGAGGGCGTTGCGAGGCCTGCGAAGGGAATGGCTCGACCCGCCTGGAGATGGATTTCCTGGCCGACATCTGGGTCACTTGCCCGGTCTGCGAGGGCCATCGCTTCAGCCGGGAAACCTTGCAGATCCGCTACAAGGGCAAGTCCATCGCCGAGGTCCTGGAAATGGACATTCAAGAAGCCCTGCTGCACTTCGAAAACATCCCCAACATCCGCCACAAGCTGCAAACGCTGCACGACGTCGGCCTGGACTACGTGAAGCTCGGCCAGCCCTCGCCGACGCTCTCCGGCGGCGAGGCCCAACGCATCAAGCTCGCCCGCGAACTCGTCAAGAAGAGCACCGGGCGGACGCTCTACCTGCTGGACGAGCCGACCACCGGGCTGCACTTCGCCGACATCCAGTTGCTGTTGAAAGTGCTCAACGATTTCGCCGACGCGGGCAACACCGTGCTGGTCGTCGAGCACAACCTGGAAGTGATCAAGACCGCCGACTGGGTCGTCGACCTGGGGCCCGAAGGCGGGCACGAAGGGGGCTACCTGGTGGCCGCCGGCACGCCCGAAGAGGTCGCCCAGGTAAAGGCCTCGCACACGGGGCGGGTGTTGCGGGCGATGCTCGCCGGCAATGCGGGCGCCGGCAACGGCAAGCCGGGTGGCGCGGACGACGCACCAGTGCAGCAGGGGAAACAAGATGGCCGTGCCACCCGCTCGCGACGGACACAATCGGCCGACTTCATCCGCGTCCGCGGCGCCCGCGAGCACAACCTCAAAGGCGTCGACGTGGACGTTCCCCGCGACCAGTTCACCGTCTGCTGCGGGCAGAGCGGGTCGGGCAAGAGCTCGCTGGCCATGGACACCATCTACGCCGAGGGGCAGCGCCGCTACGTGGAGAGCCTCAGCGCCTACGCCCGGCAGTTCATCGGCCAGTTGCGGAAGCCCAAGTTCGACCACATCGAGGGCCTCTCGCCGGCGATCGCCATCGAGCAGAAACAGACCGGCAACACGCCGCGGTCCACGGTGGGCACGGTCACCGAGATCTACGACTACCTGCGGATCCTCGTGGCCCGCTTGGGTCAGCCCTATTGCCCGCTTTGCGACGTGCCCATCGGCACGCAATCCACGGACGAAGTGATCGCCAAGATCATGGACCACGCGGCCGGCACGAAGCTGTTCATCACGGCCCCCGTCGAGATCCAGGTGGGCGAGCATTACGAAACCCTCTGGGAAGAGGTGCGCTCGTCGGGCTACGCCCGCATCCGCGTCGACGGGCAAACGTATTCCCTCGACAGCCCGCCCGAGATCGACCGCCGCCGCAAGCACAACGTGGAGGTGATGGTGGATCGGGTGGTGATCCGGCCCGACGTTCGCTCCCGCCTGGCGGGCAGCGTAGAGATCGCGCTGGCGCTGGGCAAGGGGGTGATGAACGTGGTCTACCCGCAGGACGACCTGCCCGAGCCGCGCTGGCAGACCGTCAGCCATAGCCAACACTTCGCTTGCGAGCAGTGCGGGCGGAGTTTCGAGTTGCTCTCGCCGCATCACTTCTCCTTCAACAGCGCGCTGGGGTGGTGCCCGGCCTGCGAAGGACTGGGCACGCAAACCGGCACCAATCCCGCGGCCTTGCTCCGCGATCCGGAACTGACGCTCGCCGAGGGAGCGGTCGCGCTGTGGCCCCCGCCCGGCAGCCCGCTCTTCGCGGGCATGCTCGCGGCGTTCTGCCGCGCGACGGGCGTGCCGGCCGACATGCGGTTCGCGGAGTTGGATGCCCGCCATCGCCGCCTGGTGATGCACGGCACGGGCGAGCAATGGTTCGACGTGCTGTTGGACGGCAGCGATCGGCCCGCCTTCCGCTTTCAATACAAGGGGCTCTATCCGGCCTTGGAAGAGGCCTCGCGGGTGTCGCCCGGCTTTCGCAGCCAACTGGAACACCTGGTCGACGAAGTGGAATGTTCGGTCTGCGGCGGTAGCCGCTTGCGCGACGACGCGGCGGCGGTGCGATTCCGCGGTCGTACGATCGACGAACTGTGCCGCATGCCCCTTTCGCGATTGCTCCAGGAGTTCCAGAGTTGGAAGCCCGACGCAGCCGAGCGCAAAGTGGCCGGCGAGCTGGCCCGCGAAATCCGCAACCGGCTGCAATTCCTGGTCGACGTCGGGCTGGAATACCTGACGTTGGCGCGGCCGGGGCCCACGCTTTCCGGCGGCGAGTCGCAGCGGATCCGCCTGGGCGCACAAGTGGGGAGCGGGCTGTGCGGCGTGCTCTACGTGCTCGACGAGCCCACGATTGGACTGCATCCCCGCGACAACAAGCGTTTGCTGGCCGCCTTGCGCAAGCTGCGCGACTTGGGCAATACGCTCCTGGTGGTCGAGCATGATCGCGAAGTCGTGGCCAGCGCCGACCAGTTGCTGGATTTCGGTCCGGCAGCCGGACGTCATGGCGGCCAGATCGTCGCGCGGGGCACGCCAGAGCAGGTTGCCAAGCGCAGGGAATCGGTCACCGGTCCGTATCTGTCGGGCAAAAAGGCGATCCCGATTCCGCAGAATCGGCGGATGACGGCCAGCGACGGAGGTACCACAGCGGGCTCGTCCAGCAGTGCCCGCACGGCGCGGTCGGACAAGCGGCCTGCGGCAGGTAGCGGCAGACGGGCCCTCACCCCCTGCCCCTCTCCCGCAAGCGGGCGAGGGGAGTATGTGCCGCCGGGCGGCGGTTGGCTGGAGGTCGTCGGCGCGCGGCACAATAATCTCAAGAGCCTGGACGTGAAGTTCCCCCTGGGCACTTTCACGGTCGTGACCGGCACCAGCGGCAGCGGCAAGAGCTCGTTGGTGGAAGACGTGCTATACAACTCGCTGGCGCGGACCTTGCATCGCGCCAAGACCTTCGCCGGGGCCCACGATTTGATTCGCGGGATCGAGCGCATCAACAAGGTGATCCGCGTCGATCAGCAGGCGTTGGGGCAGACGCCGACTTCCAACCCGGCCACCTTCACCGGCGCGTTCGACTTGATTCGTGAGCTTTACGCGCAACTGCCCGAGGCCAAGCTGCGGGGATACACGCCGCGGCGGTTCAGCTTCAACGTGCCGGGTGGGCGCTGCGAAAAGTGCGAAGGCAACGGCCAGCTCTGCATCGAGATGCACTTCCTGCCCGACGTATGGGTGGAGTGCGACACCTGCCACGGCCGGCGTTACAACCCCGAGACCTTGGCCGTGCAGTACCGCGGCAAGTCGGTGGCCGACGTGCTCGACATGTCGTGCGACGAAGCGGTGCGGCTATTCGAAAACATCCCCAAGATCCGCCGCATCCTGCAAACGCTCTGCGACGTGGGCTTAGGATACCTGACCCTCGGCCAGTCGGCGCCGACGCTCTCCGGCGGCGAGGCGCAGCGAGTGAAGCTGGCGGCCGAGTTGGCCCGGCCCGACACGGGGCAGACGTTGTACCTGCTGGACGAGCCCACCACCGGCTTGCACTTCGACGACGTCGCCAAGCTGTTGGAAGTGCTCAATCGGCTGGTGGACCTGGGCAACACGGTGGTGGTCATCGAGCACAATCTGGACGTGGTGAAAACGGCCGATTGGGTGATCGACGTAGGACCCGAGGCGGGCAATGAAGGGGGCTACCAGGTCGTGGCCGGCACGCCGGAGGAAGTGGTCGCCCACGCCAAGCGCTGGACCAAGGAACAAACCGCAAGCCGCTCGTTGAAGCTTCCCTCTCCCGCAAGCGGGAGAGGGGAGTCAAAAATCCTGCTCCGCTCCTATACCGGCGAAGCGTTGGAGCTGGTGTTGGCCGCCGGGCCGTACGTCGAACGGAAGCCCTACGATATCCAGGCCGAGCTGGCCCGCCGCGAAGGGGATTTCGACATCGCTGAGGTCGGCCGCGACGCCCGCATGCCCTGGGAGGCCGACGGCCGCCGCTGGCACACCAAGGATCGCGTGGGGCGCAACGGTCATCCCTGCCGCTGGGACGGACGGATCCTCGGCGACGTGATCGATCGCATCCAGGACGCCGACCTCTTCAGCGACACCGACTGGAACAACCGCTCGGTGGTGGAGGTCCGCGGGCTGAAGAAGTCGGAGGGCTGGTTCTTCCATGCCATCACGGCCGAAGAGTGGCTGCTGAAGATGAAGTTCCGCACCGCGCGGAACACTTTCCGCCGCGAAGAGCTGGTGGCCCGGCTAAATCTGAAGCCACTCAACGACGTGCCGGAACTGCCGCTCTACGGCACCGAGCCGCGGGTGCGGTGCAAGAACCTGCACGGACCATGGCAGGAGGTCGAGGTCCGCGTGCACTCCTATGCGGAAATCGATCGGCCGGAGTTCTGGAGGTTCGTCGACGAGGCAGTCGCGGGTTTTGGCAAATTCGCCGACCGGGCCCGCGAGAATCCCGACGACCTAATGCCCTGGAAGGTATTGGGGCGGAAGTGGCATTTCGCCCGCAAGGGTTTCCCGCTGGGGAAAGCGGCCCAATGGGACGGCGAAGTCCTGGAAGAGCTGTTCGAGATGCTCTCGGACGTCGCGCCGGCGGCGCAGTTCCTCTGGAATAACAAGCAGGTGGTGCCGCTGTATGTGCAAGCCCAGAAGGAGCCTTGGGCGGCCGTGCAGACCAAGAAGGTCGATGCCGTCTGGCTCACGCTGATTGGGCCCAAGGGGCGGTTCCCCCTGGGCCGCTTGACGGCGCTGGGCTTCGATCCGGAACTCGATGGCGAACGCTCCGACGTGGATCTGATTCGGCTGAAGTTCCGCGCCACGGCCGACCTGGAGCGCGGCGACCTGGCAGGATTTCTGCGCGAGCACTTAGACGCGGTGGTTACCCAACTGCGTTGACAGACGACGACGGGTGGCGATACGATACGTAGGTTCGCCCCCGGCAGAGAAACCACCACGGCGGGACAATAGCTTCAAACATGCCTGAATCACTCTTACCCCACCGGTTCCTCTTCCGCTTTGCCGTGCCCTGCTTGCACCGCGAGCCGGTCTGGAACGTCCGCACACCCGGCTTGGAAGACAAGTATCGCTTGGCCCGCATCGCCGATCTGGAGCCGACCGCGGCGGCGGCCGACGTCCGCGCCGCGTGGAGCGAAGCGGGGCTGGCGCTCACCGTCTGCGTGGTCGGCAAGCGCCAGCCGCCCTGGTGCCGCGACACGCGGGCCGAGGATAGCGATGGCTTGCGGGTTTGGATCGACACCCGCGACGTGCACAACGTGCATCGTGCCGGGCGTTTCTGTCATGCCTTCGTGTTCCTGCCCAGCGGGGCCGGATCGCGGCTGGCCGACCCTGCGGCCCTCTGGATGCCGATCAATCGCGCCCGCGAGCAACCCCGCGCAATCCGCAACGGGCTGCTGCAAGTGCATGCCGTGCGGCGGCCGGACGGCTATGCGCTGGACGCCTTCATACCGGCCGAAGCGCTGACCGGGTTCGAGCCCCAGGAGCATCCCCGCCTGGGCTTCAATTATGCGATCATCGATCGTGAGTTGGGGCTGCAGACGTTCAGCGTGGGGCACCCCTTGCCCTACGATGAAGATCCCAGCCTCTGGGCCACGCTGGAATTAGTGCCCGAGACCGTTTAACTCGCTCGCGTCGACTTCGATCACCGCCAGGCGTTGGCCGATGGCCACGGGGTCTTCTTCCCGGACGAGCCTTTGCAACAGCGTGCCGCTCACCGGCGCGGGCAGATCGACGGCCACGCTGCCGCAGCGGATTTCCAAGAGCGAATCGCCCTCGATCACGCGGCTGCCGCGGCGGACGTGCCACAGGCTGGCCACGATCGGCTGATCCGCGATCCCCAGTTCCGGCAGCGTGAAATCAAATCGCGACATGTTGAGGGGGACAACGTAGTGGGCAGTAGGCGGTTGGTAGTAAAGAAAGGACGAGGGATGAGAAAAATGCAACGCGAAAACGGGGCGATTCTCCCGCATCCATCGTTTTCTCCTTTCGCATTGCTCTACTGCCGACTGCCGACTGCCGACTGCCGACTCTCATCCGTCCCTATCATCTGCCGGGCGTGGTAGCTGGAACGCACGAACGGGCCGCTCGCCACCTGCTGGAAACCGAGCCGCCGGGCCGCCTCGCCCAACTCGTGGAACTCTTCCGGCGCCAGGTAACGCACCACGGGCATCTGCTCCAGCGAGGGCCGCAGATACTGGCCCAGCGTCAGCATTTCGCAGCCCGCCGCCAAGAGGTCGGAAAGCGTGGCCAGTAGCTCCTCGCGGGTCTCGCCCAGTCCGAGCATCAATCCGCTCTTGGTGCGAATGGCCGAATTGCGGGCCTTGATGCGGCGGAACATCGCCAGCGTCCACGCATAGTCGGACTTGCGGCCGCGGACCGCGCCATACAACCGCGGCACGGTCTCGGTGTTGTGATTGTAGACTTGCGGGAATGCATCCACGACCCGATCCACCGCAGCGCCGTTGCCGCTGAAGTCGGAAGGGAGCACCTCGATCGTCGCCGCGGTGATCTCTCGCAGCGCCTGGATGGTGCGGACGAAGTGCTCGGCGCCGCCGTCGGGCAGGTCGTCGCGGGTGACGCAGGTAATCACCACGTGGGCCAGGCCCATTTGCCGGACCGCCTCGGCCACGCGGCGGGGCTCGTCCGCGTCCACCGGCCGCGTCTTCCCCTTGGCCACATGGCAGAAGCCGCACCGCCGCGTGCAGACGTCGCCCAGGATCATGAAGGTGGCCGTCTTCTGCGCGTAGCATTCCATGCGGTTGGGGCACTTGGCATGGTCGCAGACCGTCTGCAGCTTGAGGTCCTCGATCAGCCGGGCGGTGAAATGGTTGGCATTTCCCTTGGGAATGTTGCGCTTCAGCCAACGTGGCAACGGCTCGTGCGGAAGGGGGGTGGTCGGAGCAGTCATTCATCAACAACCGGGGCGTTCTTCGGGAAACCCGCACCGCGGGCCAACAGCGGGTGGCCGGTGTGCATGTGGCACCGTGGGCAACCCAGGGCTTCCGCCAGGTGGCGGACGATGGCCGAGCGGACAGCAGTCATTCTAACCGCCTGGCCGCGTTCGGCTACCAGACAGCTCATTCGGGTAGACTCCAGGGGATCGGTGCGAACCAGGCGAAACAACCCCATGGTGGGGCAGACATTGATGAATGCCCCGTGGTAGCTCACCCAGTTTCGGACCGCTACGCCCAGGGCGACCAGCTGCCCGGTGCGTCCCCAGATGCCATGCCGGCCGGGGCGGAGATGCCCGCGAATGCCGATCTCGTCCAGGGCGTTGAGGATCCCGGTCTGGAGGCGGTCGAGATACTCTCCCACGGAAAAATGGTGCCAGGCCAGCGGTACAATGGGGTAAATCGCCAATTGGCCGGGGGTGTGGACCACGCATCCGCCGCCCCGGCCGATCCAGCGGGTTTCCAGACGATGGTTCGTGAGCAGGTCACTTCCCAGGGCCAGGTCCGCGGCCGAGCCCGCCCGGCCCACCGTAATCAAGTTGGGATGTTCGCACAACAACAGGGCGATCTGGCCGTCGTTGCGGCCGCCGATTTCATCGACCAATCGCTGCTGGAGGGCCAGACACCGGGGGTGGTCGATCAAACCCAGCAGATGGGTCTCGATCGCGGCCGATTGCGACTCGGTCTGGAAAGGGGCCGGCATGGTGGAACTTGTATTCCGGGGTCAACAAAAGTAAAAGTAAGTCTGAGGGGGCGAATTATGCGCCAAGACGAGGATTGCGACCAGAGCAAGGAAGGACCTTTACCACGGTAAAAAGCCCCAAGAAGAAAACCGCGGCGGTTGTGGCCGTCAACGAGCGGGTAATCTCCGAAAACCGCAAGGCCCGGCACAACTACGACGTGATGGAAACGTTGGAATGCGGTCTGGCCCTGGTGGGGAGCGAGGTCAAGAGCCTGCGGGGCGGCCGGATCTCGCTCGATGAGGCTTATGCCCGGGTGAAGGAAGGCGAAGTCTGGCTCATCGGCTGCGACATTCCCGAATATCGCGAGGCGAACCGCTTCAACCACAATCCCCGCCGTCCCCGCAAATTGCTGATGCACCGCCGGGAGGTGAAGAAATTTGCCAACCGGGCCTTTGAAAAAGGACTTACCCTGGTGCCGCTGAAGATGTATTTCAAGGCGGGAAAGGCCAAGCTGCTGCTGGGGATCTGTCGCGGGCGGAAGCTCTACGACAAGCGGGAGGTGATGAAGAAGGCCGCCGTACAGCGCGACCTGCAGCGGCTGATGCAGCGACACTAGGAAGAAAGCGATTGGCGATTACGGGATTGGCGACTGAGCGTCGACCCCGTCACTCGGGCTTTGGCTCCTGCTTCCCCAGCCGCAAGCGCGCGCGGATCGCTTCCACGCGGGCGTTCAACTCCCGCTCGAAGCCCCGATCGGTGGGCCGGTAGTATTGCCGCTCGACGCCCAAGTAATCCTGGGCGGCGACCGCGCCGGGTTGATCGTGGGCATATTGATAGCCCTCGCCGTGTCCGAGCCGTTTGGCGCCCGGATAGTGCGAATCGCGCAGATGGACCGGCACCGGCAGCAGCCGCCCTTCGCGGACGTCGTGGCGGGCCTCGCCGATGCCGATGGTGGCCGCGTTGGATTTCGGCGCGCAGGCCAGGTAGGTCACCGCCTGGGCCAGGTTGAGCTGACATTCGGGCTGGCCCACGATTTCGCAGGCCTGGGCCGCAGCGACCGCCAGGGGCAGCCCGGCCGGGTCGGCGTTGCCCACGTCTTCGCTGGCCAGGATCACCAGCCGGCGGGCGAGGAACCGCACGTCCTCACCGCCCTCGAGCATCCGCGCCAGCCAGTACAGCGCGGCATCGGGATCACTGCCGCGAATGCTCTTAATGAGCGCGCTGATGGAGTCGTAATGGGCGTCGCCCTGGCGATCGTATTGCACCGCCTTGCGTTGGACCGACTCTTCGGCCAACTGCCGCGTGAACTCGATCGGCGAGGCGCCGGCCGAAAGCACGCCGATCTCCAACGCCGACAACGCCCGCCGTGCGTCGCCGTCGCTGGTTTCCACCAGGAAGGCCAGGGCATCGTCGTACATGTGGATGGCGTGGCGGCCCAACCCGCGCTCGCGGTCGGTGATGGCCCGCTGGATGAGCGTGCTGATCTCGTCGGCCGAAAGCGGCTCGAACTGGAACACCCGACTGCGGCTCACCAGGGCGCTGGTGACCGTGAAGAAGGGGTTTTCCGTGGTGGCTCCCACCAGGATCACCACGCCGCTTTCGACGTCGGGCAGGAGCACGTCCTGCTGGGCCCGGTTGAAGCGATGGATCTCGTCGATGAACAACAGCGTTCGCTGCCGGTCGACGGAGAGCCGGTCGTTGGCCTGGTTCAGCAGTTCCCGCAGCTCTTTGACGCCGCTGGTCACCGCGCTGAGCTGGTGAAACGTGCTGCGGCTTTCGCGGGCCAGCAGTTGCGCCAGGGTGGTCTTGCCGGTGCCGGGCGGGCCGTAAAAGATCACCGATCCCAGGCGGTCGGCCTTCAGCAGCCGCCGCAACAGTTTCCCTTCGCCCAGGAAATGCCGCTGGCCGACGAACTCATCGAGGGTCCGCGGCCGCATCCGCGCGGCCAAGGGTTCGGCGCTGCGGCGGTTGAGGTGTTCGCTCTCGTCAAACAAGGATGTCATAGTTACGCGTGGGGAACGGTGGACCGTAAGCTGTTTCCTTCTCCCTTTCTCCCCCTCTCCCTTTCTGTTAACTACCTCCCGCTTCCTGCCCCCTGCCTCCTCTCTTATTCTACCCGCCGGCGAACAGATCGCGGAGAAAGGCGGCGGCGACGTCCCATTTTTCCGCGGCGGCGGAGAAATCAACCTGCATCGGCCGGACCGTCCGCGGCGTCTCGACCCGTAGTTTGACGTGGACTTGCGCGCCCAGCGGAATCTGCGCACTGGGACCCTCGGCCAGGGCGATCTCGACCGGCGGCGAGAGCAGGTAATCGATCAGCCGCCGGGCGGCCTGGGGATGGGGGCTGCCGCGAAGAATGGAGAGCGTGTTGGGGATGAACAACGTTCCCATCTCCTGGGCTTCCTGGTCGGGATAGACAATGACCAGCGGCGCCCCCTTTTCCTGCTCGGTGACGGCGTCGTCGGTATCGGTCAGCCCGAAGGCCAGACGCCCGGCGGCCACGGCCAGGGCCACCTGCTTGTTGCCCGACATGATCTGCACGTCGTTGGCCTTCAGGCGTTGGAAGAAATCCTTGGCTTTTTCGTCGCCCCAGAGCGCGAAGAGGCAGGCGGCCTGCGTGGCGGTGGTGCCGAACAACGGCTTGGCAATCCCGCAGCGGCCGCGCCACCGCGGAGCGGTCAGATCGAGGATCGAATGCGGCCGCTGGTCCGGTTTGAGCAGACTGCGATGGACCACCAACACCCGCGCCCGGGCCGCAAAGCCGTGCCAGGTTCCGCGTGGCGAGCGGTCCGCCGCGGGATAACTTTCGGCGATGGCGGGCCGGTAGACCTCCAACAGCCCCTGCTTTTCCAGCCGCAGCGTGTTGAGAACCTCGTTGTTCCAGAACACGTCGCACCGCGGCCGGTCGCGTTCGGCCAGGATCGCCTCGGCCAGGCCGACCGTCTTGGTCGATTCGGTATCGTATTTGGGCCGCACGGCCACGCCCGTAGTTTCGGTAAATCCGGCAAAAACAGGCTCGGCGAACTCCGAATCCTGGGCCGTATAGACGGTCACTTCCGGGCCCGAGGCGGACCAACAGCCGGAGACGGCCAGCGTGGCCATCAGGGCCAACAGCGAGAAACATCGTGGGGTGGATCGATTCATATCCTGGCCCATGCTTCGGGGGGAAAGCTCGCACCGACGAACTCTGCGCGGCGTACAATAGAATACGACACCCCGGGAGTGATGAGCAACGGGGGAGAGTCGGCCGTTGGCAGTGAACCATGAATAAGGAAGCACCCCGCTTGCGCGTCCGTCGTCCTGCCCCCTGCTTACTGCCTGCTGCCTGCTGCCTGCTGCTGCTGGCTTGCCCGCTGGTGGCGCGCGGAGCCCAGCCGGCGATCGACGATGCGCGGCTCGCCGCCGACGGAATCCGCAAGCTCAGCGGCAAACACCTGACGCTCTATACCGACCTGCCGCGGAGCGAGCAGATCGAGATCCTGCCGGCGGTCTTCGATCAGGCCTTTCCGCAGTGGTGCCAGTACTTCCGTGTTTCCGCCCAGGAGCACGCCGATTGGCGTGTGGTGGGCTGTTTGGTCCGCGACAAGCCGCGATTCATCCGCTGCGGACTGATGCCGGACAACCTGCCCCTGGTCCACCAGGGATATTTCGCGATGGGGCAGCTTTGGGTCTTCGATCAATCCAGCGACTACTACCGCCGCCACTTGCTGCTGCACGAGGGAACGCACGCCTTCATGACCGCATTTCTCGACGGCACCGGTCCGCCGTGGTACGCGGAAGGAACCGCCGAGTTGATGGGCACCCATCGCTGGAGTGACGGCCGGCTCACCCTCGGCATCATGCCGGCCAGCCGCGAGGAAGTGCCGCAACTGGGGCGCGTGAGGCTGGTGCAGGATGCCGTGGCGGCGCATCGCGCCAAGCACCTGCAAGCAGTCCTCGATTTCCCGCCGCAGGCCCTTTCGGAAACTGAGGCCTACGCCTGGTGCTGGGCGGCCGCGGCGCTGTTGGACATGCACCCGCGCTATCGCGATCGTTTCCGCACGCTCTATCATTTCGCCGCAAAGGACGGCCGCCTCAACGAGGAGCTGCACCGGCTGTTCGCCGGCGACTGGCAACAGTTGTCGGAAGAGTGGCAACTCTTCGTGGTGGAAATGGAATATGGCTACGACTTCGCCCGCTCGGCCATCGACTTCACCCCCGGCGCGCCGCTGCCGGCCCCGGGGCCGACGGTCCGCGTGGCGGCCGACCGCGGCTGGCAGAATAGCGGTTGGCAGTTGCGCCGCGGAGTGAAGTATCGCTTGACGGCCTCCGGCCGCTACCAGATCGGCACGCAGCCGCAAATCTGGTGGTGCGAGCCGGGCGGCGTTTCCATTCGCTACTACCATGGGCGGCCGCTGGGAATCCTGCTGGCCGCGGTGCGGTGCGACGAGGGCCGCAGTCACTCGACCGGCCTGGTGCGGCCGATGGTCATCGGCTTGGCGGCCACGGTAGTCCCGGCAGAGACCGGCACGCTGTATCTGAAAATCAATCACTCGCCGGGCGAACTCTCGGGCAATTCGGGCAGCCTGGCCGTTCGCGTCGAGGCGGAAGCGGGGCCGTGAATCCATGACCAAGAAACCGACAACCAATGCCGTGGCGATTCTTCGCAACAGATACGTGAAGGGTGACCCTGAACGGAAAGCCTTGGTCGAGGCCGAGCGGATTAACGCCGAGGTGGCGCGTCTCATCCACACGATGAGAACTGAGGCGGGCCTGACGCAGGGACGATTGGCGGAGCTCGTCGGCACAACGCAGTCCGTCATCAGTAGACTCGAAGACTCGGACTACGATGGACACTCGCTGTCCATGTTGAGTCGGATCGCCGAAGCGCTACAGAAAAAGCTGACACTGACGGTGACGGCCAAAGACCACCGTGACGCCGACAGTTAGCGGGGAACGCCCGCTCCCGTTAGGGGCACGCAGATCGCTCGTCCAGGTCACAGGTCGCTTCAAAGCCTTTGCCGGAAAGAACTTACCGCATCGACTGCCCGGGTGTGGCAAGCTTTGTTGGCGGGGTCGGGCAGTAAGGCTGTCATCCTGAGCGCAGCGAAGGATCTACGTCGCGCGGCCAAACAGCGTAGATTCTTCGCTGCGCTCAGAATGACAGGGGGACGGGTTTGCCAGGATTTCTTGCCAGGCCCCGTTGCCCCGGCCGTGTTGCCCCGGCCCGTTGACGAGGGGCAATTGCCTGCCGACAATGGAATGTTTCGGCGGCTCGTTTCTTCCCCACGCAAGGCAATGGAACCCGGCAGACCCCCCATGAATTGGCTTGAACAACAGGATCCGCAGCTTTGGGCCGCGATCGCCGGCGAAATCGGGCGGCAGCAGGTCGGGCTGGAAATGATCGCCAGCGAAAACTACACCAGCCCGGCCGTGATGCAGGCCATGGGCAGTGTGCTGACCAATAAATATGCGGAAGGCTATCCCGGCCGCCGCTACTACGGCGGCTGCCAGTTTGTCGACGTGGTGGAAGACCTGGCCCGCGATCGCGCCAAGCAGCTCTTCGGGGCCGACCACGTCAACGTCCAGCCGCATTCCGGCGCGCAGGCCAACACGGCCGTGTACATGGCCGCGCTGGAGCCGGGCGACACCGTGCTGGGACTGGATCTGGCCCACGGCGGGCACCTTACCCACGGCATGAAGCTGAACCTCTCCGGCCGCCTCTACCATTTCGTCAGCTACGGGGTGCGGCCCGACAACCATCGCATCGACTTCGACCAGATCGCTTCGCTTGCCCGCGAGCACCACCCGAAAATGATCGTGGCCGGCGCCAGCGCCTATCCGCGGGAGATTCCCCACGGCGAGTTCGCCCAGATCGCGCGAGACTGCGGCGCCAAGCTGTTCGTGGACATGGCCCATTACGCGGGCCTGGTCGCGGCCGGGTTGCACGACGATCCGGTTCCCGTGGCGGACTTCGTGGGCACCACCACTCACAAAACGCTGCGCGGCCCGCGGGGCGGCATGATCCTTTGCCGGGCCGAGTATGCCAAGGACGTGGATCGCGCGGTGTTTCCCGGCACGCAAGGCGGTCCGTTGATGCACGTGATCGCCGGCAAGGCGGCCTGTTTCGGCGAGGCGCTGCGGCCGGAGTTCAAAACCTACGCCCGCCAGGTAATCGCCAACGCCAAGACACTGGCCGAAGTGTTGCTCTCGGGCGGGGTGCGGCTGATCAGCGGAGGCACCGACAACCACCTGATCCTGGCCGACGTGACGCCCTTGGGGCTCAGCGGCCGGCAGGCGGAAGAGGCCTTGGGCCGCTGCGACATCACGGTGAACAAGAACATGATCCCGTTCGACATCCGCAAGCCGATGGATCCCTCGGGCATTCGCATCGGCACCCCCGCGCTGACCACGCGGGGCCTCGGCTGCGACGAAATGCGGGCCATCGGCGGCTGGATTCTGGAAGTGTTCCGCCAGAGAGACGACGAAGCCTTTTGCGGGCGGATCCGCGCTGCGGTGGCCGAGTTGTGTGCCCATTTCCCGGTGCCGGGCTGCGTCGACAGCGATCCGGCCGCCGACCTGACCGGTTGCCAGCGGTAAGGATCCTCCGAAGAATAACTTCGGCACATCGCCTTGTCCGGATGGCACGCCTTCACGCGGCGCAGCCTGCCGGCGGCGGAGTTCCTGGAGAAGCCGATCGACTTCAAAGTCGTTTTGGCGAAAGTGTCGGCAATCCTCGCGGCGCCCAGCGCTCGGCCGATTGCAGACAACCAGCCTTGACGGCGGAAGCGCGTTCGGCCTGATTTGCCGCGGTTGCGGGAAGCGGGAGATAGCGGAGGGGGCATGCACACAGGCGATTCGGCGGCGAAAAAACCACGTGGGTGCGAGCACCCACCCGACGGAACTGAGTGAAGTCGTCGGCCCTTGGGAAAGTGCGGCGTTCGCACCGGAAACCGCAAGAGCCATCAGCAATCAGCCTTTTGAGGCAGAGCGACTATGAATACGCGTTCCGAGTCCAAGCACGACTTTCCCATGCGTCTGAACCTCAAAGAGCGAACGGTGGTCGTACGGCCCCTGGCGACGGGCGATCGCGAGCACATGGTGGCTTTTGCCCAGGCCCTCCTGGAGGATGACCTGCTCTTCCTCCAACGCGACATCACCCAGCCGGCCGAGGTGGACGCGTGGATCGCAGATGATTTGCAGGGCAGGCTGGCCACGCTGGTGGCCTGGGAAGACGACGCCGTTCTCGGCTATGCGACGTATGAACCGGGTCGCGCGCGGTGGACCCGGCATGTGGCGGAACTGCGCGTCGCGGTGGCGGAATCAGCCCGCGGAATCGGCATCGGTCGGCTCTTGCTGGAATTGGCGTTCGAGATGGTTTTGGACGCCGGGGCGACGAAAATCATCGCCCGCATGACACCGGATCAAAGCGGCGCGCTGCGGCTGTTCAAACGGCTGGGTTTTGAGCAGGAAGCGGTGTTGCGGGACCACGCGCTGGGCGTGGGCGGGCTGACCCACGATCTGCTGGTCCTCGGTTTCCATACCCGCATGCACCAGGAACAGCGCTGCGAGGACTGCGGGATTCCGGTTCTGGAAGCGCTGTCGGTAGATGGCGCCCGCCTCTGTTCGCAGTGCTACGAGTTGCGGTATCAGGAGCTGGGAGGCGGTTAGCCCGGATGCTTCACGGCCGCAAACGAAGGATCGCTCGCGCCCCGGGCGCCGAGCCGGGTTGATTCACGCCCGACCGATTTGGGAGATCCTAAACCATGGGGCGGCGCCACATGCCTCCGCTCAACAGGCTCACGACAAACAGCACCAGGAAAATAAAGAACAGGATCTTGGCGATGCCCGCCGCGGCGACATACACGCCGGTAAAGCCGAAAAAAGCCGCCAGCATGGCGATCAACAGAAAGATCACAGACCAGTATAACATGGCGACGCCCTCCACGGAGCGGTGATAAGCCAGGGATTGAAACGGCCAAGCATTCCGCGTATTCTGCAAATATCAGGCCGTTCGCAATCAATTCACAGGAGCTTCACCATGCGGAAAGCGGGACTTGTGTTTCTGCTGTTGGCGTCGTTGATCGTCTCGGCGAGCATGGCGCTGCCCGGCGATGCGCAGCGCGACAATACCATCATGCTGTCGCTATTGCGGCCGGGGCAAGCGATCGATTTGGAGCGGATCTCCACGGGCGGGTACAACATCATCCTCTTGAACGACGCGATGCTCGCCGAGCTCCTCAAGGCCAACCCCAACTTCGTTCCCATCAGGATCATCAAGGTGGGGCAGGATTATGTCACGATCCGCCAGCGGCAATTGTTGCCGCAGACACTGCTGGTCTACTACAGTCAGGCCATCGCCGCCCATGCGATCCACTCGGTGATGATCCCGTAAGGGCGGCGGCACAACAGACCTGCATTGTTTTGCGCCGTTGCCTTCCGGCTCTACCGCCCGCGCGAATCCTGGCGGACATCCACCTGGAGCGAGCCCAACATGCGGGTGATCAGCACTTCTTTGCGGTCGATGAAAGGGACATTCTCCAGGATAATCGCCCGCCGCTCATCGCTGGGCTGGAGGATCAACCGCCCGGAGCGCAACAGGAGGTACTCGAAGACGTCGTTGATTTCCTTCTCGATCCGCAAGTTGGGCGCGGAAAACCGCTCCAGGTTGCTCAAGAAACCGTGATGGTGGAGAAGCTCGTTGGGACGGACCTCCCAGTAGTCGAAGCGCACGCTGGCCATCGCCGCCACGTAGATCAGGGCCAGGATGCCGAAAAACGACCAATAGAAGGTGGCGTCGGCCAAGGGACGGAACTCGCCGAGCCAATGGGTCAGCAGCGGCATCAAATTGGGCTTGAGCGTAAACAACAGCACGAAGGCCAGCGCGATCGCCGCCAAAAAGAAAAACAGCGTCAACGACGTCGCCCGGGGGAAGTCGAAAGCGAGCACCACCAGGTTCAGCGCGAACACGGCCAGGAAGAGCACATTGACGATCACCGCCAGTTTATTGGCCGGATCCAAGGGGGCGCGGCTGATGTTGAGGTAGATTGCGGCCAAGAGCGCCATCAGCAACGTTGGGTAGAGGAACACGATCTTGGGATAGGGCACCAGCAGGATGCGACCGGGCCCCTCGTCGTCTTGCGGCGGGCTCTTCGGCGGCGGCTGCGGCGCGGCGGATTCGGCATTGGCTTTGGAGGGGTCCGTCATGGTTTTCTCCTTCTGCGGCGGAAATTGTGGCCCGCGAGTTTGCCGTGGGCCGATTCGACACCGGTCCCCCATAGCTTAGCGTCTGGCGGGAGATAAGGAAAGTCGGCAGAGAGCGGGAAGCGGGAACCCAAACATCCAAAATGGATCCCGCTCACCGTCCACAATCCACGGTCTTGGGCACAATGTCGATCTGCAACATCGGATCGGCCGCCGGTATATAGGTGGTGGGCAGGCCCAGCTCCTGACGCACGATGTTGCAGCCCTGGGCGATCGCGGAGGCCTTGTAGAAGGCGATCTCCCGGTTGCACCCCTGGCGGCCGAAACCGCAATCGCTGGAGACCACCAACCGCTCGGCCGGGATGTACTTGAGGGCCTTGCGGATCTCACCGGCCACGTCTTCTGGCCGGTCGGCCTGGAGCGAGCGGTGGCTGACGGCGCCGATGCAGACCTTTTTCTTCAGATCGTGCTTCAAGGGTTCGAACAAATCGACGTCGCGCATGGCGCGGTCCTTGGTTTCGATGGTCCAGACGTCCCCTTTGCATCGCTCCAGGTAAAGCTCGATGGAGTTGGCATAGCTGGTGTCTTCCATCACCCGCTGCATGTTGGGATTGCCCCAGCAGGTGTGGATCCAGATCTCGACGTCGTCGAGCCCTTCCACCTCGCGGTTGAAGGCCTCGATCATGAACAGCACGGATTCATGGTCTTTGCCGAAGGTGTTGGCCATGAAGTGCAAGCAGGGTTCTTCGATCTGGATGCACTTGCAACCCGCGTCGCGGAGCGCCAGCAGTTCCCGGTTCATGGCCACGGCCATGTCCCAGATCACTTCCCGTTTGTCCTTATAGACCGGCGTGTGAATGTCGAGAAACAGGCTCATCACCTGGGAACAACAGGTGCCGAACCGCACCGGCTTGCGGGTCTTGGACTGGGCGATCCGCCAAATCTTGGGGTAGTCCAAGGAGCGGTGCTCGATCTTGCCGGTCACCCGCGGCCAGCGCCAACCGGTATAGATCTCGCCCAGCAGCGTGCCCGGCGGGTAGCGGAGCCACTCCGAACGGGTCTCTTCCGACTGCAAGTAGTCCCCTTCCACGCCCGTCCAGTGCTGCAAGGGGTAGTGGTGCCAGGAGCGGCCGGCCATGTCTTCGTCGCAATGGAAATCGCCGTGGCCGAGGATATCCAGCCCGGCTCGCTCCTGCTCGCTGATGACCACCGCCATCGCGTCCTGAAACTTCTCCCGGAACCGCACGTCCATCATGCAAGTGTCCAGCGGCCGGCCCCACATACTGACGTCGAACCAACGCGGGCGCGGCCAAGAACCAGTAACGGCGCTGGGGAGCATTAAATCGGCGGTAACGGTGAACATGGCGGATCTCCGGCTGGGGGGGATGGTTTCGCGATCGCACCCGCGACTGGTAAGATTTCGTACAAGGCGGACAATTCTAAGACTGCCGCCCGATCGGGCAATCAAATAACCCACCAGAGGGATCGCCCGGTTCGCGATTCGCTTTACGATAACGGCATTCGTGACTCATCTTGGGAAAGGAACGGAGAGCTATGGTAGTGAATCTGAATCGGGCGCGTTGGCTGGGGTATTTCGCGGCGGGGCTGTTCTGCGTTGTGCCGTGCAGCGGTTGTGGAGACTCGGTGGGCACGGCACCCCAGGTGGCCCCGCCCAGCGGCGGCACGGTCCGCGTAGACGCGAACGCCGACATGCATCCTCCGGCCGCGGCTTCGAGTTCCGCGATGGAGTCGCCCGCCGCGTCGGCCGGCCCTTCGAGCGACGGCGACATCAACCTCGGTAAGATCCATCTCACCGCGCCCAAGTCCTGGGAACAGCGGGAGCCGCGGATGCCCGGTTTCATCCTGGCCGAGTTCGCTTTGCCCAAGGTGGCCGGCGACGCAGACAACGGCCGGCTGACGATCAGTGCCGCCCAGGGAGGTGTCCAAGGCAATATCGAACGTTGGCGGAAGCAGTTCGGCGGCAAGCCGCAGAAGGAATCGAACGAAAAAATGGAGGTCGCGGGCGTGGCGATCACATTGGTCGATTTCTCCGGGACCTTTCAAGACCAGCGCGGCGGGATGATGATGGGCGGCGAGACGGTCGAACGGCCGGGCTACCGCATGCTCGGCGCGATCATCGACGTTGGCGAGGAGCAACTCTACTTCGTCAAGGCCTATGGCCCGGCCAAGACTATGGCGGCCCATGCCGATGAGTTCCGTGCACTGCTGCGCTCGCTGAAGAAGACGTGATAAGGAATCGCTCGAGAGGTGAGTCAAAATGCAGTATCGAAAACTGGGCAAGTCGGGTATCGAGATTTCCGTGGTGGGTTTCGGGGCCTGGGCGATCGGCGGCTGGGCGTGGGGTGGGGCCGACGAAAACCAGGCCGTCGCCGCAATCCAAACCGCCATCGACCAAGGCGTCAACCTCATCGATACCGCACCGATGTACGGCTATGGACGATCGGAAGAAATCGTGGGCCGGGCGATCCAGGGGCGCCGCGACCGCGTGGTGCTGGCCACCAAGTGCGGGCTGGTATGGGACCGGGAGCAGGGTGAGTTGTTCTTCCGCGCCGACGATAAAGGGCTCACTTCCGCGGAGTCGGGCAGGAATATCTACAAGCTGCTCCGTCCTGACTCCATCCGCCGCGAACTGGACAACAGCCTCCGCCGCCTCCAGACGGACCACGTCGATCTGTATCAAACCCATTGGCAGGAATCGACCACGCCCATCGAAGACACGGCGGCTGCGCTGGAACAACTGAAAGAGCAGGGGAAGATCCGCGCCATCGGCGTCTCCAATGCCAGCGAGCCGCAGATCCAAGCCTATGGACCGATCGACAGCGATCAGGAAAAGTTCAGCATGCTGGATCGGGCCATCGAGTCCAACGGGGTGCTGGATCATTGCCGCCGCAACCAGATCGCCATGTTGGCCTATTCACCACTGGCCAGCGGGCTGTTGACCGGCAAGATCGCCGCCGACCGCCGCTTTGGCGAAGGGGATTTCCGCCGCGACAATTCCCGCTTCCAGCCCGACTACATCGCGCGGGTGAATGCCATGCTGGAGAGCTTCCGGCCGATCGCCGAGCGTCACCGGGCAACCCTCGGGCAGTTGGTCATCGCCTGGACGTTTTCCCAGCCCGGGCTGACCTGCGTGCTGTGTGGCGCGCGGGATGCGGTCCAGGCGGCCGAAAATGCCGCGGCCGGCGACGTCGCCCTTTTTGCGGACGAGGTGGCCACCATGGACCAGGCGGCCCGAGCGCTGATCGCCGTGCCGTAGGGTACGTGCTTGCACGCACGCGATTCGGCGGCGAAATGCCGCGTGGGAGCACGCGCTCACCCGATGAAACTCATTCCCCGCCGGCAAACACTTCCCGAATGGCTTGCAGCTTCATGAATCCGTCGCCCTGGGTCGGAGCCAGGAACCCGCCTTCGCCGAACTCGTTCCAGGCGTAGATCGTGAAGACTCTCTGCCGCTGGTTGTGCGGCAGCGGCAGGCCCAGCCCCGGATACTTGTCGAGATCCGCGCCAACGGCGCGCAGCTCGGCGGTCCACTCGGCCTGGGTGGGGAAGCGGAAGAAGCGGCGGTGATTCGGGTCGGCTTGTGGGTGGGTCCAGGGGCGCGGGTTCCAGCCCACGGCCAGGTACGGCACCCAAGGGATCGGATCGGCCGCGTGCGCCGGCCGGGCGTTGCGGGCTTCCTCGGCCAGCCGCGCGTAGGGATACTCCTCGTCGCGAACGTCCACCGGCGGGATGCTCATGTAGGTGGCCGTGAAATCGAAGAGCTTGGTGAGCGGCGCGCCAGCGGCCACCTGCGATCGGCTCATCACGCCCCCGCCAATGAGCATCTCGCCCAAGCCGGCGGCACGGACCGCGCGGCGCAACGCGTCGAGCCGGGCGCGGCAGCGGGTTATGTCCTGGTCGTTTTGCCGCCAGAATCCCGCCGCATCGTGGACCTTGAACACCAGGCGGCCGCCCACGCGGAGGCAACTCGGATGCCGCAGCGCCGCGACCCAGGCGGCGATGCAGCGCTCCCACTGGACGTCGCTGGTGGCGGCCAGATGCGCGTGGTTGCAGTATTCGACGATGAACCGCAGTCGATCGGCGTGGGGCGAGCGAAGGAAGTTTTCCAACCCGCGGTTGAGCCGCTTGCAGTCCGCCTCTTCCTTATTTCCCGGCGCCGCGAAGTACCAGAGTATGGAGAAGAAATCCACGTTGTGATCCGCCGCGACGACGATCTCCCGATCCATCGTGGCCTGGTCGTTATAGGCGCCCAGCAGCGGCACGCGATTGGAATACTTCGGCCGCCAATCCGGCTCTCCGGCCGCCCAGCCGTGACCGTGCCATTTGTTGGGCAACTCTTCCCACCAACCGGCGAAGTAGTTGACGCCGACGAGGATCTTCTTATCCGGGCCGACCGACTGGCCGGCCGTGGCTGCCCATGGCGAACAAACTGCGACCGCGATGACGACGGTGCGTATACGATCCCATATTGCCATGTTTGCGACCTGTTATCAATGTGTGCGGCATAGGTTTGCCGGGCACATAGGTTATGTAACATAACAGATCGCAGGCGACCTTTCGACATACGGTGGCTTTTGCGGCGCGCGCCTTTCGTGGTATATTGCTGCGCGTTGGGGGCGTTCGACCCGTAACCATCGTTCCACGACCCACGTATAACCGACATAAGCCCATGGCCACGACAATCTTTCCCGAGTGCCTGCCCGTAACCAGCCTGGGCAAGGGCGCATTCCCTTCGCCGCTGAACCTCTCCACGATTCCCAACGACGGTTTGGGCGACTTTGTCCTGGACGGCACCCGCGTTCTCAGCCGTGTCGAACTCGGTCCGGCCGAGAATTGCGACGATCTGATGTCGTTCGAGAAGGCCGGTCCCCGCGAACGTCTGTTCTTCGACCCGGCCCGGACCAAGGCGGCCATCGTCACCTGCGGCGGGCTGTGCCCCGGACTGAACAACGTGATTCGCTCCACCTTCCTCGAACTGTATCACCGTTACGGAGTGCGGGAGGTGCTGGGCATTCGTTACGGCTACCAGGGCCTCAACCGGGAAACAGGCAAACCGCCGCTGCGGCTCACACCCGAGATCGTCGACCACATCCACACCCAGGGCGGCACGATTCTCGGCTCGTCGCGCGGCCCGCAAGATCCGGCCACGGTAGTCGACTTCCTGCAGCGGGAGGGAGTGCAGATTCTGTTTTGCGTGGGCGGCGACGGCACACAGCGCGGCGCGCACCAGATCGCCGTCGAGGCCCGGCGTCGCTCGGCGGCCCTGGCGGTGGTGGGAATCCCCAAGACGATTGACAACGATCTGCCCTTCGTGTGGCGCTCGTTCGGCTACTCCACCGCGTTGGAAAAAGCCCGCGAAGTGATCGACGCCGCGCACATCGAGGCCCGCGGCGCTTGGAACGGCATCGGGCTGGTGAAATTGATGGGCCGCGACGCGGGCTTCATCGCCGCCGGGGCGACCCTGGCCAGCCAGGAAGTCAACTTCGCCCTGATTCCCGAGGTTCCCTTTCCCTTGGAAGGCGCACAGGGGTTGCTGGAGAGCTTGAAGCGGCGGGTTACCGCCCGGCAGCATGCGGTGGTCGTCGTGGCGGAAGGGGCCGGCCAGCACTTGATCCCCGGCGATCGCGTGGAGCGCGACGCCTCGGGCAACCTCCGCTTGCACGACGTCGGCCTGTTCCTCAAGGATCGCATCACCGCGTATTTCAAGGGCGAGGGCATGTCCTGCAACCTCCGCTACATGGATCCCAGCTACCTGATCCGCAGCGTCCCGGCCAACTCCGACGACGCCCTGCTGTGCGACGCCCTGGCTCGCAACGCGGTCCATGCGGCCATGGCCGGCAAGACCGACGTACTCCTCGGGTTGATACACACGGCGTTCATCCATGTGCCTTTGCCGATGGTGGCCGAATCAAAGAAGCGGCTTTCCCCGGCGGGCGAGATGTGGATGGGAGTGCTGGAAGCCACCGGGCAGCCGCATTGGTGCACGGAAGTCGGCAGCGGGCAGTTGGCAGTCAGCAACGTGCGGTAGGGCGAGCCTTCGTCCTTTTTTTCTTTCCAGTCCCCCCGATTGCGGAGCGGACTTCCAGACGTGACAATGGCTCGATGTGGCCGGGCGCGTATCCCGGCGAAGGCGATCGGGAAAATCTCGGGTTCGTCGCCGCGGAACCGCGCGGCTCGGTCGCAGCGGCCAGCACCGAGAGACCGCCAACGATAGGAGTGCCGATCATGTCCAGCGGAAAAGTCTATGCCCAGCCCCAGCGAGGACACGTTTCTCTCGGCGGGCCGTTGCGGATCGTGCTGTTTCTGGTCCCAACCATCGTTGTCGGTCTGGTGCTGCTATGGAGCGCCAGTCCGCTCAACGAGACGTCGGCGACCGTCGCGGTGGTGCTGGGGCTGGTGTATGCAATCCTCTGGGGTATCGTCGTTTCCGGCGTGCGCGTCGCGGCCCAGTGGGAACGGGGCGTGGTGCTCCGCTTGGGAAAGTTCCAAACCATGCGCGGGCCGGGGATCATGTATATCTTCCCCTTTATCGACAACGTCCGTTTTGTGGATCTCCGCTTGCTCACGCTGAACATACCCAGCCAGCAGGTGATCACCAAGGACAATGTGCCGGCAGCGATCGATAGCGTTCTGTTTTACCTGGTTACGGACCCGGCGAAGGCCATCATCGGCATCCAGGACTACGCCTTTGCCATCGCCCAATACGCCCAGGCTACGCTGCGCGACGTGGTCGGCGGACTTTCTCTGGATGAACTGCTCTCGGAACGGGAACAGATCCAGGCGCGGATCGCCCAGGTGGTCGAACAGCACGTCCACACTTGGGGATTGCACATGGACTCTATCCGCCTCCAGGACATCGCCATGCCCGAAGACTTGAAACGCATCATGTCGCGGCAGGCCGCGGCAGAGCGGGAAAAGCGGGCCACGATCACCAAGGCCGAAGGGGACAAGATTGCGGCGGTCAACCTGGCGGCCGCCGCGGCGATCATGGAGCGGACGCCCGGCGCCATGAAGTTGCGAACCTTGCAGACGATCGATGGGTTGGGTGCCGGGCCGTCGAATACCGTGGTAATGTTCCCGGTGGAATTGACCGAGACGATGAGGAAGCTGGCGGCGGCGCTCCCCAAACAGAATGACGACAACCCGGCGTCGTAGTTCGGATTTCCGGCTTCCAATTTTGAAAGGCGTTTGGATGAGACTCCCCGCGATCGGCCTATCGATATATCTGACCCTGTCGGCCACGCTCAGCCTGGGCGAGCCGCCGAAGCTGCCGATCTCGCCGGAGGTACAGGCCGACGGCCGAATCACCCTCCGCTTGAAAGCACCCCAGGCCCATAGCGTAAAGGTCGTCGGCGGCGAGATCCCGCTGGGCGCCACCGAGGGCGCGATGCGGAAGGGAGACGACGGCGTTTGGAGCATCACTCTCGGACCCATAGCGCCGGGCATCTACGACTACTCGTTCGACGTCGACGGCCTGCGGATCACCGATCCGGCCAGCCCCAACGTGTTCGGCGACCGCCGGGGGACGCGGGGTTACGTCGAGGTGCCGGGACCGCCGGGCAAGCCGCGAGACGACCAATGGCGCGACGTTCCCCATGGCTCGGTGACCGCGCACTGGTATGTCACCACGGTCACGGGGTCGCGGCGGCGGCTGCACGTCTATACGCCGCCGGCCTACCAGGCGGAGCCGTCGAAGCGGTATCCCGTGCTTTACCTGCTCCACGGCAGCGGCGACGACGATTCGCACTGGATGTGGCTGGGGCGCGCGAACGTGATTGCCGATAATCTGCTGGCTGACGGTCGAGCCGTGCCGATGATCATCGTGATGCCCGACGGCCACGTGCTGCCGCGGCCGTCGAAGCCCAAACTGGATGCGGCGGACCGCGCCCGGATGGCGCAGGCCTTCGAAAAGGAACTGCTGGAGAACGTCATACCGCTGGTCGAGACGAACTACCGCGTGCTCTGCGGCGCGGAGCAGCGGGCCATCGCCGGCTTGTCAATGGGGGGCGGCCAATCCCTCGGCGTCGGCCTGACGCACCTCGACCGCTTCGCCTGGATCGGTGCGTTCAGTGCTCCGGAGTCGGGCGACAGCCCGCTACTGGCCGGGCTGCGGGCCCATCCCGACGAGGTTAACCGCCGGCTCAAGCTGCTCTGGATCGGGGTGGGCAAGAGCGATTTCCTGTTGGAGCGCAACCGGAAGTTCGTGCAGGCTTTGAAAGACGCCAAAATTCGCTACGAGTATCGGGAGGCGGCCGGCAGCCACTGCTGGAGCGTGTGGCGGCTCTACCTGGCCGACCTGCTGCCCCGGCTGTTCAAATGAGGTGCGTTATGTTATGGATTACGCAGCGGTACGCCGATCCACGGAAATCCGCTGCGCGACGGCGGATTTCCGTGGTTGTCACGCCGCGAGGGTGGCGACGCCGATTACCACATTAGATCCACAAGTCGTTACTAGAGAATCACTTGCGAAAAGCGATCACAATCCACCGACGACTGGCACGGCGGTTGCTAACAACAGGGCCGGCCTTTGTGGAAGCGTTCCTTGCCGCGTACGGCATCGTTAGCAACGGAGAAGATGGATGGTCACGACACACGCCTTCAAAGGAAGTCCGTTTCTCAAGGAAATTCTCGCCGACGTGCCCGGCGGCGAGCGGATTGTCCATTGCCTGCAATGCGGCAGTTGCGGCGGCTCCTGCCCGAACGGGGCCGACATGCAATACACGCCCCGGGGAATCTTCGCGCTGATGAACGCCGGGGAGCGGGAAACCGTGCTGAAGAGCAACACCATGTGGTGCTGCGTGTCGTGCTATTTCTGCACCACCCGCTGCCCCCAAGAGATCCCCATCACGGAGATTATGTACGCGCTGAAGCGGAAGGCGATCGCCGAGGGGTTGGCCGCCCACACCGATGCGCCCGCGCTGGCCAAGACCTTTACCGACATGGTGGACAAATACGGCCGGAGTTTCGAGTTGGGTCTGGCCAGCCGCTTCTACCTGTTCAACAAGCCGCTGGCGATGCTGAAGATGGGTCCGCTGGGGCTGTCGATGTTCACCCGCGGCCGCATGGCGCTGGTGCCCACGAAGATCAGGAACCTCGAGCAGTTGCAGGCGATTATCAAGAAAGCGAAGGAATTGGGAGGTGCGTCGTGAAGTACGCCTATTATCCGGGGTGCTCCCTGGAATGCAGCAGTGGGGCCTATGACGTCTCGGTCCGCGAAGTGGCCGAGTTGCTGGGCATCAAGCTGCTGGAAATTGACGACTGGAATTGCTGCGGGGCCACCGAATACTTCTCGCAGGACGAGTTGACGGCCTGTAGCGTGATCGCGCGGAACCTGGCGCTGGTGGATCCGAGCCTCGACCAGGTGGTCGCGCCCTGCGCGGCGTGCTTCCTGAACCTCAAGAAGACCGACCGCCTGATGAGCGAGCATCCGGAGATGAACCGCAAGGTCAACCAGTGTCTGGCGGCCGGCGGGCTGAACTACCAGCCGGGACGGGTGAAGGTCCGTCACATCCTCGACCTGATCGTTAGCGACATTGGCGAGCCGGCCATTCGCGACAAGGTGGTGCGGCCGCTGTCGGGCATCCGCATCGCGCCCTACTACGGGTGCCAGGTGGTGCGGCCGACCGACGGCTTCGATAATCCCGAATACCCCATGAAGCTCGACGATCTGATGACCTGGCTGGGCGCGGAAGTGGTCGACTATCCGGTCAAGGCGCATTGCTGCGGCGGCCACATGACGCAGATCAGCGAGCCGCAGGCCTTCGAGCTGATCCGCCGTCTGCTGCAAAGCGCGGCCGACTATCAGGCCGACATGATCGTCTGCATGTGCCCCATGTGCCAGTTGAATCTCGACGCCTACCAGGCGCGGGTGAACAGCTTCTTCGGCACCAATTTCAAGATTCCCATCGTTTTCTTCACGCAGATGGTGGGGGTCGCCCTGGGCATCGACCGCAAAAAGCTGGGCTTCGGCAAGGAGATCGTTTCTGCCGCTGCGGTGGTGGTAGCAAAGCGGTAAGAAAAGTCGCGGGAAGTTAGAACACAGAAGCAGAAGACGGAAGTTTAGGAGAACAACATGGCCGAGAAAGTCGGCATTTACGTGTGCCACTGCGGCAGCAACATCGCCGGTACGGTCGACGTCGAGGATGTGGCCAAGTGGGCCGGCACGCACCTCAAGGACGTCGCCGTGGCGCGGGACTATAAGTTCATGTGTTCCTCGCTCGGCCAGCAGATGATCGAGGACGACATCAAGAAGGAGGGGCTCACCCGGGTGGTCGTGGGCGCGTGTTCGCCTCATCTGCACGAGAAGACCTTCCGCCGGGCCTGTTCCAACGCCGGTCTCAATCCGTACCTCTGCCAGATGACCAATCTCCGCGAGCACGTCTCGTGGGTCCACACCGATCGGGTCCTGGCCACGCAGAAGGCCAAGTCGCTCGTGGCCGCGGCGGTGGGGCGCGTGAAGCAGCAACTGCCGCTGGAACCGATGAAGGTGAAGGTCAACCCGGCCACGCTGGTCATCGGCGGCGGCATCGCCGGCTTGCAGGCCACGGTCGAGTTGGCCGACGCCGGCTACCCGGTGTATCTCGTGGAGCGCGAGCCGTCGATCGGCGGCCACATGGCCCAGTTCGATAAGACATTCCCCACCCTGGACTGCTCGGCCTGCATTCTCACGCCGAAGATGTCGGAGGTCGGCCAGCACGAAAACGTCACGATGCTCACCTATTCCGAGGTCGAGGACGTGAGCGGGTCGGTGGGCGAGTTCACGGTGCGGATCCGCAAGAAGGCCCGCTACGTGAATTACGATCTCTGCACCGGTTGCGGCATCTGCGTGGAAAAATGCCCGCGCAAGGTGGTCGACAACGTGTTCGAGGCCGGCATGGGCTACCGCAAGTCGATCTATACGCCCTTCCCGCAGGCCGTGCCGCGGATCCCGGTGATCGACACCGAGTCGTGCATCTATTTCGAGCGGGGCAAGTGCAAGGCCTGCCAGAAGCTCTGCCCCACCAACGCCATCGACTTCGAGCAAAAAGACGAAGTGATCGAGATCAAGGTCGGCAACATCATCACCGCCACCGGCTGGAAGATGTTCGATTGCCATGGGCTGCCGCAATACGGCTACGGGCGGCTGGCCAACGTGTTCACGTCGATGGAGTTCGAGCGGCTCTGCAACGCGGCCGGCCCGACCAACGGCAAGATCCTCTTGCGCGACGGCAAGACCGAGCCCGAGTCGGTGGCCATCATCCACTGCGTGGGCAGCCGCGATTCGAGGCACAACGAGTACTGCTCGGGCATCTGCTGCATGGCGGCCATGAAGTTCGGCCACCTGGTGCTGGAAAAGACCAAGGCCCAGGTCTACTCTTTCTACATCGACATCCGCGCCAATCAGAAGGGGTACGAAGAGTTCTATCAGCGGCTGCTGCAGGAAGGCATGAGCTTCGTCCGCGGCAAGGTGGCCGAGATCACCGACGCCGCGCGGCGCCCCGCCGAGGAAGGCAAGCTGATCATCCAGTGCGAAGACACCCTGCTGGGCCGCCAGCGGCGGATCCCCGTCGACATGGTGATCCTGATGGGTGCGTTGGAACCGCAGGCCGACGCCAAGGAAACCGGCCTGAAACTGGGCATTTCCTGCAGCATGGCCGGTTGGTATACCGAGCGCCATCCCAAGCTCGACCCGGTGGCGACCATGACCGACGGCATCTTCGTGGCCGGCGCCTGCCAAGGTCCCAAGGACATTCCGGCCTCCGTGGCCCAAGGTGCGGCGGCAGCCGCGCGGGTAATGGCCATGATCACTAAGGGCACGGTCACGGTCGAGCCGATCGTGGCTTCGATCGATGAAGAGGCCTGCTCGGGCTGCAAGATTTGCAACAACCTCTGCCCGTACAACGCCATCGAGTACGACGAGGCCAAGCAGAACAGCCACGTGATCACCGCGCTGTGCAAGGGCTGCGGTACGTGCGTGGCCGGCTGCCCGGCCCAGGCGATCAGCGGGGCGCATTTCAACAACGAGCAGATTTTTGCGGAGATCGAAGGCGTATTGTGGGATGCCCAGCCGGGCAGCGAGGGAAACGGGGCGGCGACGCCCGCCGCCGAACCGGTGGGAGCCTAGGGAAAGGAATGCGGGGTGGGTCGAGCGAAGCGAGCCCCACCACGAAAATCTGACGACAAATGGTGGGGCTCGCTTCGCTCAACCCACCCTACGGAACGGACAACTGAAAACCAAATCATGACTGACCAATTCGAACCGAAGATCGTGGGGTTCATGTGCAACTGGTGCTCGTATCGTGCGGCCGACCTGGCCGGTACGGCCCGCATCAAGTACTCGCCCAACGTGCGGATCATTCGCGTCATGTGCAGCGGACGGGTCGACCCGACCTTCGTGATGAAGTCCTTCGCGCTGGGTGCCGACGGGGTGATGATGGCCGGCTGTCATCCGGGCGAATGCCACTATATCGAGCAGAACTACAAGGCCATGCGCCGCTTCTCGATGATCCAGCACACGCTCACGGCCCTGGGCATCGAGCCGCAGCGGTTCCGCCTGGTCTGGGCATCGGCCGCCGAGGGGCAGCAACTGGCCGAGGCCGTGGACCAATTCATCGAGGACGTGCGTAAGCTCGGTCCGCTCAACTGGCGCGCCAACTGGGCGGAACACGACGATCGCCTCGCGGCGCTTGCGGAAATCGTCCACGAACATCAGGAGGCATTGGAGGTCCTGCCATGAGTGAAAACAATCCCAAACCCAAGCTGGCCATCTACTGGGCCGCCTCCTGCGGCGGATGCGAGATCTCCATCCTGGCCGTCAACGAGAAAATTCTCGATGTCGCCGCCGCCTTCGACATCGTCTTCTGGCCCTGCGCCACCGACGGCAAGGTCCACGACGTGGAAAAAATGCCGGACGGCTATATCGACGTCTGCCTGTTCAACGGCAGCATCCGCACCAGCGAACAGGAATACATGGCCCAACTGATGCGGCGGAAGTCGAAAGTCCTGGTGGCCTTCGGCTCCTGCGCGTCGGAGGGCTGCATTCCCGGGCTGGCCAACATGAACACCCGGGAAGAGATTTTCGACACCGTTTACCGCGACACGCCTTCGACGGAAAACCCGCAGGGCCTCCGCCCCCAGCATAAAACGGAAATGCCCGAGGGTACGCTGCACCTGCCGCTGTTCTACGACACCGTGCGGACTCTGGGACAGACGGTCAACGTCGATTACTACCTGCCGGGCTGCCCGCCCGAAGCCGACAAGATCTGGGACGCGGTGGGGGCGATATTGGCGGGCAAGCTGCCGCCGCCGGGGAGCGTGATTGGCGCGAACACCACGGTCTGCGACGAGTGCAAGCGGACCAAGACGGAAAAGAAGATCAAGGCCTTCAAGCGGACCTGGGAAGTGATCCCCGACGCCGAGACCTGCTTGCTCGAACAGGGGTTGATCTGTTGCGGCATCGCCACCCGGGCCGGCTGCGGCGCGTTGTGCCCGGTGGTCAATTCGCCCTGCATCGGTTGTCACGGGGGCAACGAGGGGGTGCAGGACTACGGCTCTCGGCTGATGACCGCGCTCAGTTCGGTCATCGATTCCAACGATCCGGACGAGATCGATGCGATCATCGCCAAGGGCATTCCAGACCCCGTCGGGCAGTTGTATCGATTCACTTTGGCCGCGAGCCTGCTGCGTCGCAAGAAGCTCCCCGCCCAGGGCAATGGCGCGGCGGCGGCCGCGACGAAGGCGTCGTGATACCTTGAACGGTTTTGCATGACACGAACCGTTTCCGATTGTAACGGTTCGCGGCATTGGAAACCGCGCGGAGAAGAAAAGGAAGAACCGACCATGAAGCGCGTATCCATCGACCCGATTACCCGGCTGGAAGGCCACGGCAAGATCGACATCTTCCTCACCGAGGAAGGCGACGTGGCCAATGCCTATTTGCAAATACCCGAGCTGCGGGGCTTCGAGAAGTTCTGCGTGGGCCGTCCCGCGGAGGACATGCCCAACCTGACCGCGCGGATCTGCGGCGTTTGCCCCGAAGCCCATCACATGGCGGCCACCAAGGCCCTGGACCGGATGTTCCACGTCGATCCGCCGCCGGCGGCCAAGAAGCTCCGCGAGTTGTTCTACAGCATCTTCTACGCCACGGACCATACGACCCACTTCTACGCTTTGGGCGGACCTGATTTCGTGGTCGGTCCCGAGGCCCCCCCCGCCGAGCGGAACATTCTCGGCGTGGTCGCCAAAGTGGGGCTGGAAATCGGCGGCAAAGTATTGAAGATGCGCCGCGACGGCCACTCGCTGATCAAGATGATCGGCGGCCGCGCGGTGCATCCCAACTGGGGCCTGCCCGGCGGCGTGAGCCGCGGGATCAACGACGAGCAACGGCAAGAGATCGAGAAACTCGGCCGCGAGGCGATCGAGTTCGCCAAGTTCTCGCTGCAATTGTTTGAGAATGTGGTGCTCAAGAACAGCGCCTACGTGGACCTGATCGTGGGCGACGCCTACACCCATCGCACCTACAACATGGGCACGGTCGATGCCAACAACCGCGTCAACTTCTACGACGGCAAGATCCGCATCACGGACCCCGACGGTAAAGAGTTCGCCAAGTACGATGCGGCCGATTACCGCGAGCACATCGCCGAGCGGGTGGAACCCTGGTCGTACCTGAAGTTCCCGTACCTGAAGAAGGTCGGTTGGAAAGGGATGGTCGACGGCCGTGATTCCGGCGTCTACAAGGCCACGCCGCTCTCGCGGCTGAATGCGGCCGACGGCATGGCCACGCCGCTGGCCCAGGCGGAGTACGAGAAGTTCTACAAGACCTTGGGCGGCAAGCCGGTGCACCACACGCTGGCCACTCATTGGGCCCGGCTGATCGAGCTGCTGTATGCGACCGAGCGCTGGGTGCAATTGGCCGTCGATGCGGAGATCACCAGCCCGAATTACCGCGTGCTGCCCACGCAGACGCCCACCGAAGGCGTAGGCTGCGTGGAGGCGCCCCGCGGCACCCTCACGCATCACTACACGTCCGACGAGCGGGGGATCCTCACCAAGGTGAATCTGATCGTGGGCACCACCAACAACAACGCCGCCACCTGCATGTCGGTGAAGAAGGCCGCCCAAGGCGTGATCCGCAAGGGCAAGAAGTTGACCGAGGGCGCATTGAACATGGTGGAGATGGCCTTCCGGGCCTACGACCCGTGCTTCGGCTGCGCCACGCACAGCCTTCCCGGCCAGATGCCGCTGGAAGTGACGATCCGCGGTCCCCAAGGCGAAGTGATCGAGAAACTCTCGCAGTATCTGGATTGAGTTTTATTGGTGGGGCTCGCTTCGCTCGACCCACCCTACGTTCTCTCAGCCGGCCTGACTCATCAGGGATCGTAGTCTCGGGGCGCCCAAGCGGGGCGTGGCGGCGCCGTCGGCGCCGGAGCCGGCTGATACACCGACTGGGCAGACGCAGGCGGATAGTAGTATTGCTGCACCGGGGCCGGTTGCACGTAGGTCGGCGGCGGCGCCACGTACACCGGTGGTGGAGCGACATAGACCGGTGCGGGAGCAATGTAAACCGCGGGACGCGGATAATAGTAGTAGGGATAGGGGCGATACACGGGAACGCCGATTCCAATGCCCACGCTGACCCCGCCGGCCTGAGCCGAAGAAGCCGCAATCGCCGCCACCGCCAGAATGTTGACAATCAAGAATGCCCTGCTCAACTTCATGGTATACGTTCCTGTTTCAAGGGTTTTGATCGGGCGGGAAAGCACGTCCGCCGACACCGATCGTTCCCATGGCATTCACACGTTGACTTGGGTCGACCAGGGATTCTGCCCCAGTCTCTATAATTGATTTAATCGGCAAAAGCGGTCTGTCATCAGCAATCCGCTTTCAGCGGTTCGCCGGAATCACAGGGGAGTGGTTTTGTCTTTGTCACAAGCTGCTTTCGCGAATTGGTTTACGGTCTGAAAAGCTGATCGCTTGAAGATGCGAAAGCACGACCCTTTTCCACTGGCCCTTTGCCTATCGCCGACCACCGCTCCGCCAAGTCACACCATGCTGGGGTGGGGGTAACGTCTCAGCCGGGGCAAAAGCGTTGACTTGTCGAAATGGCCGCGCTATGATTCCCGAAGAACCCCCCTCTCGGCGAAGGGAGCAAAGTTGCGACTGCGTCGGTCGCCGCCTGTTCAACGAGCGGGAAACACATGCGGAGGAGAAGGTCGATGAAGTTCGTAAAATGGTCGCTTTTGAGCTTGATGGCGGCACTGTTCCTGAGCCTGGGAGTCCGAGCCGTGGCGGCCGATGCGGCCAAAACGGTGACCGGCAAGGCCAGTTGCGGCCATTGCTCGGGCGTGGTCAGCGGGTCGTGCTGCGTGCTGTTGACCGACAGCGACGGCGGCCGGTGGGTGCTGCGGGGCAAGAGCGAGATTTTGAAACCGGCGATGGTGGATCGAAAAAGCGGGAAAACCATGTCGGCCACCATTATCGACAAGCCGGTGACCAAGAAGGGCAAGGACGGCAAGGACTACATGGAAGTAAAAGTCTCGGAGATCAAGATCGAATCCTGATCGGATGGCGTTTTCGCGGCAGTTCGAGCGGGCGGGTCTGGCGAGGATTCGCCCGCTTTCGTTTTCCACCATGAGGCGGGAGCCGCAGGAAGCGAGCCGGAAATTGCTTGACCGCAACGTTCGGGTGGTTCCGCTGGGCTATTCTGACGGTATATTAAGCAGGGTCAGCCGTTTGCGAGCGACGGCACGTGGAACGCCCCATGTCAGACCAGGAAAAGACCAAAGAACAGCTTCTCCAGGAATTGGAGGAGTTTCGTCGGCGGATCGCCGTGTTGGAGGGGGCGGAAGCCAAAACCGGCCGGATCGAGGAATCGCTGCAGCAGGAGCACTATCTGCTGCGAACGCTGATCGACAACCTGCCCGACTACATCTACGTCAAAGACGCCCAGCACCGCTTTGTGGCGGCCAATATCGCGGTAGCGCGAATCATGGGCGGCAGCGGGCCGGACGATCTGCTGGGAAAAACGGATCACGACTTCTACCCCCCGGAGTTGGCGTCGCAATACCGTGACGTCGAAGATCAAGTCCTGCGATCCGGCCAGGCGGTGGTCAACCGGGAGGAGCCCGGGGTGGCTCTCGACGGCGCGCAACTGGTAATCCTGACGACGCAAGTGCCGCTCAAGGACCGTCACGGCGCCGTGGTCGGCCTGGTGGGCCTGGGCCGCGACATCACCGACCTTCGTCGGGCGCAACAGGAATTGCGCAGGGCGCACGGCGAGTTGGAGCTTCGGGTTCAGCAGCGGACGGCCGAATTGGCCCGCGCCAATGAGGAGCTCAAGCGGGAAATCGCCGAGCGCCGGCGGGCGCAGGAGGTGCTGCGGGACTCCGAGGCGATCTACTCGTCGCTGGTGGAGAACCTGCCTCTGCACGTGCTCCGCAAGGACTCGGACGGCCGCTTCGTGTTCGCGAACCAATTGTTTTGCGAGCTCGTCGGCAAGCCGCTCTCGGAGGTCGTGGGCCGGACCGACTTCGACTTCTACCCGGAGGAGTTGGCACGTAAATTCCGGCAGGATGACCACGACGTCCTGGAAACGGGAAGGTTGCTGGAGGCCATCGAGGAAAACCGCAAAGACGGCGAGACGCGGTACGTGGAAATCCGCAAGTCCCCGGTGCGGGATGCGGCCGGGAAGATCGTGGGCGTACAGGTGGTTTTCTGGGACGCTACCCAGCGCAAGAAGGCCGAGGCGGCATTGGAACGGGAACGCTACCTGCTCCATGCCTTGATGGATAATTTGCCGCACAACATTTACTTCAAGGACCTGGCGAGCCGGTTCATCCGCATCAACAAGGCAATGGCCGCCTATTTCGGGCTCAGCGACGCCTCCGAGGCCATCGGCAAGGACGACTTCGATTACTTTACCGAGGAGCATGCGCGACAGGCGATCGCCGACGAAGAGCAGATCGTGCGGAGCGGTGTGCCGGTGGTCGACAAGGAGGAGAAGGAGACCTGGCCAGACGGCCACACCACCTGGGTCCTCACTACCAAGATGCCGCTGCGCGACAAGGATGGCCGGGCCGTGGGGAGCTTCGGCATTTCCCGTGACATCACCGAACGGAAGAAGGTAGCCGAAGCGTTGCGGGCAGCCAAGGAAGCGGCCGAAGCGGCCAGCCGCGCCAAGGACGCCTTTCTGGCCAACATGAGCCACGAGATCCGCACGCCCTTGAACGCCGTGATCGGGATGACCGAACTCGTCTTGGGCACCCCGCTTTCCGCGCAGCAGCGGGATTTCCTCAACACGGCCCGAGAGTCGGGCGAGGCTTTGCTGACGGTGATCAACGACATCCTGGATTTTTCCAAGATCGAGGCGGGGAAGTTCGCCTTGGATTGCCGCGCCTTCGACCTGCGCGAAAGTCTGGGCGACACGCTGAAGGCCTTTGCCGTGCGGGCCGATCGAAAAGGGCTGGAACTGGCCTTCGACGTTCATGCCGAGGTGCCGTACCTGGTGGTTGGCGACTGCGACCGCCTCCGCCAGGTTCTCGTCAATCTGGTGGGCAACGCCCTGAAATTCACGGAAACAGGTGAAGTCGTCCTGGACGTGGCGCGGGAGACCCAATCGCCGGACGAGGTGCTGCTGCATTTCACCGTGGCCGACACCGGGATCGGCATCCCCGAAGACAAACAGACCGCCATCTTCGAGGTGTTCGAGCAGGTCGACAGCACCCTCAAGCGGCGTTACGGCGGAACCGGCCTGGGACTGGCGATCGCATCCCGGCTGGTGGAGCTGATGGGCGGCCGGATCTGGGTGGAAAGCGCGCTCGGCCGCGGGAGCACCTTCCACTTTACCGCCCGCTTTGGCCTGGCAAAGGAGGAGGCGGTCGCGAGCAGCCGGGGCGAGCCGCCGTCGCTGCAGGGATTGCGGGCCCTCGTGGTCGACGACAACGCCACGAACCGCCGCATCCTGGAGGAGATTCTCTCGACCTGGGCAATGTCGGCCACGGTCGTTGCCGAAGCCTCCGCGGCGTTGAACTTGATGCGCGAAGCACAGGCGGCGGGCACGCCCTACCGTCTGGTCCTCACCGACGCCCACATGCCCCGGATCGACGGCTTCACGCTTGCCGAGCAGATCAAGGAGGACAGCGAGCTGAACAGCACGGTGGTGATGATGTTGACCTCCGAGGATCGTCCGGATGCTGTGGCGCGCTGTGAACAGTTGGGGATTGCGGCCTATCTATTGAAGCCCATCAAACAATCGGAGTTGCTCGAGGCGATCAAGTTGGCATTGGGAATTGCGCTGCCCAGCAAAGAGGCCTTGGCGGCGCTCACGCGGCCGCGGCGAGTCGGCCCGCTGCGGATCCTGGTGGCCGAGGACAGCCCGGTCAATCAGAAGCTCGCCAGCGCCCTGCTGGAGACGCAGGGGCATCACGTGGTGGTGGCAAACAACGGCCAGGAGGCCCTTGCCGCGCTGGAGGCGGCGAAGTTCGACCTGGTTCTGATGGACGTACAGATGCCCGAGATGGACGGCCTGGAAGCGACGGGGGCGATCCGCGATCAGGAAAAGCGAACGGGTGCCCACATCCCCATCATCGCCATGACCGCTCATGCTCTCAAGGGCGACCGCGAGCGGTGCCTGGAGGCGGGGATGGACGATTATATCGCCAAGCCGATCCATGCCCAGGAGCTCTTCGATCTGATCGAAGGCAAGTCCAACCCGTCCACGGAGTCGGCTCCGCAGCCGCCTATGGCGCCGCCGGCGGAGATGGTCGTCAATTGGCCGGAGGCCCTGCAACTGGTTCGGGGTGACAGGAAGTTGCTCGGGGAGCTGGTGAAGATCGCTCTGCCGGAGATTCCGCGTTTGATGGCCGAGCTTCGCCAGAGCCTTGCGGACGGGGATGCAATGAGCGTGCGTTTGAGCGCTCATACTCTCAAAGGGTCCCTGCGTTGCTTCGGCAGCACGGCGGCCTTTGAGCAGCTTCTGCGGCTGGAGAGAATGGGGCGGGAGGGAAACCTGGCCGAAGCCCCATCGATCCTCGCGGTCCTGGAAGGCGAAATCGCACGAATCGTGCAAGCCTTGACGCATGGATTTGCGATCGACTAGGCACAATTGATGCCTTGATAAGAGTTGGCTGTCAATTCGCTGCCCGGCAAGCGGAAAGAATTCCGTGCCACCGAGGGCCGTCCCAGCCCGGATTTTGCAGTCCGCCGGGCGTGTTGCGACGCGGATGCATTGCCGTTACGATAAAGGTGCTGCCGCGGTATCCCCCAAATCCCCACGCAAGGAGTTTTCCCCATGTCGCAAGAGAACCAAACGCTTGCCGCAACCGACGCCGCCCCGAGTGTCTCTCGACGCCGTTTCATCGCCGGTGCGGGAGCGGCCGCCGCAACGATCTCGCTGGTCGATGCACGCCTGGCGTTCGCCTCCACCGCCAACTCCAAGATCAACCTGGGCATCATCGGCTGCGGTGGCCGCGGAACTTGGATCGCCAAACTGTTCCAGCAGCACGGCGGCTATAACCTCGTGGCCGCGGCCGACTATTTCGCCGATCGCGTCGACGCGCTGGGCGACGCGCTGGGCGTTAAGCCGGCGCAGCGTTTCACGGGCTTGTCCGGATATCGCCGGCTGTTGGAGCAACCGCTCGACGCGGTGGCGATCATATCGCCTCCCTACTACCATCCGGAGCAAGCGGCCGCGGCCGTGGCGGCCGGCCGACACGTCTATGTCGCCAAACCCATCGCCGTGGACGTGCCGGGCTGTCGAACCATCGAGCAGAGCGGGCAGAAGGCCACGGAAAAGAAGCGATGCTTCCTCGTCGATTTCCAAACCCGGGCCGACCCGTTCTACATCGAAGCGCTCCAGCGGGTGCACGGCGGCGCGATCGGCAAGTTCGCCTTCGGCGAGGCCAGTTATCATGCCGAGAATCCCTTTGGCCAGCACATGGATGCGCTGCGAAAGGATTCGCAGAGCCCGGAAGTGCGGCTCCGCGCCTGGGGTCTCGACCGCGTGCTCTCCGGCGACATCATCACCGAGCAGAACATCCACACGCTGGACGTGGCGAGTTGGATCATGGACCAGCCGCCGCTTTGCGCCTTCGGCACCGGCGCGCGAAAAGTCCGCGACGCCGGCACCTGCTGCGATACGTTCAGCCTCGTCTTCCTCTATCCGGACAACGTCGGCATCACCTTCAGCTCGCGGCAGATCGAGGGTCACGGCACCCAGCCCGCAGGAATCCGCAATCGCATGTTCGGCGCCGAGGGCGTCCTGGAGACCGCTTACGGCGGCCAGGTTCTCATTCGCGGCAAGCACTTCTGGCATGGCGGCAAATCGCCGCAGATCTACCGGGACGGGGCGGTCAGCAATATCGCCGCCTTCCACGCCAGCATACAAAAAGGCGACTTCGGCAACCCCACCGTGGCGCCCAGCGTACGCAGCACGCTGGTGACGATCCTCGGCCGTACCGCGGCCTACGGTGGGCAAATCGTCCACTGGGATCAACTGCTCAAGAGCAGCGAACGACTCGATCCGGAACTCAAGGGTTTGAAGAGTTGAGAGCGATCGAACAGGGGGACCGTGATGAAAACCGCCTTGGCCTTGCTGCCATTATGCTTGGTGTTTGCCATGAGCCGTGAAACGCCCGCCGCGCAGACAGGGTCGTCCGGGAACGCGGCCGATGGTCGCGGCGACAACCAGTTTGCCATGGACTTGTACGCCCAGCTGGAGCGGCAGCAGCCGGACAAGAACCTCTTCTTTTCACCCACCAGTATCTCGCTGGCGCTGGCGATGACGGCTGCCGGGGCACGCGGCCCGACGCTCGCCGAGATGGCCAAGGTGTTGCACCTTGACCAGGACCTCGCACAAGCCCACGCCCACTATCATCAGCTCCTGGAGCAGTGGAACGCGGTAGACCCCAAGCGGGCCTACCGGCTCCGCGTGGCCAATCGGCTGTGGGGGCAGAAAGGCTATCCGATCCGCCCCGAGTTCCTCGCCCTGACGCGGCAGCAATACGGGGCCGAGATGTTGCTGGTGGACTTCGCCCAGGCCGAGGGAGAGGCGGCCCGGGCGGAGATCAACCAGTGGGTCCAACAGCAGACCAACGACACGATCAAGGACCTCATCCCGAAGGGAGTGCTCAATGCCCTGATCCGGCTGGTGCTGACCAACGCCGTGTATTTCAAGGGCGACTGGCTGAAGCCGTTCGACAAGAAGAACACGCGCGACGAGGACTTCATCATCTCGGCCTCGCGGAAAGTGAAGGCCCCGCTGATGCACCAGACGGCCACGTTGGGCTACGCCGACGCGGAGACGCTTCAGGTGCTCGATATGCCCTACGCCGGCTCTGAACTGTCGATGGTCGTGCTCTTGCCGAAAAAAGCCGACGGGTTGGCGGAGCTTGAGAAGACGATCTCGGTCGCGAGGCTCGCCGAGTTGCTCTCCAAGCTCGGCCTTCACCGGGTCAGCACTTACATGCCCCGGTTCAAGATGGAAGCCGCCTTCAGTCTCAATGAGACGCTGGAGGCGTTGGGCATGCGCCGGGCGTTTTCCGGGGACGCCGACTTTTCCGGCATCAGCAGCGCGGAAACGCTCTACATCTCGGCCGTGCTCCACAAGGCGTACGTAGACGTCAACGAGCAGGGCACGGAAGCGGCGGCCGCCACGGCCGTGGTGATCAGAGCGATGGCGGCGCGCCTGTCGGCGCCCGTTCCGGTGTTCCGCGCCGATCACCCGTTCCTGTTCTTGATCCGCGATACGCGCTCGGGGAACATTCTCTTTGTGGGACGGCTGACGAGCCCCGAATAGTTCAACTTTGCTCTCCCGCCGCGGCGCGTCAGCCGGGCAGATCGGACGGTCTGACGGGCGCGGGGCGGCCGTAAAGGAAGCCCTGCCCCAGATCGAAGCCCATCTGCCGGCACGTTTCGTCTTCTTCCGGGGTTTCGACCCCTTCGGCCACGGAGATGATGCCCAAGCCGCGGACCATTTTCACAAGGGTCGCCAGCACGTGTTGTCGCTGCGGTGAAGCGGCATCGATGCCGCGGATCAGCGACATGTCGAACTTCAAATGGTCCGGTTTGCACTCGTCCAACTCGTTCAGACGTGATTGGCCGGCGCCGAAGTCGTCATAGGCCAGGCCGATCTTCAACTCGGCCAGGGCGGTTTGAATCTCGGCGATCTGCGCGGCGTCAGCCACAGCCGACTCGTGGATCTCGAGAGTCAGCCGCTGCTCGGGGAAGTTTTCCCGCAACGTCCGCAGCGAGTCAATCAGGCCGGGCTGAGCGAGTTCGCGGGGATGCGTGTTGAGAAAAAGGTGCGGACAATCCACCATGGCGCGGCTGGACTGGACACCTTCCCAGCGGAGCATCACGCTCAACTCGACTTCCAGATTCAGTTGCGCGGCCACGCGGAACATTTCCTTGGGCATTTCCAGGCCGAACAGGCGGCTGCGTCCCAGCACTTCGTAGGCGACCACTTCCTTGGCGGCCATCGTCACCAAGGGTTGGAAGAACGGGGTGACGGCGCGCTCCGCCATCAGTTTATCGAACTGGACCAGCGCCATGGCCCGGTCGTACACGTTCTCTTGAACGGTTTGCGTGCTGTTGTTCGCGGCCTGCTGCCGCACCCGATACGCCATATTGGCAAACTGCACCAGGTCGTCTTCGTGCAGCGGGACCGGTCCGCGGATGCGCCGCCCATTCACATAGGTGCCATTGGTGCTCCCCAGGTCGCGGAGGACCAGCGACCCGTTGGCTTCGGCGATCTCCGCGTGCAAGGTGGAGACCGTCTTGTTGGAGAGCGCCAGCGGAAGATCCTCGCGGCGGCCGACGACGAACGGCAGCGTGTAGATAGGCAAATATCGAGTGGTCTCGGCGCTGTCGAACGGTCCGACCAAGAACCACATGGCCGTGGTGGGTGATTTCGACTTTGTAGGCATAGGGGCCTTCACCTGTCGCTGGTTTGGATGTGGGGATACCATCTACCAATTTGTAGCATTTTGTGCGCGGCGGCGCCGGCAATTTGCGAAAAGCAACCTGCAACCGGTAAATCCAAGGTGGGGGGCAAGTCCGTGATAGACAGATCGTAAGGGCTGAGAGGAAAAAACGGAAAGAGCCGCGGCTGGGCGGCTTCCAACATCGCGGCCCTTTTCCGTCCACCGATCATTGCCGCCGACTGCGCGTTCCGGTCGCGACGATAATTCGCTCTCTGCCGCCGGCAACCGGTCCGCAAAGGTCGTCCGCGCTCCGCCGCCGCCGGATTCCGCCACGGAAAGTATTGCCGCCGGCCCTCGTCGCCGGGAATTTGTCCTAGAGTTTCACCAGACGCGCCTATGGCCGAATGTGTCGCGCGCCGCATGGTCTGTTCTCAATTCTTCAAGAGGCGAGAGAGTAGATGACACTCCAACACGAGACCCTGGATATCAAGGACAGTGTGCTGGCGTCCTTATTGTCCGACGAAAACTTCTGCCCGACCGAACCGGCCTCGATCAAAGAGACGGGGTTGGGCGAGGAGTTCATCGAGCGACTCGTATGCCGGTACTTGGCAGTGTTCGGCACCAACAGCGGCCGGGCGATCGCCCAACACATCTGCTTGCCCTTCCGCATCATCGAGCCGATCCTGGGAGTGCTGCGGACCAACCAGATCGTGGTCCATGCCGGCTCGGCCCCGTTTAACGACTATTACTATACGCTGACCGCGCAAGGAAGAAGCCGGGCGGCCGCCTTCCTGGAAACCTGCGCCTACGTCGGACCGGCTCCCATACCGTTGATGGACTACGTGATCTCGGTCGAGGCCCAGTCGATCACCGCCGAGGCCCCCGGCCCGGAAAAACTCACCGCGGCGGTGCGCGACATTTCCGTCGACCCCAATCTGTTCGAGAGCTTGGGCCCGGCGATCAACTCCGGCGCCGGGATGTTCCTTTACGGAGCGCCGGGCAACGGCAAATCGACCCTGGCGAAACGGATTACGATGTGCTTCGGACAGGAGATTTGGATTCCCCACGCCCTGTACGAGGACGGCCAGATCATCAAGTTCTACGACTCGGCCTATCATCGGCAGGTGCTCAACGACGGGCGCAGCATCATCAAGTGCGGCGATTACGACCGGCGCTGGCTGAAGGTGTTGCGGCCGACGGTGGTCGTCGGCGGCGAACTGACGATGGACAACCTGGAACTGCGGCACGATGCGCGGAGCAACATCAACGAAGCGCCGCTGCAAATGAAGAGCAACTGCGGTTGCCTGCTGATCGACGATTTCGGCCGGCAGCGGATCGAGCCGGCGCAACTCCTCAATCGCTGGATCGTGCCCCTGGAAATGCGGCACGACTTCCTCACGCTGCCGACCGGAAAGAAGATTCAGGTGCCGTTCGATCAATTGGTGATCTTCTCCACCAACTTGGAGCCGCGCGACCTGGTCGATGAGGCATTCCTCCGCCGCATCCCCTTCAAGATCGAAATTGAAGATCCCAGCGAAGCGGAATTCCACTTGTTGTTCCAATTGTATGCGAAGACCTTCGGCTGCGAATACCGCCGCGCGGCCGTAGAGGATCTTCTGGCGAAACACTACCGGCCCACCAAGCGGCGGCTGCGCCGCTGCCATGCCCGCGATCTGTTGCTGCAAATCCGCAGTTACTGCAACTACGTGCGGCAGCCCTTGGAAATGCGGCCGGAGTATTTTGACCGGGCGGTAAAGACCTACTTCGCCACGGTATTCGGCGAAGAGTATCCCGATGGCAAACGGCCGAAAATATGAACACCAGCATTGCTGCGCAGAGTTTCAACGCCGCCGAACCGATTCCCGGCTACCGCATGATCGAGCGGATCGGCGCCGGCGGATACGGCGAGGTCTGGAAAGCCGAAGCCCCCGGCGGAATCGCCAAGGCGATCAAGGTGGTTTATGGATACCAGGACGACGAGCGGGCGAGCCGGGAGCTCAGCGCGCTCAACCGCATCAAGGAGGTGCGCCATCCGTTCGTCTTATCGCTGGAGCGGATCGAGCTTGTCGCCGGCCACCTGGTGATCGTGACGGAACTGGCCACCGCGAGCATGAAGATGCTCTTCACGGACCACCGCAGCTCGGGCCTGGCCGGTATTCCGCGGAGTGAGTTGCTGGGCTACCTTCGCGACGCCGCCGACGCCCTGGACTATCTTTACCACGAGCATTCCCTGCAGCACCTGGACGTCAAGCCCGAGAACCTGCTGCTGGTCGGCGGGCGCGTCAAGGTGGCCGATTTCGGCCTGGTGAAAGACTTGCAGGACGTCAACTGCTCGATGATCAACGGGCTGACGCCGGTGTATGCCGCGCCGGAATTGTTTGACGGGCGGCCCAACTGCCACAGCGATCAATACAGCCTGGCAATCGTTTATCAAGAGATGCTGACGGGCGTGCCGCCGTTTCTGGGACGGACGACCGCTCAGCTTGCGGCCCAGCACTTGCACAGCCGCCCGCGGCTGGATTGCCTGCCGGCTTCGGACCAGGCGGTGATCAGCAGGGCCCTCTCCAAGGATCCTGAACAGCGGTTTCCCAGTTGCCGCGAAATGGTGGAGAGCCTCCTCGAGGTGACGCCGAACCGGCCCTCGCACCAATCCGTAATGGCGGCCGGCGCCAACGCCTACTACGCGCCGCAGATGGCGCCGGTGAAAACCGAGATCGTTTCCCGCGAAGGCATCCGCGCGGGGGCCGCCGCGGCCACGCTCAGCACCTTGAGCCAGGCCCTGGGGGCCGCCCCCGCGGTGCAAGATCTGCCTCCCCTGGAAATCAAGCCGCAGGACGCCCACTATGGTCCGACGATCTTCCTGGGAATCGGCGGGCTGGCCGCCAAGACGCTGCAATCGCTGCGGCGGCGGCTGGTCGACCGCTTTGGAGATCTTCGCGCGCTGCCCGCGTTGCAATTGCTGCTCCTGGAGACCGACGCGGAAACCTTGAAGACGGCCACCGAGGGTGAAGACCAAACATCCTTGAGCAACGAGTCGGCGATCCTCTTGCCGTTGCGGCAGCCGGCCAATTACCGCCTCGATTCGAGCAACTACCTGCAATGGCTGAACCGGCGCTGGATCTATAATATTCCGCGATCGTTGCAGACCCAAGGTCTTCGGCCGTTGGGCCGCTTGGCGCTGGTCGACAACTTCGCGCGGGCCGCGGAACAAATCAGCCGGGTGATCAAGGCCGCCGTGGATCCACAAGGATTGGCCGCCTCGGCAGAGGCCACGGGCTTGCCCTTCGCCGCGGCCGCGCCGCGGGTCTTTATTATTTCGTCGATCTCGGGCGGGACCGGCAGCGGCATGGTGCTCGACGTCGCCTACCTGGTGCGCAAGACGCTACGCGACCTCGGTTGCTCGGAAGAAGGGCTCTGCGGCGTCCTGGCCCACTGTACCAGCCGCAATCCGCAGGGCCGGGAACTGGCCGTGGCCAACGCCTATGCCTTCTTGAGCGAGCTGCACCACTACAGCGACTTTCATCAATTTTACCCGGGCGAGCCAGCCTGCGGCCTACCCGGCTTCGCCGCCCAGGACGCACCTTTCACCCACACCTACGTCGCGCACTTGGGCGAGGAGCTGGAACCGAAGGAGTTCCTCGGGGCGGTGGATACGTTGGCCAACTATCTGTATTCCAATGCGGTCACGTCCGCGGCGGCGTTTTTCGACAAATGCCGCGCTCCGCAACAGCAAGGCGGCGACTCGGCCAGCGCCGATCCGATGGTGCGGACCTTCGGGCTGTGCCAGTTGGGGCTCTCGTACGACGACGTTCCCGCCGCGGCCGTCGACAGCCTCTGCAAGGCGCTGGTGACGCGCTGGCGGCGCGTCGTTCGCGCCGAGTCGGAAAACCATCCCGCCTCGCTCGCCGATCCCAGCTCGATGTTGGTTACCCAACTCGCCGAGGGTCTTTCCGCAGAGGAACTGCGGGCGGAAGTGGCTTCGCGCACGGCGGCGATGGGCTTGGACGTGGCGCGAATCGTCGAACCCTTGAATGACGCGATCGCCACCGCGATGGGCGACAGTCCCGAAGCGTACCTGTTGAACGTGCTGGAGCAGTTATTGAACAACCACAAGGCGGGTGGAATCTTTTCCCATCGCCTGCCGCCCGGCGAGGTGATCGTCGACACATTGGACGGCCTGATCCGTTCCCCGAATGGGCAGGACTCGCAGCACGTCTGCCTGGAATCGGCCCTGGAGCAATTCCTCAAGGAAGCGGCGGCCCGTCATGCGGATGCTTTGCGGGAGTGGATTCTGGGCCTGGTGGCCTCGCCGAAATACCGCGTGGAGAAGGCGCAACACGCCGCGGATTACGTGGTGGAGCGTCTGCGGGAGTTGAGCCGTGAGGCGGGGGAGTTGGTGCAAACCCGGCGGCACGAACTCTGCCCGCTACGGGAGACCCTGCTCAGCGACAAGAACGACGGTCGCGATTGGCTGCGTTTTCGCGGATTCTTCGGCGGACACCGGCTCGTCGTGGATCGAAGGTTATCCCAGTATTTCCACTTGGGTATCGAAGAACTGGCGCTGAACGGCGTCCGCCGGCTGGCCGGACTGATCCTGGCGCAAGTGACCACGCTCAGCGACAAACTGCGAAACCTGGCAGCCGACCTGGATCGTCTGGCCGAAGAGTTTCACGCGCAACCGCAGCCGCACGGCGGCGAGCAGAATCCGGCCGCCAAGGAAGTGGAGACGTTGCCGCCCATGGTGGCCGAGATGGTCAACTCGCGCAAGGCGGAGATGGTCTCGCGGATGGAATGCGATTTGGAGGATCTGCTCCGCCGCTTCGTCACGCGGGAGGAAAACGACATTCGCCGCGTGCTCGCCCGCGTGTTGCGCCTCGCCGCGCGATCGACGATCCTCCGCACGATCGAGACCGTAGTGCTGCGCGGGATGCAGGCTTGCGGCGGAGAGGGCGGGCCGGGGGCGATCTTTTCCCCCGTCGCCGGAGTAAAATCGGCCAAACCGCGGCTGTCGCAGTGCGGAGGCGCCCGGCGCTTGCTGCTGGCGGCACCCAACGAATTCCCGCTCGAGCGACTGCTGCGGGAAGTCGGCGGCGAAGTCGGCGAAACGCCCACCGTGGTTGCCGACGCGGAGAACCGCGTGCTCTTCTGCTACGAAGCGGAACAATTGTCGCTGCGGCGCGTAGCCGCGGCCCTGCTCGACCGCCGCTTTCAGAACGTGGAGATTGCCGCCCGACTGCACACGCGGATCGATGTGAATTGGTCGCCGCTCTGAGCCGGGTCGGCCCGCCGTGCTTCATCGCACGTCGGCCCCGGAACATTGTTCGATAACGATGGCTTGCGGCTTCGCGTTGTTCCAGTCCCATCGCCACGCCAGGGGCGGCGTGAAGCCGCTGGGCTCGGGCGAGGTGAGCCGGTTGTCTTTGATCACCAGCCCTGCCGTCGAGGTGACGGAAATATTGGGCCACGCCGACGCGGCGATCGTATTGCCGACGATGGACAGGTTGCGGTGCGCGCCGGCGGGAAGCGGCTTGCCATTGCCGCCGGGGGCGATGATTTCGATCGCCGCGCGGCGGCAGCCGTCGATGTCGTTCCCGGCAACGACCACGTTGCTGGAACTGGCCGCCTCCGACCACCAATACTCCGGCGCCACCAGCACCGCGGCCATCCAGCCGTGGGTGATCTTGTTGCCGACCACCTGGCCCCGGCTGGCCTTGATGAGAATGCCGCGCGAGCGGTTGTAGCCGAAGTCGCACCCCTTGACGATAAAGCCGTTGCCCGAGCGGTTGCCCGAGCAGATGGCCGACCCCATGGGCAGGGTCACCTCGCGATCGAGGGTTACCTTGAAGCAGCGCGCCTGGCCGGCGACGAGACGCTTCTTGTTGTCCGGGAGGAGATTCACCTTTTTGAAGAACGCCCGTTCAGCGTCGCCTAACGGAACGTCGCGCTCGATCTTCACGGCCACGGCGTCGGGCGGGCGGGGGCCGTCGAAGGGGAGGAACTCGACCGGGTCGCCCGGCTCGATCGTCATCCGGCCGGTTGCGGCCACGCGCAGTTCCCTGCCGCCGGCGGCCAGGACGAAGTGATACGAGCCGTGGATGTTCACGCAGTCGTCGCCCTGGAACTTGGCGGTGCAATCGAGGATGGCCGGTCCCTTCCGGGCTTCGACGCTGTGAAACGCATCGGCCGTCAGCGAGCGCATCCGCGGAAAGCCGCGCCGCACCGGGTCGTCGGCCGCCGCGCGGCGATCGATCTTGCAGCGCAAGTACGTGGAGCCGTCGCAGGCATGTTCGAGGAAGCCGAAGCACGGCGACGTGTACAAGGTCACGTCTTCCAGCTTCAAGCCGACGCAGTGCGAGGCCTCCACGGCGTGGCCGCCGGCCTTCGCGGGAAACTGATTTGTGGTCACCAGGATATCGCCCACCTGTTCCGTGTCCCACTCCGGCCGATAGTGATAGCCGGGGTGCTTGGCGATGCGGTAGCGGTGGGCGCCTTGCGGCTGGAACTCGTGGACCCAGCCGGCGTCGGTGCGGCGGAGCTCGCGCGTTGCCGAGTCGTAGATCTCAATCCGCTGTTCGAGCGTGTCTTCCGGGTAGCCGGGGATGATTTCGAACTCGACCCAGCTCTTGTCGGGAGGCAAAGCCGTGATGCGGCCCTCGGTGAATGCCAAGGGATCGTAGTCGATGGTAATGCCCTTGACGTGAACGTTGCGGCACTCTTGGAAGGTCATCGCCCGAGTGGTCTCGGTACAGACCATCTCCACGCCGTCAGCGATGACCTCGACGTCGTTCAGATCCTTGAAGAACAGATGCGACCCGCCCTTGGGCTTCACGCGGTAGCGCCCCGGCGGCACGATGACCGACCGATTGCCGGCGTAGAGCTGGCGCTGGATGAAGCCCTGGAGATCGAAATCCCGGGCAGCTTCGCCCGCCGCGGCGCGGAATGGATCGATCAGAAACAACACGGCCAGCAACACGCTGAATGCGACTGGTTTCATTCGGCATCTCCTCAAGGGGTTCCACAACAGTATAACGTTTCCGGGTTGTGAAGGCAAAGCGGCCGGTTCCATGGACAGGAGGACTACAAAGTCCGCTTCGTACCAGCGGAATTTATTCCGTTGCCTTTGCCCATTTCAGGGAAACGGAATGAAATTCCGATCTACTTTCGGCCGTCGCGTCCGGACTTTTCAGTTCTCCTGGTTCCATGGACGGTTTGCGAAGTCCTGCCGGCTCATGGCCATTCCACCGATCCGTCCGCCTCGACCGCCACCCCTTGCCCGCGCATCTGCCGGATCGCCTGCCGCACGTCGCCCGCGCGGAGATCGATGCCACGACAGGCGTTTTCGACCAGATGGGTTTTGAAATCCAAGGCCACCGCATCCAGCACGGTCGCCTTGACACAATAGTCGGTCGCCAGGCCGCAAACGTAGACATCGCCAACGCCCCGCCCCTTGAGGTACTCACCGAGGCCGGTCGAGCGGCGGTGGCCGTTGTCGAAGAAACCGCTGTAGCTGTCGACGTTCGGATCGGTGCCCTTGCGGAACACCCGGGCGATCGGTGCGCGGTCGAGCTCCGGGTGCAACTCGGCCCCCGACGTGTTTTGGACGCAATGCACCGGCCAGAGGATCTGCGGCAGGCCGGCCAGCTCGATCCGCTCGCCCGGGCGGCGGCCGGGGTGATTGGCGGCGAAGCTACCATGATCGGCCGGGTGCCAGTCCTGCGTGGCCACCACGAGGTCGAAGCCGGGCTGGATACGATTGATGACCGCGACGACTCGATCGCCCTCGGGCACCGGCAGCGCCCCGCCCGGGCAAAAGTCGTTCTGCACGTCCACGATCACGAGGGCCTTATGCGGCGAACGGTTGGTAATGGCACGCACCTTTCCGTACGGTAACGGTTCGCCTCATTTCGAACCGTACAGAGTATAGCGGGTTGTCTTCCGTTCACGACGGGAATCCCCGCGTGTTGAGGATGAGTTGGGTTTTCCGCTCGTGCAGCCCGAGTTCCAGGCCGACCGGATAGCGATGAGGATTCACGAGCCGCTTGACACCGGCGTAGAACATTTCCAGTTGTTCCCGCACCCGGCCGCGCGACTCCTCCAGACTCGGCAGGGGGCACACTAGTTGCCCACGGTGGAACACGGGCACCAGCAGGTCTGTGGCGGACGTGCCGGCGGGGATCGTCTTCCGATGGGTCATGTCCAACGGATCGACGATCGTGCAATCGCCTTGGATGGGGAACCGCTCGTCGAAGATCACGTCGCCAACCGCTTCGCCGCGGTGGCAGTAGCGTCGCACTTGCAGGATGCCGGGATTGGAGACCTTGATCGCCTGCTCGGAGAGTTTTACTTTGTACTGCCACTGGCCTTGCCGATCGCGGAGGGCGGCCAGCTTGTACACTCCGCCCAGGGCCGGCTGGCCGTCGGCGGTCACCAGGCGCGTGCCGACGCCCCACACGCCGATGGTCGCGCCCTGGTCCTTGAGGCTAGCGATGATCCGCTCGTCGAGATCGTTCGACGCCAGGATGACAGCCTCGGGGAAGCCCGCGTCGTCGAGCAGCCGCCGGGCCTCGATACTCAGCCAGGCCAGATCGCCGGAATCGAGGCGAACGCCGATCATCTCATGCCCTTGGCGGCGCATTTCGCGGCCGACCTCGATGGCATGCCGCACGCCGTCGAGCGTGTTGTAGGTGTCGACGAGGAAGACGCAGTTATTGGGCATCGCCCGGGCGTAGGCGCGAAACGACTCGAGTTCGTCGTCGAAGCACATCACCCAACTATGGGCGTGGGTTCCTCGCACGGGGATGCCGAACAAGCGGCCGGCCAGCAGGTTGGACGTAGCCGCGCAACCGCCCAGGTAGGCCGCCCGACTGGCCGCCAAGGCCCCGTCGATGCCCTGGGCGCGGCGGAGTCCGAACTCCAGGACCGGCTGACCCCGCGCGGCCAGCGCGACCCGGGCGGCTTTCGTGGCCACGAGGGTCTGGAAGTTGACGATGCAGAGCAAGGCGGTTTCCAACAGTTGGGCTTGCAGTAGCGGTGCGGTGACCCGCAGCAGCGGCTCATGGGGGAAGACGATCGTACCTTCGGGAATGCCGTGCACGTCGCATTCCAGTCGCATCTGGGCCAGATAATCGAAAAACGCGGGCTCGAACAGCGGCCCGTCGTCGTTGCCGCGGAGGCTGGCCAGATAGGCCAGGTCGTCCCGGTCGAACCGCAGGCCCTCCAGGTATTCCGCGACGGTGGCGAGGCCGGCGGCGACCGTGAAGCCGCCGCCGAAGGGGTGCTCGCGGAAGAACAAGTGAAACGCGGCTTCGCGGTCGTGGCAACCCGTCTTCCAATAGCCATAGGCCATCGTAAGCTGGTACAGGTCGGTTAGCAGTCCCAAGGAGGACTTGTATAGCGCACTCAGTGTGTTCATGCTCCGCTGTATCCCCTTCGCGTCAATTATACCCCAGCATCGGCAAAACCGGCATAATCGCACTTTCCGATTTGCGGCGCCCTACAGCTTTCCGAAATGCTATAGTTTTCCAGAGGCACCCTGGGGTCTCGGCGGTGCAATGTGCGCGGCAGCAGCGTTTCACTGCCGGGAAGGGACGCGCCGTACAGGTCTTTTTATTCGGCGCGGTTCGAAAAGATGCGAACCGCGGCGATCGGAATAGGTTTGCGCCACCGTCAGCCGTTGGCAGTGTAAGGTCTTGACAACCCATGCGCCGATCGATGTTCCACCATAGAGTTTCCGCACCCATCCGGGTTTCAGCAACCGCAACTACGGCCCGCTTCCACAAGCGGGCGCGGCGGGGCGTTGTCGCCGTGGAAGCCGCGTTGGTGATGACCGTGGTCGTGCTGCTGATGTTGGGCGTGTGGCAAGTCGGACAGATGCTGCACGTGTCGCGGATCTTGTACGATGCGGCCAGCGAGGGCGCCCGCTACGCGGCGGGCGGTTGCAGCAGCAGCACTCCGGTGACCGTCGCCTTGGTACAGACGGAGGTGCAGAACTACTTGACCGCGGCCGGCTTTCCCACCGCGGCGGTAACGGGCGCGCAGATCACGGTCACCAATCTAAGCGCCGATTCCTGGACCGATCCCTGCAATGCGCAGCCGCTGGACCTGTTTTCGGTGACCGTGACCATTCCGTCCGGCGCCGCCTTCAACAGCTTGTGCTGGATGAGCAACACGGTAACCGGCCTGAATCAGTTGTCCGCCACGGTCCAGTGGCTTTCGGCCAACGACGCTCAGGCGGTCGTCAACACGACACTACCCTTTTGATGCCAGTGGGCCGGCCATGAAGCAACGATCGAACAAGAACATGCGGCGTTCGGGCGCCGTGCTGGTCGAAGCGGCGATGGTGCTGCCGATGGTGCTGCTGTTCCTCCTGGGCATCATGGAGTATGGGCGGTACCTGATGACGCTCCACGTGTTCACCAACGCCGTCACCGCGGGCGCGGCCTACGCGGCCAAGCATACCGACTCGATCTTCCTCAACGGCTCCACCTACGGAAATGCCAATTCCAACGTTACCACCATTGTCACCAACGCCTTGGCCGGCCAACAGCTCGGCAACCAGACCATTTCCGTGTATGAATCCGACGCCTTGGGCAATAACCTGGGCACCTGGACCTCGGCGCAGGCGGGCCAATACGTCTGCGTGCAGATTACGGGCACTTACCAGTTCATGCTCCCCAAGCTGCTCTTGTTGCCCTCCACGATCACGCCGACGTTTCAGTGCGTCAGGCTAAGCGAAGGAAATTAAGCCCATGAACAGCCCATTGAACGTATATGGCCGTACGGCAACGGCTTTCTTTCCCGCGGCGGCGGGCCCTCACCCCCTGCCCCTCGCCCGTGTATGGGAGAGCGGAGTGTCCTTCCGCCGAGGCCCGCGGGCACGGCATCGGCGGGGCACGGCCTTGGTGCTCCTGGCGGTCTGCATGATTCCGCTGGTGGCGTGCGTGGCGCTGGCGATCGACGTCGGCATGCTGACGCTGGCACAAACCCAGTTGAACGACGCCGCCGACGCGGCCGCATTGGCCGCCGCGCGGGCGCTCAACGGCAACACGGCCAGCAATAATAATTACGCTGGGGCCACTCCGGCGGCGCAGCAAGTGATTGCCAATAATAGCGTGCTGGGCCGGACGATTCAGAATTCGCAGCTCAGCTTGAACATCGGCCGCTACACGTACGTCTCCTCGGCGGCGCAATTCCAGGGGCAGTTTCCCGGCCCGTCCACGCAGAACTGGAACTTGGTGCAGGCCACGGTGACGTCGAGCCAGAGCAACCTCAAGGCGTTCGCGGGGATCTTCAACCTCGCACCCAGCTTGCAGGCCGTGTCCACGGCGGCACACCAACCCCGCGACATCGCCCTGATCCTCGACTATTCCGGCTCGATGCGTTTCAGCAGCCTGCTGGGATTGCTCTATTACGGCAATCGAAGCGGCAACAACCTGAACCCGGTCTTTCCCACATTCGGGGCCTACTCCAGCAGCACTGCGGGAATCCAGGGCGCCGCGCCCGCCTCGCCGTACCAGGACGCGAACATCGACTGGACCACCAGCGACGGCCGGCCGCCGATCGTCGCGGACTTCTACACCAGCTCCACCGGCGGGACGGCCTTTTCGCCCGCTGCAGCCAGCTACGCTACGACCCCCGGCGGCGACGTGCCGCTGAAGACCGGCAAGAACACGGGCGGCTCGTACGCCCAAACGCTGTGGGGCGCCAGCGGGCTGCTGAGCACCAGTTCGCCGAGCAACTCGACACGCGACGCGACGTTCGAATCGTCGGGCTACACGGCCTACGGCATGGCGTCGAAGTTCTACGGCTATACGCAAGGCCCCGGTTATTGGGGCAAGACTTTCTACATCTGGCCCCCCAATCCGGTCAACGACTGGCGCTCCAAATATTTCACTTTTTCCGGCGGCACGCCCGACAATTCGGCACTGTGGGACAACAACGGCAACTGGCAAGCCCCGGGCGGCAGCGCGCCGTACTACAACGTCAACTACAACGCCATCTTGAATTTCATTCTCAACGTCGGGCCCTGCCCATTCCCCTCGCGGCTGCAATCCGGCCGCATCGTCTACTACACGGCAATCCCCACCTCGATCGACACCTCGACATGGCCTCCCACCGATTTGAACCAGCGGTTCTGGAAGGATTACATCGACTACGTGTTGGGGCTCATGCAAACGGATTCCTCGGGCGACTACACGGTCATCAACAACGGCCAAAACGGGCTGACGGGCTACGGCGAGGACTTTACTTGGGGAACGGTGAAGATTACCCCGCTGAGCTCGCTCTCCGGCTCGCCGAAGCCCTATATGTTCTACGGCGACAATCCGCTGCGGCCGCAATTGAGTTTCTGGTTCGGGCCCATGACGATGATCGATTTTCTCGGCAACTACAACCTCTGGTATAGCGTGAACCCGTATTGCTCGCGTTATTGCTATTGGCCCGGCACTTGCCATGAAGCGCCCATGTACGCGCAGAAAGTGGGCATCAACTCCGCTCTGAACGACATCCAGACGAACCATCCCAACGACATGCTGTCGATGATCTTCTTCAGCGTGCCGCAGTCAAGCTCCACCGACACCAGCGGCACGCGTTTCAACCGCGTGCGGGTAGCGCTGGGGCAGAACTTCACGAACCTCGTCGAGTCGCTCTGGTATCCGCCGTCCACGCTCGGCAATTCCAGCGCCACGGTTACCCCCTACGATTCCGGCAATCTGGAGGTGCCCCGGGCCATGGGTGGCACCTGCTACGCCATCTCGCTGATGCTGGCCTACAACCAGTTCAGCAGCAACCCGTCGCTGCAAACCTTCAACCCGGGGCAGCCGACGGGCGATGCGGGCGGCAACGGCCGCCAGGGCGCGCAGAAAATCATCATCTTCGAGACGGACGGCGCGCCCAACACCACCGCTTCGGCCAACTTCACCAACAACGGCGCCTACCAGTCGTACTACCAGGTCCGCTACAACAGCGCGAACCCCGCGGCCAGCGACTTTCCCAATAACATCAACGGCTACAGCGACAACGATGCCACGGTTACTTCGCAGATCTACAGCATCTGCACGCAAATCGCCGCCAGCACGTCCGCGGGCGGGTTTAGCACGCCCAGCCACCCGGTGTTGATCAACTGCATCGCCTTCGGGCCGCAGGGCGTCAACGGCCTGCCGACGCTCAACCAGATGCAGACCATCGGCAACGTCAACGACGGCATGCCCAGTTACAAGATCATCAACGGCAACGCCTCCACGATTATCGCCAACCTGCAAACCGCCATCGACAAGATCCTCGAAACGGGCGTCCAGGTTTCCCTGATTCAATAGAAGGCTTCCACCGTGCCCATCCTCAAGCCTCCCGCGGTCGTCGAATTTCAATCGGTGAGCAAGGTCTATCGCCTGGGCTTCCTGGGGCGGCGGATTCACGCCTTGCGCGACGTGACGCTGGCCGTGCCGCGGGGCTCGGTGTTCGGCGTCGTGGGGCCGAATCGGGCCGGCAAGACGACGCTCGTCAAGGCCCTCTTGTCGATCTGCCGCCCCACCTCCGGGACCATCCTGCGGCTGGGATGGCTGGCGCAAAACCGCAGCACCTTGGACCGCGTCGGCTACCTCCACGAAAGCCAGGCCTTTCCAGGATATCTGACCGCCGCGGCGCTGCTGCAATACTATGGGGCGTTGTCCTTTATCCCCGCGGGCGAACTGGCCCGGCGGATTCCGCAGCGGTTGGAGCAGGTGGGCCTGGCCGACCGTGCGCGGGAACCGATCGCCACGTTCAGCAAGGGCATGGTGCAGCGGCTGGCCCTGGCCCAGGCGCTGCTGAACGATCCGGAACTGCTGGTGCTCGATGAGCCGACCGAGGGAATGGACCTCGTGGCCCGAAAACTGTTGCACGACGTGGTGCGCCACCACAAGGCCGAGGGGAAAACCACGATCCTGGTTTCCCACAGCCTCTCCGACGTCGAGCAATTGTGCGATCGAGTGGCGGTACTGCGGGGAGGCCGGCTGGCCTTCAGCGGCGCGCTCGGCGAGTTGATCGCCGGCGCGACGGCCGACGACTCCGCCACCGCGCTGCAAGACGCTTTGGAACCGATGTACGCAGGAGCTTCCACGTGACGCTATCGAAGTTTGTGACTACCACCGCCTGGCTGGTGCGCGACACGTTTCGCCAGTCGTTGGCTTCCGGCTTGTGCTGGTTGCTCTTGGGACTGAGCACGATCTGTATCCTCGTCTGCTGCAGCGCCGGCGCCAGCGGCCGCGGCTCGATCATTTTGCCGGGCGAGCACAACGGCAACTTCCTGCCGCGTTTCGACCGCGAGGCCCACGATGCCCAGAAGCTGAAGCAGTCGGGCACCATCGTCGCCGACGGCACGCTGAGCCTGGCCTTCGGCGCGATTCGCGTCCCCTTGGCCCGCGACGCCCGCGAGGCGGTGCACTTCGTGCAGTTGGTGCTTTCCGCGGGCGTTGCCGACACCCTGGGGCTGCTGCTCACGCTGGTGTGGACAGCGGGGTTCTTGCCGGGTTTCCTCGATCGGCGGGCGATCGCGGTGCTCCTGGCCAAGCCTATTCCGCGGGGGGCCCTGTTGATGGGCAAATACATCGGCGTCTTGGCCTTCGTGCTGGTGCAAGCCAGCTATTTCGTGGTGGGCACTTGGCTCGCCTTGGCGTTGCGGACGGGCATTTGGGATGCCAGCTATCTGCTGAGCGTGCCGTTGTTGCTGTTGCACTTCGCCATCTTCTTCAGCGTCTCGCTGCTGTTGGCCGTTTGCACCCGCAGCACGGTGGTGTCGGTTTTCGGCTCGATCGCCTTTTGGGGAATCTGCTGGGCGATCAATTACGGTCGGCACAGCGTGATGGCCGCCGCGGCCATGGCGCCGGAGGGCTCGTTCTCGCCGGGACTGGTCCGGCTGGCGAATCTGGGCTACTGGTTGTTCCCCAAGCCGGTCGATTTGGGCCGCTTCGTCTTCGATTCCCTGGGTGCGGAGAGCAACTTCCGGCCGCTGTTCCAGAATCTGCCCTCGGTGTCGATGGGGCTGTCGATCTTCACGTCCTTGTTGTTCACCGGCTACGTGCTGTTCGCCGCCAGCCGCCATTTTCGGCGGGTGGAATACTGAGGGGAGTACGGGGAGCATGGTCTGGGGCGAATTTCTTTCACCCCGTACCCCACACTCCACACCCTGCTCTTTCAGTAGCTGTGGCGCGATCCAAAACCGCGCATGCAGAAGGCGCCGAATGCCATCGAGACCACCATGACGACCACCCAGTGGTACATCGTCATGTGGCATATCGCGCGCATCAGGCCGGTCCAGCCGCCGCTGAGCAGATGAGAGAATTGATGAAGGAATTGTTGGATCATATTTCGTCTCTTCGATCTTTGCGACAAGAAAACATAGCACGTGGTTTTCGCGCGGCGGGATGCACGGCAGGCGGCATGCCCGGTGCAGCGGCCACTGCCGCCTGCGGCTCCTCCTCTTCCGCACAACCGCTATAACCGGTGGCGGCTGACCCGCCGAGGCAGATTATGGAAATGGGTGGCACGCCTTGAGGCACGAAGGGCGTGGCGGGCATGACAACCACGCTCATCGATGCGCTCTGGGTGTGCCACCCCCTGCGATAACCCGCTTGCCGTTCGGTCGGCGGCGGTTGACAAGTGGCCGCGGCGACCTATTTTTCGCATAGCGGCGGGTTCGTGACGCGACCACGCATGATTGAGGTCGGCATCGCCATTGAAAGCGGAGGTATGTTATGAAGTCGCGCAGTGGTTTCACGCTGATCGAATTGATGGTGTTGGTGATGATCGTGGGGCTTCTGGCCGCGATTGCGGCGCCAAAAATACTCAACGTCGCCGGCACTCCGACCGACAACGCCGCCCGGGAAACCTTGACCGAGCTTCGCAACGCGATCGACGCCTATGCCGGTCGGAACGGCGGGGCATTTCCGGGCCATGACATGGCCTCCTTCAAGACGGCCCTCCGGCCCTATCTGCGGAGCGACTTTCCGAGCTGTCCGGTCGGCACCGGAGTGGCCAACGGCGTGACGGTGGTCCATGCCGGGGTCCCCTTGGCCGGAAACAGCGACACCGCGCCGGCCAACGCCTGGAAGTACGACTACACCACCGGCGAGATCATCATCGACTATAACGGCACCACCCGGGCCGGAATACGTTTCGACTCGATGTGAGTGGTAGGGAATTGACTGCGTTTGCCCAGCACGGTTGAGGCGACGCAGGGAATTCCGTGGCCGCGGCCCTGCGGCCCACCGCCGGCAGCCGGCGGCCGATCTTCGTTTCGCCCGGCCACTCGGTCGATCTGAGATTCTCAGAGCGGGTGGTACGGCAGCTACTCCTCGGAAGGCGATTGCCGGAGCCCCTATATTGGGCCGATCGGCTCAGTCGCGCGGCGGCACGCCGATAAGCGTAGATTGTGCAGTTCCAATTGTGCAAATCGTAAACCTCTGCGCCGCGAGGGTTTTGGCGAAGTGCGGCGAAGCGGCGGGAAAAAATTGAATTTTGCGGGCCCGCGGAGCCACAAACCACTTGGCGCAAACCGCACGATTCAGTAAGGTGCAAGGAGGACTCGTTCCGGCGCTGGGCGAGTTTGTCATGCGGTTACGAATGACACGAACCTTCCCGATTGCCACGGTTTGCAGCATTTCAAGCCGCTCAGAGCATCACAGCCTATCCCAGGATTGCCAGGGCCACGTCGGGCGGCCGCCGAATACGGCAGCGCCAAACAGTTCTGGGATCGGTACAAAAACCCCGATGGGAGTCAGATAATGACAGCCGTAGTCGATTCGGAAAAGTGTAATGCGTGTGGCGAGTGCATCGAGTCCTGTCCGTTGGACGCCATCGCGATGGAAGAGAGCCACGCGAAAGTTGACCCGGAGACCTGTGGCGATTGCGGCGCGTGCGTCGACGCGTGCCCCAACGAAGCGATCAGTTGCGACTAACCACGTTTCGGAAGAGCGTGAATTGAAAATGGGCCGTGTGCGTGCGCGGCCCATTTTTTTGTAGGGGTACGCGATGGGTGGCACGCCCTGTGGGACGCAGGGCGTGGTGGGCCGGAAAACCACGCCCATCGTGGGCCTCCGGGCGTGTCACCTTCCCCTTTTCATCCTTCATTCTTTCCCTCCCATGGACCGCGAGCACGAAGGCCCGATCGAGATCGCCCTGGTGGGCGACTTGACCGACAACGAGTCGGAGTTGTGCGACAAGCTCTTGAGCGTGGAGCCGGGCGGAGAGTGCGTGATCTACATCGACTCCCTCGGCGGCAGCCCGTACTGTGCGATGGCGCTGGCCTCGCTGATCCGGCTGCGCGATCTGCGGGCGACGGGGATCGTGGCCGGCGAATGTTCGTCGGCGGCCCTTTGGCCGTTTGCGGCGTGCAAGCCCCGCTATGTGACGCCCTACAGCGTACTGTTGTTCCATCCCATGAAGTGGCAAAGCGAAGAGAACGTGGGGCTGGCCGAAGCGGCCGAATGGGCCCGGCATTTCGGGAACCTGGAATCCGACATGGATCGCTGGCTGGCGGAGCTGTTCGCGGCGCCCTTCGAATTGATCGAGAAATGGGCGCGGCCGGGGCGCTACGTGAGCGGCCCGGAAATGGTCGCCGCGGGCCTGGCGCAGATGCTCTCCGTAGAGCCGCTGGATTTGTTGAAACGCAAGCCGGCGCGGCGAAAGAAATAGTGGGCACTCCCCCACTAATTCCGCGGCGGCGGTTGCATGCTGTCGCGCAAGCTGTTTCCCAGGGCCAGTTGGTAGCGCGCGCCGTCGATCTCCAGTTCGACGAAGCGATGGTCGATGCGCGTCACCTTGCCGTGAACGGGTCCGATCGTAAACTCGTCGCCTTGCGAGAGCTTGAAGGTCTGGTCCGTGGTCCGCGAAAGCAGCCAGGCCTGGGGACGCCCGCCAACGTCGAGCACGGCGGTGAGGTAGGCATACTTGGCCGGATCGAACTGGGGCGGGCTGGAGTCGGCCGGCCGCGTGGGCTGCACCTGGCCGCTGGCAGTATACGGTGAAAACAGGTTGCGGCCGACAATCACCTTGCTATATTCGTCCAGCGCGGCGACGGCCAGCACCTTGCCGGGCTCGCTGGAAAGCTTGTCGGGGCGGTTGGCTCCCGGCAGCGAAAGGGCCTCGATGCTGATCGCCAACTTCAGATTCTTGGAATTCTCCTGTCCCTTGACGTTCTCCAGCGGCTTGATGCTCAGATGGCGGATCTGCTGCAGATGCCCGGCCTGGTAGAACTGGAACAGAAAGCGCACCAGTTGTTCCATCGTGGCTTGGCCGCGGACCGTGAAGGGGAGCGAATAATAGGCCTTCTTGGTCATGTGGCCCTCGGCCGACTCCACCTGGGTGCCTTGAAAACCGACCTGGTCGGCCACCTCGGAAAGCCAGTTTTGATAGAGCGAGCGGGCGATTTCGTGGTCCGCCGGTAGCGAACGCTTGTCCCACTCGGCCAGCCGGGCCGCGGCCTTATTCCCTTCGCGCACGGCCTGCTTCTTTTCGCGGACGACCTTGGCGAGGTTGTCGCGGGCCTCGGCGAGACCGCCGGTGGCCCCGCCCAGCATGGTAAACACGTACCTTACGCCGAACGCCAGCGCCAGCACCCCTGTGACGATGACCAGGATTCTTTCGCGTTTCCGCAGCGCCATCAGCGTTTCTCCGCATCGACAAACAGCGACGAGATGAACCGCCAGGAATAGGTCTTCTGCGAATTATCCAGACTCCGCCCCTTGCCCTCGACGTGGTGGGCTTTGTCGCGGAGGCCTTGCTCCAGGGCGTCGATGCTGGCGGCCGTCTTGGCCAGTCCTTCCAGCTTCAATTCGCCGCCATGGCCGCCGGAGACGCCCCCCATGCTCAACTGCGTGAGCATGGCGTCCGCGGCGGGCGGAAAGTCCAGACACAGTTGGCGAAGCTCGTCCAGCCAGATGATCTCGCCCGCGGTCCAATTGGCGATTTCGCCCACCTCCTGCTTGAGCTTTTCGGCCTTGGTCACCTGCCGATCCAGGGTATCCGACTCCTCCTGGAGCGTGTCGATTTCCTGTTGCAACCGGCTCTTGGCCCAAGCCTGCGACACGAACACGATCGCCAACAACACGGCCACCGCCAGCGCGCCGATCACCAATTGCTTGCGGCGGTTGGGCGGCGGCGGACGCTGGCGAGGATGGAGGAAATCGATGGCATGCCGGGTGCGATCAGCTTCGTCCAACAGCATTCCCAGCAGCGGAGCGAAACGGCCGGGCCGGTCGGGCAACTCCGCGCGCAACTGCGGCGCGATCGCGCAGGCGGCCAGCGGATCGAAGGTTTCGGTGGGCACCGGCAGCGAGTCGCACATCGTTTGGGCCAGCGCGGCCTGGGCCGGCCCGCTGCCGCAGAGCGCGATCGATTCCACCGCCCGCCCGCCCAACACGTTCTGCGCGGCGGCCATGGTGCGGCGGATCTCCGTCAACAGGGCTTGCGCGGCCTCGGTTTCACAGAGCGGGTCACCCGGGAGCCGCACCGTGCGGAGATACGTCACCTGGCCTTCGAGGATTACGGTGAGATCGGCCTCGTCGCCCAATAGGTCGACCAGCAGCCGAAGTTGCGTGGAACGTTCGCTTTGCGTGCGACCGAGCAGCGACGCGGCCGCGCACGGCCGCAAGATCAGCCGCTTGGGCTTGATGTTCGCCGTTTGGCAGGTGTGGAGGATCTGCTTCACCAACTCGGGATCGACGGCCGCGGCCAGGACCTTGATGGGCTGATCGGCGCCACGCTCGGCGGGAATGAAATCCAGCGGCCAGTTTTCCTCCAGGGCGTTGAACTCCTTCAACGCCTGCATGCGGACCATGTCGGGCAGTTCTTCGTCGGGGGCCGGCGGCAACGTGAGCTGGCGCAACTCGATGTTCGTGCGTCCCAGGGCCACCAGCGTTTCCACGCGGCGGATACCGCGAGCTTCCAACGCGGCCGCGATCTGCCGGCCCACCGAGGATTCCGCCGCCGCCGGCTCACCTTCCGACGGTGAGAGCGCGAGCGAAAATGCCTGCTCGACGACAATCTGGCCGCCGCGGGTGGAGGCAACCACCATCCGCGCTTCGGTCGTGTTCCATTCCAGGGCCAGTAATCGAGGCATGGGGAGCAGGGAGTTAGGGGTCAGAGTGGGGGAGAAGGGGAGTGGGGGAGCCGAGCCAAATACGGTTGCCAGCGAGTCTCCCCCACTCCCTTTCTCCCCCTCTCCCTTTCTAAGCTTTTACATTGTTGTATTCGTTATTTGCCACTCGGCGCCGTCCCGCCTCCCGCGTTCGACATCCCACCCCCCGATCCCTGGTCGCCGCTCAAGTCGCTCAACGAGAAGCCGCGGCCCAAATGGCTCATCTCTCTCCAGAATACCACGTTGGCGGGCTGGACGGTAGCATCGATCATCACTTCAATCCGCGCGGCCGGACCACCCCTGTCGAAGTACCCCACCACCTGGCCGTGGAAGACGTTGCCGCCACAGGTGATGTAGGGCTCCAAGGCCTTCATCTGGGTGAGCGTCACGACCCCGTCGGTCAGCAGCCAGGTCTCGACCTGGTGGTCGGGGGGTTCGTTGGTCGGATCGTCCTGCCGCTTTTCCATGATGGCCTGGACAATCTCATCGGTCATCCCGGGGATGGCCTCCAGCACCGTTTGCGACGCCAGATTGATGTTGATTCGCCCGGGAATTGTCGTGCCCGAGGAAACGGTGGTCTGGTCCATCAGGGTCGGCAGATAGCTGGCCATGGCCCCGGTGTCGCTGGAGAAGGGACTTGGGACAGATTTCGGCGTCGTCCCTTGTCCGCTTTGGTTCGGCACCTGCACCTGCACGGTTGCACCGATCAGATCCAGCACGGATTTTAGTTGGGTCGTGGCGGGAGTGGTTAGGTTGAGCTGCACACTGGACGGCGTCGCGGTTGCCTGACCAGAAGGCGGCGTGCCACTGGCCGGGCCGTTTTGCTCGTAAAGGATAATGAAGGCCGCCTGGTCCGCGTCCAAAATGTCTTGAAGCTGGCTGTAGAGCTGCTGCAAGTTGGATTGGTTGAGATTGACTTTGGGGGTGCCATCGGACTGGACGTTGGCTTCCGCGCTGTTTACGGTGAGATACGCCGACCAGCCAAGGTTCACCTCGCCGTCGACGGTGCTGGCGCCGCTGCTGGAACTGCTGCTAGAACTGGAACTGCCACTTCCGCTGCCACTCGCGCCACTGCCGCTGCCCGTCTGGTTCTGCACCAGGCTTTGCTCGGAGGGGTCGATCTGGCCGTTGCGATTGGCGTCGGCACCGAACAACAACGACGGCGTGACCCCCTTGACCAGCAGCAATTCGTCCAGGGTTTGCGGGACGGCATTGGCGGTCGTATAGGGTGGGCTCTGCGACATGTAGTAATCCGACTCGGCGCCGAACTCCCGCTCGTCGTCGTCGGAATCGATCCAATCCATGATGCAATCGGCGATGTCCTCGGTCATGCCGGGAAGGTTCAGAAGCATCGTCCGCCCGGCGCCTTGGTTCTGTTGGTCGATCGTCAGCAGCAGGTTGAGATTGATCTTGGCCGACTCGTTTTCCAGGCCGTAGCGGATGCCGGCCGGCATGCCCCCCTCGAAGTTCGGCGCCACGAAGGTGAACCGCCCGGGACCTTGCGGCCCGCCGTCGTCCGACACTTGTACGCCGCGGAACACGCCCGGATTGTTGTACCAGCCGCCGGCCTGCAGCAGCACGTCGGCATCCTGGGCGATGAACACCTTGGCCATTTCCACTCCCGAGGCAGCCAACTCGCGGGCCTGGACCTGCTTGAGAGCCATGTAGGCCGCTTTGCGCTCCGACCACATCATTTCCAGGAAACCGTAACCGGCCAGGCTCAAAATGGCGATCACGATCAGCACCAGGATCAACAGCACGCCGCGGCGAGAGCGGTTAGCTCCGGATCCCCGGGATCGCTGGGTGCCATGCTTGCTAAGCGAGCGCAGCGAGACAGCAAGCATGCCCACGCAAGCCTGGGCATCGCACCCCGCTTTATCTTTGCCCCGGAGGGGCACGTGAGAATAGCCCAGCGATTTATCGCTGGGTTGTGGAGGCCCATTGTCTTTGCCAGTCCCGAAGGGACGATTGAAATATGACTTTCGCCTGCATTTCAGTCGTCCCTCCGGGACTGTACACGTTTCTTCGCCTTGGGTCCCAGCGATGAATCGCTGGGCTAATGTCAAACGTCCCTCCGGGACGGATAGACCGCACCTCACCCACGAATTCCTCGCAAAGCTTTCGAGCAAAGAGCGGCGGAATAATGCACGATGGGGCTCGCCGATCAACGCTGCGCGTCGGTACCCGTCGATCCACCCTCCGGCTCTGTGCATCACATTCCTCCCGACAGCGGCGGCGTGCTGTCCGTCGTTCCGCTGGACTGGACGGTCGTGGGCTGGGCTACCGGCAAACTCACCATCAGCGTGTAGGTGTGCGCGTCGCTCTCCTTGGCGGAATTCGACGAGCCGCCGCCCGACATCCCGCGGAGTCCTTCCGAGTGCTGCGGCTTGGTGATGGTGAGCGAGATTTCCACGGCCATGGGCAGCCCGTTGTTCTCGGTCGAGTCCCATTCGCTGACCCACTCGTTGCCGTCGTAGTACTGGAACTCGATGTCGACGACTTCGGCGGCCAAGGGCTCCTGATTGCTCGTGTCTTCCATGGCTTGCCCCCCCTGGGTGGTGGCAAAGGAGGCCACGGCGCGATCCATTTCCCGCCGGTACAGGCCGTCGCCGGAGGCGGTCGAACCACCGCCGGAACTGGAGCCGGCGAGGAAATACAGCACCGTCTTGACGTCGCTCATGACGTCTTGCGTGAGCGCGGTGGTGGTCGTGGTGTCGGGCGAGAGGATCGCTTGCATCTGATCCAGCCGCGGCAAGCGGCTGACGTCGATCTGCAGTTCATTGGCATTGCCATAGATCCCGGGCACCGGCGGCAACGAGGTGGCATTGGCCAGGTTCGCGGTGTTGCTGTTATTCTGGCCCCCGCCCCCACCACCGCCGCCGCCACCACCGTTCCCGTTCGACGAACTGGATGAACCCAACGAGTTGGGGGCCGACAGGTTGTACTGTACGGCGTTGTGCAGGTCTTGGGAGATGCGGTGGAGGATCGCCCGGGCCAGTTGCGCCTGTTCCACTTCCGCCCGGCCGGTCCGGAGCAAACGCAAATGGAGATCGATGGCCAACCCCACCACGATCATCAGCAGGCACGATAACCCTAGGGTGAGCAGCACCTCGATGAGCGTGAAAGCGGAAGGATGAAGGATGGAGGATGAAGGATGAAGACGCGCAAGCGGGTCGTGGCCGCAATCGTGCCGCGGCGCCTTGGCATTGGCCGAAAAACAACCTCCCGGGTTTCCTGTCTTTTCCGTAGCCCAGGCATTTATGCCTGGGAAACAAATCGCGCGCGCGCCGGCGACCCGGTTTCCCCGATCCGCCGCTACAGGCGGCGGATCGGGGAAACCGGCTTGGCGTCTGGGCACCGTGATCCCAGGCATGAATGCCTGGGCTACGGAAATCGCAAAGTCGCCCTTCGGCGGACCCCCGCTCATCACCCGGGAATTGACGTTATTCATCATCCGCACTCGTTGCTAATTTCACGAACTGCCGGCATTGCTATTGCTAGAGGAGCCTCCGCCCGACGAGCTGCTGCCCGAGGAACTGGTCAAGCTGGCCGCGTAATTGGGATCGATCATCCACCGCGTCAGCGTGACGGTGGTCTGACCGCCGGCGGATTGGTCTGGGCCCTTGCTCCCCTGGGCCGGGCTCACGGTGACCTTGATCGCCAAAAGCCCTTCCTGGCCGTTGACCGGCGAAACGTCGACCGAATAGTTCCATTTGCCCAGGTCAGAGTCGGGGGTGGCCGACGTGCCCGCGTCGCCGACGGCGGTGTCGGCGAGCGTATCGCCCACGGAGGTCGGCTGCGTCAGGCCGGAGGTGATTTCGGCCAGTTTGCTCTCGCAGATGATCTCCGCCTCGGCCAGATCCCGGGCCGCCTCGGCGTGCCGCAATCCGGCCCGCGCCAATTCGCCCAAGATCGCCATCGCCCCGGCCATGATCCCCAAGGCGATGATCACTTCGAGCAGAGAAAAACCGGACGGCAAGGTGGAAGGCGAAATACGCGCGCGGCGGTTAGAAGCGATCCCAGAGCTTACCGCGGAGGACGCAGAGGATCGCAGAGGGAATACATTACGTGCTCTTTCCTCTGTGTCCCTCCGCGACCTCTGCGGTGACAGATCGTTTTGAGATTGTTTCTTATTCATCGTGGCTACGCACCTTCATCCTTTTCCCTCGCCTTTCGCTCGGCCCCCTTCGTCCTTGCTCCGGATGTCGCCGACGGTTGTTACGCCGGTCAGGCCGCGGAGCGAGATCTCGATGGAAAAATCCCGGTCGTTCTTCAGCACCAGCCGCGCGTTGGAGCACGTGCCGTCGAGGTAGAAGAGGATCGGCTGCGACCAACTGGCGTCGGACTTCGTGGTCGCATCCATGGTGCTGGGAAGCTGCTGGGTGGGATCCCCCGGTGCGTCCGCGGCGGTGACCTCGCTGGAAGCGAACGTGATGCCGTCGGGCAGCGTGCGTTGGATCGGCAAGCGGGCGACGCGAGCCGGCAGAGGATCGCCGCCGTTGGTGCTGCCGGCGCTCGAGCTTCCACTGGCCCCGCTACCGCTGGCGCCGGCGGCCCCGTTCGTCGTGGAACTCGAGCCATCATCCGCCTGCTGCCGCTCGATGCGATAACGACTGCTGCGGGGCGCGTAGCGGAACATCAGCACCTCGCCGCTATCCATGGCGTCGACTCGGGTCGAGGCCCACACGCCACGAACCGTATCCGCCGCCACGCGCAGCCGGTGCGTGGAAAGCGGGCGTTCGAGCGACGGCCAGGCCAGCGAGGCCACGATCAGTAGCAAGGCCAGCACCAGCGTCAGTTCCAGCAGCGTGAAGCCGCGGCGGCGGGGAAAGGATGAAGGATGAAGGATGGAGGACGGAGTCGTAGGGTGGGTCGAGCGAAGCGAGCCCCACCACGAAGTGGCTGGTAGGGCGCGGAGTGCGGGACATCGAAATTCACCCCACCCCGCACACTCCACACTCCACACAACTGCTTTCCGCATTCCGCATTCCGCATTCCGCATTACAACTCAGTCCCAACTGCCGATGACCTTGCCGTCCGGCGCCTCCGTCCAGATGTCGAATTCCTGACCGTGCGAGCCGGGGCAGGAATACTGAAGGGGCTTCCCCCATGGATCGACCAGGTTTTGCTGCTTCTTCACGTAGGGTCCGTTCCACTTGCCGCTACTGCCCACGTCGCCGGGGGGCTGAAGCAGTGCGTCGAGCGAGGACGGATAGATCCCCACATCAAAGTGGTACGCTTCAACCATTTTTTCCAGTTCGCTGACCTGGGTCTTGGCCGCGCTGGCCTGGGCGCCGCTGAAAACCCGCGAAAGGTTGGGAATCGCCAACGCAGCCAGGATCACCAGGATGGTCAACACCAGTAAGACTTCAATCAGCGTAAAGCCGGTGCGGCGGCGACGTCGGAAGGAACGGTTCATCGGTGGGCTCCTAAACGGGGGGCAAAGGGGTTGAGAAGTGCGGGGTGTGGAGTGCGGGGTGTGGGGCGAATCTTGTTCACCCCACAACCCACACACGCCAGTTTCATCATGACTGCAAATTTCGGCCATTACAACGCCGAGCTCATCTTCAGTACGGGTAGCAACAGGGCGATCACCACCAACAACACGACCGCCGCAAGCATCAACAGCATGATCGGCTCGAGCAGCCGCACGGCCAACTCCAGCCGCCGCCAGGTGCGCCGCTCCATGGAGTCGGCAATGTCCAGCAACACCGCTTCCAGGTTGTTGGCCTGCTCGGCCACCGCGATCATCTCCACCACCAGGTCGGGGAACTGCCCGCAAGCCGCCAAGGGCGTGGCCAGCGGCTGGCCGGCGGAGATGTTTTCCGTGGCCTCGCGAATGGCCGCGGTCAACACCCGGTTGGCCGTGGCGTCGCTCGATATTTCCAACGAGCGCACGATCGGTACGCCGTTGCGCAGCAAGGTGCCCAACACGCGGCAGAAGCGGGCCACGGCCAGGTGCAGCAGGATCGGGCCGGCCAAGGGCAAGTGGATACGAATGCGGTCCCACCACAGCCGGCCCCGTTCGGTGCCCATCTGCTGGCGCACCAGCAGCACCAGTCCGACGATGCCGCCCAACAGCCAGAAGCCGTGGTGCCGCACGAGCTCGCTGATGCCCAGCACCCATTCGGTGGCGGCGGGCAACTCGCCCCGCTCGCGCATCCGCCCGAAAAGCTCCTCGAATTTCGGCACGAAGAACACGATCAGGACCGTGACCACGAGGACGCCCACGAACGCCAGGAACAGCGGGTAGGCGACCGCGCCCATGGTGCGCCGCTTGATGTCGTCCTGGGTCTCGGTGAACTGGGCCACCCGGGTGAGCACCTCTTCGAGAAAACCGCCTTCGCCGCCGGCGCGGACCATGCTGATCGGCATTTCGCCGAAGATGTTGGTGAAGCGGGCCATGGCGTCGGCCAGCGTGGCGCCTTCCTCGACCTGGTGATGCACTTCGTCGAGGATCGTGTTCAACCCCTGGTGCTTGGTCTGCTTTTGCAGCATCGCCAGGGCCCGCAACAGTGGCACGCCGCTCCGCAAAAGGTCGGCCAACTGGCCATACATGACCGAAAGCAACTGGGCCGGGACGCGGCGGACGGTCTTCGCCGGGGCCACGGGGGCGTCGGTGGTCACCTGGCTGGGAAACAGCGACTGCGCAGTCAACTTCGCCAGCGCCTCGCGGCGGGTATTGGCGGCAATCGAGCCGGTCAGTTTCTGGCCGGACATGTCGCGGGCGACGTAGTTGAAGGTCAGCATAGTTTAGTGGGGTGTGGGGTGCAGGGTGCGGGGTGTTCACTCCACACCCCACGTCCTTTACCTTCCCAGTCCGATTTTGGTGGCGCGCACGACTTCATCCACGGTGGTACGGCCGGCGAGAACCTTTCTCCAGCCGTCCTGGCGGAGCGTGCGCATGCCGTCTTTGATGGCTTGATTGCCGATTTCCCAACTGCTGGCCCGGTCGTGGGCCAGCTTGCGGATCTGCTCAGTGGTCACCAGCAACTCGAAGATGCCGAGGCGGCCGTAATAGCCCACCTGGCGACACTGCCGGCATCCCACCGCGCGATACAGCGGCCCCGCCACTTGCAGCTCGTCGTAGGGGAAATCCTTGGGCAGATCTTCCCGTTTGGGCTGATAGGGTTGGCGGCAGTGCGGGCAGAGCGTGCGGACCAGCCGCTGCGCCATGACCGCCTCGACGGTGCTGGAAACGAGGAACGGCTCCACGCCCATGTCGACCATGCGGGTGAAGGAGCCGGCGGCGTCGTTGGTGTGCAGGGTGCTGAACACGAGGTGGCCGGTGAGCGCGGCCTGGATGGCGTTTTCCGCGGTTTCCAAGTCGCGGATTTCGCCGATGAGGATGATGTCGGGGTCGTGGCGGAGGATGCTGCGGAGCGAATTGGCGAACGTCAGCCCGATCTTCGCGTGTACCTGGATCTGGTTGATCCCCTTGAGCTGATACTCCACCGGGTCTTCGGTGGTGATGATCTTGGTCTCGTCGTCGCGGATTTCCAGCAGCGAGCTGTACAGCGTGGTCGATTTTCCCGAGCCGGTCGGTCCCGTGACGAGAAGAATGCCGTGCGGCAGACGGATCAATTCCTTGAAGGTGTCATACAGATCGCCCTCCATGCCGATGGCATTGAGGGAGAACTTCATCGCGCCTTTGTCGAGGATACGCAGCACGATGCCTTCGCCGTGAATCATGGGGATCACCGACACGCGGACGTCCACGTCGCGGCCGGCGACCTTCAATTGGATGCGGCCGTCCTGGGGCAGACGCCGCTCGGCGATATTCAGCCGGGCCATGATCTTCAAGCGGCTGATGATGGCGGCCTGGAAGCGGTTGATTTCCGGCGGCATGGGCTGAGAGTGCAGAATGCCGTCGATGCGGTAGCGCACGCGCAGCCCGTCCTCCTCGGACTCGAGGTGCACGTCGCTGGCCCGCGAATCCAAGGCCTCCAGCAGAATCTCGTTGACCAGCCGGACCACGGACGGTTCCTGGGCCTGCTCCGACAATTCGGAGCCGTCGCTCTCCATCTGGCCGATGACTTCCATCTCGGCGCCGAACTGGTCCATCATGCCCTTGACGGTCTCGCTGCCCACGCCGAGATGGGTCTTGATCAGCTTGGCGATTTCCTCGCGGCGGGCCAAGACGGGAACGATGGCCTTCCCGGTGACCGCGCCCAGTTCGTCCAGGGGGTAGAGATTGAAGGGGTCGCTGGTGGCGACGATCAAGGTGCCGTTTTCCTGGCGCACCGGAAACATGGCCTGGCGATGGATGAACTTCTGCGGGAAGGACTTCAAGAGCGACAGGTCGATGTCGGCGTCGGCCAACTCGATGTAGTCCAGGCCCACCTCTTCGCCCAACGCCCGCAGTGCCGCCTCCTCGGTGACGAAGCCCATGTCGACGGCCACCTGGTCGAGACGCTGCCCGTCGGTCTGGGAACTCCGCGAGACTTCCAACTGACGCTGGTCAAGGAGCCCTTTTCGCAGCAGTATTTCTCCAGCTTCCATCATTCCACCCTACGACCACGCTGCGGCAGTTGTCCAGCGCGATCCTTGGCGCATTCCCCCACCCAGGGTGAGATCTACCCGGGAGACTGGTTCACTAGGCCGAACAGGTCCTATATGTCCTACAGCCGCGCCATTAGGTCGCCGGACGGTTGGCACTGCCGCCGGGGCCGCCCGGACCGCCGCGGCCACCACGTTGCGGAAATTGAATCTCGATTTTCGCGCCCTTCATCTTTTCGAACTTGTCGCGCTGATCGGCCGACAGCACGTTCGTCGCGTCGTCCGACGCGGCCTTGATCATGCCCTGCACCTTTTCCCTCATTTCGGCCATTTTGGCTCGCCGGGCGTCGTCGTCGAGGTTCGCGTCGCGGAGGCCTTGGAAGAGGCTGGTGATATCGGCCCTGGCCTTCTCCTGGATGCTCTTGAGCTTGGACTTCTGGTCGTCGCTCAAGCCCAGTTCTTTCTGGACTTTCTCGTCAGCCAATGCGCCCGCACCACGAACCTGGATGCTGATTTCGTTGAGCCGATCCCACTGGTGGGGAAGCAGGATCTCTTGGACCTTCTTGAGAGCCTCTTCGTTGAGGGGTTTGACCTTCGCCTGGATCTCCGCATATTTTGCCGCCCGCTGGGCCTGGGGGAGATCCCGTATTCCGGAAAACTCTTTTCTGACCTTTTGCCCGAGCTCGTCGCCCAATGTCTTGAGCTGGGCTTTCTGATCGTCGACCAGTTCCAACTCTTTCTGCACCTCGGGCATTCCCAGCAGCCGCACCGGGTCGCCACGGTCGAAGCCACCTCCCCGGGGTCCACCCCGCCCGGGCCCTGGTTGAGCCATTGCGGAAGTTGCGGAAGATGCCCAAACCAATGCCCCAACTGCCGAGGCCACCAAGACCAGACGGATCGATCGAGTCATCAGAAAACTCCTTTCCCGCCAGAGGGATGTGAGAATTGAAAAAAGACGTGATCGCCCGTTCCCCCGCTCTCGTGCGCGCGCACCGATTCGCTGGAAATCTAACGACGGTTCGGGCGAAAGGTCTCGTTTCATCCTACTTGCCGCCAAGAAAACTTATAACCCCCCATTTCAGTGGACTTACCGGTGCGGGTCGTTGTCGCCACGATTGCAGCACCAAGGACTCGCCGCGTTCCACAAAATGGTCGGACTCCGTAATCGCACTCCGCCGGAACTTTGCAGGCTTTTCCAGCGTTTATTGTTACAGCGGATGATTGGAATACCACGAATCATGCATTATGATGAACTGGTGTCCCCAGGCTTAGTAACCGCGGGGGCGCCAAAACCGCCGTTCATCCTTTTCCGCGGTTTGAAATGAGACGAACCGTAGCCGGCGGGAAGGCAAGTCTCATTATAAACGCTTCGCACGATAAGATGCCGGGAAATACCGGGAGATAAGCCATGTTGGTCCATCGCCGAGGGTTGGTGCGGATTGCCGGATTCGGAGTTGCGCTTTTGCCCCTGCTGATCGCCAGTGCGGGCTTTGCGCAGTCTGGCGGGCCTCCCCCAGACGCCAGCCGGACTCGGGGAGAACGGACCATGGCATCTCTGCGGGCGATGGATACCAATCACAACGGCATGATCGACGCCGACGAGATCAATCCTCTGCAGAAGGCGACTCTGGAACGAGTGCTCAAGAAATACGGCATGGACTTGAGCTTGCCGGTTTCGATCGAGAAGATCGCGGCCGCGCAGCAGAGCTACTACGCCGCGAGGGACGCCAAGGCGGCCACCGCAACCCCGTCGTCCACCTCCAGCGGCTCGTCGGCGTTCGCTTCCGCCACCAGCGGCAGCAGTCCGTCGGTTTCCGGGTTTGGTGGCAGTTCGAGCACCGCGCCGGCGGCGTCGCGCGGCGGTGTTTCCGCCTTCAGCTCCTCGGGTAGCTCCACGAGCGGCAACCCGGCCGAGGCAAAGTACCGCCGCTACGCCGAAATGCTGCTGAAGCAATACGATAAGAACCACAACGGTGTCCTGGAGCGGGAAGAGTGGAGCGAGATGCGCGGCGATTGGAAATCGGCCGATCTCAACGGCGATGGCAACCTCACCGTGGATGAGATAACTGCCCATCTAATGGGTTACAACCAGAGGCGTGCGCAGCAGTCGACCACTCCCGCCGTTTCCAGTGGTGCCAGCGCGCCGACCGTGAGTGCCAGCGCATCGACCACGTCCGCGTCCACGACGGTCGCCACCGGCAGTGGCTCGACCAGTTCGTGGCGGCCGGCCGGCGATGGCCGCAAGGCATACCGCTTTCTCACGCCGACGGAGCGGCTCCAGGGGAAGGGACTGCCCGACTGGTTCCTGCAAAAGAACGTCGACGGCCAGGTGACGATGTCCCAGTTCTCCAGCACGTGGAATGACGCGGTGGCGGCGGAGTTTGCCACCTACGATCGCAACAACGACGGCGTGATCACAGCCGAAGAATGCCTCCAGGCGGAGAAGTTGAAGGCCCAGTCCGCGGCCGCGCCGCAGACCCACGCCGTACAGACCCCGGCCGCGCATTAGCAGCTTTCGTCCTCCATCCTTCAATCGATCTCTCGTTTACCCGACAGTCGACCGATCATGAATCGAATGCAAACCATTGGCTCTGCGGTTTCAAGACTGGCTTTGGCTGCCGTTGCTTGGGCAATCGCCCAGGGATCGGCGCTGGCCGCAGGGGGTGGCTCACAGCTCCCCACCAGCACTGGCGAGTCGAACTCGTACGTCTTGGGCTACATGATCGTGTTGGTCTGCGTGGGCCTGGGCCTGGCAGCCGCACTGCACAGCAGCCGTCGCTCCGATCGTCCGCGATTCCAAGCGTTGGCCGACGAAGCCGCCCAGCGAAAAGCCAGTACGACCCCCAAGGCATAGCCCGCGTTACTTCGAACAGTGCAGGGCACCATGCGCAGCATGGTCGCGGGCGAGCGGGGTTTTGGTGGTCAGCCGTTCAGTCGGCAGCCTTGGCGCGACTGCCCACGGCCGGATGGGTGAGAAACTTCGGCGCCGCCAAAGGATGCCCACCGCGGCCCGCCCCGTAAAAGGCGGCGATGCGATCGACGACCAACCGCTGTTCCTCGGCCGTAAGCTCGGGGAAGATCGGCAGGGCAAGCACCTCGCGGGCCGCGCATTCCGTGTGCGGCAGATCGCCCGGTGCGTATTGCAACCAGCGGAAGCACTCCTGTTGGTGCAACCCGATCGGATAGTAGATTTCCGAACCGATCTTGGCTTCGCCCAACCACTGGCGGAGTTGGTCGCGATTGCCGTCCGGCACGCGAATGACATACTGGTTCCAGACGTGGCGGCGTTGTGGGGAGCAAACCGGCAGTTGCACGGCGCGGTCCAACCGTGCGGTGGTGAACAGCTCGTGATACCGCTGCGCGTTCGCTTGCCGCATTTCCGTCCAGCGATCCAGGTGCGGCAGCTTGACGTTGAGCACCGCGGCCTGGAACGAATCGAGGCGGCTATTGATGCCCACAACCCGGTGGTAGTAGCGCGGCTGCATCCCATGTCCGCGCAGCAGCCGCAGCCGTTCGGCCAGGGCATCGCTGGAAGTGGTGAGCATGCCGCCGTCGCCGGCGCCGCCCAGGTTCTTGGTGGGATAAAAGCTCAGGCAGCCGAGGTCGCCGATCGAGCCCGCCCGCTGGCCGTCGAATTCGGCCCCGATCGACTGGGCCGCATCCTCGATGATCGCCACGCTGTCGCTGCGGCCGATGCGGCAAATCGCGTTCATCGCCGCGCATTGTCCGAACAAGTGCACCGGAATGATCGCCTTGGTGTTGCGATTCACCAGCCGCCGCACGATCAATGGATCGATGTTATACGTTTCCGCATCGATATCCGCGAACACCGGCCGGGCGTGCAACCGCGTCACCGCGCTGGCTGTGGCGAAAAAGGTGAAACTGGGCAGGATCACTTCGTCGCCCGGCCCCACGTCCAAAGCCATCAATGCCAGCAGCAAGGCGTCGCTTCCCGAGGCACAGCCGATGGCATGTTTCGTGCCGCAGTAAGAAGCGATGTCGCGTTCCAAGCGGGTGACTTCGGGGCCCAGCACAAACTGCCCGCTGCCGCATACCGCGGCCAGCGAATCGGTCATCTCCTGCTGGATGGTGCGGTACTGCCGGCCGAGGTCTAGCAGGGGAACCCCGCTGGAAGATGGGGAAGAACCATGATCGGGCCGAGGATCAGGCACCGCGTTCATCGTTGGACTCCAGAATCCGTGGTGTGTCGGGAGCCGTCGTCCAGGACACTCCGGGCGAACGGGATCTACTCACTGCGCGGCTCGAAATACAGCGACCCCCAACAATAGGGGTCGAATATGTCACGACGAACCGTTCGCAGCACAGGGCAGGTGCAGACCTTATGCACTCCGGCCGCATGAGTCAAGACCGACTGGCGCGGTGTGGAAGTCCTGCGATCCCGGAAGTCCCCGGCGGCCGTGCCGGCCGCCGCGCGGAAAAGGCCGCTACCCGCGCAACAACCACGCGGCCAGCCCGAAGTAGTAGGCCAGCGTGGCCATATCGCTAACCGCCAGGGCAATCGGCCCGGAGGCGATTTTGAGGTCGCGCCGTGCCGAGCCCAGCACGACCGGGACGAGCATGCCCAGGGCCGCCGACGTCGTCACCGCCAGCACGATGCTGAGCCAAATGCACAGCGCGACCGTCCCCCCCGCATGCCCGATCCAGGCAACCAGCGCTACGACCCCACCACAGGCAATGCCTAAGAGCAAGCCAATGGGAATTTCGCGGCCCAGCGACCGGAGTACCACGCGCCACGCAATCCGGCCGCCATGCTGGGCCTGCAACGTGAGGGTCAGCGATTGCATGCTCACGCTCTCGGCCAAGGCCATCACGATCGGAATGAACAACGCCAGCACAATCACGTGGGCAAGGACCTTTTCGAACAGCCCCACGATCGCCGCGCAGGCCAGTCCCCCCAGCACGTTGCACATCAGCCAGGGAAATCGCCGGCCGAAGACCACCGGCACCGATGCCCGGCGCACTTGGGCCAGTCGCACGCCGATCAATTGAAACACGTCGTTGCTCACCTCGCGATCGGTCATGTTCATGATCTCGTCGGTGTAATGTCCGACGTCGACCACGCCCTGGATCCGCCCATCCTCGTCCACCACCGGTAAAGCCAGCAGCCGGTGAAGGATGAACATCTCGCAGGCGTCCAGAAGGGTGGCCTGGGGAGGGAGCGTCACCAGGTTCCGCACCATGATCGCGGCCACCGGCGTTTCGGGGCCGTTCAACAACAACCCCCGGGTGGGGACCACGCCGCGGAGCCGATCCTCGTTGTCGACCACGTAGAAATACACGATCCGCTCGCCGACGCGGCTCTGCTGCACTTCGCCCAATGCCTGGCCCACCGTATGGTCGATCGAAATGCGAGTAAAGTCTTTGCGCGCCAAGTCGATCACGCGGGCGCTGCTGGGATCGGAGGCGTCGGTGCTGGCCATGGCAGGCGGTCGACGCGATTGCTCAGGCGGCGGCCTGACCATTGGGGACGGACCGCTCGACGTCGACAGTCTCCAGCAGGTTGCCGTCGTCGTCAAAGAATTCAATGGCGCTGGAGTCGGCAAACCAAATCGCGCGGATTTTTTCGAACTGGAACCTTCGGCCCAGATCGTTCCGATCGCCCAGGAGCGCCGTCTCCTTGACCTCGGCGCCGTCGATTTGCGGCGTACTCAGCCGGGATAGCGTAGCTAGCACGATTTGCCGGGCCAACTCGACTTGCGAACCTTCCATTGCGCCGCCTCGGGGAACCTTGAGCAAAAGATAAGGACTTGGATCGGCAACCGCGGCGGATTTCCTTGATCCCGATCATTCCATCGCTAAATCCTTTTTATCCTGCGCATCCCATAAAGCAAGATAGGGCACTTATGTACACTAACGGTGCCGGCGCACGGATGGAGCCGTCGTCCTCGGAGGGTGAATCGCTACACCACAACCGGCCAAACGTCGGTCGGTGCCCGTCACTGGCGGCCTAGGCGATCCGTTTACGGCCTGCCCACCAACCTGCGGGCCTTATCCAGCCGCGATGTCACCAACGCCGCGACGGCATGGTAGATCGCCTTGCGTTCGGCTCTGTTAAGACCGAGGCGGTCGAACATGGCGGCATCGATCGCGCGACGGTCCGGTTGCAGCAGTTCCGCGGAAATGTCCAACAAGGGGCGGGTTGCCAGCGCCGTGAAGGGGCCCGCGATGGCGGAACCGGGGAGCCCGGCGAGCACCACGAACATCGCCACGTCCTCGGCGGAGAACTTGATGGCGCCGTCGCCGAGATTCACCAGTCCGAGAATCTCTCGCTGCAAGATCCCGAAGGTGCTGTTGAGTTGGGCGGCAACCGACATGGCGAGGTCCGCGTCGGCGATGATGACTTTGTAGAATTCCTTGCCCAGCACGCCCTGGGGATTCCAGACCACGACGTGCCGCGCGCCGAATGTGCGCGGAAAGAGGATGGGCGCCACTCGTCGGGAGTTTCCATCCTTCTTGACGCCGTAACGAACGACTCCCGGCGAGTTGCGGCCGATCTGGATGGTTTCCGTATCCTTGACGCTCTTCAAGAAGCGCACCGGCGGGTGCCGCGCGCCGGTATTGTTGTCGTGGATGTACCCTTGGATATCGGCGATGTGGCCCAATTCACAAAGGATCGGGTCGCCTTTCCGCAATACCTGATGATATACGTCGGGGGCGCGCAAGTACTTCCCGCCCCATTTACCGCCCCCGCGGCCCGGCCGCTTTCCCTTGCCCGCAGTCAGACTCCCGCTGCACAATTCCCGCTGCGCGACGACGATTTCACGGCGGCAAACCGGGCGCATGATCGCCTCGGCAAACGGCGCCCGCAGCGAGACGAACTTTGTCGCCGCATCGTCCGGCGGCCGTCCCTTCCGCAGCACGCTGATGATGGTATTGACGTCCGCGGTGGCGAACTGCCGTTCCAGGGCGCTGTCGTAAACGGCCTGCACATGAGCGCTACGAAGCAGGAAGCGTTGCAGGGCCGCGCCATAGCCCGAGTCGAGCCAACTGTTGGAGCAGATGAAAACGTGCATTCCCCCGGGCCGGAGGAGCTGCATGCCCCGGGCGTAGAAGCAGCAGAAGAGGTCGGACTGACCGGTGACGGCTTCTTGATACAAGGTTCGCAGCCGCCGTTTTGAGGTCTTGTCGATATTCTCCTTGCGAACATAAGGGGGATTTGCCAGCACGACGTCGAAACCCTGTCGAGCGCCGGCAAACGCCGCGGCGAAGCGGACCGGCCAATCTACGACGCCGGGTGGTACTGGCGTCTCGCCCGCACTACAAGCCTCGGATTCGGGGCTCGGGGCCAGCAGCGAATCCCCGGTCGCGATCTGGGAATCGAGATTCGGCAGCGCCATCGGCCCCGCGGCTTCGACGGCCAATGCGAGCCAGAGCCGGAACTTGGCAATGTGGGTGGCCGACGGATCGATATCGACGCCGAAAATATTGCGGCGGATGATCCGCAGCTTGAGATCGTAAAGGCTGCTTGCATCGCCGAGCCGCTTGTGGCGATAGACGGCCAGGTATAGCTCGATCAACTCCTGGAGCAGGCCGAGCAGATAGGCCCCGGAGCCACAGGCCGGATCGACCGCCTTCAGATCGTCCAATACCGCGAGGATCTCCCTGGCCCGGCCCACCGGGAGCTTTGCCGCATCGTGCCGATCGACGAGGTCCGCCGACGTTTGCGGCGCGAGCGCAATCTTCCCGATCAAATACCCCTTCAAGGCCTCGCGGCACATGAACGAGACCACGGGCCGCGGCGTGTAATAGGCCCCCGATCCATGGCGGCCGGTGACCCATTCTTCAAAGACCGTGCCGAGCATCTCGGGGTCGACCGCGCCACTCCCCTCTCCCGTACGTGGGAGAGGGGCAGGGGGTGAGGGCGAGCCGCCGCGCGACGCGAAGTTGCTCCGGCGCGATGGTTTGGATTCCGCGACGGTGAAGCGGTAGCGATAAAAAAGGCCGCCCGAGCGCTCGTCGCCCAGCGCGCCCGCAAACACTCCGTCGGGCAGGTCGTGCACTTTCGCGTCGAGCGCCGACCGTTCGAACAGCGCTGCGTCGAGATATGGCGCACAGCCATAGGCGGGGCAATCCTGCTTGCCTGCGACGGTCAGCCCCTGGAAGAACAAGGGGCGGAGTCGGCCGCGGTAGAACGACTTGCGCCCGAAGCGGCCGGCCGCATGGAGGGCGCGGAGGTAGTCCTTGTGCCCGTTGAAGGTCAACCAGCCCTTGCATTCGATGAACCGCAAAAACATCAGCCGGCCGAGCAGCATTTGGGTGAACGTCCGCAGCTCCGCGCCGCCATCGAGTTGGCCCGTCTGGCCGATGAGCGTCTCCATGCGTTGGAAGACGTCGCGATAATCCTGGCAGAAGCGGCGGGTGATGTTCTCGGCGTCAATCGTATCCGGATAGGGCATGCCAATCTTCTTGCGCGTCTTTCCACACAACCTGAAGTCCATTAGAATAACCGCCAGCGGGCCTGCTGAAAAGCGACTCGCAAGACTGCAACAGAGAGCGCAAGATGTCCGTGCACCGGGTATTTATCGACTGGGGCTCTCCGGCGCTGGCCGCGGCCATCGATTACCTGGTCGAGCGGTTCGGCACACCGGGAGTGCTCGATCTCGACGGCGTGGTGCTGGCACTGCCCGGCGGTCGCTCTGGACGGCGGCTGTTGGAGATCCTCGTCGCCGAGGGGGAGCGGCGATCCTTACGGCTGTGCCCGCCAAGGATTGTGACCGCGGGCGGACTCCCTGAGTTGCTTTACGAGAGGAAGCGGCCTTTTGCCGGCAATCTGGTGCAGCACCTGGCCTGGGTCGAGGCCCTTCGCACCAGCGATCCGCGGCTGTTGCAAGCCGTTGCGCCCGTGGTGCCCGGCGCAGCCGACCTGCCGGCCTGGTTGGCGCTGGGCGAGATGCTGGGTCGACTGCACCGGGAGTTGGCGGCCGAAGCGCTTGATTTCGCCGACGTGGCCGAGCGCGGTTCGCAAATCGAGGGCTTCCGCGAGACGGCTCGCTGGCGGGCGCTGGCCGAGATCCAAAAGCAGTATCTTCGTACGCTGGATGGGCTGGATTTGTGGGATTTGCAGACCGCGCGGCTGGTGGCGATCCGCAACCGCGAGTGTAAAACCGAGGCCCACGTCGTGCTGCTCGGCGCCGTGGACCTGAACCGCGCGGAGCGGCTGATGCTCGACCAGGTGGCCGACTGGGTGACGGCCCTGGTGCCGGCCCCGGCGGAAATGGCCAATCGCTTCGACGAACACGGTTGCGTCCGCCCCGCGGAGTGGCTGACGGCGGCGATTCCCCTCACGGCCGAGCAAATGGAAGTGGTCGACGCTCCCGCCGACGAGGCGGAAGCGGCGTTGCAAGCCATTGCCGGCTTCGACGGGCGTTACAACACCGAACAGATTGCGATCGGCGTGCCCGACGAGCAGATCGTGCCCTATCTCCAGCAGCAGTTTCAACAGTGCGGCCTGAGGGCCCGCTACGGCGCGGGAATGCCCCTGTTGCGATCCTCGCCGTACCGTCTGCTGGCCGCCGTGGCGGATTACCTGGAGACTTCGAGTTTTCCGGCCTTTGCGGCATTGCTGCGGCACCCGGCCGTACACGATTGGCTCTTGCGGCAGCGGATTCCGGGCGATTGGCTGAGCCAGTTGGATCGCTACCATGCGGACCATCTGCCCTACCGTCTCGACGGGAAGTGGCAAGGAGACCAACGGCAGTGGAATTCGCTGGAACTGGTACGGCGGTCGATCGAAAAGCTCTGCCAGGGCCTCCGCGGCCAGCCGCGGCCAATGGACCAATGGGCCCGGCCGATCGTCGACCTGCTGGTAGCCGTGCTGGGCGGCGCGGCGTTGGATGCGACGGTCGAGGCCGACCGGATCGTGCTGGCCGCCTGCGAATCGCTGCACGACGTGTTGGGGGAGTATGCGGCGATCCCCGCCGGACTGGCGCCGTCGCTGGGCAGCAGCGAGACGACGCGGCTCCTGCTGCGGGAAGTCGAAGGGGAGCGGATCGCGGCGCCGCCCGACCGCGGCGCCATCGAAATCCTGGGCTGGCTGGAATTGCCGCTGGACGATGCCCCGGCCCTAATCGTCACTGGTTTCAACGAGGGGCACGTGCCCTCCTCGCTCAACGCCGACCTGTTCTTGCCGAACCATCTCCGCCGGGCGCTGGGCATCGAGGACAACGACCGTCGCTACGCCCGCGACGCCTACGCGCTCTCGCTGCTGGCCGCGTCGCGGCGGCAACTGCGTCTGATCGCCGGGCGGCGCGGCGGCGACGGCGACCCGCTGCTGCCCAGCCGCTTGCTGTTCGCCTGCGACGCGGAGAACGCCGCGCGGCGGGTGCAAACGTTCTTCGCCGGCGCGGAGGGAACGCGGGAAAAGGCGACTGTCCGATTTTCCCCGGAGCGTTCCCGCCTGGATGTTCCCCGGCCGCAGCCGCTGGCCCGTCCGATCACGTCGATGCGGGTGACGGAGTTCAGGGATTACCTGGCCTGTCCCTACCGTTATTATTTGCAGCACGTATTGAAGCTGGAGGTCTTGGCCGACTCGGCCGCGGAGCTCGACGGCGCGGCGTTCGGCTCGTTGGCCCACGCGGTGCTCCACGCGTTTGGAAAAGGTCCGCTGGCCGCCTCGACCGACGTGGAGGCGATTCGCGCGGACCTCGACCAACTGCTCGACGAAAGCGTAGGAGGGCAGTATGGCAAGGCGCCGATGCCGTCGATTCTGGTCCAGGTCGAGCAACTTCGCCTGCGATTGGCGGCCTTCGCCGGGTGGCAGGCCGGGTGGGCCGGCCAAGGTTGGCGTATCGAACACGTGGAAACGGGCCCGGCCGAAGGCAAGGCTTCGATCGTGGTCGACGGCCAGCCCATGGCGCTGCGGGGCCGCATCGACCGCATCGACGTCCACGAGCCCTCGGGTCGACGGATGATCTTCGACTACAAATCGTCCGACCAGGCAAAAACGCCCGACCAGGCGCATCGCCGCAAAGGCCAGTGGATCGACCTGCAATTGCCGTTGTACCGTCAACTGGCCGCGGGGCTGGGGATCGCGGGGCCCGTGGAGTTGGCCTACATCGTCCTTCCCAAGGATACCGGCTGCGTCGAGGCCCGGAAGGCCGGATGGACGGCGGAAGACTTCGCCAGCGCGGACCAGGCGGCGGCCGAGGTGGTTCGTAACGTGCGGAACGAAAAGTTCTGGCCGCCCGTCACTCCGCCGCCCGCCTTCAGCGAGCAGTTTGCGGCCATCTGCCAGGACGACCGCTTCGGCGCAATCCTTGCGGACGAGGAGAGCGGCGGAGACCCTAACCCATGAGCCGAACCGACCCCGCGCCACTCGTCACTCGCCATTTTCCCCACGTGGTGATCCGTGCCTCGGCCGGCACCGGCAAGACGTTCCAGTTGAGCAATCGTTTCATCGGCCTCTCCGCCCAGGAGCCGCTCAATACGATTCTGGCCACGACCTTCACCCGCAAAGCGGCCGGCGAGATTCTCTCGCGCGTGCTGTTGCGATTGGCCGATGCGGCGTTGGACCCGCGGAAACTGGCCGAGCTGGCCCGGCACGTGGGCGGAGAGCAGCTCGATCGGGCCCGTTGCCTGGAAGTGTTGCAGGCGATGGTGCGGCAATTGCACCGTCTCCGCGTGAGTACGCTGGACAGCTTTTTCATCCAGATCGCGCGGAGTTTCGGCCTGGAGCTGGGCCTGCCGCCGGGCTGGGAAATCACCGACGAGATCACCGACCTGGGACTGCGCCGAGAAGCCGTCCGGGCGGTGCTGCACGATGAAGCGACGACCGACGTGGTCAAGCTGATGCACCTCTTGACCAAGGGCGAGGCCTCGCGCTCGGTGAGCGAGCAGATCGCCGCGCTGGTCCAGGGGCTCTACGGCATCTACTGCGAAGCGCCGGCCGAAGCCTGGCAATCGCTCGCGCGGCCGAAGCGGTTGACCGCGGCCGAATTGCTCGCGGCCGTCGCCGCGATCGAACAGGTTGCCCTGCCGGACGGAAAGCGTTACCCGAAGGCCCGCCAGCAGGACCTCGACAGTGTCGCGCGCGACGACTGGGCGGCGGTCCTGGGCAAGGGGCTGGGCGCCAAAATCCTCGACGGCACCGAGGAGTTTTACGGCAAGCCGATCCCGGCCGAGATCGTTTCCGCGTATCGGCCGCTGGTCGAGCATGCCAAGGCCGTTTTGCTCGGCCGCATTGCCGACCAGACCGAAGCCACCGGCAAACTCCTGGGGCGGTTCGATGCGGCCTACCAGCGTCTGAAGCTCGCCCGCCGCGCGCTCCGATTCGAGGACGTCACGCGCAGGCTCGCCGCGGCGGCCATGGCGGAGCGGATGGACGAAGTGCTGTACCGGCTCGATGGGCAGGTGTCGCACCTGTTGCTGGACGAGTTCCAGGACACCTCGGCGCTGCAGTGGCGCGTGTTGCGGCCCTTCGCCCGGCGCGTGGTGGAGGAAGGGACCGTGCGATCGTTCTTCGCCGTCGGCGACGTCAAGCAGGCGATCTACGGCTGGCGTGGCGGCGTGGCGGAGATCTTCGAGGCCCTCGACGAAGAACTGGGCCGGCTGCCGTCGCGGTCGCTCAACGAGAGCTTCCGCTCCGCGCCGGTCGTGATCGACTGCGTCAACCAGGTCTTCACGGGGATTGCCACCAATGCGGTCCTGGCGGCGAAATACGCGGCCGCCGCCGAGAAATGGTCTACGCGTTTCGCACGGCACACCACGGCCCGCACGGCCTTGCCCGGCTACTGCCGCATGATCGCCGCGCCGCAGGCAGACGAGGGCCAGCCGCAGGACGTGACCACCCTGCGGTTCGCCGCGGAAGAGGTCGTCGGGCTGCACCAGCAGGCGCCCGGGCTGGAAATCGGCGTTCTGGTGCGGCGCAATCAGGCCGTGGCACGATTGATCTACGAGCTGCGGTCCCGCGGTATCGACGCCAGCGAGGAAGGGGGCAACCCGCTCACCGATTCGCCGGCCGTGCAGCTCATGCTCTCGCTGCTCACGCTGGTCGATCACCCGGGCGACACGACCGCGCGTTTCCACGTGGCCACGTCGCCGCTGGCGGCGAGCGTCGCGCTGACCGATGCTACCGACGCGTCGGCCGCCTGCCGCTTCGCCGACGCGACGCGGCGCGCCTTGATGAGCGAGGGATATGGACCGATCTTGCAGCGTTGGGCCCGGCAACTCCGCGGGGCATGCGACCGCCGCGACGTGAGCCGGCTCGGGCAACTGGTGGAGTTGGCCTACGGCTATGAGAATCGCGCGACCACGCGGGCCGACGATTTCGTGGCCCTGGTCCGCCAGCAGAAGGTCGAGGACCCCACCTCGGCCGCCGTTCGCGTGATGACCGTTCACCAGGCCAAGGGATTGCAGTTCGACATCGTGGTGTTGCCCGAGCTTGACGTGCCGATCAGCGGCCAGCCGCCGGAGGTGGTCGCCGGGTCCGCGAAACCCGCGGCGCCGATCGAGCGGGTCTGCCGCTATGTGGCCAAGGAGCTGCGCGGCATCTTGCCGCCGCAATTCCAGCGGATGTTCGCGGCCCACGAGGAGCGGGTGGTGGAAGAATCGCTATGCCTGCTCTACGTTGCGCTGACCCGGGCCGTATCGGCATTGCACATCGTTATTGCGCCGTCGAAGGCCAACGAGAAGACGCTCCCCGCGACGTTCGCGGGCGTGTTGCGGGCGGCGCTCTGCGGCCCTGCGCCCCTTGCGGCGGGCGCGGTTCCCTACGCACACGGTGACGCCGGCTGGTACGAGCCGGTCGTGGGAGAAAAAGGGGAGACCCCCCCGGCCGACCACACTGTTGGACAAGCCAGCCGTGCCGCTCGTCTGCGGCTGCCCGAGCGGCCGCAGCAGCCGAGTCGCGGCCTGGATCATCGCCATCCGTCGGGGCTGGAAGGGGGCAACCGCGTGGATCTGGCCGTGCAACTGCGGCTGGAAAAGGGCGCGGCGCTGGATCGCGGCACCCTGCTGCACGCCTGGTTCCAGCAGATTGGCTGGTTGGAAGAAGGCGAGCCGGAAGACGGGCTGTTGCGGAAGGCCGCTCACGAGCTGGGGTTGGACGCTCTGGACCTGCCGGAACTTCTCCGCCAGTTCCGCCGTGCGCTGCAAATGCCCACGATCTCCAGCGCGTTACGACGGGCGACGTATGAGCGACCGCTCCGGCCGGGAACAGTGTGTGCGGTACACGCCGCGCCCGGCATGGTCCACGCCCGCTGGGAACTGTGGCGCGAGCGTCCTTTCGCCATCCGCGACGGCGACACGATCCTCAGCGGCAAGTTCGACCGGGTGGTGGCGCTCTACGATGGGGAGCAGGCGGTTGGGGCGGACGTGCTGGACTACAAGACCGACCGGTTACCGTGCGACGACCCGCGCGCGGTCGATGCCCGCGTGGACGTCTACCGGCCGCAACTGGAAGCCTACCGGCGAGCGGCGGCCAGGCTGTTGGGTCTCGATGCGGGGCGAATTTCCGCCCGGCTGCTGTTCGTGGACGCGGGGATCGTGCGGGCGGTGTGAGGCGGTTTTCGCGGGGGATTGTGGGTACTCGTTCTATCGCCCGGACTTGGTGGTTGTCGCCTTTTTCGTGTTTTCTTCGGTCGGCCGTTTGGCAGCCGGTGGACGGCGCGGCTCAGGTCCGCCGTTCACGTGCGCGATTGCGACTTCATTTATCCAGCCAACAAATCCGTCCACGGTCAGCGTTTCGTCATAAGCAAATCGTTGGCCGGTCGAACGGTAGCGGATGCCGCGGTAAGAATAGTGCAACCGCGCCCCTTGTCGTTCCCAGAACCAACAGATCCTGACATCTCCGCGGCCAACGACCGAAATTCGCATCGTACCCAACTCTGGCGCAAACGGGTCCGCCTCCTTGTCCAGTTCCGCGCGACGGAAGAAGTCCAGCAGATCTCCGTAATACTTCTCGGGAATCGTAAATGGCTTTATGTCCGGGGCAAACGCTGCCATTGGGTGGCAGTACGTCTCCGCGACAATCGAGAGAACGTCCTTCGGCTTCGGAATTTCCGGTTTCTCCCGCGCCTCCTGCCATTGCCTTTCGAGGCCCTGCCACTCGCGGTCTTCCGGAGCAGCCGTTGTGGCTGGTCGGCTTGCGTCGGCTACTGGCGGATCGGCGCCGGTGCGCCGGGTGTCCGGAGCGACCGGTGCCGGTGGGTCGCAGTACTCCCCGATGAGCCACACAACTTCGTTCCGCCTGGAGATTTCCGGTTCCTCCCGCGTCTGCTGACGCCACCGTTCGGTGCGCTTCTCGACCGACTCATCCCCGGCGCTCTTTGCAGCCGGTTCCTTTGAGCGCGCACGCGGCGGCTCGGCGCTGATTTGTGGCGCGGCCCACCCGTTGGTGATCAAGACGGACAGGGCTACGCAGCGAACAAAAGTCCGACGCATTTGTTCCACCTCACTGTGGGGGCGTTCGCTGTTTGGTCACGCCGTAAACGGTGATGTATTCTTTTCCCATATCCGGAAGTTCGGTCGCGTGAACCACCGCGGGCAGTTTCTTCGGGTCGTTGAACGTTAAGTCGTGGTTCATATACTCCCAATAACCCTTCGGCATGCGCGTGGCGAAGTTGAAGCCGGTGATGCGGTCTTTATCGAGGTTCAGTAGCCGCCAGGGGATGTCGTTCACGGTGAACGGTTTGTTCCCGTATCGCGAGGCGATGCCTCCCTGGATTTTCGAGGCATTCGCTTGCGCGGTCGGCATTTGCGCGGCGAACAAGACGTACTTGGTCCCGGGATTCGTTGCGGACAGGCGTGCAACCGCCGCCGCAGCAGCGGCTTCGTTAGCATACAGCGAAGTGTCGTCAAGAAAAAGAGCGTTTTGGAAAGCGCCTCGCATCCGCGTCGGCACCTGCGTGACTCCGATCCGGAGCATATTCAAGCCGACGCACCCCCTCTGGAGGACCTTTAGCCACGCGTCCGGGAGGACGTTATGTGGCGGTTTAAGCAAGGCCTTGAAAAAGTCCTTTGCCTCTTCCGTCCACTTAAACTCCCACCTGCCGACCCCATCGTAACCATTTTCTCGCGTTCCCGCGGGCGGATTGGAACCCGCCGGCCCGGTCGCGGGGCTGCTGTCGACGTCGTCCGTATTCCTTAGGGCCGTATCATCGTCGGCGCCCATCGGATCCTCGGGGCTGGTCGAGCCGTCGTCGTAACTGCCCGTCGTCCATCTCCCTCGGTCATCCCTGGGCTCGTTCGGGTTGAAATTGGCCTCGCCGAAAATCTCGGCAACCACTGTCGGGTCATTATCCAGGCTGCGCTCGCCGCGGAGGACGGCAACAAACGCGGCAACGCTGGCACGGCTGGGCTTGCCGAGGACAATCTCGAGAAACTGCTCGCGCTCGGGGGAGGGACTTGGCTCTGGGTCGGTCATACGGGGTCCTTACTTCGACTCTGAGCCCGCCCTTCTTGCTCCGGTTCGGGGAACAATCGGGGCGTTGGAACGTTCGTTCATTGTGATGATTCCCCTGCGAGCTGCAACGGCTTTTTTGGGCCAACTTGCTTGAGCGACCCATTGACAGTATCAGCCCCTCTGTTTATCAACGTGGGAAAAGGAAGCCACCCATGAGCGAACACGATATCACCAAGGCCCTGGAGATCTGGACCCTCCAGACGCTGCTGAACATTTCCATTCTCTGCGGAATCCTGGCGGCGGGCTTGGCGCTGGTCCAAGACTACTGGCGGGCGCTGGAACGGCGCCTCACGTTGCGGGTGTCGATCGAAGTGTGGCAAGTCTTCACGATCATCGTCGTGGACTTCCTCCTGGTCCTCACGGTCGTGATCGGTTACATGCTCTTGAATCCCGACATCATGGCCGACATCAAGATGGCGATTCCGTTCGGGCCCATCGCGACCATCCTGTTTGCCCTGGCGCTGGGCCTGCGGCTGTTCCATGGCGGGCATGACGCCGCATCGCCCAACTACGCCCGAGCGCTGTACTTGATGTTCGCCGCCAACGTTATCAACATTGCGGGCTTCACGTTCGTCATGGAGGCGGCCAGCGACGAGTATCTGGCAAGGCACCCCAGCCCCGCCTGGGAGTACATCAAGACGCACTTCCGCTCCAGTGCCGATCCGCACGGTTTGGAACTCGCTCAGGCCACGTTCTGGATTTGTTTCCCGATCCTGGCGGCCGTTTGCGTCTGGGGCGTGGGATCCGCGTTGCGAAAACTCGCGGCGGCGAAGGACAAATAGCAAATGCCGTGGCAGTGGAAGCTCAACCAGCAGCAGTGCACCGGCTGTGGCATTTGTGCGGACCTCTGCCCGCACGGCGCCATCCACATGTCCCGGGAGGTGGCATATCCCGAGGCGGTGTCGTTGCGGTGCGTGGGATGCCAGGTCTGCGTGGAGCAATGCCCGGTCGACGCAATCGAGATCAACGAGCGATTGCCGGCAGCGACCTGATCGCAATAAGAAGTGGCCGCGGAAAAATTACCCACGCGGCAAAACTTGCCGGAAATCCACCAAGCAGCGGGGCATGACGGTGGGGGTAAATCAGAATGAAGGTTCCCGGCCGTTCCACTTCGGTTGGCAACGAGAACAGCCGCGCTGGGAACCAACCGCGCGCTGAACGCGCCGCCCCTGTCGGGCGGCGCACTGGCATGGCCGCGGGCGCCCGCGTCGACCCCCGGCGGATCGGCCTACTTGGCGGCCATCGCTTGCACCTTGGAACGCCGAATCGCGCGCATCCGGGCCCGCCGTTTCACATCCGAAGGCTTCTCATACCGCTCCCGACGCCGCAGCTCGCGTTTCAATCCGGAACGCTCAACGATCTTCCGAAAACGCCGCACCGCCTCCTGAACCGACTCCCGTTCCCGCAGCAAAATCTTGACCAAGTTCGTTCTCCTTGAGGACTCGTTTGTGATACCGCCGACCGGCGCAACCCACACTATACCAATATCGGCGGGAAAGTGAAACCCGCTTCGAACTAGAAAGTGGATGCCTGGATGCCCCAATTATTAGGCGCAGACCACACAACGGTAATCCCAAACCGTGGTAAACAGGAAAAGCTGGGGGCTATGTCTCTTGTACGCCTCTCCCACAAGACGATAAAACTGGCGGATTTTGGTATACAACACGGATGAAGCCATGAACACATTACGCGAACTTTGGGACGAACACCAGCGGCGATGGCGGTCGCAGATACAACAAATACTCGACGCCTGTAAACAGAACCGGGTATTGTACGTCGGCTGGCGGGAAAAGACCGCGGAGCTCACGGTCAGCACGACAAAACGCGAGGAGCCGGGCGTCGTTTGGCGCTTGGCCGGCCCGAACAATCTCTCGGGCGTCATCGACCGCCTGGTCAGCGGTTGGCGGCACCACGGCGGCGCGCTGCGCCGCAATTCGCACCCCAGCGGGACAGATCCCAAGCAGGTGCAGCAGCGGGCCAAGATCGTCGAGGACGGCGGGCGGTTCAGGGTCACCGTGGCCTTGTGGGAATCGGGGCTGCAAAAGAACGACCCACAATCGGCCACCTTCGACAGCATGCCCGAGTGCATTTCCTTCGCGGCTGCGAAGATCGAGGAAACCGGGTTGCAGAAGTTCGCCGCATAGAGGGAATTCCGGTTGGGAATTCCGGGGCCGGAGCCCGCGCCGATCAGCCCGGATGGGAAATGTTGACCCACGCGCTATAATTTGTGCAGATCCCTGCTAGCGGGGGAGCCGGGATCGAGGGGCCGAGTTTTCCAGTATTCATCAGCAGATGGAGTAGCCACCATGGGTATCATCCGAGAGTTCAAAGAGTTCGCCATGAAGGGGAATGTCATCGACATGGCGGTGGGCATCGTGATCGGGGCGGCGTTCGGCAAAATCGTTACATCGTTGGTCAATGACATCATCATGCCGCCGGTCGGGCTACTGCTGGGGAATGTCGATTTCTCCAGTCTGGCCATCATGTTGCGCGGCAAAACCGAGACCAGCGCGGCGGTGCTGATCAAGTACGGGGCGTTCGTCAATACGGTGCTCGATTTCCTCATCGTGGCCTTCGCGATCTTTCTGGTGATCAAGCAGATCAACCGCCTGAAGAAGAAGGAAGTTGCCGCCCCGACCACCAAGGATTGCCCCTACTGCTGTGCGGCGGTGCCGCTCAAGGCCACCCGTTGCGGCCATTGCACGTCGGATCTGGCGGTCTCGTAGGTCTTGCTCTGCGGAGTAACAGGCGTGGCCGAGCCGATCATCAGTGTTTCGGGACTTCGCGGGATCGTAGGGGAAACCTTGACGCCGGAAGTGGCGATCCGCTACGCGGCGGCGTTTGCCGCCCTGGCCCCTCCCGGAGCGATCCTGCTGACCCGTGACAGCCGGCCCTCGGGCCGCCTGCTCGCGGAGGCGATCCACGCCGGCTTGCAGGCGGTCGGACGCAACACGATCGACGCCGGGATCGCCGCCACGCCCACCGCCGGCGTACTCACCCGGGCGGTTGGGGCCGCCGGGGCGATTCAGATCACGGCCAGCCACAACCCCTCCGAGTATAACGGGTTGAAACTGGTCACCGCCGAGGGTCGCGTGATCCCCGCCAAACCGGGGCGCCGGGTGCTCGAGCAATACCGCCGCAGCCCGATCGCCTGGGTGCGACACGACCGGCTGGGAGCGCGACAGGAATGCCCCGACCCGATTTCGGCGCACCTTGAGGCCGTCCTGGCGACGGTCGACGTCGCACGGATTCGCGGCCGGCGATTCCAGGTCTTGTTGGACAGCAATCATGGCGCGGGGAGCATTCTTGGCCCGCGGCTGCTGGAAGCCCTGGGCTGTGGGGTGACGTTGCTGGGTGGCGATGCGGATGGCCAGTTCGCCCATCCGCCCGAGCCGACGGCGGAAAACCTCTCCGGGGTGCTCTCCGCGGTGGTGGACGCCCGAGCCGACGTGGGTTTCTGCCAGGACCCCGACGCCGACCGGCTGGCGGTGATCGACGCGGCGGGCCGATACCTGGGGGAAGAATACACGCTGGCGATGTGCGTCGACCACCATTTGCGGCAGCGGCGCGGGCCGATCGTGGCCAATTGCGCCAGCAGTCGGATGTCGGAGGACCTCGCCCGCCGCTATGGCGTGCCGCTGGTCCGCGCGGCGGTGGGCGAAGCCAACGTGGTGGACGCGATGATCGCCCAGCGTGCGGTCTTCGGCGGCGAAGGCAATGGCGGACCGATCGATCCGCGGGTGGTGTTGATCCGCGACAGTTTCGTGGGCATGGCCCAGCTCCTGGACGCGATGGCCGAGAGGCAAACGACCATCGCTTGCCTGGCCGACGAACTGCCGCGGTACGAAATCTCCAAGACCAAGATTCCAGTGTCGGCGGATCGCGTGCCGGCGGCATTGGACGCATTGGAACGGCGTTTTGCCGACGCGCGGCCCGACCGGCTGGACGGCCTGCGGCTGGACTGGCCCGACCGCTGGCTGCTGCTCCGCGCCAGCAATACCGAGCCCATCGTGCGGGCGATTGCCGAAGCGCCGACCACCGCGGCCGCGGCAGCGTTGTGCGCCGAAGCCCGGGAAGCCCTTCGGTAGCACCGCGTAGGGTGGGTGCTTGCACCCACGCGGCCTATTGCCGCCCAATCGCGTGCGTACAAGCACGCACCCTACACGACCGTGACGATCGGCGAGAAGAAAGCGTTACTTGCTGTCGTCCTTGGGCTTGGCGTCTTTGGCATCCGGCTTCGCCGCGCCCGGGAATGCGGACCCCGCCGAATCGTCGGCTTTCTTACCGTGCCCGGCCTTGCCGTGGGCGCCCTTCTTCGTCACTCCGGCCAGCGGCGCAGCGAGCGTAACGTGGGCTTCGGTGGCTGTTACCATCATCCCCTGCGGGAACTTCGTTCCCTGGCCCTGCACGACTTCGAGGCTGTCGCCTTGTTTGACCTGAGACAAATCGGCGATGTTCACGTCCAGTTGCGTGCCTTCAGCAAGCGTGACGTCTACCGGCCTCTTCACGCTGGGGACACGGACCGTAACCTTATAGCCGCCGTCGGCCTTGGCGACCTTGGTAATGTTGCCGGTTACGATGTAGGGGTGAGGCCCAGGATCTTCCTTGCCCGCGCCGTGGGGTTTCCTCGCGGGCTTGGCCCCGGTAACGCCAACGCTGGCAGCCGCACTGTCGGCGCCCGCTTCCGGCATGCAGCCGGGGGTAAAGTCCGGCCCGGCAGTGCAGATCGTCATCTTCTTGACGTCACCCTCGATGTGACCGGTTTTCTTGTCGAGCGTGGCATTGAACTGGACCGTTACGCCGGGCCTGAGGTAGTCAGGCTGCGCGGTACCCAGCACGCGCACATTGCCATTCGGGGCGAATCGGACGAAGACCGCATCCGTTCCAGAAGTCATCTTTAGCCCGCCGCGGCCCACCGCATCGATCGTCCCTTTGCCCGTGTAAGGCTGGGGTTTTGGCATCTGCTGCTGCATCCCACGTTGCAGTTGTGCCTTGACGGCGACCGCGTTGAGTGACACCAACAGGCCGACCACGGCCGAAACCATCAAACGACTGCGCGACGACATGGCGGGAACCTCGTGGCTAAAGGTGTGCAAGGTCAGTTCGAAATGGGGCGATCCGTGCGGCGCCGGTGGGGAGCCAACTCGCTCTCGTTCTCCTTGAGGATACCTCCCGCACAGCGGGTTGAAAAGCGTCTTTCCCAAGAAAAAAGGCGGCTCGCCGGGCACCGCCAGGGCGACGTTTCCATCGCCGTGCGGCGTCCAAGGTCGTCCACGCAAGCGAAATACCGGCGCCTTGTAACGGCCCTCCACCAGGCGCGGGTGGGAAAGAATATGCTCGGCGTTGCTGCCCGTCGACAGCCCCAAGGCCGCAAGACGGGTGCCGCCCCCCCTTTTTTACTTCCGGGTGGGAGGCAGTTTAGAAGTGATCCATAGCAGCAGGGTGCGGCCGTTTCCCATGAATAATGCCGCGGGAGCGTTTCAAGGCAGCCCGTGCGGGGCGGCCCTTGCCCGAAGGGGGGTGTTGCGGATAAATTAATGGATTCGGCGTCGGCTCGTACGACAAGGAACCGCGATGCCCAAGGTGTTTGAGAAACACGGCTACGCGTTCATTTTCAATTGATTCTAAAGAAATGGCATGAACACCTTGGTTGACAAAGTCAAATCCGCCGGTTACCTGGAGGGGTATATATTCGTGAACATGGAAAGCGGCGTGGAGATTCGCTTTCCCGTTTCCGGCAACCCCCGGCTTTCCAACGGCACGCCGGAGCAGCTCAACCATGTTGAAGCGTCACCGTTTGGCCTGCATTGGCCCGACCTTGACGAGGACTTGTCATTCCGCGGATTGCTGGAGGGCGACTATGGACAGAGCAAGAAATGCCGAACAGGGGATCGCCGCAGCACCGCCTAGACCAATAACGAAAGCCGCTTGACGGCGCGCTGCCGACTTCCAAAACGCGAAAACCCGGTCGCAGTGGGGCAGCCATAACGACCCTCCAAACGTCTTATTCAACGCCCTGGGCGAAAAGCATGTGCGGCCGGCAAGACCCGGCTCATTCGCAATTCGAAGGGCCACATTGCCCAGTTTGCAGGGATTCTCACATGAGTTTGAACGGCCGCCGCATTACGGTTCCGGCGCTAGTGGCGATGAAATCGGCGGGGCGGCGCATCTCGATGCTCACCGCCTACGACTACCCCACCGCTCGACTGTTGGATTCGGCTGAAATCGACGCCATCCTGGTGGGGGATAGCCTGGGGATGGTCGTGCAAGGCCATGCCAATACCCTGCCGGTGACCTTGGACCAGATGATCTATCACGCGGAGATGGTCGGCCGCGCGGCGCAGCATGCCCTGGTGATCGTGGACATGCCGTTTCCCAGTTATCACCTGGGCCCGCACAAGGCGATCGAAAATGCGGCCCGGATCCTCAAGGAAACCCGCTGCCAGGCCGTCAAGCTGGAAAGCGGCGCCGATCAGTCGGAAGTGATCGCGGCGCTGGTGAGCGCCGGGATTCCCGTGATGGCCCATTGCGGGCTGCGGCCGCAGAGCATTCATCAACTGGGCAACTATAGCGTGCAGCGCGATCGCCAGCAGCTTCTGGCCGACGCTCGGGCGGCGGCCGAAGCGGGTGCTTTCGCGATCGTACTGGAGTGCATTGCGGCCGAAATCGCCGCGGAGATCACCCGCGGCATTCGTATCCCCACCATCGGCATCGGCGCCGGCGCAGGCTGCGACGGCCAGGTCTTGGTAACCCACGATCTGTTGGGGCTGACGGCCGACTACGTGCCGCGGCACGTGAAGGTCTACGCCGAACTGGCCCGTCAAATTTCGCAAGCCGTCGCGCGTTATCGCGACGAGGTCCGCGACGGCACGTTCCCCGGCGCGGACCAGACGCCGGCGTGATTGGCCGCGCCTGGGCAACCGCGTAGAATTGGGAACTCACGCCGGTTGCTAGCCCCAGGGGAAACCGTTGATGGCCAATCACCTTGCCGCGGAGAATAGCCCTTACCTGCTCCAGCACGCCGAGAACCCCGTGGACTGGTATCCCTGGGGGCCGGAAGCCCTGGAACTGGCCCGGTCGCAAGACAAACCGATTTTCCTCTCGATCGGCTATTCGGCCTGTCACTGGTGTCACGTGATGGCCCACGAGAGTTTCGAAAACGAGGCCATCGCCCGGCTGCTGAATGAACACTTCATCAGCATCAAGGTCGATCGCGAGGAGCGTCCCGACCTCGATCAGATCTACATGGAGGCCGTGCAACGGATGAGCGGACACGGAGGCTGGCCGCTTTCGGCGTTCCTTTCCCCGAACCTGGAGCCGTTCTTCGGCGGCACCTACTGGCCCGCGGCGGCGCGCGGCGGTCTGCCCGGCTTTGCCGACGTGTTGCGGGCCGTGGCGGAGGCCTGGAATCGCCGTCGCACGGAACTGACGCAGCAGGGGCGGCAGATGGCCCAACTGCTCCGCGAGGACGCGCTGGGTGCCACGGTTGCCTTGTCTAACCATGCTGGACAAGCCAGCAGTGCCACAGAGCTGGACGACCAGCCGCTGCTCATCGCAGAAGCCGCGCTGCTGCGATCGTTCGATCGGCGTTTCGGTGGATTCGGCGCGGCGCCGAAATTTCCCCCCGCGAGCAGCTTGCGGCTGTTGCTGCGGCGGTGGGGCCGTACGCATTCCGAAGAGCTTCTCCACCCGGTGCGAGTGACGCTGGATCGGATGGCCCAGGGCGGGATGTACGACCAGTTGGGCGGCGGCTTTCACCGTTACAGCGTCGACGCCCAATGGTTGGTGCCGCACTTCGAGAAGATGCTCTACGACAACGCCCTGTTGGCCGATTGCTACCTCGAGGGATGGCAGGTCACCGGCGATCCCGAATATGCCCGGGTGGTGCGGGAAACGCTGGACTACGTGCTCCGCGACATGCGCGACGGGGAAGGCGGATTTCATAGCGCGGAAGATGCCGACAGCGAAGGGGAAGAGGGCGTCTTTTACGTCTGGAGCGCCGCGGAAATTCGCGAAATCCTGGGCGCCGACCGCGCGGCCGCCTTCGGCTATTCTTACGGCGTGAGCGAGCGGGGTAATTTCGAAGGCCGCAACGTGCTCAATCGTCCCCAGACGCTCGCCGATGCGGCGCGGACCCTCGACCGCAAAGCGGAGGATCTCGCCAGCGAGCTGGAGCAGGACCGCCGGCGGTTACTGGCCGCGCGGGACCGCCGCGTACGACCGGGGCGCGACGACAAGGTGTTGGTGAGCTGGAATGGCTTGATGATCGAAGCCCTCGCCCACGCCGGCGCGGTGCTGGGCGTGCCCAGTTATCTCGACGCGGCCGCCGATGCGGCCAATTTCCTGCTCACCCGGCTGCGTGCGGCCGACGGCCGACTGCAACATTATTGGCGCGGCGGCCGAGCGGCCGGGAGCGGCTATCTCGACGACTACGCCGGCCTGGCCAACGCCCTGGTGACCCTCTATGAAGCGCGGTTCGAGGAGCGTTGGCTCGATGCGGCCGCCGCGCTCGCGGACGAGATCCTGCGGCGATTTGCTGATCCGGACCAGGGCGGATTCTTCTTCGCGGAAGCCAACGGCGATCTGCTGGCCCGCAAGAAAGACTTCTTCGACAGCCCCATGCCCAGCGGCAGCGGCCTGGCCACGATGGTCCTGCTGCGATTGGGCAGGCTCGCGGGCCGCAAGGATTACCTCTCCGCCGCCGAGCGTTCGCTGACCGCCGCGCGAGGTACGATGGAGCGGGCACCGACCGGCGCGGGAACACTGCTCTTGGCGCTGGACATGTACCTGGGCCCCGCGCCGGAAATAGTGATCCTCGGCGGCGACGACCGGGATGGCACGTCGGTGGTATTGGCCGCGTTGGCGCGCCGCTTCCTTCCCAACAAGGTGGTGGCCTATCGCGATCCGGCGACGCCGTCGGCCCACACGGCCGGGCTGCTGTCGGGCATATTCGCGGGCAAGGCGCCGCTGCCGCCGGGCCCCACGGTCTACATTTGCCGGGACTTCGCCTGCCAAGCCCCGGTGAGCGGCAAGGACGCGGCGCTGCGGATTTTGGATTCAGCACTCCCCTCGCCCGAACGCGGGAGAGGCGCCGGGGGTGCGGCTGGGTAGGATTGGAACCAGCTACGTGGCTTTCCAACCAACAACCGCATCGCTTAGAATCGGGAATCTGAAATCTCAAATCTAAGAAGATCCGAAATTGATAATCGATCCCGATGTTGCTGTTCAAGAAACGATTTCTGCCCGCGATCCGCAGCGGCGAAAAGACGCAGACCATCCGGCTGTGGAAATACTGCCGCATGCGCGCCGGGCAGCGGAGCTACATTCCCGGGGTGGGCTACATCCGCGTGACGGCGGTCGACGAGGTGCGGCTGGAGGCCCTCAGCGACGACGACGCCCGCCCCGACGGCTTTGCCACCGCCGACGAGCTGCGGGGCGAGATCGCCCGGCTCTATCCCGAAGCGCAATCGTCCGGCTACAAAGCTTACCGCATCCTCTTCCATTTATTGCCCGGCGAAACACGGTCGGGCGCGGGAAAGGTCCAGACAGAACATCTTTAGCCACCGATGAACCAGATGAACACGGATTGAATACTCAACGGATGGGCAGAAATGAGTGCGGCGAGAGCATATATCGCACTTTCATCCGTGTTGATCCATGTTCATCGGTGGCCAACATCGTGTGCGATCACCGATCATTTGCTACAGCAACACGTCGAACAGTCCTTGGGCAACCGCGCTCGGATGCCGGGCGATGGCGATCATCAGAAACACCAGGATCGCCAGGCCGGCGGTAATCAGGCTCAGTCCGCGGGGATTGCGTCCCACTTCGACGAGCGCCAAGGCATCGGCAAGCCGCGATTCCAGCAGGCGCCATCCCGCCGAACTCTGCGCGGAACCCACGGCCGAGAGCGAAATATTCCGCATCGCCGCCGAGCCGTCGATATGGAACTGAACGCCCAAGGTCGGCATGGCCACGCTATCCCCGGCCCAGCGGGTCTCGGGATCAAGCTGCGGCAGCAACTCGGCCAGCAACGGCCGCAACTGGTCGGAAGTGATGTTGTAGAGAATCAAGCGGGGCTTCAGCAGCGACAACAGCAACAGCAGGCCCATCGCATAACAGGAGCCCAGCAACAACCAAACGAACACCCGCGCCGGCGGAATCCCCAGCTTGGCGATGGCCGCCGCTATACTCGCAGTCGCCACGTCGGGGAAGAACAGTTCCAGAGGGCCGACCATCATCAGCCCGGCCACGGCAAGCCCCAGCGCCGCGGCGTCGTGGCCGCCGCCGGCCAGGAAGGGCCGCCGGGAAAGATTGATTGCGCCGAGCAGGAGCATGTAAACCGCGACCGGTCCCAGCGCGAGGCACAAGCGAAACGGATCCATGAGCACCTATCCAGGTTGAGCGAAACTATTCCAGCTTGCGTTGGCGATGGCTGGGGCCGGCGTGCCCGTTGCCCTGCCGCCGCCGCAACTCGGCCTGCAACTTGGCTTGTTCGATCAGGCAGTGATGCCGGAGCCGGGCGAAGTGGCGCTTGGTGGCCAACATATCGACCACCGCCAGGAGCCCGATCCAGAAAACCACCAGCACCACCGCGCTCCAATACACGAAGATCACCAGCGGCAAGACGCGAGCGACCATCAACAGCCGGCCCACCGCGATGGCGACAGCCAGCAATCCCAGCATCGAGCTGCACTGCATGCGGCGGCGGAATTGCCGCCGCCGATACTCGCGGTCCTCCGGCTCCAGCGGCTCGGCCTGCATCGCCCTCCACGTGCGGACGTGCGAAATGAGCAACACCGTCGAGGCCAGCAGAATCACCAGCGAAATCACGACCGTCTGCCAGATGTCCACAAAAAAGTCCTTCCCCACCAAGTTCTTAGTACTCAGTACCTAGAGCTTAGAACGTGCCGCTACTTCGCCGTTTTCAACCATTCGGCCAGCACCCACCCGACCTTGGCCAGGCTGAGCGCCGAACACTTGTCGGGTGTATCGCCTTCGGTGTGCCAGGGGGGGTAGTCGAAATCGATAAGGTCGCAGGTGGGGATTCCGGCGATGTCGTGCAGGGGAAGGTGATCGTCGCGGACCTCGTATTTCCGCCGCGGGATGAACTCTCGCACCCCCAGCCGCCGGGCCGTGGTCCAGATCTGTTCCACCAACGGCCGGGTGTCCCGCCACACCATGCTGTTGACCTCTTGGTAAAGCTGCAAATCGGCGTCGCCCACCATGTCGAGCAGCACCCCCCAGCGATACTTGTAGGGGCGGTGCTCTCGGTCCTGATAACGTCGCGCAAAATACTCCGCGCCCACGAAGTATCGATCCCGCTCGCTGAATACGAACTCCTCGGCGTCGAAGAACACGAAATCCACGCCGAACTTCGAGTGCAACTGGGGGATCTCCCGGCCCAGTTCCATCAGCAGCGCCGTTCCGCTGGTGCCGTCGTTGGCGCCGATGAACGTGCCGTGCGGGTTCCGCGGGTCCTGCGTGGGATAAGGGCGCGTATCGTAATGCGTGCAAAGTAGGATTCGCTCGGTGCTCTGCGGGTTCCAACGCACGATCACGTTGGCCATCGGCACGCTGGTGCCATCCAGCGGATGCGGCACGCTGAACCGCTGCAACTCCACCTGGCCGCCGAGGCGCTGAAAGTGCGCGATCAAGAGCTTCTGTTGTTGCTCCATGCCGGCCGACCCGCTCGGACGCCGCCCAATCGCGCAAAATTGCTTCAGGTACTCGTAAGCCTGCGCGCCATTGAAGGGGATGTCTTCCAGGCGGAGCTTGGAAACGGCCGCTTCAGCCTCGCCACCCGCCTCCCGCTTGCTCAACAGCATGGAGCCAGCGACGAGGCCGCCCAACAAGACTACCGCCGCCAAGAGGACGAGTTGCCGGGTGAAGGACAGGGGTTGCTTGGTTTCGTGGTTCATCATATCGCTATTCTACTGGGGAAGTGCGACGTCTGCCCAGACCAGTGGATGGTCGGAACCGCCCTGGTCGACCATACCGGCCTTCACGGCTTTCAGCCCGCGGAGAAAAATCCAATCGATCCGCCGGTCGTCCGGGCCGCCGCTGGCCGTGATCGGGTCAACCACGTCCGGGTTGTCGCGGAACTCGCGTAGCCTCGGGTCGCTCAGGTCCGTATTAAGATCCCCCAATAGGATGGCCGGCTTATTCAACGCCAGGAACATCACAAATATCGCATGGATTTGCAAGTCGCGTTTGGGAGGTGATCGCCGGGTGGCGTGGGTCACCATAACGTGCAATGTCTGATCGCCCCAGGCGACATTTGCCAGCAGAACATTCCGCGGGTCGCCCTCACTGTCGGCCAACGGGGTCCGCAACCAGACGCTTACCGGCAGGCGGCTGAGCAGGGCGTTACCGAAATCATAGTGGTACCACTGTCGGACGGCTGGGGCAAACAGCCAGCCGCATTGGAGCTGCCGCCCCAGCAATTCCGCCTGGTCCGCTTTTTCCCAGAGCCAGGCCCCATGGACTTCGTTGAGACCGGCAATGTCCAGATCGCGCAGGCCGTGCGCGATCCGGCCCAAGTCGCGGCGGTCGTCGACGCCGGTGCCACCATGGATATTCCAGGTGCCGACGCGGATCGTCGCGCCGCGGGCCTTGGCCGCGGTCGAATTGCCCGAGATCGCGATCCCATCAGCTCCCCCCGTTGGTACACGGCGGGACGCATGCCATACAACGCCGCACAGGAGCGCCAGCAGTAGCAGCACGAGCCAGCGCCAGGGCCGGTTCGTCTTGTTGCGGCTGGCGAAAGCCGCTACGCTATGCCCCTCATGCGATGGTCTCGCAGGGGGGTTCGGAAAATGTTGTTCCATTTTTTCTTGTTCGTTAAGTCTTTTTATGACGGTTAGATGCGATGATTGACGTCCTGGCGATTACCGATTTGCACCGGCTCACCGTACATAGCTGGCACCGCGAAGCCAAGCCCGATAACCATTATCACGGCTTTCTCAGTTTGGTGTGCGAAGAACATCAATGCAATTACTTGCTGTGGCACGAGGAGGACCTTGCCCGTGACCCGTCGGCCACAGATGCCCAAATCGCGGCGGTGAAACGGAATATCGACTGTTGGAACCAGCGTCGCAACGACGGCATCGAGCAACTCGACGACGCCCTGGCCCAGCGCCTCATCGCCTGCCGCACGGTCGTTCTGCCCGGCGCGCCGCCGAACACGGAGACGCCGGGAAGCGCGATCGATCGATTGTCGATTCTGGCGCTCCGCATCTATCACATGGAAGAACAGACCGAACGCGGCGACGTCGCGGAATCCCATCGCACCAAGGCCGCGCAGCGACTCTCGATCCTCTACGAGCAACATCGCGACCTGGCCCGATCACTGGGCGAGCTGGTCGACGACATTTTTTCCGGCTCGAAGCGGCTTAAAGTGTATCGCCAATTCAAAATGTACAACGATCCTTCGCTCAATCCCCGCATCTACACTGCGGTGCGGCGGGCCGCGGGATAGCCCTTCCGACGAAAAATATCACGCCGCCGCGTGCCAACCATCTCGCCGCAGAATCCGGCTGCACGTCTGGCAAACCAGTTCCACGCTGATCGCCTCCATCAGCGCCGCGGAAACCTTCTTTCGCTGCCGGCTCGGGCCTTGAAAGGTCGCCTCCTGCAACGCCACGTGTTGCGGGCCATAAGGCCCATTGCGTTGGGCGGGCATCGGACCATACATCCCCACGCAGGCCGTTCCCACGGCGGCCGCCAGGTGCAGTGGGCCGGTATCCGAACCCACGAACACCCGCGCCCGGCGGCAGAGCGCGGCCAACTCGGTGAGCGAAGTGCGCGGCGCCTCGCGTGCGTACCCTTCCCCGCCGGCCACGATCTGGCGGGCCCAGCCTTTTTCCCGCTCTCCGGCCCAAACCACGAGCGTCGGCAGGCGTTCCACACGTCCCAGATATTCGGCGACCGCGGCAAAACGCGGGGCCGGCCAGAGTTTCGACGGCCAGCCGGCGCCCGGGTTGATGATGCCAAAACCGCCTTCCAGCCGCTGTTGGCAGACAATCTCCGCCGCCGCAGCCGCATCGGCCGCGGACTCGGGGATCTCGAAGCGAACCGGCGGCCGCTCGATCCCCAGCGGTCGTAACAGTTCCAGGTTGCAATCGATGATGTGAGCAGCGCGGGTACGGACCAGGTCATTATTCAGCCAGCCGCTCAACTCGCGTCCCTTCTCGTCGCCAAAACCGATCCGCCGCGGCGCGCCCGAGAGCCGAGCCACGACCGCGCTTTTGGCAAGCCCTTGCAGGTCGATCGTGGTATCGAACCGCAGTCCGCGAAGCCGCCGGCGCAACTCCCAAATCCGCCTGGGGGACTTCAAAAAACCCCGCGGCACGACGATCAACTCATCGATCGCCGCATGCCCGCGCAACAGCGCGGCGGCGCGGTCCTCGACAACCCAGGCCAGAAAGGCGTCGGGCAGCGCGCCGCGGAGCGCGTTGAGCACCGGCAGACCGTGGATCACGTCGCCGACGGCGCTGAGCCGGACGATGAGGATCCGCGGAGCGGATTGCCGGTTGGCTATTTCGGACATCGTGAACCTTGCGCAAAAGGGGTGTCGAAAACGGATGCGCCGTGGGCGGACCCCATTTCTCAAAACGGACATGGTGTCCAGTTATTATAGTTCGAGTGGGCAAAAATCCCCAAGAGACATTGGTGTCGCGTTTCTTCATGTGTCGCCGACGCCCGCACTGGGACGTTTTCGCCGTTTCTTCGCCGTTTTTTCGCGTACAATGGGTGTTTACCCTTCTCGCGTTCCCAGCGGTCCTTATGTCTCCCGAGCCTACCCCCCACTACGACGTTTCGACGTTCTTGCCAACCACGCCCGAGGAAGTCCTAGCCCGGGGCTGGGATGCCGTCGACGTGGTGTTTGTCAGCGGCGACGCCTATGTCGACCATCCTAGTTTCGCCATGGCGCTGTTGGGCCGGCTTCTGGAAAGCGAAGGTTACCGGGTGGCGATCCTCAGCCAGCCCGACTGGCACACCTGCGACCCCTGGCGGGCTTTCGGCCGCCCGCGGATCTGCTTTGCGATCAGCGCCGGCAACATGGACTCGATGCTCAATCACTACACCGCCTCGCGCAAGGTCCGCAACGACGACGCCTACAGCCCGGGCGGACAAATCGGCCGCCGGCCGGACCGCGCCACGCTGGTTTATTGCCAGCGTGCGCGGGAGGCGTTCAAGGGAGTGCCGGTGATCGCCGGCGGCGTCGAGGCCAGTCTGCGCCGGCTCACGCACTACGACTACTGGAGCGACAAGGTCCGCCGCTCAATGATCCTCGATGCCAAGGCCGACTTGATCTGCTTCGGGATGGGCGAGCGGGCGCTGCTGGAGATCGTGGCCCGGCTGAAGGCCGGGCGAACGCTGCCGCAACTTCGCGACATCCGTGGCGTCGTCTACCGCTTGGGGGCCAGCGAAACCCCGCCCACCGACGATACGATCCGCCTCCCCAGCCACGAGGAAGTGATCGCCGACCGCCGGGCGTTCGCCGCAATGACCCGCACCGCGCACCTGGAGACGAACCCTTACAACGCCAAGCGTTTGGTGCAGACCCACGGCCGCGAAGCGGTGGTGATCAACCCGCCGGCCATCCCGCTTGCGGAAGAGGAGATGGATCGCGTCTACGGCCTGCCCTACACCCGACTGCCGCACCCCAGCTACGGCGAGCAGCGCATCCCGGCCTTCGAGGTGGTCAAAGACTCGATCCAGATCATGCGCGGTTGCTTCGGCGGCTGCACGTTCTGCTCGATCACGACGCACGAAGGGCGCATCATCCAAAGCCGCAGCCGCGAATCGGTGCTGGCCGAAATCCGGCGGCTCGCGGAAGACCCGCGGTTCAAGGGGGTGATCAGCGACATCGGCGGCCCCACGGCCAACATGTATCGCATGAATTGCAGCCAGCCCGAGGTCCGCAAAAAGTGCCGGCGACTGAGCTGCGTGCATCCCACGATCTGCAAACTGTTGGATACCGACCATGGTCCGCTGATCGACTTGATGCGCTCGGCGCGGAAGCAGGAAGGGATCAAGAAGGTCCACGTCGCCTCGGGCATCCGCATGGACCTGGCCCAGCGCGACGGCAACTACCTCCGCGAGCTCGCCGAGCATCACGTGGGCGGACTGTTGAAGGTCGCGCCCGAGCATGCCGACCCGGAGGTGTTGCGGCTGATGAAGAAGCCGTCGATCGACGACTTTACGGCGTTCGACGAAAAGTTCCGCCAGGCGTCGGCCGCGGCGGGCAAGAAGCAGCACCTGGTGCCTTACTTCATCGCCGGCCATCCGGGCAGCGACCTGCACTCGATGATCGCGCTGGCCCAATTCCTCAAGCGGACCGGGTTCCGCCCCGACAAGGTGCAGGACTTCATTGCCAGCCCGATGGATATCGCCACCTGCATGTACTATACCGGCATCGAGCCCATCAGCGGCGAAGAAGTCTACGTGGCCCGTAGCATGCGGGAGCGGAAGTTGCAGCGGGCACTGTTGCAATTCTTCAAGCCGGAGAATTATTTCGACGTCCGCGAGGCACTGATGGAAGCGGCCCGCGACGACCTGATCGGCGATGGTCCGGAATGTCTCATCAAGGCGCGGCCGCCGCGATCCTTGCAGAAAGAAGAGCCGCGGCGGCGGGCCACCCCGGAAGGGTTTTCCGCGGCCTTGCCTTGCAGCCCGCAGCCCGTAGCCGGTTACCGGCCGTATCGCAAGAGCGCACAGCGGCGGGAGCGGGGGGGCAACAAGGATGGAGGGGGAAGGCGGAAGGGCGAAGGATGAATCGCTGACGCGATTGCCATCCGCTTGTGCGTAATCCCCCCTCCCGCCTTCCTACGTCGCCGGCAGCAAATCGCGGACAAAGCGCACTTGCGGCTTGCCGCCGCTGCCGGTCAGGGTCTCCGGCAGGTAGTGGTGGCGTTTCTTGGGGTCGCGCGGGTCGCGGAAATTGTCGCCCTTCTCCAAGACGGGCCGCGTTTCCTCGATCCCACCGAAGGCCGGCGAATTGGTGGCCTCGCAGGGGAACCAATGCCCGGTGCCGTTCTCGTCGCACAAATAGAACTCCGGGTAGCAATGGCCGGGCACATGGACGGTCCGCGCGGGAATGTTGATCGCCCGGCAGAACGCGATGAACAGACAGGTCATTTCCTCGCAATCGCCGGTCCCGTCCCTGAGCGCCGCCAATGCGCCCTTGATCGGCCCGTTCTGGTACTTGACGTGGCTGTGAATCCACTTATAGAACGATTCACACTTGGCCCAGGCGCCCGTCTCGCTGCCGCTGATCTCCTTGGCCCGGGCGACGATTTTCGGGTTGCGACTCTCGATGTACGGGCTGGATGACAGGTAAGGCCGCACCTTGCCGGTGAGTTTTTTGAGGTCCGGCAGCACGTAGCGATCGGTGTTCTCAGGCGGCAAGATCTTGCTGCGGCGGATCTCCAAAGTGACCAGGGCCTTCACCTCTTCGCCCGGCATTACCCGGGAAATGGTGACCGTCATCTGCTTGACGCCCCCCTCGATCATTTGATAGGTCACGCGGGCCGATCGCGAAATGTCTTCCTCGGCGACCTTGACTTCCTGCTCGGGCCAATCCACGGGAATCGGGGTGGTGGCAACGATGTTTTGACAGGGGCCGCCGGAGGCCGTGACGATGACCCCGGCTTTCCAGCGTTGGACGCTCGAATCACCCAGTTTGGAACCGTCGGGATCGCCTTTTTGGAACTGGGCCAAGGCCACGGAAGTAAGCACCAGCGGCGCCGCCAGGGCACCGAAGATCAGGCGGAAGCGAGTCAACACGGCATTTCCCTCAGCGAAAAGACCCACGAAACGACGTCATTCATCCATTAATTGTAGTTTCCGGGAAGCTGGTAAAGCGGAAAAAACGCGAGACCTAGGTAGTCTGCCGGGACCATCCTACTCCACCGGCGGGTGTTTCTTATGCGGTCGCGGCGAGAAATACCACATCATTGGGGGGGATGCGGCGACATTGCACAGTTTCGCCGAGTTCGGTTACGATGGCGTGGATCGTGCAAAGCGTGGACAAACTGTAGCAGGCACACGCCGTGTGCCGCCCACTGGTTACGGCACACGGCGTGTGCCTGCTACCTTAAAGTTGCAAAGCCGCAAACAAAGGGGGCACTTTCGCTATGACCAACCAACCTCCCGACCGCAATCAGATCCTGGAAATGATGGCCGCCTTCCGGCCGGCCTGCGTGATCGGCGCCGCCGCCGAATTGGACCTCTTCACCGCGATCGGCGAGCAAGCCCTTTCCCTGGAGACGATCGCCGAAAAGGTCGATGGGGATCGGCGAGCGCTGCGGATCCTCCTCGACGCCGTGGCGGCCCTGGGCTTGCTGGAGAAGCACGACGATCTCTACCAGGTGCCGCCCGCGCTGCGGCCGCTGTTGATCTCGGGAAACCCGCAATGCATCCTGCCGATGATCTGGCACAGCACGGCGATTCTCCGCGGCTGGTCGCAGTTGGCGTGGGTCGCTCGGGCGGGGATTCCCGGCCCGCGGACGGCGAGCATCCGCGGGGCGGAAGCAGACCGCGCGGCCTTTGTGGCGGCCATGCACACCGTCAGCGCCCCGATTGCCGAAGGGCTCGTGGCCCGCTTGGGCCCGCCGCAATTCCGGCATTTGCTCGACGTGGGGGGGGCCTCCGGCACTTGGACGCTGGCGCTGTTGCGAGCGTCGCCCGGCGCGCAGGCCACGATCTTCGATCTGCCCGACGCCATTGAGCAAGCCCAGGCGCGGATCCACGGTAGCGAACTGGCCGACCGCGTGATCCTCGTGCCCGGCGATTTCTACGTCGACCCGTTGCCCGCGGGCGCCGACTACGCGTGGATCAGCGCGATCATCCATCAGCACTCCCGGCAGCGCAATCGCGAGCTGTTTGCCAAAGTCTTCGCAGCCCTGGAGCGGGGCGGGCGCGTGGGCGTGCGCGACATCGTGATGGACCCTTCCCGCACCCAACCCCTGTTCGGGGCGCTGTTCGCCGTGAACATGTTGGCCAATACCGACAATGGCAACACCTACACGCTGGAGGAGATTTCCGCGGACCTCCAGGCAGCCGGGTTTATCGAGCCCCGGCTGGCGGTGCCGGCGGACGACATGCAGGCGGTCGTCGAGGCTCGCAAACCGTAAGTAAAGGTGGGGTGTCGGGTACGGGGTGTGGGGCGACCTAGTTTCACTCCACACCCCGTACCCCGCGCTCCGCAACGCACACTCTATAACCCCAAGGATTGAAACGATGACTATCCAACAAACCACGATACGGCTCGGCTTTGTGCCGGCCAAACGGGGCAGCTTCAATGCGAAGCTGGCCGCCGACATGCGGCAGAAGACCATCGCGGCCCTGGAAGCGGCCGGGATCGAGGTGGTGGTCCCTTCGCCCGAGGAAACGAGTTTCGGCTGCGTGGAAAACCGTGAAGAGGCGGAACGTTGCGCCGAGCTGTTCCGCCGCCGCCAGGTCCAGGGGATTGTTATCGGGGCCGTGAATTTTGGCGACGAGCAGGCGGCGGCCTGGGTGGTGCGGCAGGCGAAGCTGGATGTCCCGGTGCTGATCTTCGGCTGCCAGGAAGATCGGTTGCTCACCCGCGATATGCCCCGCCGCGACGCGTTTTGCGGGCTGTTGTCGATCGGCGAGTCGCTGCGGCAGATTGGCGCTCGCTACAGCGTCGGCCAGCGGCCGATCTGTTTTCCCGGCGATCCGTCTTTCGGCGAAGACCTGGATTGGTTCGTCCGCGTGTGCCGCGTCGTCAATGGCATCCGCACCGCCCGCTACGGCCAGATCGGCGCGCGGCCCGACGCTTTTTGGACCTGCCGTTTCGACGAGAAGCAGTTGCAGCGGCTGGGGCCGACCACGGTCGTGCTCGACCTGTCGGAGGCGATTGCCGGCGCGACGGCGATCAAGGATTCCGACGCGGAGGTGGCCGCGATCATCCGCGGAACTCAGCAATATGCCGATACTGCGACGGTGCCCCAGGTGAGCCTGCTGCGCAGCGCCAAGTTGGAACTGTTCCTGCGGCGCTGGCAAAAAGCCAACGGGCTGGACGCATTGGCCGTTCAGTGTTGGACCTCGATCCAGCACAACTACGGGGTGTGCAGTTGCACGGCGATGAGCCGCCTTGGCGACGAAGGCATTCCCTGCGCGTGCGAAGCCGACATCCTCGGCGCAATGTCGATGCACGCCTGTATGTTGGCCAGCGGCAGCCCGGCGGCCCTGGCCGACTGGAATAATTTGCACAACGAAGACGAGGAATTGGCCAACGTCTGGCACTGCGGCGTTTTTCCCGCTTCCTTTGCCCGGTCGCGGCCGAAGATCAGCCCCCACGAGATCATGGTTGCCTCCGGCATGCCGTACGACAAGGTGATTGGGGTAGTCGAGCTGGTGGCCAAACCTTGCCCCTTGACGCTGTGCCGGATCACGCAAGATCCCGGCGGGGCGTGGAAGGCGGTGGTGGTTCACGGCCGCTTCGAGGACAATCCGGCCGAGACCTCCGGCGGCTACGGTTGGTGCCGCATCGGCAATTTGCAGCGGCTGTATCGCGACGTGCTGCTGCGGCACTTCCCCCATCACGTGGCCCTGACCGAGTCGCACGTGGGCAACGCGATTTGGGAGGCGTTGGGCAATTATCTGGGCATGGAAGTCTACCATGCGACCCAGGAGACTCCGGGATTGTACACGCCGAAGCTGCCGTTGTAAGTCAGGCATGAGCCAAGAGCCCCCTTCAACAACGTGCTCCGATCCGCCCAAGGCGATTCGCCGGCTGCTGTTGGCCAGTGCCGTGGGGATGTTGATCGTCGGCATTTGCTTTCGCTGCCGATCGCTGGACAACATACCCGGGGTGAATGGGGATGAAGCATGGTACGGCCTCCGCGCGATGGACATCTTGCACGGCCAGGCCTGGAACGTGGCGACGCCGACCGGCAACGTGCCGAACCCGTTGTTCTTGTACCCGCTGGTGTTATTGCACCTGGTGCTGCATCCCGCGATCTGGGTGCTGCGATCGGTCGCGCTGGCCAGCGGACTGGCGGCCCTGGCGATCAATTTCTGGCTCTGCCGCCGCGTCTTCGACCGCTTCACGGCGGCGATCTCGACGCTTTGCCTGGCGGTCCTGCCGGTGAACATCGCCTATAGCCGCTTCGCTTGGGATGCCAGCCAATCGCTGCTGGCCACGCTGCCTGTGCTGTACCTGGCCTTGGCCGCATTGCGGTTCCCCGCCCAGCGCGGCCGCCTGTTGCCCGCCGCGATCGCCGCGGAAGTGTGGGCCTTCGTGGTCCATCCCACCAACATCTTCGCGGCCCCGGTGATCGTGGTGGCCGCACTGGCGAGCATTCCCTGGGGCAACTTCCGCACCGCGGGCGTTCGCGGGCTGTTGCCGCGCCGGGTACCCTACCTGGCGATGTGCATTGCGGCGCTGTTGGTAGTCCTGGCTGGCCTTTGGATGCATACCCCGGCGTCCCCCCGGGCGACGAATCGCTTGCGGAGCGTCAGCAAGCTGTTGGATTTTCATGGAATGGCGCAGTGCGCGGCGCTCTACCCCCGACTGATCACCGGGGATACGGTGTACCGCTATATTCCCGGCTCCGATTCCTGGCTGCGCTGGCCTGCGCGGCCTGACAGCAACCACGTGGGCCTGGACATGCTGCTCTTCTGGGGCGCGATGGTGGCCGCCGCGTGGCTGTTGCGACCGTGGCGCAGGACGGAAGATTCGCCGGGGGACGGCGTGCTGCTGGCCGCTTGGGCGCTCACCCTGCTGGGATTCCTGCTGGTGGCCAATGCGCCGGGGCTGCGGCCGGGTTACGAGCGGATGGCGATCTGCCTGGTGGCGCCCACCGTCCTTGTGCTCGCCCGGGCGGCGCGGCGATTTGTCGGCCTCGGGCCGCTGCGCTGCGGCGGAGTGTTGATCGCGGCATCGCTGCTGGGCTGGGTGCTGTTGGCCGATTATCAAGTACACTATTTCCGCGTTATCGAGCGCACCGGCGGGCAGTCGCATCTCACGTTTCGCACTGCCCCGGTCGACCCGAAGTCGGCCGCGCTGGCCGCGCTGCTGCGGGAGCGTGGGCCGGGCGAGACCTGGATCGTCAGCAGCCAATGGTGGATCTGTTGCCCATTGGCCTACCTTGCCGCCGCCGAGCCCGGTCTGCACGTGCTCTCGACGCCAGAAGCCTCGGCCGGGTTGCCGCCGCAAGCCCTCGCCGAGGGACGGGTCTGGTACGCGGAATTCTCTGGGAGCAAGGAGTTGGCGGAAATCGAAGCCCGCCTGTCGCCGCGGAGCGTATCGCGGCAGGATTTCGCCGATTTCAGCGGCCGCCCGGTGGTTCGCCTGCTGCACGCGCGGTGAACGTTGAACTCACCGCGGGCCCCGCGAAGCGGCAAGCGACGAACGTCGCTCGCTTGCGGTTTAACGTCGATCGATTTGCGGTTGGTTCGTCACTCCGCCTTCACCGCCCACCGTCCACCGGAATTCGCTTGAAGACCAACGTGGCCTGCCAGCCCGACGTGTCTTGATCGGCTATCCAGCGGTCGATCTGCGCCCCCATCGACGCCAGTTCCGTTGGACTGAGCGTCGCCGCACCGGTGTCCAAGTTGAAGGTCGCCACGATCAGGTTCCCATCGTTGCGGAACTTCCGGCTCAATCGCAGTGGACCCAGCCGCAACGACGCACTTTCCGGAAGCGTTGCCAGAGCGTAACCGGGTGGGGGCACGATCCGATATTGAATTTGCCGCAGGTGCGGTAGCGGCAATCGCAGCGGATCGCGCCGCCACCGCGAAAGCGGCGCAAAGCCCAGCATGCCTTCCTCGGGCTTGCCCAACTGGAGTTTGAAGAGATCCGGCAATTCGCTCATCAACGGAGCCATGCTCAGCGGCAGCTCGATTTGCCCGCCGGCCGGGTGCCCCAGCGGCACGTCGGCCAGATCGACGTGGAAATAGAAAGGCTGCGTGCGATCCTTCAGTCGCAGGCAGTCCAGCCGTGTCGGCGTCAAGTGCTCGAAACGCGGGCCGAAATCCCGCCACCAGTCGCGGTTGTTGCCGTCCCGCGCGGCGCCAAAATGGTTCCGCGCGCGTTCGTCCAGCGCTCCCGTAAATCGGCTCGCCAACTGCGCCCGGACGTGTCCATCCGCGGCGAGCCAAAACTCGCACAAATCGCTCCGCGTGTGTTCGTGATAATCGGCCTGGGGAGTTTGCACCAGCCGCCCATCCGTGGACGAAACCACCAGCACCCAGCGTCCCTGGTCGCACAGCGGCAATTGCCCCATCCGCACGAACGGGGCCGTGGAATCGATCCACAACTCCGGGCTGCCGGGCACATACACGATCACGTGGTCGAAGGTGTTCAATGCGGGCAAGTCGGGGATCAAGTCGTCCGGGCGGCTCACGCGGAGCAATGCGGCCCGGGCAGGAATACCCGCCACGCGCAGCATGCTGATCAGCAAGGCGGCCTGGTCTTTGCAGTCGCCGAACTGCCGTAAGAGCGTTTGCCGGGCCGAATGGGGCACGATAGCCGAGCCGTGGCGATTGACGCCGGAATTCCATGCCAGCCGCTGGACGGTCGTCAGCAGCCGGGAAATGATCCGCGACCGGTCCTGCTCGCCGCGAATCTCCTCCCGCACGATGTTGGCCACCGCCGCGGGGTCCGCCTGCCGATCGACGATTTGCGCATAGCCGGCGGCCGCGTCGGCCCAACTCTTGCCGTTGGAGAATGCGATTTCCGTGACAAAGGGAATATCCGCGGGCACGTAGGGCTCGGGCGGGCGGAATGCCGCCTGCGGTCCGACCTCGAACAGCAGCGACACCCGGCCGTTGCGCTCGCTCCGCGCCGGCTGCACGTCGACGCCGCGGGCCTTCCAGTGCAGCGTCAGCCCGGCCGACGCGTCGACCCGCAGACGCTGCTTGCGGATCGGATGCGGTCCCTGGCAGAGCACGTGCTGAAGTATGCCGTGATCGCAATAGGGCGTCACTTCATCGATCACCACCTCTTCTTCCACCACCGCGCCCGGCACGAGGGCCGGCAGCGGCGCGACCAGCGACTTCTCTTCCACCGCGGGGCTGCGACTGTCCTGGGGGAAGGGAATCTCGGTGGCCAGTTGCGAATCGAGAAGATGCTCCCCGCCGTCGGGCGTGATGACCCGCGCGCGAACCGTGGGTCGCTCGTCGTAAGCCGCACGCCAGTAGACTTTCCACGCCCGGGCCTTCAGCACCCCGGATTGGTTCAGGCAGCGATACACCCGCCGGATCGTACGATGGCTCATGCCGCGGTCGTCGAGGCGCATCAAAGTGTCTTGGAAGAGCACCTCGATTTCAACGTTGGGCGGAGCCGGCAGAGCGGCCACGGCCATGGCAACCTCGGCCGGAGAGGCGGAAAAAGGGGAATCTTCCCAAGGCCGCGCGGCCGCAGCCCCCCAAGCCAGCGAGCTCGAAGCCAACGCGATGCCGAAGAGCCCAACCCAACACCCGCAACGATTCATGCCGTCTCTCGTTCAGTCGCCAAATCCCCGCTCCTAATCCCATGGTACTGCCGCTAGCAGTGCCGGGCAACGAAGAAGGGAATTCATTTCGTTTGCCAGGCCACGGCCGAGTAACCGAACGAATTCCGTTCTATGGAATCGACTAGCCTGTCAATCCCAGACCGCCCAGCCTACCAGGTGGCGGGGCAAATCGGCGTTGCAAGTTTCTCCCCGACTCGTTATATCCTTGCCCAAAGGCAAGAGCGGCGGTGTGGGCCGCACCGAAGCTGTCCCACTCAGATCGCAGCCGCGAACCCGGAACGAGGTGCAGTCGCATGATCCCCATCTATCTGATGCTGGCCCTGTTGCCCAATCAGGTCAATCCCGCGTCGTACGTCAGTGGGGCAACCCATTCTCCAAATCCCACGCTGCGACAAATGCTGTCGGCCGAATCGCTGCAGCAACGGCCGCAGGTCATCTACCAGACGCAGGTAGACCTGGCGAAGGTGGAGAAGAAGTTGGCAGCGCTGCGGGGCCACGATATGTGGTCCTTCCTTCAGCCTCCCCGGAATGCCGATGCGATGCAGGAATGCCAAAGGACGATCGAGATCCTCCACGATCGTCTGGCGCGCTTGCAAAACGACGCAAACGCCTGCGTCCCGCTGCTGAAAATCACCGAATGGCGGGTTGGCAGAGCGGGGGTGCTGGGTTTTCCCGTGAAGGTTAAAGAAATCCGCTCTCCGGAAGCGATGCTGGTCGAGCCGCAGTGCAACGCCACGGACAAAACCTCGCCCGAGGACTTCCTGCTGCGGGGATGTGACACCTCGGCGGTTAAGGTCGGCGAGAAACTCACCCCGGCCGGCTATTTCGCCGTCTCCGGCACGACCGTCGAGCGGACCTTCTTCTTCGGTCAGAGAACGGTCTTCGTGGTCGAGGCGGTCAAGTAATCGTCGATCGCGTATCCCCGTCCACCTGCCCGCTTTTCATCCCGCATCCTCTATTTCCACGATCTCCGTTTCCGGCGTCCCGGCCCCAATTCGCAACCGGGCGACGGTGACCGGAAGATGAAACCGGCGGGGGCCGGCGCTGCCGGGATTCAGATACAGCACCCCACGGCGAATCTCCGTCGACGGCTGATGGGAGTGACCGAAGATCACCACCTGAAAACCGGCCGCGACCGGATCCAGATCGAGCTCGTGGATGTCGTGCAGCACAAACAGCAACCGGCCCTCGACTTCGACCACCTGCGTGGCGGGATAATCGGCCACGTCCCGCTCGCGATCGACGTTGCCGCGCACGGCGAACACCGGGCCGAGTTGCCGCAGCGCCTCGATCACGCCACTCGCGCCAATGTCACCGGCATGCACGATCAGATCGCAGCCGCCGAGGGCCGCCAAAGCCGCGGGGCGCAACAGGCCGTGGGTATCGGAAATCACGCCGACGGTTTTCATGGTGTCTCTGGGCCCTTCGCTGCCGGAACTCGTCCGCCGCGGCGCCGCGCCGCGAAACGAACTCGGGGCGCGTGATTATAAGCACCCCCCAGGACTTGGCCAAGGTGTGCTGCCGTTCCCCTCGCATTTGGTTGACGCCGCCGTTGTTTGGTGCTATAAAGCACCCCATGGGCCGTAAAGCAGCAACAGCCACCATTTCCGACGCGTTGCGGGACTGCCTGCGGGGGCGCAGCGTTTCCTTGTCCCGCATCGCCTCCGACACCGGGATCGTCAAATCATCGCTGATCCGTTTTCTCCGCGAGGAAACATCGCTGCGGCTCGACAAAGCCGATCTGCTGGCCGAGTACTTGAAACTGGAAGTGGTGAATCGAAAGGAGCCGTGAACAGTGCAATCCATCAATCGAGCGGGAAGTCGCCGGACAAGTAGCTTGCGGGGGATTTTGGCGGGAAGTCTGTTGCTCGTGACGGTCTGCCAAGCACGCGCCGCGGCATCGGCCTCCGCCGAGGAAAAGGCGGCATCGGACGAGGTGCAGCGCCTGGGCGGAAAAGTGGTTGTCGACGAAAACAAGCCGGAAAAGCCGGTGGTCGCCGTCGATCTCGGCCAAACCAGCGTCAACGATCACGACCTGGCATTATTGAAGAGCTTTCCCCAACTTCAGAGTTTGAACCTCACCTTGACCCGCGTTACCGACGTGGGACTGGAGCAACTTCAAGGCTTGTCAAAACTCCGGGAACTCAATCTCCGGCACTGCCAAGTGGTAGGCTCGGGGCTGGAGCGCCTTAAGGGATTGACCGGCTTGCGATCGCTCAATCTCGGTTTCACCGAGATCACCACCGAACGCATGGCGCATCTCAAGGGCCTTACCCAAATCCAACACCTGGTGCTCGATGCGTTGACAGTGAGGGATGCCGGATTGGAAAATCTCGAAGGCTGCACCGGCCTGCGGGAACTCTCGCTCTCAGGCACCCAGATCTCGGATGCCGGGCTCGTCCACCTTCGCTCGCTTGCGCAACTCCAGGGGCTCAGTCTGGTCAACACTCGCATCTCCGACGCGGGATTGAAGAACCTCAAGGGGCTCTCGCGCCTTCACGACCTGTTTCTCGAGAGAACCGAGGTCACCGACGCGGGAGTGAAGGAGCTCAAGAAGGCGTTGCCCGAGTTGGTGGTTCACCGCTGATAATGCGGGCGCATTCCGTTGATGGTCGCAGCGATCAGCCTTGACGGCTCTGTTCCCCGTCCTGGCGGACAAGACTGGCCGCAACTCCGGGGCAAGCCGCCAGGTGAACGTAGACGCCGTCCTCGAAGATCCCGCAGTTTTCCTGAAAAGGCGCGTCCACGTCCAGCGCGGCCAGGTCGGCCACGTGGCGCAAGATCGGCTCAAGACCGGCGAAACGCACCAGGTCTTCCAGGGCCGCCCGGTCGTCGAGAAACAATTGCCCAGCCAGCGCGGCGGCCGCGAATTCGATTCCGGCCGATGGGGTGCTGAAATCGAGGCTGGGCACGGCCGCGGGCAGTCCCAGGTGCGCGAGCCAGGCCTGCAAGTACGCTTCGACGGTGGCCCGGCCCACGAAGATCCGGCTCCGCGACACGGAAACGTAGGCGTCGGCCGCGGCCGGCCGCACGCCGCCGTCGGCCAGTACCTCGGTGGCCGGCGCGAAGTAGATCCGCATCACGTCGGCCGCTTCAGCCGCTTTCCAGTGCCATTGGGCGTCGTCGCGCGGCAGTTGCAGCCTTGTAGTGCAGATGCCGGGGCAAACCCATTGGATCAGGCCCAGCGCGTGCTCTTCCGGCGCGAGGCTGAATTCCTCCCGCCGGCCTTCGCCAAGATAGGTCAACACGAGCGGCTCGTGGCCGTCGCAGTTGGTGGCCTGCGTCGCGAAGCGCAAGGCGGCCAGCCGCAAGTGCGCGAGGTAGCCGGGCAGCACAATCGTGGCCGCATAAGCCTCCACGTCGTCCGCACTGGCCAACGCCCACATGGAAATCATGGATCGGTCCTCTCAGGTCCAGGGTCGAACACGTATCGCGGCGAGCCTCCCGCGGCCGGTCAAACTATTGTACAATCCCCGATATCGGGGTGTGAAGTGCCTCGATTCTCAACCAACTCTCAAACTGGATGTGGTGCCGAAATGAAACGTGCGTGGATTTCAACGCTGGCCGTCTGGATCGTGGCACTGTCTCTAGGCGTCGCCGCGGGATTTGCGGCAGACCGGCCGGAGCCGGCTCTGGAGAAAGGATTCCGTGATCCGCCGCTCTCCGCTCGATTGCGCGCTTACTGGTGGTGGCTCAACGGCAACGTTACCAAGGATGCGATCACCAAAGACCTCCAGTGGATGAAGGCCATCGGCATGGGCGGCGGGCTGGTGTTCGACGCCGGCGGCGCTACGCAGGGCGGTCACGCATCCGTGCCCGCGGGGCCGTCGTACGGCTCGCCGCAGTGGCGCGAGCTCTTCCAACACGCGCTTCGCGAGGCCGACCGGCTGGGATTGGAAATCGGCCTGAATCTCCAAAGCGGTTGGAACCTCGGCGGACCGCTGGTCACGCCGGACAAATCCGCGAAGCTCGTCGCGTGGTCGCAGCTCCAGGTGCAAGGCCCGGCGAATCTTGCCGTCGCGCTGCCGAAGCCCAAGGCGCGGGAGAATTTCTACCGCGACTCGTTTGTGCTGGCGTATCGCTTGAAAGACGGCCCACCGCCGGCGGGCGCCGCCCGGGGCCGGCCGATTCGGCAACTCGCTCAGAAATCCGCCTACCACGAACTCGGCGGCAGCGCGACGGATTGTTCGCCGCTGTTGGACGACGATCCCGCCACGCCCGGCGAGGAGGACGTGCTCGCCAAAGACGTGCTGGACCTGACCGGCAAGCTCGGCCACGACGGCACGCTCCGTTGGGCCGTGCCCGAGGGCGCCTGGGTGATCCTCCGCTTCGGTTACACCAACAACGGCGCGCGGGTCTCGACCTCCTCCGGCCGCTGGACGGGGCTGGTGCTCGACTACCTCGACGCCGACGCGCTGCGCTGGTACTGGCACGAGGTGATCGATCCGATCATCGCCGACGCCGGACCGCTATGCGGCAAAGTCTGGAAGATGGTGCAGACCGACAGTTGGGAACTCGGCGGCGTCAACTGGTCGGCCAATTTTGCCGAAGAATTTCAAAGGCGACGCGGCTACGACATTCGTCCCTGGCTGCCGGTTCTCGCCGGCCGGATCGTCGAAAAACGCGGCGCGAGCAACCGCTTCCTCAACGATTTCCGCCGTACCATCGCCGACTGTGTCGCCGACAACCACTACGGCGCCATGGCCGCCCTGGCCCGCCGGCACGGCCTGGGCATCCAGCCCGAATCGGCCGGGCCGCACACGGCCCCGCTGGACGGCTTGAAATGTTACGGCCGCAGCGACTGGCCGATGAGCGAGTTCTGGGTGCCCTCGCCGCACCGGCCCACCGACGGCATGCGGTTCTTCGTCAAACAAGCCGCGTCGGCCGCGCACATCTACGGCAAAGCGATCGTCTGCGCCGAAGGCTTCACCTCGATCGGGCCGCAATGGAACGACGTCTTGTGGTCGTCCCAGAAACCGAGCTTCGACCACGAGGCCTGCGCCGGCTTGAACCTGGTTTTCTGGCACGCGTTCACCTGCTCGCCGCGGGAGATGGGCCTGCCCGGCCAAGAGTACTTCGCCGGCACGCACTTCAATCCGCAAATCACCTGGGCCAAGCAGGCCCAGGCGTTTGTGAAATACGTCGACGGCTGCCAATTCATGCTGCAGCAGGGCCGCTTCGTCGCCGACGTGCTCTACTACTACGGCAACCATGTTCCCAACATCGCCCGGCTCAAGCAGGACGATCCGGCCAAGGTGCTGCCGCACTACGACTACGACGTGATCAACGAGGAAGTGCTGGTGGAGCGTCTGACCGTGAAGGATGGCCGCCTGGTACTGCCCAGCGGCATGAGCTACCGCGTGCTCGTGCTGCCGAACCTGAAGACGATGTCGCTCGAAGCGGCGCGGAAGGTTCGCCAACTGGTTCGAGCCGGCGCCACCGTCGTCGGCCCGAAACCCGAGCAAACGACCGGTCAGCAGGATGTGGCCGAATTGCGGCGCATCGCCGCTGAACTCTGGGACAGCGGCAAGATCACCACGCGCTCGGCGCGGGAAGCGTTGGCGTTGCTGCAAGTCGCGGCCGACGTCGAGGGAATTCCGGACTGGATTCACCGTCGCACGGACGACGCCGACATTTACTTCCTCAGCAATCAGCAACCGCAGGGCATCAGCGGCGACGTCACCTTCCGCATCGCCGGCAAGCAGCCTGAGTTGTGGGACGCCGTCAGCGGCAGCCACCGCGACGCCGCCGCGTTCACCCAGCGGGACGGCCGCACCACGGTGCCGTTGGAGTTTCCGCCCTACGGCTCGCTATTCGTGGTCTTCCGCAAAGATGCGACCGGCAATGGCGCCGGCCGCAACTTCCCCACCTTCGCCAAGGTGGCCGACATCAGCGGCACCTGGCAGGTCCACTTCGAACCGAAGTGGGGCGGCCCCGCGTCGGTGCGGTTCGACGAGCTGATCAGTTGGACGCGGCGATCCGAAGACGGCATCAAGTTCTATTCCGGCACCGCGACGTATCGCAAAACGTTCGACCTTGGATCGGTAACCCTCAACGACCGACTTTTTCTCGATCTGGGCGACCTGAGGAACCTGGCCGAGGTGCGGCTCAACGGCCGCCGCGCCGGCATCGTCTGGACCCCGCCGTTCCGCGTGGACATTACCGGCATGGTGAAAGCAACCGGCAACGTGCTGGAAATCGACGTGGTGAACACCTGGTACAACCGCCTCATCAAGGACCTGACCTTGCCGCCCGGTGAGCGGCTGACCAAGACCAACATCCGTCTCAAACCGGGCACGACGCCGGCCGATTCCGGCTTGCTGGGTCCGGTGACGTTGCAAATGTCGACGGCGGACAGGCACGGGCCTTGATCGCCGTAAATTTCCGATTCCGCGGCGTCCGCCCGCCGCTCAGGGTGTGGCACGTTTTTTTGGCGGGGCCGGGCAGTAAGGCCGTCATCCTGAGCGCAGCGAAGGATCTGGGTCGCGTGGCAAAACAACGTAGGTTCTTCGCTGCGCTCAGAATGACAGGGGAACGCGCGCCCGACGGAATTCTTTGCCAGACGCGCTGGCCCGGCGGGCGCGGAGCGGGCATAATGAATTGGCATCCTCCATCCCGGCTTTCCCACACGCCCTGACCCACCTTCCCCTGGGAGAACAAAATGACTCGACATGTCAACACGCCCGCCGCCACCCGTCGTGAGTTCCTTCAGCGCGGCGGCGCGATGGCCGCGAGTGCAGCCGTGCTCGGTGGCACGGCGCGGATGGTCCACGCCGGCGAGAACAATACGATTCGGCTGGCGCTGATCGGTTGCGGCGGGCGCGGCAGCGGCGCGGTGCGCGACGCCCTTTCGGTCGCCAACCAGGGACCGGTCACGCTCTACGCCATGGCCGATCTCCAGGAAGAAAAAATGTCGCGGTCGTACAAGGCCCTGCAAAAGGAGTTCGCCGCCAAGATCGACGTCTCCGCGGACCGCAAGTTCCTCGGCTTCGACGCCTACCGCAAGGCGATCGACGTGCTGCGGCCGGGCGACGTCGCCATGTGTACCACGCGGGCCTACATCCGGCCGGTCCACGTCGAATACGCGGTCCGCAAGGGGATCAACGTGTTCATGGAAAAACCCTTCTCGCCCGACGCCGGCGGGCTGCACCGGCTGCTGCGAGCCGCCGAAGAGGCGGAGCGGAAAGGCGTCAAGATCATGGCCGGGCTGCAATGCCGGCACTCCCCGGCCCGCAAGGCGCTCATCGACCAGATTCGCTCGGGCGCGATGGGCGACATCACGCTGATCCGCGCCAATCGCCTCGGCGGCACCGGCTGGCTTCGCGATCAGGGCCCCAAGGCCAACGACCTGTTGAGTCAACTGGAATTCGGCCGCGTGCAACTGTATTGGGTCGGCTCGGGCCACATGGTCGATTACCTGATCCACCAGATCGACGAGTGTTGCTGGATCAAGGACGCCTGGCCGGTCGAGGCCGTGGGCTTCGGCGGCCGCGTGCCCGGCAGCCGCGACTGCGGCCAGAACCTCGACGTGTACTCCATCGAGTACACCTTTGCCGACGGCGCCAAGGCGTTCTGCGGTTTCCGCCGCATCAACGCCACGCGGACCGACTTCGCCACCTACATCCACGGCACGAAGTGCGCCGCGCAGTTCTCCGGCAACGTTCACGCCGCCACGGTGCACCGCTTCAAGGACCAGCGGGTCGACAAGGACAATATCGCGTGGACTCCGGAGGCCGACAAGGCCAGCCCCTGGCAATACGAATGGAACGACTTCATCAACAGCATTCGCCACGATCGGCCGCACAACGAAGCCCGCCGGGCGGTCTACTCCGACCTGACCACGCTCATGGGCCGCGCGGCTTGCCACACCGGCCAGACCGTGACCTGGGAGCAGATGATGAAGTCCGACTTCCAGTTCTGCGACCACCTCGATCGGCTCAGCGCCGACAGCCCCGCGCCCGTCAAAGCGGGCGAAGGCGGCCAATTCCCCATTCCCATTCCGGGCCTGTGGAAGGAAATCTGAGGGCCTGCGAAAGAGCAAATCTGACGATTGAGCGGCACGCCCTTCGCTCCGCTCCGGGGCGTGCCACGCGCCGTCACTTCGGGATCAGCCAGCGGGGTTGGATCTGGTCGGTCTCGTCGGCCGTGATCAACCAATTCAAGAGCCGCCCGCGCAGATCGTCGACCACCGGCTTGTGGGCCGGATCGGCGGACAGGTCGTGCCGTTCGCCGGGATCGGCTTGCAGGTCGTACAACTCGGCATAACCATCGCCGTAGTAATTGTATTTCCACCGCCGCGTCCGCACCATTTTGGCGTCGGGATGGCGAACGCCGTTGATCCCTTTCCCCTTTTCGAATTGGAAATCGAGTCCGCCGGAGGTAATCACTTCCGGAATGATGTTCTCGCTGAACACGGCGTCGCGCGGCGCCGCGGGGCGGCCGGAACCGTCGCACAAGGCGGCCAGGCTGCAGCCCTGGCAGCTCTGGGGTTCGGGGAGGCCGGCCAACTCGAACAGCGTCGGCAACACGTCGATGCTCTGGACCAGCGCGTCGTAGCGGCCCGGCCGAATCCGGCCCGGCAGCCGCATCACGAGCGGCACGTGGATCGAGGCTTCGAAGAACAGGTTCTTGCCGAAATAACCATGCTCCAGGAGCTGGTCGCCGTGGTCGGAGGTGAAAATGACGATGGTGTTCTCCAGGGCGCCGGCTTGCTGCAAGGTTTCCAGCAGCAGCCCCACCTCGCGGTCGATGTGGCTCACCGTGCCGTAATAGCTACGGTAAGCCCACTCCAACTGGCGGCGATCCATGCCGTAAGGCGGGTGCTTGCCGCGGAGGATGAATTTCTCGACCGGCGGCGGCAACCGTCCGATGGTCTCCAGCGTCTCCTGTGGGGGCAGCGGGATTTCCACCTGGTTGTACATCGAATCGAACGGGGCGGGCACTTCGTACGGGTCGTGCGGCTTCCAGAACGAACAGAAGAGGAAGAACGGCCGCGCGCCGGCGGCCAACTCGCGGAGCCGCTCGCGGGCCCGCATCCCGGTCCAACTCGTATCGGTATAGCGTTCGTCGATCGCCGCGCGGTTGGGATTGCCCCCTTGCGGCAACCCTTCGCGAAGCTTCGGAACGCGGCTGGCGAACTGGCGGTAAGGCACCGCGCGGAGCGGGTCGTGGGCTTGCCGCCACTGGGCATACTCGGACCACTCGTCGGTGAAGTATACGCCGTCGTGGAGGTCGACCAGCTCGAAACCGGTCCGCCGGGCTTCATCGGCCGTGGGCGGGTATTGGTAATAGAGGTGCGTCTTGCCCACCAATGCGGTTCGATAGCCGGCGCTTTGCAGCCGGGCCGGCAACAGCACCTCGGTGGCCGGCAAGGGAGTGTAGTTCACGCGGTTGCGATGGCTGTGCGGATAACGCCCCGTGAAGAAGGAAGCCCGCGACGGAACGCAGACCGGCGCCTGCACGAAGGCATGGGAGAAGTTGGCCGACTGCCCGGCCAGGCGGTCGAGATTGGGAGTGCGAATGATGGAATTGCCGTTGGCGCCGAGGCAGTCGTAGCGAAACTGATCGGCCATGATCCACAAAATGTTGGGCCGGCGCGGGCCCCCGTCGGAAACCGCGGCTTGGCCGCCACTCTCGATCTTGGGCTGCTCGGCCCCGGCCGGCGCGGCACCGATCGCCCAGACCAGCGGCGGCAACCACACGACGATCGTACGGAGCGTCGACAACATAATCATCGAAAGCCTCGACCCATCCAGGACTGGTTACGGCAACATTGTGATTCCCCCGTCATTGGCTGTCAAGCGAAGCGGCGATCGCGTCCGGGCGGCAACGCATGCGGCGCCGAACAAAGAGCAATGACGCAAGTGGAAATTGCCTCGCCCGGACGGTATGCTATGCTGAGATCCTGAGCCGGCCGGAAATCCCGTTGCGAGAACACCATGGCCACGTTCGAGGCTTTTGCGGAGTATCACGCCCATGCCTGACAAGATCGGCGCCTTGGACCTCGCGGTCATCGCCGCCTACCTGCTGGGAATCGTGGCCATCGGCTGCTACGCGGGCCTCAAGCGGCGGCAGGAGGGGGAGGCGAGTCGCTACTTCCTCGCGGCACACTCGCTCCGCTGGCCGTCGATCGGCATGGCCCTGTTTGCCACGAACATCTCTTGCCTGCACCTGGTGAGCCTCGCCCAGGCGGGCTACGACAGCGGACTGCTGATGGGCAATTTCGAGTGGATGGCCGGCTTCACGCTGGTGCTGCTGTCGTTGTTCTTCGTCCCCTTCTACATTCGCTCGAAGGTGGCCACGCTCCCGGATTTCCTGGAGCGGCGCTACTGCCGCGAGTGCCGCGATTGGCTGGCCGTGGTGTCGATGGTGGCCGCGATCGTGTTTCACATCGCCTTTCCCCTCTCCTCGGGCTGGATCGTGCTGCACGGCGTATTCGGCATCGAGAAGTGGAGCTGCATTCTCCTGATCTGCGGGCTGACGGCCTTATACACCGTGCTGGGCGGACTGGCCGCCGTGGTGATGACCGAAACCATTCAGGCCCTCGTGCTGATCCTGGGGGCCGTGATCATCACCGCCTTTGCATACATGAAGGTGGGCGGCTGGGGCGCCATGCAAAGCGCCCTATACAACGCCCATGAGAGCGTGAAGCTCTCCGTGCTGCGTTCGCCGGCGGTGGAGAAGGAGTTTCCCTGGTTCGCCATATTCCTGGGCTATCCCGTGCTGGGCATCTGGTATTGGTGCGCCGACCAGACCATCGTGCAGCGCGTGCTGGGCGCCAAAGACGAGAACCACGCGCGGATCGGACCGTTGTTCTGCGCCGTGATCAAGATCCTGCCGGTGTTCATTTTCGTCTTGCCGGGCCTGTTGTTCTACACGATCCTCAAGATGAAGCTGCTGAAGGGGGTCAGCGTGGAGAACAGCAAGGAAGTCTATGGCCTGATGATCAAGAGCCTTTTGCCGGCCGGCCTGTTCGGGGTGATGGCGGCCGCGTTGATGGCGGCCTTGATGGGCAACCTGGCCAGCGCGGCCAACTCCATCTCGACGTTGTTCAGCTATGACCTTTGGCGGCGCTTCCGGCCGTCCACGCCCGAGCATCGGCTGGTGATCATCGGCCGCACGGCGACCTTTCTGTCGTTCGCTTTGGGCATTGCGCTGGTGCCGCTGTTGGATCTGTACGAGAGCATTTTCGCGGCGATCAACGACGTGATCGCCCACATCGCCCCGCCCATCACCTGCGTATTCACGCTGGGAGTGTTTTGGGGCAGGGCCTCGGGGCGGAGCGCCAAGTACACGATGTGGCTGGGTTCGGCGCTGGGGGTGGTGCTGTTCGCGCTGAAGACGCTGCACGCCTGGCGGCCGGCGGCCTTCGCCGCGATACCGCGATTCTGCTACGAGACGCCCTTCATGATGATGGCCTTCTACCTGTTCTGCGCGTGTGCGGCGATGCAGATCGGCCTGAGCTACCTGCTGCCCAAGCTGCCGCAGGAAGACCCGCAGCGGCTCTACTGGGTTCGCCCCTGGGATGCCCTGAAATCGGCCGGTTGGCCGGGACTGGGCGATTACCGGATCCTGGCCGCGCTGGTGGTGGTGGCGATGGCGAGCCTGTATATTGTCTTTCATTAGCGCTTTGCGAACTTCACAACCGCGGAGGAAGTCCCCATGAACGCCCGAATCGCCCCGGCCCTGGCCGCCCTGTGCACGTTGTTGCCGTTGACCGTCCCGGCGGCCGGGGCCGCGACGGAGCCGCAACCGTGGCTCAAGCCCCAAGAGGCCGCGCTGCGGCGCTGGCAAGACATGCGTTTTGGCATGTTCATCCACTGGGGTCCCGTCAGCCTGACGCACCAGGAGATCGGCTGGTCGCGCGGGGCGCAGACGCCGATCGCGCAGTACGACGCCCTGTACAAGAAGTTCAACCCGGTGAAATTCAACGCCGGCCAATGGGCCGGCATCGCCAAGGCGGCCGGCATGAAATATGTGGTGCTGACGACGAAACACCACGACGGCTTCTGCCTCTTCGCCACGCGCGAGACCGACTACAACATCATGAACTCGCCGTTTGCGCGCGACGTCACCAAGGAGCTGGCCACGGCTTGCCGGAAACAGGGACTGGCGTTCGGCGCCTACTATTCGGTTTGCGACTGGCATCATCCCGACTTCCCGCTGACCAGCCCCGGCGGCCGTGTCCAGCGCGAGAAGTCCGACCTCGACGCCTATAACCGCTATCTGCTCGCACAGATCCGGGAGCTCGTCACCAACTGCGGTCCGCTGCTGACGATCTGGAACGACGTGCCGCAAATGTTCAAGGGCCGCGGCGTGAACACCATCCGGATGGTCCGCCAATTGCAGCCGGATATCCTGATCAACAACCGCAGCGGCGACGGCGGCGACTATGACACGCCGGAGCAGCGCATCGGCGGCTTCAGCATGGATCGGCCCTGGGAGTCGTGCATGACGATCTCGGCGCACAACCATTGGGCCTGGGGTGGGCCAAACGACGGCGCGAAACCGCTCTCTGCCTGCCTGCTGATGCTCATCCGTGCGGCCGGCGGCGACGGCAACGTGCTGTTGAATGTCGGCCCGACGCCGGAAGGCGTGATCGAACCCTGCCAGGTGCAGCGGCTCAAGGAAATCGGTGCGTGGCTGGCAAAGTATGGCGATTCGATCTACGGCACGCGGGGAGGGCCCTACAAGCCCACCAAGAGCGTCGCCTCGACCCGCAAGGGCAACACGGTCTATATTCACATCACCGCCTGGCCCGAGGAGACGCTTCAGTTGCCGCCGCTCCCCGCGAAAGTCGTCACCAGTTGCGTGCTCAGTGGCGGCCGGGCGAGCGTGAAGCAAACCGCCGCGGGCCTGGAGATCGCCGTGCCCAAACCCGACCGGCAAGCGATTGACACGATCGTGGCCTTGGAACTCGACAAGCCGGCGATGGAAATCAAGCCGATCGCCGCCAACCCCATCGGCGAATCGCTGACGACCGGCAAGAAGGCGAAAGCTTCCAACGTGTACGAAAACAGCAGCCACTACGCGGCCGCCATGGCCGTCGACGGCGAGGAAGACACGCGCTGGGCCACCGACGCCCGCACCGGAGCATGCTCCCTGGAGGTGGATCTCGGCAAGCCGCAGACCTTCGATCGCGCCGTGATCCAGGAGTGCGTGGACTACGGCGTGCGCGTGAAGGCCTTCGAGTTGCAATCCCAGCAGGGCGACGCGTGGACGACCTTCTACCGCGGCAAAGGCATCGGCAAGAACCTGGAAGTGACGTTCGCCCCGGTCACTGCTCGCATCGTCCGGCTCAACATTACCGAAGGGCACGGCGGCCCGACGATCTGGGAGTTCCAGTTGTTCGCGCCGGCCGCGGGCAAACGGTCACGTCAATGAAGGTTGCAAAGCCAGGGAAAGTCGCCGCGGCGGCGGAGAGTGGGAATCATTGGCCGCATCGGCAACAATAGGCTCGCGATTGGGAGACCCTTCATGGGAATTCGTTTTGCCCTGCTGATTGCCGTGGCGATTGCCATGGAGCCTTCCCGCGATGGATTCGCCGGGACGGCGGCCGGCGCGGCGCCGGAAAATCTGGCTCGCCGGGCCGCGGTGTCGGCTTCTTCGGAATACAACGAAAGCTATCGCGCGCGATTTGCCGTGGATGGTGTGGTGCCCTATGCGGGCAGCCATGCCGATGCGGGCCGTGCCTGGTGCGTGCACAAGAGCGAATCGGGGGATGCCGCAACCTTCACCTTGCAGTGGCCCGCGCCGATCGAGGCCGGCGCGGTGGTGTATTGGGGACGCACAGGCTGGTTCCCCGAGGAGTGCTGGAAAGACTACGAGATTTACCTCGACGACGCCCGGCAGCCGGCCGCCAAGGGAACGTTTCAGAAGCGCCATGGGCCGCAGCGGGTATCGCTCGGAAGAAAGACCCGGCTGGCCAAGATGGTGCTCAAGTTCCTCAACTCTTACGGTGGGCCGAATCCGGGAGCTTCCGAGATCCAGGTATTTGCCGATTCTCCCTCGGACCGGCAGCTCGCAGAGTCGGTGACGGTGCCCCACACGGATTTCGACCCGCCGCCGATGCCCTGGGTGGGCAAAGTGGATCCGGCAAAGCTGCGAGCGCTGATTCTCGACCTTGCGGGCCGCTACGGCAGCGGATATCCCCAGGCCGCGGAGCATCTGGCACGCTTAGCGCGGCTGGAAAAGTTGCGGCAATCGCCGGCAGCCGGCACGAGAGCGGGCAGCGCTGGCGGCGCGGATGCGAAGGGCCGCGGCGGGGAGATCGCCGCGGAGTTGGATCGACTTCAGCGCGAGGCATTGTTGTTCGACGTCGGTCGCCTGGTGATCGTCAAGCGGTACGAGATTGCCGCCAGCCACGTCTACACCTACCACTACGAGGGTTTTCGCGCCGGCGGAGGATTATACTGCGTGAAATTCGGCCAGCCCAAGCCCGAGTTCCGCGAACTGGTTCCCGCGGCTCGCGGCCAAATTCTGGATTGCGATCTTTCGTACGACGCTCGGGTAATCGTGTTCAGTTGGCGGCGGCAGGAGAATCAGCCTTATCACGTGTGGGCGATCCACGTCGACGGCTCCGGGCTGCGGCAGCTCACCGACGGCCCCTGGCACGATTACAACCCTTGTTGGCTTCCCGACGGCGGCATCGCCTTCCTCAGCACCCGCCGGCCCCAGTTCGCTTATTGCTGGCACGCGCCCGTGGGTGTATTGCATCGCATGCGGGCCGACGGCTCCGGCGTGCAGCGGCTCTCGGGAAACTACTTGAACGACTTCACGCCCGCGGTGCTCGACGACGGGCGGATCCTCTATACGCGCTGGGAATACGTCGACCGTCCGGCGATACCGATCCAAAGCCTCTGGGCGATCAATCCCGACGGGACGGGGCTGGCGGGCTTCTTCGGCAATCGCAAGATTTCGCCGGGCACGTTCATGGAAGGCCGCAGCATTCCCGGTACGGGCCAAATTCTCTGCACCATGACCGGCCATAATGGTCCGACGCGTGGCGCCATCGGCATGATCGACCGCTCGCGGGGCGTCAATGCCCAGGAGGCGATCCGGAACCTGACGCCCGACGTGCCGGTTCCGCGCGTGGTCGAGGGGAACGGCAACACCAGCGGCAGCAAGCAGTATAGCGGCCCCTATCCGCTGGACGCGGGGCGGTTCTTATGCCTGGCCCGCGGCCCGGTGCTGGTGCGGACGCTGGCCGGCGAGTGCCAGTCGTTGGCGCTGCCCGCCCCCGACGACGGCATGCAGTATTTCTCGCCCCGCAGCGTCCGTCCGCGGAAGCGTCCGCCGGTAATCCCTTCGCGGCTGCCGGAAAAGCCCGAGCCGTATGGCGTGGTGTATCTCCAGGACGTGTATAACGGCCTGGCTTCTCACGTCGCGGCCGGGGAAGTCAAGGCGATTCGCGTCGTCCGCGAATTGCCGAAGACGGTGCGGACCGATCCAAAGTTGCGGGCTTTCGGCTTCCAGTTCCCCGTGATTTCCTGCGGTGCGACGTATGCCGGCAAGGAGGTATTGGGGGAAGTGCCGGTGGAAAGCGACGGTTCGGCCTGCTTCAAAGTGCCTGCCGGAGTGCCGATCTATTTCATGGCTTTGGACCGGGACGGACGGGCCGTGCAGCGGATGCGGAGCTTCACGCACCTGATGCCGGGAGAAGTCCAGGGCTGCATCGGCTGCCACGAGCGTCGCCTCGACACGTCCCGGCCGCGGCCGGGACGGGGCTACAACCGCCAGCCCTGCGACTTGACGCCGCCGGAGTGGGGGCCGGGCGGATTCGATTATTCGCGGATCGTTCAGCCCGTGCTCGATCGCTACTGCGTCCGCTGCCACGACGCCGTTGAACCAAGCGACCGCGTGGACTTGAGCGGCGGGAAGACCGACTATTTCAACGTCTCCTACGAAGTGCTGGCCCGCGAGAACCAGGGACGCCGCGGGAGCCCTTTCGTCTCCTGGATTCCCACCTACAACGGCCAGGAATGGAACGTCTTCGAGATCACTCCCAAGGAATGGGGCTCGCCGCAGAGCAAGTTGGCCGGCCTCATCCTGTCCGGCCATCGCGACCACGAAGGCACGCCGCGGTTCTGCATGGACGAGCAAAGCCGGCGGCGGGTGCTGGCCTGGATCGATCTGAACGTGCCCTATTACGGCAGCAGCGAAACGGCCTACCCGGAGAAACTGGGCTGCCGGCGGCTCTACCCGGCCAACCTCGACGCGGTGCTGGCGGACGTGGGACGACGCCGCTGCGCCGCGTGCCACAGCCAGGGACAATTCCCGCGGCGGGTCTGGACCCGGATCACGGAGCCGGAGTTGAACGCGTTTCTCGTGGCGCCCTTGGCTTGCGAGGCCGGCGGGAGCGAGAAGTGCGGACGGAGCGTGTTTGCCGACCGGAGCGATCCCGACTATCAGGCGATCCTGGCGACTTTCCAGCCGATCCGGAAGATGCTCGCCGAGCGGCCCCGGATGGACATGCCCGGCGGCAAGCCGTCGTATTGCGTCTCGCGGTCATGCCAGTAGCGTAGCAGGGAATCCGCTGCATCTGCCGGACAAAGACCAAACGACGGAATGAATTCCGTTGTGCCGCGCAACGCTCGCGCACCCGTGCGGGGGTCTGACAATTTTGACTGGCGCTGTCTGCGGGGTTTAGGTAGACTACCGGGATTGGTGTTTTTCGGTCCCCGAGCCCAAGCAAGGATTGCCCAATGAGCGAGTCGCCGCGAGTCCCGCCCGAA